>ADJT01002338.1_pt1 | contig 571641 bp, 449 predicted proteins | sample 268108 | NCBI WGS metagenome assembly ADJT01 (sample SAMN00007487, study PRJNA43253) | human gut metagenome | isolation source: feces sample TS29
CCGGCCGTGGCGTTCCGGTCGTTGTGGCTGTGGAGCAGGATCCGGATGGCAAGACCTGGCCGCTGTGCCTGGCTTACGCCAAGGCTCTGGGCGCTCTGCGCGCAGGCGCCATCAAGACCACCTTCACCGAGGAGACCGAAACCGATCTGTTCGGTGAGCAGGACGTGCTCATGGGTGGCATCAACCACCTGTGCGATATGGGCTTCGATGTGCTGACCGAGGCTGGCTACCAGCCGGAGATCGCCTACTTCGAGGTGTTCCACGAGCTGAAGATGCTGGTGGATCTGGCCAACGAGGGTGGTCTGAACAAGGCTCGCTGGAGCTGCTCCGACACCGCTCAGTACGGCGATTACACCTCCACCGTCATCACTGAAGAGACCAAGAAGCGCATGCAGTACCAGCTCAAGCGCATTCAGGACGGCTCCTTCGCCAAGGAGTTCATGGATGATCAGGCCGCGGGCGCTCCGAAGTTCAAGGAGCTGCAGGAAGAGTACAGCCACCCGCACCTGGAGACCGTTGGTCCGAAGCTGCGCGCCATGTTCTCTTGGAACAACCAGACGGACGCCGATGCCGATATGGCCGAGTCCTTCAACGGCAAGATCGCTCGTACCCAGGTTCAGTGATTTCGCTGTAGCGGCTGCATGTTAAGGGCCGATGAATAACGTAGTAGCGCAATACACGCGAAACGTGTTGGAAGCCACCGTCTCACCGCGGTGGCTTCTTTTTTGTTGCTGTGTTGTTTTATGACTGGGATATTTCGTATGCGGGATCGCAGTACTGATTGTCGGGGGAGCCGCACGGCTAGGCGGTGGCCCACTTTGTGGACTCAATGCTTATTTAGGAAGGGACGGGAGTAGGATAGACCCCAGTTTGCAGGACAAAATCCATGCACAAAAACACGCGAATTCATCTGCGAATGGTAGAAACCCGAGCGCCGGGAGGCGTTCACCCCACTACATAAAAAGGAGTGCCAAGTACAATGGCTGCACAAATCTGGTACGAGAACGACGGCGATCTCTCGGTCCTCGAAGGTAAGAAGGTTGCCATCATCGGTTACGGTTCCCAGGGTCATGCTCACGCTCTGAACCTGCGCGATTCCGGTGTGGACGTCGTCGTTGGCCTGCGTCCGACCTCCAAGTCCGTCGAGCACGCCAAGGAGCAGGGTCTGGAAGTCAAGTCCGTTCCGGAAGCTGCTGCTGAGGCCGATATCATCATGATTCTGGCTCCGGATCAGTACCAGCGCACCATCTGGGCCAATGACATCGAGCCGAACATCAAGCCGGGTGCAGCTGTTGCTTTCGCTCACGGCTTCAACATCCACTACGGCTACATCAAGCCGTCCGAGGATCATCCGGTGTTCATGGTCGCCCCGAAGGGCCCGGGCCACATCGTGCGTCGTGAGTACGCCAACGGCCGTGGCGTTCCGGTCGTCGTGGCCGTGGAGCAGGATCCGCGCGGCGACGCTTGGGACATCACCCTGGCTTACGCCAAGGCTCTGGGCGCTCTGCGTGCAGGCGCCATCAAGACCACCTTCACCGAGGAGACCGAGACCGATCTGTTCGGCGAGCAGAATGTGCTCATGGGCGGCGTGAACAAGCTTGTTGAAATGGGCTTCGAGGTCCTCACCGACGCCGGCTACCAGCCTGAAATCGCCTACTTCGAGGTCTGCCACGAGTTGAAGATGCTCGTCGACCTCATGAACGAGGGTGGTCTGAACAAGGCTCGCTGGTCCTGCTCCGACACCGCCCAGTACGGCGACTACACCAACACCTGCATCGACGAGCACGTGCGTGAGCGCATGCAGTACCACCTGCAGCGCATCCAGGACGGCTCCTTCGCCAAGGAGTTCATCGAGGACCAGGACGCTGGCGCTCCGAAGTTCAAGGCTCTGCAGGAAGAGTACGGCAACGTCCGCATCGAGACCGTCGGTCCGAAGCTGCGCGCCATGTTCTCCTGGAACAACGGCAAGGATGACGACGCTGATATGGCCACCTTCACCGGCAAGATCGCCCGTGGCTGATGTGGCTCATTCGGCTAATCGCTGAGTCTTTTACAAGACCGCTGCCCTTACGGGTGGCGGTCTTTTTTGTATGTTCTGTCGCATATTGTTCTAGGATAGATATGTACGGTTTCTTACGGTTTTTCTATAGGAAGAGATGTCATGGTCACTGCGACTGGTCCCGCACCTGGTTCTGAAATGACAACGTCGGCTGAACCTACCGAAGACCGTAGCACGTCAGGAGTTCTGCACGTCGCCGCGATTTTCGCCTCGCATATGGTGTTGCAGCGTAACAAGCCCATCGCCGTGTTCGGCGCGCTTGATGCCGATTGCGCCGGACTTGAGGTTTCCGCGGAAATCCGCGATTTCGATGGTTCCGTGATCGTGCAGGCGCATGCGTACGCCTCCAAAGAGATCAAGAACGGTTTTTCACCGTGGCGCGTCATGCTGCCGGCACAGCCCGAAGGTGGCCCTTACACGTTGCGCGTCACCGCAGGCAACGATTTCATCGAATATTATGACGTGCTTATCGGCGAAGTATGGCTGGCCGGCGGTCAAAGCAATATGGAACTTGAATTGCGCAACAGTGAAGACGCCGAGGAAGCCCTCGATAACTGTGCCGATCCGTTACTGCGCTTCTACAATGTGCCGAAAACCGGTGTGATCAATCGCAACGCCGAACATGCGGCAAGCTGGCAGGAATCATCGCCTGAAAATAGTGGCGTAATGAGTGCGGTAGCGTACTATTTTGCGCGAAAACTGCGTGATGAACTTGATTCCGACCTTCCGATCGGCATTATCGACTGCTATATCGGGGGTACGTCGATCAGTTGCTGGACGAGCGAAGATGCACTGAATTCCAGCGAATCCGGGCGCGGCTATCTTGCGCGCTATGAGCAGGCGATCGCAGGTAAAACGCAGGAACAGTTCGATTTGGAGTACGGCGAATGGCAGTCGCGTTCTGATACGTGGAATGCGTCGATCGCAGCCGCCCGCGAAGACGATCCTGATGTGACGTGGGATACGCTGACCCAACAGTATGGCGAATGCCCGTGGCCGCCGCCGATGACGCCGACCTCGCAGTGGCGTCCGTCAGGCGCGTTCCATGCCATGCTGGAGCGCATTGTGCCTTACTCCTTGGCGGGATTCCTATGGTATCAGGGCGAGGAAGACGAGCCGTATTGCGGATCCTACCGTGAGTTGCTGGGCATGATGATTGGTGAATGGCGTGCGCTGTGGAGCGAAAGCCTGCCGTTCCTGATCGTGCAATTGCCGCAGTGGATTGACAAGAAGGTCGACGAGGGCGACGGCGATCCGATGCTGTGGCCGGTGTTGCGCGAGGCCCAGTGGGATGCCGCGCAGTCCATCGACAATGTGTTCGCCATCTGCACTATGGATTGCGGCGAATACAACAACATTCATCCGGTTGATAAACGTACACCGGGCGAGCGTCTAGGCAATTGTGCGCTTCGCCAAGTGTATGGTATGAGCCGTATTCCGGTGTATGGGCCGACTGTGCTGGGTTTCCGCTGCGACGAAGGCGGCCGCGTACGCCTGTTCTTCCGGTACGCGCACGGCCTGCATTTCAGCGGTACTGCGCCCGACAGTTTTGGTGACGAGTTCGCCAAGAGCCTGCCTTCGCTGGTGCGTCTGCCGGAACGTTCCGGTTTCGAGCTTGCCGGTGCCGATGGTGTGTTCCATCCGGCCTACGCCGCGATTTTCGTGGATTGCGATATTGACGATCTGGTCAACGCAAAGGTCAACGTGGTCGATTACAACGCCACGGAATTCGGTATTCCGATCAACAGCCGCAGTATCGGCACGATTACGTTGGCCACGCCGGAAGTGCCAGCGCCGGTGATGATGCGCTACGCATGGCGTAGCTGGGGTCCGGCACCGTTGTTTAATGACAATAATCTGCCTGCTCACCCATTCAAGCTGGACCTGACCGATCACACCGACTCTGATCACGCTGAATAATCACGTTAGATAGTTGCGTTGAACGGCTGCGTCACATGATTGTCGATAGTTGACGATGAATAGCGTGCGATTGCTGTGCTTATAGTGTGCTGCAATCGCACGCTTTATATTGCGATTGAAGTCCTGCTGATCGCACGTCAGTCAAATACGAATCAAATACCAGTCAAATAAAAAATCGTTGAAAAATCAACGTTTCTGCGATTTATGCCACCAAAATCGCAGAAACGAATCAAATAAAATGCGCTGCACTGCGAGCGCATAGGCTATTGCCAGAGGTCCGGGCCGAATGATTCCAGGTATGCGGTCAGTTCGGCGGCCATCTGTTCGTCTTCCGGAACGCGCGGATGGCCATCCGTGCCGCAACCATTGCGTGAATACAAGAAATGTTTTACGTGAAACTCGCCCTCAGTGCCGCGGCCGTTGCCGTGGAAGATGGCGTGGAACTTACCGCCACAGCCAAGAGCTACGTGCGCGACCTGTTCTGCATGGCAGATAAGGTCGGCGCGAAGGCTTCGGTGGCCGAGGGCATGGTCTCGCTGCTTCCGGGCGAAAGCGTCGTGCTGCATATCGCCACTGCCGATGCCGCAGCGCTTGCCGCTCCGGGTGCGTTCGCAGCCGCCAACGTGCCGCGTTCCGCCAACGATCCGAAGCGCGAATGGTGAGCTTCCGCGAGTACGCCGTCTACTGAAGCGGTAGAAGAGTGGATAGAGGACTACTGAAATTTCAGTTGACGTGTTCGGTTGAGTAAAAACATAAGTTGAAGCGCCGCCAACCTTAAGAAACGAAAGTGTTGTGAACGCTGACTTTTCAAGAGGTTGGTCGGCGCTTTTACTGTACGATGTAGATGAACCGTTTAAGTTGCGATTTAAGTTAAGAAGAAGGACACGGACATGCCTATTCAAAAAAGCAAGGTGACGATTTTTGACGTTGCCAAGGCTTCGGGAGTCTCTAGTAGCGCCGTTTCGTATGCGCTCAACGGCAAGTCTGGTGTTTCCGATGTGACTCGAGACAAAGTGTTGAAGGTCGCACACGAACTGGGATGGAAGCCGAATGGCGCGGCACAGGCGCTGGCCAAGGCGAAGACGCAGCGCGTGGGTCTAGTGCTGGGTTACGACCCGAAGCTGCTTTCCGTCGAATCCTACATGATGGAACTTATTTCCGGTCTTGGCGCCGAGCTGGAAAAATACGATTATTCTCTGCTGGTACGCATGGCCGTGGGTGAGGACGCGAAGCTTTCGATCATCGATGATTGGATTGCTACTGGCAACGTCGACGCCATGCTGCTCGTCAATGTCGAGCTTGGAGACCCTTGCGTTGCCTTGCTTGAGGAGCATGAGGAGATGCCGGTGCTTGCCATTGCCGATGCCTCCGTGGTCGGCAATCTGCCGAGTCTGTCAAGCGCCGACGCCGATGCCGTGCGCCGAGCGGTGCGATACCTGTATGATCTCGGGCATCGTCAGATCGCCCGCGTCGGCGGTCCCGAATCGCTTGCGCACTCGTATATTCGCGATTCCGCCTTTGCGGACGTCGCTTCCGAGCTGGGCATGCGTTATCGTTGCCTGCACACCGACTACACGCCGGAAACCGGTCGCGAGGCCACGAAGCGCCTGCTGGCGTTCTCTGAGCATCCGACGGCGATCATCTACGACAATGATGTGATGGCGTTGGCTGGCCTTGGCGTGGCAGCTTCGCAAGGCATCAAAGTACCGGAGGAAATCTCCATCATGTCGTGGGATGATTCCCTCATGTGCACCGCGGCGTATCCGAACCTGACCGCCATGGGCCGTGACGTGGTCGATACCGGTAAGCAGGCCGCCGGATTGCTGCTCAAGCTGATCGGCGGCGAGCGTGTGGGGCATCTGATGGAAGGGCCGTACGAATTGCGTGCCCGCGCTTCGACCGGTCCCGCTCCGGCAGCGGAATAAGATGCGATGATGAGTTAATGCGATGATGAATTAAAAAATTGCGATTGCGCATTTGCTGCGCCCCGACAAGGGCAGGATGAAAGCGAGCAGCGAGCCGATCGCGGCGATCGCCGCAAGGGTTACGCCATACAGGATTGCGACGGTGTTGCCGGACTGCTTCGACAGGTACCACAGGTCGAACGGCGCGAGTCCCCAGAACAGCCCGGGAATCGCGGATTGGAAATCAAAATCTGAAATCTGAAATCGTAATCTGAAATCAAAAAGCGCCCGTGCCCCTCGCTTGAGGCATGGGCGCATTGTTGCCTTACGACTTCAGGCGCGCTTCTGTGTGATCTGATAGGCGGCGAACAGCACGACCAGCCAAATCACGCCGGCGACCACTGCGATGCGATAGCTTGCGGAGAAGCACATCAGCACCACGACCAGCAGCATGAACGCGATCACCACATACGGCGTCACCTTGGCGAACGGCAGCTTGAACGCAAGTTTGTCAAGTGCTTCCTGGCCCTTCAATCCCTTTAAATCATTCGGACCGTCGCCGGCGGCGACAACGCGACGGAACTTAATTTCCGTAATCATGATCATGATCCAATTAATCGCAGCGGCAATCGTGGCAATCGACATCAAATAATTGAACGCGAAATCAGGCCACACGAACACCACCACCACGGCGATCGCAATGATGATGGCCGACGTGATCACACCCCCGACCGGAACGCCGCGCTTGTTCAGGCGGCCCAGATACGCGGGCGCATTGCCCTGCTTCGCCAACGAATACAGCATGCGCGAGTTCGCGTACAGGCCGGAGTTGTACACGCTCATCACGGCGGTCAAGCACACGAAATTCAGAATGCCGGCGGCCGCATGCACGCCCACCGAGTCGAAAATCTGCACGAACGGGCTGGAATTGCCGTCGATCGTGCTCCACGGCACCACGGCCATAATCACGCCGAGCGCGCAGATGTAGAACACGAGAATACGCCAGATAATGCCGTTCGTGGCCTTCGGGATGGTGGTGCGCGGATTTTCGGTTTCGCCCGCGGTGATGCCGATGAGCTCGGTACCGCCGAAGCTGAACATCACCACGACCAGCGCCATCAGCAGGCCGGTCCACGTGCCGTCCGCATTGCGAGACATCAGGCCATGCGGCAGGAATCCGCCGTCAACGGTAAACCAGTTGGCGAACGACGCGCGAATGCCCGAAGCGGTCGGCACATTCGCGATGATCACATACAAACCGCCGAAAATCATGGCAAGCACGGCCACGATCTTGATGATGGCGAACCAGAATTCAAATTCGCCGAACTTGTTCACGCCCATAAGATTCAGCGCCGCGATGGCCACCAGGAACACCGCCGCCGACACCCACTTCGGAATGTTCGGGAACCAGTAATTCACGAACGAGCCAACCACGGCCAACTCCACCATGGCCACGAGCACGTAGTTGAACCAGTAATTCCAGCCGGAAATAAAGCCGGCTCGCTTCGACCAGTACTGCGTGGCGTAATAGCTGAACGCGCCCGCCTTCGGATCCTCGACCGCCATTTCGGACAGGGCGCGCACGATCAGGAAAATCGCCAGACCGCCGATCAGATAGGCGAGCAGAATGGCCGGGCCCGCCAGCTGAATCGACTCGCTGGAACCATAGAACAGGCCGGTGCCGATCGCGCCGCCCAATGCGATCAATTGAATATGACGATTCTTCAAAGACTTGCGCAGCGTCGGCGGAACCGGCACATCGTCGGTTTCGCGCGGTTTCTTCGCAACGGTTGCGTCGCTCATGAATGCTTCCTCTTCTTGGGTGCCTCGGCAATATTCGGCAAATTCGGCAAAAGTTTGCGATCTTGGCGATGTTGCGTTCGGCAGTAGTGGTAGGTGACGCGCCTATGGTTTTTGGTATGGCGCGTCTTCCCCGATTGTAGCTGTAGCGCGTGGATTCGGTTTCATAGTGTTCAATAGTTCGATAGTTCAATAAAATGAAGGTTTTGGGAGCAATGGTTGGTGCTGCTTGAGCGCTACGGGCTGGAGGTCGTCATGGCATTCATCAAAGACATGGTGCGTATGTGGTTGCATGCGTGGAAGCGATTCATCTCCATCGCACTGATCTCGTTGCTGGGCGTCGCCGTGCTTACGGGCATTTACGCGGGTTGCCGAGACGCTTTTCTTGCGACGGATCGTTTTTTCGACACCCAAGGATTGCACGACATTCAGGTGTTGTCGACGGCCGGATTGACCGATGACGATATTGCCGCGCTCCGTAAGATTTCCGGTGTCGCGAAAGTGCAGGGCGAACGTTCGCAAACCGTGACCGTCGATCTGAACGGCAAAAAAACCGTGACCATGCAGGAGATCGGCACGAACGGCATTGACCAGCCGTATTTGCAAAGCGGACGCATGCCGGAGAAGTCCGGTGAGATCGCGGTGACGCGCAAATTCATCAAGGATTCCGGATATAAAAAGGGCGACCATATTACGGTGACACCGCAGGATTCGGCGTCTTCTTCTGTGTCCGATTCTGCAGAATCGGACAATCAAACGGGCGAAAACGGGTCCCAGATGTCCGATTCTGCAGAATCGGACACGCAGGATGGCAAACGTGCCGCACGGGTGACCGATTCTGGTGAATCGGACAATCAGGCACCGAGCTTCCCCACCGAACTGACTATTGTGGGCGTGGTGCTTGACCCGCAGGATCTCACCAATCCAGACGGCTATTCGGGTACGAACGCATTCCGTTCCTCCGCCACCAGCGACTACACGTTCTTTGCGCCGTCCGACGGTGTGACCGGCAGCATGTACACGGCCGTCACCATTCTCGTGAAAGGCACCGCCGACAAGGACTCGTTCAGTGACGTGTACGACGACACCGTCAGCGAAGTAGCTGACCGCATCGACGGCACGGTGCGAACCAATCGCCAGAAAGCGCGTCATCAGGAACTACTCGACGCTGGAACCAAACAAATCGACGAGGCGAAAGCGCAAACCGACAAACAGTTCGCCGCAGCGCAACAGCAGATCGACAGCAATCGCAGCCAGCTCAATCAGCAAATCGACCAAATCGTCAATATGCAGGCGGGCGCGGCTGCAGGATCCCTCGACGAAACAACCCGTGAAACACTACGTGAAACGGTAATTGCCGCAAGCCCGCAATTAGCGGAAGCCAAAGCGCAACTCGACCAGGCACAATCGAAATTGGACCAGCAGAAAAAAGACACCGAACGGACACTGCAATCCAAGCAAAACGAGCTGGAAGACAGCATTCCGCAAGTGCGTTGGTATGTGCAGGACCGGTCGCAAATCGGCGGATTCAGCTCGCTGAAATCTGATCTGGAATCCATCCAATCGCTGGGCAACGCATTCCCGATCGTGTTCTTGCTCGTGGCGGTGATGATGAGTCTGACCGCCATGGCGCGCATGGTCGAAGAGGATCGCGGGCTGATCGGCACATACACAGGGCTCGGCTACGGGCGTCTTGCGGTCGCCTCACGATACCTGTTGTTCGCGCTGTTCGCCTGCCTGATCGGCGGTGGACTCGGCCTGATCGCAGGCTTCCTTGGCATTCCGGCGTTCCTGCTCGTCGTATTGCGAGGCTTGTATGTGATGCCGGACGTACGCTTGGCATACGACTGGCTGTACGGAACGGCCGGAGTCGCGCTGTTCGTGGTCGGCGTGCTTGCCGCAACCGTGTATGCGTGCGCGCAGGAAATGCGACAGAAGCCGGCCAGTCTCATGCGTCCGAAAGCGCCGCGTGCAGGATCGCGCATTCTACTGGAGCGTATCAAGCCGTTGTGGAATCGCATGAGCTTCCTCGGCAAAGTCACGGCGCGCAACATTTTCCGCTTCAAATCGCGTCTGATCATGACGGTCGGCGGCGTGGCCGGCTGCACCGCGCTGATTGTGTGCGGACTTGCGATCAACGACACCGTTGCCGCATTGGGCGCGAAACAGTATCAGGACGTGTATCAGTACGATTTGATGGTGGTCGCGAACGATGATGACGCTGATGCGATGCGGCAGAAAGTCGCTTCGGATGGTCGCGTCACGTCGAGCATGGACGTGCGCGTTGAATCGGGTGATTTGACCGGCGATTCGGGGAGCGAAAGCATTCAGCTGGTTGCCGTGCCCGACAGTGAACGCAGCGAGTTCGGCAAGATGGTCACGTTGCAGCCGGTGCGCTCCAGTTGGGTGGATGGTGCGGCCGATACGGTAAGTCTGGGCGATGACGGCGTGATCGTATCGCAGTCCGCGGCAAGCGCGATGGGCGTCAAAGCGGGCGGTATGGTAACGCTGACCAACGGTGACGATATGCAGGCCGAAGCGCATGTCAGCGCGGTGATCCGCAGTGTGATCGGATCGGACGTGTATGTGAGCGAAACCTATTATCGCCAGCTGTTCGATACTGCTGCATCCGGCACGTCTTCCGCATCTTCCGCGTCCGATTCTGGAGAATCGGACAATCAAAACGGCGAATCCGGTACCTCGAATGGCGCATCGTCAAACGGCCAACAATTGGTGTGGAACGCCATGTATGCGAAGCTCAAAGGTTCAGGCGAATCCCAGGCCGCCTATGCGGAAAAGCTGGAAGACGACGATGCGGTCATGAAAGCCGTGAGCTGCGCGCACATGGCGGAAAGCTTCAAATTCGATCTGATGGGTGCGGTGGTCGCGCTGATCGTGGCGCTCGCGGGCGGGCTCGCGCTCGTGGTGTTGTTCACGCTCGCCAACACCAACGTGTCAGAACGTGAACGCGAGATGGCCACGCTCAAGGTGCTCGGATTCTTCGACAAAGAGGTTCACCACTATGTGAACCGTGAAATGATGGTGCTCACCATGATGGGCGTGGTGCTGGGCTTGCCTCTCGGCCGTTTCGTCGGCGGATTGCTGACGGCTGCGTTGAATATGCCCGCACTGTATTTCGAAGTGGAATGCACGCCGTTGAGTTATGTGATTGCGGCCGGCGCGACCATGGCTTTCGCGCTGCTCGTGCAGTTGTTCGTGAATCCGGTGTTGGATCGTATCGACCCGATTAGTTCGCTCAAATCCGTCGAATAGGCGCATGTCTGAATGTCCGATTCTCCAGAATCGGACAACTAGACGGGTAAAAGTGCGTTACGGTTGTCCGTTTCTCCAGAATCGGACAAGTAATGCGGCGAAAGTGCCCTGTGGTTGTCCGTTTCTCCAGAATCGGACACTTAGAGTGCCGGAAAGGCTCGGATTCGCGTTTCAGTTCTTCGGATAACGGTAGTTGTGTGGCAGTTGCGTGGTGAGCTGCGGGTCCAGGCCGAGTTCCTTCAACTGCCGGTCGATTTCGCGGCGCGCACGTTTCACAAGTTCGGCTCGATATTCATCGCCATGTCCGGCATTGCTATGTGCCGCATCGCCATGTCCCATCGTTCCCATCTTCTCCAGTGCGTCCAATGTTTCCGCCATACGCTTGAGCCGGTCCTGATGGTGCAGCAGCGCACGCACCTGCGCATGTTCGTGCACGATCGTCCGCCAATCGGATGGTGTGTGTGCAATCTCCCGAACCGCGGTGACCGGATGTACGTCGGCCACCTGATATGTGATCGAGCCAAGCAGCGGCATTAGGAACACCGTAATCGCGCCGGCTGCGACCAGTGTTGACGCGGTGTCGCCTTGCATGGTGCCGACCTTCACCGCCAGTGACGTGACGGCGACGATGATCGGCAGCGCGGTCGTGCAATACAGCGCTACGGTGACGCGATGATGCGATGACAGCGGATTCTCGCGTTTGTCGAGCGATAGCGCAACATATACGGGCACCGCGCGAATCAGCATGAGCATTACGATGAACGCGACGAGCAGCGCGGGTCGGCCTGCCACGGCGCGCACGTTGATCGCGGCTCCTGACACCACGAAAAACACAGGAATAAGGAATCCGTAGCCGACGCCTTCCAGTTTCATTTCCAGCGACTTGCTGCCGTCGGGGATGATGTAACGCAGGATGAAGCCTGCGGCGAACGCGCCGAGCACCGCGTCAAGTTCGAACAGTGCAGAAATGGTGACAAGGAAGATGAGCAGGAATGTGGTCAGTCGCATGAGCGTTTGCGATGACGTGTTCGCGTTTTCCGTAAGGAAACGGTACAGGCGATGGCCGGTTTTCAGTGCTTTCGTGGGTAGCATTGCGCACAGTAGACAGATGGTAAGGAACGCGCCGAGCACGAGCATGGTCTGCCAGCCGGTTCGGGTGGATAGCAGGATGGCCATGGCAAGGATTGGGCCGAGTTCGCCCCACGTTCCGTACGAGATGATGGCGTCGCCGATGGGGGTGCCTTCGAGGTTGCGTTCCTTGAGAATCGGCATGAGTGTGCCGAGGGCGGTGGTGGTAAGTGCTATTACCGTGGCGATGCCGTTGATGCCTTGCTTTGCGAAGAATGGAAGCAGGGTCACGACGAGTCCGGCGAGCCCCAAGGTGATGATCCATGTGACAAGGCCGACTTTGCCTTGATGCCCGGCGAGTCGTTTTGGGTCGATTTCGTAGCCGGCGAGCAGGAATAGGAACGCCATGCCGAGCTCGCTCAAGAGTTTCACGGCGTCGTTCACCTCGATTACGCCCAGTCCGTACGGACCGAGTGCGGCTCCGGTGACGAGCAGCAGCACGGTTTGTGGAATGAACCTTCCTGGAATCAGCTGCGCCACAATCGGGCTGACGGCCGTCACCGCCATGATGATAGTCAATGAAACGAGCTCTTGCGTCATGTTTCTAGCCTAGTGAGTCTGCATGACGGTGTTCAAGGACGTGATGCCCCATGATGAGCCAAAGGGCACTCTGGGGCAAGGTTAAGTTTTTGTAAATTTTATGGGGGGGGGGGTAATTCTATGAGCGTTACTATCTGTGCAAAATGGCGGAACTGTTTTGTTTTGAAGATGGAACTCCTTCTTTTCATTGGGGGAAGGGTGGGCTTTATTCGAGGGTTTTAACGAGGGTGCCAATGGGAAAGCTCCGATACGATTCTGAACCAAGCTGTTTAGGCAATATAGGGGGAGGGAAGAATGGTTGATGGAAAATTCACCGCAAAGGAGCGCGCGTATTTGGCCAGCCTTCCCGCAGTGGAAAGCGTGAGCGCGTCGCATATCCGGTATGCCGACAGTTTCCGCATCGAAGTCATGTGCAGATACAATGCGGGCGAATCGCCGGCCGCCATCTTCCGCGAGGCGGGTCTCGACCCGAAACTCATCGGATACAAACGCATTGAGCGGTGCATTGCACGCTGGAAAAAGCAGGAGGAACGAGACCGCCGCAACAGCAAGCGGGTGGACCGCGACGACCTGCGCGTCATTCGGCATCATGATCTTATGCGCGATGATGCGCAATCGTCGGCAACGGAATCGCAGGATGCGCTTTCGAAGCTCGCCCAAGCGCAACTCATCATCAACCAATGCGACGAATTGATCGCGAAACAGGCGTTGCGCATCGACGAACTGGAACGTGTGCTGCGAAAGCTTGTCGGGTGACGGCACGGTTGCGTGAGATGGAGGAAACGGCGGAATGGCATGACGGTCGTTGGCCGTCACCCGAAGAGGCTCCGATGGGTGGTCGACTTTCGTTGGAAAGTCGCTTTCCGTCGTTCGAAGAGGCGATTGACGTTGCCGACGAAATGCGTCAACGACGTCACGCTCGCGGCAAAACGCTGGCGATGCGTGCGATTGCGGCGCTGTTGATTGTCGCTGCGATCTGTATTGGCGGTTTTCCGGCGATGTTGCAGTATCGGTCGGCGCGTGATCTGTCGGGAACGTCGGTAAGATCCGCGCAGACGGTTGCGGGCTGGCCGTATCCGCAGGCGGATGACGCGTTCGCCGCGGCCCAGGACTATAACAAGCGGCTTGCGGAATCCGGACAGCCGATTTTGGGTGAGGCGAAGGATCCGTTCGCTGATGTGCGCGGAGGATCGCGTGCCAGTGTGTCCGATTCTGGTGAATCGGACAATGAAGCGGGTGAAAGTGGACCACAGTTGTCCGATTCTGGTGAATCGGACAATCAGAGTGGTGCGGGTACAGGCGCGGACGCCGGTTCCGCGGACGCTGGTTCCGCAAGCGCCAGTTCGGCGGACGCGGAGTACCGGAGTCTGTTGGATTCCGGCGGTGGCGTGATGGGTACGATTCGCATTCCGAAAATTTCCGTGAGACTGCCGATCTACCATGGCACCTCCGAATCGGCGCTCGCCTCGGGCGCGGGCCACCTGTACGGCAGCAGCCTGCCAGTCGGCGGCAAGAGCACGCATGCGGTGCTCACCGGGCATCGCGGACTGGTCGAGGCGGCCATGTTCACGCGGCTCGATGAAATGCGTGTCGGCGACTACTTCTACATCGAAGTGATGGGTCGAACGCTCGGCTATCAGGTGGACCGTATCACGGTGATCGAGCCGAACGACACGTCGCAGCTGAAAATCGTGCCTGGTGAGGATCGCGTGACCCTGATGACCTGCACGCCGTATGGCGTCAACACGCACCGTCTGCTGGTTTCGGCCACACGTTCCGCCATTCCAGATGAGATTCCCGCCGAAAACGACGCGGTGAAGGATGCCCGCGCGATTGGTGCGATCACAGGTATTGCGACTCTCGTAGTGGGCGTGTTGTTGGTTTGGTTGCGACGCAAGCCGTGGCATATTCGCAGGCATGCTGCTTGGTGGCCGAAGCGTGGCTGATTCGGTTACATTTGCGTGAATAATCGCGCTTTTCGCACGTTTTTCCTTTTGTGATGTCGGGTGATTGCGCCGTAGGAAATGTGTTGCAGGGATTTTGTTGTTGCGCTGTTGCCAAACCCCGACTTTCCCGCACGTAGGGTGTGCGCGCGATTGTTTGATTTCCTTTAGTTTTCAGGGTTGAAGCAGTGTCGGATTGCTCCAGGCGAGTCAGTGGCGCGATTCGATGAGAGACGTGAATTAAGGGGATGCATATGAGACATGCGCACAACGAGGCAAAGCCGAGGGGAAGCTTTGTTCAACGCATGGTTGCGGCGCTCGCTGCGATTGCCATGCTTGGCGGCTTGGGTTACGTCACCACGTCTTCCGCCATTGCGGAAGACGACCAGAATCCTTCCGGTGACACTTCCACCTTGCAGCCTGCGAATAGTAAAAGCATTGCCAAAATCGAAGGTGGAGACGGTGATCAGTATGCGTTGCATTTGACTGCGTCCGGCGATAGTTCGTCGTCCACGGTTACGACCGCGGTGCCTGCCGATATTGTGCTGGTGCTTGACAAGTCCGGCAGTATGAAAAACAGCAACCGTGACACGAATGCGAAAAACGCTGCCACGGCCTTGGCGAGTAAGCTTCTGACGGCCGCGAATGCCGCTCTTCCGGCTGAGCAGCAAGTACAGATGGCGGTGGTGACGTTCAGCGACAGGGCGCGAACAACTTCGCAGTTCACGACTTCCCCTGGCGCTATCGGCACGGCCGTCAGTGCGTGGCCAAATGGCGGAACCAACTGGGAAGACGCCCTGAAAACAGCGAACGATCTGTCGTCGGGACGTTCCGGTGTGCAGAAGCATATCGTCTTCCTGTCTGACGGCAATCCGACCTTCAGAATCACATCCTATTCCGGATGCTTCAAGTGGAGTGGGTTCGGTCAGGGATGGGAAAGCCATCCTGAATACGGGACACAGGCGGAGTGCGAGGCTAACAATAAGTGGTTGGACCAGTCCTACCAGTGGAAAACCGACCCGGACGGCTCGGACGGAAACATCCACGGCGAGGGCGATGACGATAGCTACGGCTACAACTATGCGGCCGCTCTGTCGGAAGCCAACGAACGCGGGAACGCAGCCCTGTATGTGGTGAAGGTTTCGGCCGACGCCAATAAGATGAGCGACCTAGCCAAAGAAGCGAACGCCGTCACCGGCAAGGAATACGACGGAACGTCCGCGGAAAATCTGACGAAGGCATTCGAACAGATCTACAACACCATCACCACAACCGCGAAAATCAGAGCGTATTCCATCACCGACACCCTGTCTCAATGGGTTGATCCGGTCGATTTCGCCGATGTGGCAAACGGCACCAATATCACGCAATATGTGACGGCAACCAACAATGGCGCAACCGTAAGCGGATATACAGCCGTCTACAACGTCGACGACAACGGCAATCGCACGATTACCGTGACATTCAACAATGGGAACGGCATGATCGTCGACAAAAACGAAACTATCGACGTTTCCTTCAAGGTAAAACCAAGCGACGCCGCATATGCGGATTACGCAAGCAAGCAGCAATACCTGGACACGGGAGAAGCCAATACCGGCAATGAATCCGCAGGAAAGCAAGGATACTTCTCCAATGCTGGAGCGCATCTGAACTACTGCGTGGTCACGTCCGTTAACGACCAGGAATCGGAATGCACCCAACAGACGCTCGACTATGCCAAACCGGTCGTGCAAGTCAGACTTGGCCAAATCACCATCAACAAGGTGTGGTCCGACGGTGCGAGCAAGCATGCGAGTGACGCGGTGACGGTCCAATTGCAGCGCACGAAGACCGGGGAAGCGGTCGCACAGGCTGAAAAAGTAGGCGATCCAATCACGTTGAACGCGTCGAATAATTGGACGGCCACGATCGGCAGATTGCAGCCCGGATACACCTACAGCGTGGCTGAAACGTCGGAAGACAGCCGCTACGCGGTCTCCTACCAGTATGGCAATGCTGCGAGCAACGCGACCGGCGTGGACCTCACCAAAGCCATGGTCTGGCAGAGTGACGGCAACGGCGGCAACATGACGGCCACATTGACCAACACGTTGAAGAGCGCGACGCTATCCAATGTGATCACCGTGCAGAAAATCCTAGAGGGGCGCGACTGGAAGGCAGGCGATTCGTTCGATTTCGAACTGACCGCAGACGGCAACGCGCCGCTGCCGGCCGATTGCGCGCAACAGGCGCAACAGTCGTGCAAGGTGACGGTCGCCTATGATGCTGATTCCCCGGATAGCCAGCATTCCGCAACGTTCGGTGACATCACCTACAACGCTGGAAAAGCCGACTACACGTACACCATTACGGAAGGCAACGGCAATATCGCAGCCTTGTACTATTCGGGCGCGAAATACCAGATTGTGGTCGCCGTTACCGAAACGAACGGCGCATGGACGGCTTCGGTGAAATCCGTGACGAAACTGCTCGACGACAACGGCAAGAACGTTTCCGAATCGCAGAAAATCGGCGATCCGATCGCATTCACCAATACGTATGTGGCGGTATCGGCGTTGCCGTTGACGGGCGGAACCACGGATCGTCAATGGCTGCTGGTTGGCGGCTCGATCGGCGGACTCGCAGTACTGCTGGTTGGCGCGGCTGGCATCTGGAACAGCAAGAAACGTCTCGTCTGAGATGGTTCCTCGGGCTGGACTGCCCTACCAACCTTCACAGGGCAGTCCAGCCGCACATCACAAATTTGTGGATCCGGAGCATGTTGGGCTTCAGATCCCGTTAGCAAAAACAAACACAACATCAACAACACAATGAGAGGGGATTCTCATGAAGATGAGGAAACTTTTCGCAGGCATCGCCGCCGCTGCGACGTTGCTCGGTGGCATGGCCCTGGGCGCAACCAGCGCACAGGCCGATGGCGCCGGCACTATCGTTACCGATACAGCGAATTTCACGTTCACTGCTCAGGACGCCAAGCAGCTGACCAATCGTAGTCTGAACGCCTACAAGATCGCCGATTATGTGCAGTACGGCACTGGTGATAATGCAACGTACGGTGTGCAGACTGCCGACGGTGTTAACCGCGGTACTCTTAAGGCGGCACTTGAGTCTGCTACTGGCAAGACTGTCTCTGAAACCGGCGATCTGATGGCTTGGGCGCTCGCCGAAGGCGTGCTGTCTGTGGACAATTCTGCAGATGGTGCATGGAATAATAGCGCTTCCCGTAAGTTCGTGGAATCGCTGAAGACCACGACTGACAAGCTTGGTACCGTACAAAAGGTTGATTTGGGTGCTGTCGCTAATGGCACTTCCGCTACTGTGCAGCTCCCTGCAGGCCTGTACCTGTTTGTGGACGCGGATTACTTGGTTGGCACCAATGGGGCTGCCACTCCGTCTATCGCAATCCTCGTTGGCTCCGGCAACGTTGAGAATGGCGTGCTGAATCCGCTCACTGCGGCAACTGTGGACATTAAGAACCAGACCACCACTGTGAGCAAGACGGTGAGCGCTGCAACCGCTTCCGTCGGCCAGACGGTGACTTACACCATTACGAGCAAAGTTCCGCAGAACACGCAGTACTACAGCGATTACGCCTACACCTACACGGATACCCCGTCTGCTGGCCAGACTGTGCATCTCGATTCCCTTAAAGTGACGGTTGGCGGTAGCGACCTGAACAAGGGTAAGGATTACACCGTGGCCGAGGGCGAGAATGGAAAGTTCACTGTTAACATCACCTCCATCAAGCAGCAGAACGCAGGCGATGAGATCGTTGTGACCTACGATGCTGAGGTTACCGAAGCGGAAGCTACTGGCCGCAAGGCCGTGACCAATACGGTTGTGCTCTCCGACAACGGTGCTAAAGCCACCGACAGCACCTCCATCACCAACGGTCAGTTCTCCTTCACCAAGACAGATGCCCAGGGCAATGCTCTGGCTGGTGCTGATTTTGAGATCGAAGGACAGAACGGTGCCTCGACTCCGTCCACTGCTACTGCGACTTCCGATTCAAATGGAACGGTGACTTTCAAGGGTCTTGCGGACGGTACTTACAAGGTCACTGAGACCAATGTTCCTGCAGGCTTCCAGCAGAATCTCAAAGCTGCATTTACCGTTACCATTGCGAACGGTAAGGCCGTCAAGTATGCAGGTGCCGATATCTGGGGCTTGGCTCCGAGCGCTGAGGTCTCCGGTAACTACACGTACAAGGTCAAGAACGTGAAGAACGTCACCCAGCTGCCGCTCACCGGTGCTGCGGGCACGACCCTCTTCACCGTGGTGGCGCTACTCGTGGCAGGTGCCGGCGTTGCCGTCGCGCTCAAGTCGCGCCAGCGCATGCGCTGATACGCGCTCAATCGCTGAAACAATAAGCGCATAAGCAGCCATAAGCGGGCATTCGCGGAAACCATCCGTGGATGCCCGCTTTTCATGTCTTTTCGTGCCTTTCCATACTTTTTAGGGGTGAAGGTTTTGCACGGGGCAATACGGGATCGAAACGGGTGAAATCCGGTACCAAACGGCGAAATCCGGCATGAAAAAGGTATCCGCAAGTGGCAGTTAGGTGGCAAAACAGTCGTTAAAAAGCAATCATGCAGGGGTTGCAGGTGGGGGCATCTCACGACAATGGCACCCTACAATCGCAAGCACATCCATGAAAACAGTGGAAAGGCGGGTGCCATGGCACGAGGTGGGGGAGCATTCAGCGACGAGGAAATCCAACTATTGCGCGGACTGCCAGCGGTCGCCAACGTAACGCGCAATCGCATCACCTACGCCGATTCGTTCAAGCAAGTGTGCACCATCCGCTACTTGACAGGCGAATCGCCAACCAAAATCTTCCGGGAAGCGGGACTTCCGCCGGATCTCATCGGATACAAGCGCATCGAACGGTGTGTGGATCGTTGGAAAACGTCGGCCATCAAATCCGTGACTGGCAGCGGCAACATGAGCGACAGCGAGATCATCGCGCAACTCGTCAACCGGTATGAGCATGCGTTCGTGATGAGGCGCAACCTCGATAGCATCACCAACAGGACGATGGAACATATTCCCGTCAAAGCGCAAGGCGACGACGGCATCGACGTGGGAACCGCGAGCATCATCATCAAACAGCAGGCGCGCCGTATCGACGAACTGGAGCGCGCGAACGCCGAACTGCGCGGGCAAATCGCCGCCACCGCCTGACCCAGACCATCGTTATGCCGCGTAAGTGTCTGATTCTGCAGAATCGGACACTTACACAGGCAAAAACGGGTCTCAGTTGTCCGTTTCTGGTGAATCGGACAAGTAATGCGGCGAAAGTGCGTTGCGGATGTCCGTTTCTCCAGAATCGGACAACTGGAGTACTGAAAGTGTGCTGTGGATGTCCGTTTTTGCAGAATCAGACAAGCGAGGCGCGATTTGTGTCGGACAGTTGGGCGTATCTCACTTATATGGCAGATTTGCTCATGCGTCATGAGCCATTTCGCTTATATATGGCAGTCAGCCTGCGGAAATACGCCCAAAACGTACCCCCTAAGTGGTGTTTTGCCGTGAGCAAGTGCCATATATAAGCGAGAAAGTAGCGGTCAACCTCGTGAATCTGCCATATATAGGCGAGATAGGGCGGCAGGGGGGTATGGCGAGGCGAAAATACGGGAATAAGGTGGTCGGATGGGCACGGTTGACCACAAACGGGATGCGCCAGTGCCGCAAAATCTGCGTACGTGCCCAAAAACAAAGCTTCGGCGGGCGCAATGTGCGGTTCGCGGGGTAGGGTAGTGAACATTATGACTTCCGAGAACACCAATTCCGCGGGCTCAAGCGCCGCGCACATCAAATCCGTCGAAAGCCTCGACCAAAGCAACGAAATGGAGCGAGGCCTGAAAAACCGCCACGTCCAGTTCATCGCCATCGGAGGCACCATAGGCACCGGCCTGTTCCTAGGCTCCGGCAAGTCGATCGCACTGACCGGCCCGAGCATCATTTTCGTGTACATCGGCGTTGGCCTGATTATGTTCCTGCTGATGCGTGCCATCGGCGAAATGATGTACAGCGATCCTAGCCAGCACACGTTCATCAACTTCATCACGCGCTATCTCGGCCGCGGGTGGGGCAAGTTCGCCGGCTGGACGTATTGGATCGTGCTCATTCTGACCGGCATGACCGAAATCACCGCCGTAAGCACATATTTCGTAACGTTCTTCGGCACATTCGGCATAGACCTGAACTCGTGGAAGTGGTTGATCGAACTGTGCTTCCTCGTAGCGCTCACCGGCATCAATCTGATTGCGGTGAAAGTGTTCGGCGAGGCGGAATTCTGGTTCTCCATGATCAAGATCACGCTGATCGTCGGTCTGATCGTCACCGCCATCGTGATGCTGATCATCGGCTTCAGCTACCCCGCCACGCACATCGAAGGCGTGGACGGCACGGTGTCGGGTGCCACGGTGAGCCTTACGAATATCACCGACGGCTTCCAGCTCGCGCCGAACGGTTGGATGAACTTCTTCATGAGCTTCCAAATGGTGTTTTTCGCCTACCAGCTCATCGAATTCGTGGGTGTCACGGTGTCGGAAACGCAGAATCCGCGCGAGGTGCTGCCGAAGGCCGTGAACGAGCTGATCATGCGTATTCTGATCTTCTACGTGGGTGCGCTGATCGCGATCATGGCTATTGTGCCCTGGCGTAACTTTCACGAGAATTCCGATGGCTCGTTCGGTTCGCCGTTCATCATGGTGTTCAAATATGCGGGTCTTGATTGGGCCGCCGCCCTGGTGTTCTTCGTGGTGATTACGGCTGCCGCGTCGGCGTTGAATTCGCTGATTTATTCGGCCGGTCGTCACTTGTATCAGCTTGCTTCGGATTCCGAGTCGCCTGCGATGGCGCGTTTGGCTGAGGTTTCCGACCACAAGGTGCCTGCGAAGGCGATTGTCGCTTCGGGTTGCATGATTCTGTTCTCCCCGATCATCAACGCGATTCCGGGTATTTCCGGCGCGTTCGTGCTATTCGCTTCGGCCGCCAGCGCTGTGGTGATTTTCATTTACGTGCTGACGATGCTCGCCCACCACAGGTATCGTCAGAGCAGCGATTTTCTACCGGACGGTTTCGTCATGCCCGCTTGGCAGGTGTTTGATTGGATTGCGATCACGTTCTTTGTGCTCGTGTATGTCACGTTGTTCCTGTCGACGGACACGATTGGTTCTGCGATTGCCGGTCTGATTTGGCTGGTTGCGTTTGGCGGATATTGCCTGCTACACGAACGATTCCAGAATCGCGATCTTAAGGAAGCCTTGCAGCAGTAACGTTTGCAGGTAACGCAGGATACAAGTAAGGGGCGTTTGCCGAACGTGAGTGCATCACGTACGTTCGGCAAACGCCCCTTTCAGCATGGTCTTTGCGCGAATCCCCATTACGGGATCCAGTGCAAATCAGCCGATGTAGTCGGCCTCGTTCGTCGGGCTGGACGGCACGGCATGATCTTCCGTAACCTTGCCCAAGCCAGACAAATACGCTTCACGACCCGCTTCGATCGCCTTCTTGAACGCGCGTGCCATCAGCGGAATATTGCCGGCGGAAGCGATGGCCGTGTATGCCATCACCGCGTCCGCGCCCATTTCCATGGCTTCCGCAGCCTGGCTCGGACGGCCAATACCAGCGTCGATGATCACCGGAACATTGGAGTTCTTGATGATCACTTCAATGAAATCGCGTGCACGCAGACCCTTATTCGAGCCGATCATCGCGCCCAGCGGCATTACGCAAGCCGCACCCGCGTCTTCAAGACGCTTCGCCGCAATCGGATCGGGGAACATGTACGGCATGACCACGAAGCCTTCTTTTGCCAGCTGTTTCGTGGCTTTGATGGTTTCCTCATTGTCGGGCAGCAGATACTTCGCCTCATGTTCGATCTCCACCTTCACGAAGTCCGTCTGGCACACTTCGCGGGCGAGACGTGCAATACGCACCGCTTCCTCGGCATTGCGTGCGCCGGACGTGTTCGGCAGCATGGTGATGCCTTTCGGAATGTAATCGAGCAGATTGTTTTCGGTGGTACGGCAGCGACGCAACGCCATGGTGACGATCTGCGTGCCCGCGTTCTCAATGGTCGCCTTGATGAGGTTCAGATCGTAGCGGCCGGAACCGAGGATGAAACGGCTGGTGAACTTGTGTCCGCCGAGGATCAACGGATCGGCGTCGCCGGTGGCGATTTCGTCATACGCGTGCGCATCCGGTTCCGGCAGCAGTGCGGTGTTCGTGGTGGTGCCGACCAGCTCGTCGAGCGTGGCGTTCGGTGCCGCCGCGAAGTCTTTTTCCGCGGTGGTGATCGTGTTTTCGGTGCTCATGGTTAATCCTTACTATGCGATTAGTGTTGTGTCATTCGTTGCAATTTGCAATTTGCAATTTGCAATTTGCGATTTGCGATTGCAATTGCAATTGCGTTTGTGTTTGCGTTTCGCTGTCAGGCGTCTTCTTCGCCGAGAATCAAGCGAGTGATCATATTGGCTTCATGGCAGGCGACCACGCCCACGCGCGGTGCCATCAGACCAGCGCCCGGCACCGGAGCGGTTTCGCCATCGCCGCAGAAGTAGAAATTCTTCGAAACGCGACGAGTATTCACCAAATTGGAACTGCGGAATCCCGCCATTCCAGAAGCGCTCACCAGCTTCTTGTCCGGCAGACTCTCAAGCACGGCATTCACCAGCATCGTCTTGTTTTCCGGCACGTCGAACGCTTCGCAGATAATATCCTCATTGTCGAACAGCGTCGGCACGTTCTCGTCGGTCACTTTCACGGTATCAATGGTGATATCGATAAAAGGATTGATCTGACGCAAGTTACTGCGTAATGCTTCCGTCTTGTACTGCCCAAGATCCTTCAAAAAATACTGCTGGCGATTCAGATTCGTCATATCCACGCGATCAAAATCAATCAAATGCAGGTGACCGACGCCAATGCGGGTCAACGCCACCGCAATCGTCGATCCGAGACCGCCGCAGCCGCAAATGGCCACGTGCGCCGCGTCGAGCTTGTCTTGCGTGGCTGCGGTATGGCGGTCGAGCAGGGCCGCGCGGATTTCTTCGCGGCTGACGAGCGTGGCCGGGTCGGGTTGGTTGTCGAAAGCGTGCTGGCGGGCGTCGATCTGCGCCTGCGATGCGGATGGTTCAAAAGTCATGGTTGTTCTCGTATTCTCGTTTTCCGTTCGTGCGTTGTTTTTGCCGGGTTGGTTGTGTTTTGTATGTTCTTGCGATTGTTACGCGTGCATTGCGCCGGTCGTAATCGTAAGAAACTTTGAAAGTGGTTCAGCCGCCCTGCACGAACGTGACGATTTCCAACGTATCGGTGCCCTTGAGCTGCGTCTGCGCACGCTGGGTGCGAGGCACGATCTCACCATTGAGCTCGACAGCCACGCGGTCGGCGCGCAGGCCCTTGCTTTCGATCAGTTCGGCCACGGTGATTGGCGTGGCGACGTTCTCTTCCTTACCGTTGATGATCATTGCGGTTCCCTTCTGTGTCTGTCGTGACACATGCTTTCCTGCACTCCGGATGTCCGTTTCTGGTGAATCGGACATCCACGGTGCTTTTCCGGGTGTTTGTCTGTCCGTTTCTGGTGAATCGGACATCCGGAGGTTCATTTTTGGTCTTTAAATGTCCGATTCTGCAGAATCGGACACGCACGGCATCTATTTCAGTCTACGGATGTCCGTTTCTGGTGAATCGGACACTTAGGTGCTTATTTTGAGCCGCTTGTGCGTCCGTTTCTGCAGAATCGGGCACTCAAGGTTGGTACGAAAAAAGGGTCGCCGAAGGAACCGTACCCTATGAGGTGGTGCGCCCCTCCGTGACCCTAATCACGCGATATTCGGTTATCGCGAACGGAAGATGAGATACGCCTTGCGGCGTGAACAACCCGTCTCCTTACGGCGGCATTACCCGCATCAAGTCCTCGGTCGAAGCTCCGTGAGCTCCCTCTCAGCCTTTCGGCTCCCGTTCGGTTGTGCCTTCATCTTCGCGCACGCGCCCGACAAGCTTGCGCCGGTTCACGTTGGGTTAGTCTTGAGATGAACGTGTACGAATCGGCTATGTTCTTGGAAGGAAGGGGAAGATGATGATGAACGGTGAGTTGGCAGGATTTACGATTCCTCGGCTTGGTATGGGAACGATGGCTTTGGCGATTGAGGGGCGTCCGGATCGCGATACCGCGATTCGTACGATTCATGCCGGTTTGGACGCGGGTGTCCGCTATTTGGACACGGCTTGGTCATATTATTTGCCGAGCAAGCCCGGCACCGGCACTGCGGAAGACCTTGGCTACGGTGAAAAGTTGGTGCGTGATGCGCTCGCTTCGTGGAATGGTCCCCGAGATGCAGTGCTCGTCGCCACCAAAACCGGATATCGCCGTACTTGCGAAGCGGCCGCGGCCACTGACGGTACGCATGCGGTGGGCGCTGATGAGAGCCGCCCGCAAAGCCAGCGTTTGCAGGCCGAAGGCAGCCGCTACGGTTGGATTGCCGACTCTCGCCCCGAAACCATGATTCGTGACGCCAAGGAGTCCGCGTTGCACTTGGGCGTCGATACGCTCGACCTGCTGTATTCGCATGGCCCCGATCCCGCGGTGCCTTACGAAGACCAATGCGGCGCGTTGAAGCAGCTGCTCGACGAAGGCGTGATCAAATATGCGGGCATCTCCCGTGTGAATAACGAGCAGATCGATCTTGCGCGCAGCATTATCGGCAGCGGCTTGGTCGCCGTGCAAAACCAGTTCTCGCCGTCGCATCCCGATCCGGAGCATACGATGAAACATTGTGCCGAATTGGGGCTCGCATTCGTCTGTTGGTCGCCGCTCGGCGGATTCCTCGATACGTTCGATCAGAGCGCGTACGATCCGTTCCGCACGGTTGCCGCGCAACGCGGCTGCTCCTATCAGCGTGTGGTGCTGGCGTGGGAATTGACTCGTTACGAACGTCTGTTCACCATTCCCAGCGCTCGCAATCCGCAGGAAATCAACGATTCCTTCGCTGCAACGCAACTTCAGCTCACTCAAGAAGAGCTTGCGATGCTTCCTTGCTGATTATCGTTTCCTTTTTTGGGCGTTTTCCTGTACTTGCACGTTGCGATCGAAAAAATGTTTACAGTAAAAGATATTATCGAGACATAACTGATGGGTATCGAATAAGGCGAGGTGAAGCGTGGGCTTCGAGCGGGAGTCGTTTGACAAGCTGATGAAAGTGGTCTGGGGTAAGAAGTCTCAGATGCAGCAGGCGATGTCGCGTGATTCCAAGGGCGAGCCATTCATTATTCGCGAGCTTGAGTTCAAGGGCGCGCAAACGCCCTCGCAGTTGGCTACCGCGTTGAAGGTCACGTCGGGCAGGATCTCCACACTGCTGGCTGCGCTGGAAAAAAAGGGTCTGATTGAGCGTGAGGTCGATCCCGACGACCGACGCATTGTGCATGTGAATCTTACCGAGCAGGGGCGGGCGAAGGCCAAGCAGCAGCGCGAGGATATGCGCGACGCCGTCTGCTGGGTCTTTTCGCAGATGGGGGAGCGTCGCACGCGCGAATTCGTGGATCTTACCGAGGAATTTGCCACATACGTGACCATCTGCATCCCTGGACAGCCCCGCCCCACCGCCGAAGAAGTGAAACAAGCCTTCGCAAAAGCCAATACTGAAGATCCTGCGTAGGGCCTGCCGGCCGCGTAAGCGTGCGCCTCACATGTGCCGTTCGCGACTGTAAGCTTGGCCAAACGGCCTTGAGTGTGTCGCGAATGGTATATGTTGGCCGCGCGCGACCGAGCTGAGAAGAATCGCTCTCAGCAAATACACAGAAATATGAGATTGTCTTACACTGTAAGTAATTAAATATCGTAAGACAATTCAATAGGACTTATGTAAATCATTAATCGCAATTCGATCAACTCATGTAGTTGATCCAACCAATCCATCAATCGCAAAAACTTCAAACGCAACACAAGAGAAGGAATCCAAGCATGTTCCGCATTATGCGATACCTCTCCAAAGCGGAGATAGGCCAGATGCTCATTGCACTGGTCAGCATCGTCGGGCAGATCTGGCTTGACCTGACCCTGCCGGACTACATGTCCGACATCACCACCCTCGTGGAAACCCCCGGCAGTGAAATGCACGATATTTGGATCGCCGGCGGCAAAATGCTGCTTATTTCGCTTGGATCGGCAGCATGCGCCATCGTCACCGGCTATTTCGCGGCACGCATCGGCGCATCGTTCAGCCAGCGTCTGCGTTCCATGGAATTCCGCAAGGTAGAATCGTTCGGACCGGCTGAAATGAGCCGATTCTCCACAGCCTCGCTGATTACGCGTTCCACGAACGATATTACGCAGATTCAGATGTTCATCACCATGGGATTGATGATGATTGTCAAATCGCCGATTATGGCGGTTTGGGCCGTCTGCAAGATTGCTGGAGACGGTCTCGAATGGACGCTCGCCACCGGCATCGCGGTAGTGGTGCTGCTGGTCTCCATCACGATCCTCATGGTTCTCGTCATGCCGAAGTTCAAGTCCATGCAGCGACTGACCGATAACATCAACCTTGTGGCGCGCGAGAACCTCACCGGCCTGCGCGTGGTGCGCGCCTACAATGCCGAGGATTACCAGGAAGCCAAGTTCACCAAGGCCAACAAGGAACTCACCGACACCCAGCTGTTCACCAACCGTGCCATGGCCTTCATGATGCCGTTGATGAACACCATCATGAACGGTCTTATGCTTGCCGTGTACTGGATCGGCGCCTACCTGATCGACGCGGCCGACGCGGCCGACAAGCTCACCACCTTCTCCAACATGGTGGTGTTCTCCAGCTACTCCGTGCAGGTGATCATGAGCTTCCTGCTGATGAGCATGGTGTTCGTGCTGTGGCCGCGAGCGGACGTGTCCGCACAGCGCGTGCTCGAAGTGCTCGACACCGAACCGCTGATCACCGATGGCACCCGCAGCGATGCTGGCGAAGCAGGCAAGCAGGGCGAAATCGAATTCCGCAATGTTTCCTTCACCTACCCGGATTCGCGTGAAGCCATGCTCGAAGGCATCAACTTCACTGCCAAGAAGGGCGAAACGGTCGCGTTCATCGGCTCCACCGGCTCCGGCAAATCCTCGCTCATCAACCTCGTGCCGCGTTTCTATGACGCGACGCAAGGCGAGGTGCTCGTCGACGGCGTGAACGTGCGCGACTACACGCTCAAGGCATTACGAGACAAAATCGGATATGTGCCGCAACAATCCTTCCTGTTCAAAGGCACGATCGCATCCAATGTCAGCTATGGCGACAATCCGCTCGACACCACCGATGCCGGCATCGTCGACATGACCGATACCTCGACCGCGGCCGGCAGAAAGCGCGAAAAAGAGCTGATCGCAACGCAAAACGAGCATCGCACACTCACTTCGGAACAGCGCGCCGACGTGCGCAACGCATGTGAAGTTGCACAGGCGACCGAATTCATCGCAACCAAGGAAAAGCAGTACGATTCCGCGATTTCGCAGGGTGGATCGAACGTGTCGGGCGGGCAGAAACAGCGTCTGTCGATTGCACGTGCCGTCTATCGTCATCCGGAAATCCTGATTTTCGACGATTCCTTTTCCGCACTTGATTTCAAAACCGACCGTGCCGTACGCGACGCGCTCGCCAAGGAAGCGAAAGATTCTACCAAACTGATTGTCGCGCAGCGCATCGGCACCATTATGGACGCCGACCGCATCGTGGTGCTCGACGACGGCAAGGTGGTCGGCCAAGGCACGCATAGCGAACTGCTGGAAAACTGCGATGTGTACCGTCAGATTGCGCAGTCTCAGCTGAGCGAAGACGAATTGAACGGCGGCAAGTCGGGCGAAAGCAAGCTGCCGGGCGAAACCGGCAAACCGATTGAAACCGGCAAGCCGTCCGTCGAAAGCGAATTGAACGAAAGCGAGGGTCGCTGATATGCCAGGAGGACCTATGGGACGCGGCCGCGGAGCCGTTGAAAAACCGCAAGATTTCGGTGGTGTGATGAAGAAACTGGTGCATTTCTGCCGCCACTACATTCCCGCCATCATTGTGGCGCTCGTATTGGGCGCGATCGGCACGGTATGCCAGATCGTCGGTCCGGACAAACTCAAGGACATGACCAACGAGATCGCCAAAGGCCTGCCTGCGCTAGTCAATGGCAAGCCGGTGCTCGGTGCGATCGACATGGACGCGGTCACGCACATCGCATGGCTGCTGGTGGCGCTGTATGTGGGGTACGCGGTGCTGTGCTACGTGCAAAGCTGGATGATGGCGAACGTTACGCAGCGCACCGCACAGGAGCTGCGCGAAGCCATCAGCGTGAAGATCAACAAGCTGCCGCTCAGGTATTTCGACAAGGTCAGCTACGGCGATGTGCTCAGCCGCATCACCAACGATGTGGACGCCATCGGCCAGACGCTCGGCCAGTCGGTCGGCTCGCTGATCACGTCGGTCACGCTGTTCGTGGGCGCGCTCATCATGATGTTCTACAACAATGTGATTATGACGGTGTGCGCCATCGCTTCCAGTCTGGTTGGCCTGCTCATCATGGGCGCAATCATGAAGGTTTCGCAGAAGTACTTCTCCCGTCAGCAGATCGCATTGGGCGATGTCAACGGTCACGTCGAAGAGATGTACGCCGGCCACACCGTGGTCAAGGCGTATTGCGGCGAGGCTGATTCGATTCGCGCGTTCGAAAAGTACAACGGCGATTTGTACGATTCGGGATGGAAGAGCCAGTTCCTTTCCGGCCTGATGATGCCGTTGATGAATTTCGTCGGCAATTTCGGCTACGTGGTTGTGTGCGTGGTTGGCGCTGTACTTGCGATGGATGGCAAGATCGAGTTTGGTGTGATCGTTGCGTTCATGATGTACATTCGACTGTTCACCCAGCCGCTTTCCCAGTTCGCGCAGGCATTCCAGAACCTGCAGCGTTGCGCGGCCGCTTCCGAGCGCGTGTTCAGCTTCCTTGAAGAGCCGGAGATGGCCGACGAATCCGACAAGCAGGCGCTGCTCGGCGTGAACGGCAAACCGGTGCGCGGTGACGTTGAGTTCAGTCATGTGAAGTTCGGTTACGATCCGAGCAAGACGATCATCAACGATTTCTCCGCTTCGGTGAAGTCCGGTCAGAAGGTTGCGATTGTTGGTCCGACCGGTGCCGGCAAGACCACGATGGTGAATCTGCTGATGCGTTTCTATGAGATTTCGGGCGGTTCGATTGCGATTGATGGTGTGGATACGAAGTCCGTGCCACGCTGGAACGTGCATGACCAGTTCTCCATGGTATTGCAGGATACGTGGGTGTTCCGTGGAACAGTGCGTGAAAACATCGCGTATTCGAAGCCGGGCGTCACCGACAAGCAGATCGAGGACGCATGCAAGGCCGTGGGGCTGCACCACTACATCATGTCGCTGCCGAATGGCTATGACACAGTGCTTGACGACAAGGCCACGCTTTCGCAGGGTCAGAAGCAGTTGCTCACCATTGCGCGAGCCATGGTTGAGGATGCGCCGATTCTGATTCTCGACGAGGCCACCTCTTCGGTCGATACGCGTACGGAAGAGCTGATTCAGAAGGCCATGGACGCGCTGACCGTGGACCGTACGTCGTTCGTGATCGCGCACCGTCTGTCCACCATCCGCGATGCGGACATGATTTTGGTCATGAACCATGGCGACATCGTGGAAAGCGGTACGCATGAGGAGCTGCTCGCCAAAGGCGGTTTCTACGCCGACATTTACAACAGCCAGTTCGCCCTCACCGACTGATTCGCCGTTCTGGCTGGCTGATTCACAGAAGCCGCACGTCCCCAAAGGCGTGCGGTCTTTGTTTATTTCGGCTGGTATTCGGCTGTTATGCGGATCGCAGGAAGAGTTCGGCCGGGAAGTTGCGGCTGACTGCGATTTGGCGGGATTCGTCCAATGTTGCGTATGTGAAATCGAACGTGCGTTGCAGTTGTGCTACGTCGGAAACGAACAGGGCCGTGGCCAGGCCGTCCGCAACGGCGGTGGGGTAGTCGCGTGCAAGATTGAACGTTGCGTTTGCTGGAACGTATGCCCAGCTGGCTTCGGTTTGTTGCGCGGGCAGTCCGTCGATGGCATTGAGCAGATGATGAATGGCGATTTGGGTGCGCTCGTTGACTGCCACGTTCCAATGGCGTCGGCTGGGTGCGCTTGCGCACAACGCTCCGTTCGCAATATGTGCGATTCCGATTGCGTGGGACTGATCTTCCGGATCCTCAAGTGCGACGGAAATGGGCTGTTCCGCATGAATCAGCAAATCACCTCCCGCATCAATCACGAATTGTGACGACTGCAGCATGCGCCCGAGCAGATCGACGAGATAGCCTTTGCCGCAGGCGCCGAAATCCAACTGCACCGGCTCATGCGTTACCAATGTGGTTCCGTGGCGGGTCACATCGCGTCCCCAAACGGCGCGTCCGCGCAATGCGCCCAAATGCTCGGGCGCATCTTGTGTAACCGTGAAACTCAGCGACGCATCGTATCCAAGTCGAATCAAATCCTCGCCGACGCACGGATCAATCTCGCCGGAAGTGGCGGAAAATAGCGCATCATACAGATCGAACAGCGGCGCGCACCAATCCGGAAAATCGAAACTTCCGCCATGCTCGGCCTTGCCGATCGCCGCAATCAGCGAATCATTGCGGAATCGAGACAGCACGTGTTCGTAATCCTCAATGAGCGATTCCATTGCGGAACGCACCTTGTCGTCGATCGGCGAATCCACGGAAATCACCATACCGGTGCCGAGCGCCCTATAAAACGCCGTGACAAACGGCATGCGTTGCGTCAAAGAATCCATGCCTCCGATGCTACCCGCCCATTTCCTCCAGCTGCTGGGGGAAATGGGACTTTCGCGATGGGGCGCATGGTACAGTTGCCGGCAGGGCGTCAACATGGAGGTTGATATGGGGAACGTCGAGAATGCAAGTGCAGCCACGCGCACAACAAAAACGGTGAAGAGCCTGCCGATGCCCAAAGTCTGGGCTTTCGCCGTCGGCCAATTCGGCTGGGCGCTACTTTCCGGCATTATTTCGAATTGGCTCGTCTACTTCTACCAGCCTGACAGCGAAACCATCTCGCAAGGGCAAACCGTGTTCGTACCGCAAGGTCTTGCCGTACTCGGCGTGGTGACCGTAGTCGGCGGCATCACCGCGTTCGCCCGCTTCTTCGACGCATTCGTGGATCCGGCCGTGGCAAGTCTTTCCGACCGTTGCGCATCAAAATCCGGTCGTCGCATGCCGTTCCTCAAATTTGCGGCCCTTCCGCTCGCCCTCGTCACCGTGCTGGTGTTTTGGAGTCCAATCAACGATACGAGCTGGATTAACGGCGCGTTCCTGTTCGTCACGGTGATCGGCTACTACATTGCGCTCACGTTCTACTGCACGCCCTACAACGCGCTGATCGCCGAGCTTGGTCACGATTCCAAACAGCAGCTCACCATCTCCACCGCCATTTCGTTCACGTGGGTGGCCGGCACCGCCATTGCATACGTGGCACCGGTGATTTGGGCTGGTTTCGTGCCGGGCTTGGGGCGTGTGAACGCCATTCGTTTGACGTTCACCATCATGGCGGCCATCGCATTCGTGTGCATGCTGGTTCCGCCGCTCACCATCAAGGAACGCGATTACGTCAACTCGCAGCCCACGTCCGAATCGACCATCGAATCGTTGAAGCAGACGTTCGGCGACGGCGAATTCCGCAAGTTCGTCTGCTCCGACGTGGTCTATTGGGTTGCGATCACTACATTCCAGACTGGTTTGCCGTTCTTCGTGACAAGCCTGCTCAAACTTCCCGAGACCACGACCACCATCTATTTCGTGCTCATGACCGCAGTGTCGGTGCTGTTCTACATGCCGGTGAATGTATTGGCGAATCGTGTTGGCAAGAAGCGGATTCTGCTGGTCGCTTTCGTGATTTTCACATGTGCGTTCGCGTTTGCGGGCGCGCTTGGCTCCGGTCTGCTCGCTGCGATTCCGCCGATGGCGCAGGGCTTGATTCTCTCGATTGTCGGCGCGATTCCGATGGCCGCGTTCGGCATTCTTCCGCAGGCGATTGTTGCGAATATTGCCGACGCGAGCTCGAAAACGACCGGTCAGGATCGTCAGGGCATGTTCTATGCGGCTCGCACGTTTGCGATGAAGATGGGTCAGTCGGTGGCGATGCTGCTGTTTACCGGCGTGAGCACGATTGGCATGGCGTCGGGCGCCGGCTATCGCATTGCGGCTGTTTGCGCCGCGGTATTGTGCGGCATCGGCGGTGTGGTGTTCGCGTTCTACAACGAACGCAAGGTGCTTGACGTGCTCGAATCCTGATTCCGTCCATGCGCCCGCTGGCCTCACGATTTTGTTTTTCGTTGCTTTTTCGGAATCGTGAGGTCACCAGGGCGGAATCGTGAGGTCAGAAAGTCCAGCTCCATCCCAAATCCCCCAATTCCCGAATCTTCCAATCGCACGAATATGCATGGAGAGGAACGGCGAAAGCGCCTCAAAAAATCACTATGTGAGACGACTCGCGCGGATTACAGAAAAGAAGAATGGCGGAATTCCGCCATTTTAAAGGTTTCTACAACAAAACTGCCAAAAAATCAAGACTGTTCTTTCGATTTTTTTCGTTTTATCTTGTGAAGTCGGTGCGCACTGTGTGTATGGCAAAGGTGGCGCACTCGTGAATCGGATTGCGAACGGCTGAGAGAGGAAGCGGTCTTATGTCATCCTGCGATACGCAGCGGGCTACAAGTGTGTCCGGTCGCCTTGTCGCGTTCATTGCGGCATTGATGATCGCGTTGACCACGCTTTTCGCGACTACCGCAGTTCCGCAGCCGGCAATTGCCGCCGATGACGGTCAAACGAATTTTGATTCCTGGACTGCCGCTGCGAAGAACATCGAAGACCAGCTTGCGACTGCCGAAAAAGACTACAATGACGGCAATTACGGTCAGGCCGGCACCGATTTCCAGACCGCGCATTGGATCGGTTACGACGCATCCAACTTCTCGAAAGTCGTCAACGACACCATCAGTGCCGACAAGCAGAAGGAACTGCTGCAGCAATTCACCGATCTTGAAGGTCTTGCCTACCAGCAGGACCAAGGCGACGCCATCGCAGCCAAAATCGACGCGCTGACCGCCGAAATCAACGCAACCGCGCAAACGCTTGACGCGAACGCCGACCTCGCCAATCCTAAGGAATATGCGAAGCAGCGTGCCGCGCAAACCGCGGAAGAGCGCAAGAAGCTCGACGCGGCCAAGAAGAATTCATCCAAAGGCAAAGGCGACCGCACGTGGAGTGAGGTTGCCAGCGAAATGACCGTCATTCTCGACCAGGCATACGAGGCTGCCGCTGCCGGCAAGGGCGACGAAGGTGCCACGCTGGTCAACAACGCCTACTACCAGTACTACGAGAAGCTCGGCTTCGAAAAGAACGTGATGAACGTGATTTCCGGCGATCGTGTTTCGCAGGTCGAATACCAGTTCAAGATGACTCGTAAGATCATGCGCGACGGCGGTTCCGACAAGGAAATCAAGCAGCATGTCGACGATTTGAAGAGCTGGCTTGTGAAAGACGCGGCCACCCTGGACGGTGGCGCGTCCGGCAATGTCAACGGCTTCACCAAACTCGTCACCAGCTCCGCCGGCCAGGCGTTCCTCATTCTGATCCGTGAGGGTCTCGAAGCGCTGCTGGTGGTGGCCGCAGTGATCGCCTACCTGGTGAAGTCCGGCAACAAGCGTTTCGCCAAGTGGATCTACCTTGGTGTGGTCGCAGGTCTGGCCGGCTCCGGTCTGGTCGCCGTGCTCTTCACGTTCCTGTTCGGCGGTTCCGGCCCGATTCAGGAGATTTCCGAAGGCGTGTGCGCGCTGATCGCCACCCTCATGCTGCTGTGGACCAGCAACTGGATGCTCAACAAGAGCTCCGTGGAAGCGTGGAACAACTACATCAGGAACAAGACCGAAGCGGCTGTGGCCGGCGCGCAAAGCAAGGTCGAATCCGGTCAGAGACTGGGCTTGGGCATGATCGCCTCGCTTGCCATGCTGAGCTTCCTCGCCGTATTCCGTGAGGGCGCCGAAACGGTGATCTTCTACGAGTCCATCTACTCCATGAGCCAGGATGCGCACGGCATGTGGGTTGGCGGTCTGGCCGCCGCCGCGGTGCTGATCGTCATCTTCCTGATTCTGCGATTCACTTCGGTGAAGATTCCGATCGGCCCGTTCTTCCTCGTCACTTCGATTGTGATGGCCGCATTGGTTGTCATTTTCGCGGGTGGCGGCATCCACGCGCTCATCGAGGGTGATCTTATTGAAGGCACCTACTTGAGCAGCGTGCCAACTAACGATTGGATCGGCTTGTATCCGTACGTCGAAACGATCACGGCGCAGGTGATTGCCGCGATCGCGGTGGTTGTGCTGTTCGTGGTCGGTTTCATCAAGAAACACAGGATGAAGTTGGCCGCGCAGGCGGAACAGGCTAAGTAAGCGCCAATCAATAATCACAAGTAAAGATTTAGAGATTTCCATAAGTTTCCAACGTTCCTCAAGGAACCAAAGAAAAGGAAGAGAAAAAACAATGAAGAATAAGAAGATCGCCGCCCTGCTCGGCATCCTGCTGGCCGGCTCCATGGCCTTCTCCCTGTCCGCATGCGGCAACTCCAACGATTCCGCATCCGATGCCAAGTCCGACACCTCCACTTCGGACACCACCGACAAATCCAGCGATTCCAGCGCTGATGACAGCAACGGCGCCGGCTTCGAAGAGATTCAGGTCGACGAGAAGCACTCCGATCAGGATGTTGACGCTCTGACCGTCAACGCCGTGTACTTCCAGCCGATCGATATGGAACCGTCCGGTATGGGCCTGAAGGCTGCCGACGCTTCCTTCCACCTGGAAGCCGACATCCATGCCAACGAGAAGGGCACCGAGCTCGGCTATGGCAAGGGCGACTTCGTGCCGGACCTCACCGTGAACTACGAGATCATCAACAACGCGAACAACGAGACCGTTGGTTCCGGTACCTTCATGCAGATGAACGCTTCCGACGGCCCGCACTACGGCGCCAACGTCAAGCTCGACGAGGCTGGCTCCTACAAGCTCGTGCTGAAGATCGAATCTCCGGAGAAGAAGGGTTGGATGCTGCATGTTGATCCGGAAACCGGCGTTAAGGGCCGCTTCTGGACCGAGCCGCTCGAGGTCACTTTCCCGGAGTGGAACTACACCCCGCAGGAGTGGTGATCTGAAACGTGAGTTCCGGCACATGCCAAGCGAAATGGTTTGGATGTAAGCCTGAATTCATGTTGAGATTCAACTCGTGGTTAACGCCGTTCACGTATCGCGAAACGTATGCAAGTAGCGCGAATATGGGTACGGCGTTCGCGGTTGCCTGGATAGTCGTTCGACGCACTCAAGGCCGTTTGGCCGAGCCTACGGTCGAACAACCATCCAAGCAACCGCTCTCTTGCGTTTGAGGGGATACGCTTTTGGGAGATAACGCGCTTTTGGGGGAATCTTGGTAAGGGGGTTCCTTTTGTGTGCCGAATTCACTAGGCTTTGACAGGGATATACAACGAAAGGTGTGAGATGCTGACGCAGTACGTCACGGTGTTGCAGGGAACGCTGGCACCGGCTTTGCTGATTATGGCGCTGAACGTGATGCTCACGGTCGGTGAGGGGCGTGACAAGCCGTTGAGCGCGTACTGGCGTCTTGCGGGCTTCATTATTGGATTCGCGGGTGCCATTGCGTTCGCCGCGTTGCGTGCATCCGCGATGATCAATCAGCGTACGTTCGTCAATTACCCCACGTTGTGGTGTTGTGTGATTTTCGATATCGCAGTGTTCGTTGTTGTGCTGTTCGCACGTCGCATCACTACGAATTGGCATGATCATCGCGCGTTGCTCGATATTGCGAATGCGATTGGCGCTCTTGCGATTGCCGCCACCACCTTCCGTGCGTTGCCTGATGTTATTTTGCGTTTGACGATTTTCGTGGAGCCAGGAGATCCGATCTTCACTTCGGATATGCTGCTTCGTGCGCTTGGTTTCGCATTGGGTGCGGCCACTGCGATTGTTGCAGCGTTGATTTTCCGTACGATGCGTTCCACTGCGATTCGTTGGTCGTTCACCACGGCCGTGCTGCTGCTGATTGCGCTGCTGTTTGTCTCGCATTTCACTGATCTTGCGCAGATTCTGCAGTCCAAGCGCATCGTTCATTTCCCTACGGAAGCGTTCCTGGCGTTGGTGTGGTGCATCAATCATCAGCGTCATATGGTCATTGCCATGGTGTTGGTGTTCATCATTCCGGTGGTCGCCAGCATTGTGATGGGCTTCAAAATCAAGCCGGAAGGCGCAAACGAGGCCATTGTGCGATCGCATATCGCGTTCCGTCGCCGTGCGAAGGCGGCCGGCGCATGGAGTCTTGTTGCGATGATCGGCATCACGTTCGCGCTCACGTATGGTGTGGCGCAAACGAAGAAGGTCATTACGCTGTCTCCGCCTGAGGATTATTCGCTGAGCGACGGCGTGGCCACCATCAAATTCAGTCAGATCAACGACGGTCACCTGCATCGCTTCCAATACAAGGCGAAAGATGGCACGGTAATGCGTTTCATCATCATCAAAAAGAATGGTGGAGCGTACGGTGTCGGTCTTGACGCATGCGATAACTGCGGTGACGCGGGCTATTACGAGAAGGATGGCAAGATCATCTGCAAGAAGTGCGATGTCGCCATCAACCTCGCCACTATCGGATTCAAGGGCGGCTGCAATCCTGTGCCGTTCGATTATCAGGTTGAATCCGGCAAAATCGTAATTCAAACTTCGACGCTCGACGCATTGTCGACGCATTTCCAGTGAGCGGAAAGAGGTAGTCATGTTCTTTTTTCGAATGATTTTCCGCTCGTTCAGCAGGCAGTTCAAACGCAGACTGCTGATCGCGGTCACCGTGTGCCTGTCGGCCACGGTCAGCGTGGCCATGCTGGGTGTGGTGTTCGACGTTGGAGACAAGCTGAACGCGGAACTGTCGACGTACGGTTCCAACATCACCGTGCAGCCCAAGGCCGATGCCGTCGTCAACGACCTGTACAACACGGGGGGTGACGCGAATAGCAACGCTTCCGGCACTTCCGAATCCGATCCGACCACATTTCTGAAGGAATCGGACGCACCGAAGATCAAAACCATCTTCTGGGCGTTCAACATCACGAATTTTGCCCCCGAACTTAATATCCATGCTGACGTGAACTGCGCGTCCGAATCGGTGGATTCCAGCTCCTGTAAGGCTTCCGGAGTGCCGATTGTAGGCACATGGTTCGCGAAGACCCTGCACATGGATTCCGGCGAATCCACGGTGGCGGGTATGAACGGCATGCGTTCGTGGTGGAAGCTTGACGGCTCTTGGCCGAAAGATGATAGCGCGCAAGGTCTGATCGGCACCACGCTCGCATCCAAGCTCGGCGTGGCCACGGGAGACACCGTAACCCTCTACAAAACCACCGCCGACGGCAGCCGCAACAAGCAGCAGATCACTGTCACCGGCATTTACGATTCCGGCGATAGCGACAACAACGCGATGTACATTCCGTCATTCACCGCGCAGGTGCTTGCGAATCTGCCTGATTCCATTGACAAGATCGAAGTCAAAGCGCTGACCACGCCAGACAATGATTTGGCGCGAAAGGCGTCGAAGAATCCGAACGCGCTCACACAAGACGAGTGGGAAACGTGGTATTGCACCGCGTACCCTTCGTCCATCGCCTACCAGATCGAAGAGGTTATTCCCGGTTCCGTGGCCAAGCAGGTGCGTCAGGTGGCCGCATTGCAGGGCGATGTGCTGCAGAAAACGCAGGCGGTGATGGTGCTGATGACCGTGCTTTCGTTGGTTGCGGCCGCTATTGCAGTGGCGAATCTGATGGCCGCCTCGATTGGTGAGCGCGGTTCCGAATTGGCGTTGCTGAAGGCGATTGGTGCCACCGATGGTGCGGTTTCCCGCCTGATGCTCGCTGAGACGGCTGTGATTTCGTTGGTTGGCGCGATTGTCGGTGCGTTGTTGGGTTCCGGTGTTGCGCAGATTGTGGGACACGTGGTATTCGGTTCCGGCATTACGATGCGTCCGATGGTGTTTGTGCTGGTGTTTGTGCTGCTGACGCTTACCGTGCTGATCGCCTCGTTCTCGTCGATCCGTTCGATTCTGGGACTCAAACCCGCGGAGGTGTTGCATGGCCGCTGATGTCAACCTGAGTTCCGTAAACTCGGCCGCGGCTGCGGCCTCGGTCACGAACGGTACACTGTGCTGTTCGTCCGCGGAGGTGTTGCATGGTAGGTGAGTTCAAGACAGTCCGTAAGGGGCATGAGATGACTAATCGCAAGATGTTCTTCACCATGCTGTGGGGCGCGGTGTTCCGCCGTCGTTCGCGAGCCGTTATGGCGGTGATCGCCTCCATGGTGGGTGCTGCCACGCTGTTCTGCCTTGCTGCAACGTGTATTGCCGTTCCACAGCAGATGAACGAGGAAATGCGCGCGTATGGCGCGAATCTTATCGTCACACCGTCCGAATCAACCGAAAAGTCCAACGGCATCGACACCGATACCACCAAAGCGTTGAACCAGATGGTGAAAGGCTCATACAGCGCCCGTTCCGCCGCCTACCGGTATGAAAGCGTGCGCATCAACTCGGCGCCATACACGCTGGCCGGCATCACGACCAAAGATGTGAAAGCGCTCAACCATCATTGGAATGTGACTGGCGATTGGCCCAGCGAAGGCAATGTGATGCTCGGCCGTGACGTGGCCGACGCGCTCGGCGTCTCCATCGGTTCGACCGTGACCATCGGCTACCGTGCATCCGACGATGCGCAGAATTCCGGCGCTCCCGGCCAAACCGAAGCGCAAGCCATGGAAAATGGCCGCGTTTCGTCCGACATTATGGAGAACACCGGCACCGAATTCCGTGTCGGAGGCATCGTCGATACGGGCGGCAGCGAAGACGAAATCGTCTACGCGGTCAATGCTGACGTGGCCAAACTGGCCGGTTCCAAACGCGGTGCGGACGTGATCGAATATTCCGTCAATGCGGTAGGTAGCGAACTCAACGACGTCGTCAAATCAATCAATGCGAATCCATCAACCGGCGTGAAAGCGCAGACCGTCACCAAAATCACCTCATCCGACACCCGCATCATCGCCATGCTGCAAACCCTGTTCTGGATCGTGTCGCTGGTCGTGCTCGTGCTGACGCTGGTCGGCGTGGGCACCACCATCAGTTCCATCGTGTCTCAGCGACGCAACGAAATCGGCTTGCGCAAAGCGTTGGGCGCATCGTCGCAGGCCATCGGCATCGAATTCTATGTGGAATCCGCCATCTACGGACTGATTGGCGGCCTGGTCGGCACTGTCATCGGCTACCTGCTGGCCCGCGTGCTGTGCGTGTCCGTATTCGAGCGTGCCATTGGCTTCAACTGGCTGTTGGGCGTCGCTTCGCTGCTGTTGAGCGTGCTCATCGCCGTCATCGCATCCATTCCGCCGGTTCGCCGCGCAACCCGTATCGACCCCGCCATCGTTTTGAGGGAGGAATAATCATGAGTTCCGAGAATACGTTGAATATGTTGCTTGAATTGGATCATATTTCCAAGATTTACGGCGATTTGCGTGCCGTCGACGATTTGACTTTGACCGTTCCGCAAGGTGAATGGCTTGCGATTGTCGGTTCGTCGGGTTCCGGTAAAACCACGCTGATGAACATGATTGGCTGCATGGACACGCCTTCAAAGGGTTCCGTCATGCTGGAAGGCCGCAAGTTGGAGGATTTGAACGCCAAGCAGCTTGCCGACGTGCGTAAGAACATGATCGGATTGGTGTTCCAGAAGTTCTATCTGGTACCGCATCTGACGGCTGTGGAAAACGTGATGGTGGCACAGTACTACCATTCCGTAGTCAACGAGCAGCAGGCGTTGGAAGCGTTGGAACGCGTCGGTTTGAAGGAGCGTGCCCACCATCTGCCCGGCCAGCTTTCCGGTGGCGAACAGCAGCGCGTGTGCATCGCGCGTGCGCTCATCAACTGCCCGAAATTGATTCTTGCGGACGAACCGACCGGCAATTTGGATGAGAAGAACGAGAAAATCGTGCTTGACCTGTTCCGTCAGTTGCACGAGCAGGGCACTACCATCATCGTCGTGACCCATGATGCGCTCGTCGCATCTTGTGCCCAGCGCGAGATTATGCTCAACCATGGCGTGCTCGTCGGCGAGAAGTGGAATGATGAGGCCGCACGGAAGGCCTATGAGCAGGCGGGTGGCAAGCCGGCATACACCGGTTCCACTACGGAAGGCGCACAGAATGGCGAGACGGCCATCAGCTTTGCCGATCCGACCAAAGCCGCGAAAACCGGTGGCGAGGAATAAGCTGAAATCAGCCGAATAATCCAAGCCATAGCACTGACGAATCGTACGGAGCGAACATGAGCAACGAATCATCGAATACGATCAAGGTAATCGCACTGTCTGCGGCAAGCCTTGCATTGCTGTCGGCATGCGGCGAACCCACGGCGACGCCAATGGACGATGAATATGCCGGAAATTCCGGCGAAAGCGTGCAATCGCAGGAAGAAAATTCAAAGAACAGCGGTAGTGCCACCGACTCCGGCGATTCTGCGGATACGGACGTCAGAAACCATGCCGACGATTCGAACAGCACTACATCCGACAAGCAAGACACCGGCAACTACGCCGACGGTACCTACTCGATCAACGGCCAGTACGGGCCGGTGGGCGAAGACACTATCGACGTGCATGTGACGGTCAAAGACCAGACCGTCACCAATGTGGAGGTTATCGGGCATCCGTTCACGTCCATCTCCAAAAAGCACCAGAATGCGTTCGCCGAAGCCATCAACGGCGTGGTGGACGGCAAGCCGCTCAAAGACCTCAAGGTAGACAAGGTGGCCGGTGCCAGCTGGACGTCGGAAGCGTTCAACAAGGCGTTGGATGTGGCCCGTCAGGAAGCGTCAATCCAGTAGGGCCAGTAGCGGCGAAAAGTCTGCAAACGTACAATGAGCGCCCCGGCTACAGCCTCACCCAAAGAGTGATTAAAGGCCGTAGCGGGGGCGCTCATTAGTTTCAATACTACTACGTGCAACTCTGCTCTGCAATGCCTTTCAGACGGCCATAACGGGCCACAGAACAGCCGCCATGTTTTCAGGCCAAGGAATACTCGCGTCGCCATGCAACGCCTTACAGGCGAGCATGGAGCCGAGTATCGTGCTGAACAGGAATTGCGGGTCCAATCCATTACGGAACATTCCGGCTTTCATGCCGCGTTCAACAAACTCAGAAAAACGCTTTTCCGCAGGAACAAGCACTTGATCGGCAATCGCATTCAACGAAGTGTTATCGGACGAAAGCACCACGCCAACGGCCTTCAAACCAAGCTCACTGTCGAAAAAACAGCCCTGAATGCGTTGCAGCATCGTCAGCAAGCCGTTTTTCGACAACTCGACATCGCTGAAATCCGGTAATCCCGCAACTTCCAGCTGCACGCGGCGCAACAGATCATCCGCATTCTTATAGCGGCGATAAATCGTGGTTTTCGCAACGCCGGAACGACGAGCGACCTCTTCGATGGTCACCGCGCCGACGCCATCGGAAATCACAATTGCAAGCGTGGCCTTCATAATCTTATGATCGGTTTGCTCACGAAGCTGCTCGCGGCGGCTATGCGCCTTGCGAACAGCCGCATGCACGTCACTGACCGCGTCGGAAACCACATCGGAAACGGCTCCGGAAACCGCCTCATGCACTCCGGTAATCATGAGATCACCTTGGTGCTTTCCACTTTCGCCACATACCACTTATTGAACTTGACCAGCGGAATACGCAGCACCAAGCCAATCAGCAGCAGCGGAATCAGGAACAGCAGCAGCGAGCCGAGCGCATGCCAATAATCGTTGTTGTAAATACCGGCAATGGCCGCACGCAATGCCGTAATCGCATGCGTGGCCGGCAGGAACGGGCTGATATCGCCGATGATCTTCGGCAGCACGGCAAGCGGATACGCGCCGTTCGCGCCGGAAATCTGCAACACCAGCGTCAGCACGCCAATGGCCTTGCCCACGTTGCCGAAGCTCGCCACCATCGTGTAGGTGAAGAACGAGAACACGAGGGAGGCCACCCAGCCGGTCAACATGAACAGCCACGGGTGCACTGCCTGAATGTGCAGGAACAGCAGGCCGCCGCCCAGCGAGAACGTGCTCTGCAACAGTGCGATCACGGCGAACACGCCATAATGGCCGAGGAACAGCTGATGCGGCTTCGGATTGTCGAGCTCCTCACGATTCTTGCGCGACACCGTGGTCTTGAGTGTTACGGCCATAAGCAGCGATCCCACGAACAACGGCAGAATCGTGTAGAACGGAGCCAATTGCGAGCCGAAATTCTCCACAGGGAACACAGCCGTGCGCTTCACCTGGACGGGAGCTGCAAGAGCCGCCGCCAGCGAATCGGTGTTGTTGCCGAGCACGTCCTTGACGGTGTCCATATTGCCGCTGTTCAGCGCGTCGGAAAGCGTGCCATTGAACGAAGACAGCGCGGTGCTCGCCTTAGTGAGGCTTTCGGCGGTGGAATCCAACACCGTGCGAATATTGGTCAGCTGCTTGCCTGCCGACTTCGTGGTGCTGTTGAGATCTCCCAACGCGCCCTTCAGATCAGTGGCCGTGCTGCTCAGTGCGGTGGCCGTGCTGCTGATCGAATCGGAAATGTCGTTGAGCTGCGGCTTGAGCTGGCTGTCGAAATCGGTTTTGATGCCGTCGATGGAGGCCTTCGCCTGCTGGGCAAGCTGGCTCACGCGCTCGCGGTCGGCTGTGGTGTCGCTCACTTTCGCGTCGATATTGTCGGCGCTGGTGTTGAGTGAGTTCGCTAGATCGTTGAGTTGCGTAATGGTCGCGCCCACGTTGGTTTTGAGATGATTGATGGCGATTTTCGCGACTTCCGGCACCAGATTGTTGTTGCTGAGCTCGTCGAGGGCATCGTAGATGTTCTGATAGCCTTGCGCCTGCTTGGATACGTTCGCAGCCTGATTGCGCAGGGCGGTGGCCGTATTGCCGGCTTGGGTGCCCGCATTGTTGAATACGCTGTCAATATCGGTGGAGACAGCGCCGAAGCTGTTCGACGAGCTGCTCAACGCGGTGCTGAGCGCATTCGTGCTGGTTTTGACGGCTCCGGTCAGATCGTTGATGCCGTTCTTCGACTGTTTGAGCTCGTTGACGGCGTTCTTCGCGCTGCCGCTCACGTTGGAAAGCAGGCTGTTGGAGCTGTCGAGCAGGTTCTGCGCGCTCAACGTCAGCGAGCTGAACGTGGTCAACGCGGATGACGTGTCGTTCAGCGTGTTCGCGAAGTTGTTCATATTGTTGCTGAAGTTGGTGAGCGTGGCCTGCGATTTCGGTTTGTCAAGCTCATCGGCCAGCTGCGAGGCGATGTTGAGCGCGGTGCTCGTCAACGTTGCGGAGAACATTTCGTTGATCTGTGCTGCCACGGTGTCGGCTCCCTGGCCGGTGATCTTCGGAGCGAGTGCGTTCTTCTTCTCGTTGTTGTAGTAGGTGAGTGTGGCATGGCCGCCGTCCGCGGTGAAGAATGTCATCATGCGGGTGCTGAAATCCTTCGGAATCACCACTGCTGCATAGTATTTGCCGGATTTGGTGCCGTCGATGGCCTCTTTTTTGGTGGTGAAGGTCCAGTCCATCTGGTCGTTGGCGCGCAAGGTGTTGACCACCTGATCGCCGATACTGATCTTCACGGGAATGAGATCGGACTTGTAGCCTTCATCGTCGTTGGCGACGGCGAATTTCAGATTGCCGGTGTTGGCGAATGGATCCCAGCTTGCGCTCACGTTGAACCAGGAGAACAGGCCAGGAATTACCACCAGTCCGATGACGATGATGATGGAGACGATGTTGCTGGTCAGGCGTCGAACGTCGCCGACGAACAGTTTCCAGATGTTTTTCATGCGTTGCTCCTTTCGCTGTTACCGTTGGGATTGGTGTTGCTCGCTGTGCCGGTGTTGCCGGTCGCGTTCATGGCCTGTACCAGTGTTGCGATGCCGTCGGCATCGGCTTGGCTGGTGTCTGCGACGTTGGCGATCGCCTGTTTGGTTTCGTGTTTTCTTCGTTGTGCCTTGCGCATCAGCTTGTCTCGCCTGATTTGTTGCGCACGCTTCTTGCGGCGCAGCCTTGCAGCTTGGCGTTCCACCAGTTGTTCGCGAATCGCTTCGTCGCTGAGGCTGCCGAGTTCCACCTGGCGTTGCAGGCTGAAACGCATATATTCGATGACCATCAGGAATCCGATGATGAGCAGCACCCAGATGATCCAGGTGGCAAGCACCACGATCTTCTCGCCGTTGGTGAAGGAGAAGATCAGCACCAGAATCACCGGCACAATGAAACCGGCAACCAGCGCGCCACGCTTGAGCTTCGGATACAGTTCGGCGAAGCGGCTCGCACGTTCCTCGATCGCCTCACGGTAGCCGCCCTTATCGGCGAGCACTTGAATGGCCTGGGACACGTTGTAGCCGCGTTCCGGAAGCTGTACCTCCTCGCCGATGATCATGTCGCTTTCCTTGATCTGACGGGCGAACAGGCGGTTGAGATTGACCAGCAGCGGGCGAATCGCAAGTCCGATGAAGAACGCGACCACGGCGAACATCAGCAGCGCGCCAATCGACTTGAGCCAATGCCCGTCGTAGAAGCCGGCAATCGTCTCACGGAACGCGTCAATCGAGTAACTGAATGGTACGAACGGGTAGACCATGCGGAAGAATTTCGGCATCATCTCAATCGGATACAGGCCGGAAGCGCCCGGAATCTGCACGATGATCAGCGCGACGCACAGTCCCTTGCCAATATGCATGAACGAGGTCGACAGCGCGAAGGTGATGCTCAGATATACCAATGACGTGATGACGCCGGTAAGTATGTACAGCGGCGCGTTCACCGTCTGCACGCCGATGATGAGGTTGCCGATGGTGGTGATCGCGCCTTGGATGGCGCCCATGATGCCGAGCAGCATGTAGCGGGCGAAATATTTTTCGGAAGTGGTCAAGTCGAGGTCTTCGAGGCCTTCATCGTCGACCTCCACCTTGAAGATCACTACGAAGGCGAACGCGCCCACCCACAGGGCCAGGTTGGTCATGAGCGGAGCCATGCCGGAACCGTAGGAGTTCATCGGATACACGTTTTTCGTGTCGATCACCGTGGGGGACTGCATGAACGAGGCGATTTTCTCCGTGTTGAGGGAGCTGTCGCCGGTCAGGCTTTTCAGCATGTCAACGCTGCCGAGCGCTTTCAGGTCGGTGCTGACGGTGATGAGCTTGTTCTCCACCTGCTCGAGCTGCTTGTCGGTGTTCTGCAGCGTGGTGCGGGTGTCGTTCGCCACCTGGTCGAGTTGGTCGAGCACGGCGGAGGTCTGGTTGACCACGGTGGTCTGGCTGGTTACGGTGCCGGACAGTGTGCCGGCGGTCATGGCGAGCGAGCTCAGACCGGAGTTGAGCTGGGGGAGCGCACCGGAATTCAACGTGTTGCGGGCATCTCCCATGCTTTTCAGCGAATTTTGCGTGCTGGTGTTGAAGTCGGTGGCGAGTTTGGACACGCTGTCGGACGTGGATTGCGTGTTCTCGCTCAACGTTTTGAGGTCGTTGAGCGTGCCAGCGGCCGTGTTGTTGGTGTCTTCGAGCTTCTTGATGATGTCTTGGTACTGTGCGTTGTCGCTGACGTTCTTGAGCTTCTCGATGAGCTGGGCGTTGCCGTCGGTCACGCTTTGCATGTTGCTGACGGCCTGCTGTGCGGTGCCGCTTGCGGACGAGACGGCCGTGGTCACCTTGTTGATGCTGGTGGTGGTGTCGCTGGCGGCCTGCGAAATCAGGCCGGAACCGTTCTCCAAAGCGGTGTTGGCGTTGGACGTGAAGGTATTGAGGCCGTTTTGTGCGGTGCCGATGGCGGTGGCGGTGTTCGCCAGTCCCTTGCCCGCACTTGCTGCGGCCAGCTGCACGTCGTTCATTGCCTGACGGGCGGATTGCGTTTGTTGCGGCACGTTGGCGAGCTGTGCGTCAAGATCTTCGATGGTGGAGCGGATGAGGCTTACGTTCTTCTGGGTTTTGTCGAGTTCTGCTGTGGTTTCGTTGACGAAGGAGTTGGTTTTGCCGTTGATGGTGTCATTCGCGGAGTTCACGGCTTTAGTGAGTACTTCGCTGACGGTGGAGACGAAGGTGTTGTTGACGGTACGATCAACGGTGGTCGCGCCTTGGTCGGTGATTTTCGGGGAGATCGGGCTCGATTTTTCGTTGACATAGTATTCCAGCGTCGGCCGGTTCTTGCTGTCGGTCACGACGTTGGCGAGATCCTCGCTGAAATCGGAGGGGATGATGATCGCCGCATAGCAGTCGCCGGACTGTACCGCTTCCATCGCTTCGGCCTTGCCCATGAATTCCCAGCCAAGCTGGTCGTTGTCTTTCAGCGTGTCTTCGATCTGGTCGCCGAGGTTCATTTTGCCGAGCAGGGCGTTGTCGGTGCCTTTGTCGACGTTGGCCACGGCAACTTTGATGCCTTGGGTATTGCCATACGGATTCCAGAATCCGTAGATGTTGAACCATGCGTACAGCGGCGGAATGATGGTTATACCGATCATGATGACCCAGGCGGCAGGTACGGTGACGAGTCGTTTGAGGTCACGACGCAGAATCTGCAGTACGTTGCGCATTGTCTCCCCAGTCCAATGGATGTTCGACCGTGTTCGCGCGTAGCGATACGTTATTCGTAGCGCTACGCCTCCCGTATCGTAATACCCGCTCTCGGACAAATTTGGGCACAGGCGTAAATGCGCTCCGTCCATGACTGAAATAAACACGACAAACCGCGGCAGGACTGTGAATCTTGCTGTTGGAGACCGCGCAACTTGCCTTCTGTGTCTGCGCAAGTCGAGTCTGCTGTCTGCACATCTTGTGATTGCGGGATGACATGTGACTTGCGCAGGCAGAAATCGCAGGTTGTGCGCGTTGCGCGCAAACAATCATCTCGTGTAGCGCACTGCGATCGGGTTTTGGTAGCGTTGTGCAGGGAAGGACGAACAAGCATGAGCAAGATTGAAGATGTGAGCGAAGCCATCGCCGACGAAACCGAAATCGCAGCAATCGAAGAGGCCGGCATCATTGCGCAATCGCAATCGGCGGAAGATGACGGCAATCCTGCTGACCGCAGGCTGCCGCTGATTGCACGTATTTACGGCATCGTCATGTTGATCGAAGGCGTGGTGACGTTGCCGATCATCGTGATTTCCTGCCTGTATGCAATCCACGCCGCGCTTTCCGGCAAACTGGCGTTTGGCGCGCTGAATCTCACCACTATTCTGTCGGTTATTCATGCTGCAGTGCTGCTGGTCTCCACCGCATGCCTTGCGATTTTCGGCATGCTGCTGATTCTCAACAAGCGTCGGCATATCGCGCAATGGACGTATCTGATGATTCCGCTCACGCTTGCGGAAGGCCTATTGTCGTTGTCGTTGCAGGGTTTGGGTGTGAATCTGATCAGTCCGACCGTGCAGCTGCTTGTATTGGTTGCGTTGCATATCACGGCTGATCCGTCGCTGCGCGAGGAGCGACGTTTGCAGTTCGCGCTTCGTCGTTTGGATGCGCGCAGCGAGTATGAGACGGCTGTTTCGAAGGGTATGGCCGGCCGTGATCTGACCGGCAAGGGCTATATTTCGCTTGATTTCTTCAACCTGTTTTGGCTGTTTGTGGTCGGATGCGTGTTCGGTCTGGTAGTGGAGACGCTATACCACTATGTGCTGTTCGGCGAATGGCAGGATCGCGCCGGATTTTTGTGGGGGCCGTTCTCGCCGATCTACGGCTTTGGCGCGGTGATCCTGACGGTATTGCTCAACCACTTGTGGCGGTCGAATTGGATGCTGATCTTCTGCGCCAGCGCGGTGATTGGCGGCGCGTTCGAATATTTCACCAGCTGGTTCATGGAGGTTGCGTTCGGTATTCGCGCGTGGGATTACACGGGTCAATGGCTGTCGATTGATGGGCGCACATCCGGCAAATACATGTTTTTCTGGGGAATACTCGGCTTGGTGTGGGTGAAGCTGATTCTGCCGCATTTGCTTGCGATGATTCAGCGTATTCCGTGGAAGATTCGCTATACGTTGACGGCGGTGTGTTTCGCGCTGATTTTCGTTGACGGCGTGATGACGTTGATGGCGCTGGATTCCTGGTATTCGCGTATGGCGGGTATTGCGCAGGATTCGCCCGTTTCGCAATTCTTCGCCACGTATTTCGACGACGACTTCATGGCCAATCGGTTCCAGACCATGACGCTCGACCCGTCCACGGCCAGCCGCATGTAGTGTCTGACTGTTTTATGGATGACTGCTTTATGGGCTAGATGGCGAAGCTTTGTGGAAGAACGTGTATGGTGCGTCCGCTATTGGTTGCGCCGTGCACGGCTGCATGTGACCTGTGCCCGCACTGCCTTTGTGGACTCGGTGCCCTGCGACTTCTACGCGCTTAGGCGGCGAAGCTTTGCGCGAGCTGGCGGATGAGATCCGGCCTATGTCCACTCCATGAGGAGTTCGGTGAGATGACGACCGGAATCTGCTTGAAGCCAGCGTTTTTGATCTGTTCGAAGGTGGACGGGTTCTTCGTCAGATCAACGGTGTCGTAACGCACGCCCAGCTTTGCGAGCTCTTGTTCGGTGGCTTCGCATTGCGGGTTGCTCGGATTGGTGAAGACGGTCACGGTCATTCGATTTCCTCCCTATGCAAAAATGGCTTCCGTCGTTTGCGAAAGCCGTGTCGGCCACGTTCTTCGGTTATGCTCGCTTACGCAAGCCACTATCTAGCATACACACTACAGGTAGTGGTGTGTCGTGAGTTTCCTCACTGTATATAGTGGGGAATTCCCCAGAATTCCCTAAAATACGAACGTTTGTTCGAATATGTCTAGTGTACCCCAAACCACGGAATTCACGTCCGCGCGCATGTCGTGCGTGTTTTATGGAGAGGGTTGTATATAGGGGGGTGGCTTGGTGACGTCAATGCCTGCCTGATGGCACGGCGAAAACTGTTTATTCATATGTAAAACACCGGTAATATACCGCAAATGACCTCAGTTGCCCCCCCCCCTAAAATGATAAGTATGCGTAGCGCGAATTTGCGTGGGCGTGTTGAACAACCTTGATGATTCCGATTTGCCTACTGTCTTAAGGACTGTTGGGCTGACAGGAAATTCTGAGGGGCTGTGAGCATATTCGCGGGAATTGGCTCTACGGTATGCTGAGGTTCGGCGGTTTTCCGCTGAATACAGGAAACCCCTGGAAATCGTACGATTCCCAGAGGTGGATGGTTGGTCGCTGGCTAGGGCAGCGCATCAGGGTGAAGAAGTGTTTTCGAAGGCTCTTCCTCACCTATCAACTGCGTTTGAGGTATAGCCCTCGCCGGCAGCCAGCCAAGTCTTATCTTATACACCCTTAGCTATGTCGGCGACCTTATTGCAGGGTGTGTTCAATGAAGCCATAACGTGCCATTAAATACGGCAATTTGGCTCCGCGCAAGTACTCCAGGGGAAGTCGTTGCACGGAGCCAAATTAATCGCTTTCAGGCGAATGCCACCTTGACTGAGTTAGACTCAGGCGCGCTTGCGGAGCACGGTGATGCCAGCGAAGCCGAGCAGGGCAAGCACGGCGAACACCGCAACGCCACCAACGGTAGCGCCGGTGTTGCCGAGAACGGCCTTCTTGATCTTCTGAGCAACGGTCTTCTTGGTGTTGCCCTTGGTGTCATTCTTCTTGGTGGTGTCGGCCGGCTTGCTGTCATCCTTCTTGGAGTCGTCGGTCGGAGCGTCCTTGTACATGGCGTACACGGCCCAGTTGCCGGTCACGACCATGTCTGGATCGACCGGAACGTCGCCGTCGTTGGAGGCGAAGCCCCAGCCGGTGAAGATCTTGCCCTCGACGGCCGGTGCCTGGATGCCCAGCGCGTACTGGGAGAACTTGACCTTGTCCTTGGCGTAGTAGCCGACGGTCTGGATGAGCTGGTCGGTGCCTGCGTAGAAGGAGACCACGTTCTGGGTGGTGTCATCCTCGGTCGGAGCGTCCTTGTACATGGCGTACACTGCCCAGTTGCCGGTCACTTCTGCGTCCGGGTCGACTGCGACGTCGCCGTCGTTGGAGGCGAAGCCCCATCCGGTGAAGATCTTGCCCTCGACGGCCGGTGCCTGGATGCCTGCGGCGTAGGTGGAGAACTTGACGTGGTCCTTGGCGTAGTAGCCGACGGTCTGGATGAGCTGGTCGGTGCCTGCGTAGAAGGAGACCACGTTCTGGGTGGTGTCATCCTTCTTTTCAGCGTTCTTGTACATCGGGTAGACGGCCCAGTTGCCGGTCACGACCGTGTTCGGGTCGACTGCGACGTCGCCGTCGTTGGAGGCGAAGCCCCAGCCGGTGAAGGTCTTGCCCTCGACGGCCGGTGCCTGGATGCCTGCGGCGTAGGTGGAGAACTTGACGTGGTCCTTGGCGTAGTAGCTGACGGTCTGGATCAGCTCGTTCTTGGTGTTGTAGAAGGAGACCGTGTTCAGAGTCTTATCTTCCGAAGTCGGAGTGTCCTTGTACATCGGGTAGACGGCCCAGTTGCCGGTCACTTCTGAGTCCGGGTTGACTGCGACGTTGCCGTCGTTGGAGGCGAAGCCCCAGCCGGTGAAGGTCTTGCCTTCGACGGCCGGTGCCTGGATGCCGAGTGCGTACTGGGAGAACTTTGCCTTGTCCTTGGCGTAGTAGCTGACGGTCTGGATGAGCTGGTCGGCGCCTGCGTAGAAGGAGACGGTGTACTGGGTGTTGTCATCCTGTGTCGGGGTATCCGCGTACGTCGCGTATACGGCGATGTCCGCGAACACCTGATCGGTGTCCTTGAGCATGGTGCCCTCGGAGTAAGCCCAGCCGGTGAAGGTCTTGCCCTCGATGGTCGGTGCCTGGATGCCGAGTGCGTACTGGGAGAAGGCGGTGCCTTTCTGCCAGGTGACTCCCTGGATGCTGTGTCCGTCAGCGGTGTAGAACGTCACCGTGGCGTATTCTTCTTTAGCCTGCGAGGAAGTTGCAGAATTCTGATTCTGGGCAGTATCAGCCATTGCTACTGCCGGTGCCAAGGCGGCCAGAGTCGCTACAGCTGCAACGCCCGCAATAATCTTTTTGCCAAAAGACATTTGGGGAAACCCTTTCTTAGTTACGTAACTAGTTGCCCCAAAGCGATGCCTTCGAAATACCGCCCTGAATGCGTGGAGTTCCCCCTCATAAGAATTCCGAAGGACCATGATAGCTGCCCCCTAGCGACTTTTTAAGAGTCTAGGGCGTGTTCGTTGGAATTGCAATCTTTTCTCGATTTCCCACTTTCCGATTGTGGCTGGTCGAAGGGATTCCTTTCGGGATTGGCAGGGGCCATATCCGGGATGTCATGTCTGTGATGGGGGCGTCGTCCGGTGTTCGGGAAGCGGCAGGCCATGTATGGTTCGGGAACGGCAGGTCACGTAGTGCTCGGAGACAAATACACCACACCATACAGCGTGGCAAGCGTCCCATTCCCTCCACTCGCTGGATTTTTTGCCCGCTAAAAGGTCCGTCACCGGGATGATTCCTCCACCGGCTGGAGGAATCGGGACGTTGATAGGCCTACCAACGGGTTGATTCCTCCACTCACTGGAGTTTTTCGGACGCTGAGAGGTCGATTTGCGTCCCGTTTCCTCCAGTGACTGGGAGTTTTATCCCGCTGGAAGACTGGTTTACGGGAAGATTGTTCCACTGACTGGGGGTTTTGGACGTTGGGCGTCTGCCAGTGGGAGGATTCTTCCAGTGGGTGGAGGTTTTGTCTCGCTGGAAGGCGCGTTCGCCGATAGTATGGCAGGGTGTTTACCGGCGCGGATGATGATGTGACGATCCGTGTTTGGGGCGCGAACAATGTGAATGCGGACACTCCGAGCAGCGCGCTTGACGCATACTGTGCGAAACATGACGTCAGTTACAAAAGTTTGGGCGAAAACAGTTTTGTGACTACTTGGGAGGAAAACGGCACCATTGTGTACGTGCGCGAGCTGGTAAGCGACAGCGTGGTGCACGCGGTATGGATCGAGTATCCGTCGTCCACGTCAGATCGGGGCAATGCGATTGTGGAACAGGTGGTTCCCACGCGTAAGGCGCTCGGCTGAATGGACATATGTGCTCTGGATTTCGGGCTTTGAGCCGTGGGTGCAATTGTGGGCTATGAGGATTGCTTGAGCGTCTTGGATCGTGCGGGTCGCTTGGTCTGCAAGCTGTGGGATGCGAGTCGTGCTGCGGTGAGTATGACTAATTGCGTCTGGAGCCAAAAATCGCGGGAATCGAAAAACCCCTGGAAGCTAATGTTTCCAAGGGTTTCGCGGTGCCCCTGTGGGATTCGAACCCACAACCCACGACTTAATTAAGCGTCCTCTAGATCCGGAATCGGAAGGCCGGCAGAAACCCACGGCATATGAACGCCATTCGTATTCGAGCTGCGGGTGTGGCGATGAAGTGGAAAAGACGAGGGAACGCCCACGTGTCGCCGCCGATCGCACCAACTGCATCGTATCTTTCCTTGTACCGCGTTACCTCATGCTGATGGTCGTGGGAGCCGCGGCGAGGAAACGCTGAGAACCACGCCGGACATACGCGCCGGCCATTCATTGGCCGGCTTTTTGTTTACAAGGAAGTAAAAATGGAATTCTCGGATCATAGACAACCGCCCCGTGAATGGACACCCTGGCTCGACGAATGGGTGGGCGCGATGCGCGCGCAGGGCAATTCACCCAGAACCATCGAGAACTGGTAGTACGTCGTGGGGCACCTCGCGCTCAAGACGCGAAAAAGCCCCGAGGACATCACAGGCAAGGACATCATCGACTGGCTGAACCGGGGCGTGGGCGCCAACTCCAAACGCTCCGACGTCAACGCATGCACCGCGTTTTTCGGTTGGGCATGCAGGACGGGGCGGAGAAAAGACAATCCAATGGATCTCGTGCCGACCGTCCACCGAGACAGGCGCAAGCAGATACCCGCCCCCGTCGAGGCCGTGGAGAAGGCCAAACATTGCGCGGACAAGAGGGCGCTGCTGACCATCATGCTCATGGACGAGGCGGGACTACGCAGATCCGAGCTCGCCGCGATGCATACGCGCGACGTCATCGACGATCTGACGGGCAAAAGCATCATCGTCCACGGCAAGGGAGGCAAGGACCGCATCATCCCGTTGAGCGACCAGCTCGGGCGGATCGTGTCCTCCCTGCCGGAAGGATACTTCTTCCCCGGCGAACATGACGGCCACGTATGTCACGACACCATCTACCGGATCGTGAAGAACGCGACCGGATGGCCGCCGCACGCGTTCCGCCGCAAGTTCGCCACCGACCTGTGGAGGGCGACCGACGACGCCATGAAGGTCAAGGAGATGCTGGGACACGAGTCGCTGCAGACCACGCAGGACTACATCTACGCGACCTTGGACGACCTGCGCGACGCGGTGGACGAGCTCCGCGCGTACCGGGGAACGGACGCACGGGAAATTCACCCCGAAAAGATACTCGAAGCGTACAACGTCCCTCCCGCCATCACGAGACTGTTGCTCGACAGCATCCGCAACCAGGAATGAAGCACGCCGTCCCTCTGGTCCACCGGACCAGAGACGGGAACTCGTGGTCTTCCCCGTGAATCCCATTCGGTCGGCTCGTTGTCGCGATTTCCGGGGTATATCCCGTGTGGAGCATGTCAGTGTGCGGCGCTGCGGCGGGACACGCGATGCCCGGTATGGGTGGAATGCTCCTGATTTTTTGCGGGAACGGCGTTCATCGGCCTCCCCGGCGCTGGGCGGCCAATGCCGTATGGTTTGTCGGCAAGAGACATGACAGGCTCTTACACGACATTACACCGGGATATTGCATAGATCTATCAATTACCCGCTACAACATATTAGGTTTTCTCTGGCTCCGGTTGTTTGGCGTCGGGTGCATGGTTAGTATGGATTGGCTACAATGTATTAGACAGTCCGATGAGGGACGAATGACATGAGATTGGAGGCCGACGATGGCCGGCCCGAAGCATCCCCGCCACTACGACGAGGCGTTCAAACGGCAGATCGTGCAGCTTTACGAGAACGGCAAGCCGGCGCGCGAGATCAAGGACGAGTACGACGTCTCGCATTCCACGCTGCACCGTTGGGTCCAGGGCATCCGCAACAGCGGCTCCACGAAAGCCGCCGACAACCGCACCCCTGAGCAGAACGAGCCGGTCGAGCTGCGCAAGCGCAACAGACAGTTGGAGATGGAGGTGGACGTTTTAAAACAAGCGGCGCTGATATTCGCACGAAAGTAGCAGTGATACGGGCCAACGCCTCCCGTTATCCGATATCGGCGCAGTGCAGAATACCGGGCGTTCCCCGCTCCACCTACTACTGGATGATCGAACATCCCGAAGCCGAGCGGGTGGACCCGATCGCCGGCGACGTGCACGCGGTCCGGCGCGACAGCCATGAGCGTTACGGCGCCAGGAAGATCAAGGCCGCGCTGGAGCGGAGGGGCGTCACCGCCTCCAGAAGGCGCATCGCCAGCATCATGAAACGGCGGGGCATGACGAGCGCGTACGCGCGCAGAACGTTCAAACCACACAGGACGCGGGCCGACGAGGCCAGGCTCGCGAACATCCTCGACCGCGAGTTCGACGGCTACGAGCCGCGCACCCACCTGGCCGGTGACCTGACGTGCGTGCGCGTCGGCGGCAAGTGGGCGTACGTGTGCCTGCTCATCGACCTGGCGAACAGGAGCATCGCCGGCCACAGCGCCGACACGAGCCGCACCGCCGACCTGGTCATGGCCGCGTTCGCCACGCTCGACTTCCCTCTGACCGAGGTGGAGGTGTTCCACACGGACCGGGGCAGCGAGTTCGACAACGCGAAAATCGACGAGCTGCTCGACGTGTTCGACATCAGAAGATCGCTGCCAAGGAAGGGCAACCCGTACGACAACGCCGTGGCCGAATCCACCAACAGGCTCCTGAAGAAGGAGCTCATATACCGGAACCACTACACCAGCCTGGAACAACTACGCTCCGACCCCGACGACTATGTGTGGTGGTTCAACAACCAAAGACTCCACTCCACCCTCGGATACCGGAGCCCCAACGAATTCACACAACAAGGACTCGTCCTCTAAAGAATTGTCCAACACGCCGTTGCCAATCCAGACCCACGGGGACACCAGGGCCGGACGCGTGACGACCCATCCCGACCGGTGATATATAACCCCGGAACAGGCGGAATCACATGCGATATGTTCTTCTGGGGTGTGCTCGGCCTGGCATGGGTCAAGCTGATGCTGCCGTGGCTGCTGCGCCTGATCCAACGCATTCCATGGAAGATCCGCCATTCGCTGACCGCCGTGTGCCTGGCGCTGATGCTCGTCGACGCGGCGATGACGCTGATGGCGCTGGACGCGTGGTATTCGCGCATGGCGGGCATCGAGCCGGATTCGCCGGTGATGTCGTTCTTCAACACATATTTCAACGATGATTTCATGGCGGAACGTTTCCAGACGATGTCGCTGGATCCGGGCAAGGCCGGCCGCCTGTGACGCCGGGGACGGCCGCGGTGGGTGTTAGGAAACCGTTAACAATCCGTCCGCGGGCGTATGGGTTCCGTTAGATTCGGAGCATGACTTCGCTCAGGGCCATATCATCAAGATGCTTATTGGAAATAGGTCCGGCCGCGCCCGCGAACGCGGCGGCGGCCGGACCGTGCATCTGATGATTGGAGAAGAGCAACATGCCTTGGTGGGTTGATGCCGCCTATGTCGTGGGCGTAATGGCGCTGTTCATTGTCTTCGACCTGATCGCGAAGGCGGTGGATCGTCTATGATGGCTGTTTTCTGCGCCATCGGCGTCGTATTGGGAATCGCCGGTGTGGTGTATATGGGGGTCGCCCTGTGCCGCCCGGAGCGGTTCTGAGGGCCGGGGAAGAGTCTTAAGGTTCCGAAATGGTATATCTCTATGCTTTTATGGCGTTCGGTTTGATCGCCTTGATCCTGGCGGCCATATACCGGCCGTTGGGCGATTACATGTATCGCGTGTACACGACCGATAAGGATCTGTTCTTCGAAAAGTGGATCTATCGCATCATCGGCGTGGATTTCTCGAAGGGACAGTCCTGGAAGGCGTATTTCCGCGGAGTGCTTGGCTTCTCCGTGATGAGCCTGCTGGTCCTGTACCTGCTGCAGCGCGTGCAGTCCTGGCTGCCGTTCTCGCTGGGCTTCGACAACGTGCCGGCTCCGCTGGCGTTCAACACGGCCGCATCCTTCGTGACGAACACGAACTGGCAGTCCTATTCGCCTGACCAGACATTGGGCTATTCCGTCCAGATCGCAGGCCTATGCGTGCAGAACTTCGTTTCCGCCGCGGTCGGCATCGCCGTATCCATCGCCTTGGTGCGCGGCTTCATGCTGCGCCGCTCCGACACGATCGGCAATTTCTGGGTGGACCTCATCCGCGGCACGTTCCGCATCCTCATGCCCCTGGCCATCGTGATGGGCACCATCCTCATCGCGCTGGGCGTCGCACAGAACTTCTCGGGCTTCACCACCGTCGCCACCGTGGCTGGCGGCGAACAGACCATCATGGGCGGCCCGGTGGCCTCCCAGGAGGTCATCAAGGAACTGGGCACCAACGGCGGCGGCTTCTTCAACGCCAATTCGTCCCATCCGTACGAGAACCCGAACATGTGGACCAACCTCATTGAGATCCTGCTGATGCTGGCCATCCCCGTCGCGCTGACCCGCACGTTCGGCCGCATGATCGGCAACATCCGTCAGGGCTATGCGCTGCTCGGCGCCATGGTCGTCCTGTTCGGCATCTCCTTCTTCGCCGTCGTGAGCTTCGAATCCTTCGTGGACGATCCGCTCACCTCCCTCACCGGAGGCTCCATGGAAGGCAAGGAGGACCGCTTCGGCATCGTCTGGTCCGCGCTGTTCGGCACCACGTCCACAAGCACGTCCACCGGCGCGGTCAACTCCATGCATGATTCCTACACCGCGCTCGGCGGCATGATGTACATGTTCAACATGATGCTGGGCGAAGTCTCCCCGGGCGGCGTCGGCGCAGGCCTGTACGGCATCCTCGTCATGGCCGTCGTGGCCGTGTTCATCGCAGGCCTCATGGTCGGCCGCACGCCGGAATACCTCGGCAAGAAGATCGGCCCGCGCGAGATGAAGATGGCCTCGCTGTACTTCCTCGTCATGCCGGTCACCGTGGTGCTGTTCGTGGCTCTGAGCTTCGCCATCCCGGGCATCCGCGAAGACACGTTCGCGGCCCTGAACAACAGCGGAAACCATGGCCTGTCCGAAGTGGTCTACGCGTTCGTGTCCGGCGCCAACAACAACGGCTCCGCATTCGCGGGCCTGTCCGCCGACACCCCGTGGTTCGACACGATGATCGGTCTGGCCATGCTCATCGGACGGTTCCTGCCGATCATGCTGGTGCTAAGCCTGGCCGGCTCGCTGGCCAAGCAGGATGTCGTGCCGGAGACCGCCGGCACGATGAAGACCGACAACAAGCTGTTCGTTGGCCTGCTCGTTTTCGTCATTTTCATTATTTCCGCGCTGACGTTCTTCCCGACGCTTGCTCTGGGACCGTTGGCAGAAGGTTTGGTGGCATAACATGTCTTCCGCGACCGCAAACGACGTCATCAACGACGTGCGTACCAGCAACAACGCATCGTTGCCGGCGATGCTGGGCAAGAGTCTGCCGGCGGCGTTCAGGAAATTCAGTCCCGCCAAGATGCGGCACAACCCCGTCATGTTCGTGGTATGGGTGGGCGCCGCATTCCTGACGCTCCTCGGAGTGTTCCAGCTGTTCATTCCGGAACTGCGCGCGGGCGAGCCGGTGTATTTCACCTGGATCATCGCCGTGTGCCTGTGGGCCACGGTGCTGTTCGCGAACCTCGCCGAAGCCGTCGCCGAAGGGCGCGGCAAGGCCCAGGCCGACGCGCTGCGCAAGACCCGCACCACCACGCCGGCCCACCTAGTCCACGGATACGATGAAAAAGGCGATCCCGACGCACGCTCGTTGTCCGTCGCCATCATCGAAGTCCCGTCCTCCGACCTCAAACTCGGCGACGTGGTCGTCGTCGAAGCCGGACAGCTCATCCCCGGCGACGGCGACATCATCTCCGGCATCGCCTCCGTGGACGAATCCGCCATCACCGGCGAATCCGCCCCGGTCATCCGCGAATCCGGCGGCGATCGCTCCGCGGTGACCGGCGGCACCCGCGTGCTGTCCGACCGCATCGTCGTGCGCATCACCCAGAAGCCGGGCGAATCCTTCGTCGACAAGATGATCGCGCTGGTCGAAGGCGCGAACCGTCAGAAGACCCCGAACGAAATCGCCCTCGACGTGCTGCTGAGCTCGCTGACCATCATCTTCCTGATCGTCGTGATGTGCCTCAACCCGCAGGCCGGCGCGGTCGGCACTTCCGTCAGCCTCACCGTGCTGGTGGCGCTGCTCGTCTGCCTGATCCCGACGACCATCGGCGCGCTGCTGAGCGCCATCGGCATCGCCGGCATGGACCGTCTGGTCCAGCGCAACGTGCTCGCCACGTCGGGCCGTGCCATCGAAGCGGCCGGCGACGTGACCACGCTGCTGCTCGACAAGACCGGCACCATCACGTACGGCAACCGTCAGGCATCCGAATTCCACGCGCTGCCGGGCATCGACCATGACGACATGGTCCGCGCCGCGGCGCTGAGCTCCCTGGCCGACTCTACGCCGGAAGGCCAGTCGATCATCGCCCTGGCCGAACGCGAAGGCCATCACTTCGACATGATGCCGGGGGCGGAAGCGGTGGAATTCACCGCCGAGACCCGCATGTCCGGCCTGGACCTGCCCAACGGCGACCGCATCCGCAAGGGCGCCACCTCCGCGGTGGAAGCCTGGATCGAACGCGAAGGCGGCGTCATGAGCATCGAAGTGCGCGACGCTCTGCACGACCGTGTCGACACCATCTCCGCGCAAGGCGGCACCCCGCTGGTCGTGGCCGAACAGCTGTCCACCGGCGAAGTCAAGGTGCTGGGCGTCGTCCAGCTCAAGGATGTCGTCAAGGAAGGCCTGCGCGAACGCTTCGCCGACCTGCGCAAGATGGGCATCCGCACCGTCATGGTCACGGGCGACAACCCGCTGACCGCGAAGGCCATCGCAGAAGAGGCCGGCGTCGACGATTTCATCGCCGAAGCCAAGCCGGAAGACAAGCTCGCCTACATCAAGGCCGAACAGGCCAAGGGACAGCTGGTCGCCATGACCGGCGACGGCACGAACGACGCCCCCGCCCTGGCCCAGTCCGATGTCGGCGTCGCCATGAACTCCGGCACCGCCGCGGCGAAGGAAGCCGGCAACATGGTCGACCTCGACTCCGACCCGACCAAGCTGATCGACATCGTCCGCATCGGCAAGCAGCTGCTCATCACCCGCGGCGCGCTGACCACCTTCTCCATCGCCAACGACATCGCGAAGTACTTCGCGATCATCCCGGCCATGTTCATGGACAAGTTCCCCGGTCTTGCCACGCTGAACATCATGGGACTGCACAGTCCGTTGTCCGCGGTGCTGTCCGCCATCATCTTCAACGCCACCATCATCGTGATCCTGATCCCGCTGGCCCTCAAGGGCGTGCGGTACCGCGCCGAGTCCAGCGACAAGATCCTGTCCAGGAACCTGTCCGTGTACGGTCTGGGCGGCGTGGTCGCCCCGTTCGTCGGTATCTGGATCATCGACCTGTTCGTGCGTCTGATTCCGGGATTCTAAGGAAATTAGGTAAGGGAAACGATTATGAAATCCGCATTGTCATTGAATCTGCGCAGCTACTGGGCCGGACTGAAGGCCGTGCTGGTCTGCACGCTTGCCGTGATCGTATACACGGCGTTGATGACCGGCATCGGCGCTCTGGGATTCCCCGAGCAGGCCAACGGCTCGATGATTACGAACTCCGAAGGTCAGATCGTCGGATCGTCCCTGATCGGACAGTCCTTCTCCGATGCCGACGGCGAAGCCATCGACAAGTATTTCCAGCCCCGTCCGTCCGCAGCCGGCGACGGATACGACGCGGCGGCGTCCAGCGGTGCCAACAAGGGGCATTCCGATGAGGAATATCTCAAGACCATCGAAGAGCGCCGCGACGCCATCGCCGAACGCGAAGGCGTGGACGTGAAGCAGGTCCCCGCCGACGCGGCGACCGCCTCCTCCTCCGGACTGGACCCGCACATCAGTCCCGAATATGCGGCCATCCAGGTCGAGCGTGTGGCCGAAGCCCGTGGCATGGACGTCGAAGATGTCGAACGGCTCGTCAAGGAGCACACCACCGGCCGTGGTCTGGGCTTCATCGGAGAGCCTGTGGTCAACGTCGTCACCCTGAACCTGGCGTTGGACGACATGGAGTGAATCCGACTCTGAGGCGCATCGGATACGGTGCGCCTCGGATGTCATCAGGCCAAAAACTGGGATAATCCGTAGATGAAGGACATCCCGGACGGATGCGGCACCGTCGTGCGCGGCGGTGCCGCATCCGTCCGGCTTGAGGCCACGGAACGTATGGCATGCGGCGGAACTTCGGAATGGAGGGAATATGGCGGTGACGAAGCGGGGTGCGCTGAGGGTTCTGCTCGGTGCGGCGCCCGGCGTGGGCAAAACATATGCGATGCTGTCCGAAGGCAGACGGCTGGTCGAGGAGGGCAAGGACGTCGTCATCGCCCTGTTGGAGACCCATGGCCGCAAAGCCACGCAGAACGCCGCCAAAGGCCTGGAGACGGTGCCTCGGCGCTGTATGAAATACCGTGGCATGTGGTTCAATGAAATGGATCTGTTCGCCGTCATCGCGCGCCGCCCGCAGGTCGCCCTCGTCGACGAGCTGGCCCATACGAACATTCCCGGATGCACGCACGAAAAACGCTGGCAGGACGTGGTCGACCTGCTGGACGCCGGCATCGACGTCATCACCACCATTAACGTGCAGCATATCGAATCGCTGAACGACGTCGTGCGGTCCATCACGAACAGCGAACAGCGTGAAACCGTTCCCGACAAGGTGCTGCGTTCCGCCGACAGCATCGAACTGATCGATCTGCCCCCGAAGAACCTGCGCGAACGTCTTTCCGCCGGCCTCATCTATTCGGCGGACCGCGTGGACGCCGCATTGAGCAACTACTTCCGTGTGGGAAACCTGACCGCATTGCGCGAGCTGGCGTTGCTCTGGCTGGCGGGCAACGTCGACGAAGCGTTGCAGGAATACCGCAACGAACACCACATCAACGCGAAATGGGAGGCCCGCGAACGCGTCGTCGTCGCGCTGTCGGGCGGTCCTGAAGGCGAACAGCTCCTGCGGCGCGGCGCAAGGGTCGCCAGGGCGTCCGGCGGCGGCGATCTGATCGCGGTGCACGTCACGGCCGAGGACGGGCTGCACGGATCCAGCCCGGGGCTGCTGGTGCGGCAGCGCGAACTCGTCGAAAAACTGGGCGGCACATACCATCAGATCGTCGGCGAAGACATCTCCGGCGCACTGATCTCCTTCGCCCGCGCCAACAACGCGACGCAGATCATCGTGGGCGTCTCCCGACGCCCGCCCCTCGCCCGGTGGCTGGGCCGGCCGTCGTCGGCGAACGGCATCATCGCGAATTCGGGCGACATCGACGTGCACGTTGTCACCCACACGTTCGCGGCGAAAGGCATGCGCCTGCCGCGCATGAAACGCACCATGACGATGCGCCGGCGCATCGCAGGCTGCATATTCTCATTGCTGTCGGTGCCGCTTCTGGGCTGGCTGCTCATGCAATACAGCGGCGTGGATGCGTTGTCCCGCGATTCCCTGTTCTTCCAGCTGCTCGTCGTCATCGCCGCGCTGATCGGCGGCGTCTCGTCGGCCACTTTGTGCGCGTTGCTGAGCGGTCTGGTGCTCGACTACGTCTACATCCAGCCGGTGGGCTCACTGCATATGCTCAGGGCGCAGGACGTGATGACCATCGTGCTGTACATCCTCATAGGCATCATCGTGTCCTTCGTCGTCGACCGGGCCGACGAGAAGGCGCGGCAGGCCCAACGTGCGACCGCGGAATCGGAAGTGCTCGCCAGCGTGTCCGACGCTGTGCTGCGCAGCTCCAATCCGTTGCAGGCGATTCTCGACCGCACCCGCGAGGCGTTCGGCTTCACCTGCGTGCGCCTCACCCATGACGGCGTCGATGTCGCGGTCAGCGGCGTATGCCCCACCGGGGAGGAGCCGGACGTCATCGACCTTGACGCGGTCATCACGCCGCCGTCCGACGGCGCCGATCAGAACGGCGAATCCCATGACGGGCAGACCTCCGCCTCACGTGATGCCGCATCCTCCGGAACGCCGCGGAAAACAGAGCCGATTCGCCTTGAACTGTACGGCAGTGAAATCGACGCGGCCGACCAGCGGTTGCTGCAGGCCATCGTCTCCCAGGTGCAGACCGTGCTGGAACACGACGTGCTGCAGCGCAAGGCCGACGAAGTCAAGCCGCTGGCCGCCGCGGAGAAGCTGCGCACGGCCCTGCTCAACGCGGTCAGCCATGACCTGCGCCGTCCGCTGGCCTCCGCCACGGCTGCGGTGTCCGGCCTGAAACAGGTCGGCGACGCCCTTGGCCCCGAAGGCCGGCGCGAACTGCTCGACGTCGCCGACGTCGGCCTGCACGATCTGACACGACTGGTCACCGACCTGCTCGACGTGTCCCGTCTGCACGAACGTGCGATGCCGATATCGCTGGTGGCGGCCGACGTCGCGGAAGCCGTGATGCAGACGCTGGACGAGCTGCATGCCGGTCCGAATGCCATCAACCTCGACCTGCCCGTGGACCTGCCGCTGGCGGTCGCCGACCCGCCGCTGCTGCGTCGTGCGATACACAATGTGCTCGCCAACGCGCAACGCTACAATCCGCCGGACCATCGCATCCGCATCGCGGTCTCCACATTCCGTTCCGTCGTGCAGATCCGCGTCGTGGACTACGGCCCGGGCGTGCCCGACGACCGCAAGGACGAGCTGTTCGCGCCGTTCCACCGTCTGGGCGACACGGACAACACCACGGGCCTTGGCTTGGGAATGGCGCTGTCGAAAGGCTTCATCGAATCGATGGGCGGCGCCATCGACGCGGAGGACACTCCGGGCGGCGGCCTGACCATGGTGATCATGCTGCGCGCGGCGGACGAGCGCTATGCGATCGGGGAACCGTTGTCCGAAGAGGACGCGCGCGCCTGCGCCACCGCATTGGACTCGGACATGTGGGACGTGACCGCCGCCGTCAGCGGCGTGATGCTGCCCCTGAGCGTGGACGAATCACGTGACGGCGAATTGGGGCGTTTCGCCGACGCCGAATCCGATACCGCGGTCGCCGGTGACACGGCCGCTGCGGACGAGCATACCGACGTTGCCGACGTGACGGCTGCTGAGAAGGGAGAATAGACGCATGAAAATCCTGATTGCCGATGATGACCCGCAGTTCCTGAAGGCGTTGCGTATCACGCTGCGCTCGCAGGGCTACGAGATCGTGACTGCATCGGATGGCGTGCAGTGCATTTCGGCGGCGGTGGAGCATCATCCCGATCTGATGGTGTTGGATCTGGGCATGCCGAAAATGGACGGCATGGGCGTGATCCAGGGCGTGCGCGGCTGGACGGACGCGCCCATCCTGGTGGTGTCGGGGCGTACCGATGCACGCGAGAAGGTTGCGGCCTTGGATGCCGGCGCCGACGATTATGTGACCAAACCGGTGTCGATCGACGAACTGCTGGCGCGTATCCGTGCGCTGACCCGCCGTATCCTGCAGGAGACGGAGACGCCGATGGTCTCGTTCGGGAACGTGACCGTTGACCTGTCCGCGCATGCCGTGTTCCGCGTGTACCACGGGCGGAAGGTGCGTGTGCGCCTGACGCCGACGGAGTGGAAGGTTCTGGAGATCCTGGTGCGCAACGCCGGACGGCTCGTGACCCGTAAGGATCTGCTGACCGGCATTTGGGGCGCGGAGCATGTGAACGACTCCGGCTATCTGCGGTTGTATGTCTCGCAGCTGCGCAAGAAGATAGAGGACGACCCGGCGCATCTGAAGTATCTGAAGACGGAGCAGGGCATGGGATACCGCCTGGACCTGCCGTCTGCGGGCGGCGGCGAATAGAGGCCGGGGACGGGTGAAGGCGGGTGGAGGCTGGGCGGGCGGCGTCTGTCCGCCCAGCCTCGCGTTATGCGTCGTATGGGAGGAATCATCGAGGTTGCGGAAAGCGGAGAGGAAAACAGCCGATAAACCTGCGCCACACGTCGTATGGGAGGAATCATCGAGGGGCTGGGCGGCCGGTTTTGCCCGCTTTGTTTGCCGGTCCCGCCCGCTTCAATCGGGGAGACCGCTGGACACGATGCGTCGAAATGGCTTTCAGGCTGCGAGATTCTGCGCGAGCTGACGGATCTTGTCCGGCTGGTGGCCGCTCCATGATGCGTTCGGGGAGATGACGACAGGAATCTGCTTGAATCCCGCGTCCTTGATCTGTTCGAAGGTGGACGGGTTCTGCGTCAGGTCGACGGCGACATATCGCACGCCCAAACGGGTGAGCTCCTGTTCGGTGGCTTCGCACTGTGGATTGCTGGGATTCATGAAGACCGTGACCGTCATCGGGCATCCTCCTTAAAGCGCGTAGTCGATATGCGGTTGTCAGCCGGCGTGGACGTAAAATCCGCTCCCTCTAGCGTACCCACTGTTTGTAGTGGTGTGTCTTGGGGCTATTCACTAGATGTAGTGTTCGACACGCCTCGAATTCAAGTCATTCGAACATATGTTCGACCATTTTAGCACCTTTGCGGACCGTCCGGATGTGACCTAAACCACATCCTTCGTCTCACCTGTCGGTCGGTCTTCTCCTCTTGCTCGCTCTCCTGACGCTTTTGACCGCAGATTCCGGCGTGTTGCGGTCAAAACCGTCAAGATGTAATGCGCACTGCAGCGGTTGGCGGAGTATGGGGTCGGTGGGTTCGATCCAGCGGGTGCAACTCGGCGGGTGTGGGGCTGTCAAGGTGTGGGGTTGACAGGATGTGGGACTGGCGCGTCGGCAGGTGTGGGACCGAACCGCCGGCAGGCGTGTGCCAGAGTATGACAAAAGCCTGAAAACCATTGTGGCAAACGGCTTTCGGGCTTTCAGGCGGTGCCCCCCGTGGGATTCGAACCCACAACCCACGACTTAAAAGGACGCTGCTCTAACCGTTGAGCTAGAGGGGCAACAGAGAGACAGTATACAGCATATTTACGCAAAACGCCACACAAATCAGTTGTAAGTAACGAAAAACGTGGATTATCACCAAGTCATTGCCGAATCATCATCGAATTCCCGCGAATCGCAATATCATTTCTGCATATCTGCTCGTACAGTGGAACGCATGTCATGTACCACGATTCTTGTAGGCAAGAAAGCCAGCTACGACGGCTCCACCATCATCGCACGCGACGATGATTCCGGTTCCGGACGTTACGATCCCAAGAAATTCATTGCGGTAGCACCGCAAGACCAGCCGAGACATTACCGCAGTGTGCTCAGTCATGTCGAAATTGACCTTCCAGACAATCCATGCCGATACAGCATTGTGCCGAACGTGCTGCCGAACCGCGGAATTCTTGCGGAAGCGGGCGTCAACGAGCGCAATGTGGCGATGAGCGCCACCGAAACCATCGCGGTCAACGAGCGCGTGCTAGCTGCTGATCCGCTCGTTGAACTGCAACCGGCGAACGAAGCCGCTGATACCCCTGAAATTCCGGGCGGAATCGGAGAGGAAGACATCATCACCCTTGTGCTGCCTTACGTAACCACGGCGCGCGAAGGCGTCGCGCGTCTCGCCGAACTGCTTGAAACATACGGCACCTACGAATCGAACGGCATCATCATTTCCGACGTAAACGAAATCTGGTACGTCGAAACAATCGGCGGGCACCATTGGATCGCCCGCCGCGTGCCGGACGACTGCTATGCGACCATCCCCAACCAGCTCGGCATCGACGATTTCGACTTCGACGACGCCTTCAACGCCCAACGCGAGTTCATGTGCAGTGCCGATCTGCGCGAATTCATGGACGCGCACCACCTTGACCGCACTATGAGCGCGGGTGCGAGTAGCGGCTTCGGATTCCAGCCGACGAGCGTTTTCGGAAACGCCAGCATGAACGGCGGTGGCAATAGCAGTAGCGGCGCGGCGCTGGGTCACAACCATTTCAATCCGCGCACGGCTTTCGGCACCGCCACCACCAAAGACCGCATCTACAACACGCCACGTGCCTGGTATATGCAGCGCCACCTCAATCCAAGCGAGGACTGGGATTCGCCGGCCGCCCGCTACACGCCCGCATCCGACGATATTCCGTGGTGTCGTGTGCCTGAGAACGCTGTGACGCTCGAAGACGTCGACTTCCTGATGAGTGCACACTTCGAGGGGACCCCTTACGATCCGTACGGTACGCTCGGGACGCCGGAAAGCCGCCATCGCTACCGTCCGATCGGCATCAACCGCACCGGGCATATGGTGGCCATGCAGATTCGTCCGTACGCGCCGGAGGCAAGCCGTTCGATCATGTGGATCTCATACGGTTCCGGCCCCTTCACCGCGGCCACGCCGTTCTATGCGAACGTCGACGATACGCCCGCCTACCTGCGTGACACCACGCCGGAAGTCTCGACCGGCAACCTGTACTGGGCGAACCGTTTGATCGCCGCGCTCGCCGACGCGCATTTCTACGAAACCAGCAATGCGATCGAAGGATTTGCGGAATCGGCCTGCGCTTACGGCCATCGTCTGGTGGAACGTACTGATGCCGAATTGCGTGAGATGTCCGCGCAAACGAGCGCGTCCGAATCGCAAGAGCGTGCAGGGGCCGCGGAGATTGCGGAAAACGCAAGTATTGCAATTATCGCAAAACTGCAGCAGTCCAACGAAGAAATGGCGGAATATTTGCGCACTCACGTTACGAAACTGCTCAACGACGTGCTCTACACGTCCAGCAATCTCATGCACAACAGTTTCGCCATGTCCGACCGCTGGAACTAAGCATAAAGCCCCGAAATTCGGCAAAACCCGTCCCAATGAGCCAAGGTTTCCGCGCTCGGAGCATTCCGCATGAACGCAGGCTGTTGGAAGTGTCAGTGCTGCTCCCGACAGCCTCACGACTGCATCCGCATTCTCGTACGTCAGTTTTTGCCCATATCTCGCTTATATATGGCAGATTTCGAGAGCTGACACGAGGCATTTCGCTTATATATATATGGCACTCGTGCTTGTAGGCAAGGCGATTTCGGGGGTAAAATATACCCTCTAAGTCACCTTGCTATCAAGGGCATCTGCCATATATAAGGCAGATAGTGCTATCTAGACCGTCGATTGACCATCAAATCGTCGGAAATCGCGATCAGTTGAACCCGACGACGTGTTCCGCCACGAAATACCCCTTGCGAATCACGAAACGACCGATCGACCCGCGCAAATTCAACGCACGAGACATGGCCTTCTTGCGCACATCCTTGTAAATAGTGGGGGAGTACGCCTTAATGTCGTCCCACATATCCTTTTTCTTCTCATAATTTTCCGGATCGCGAGACAAAATCATGAACACACTTGCCACGGAACTTTCAATCGCCAGGAAGTGGATCATATAACGGTACAGGCCGTCCGGCACCGTGCCGCGTTCCGGAGTTGCACGCACCATGCACTGGTTGACGAGGCGCAGCTGGTCGACGCGGCGGATCATCACGTCGGTCTGCACGCTCTGGCCGTCGCGACCGATGAAATAGTGGTAGAACGGCGTATCCAAATACTTCATGGTCTTCACCCACGGGAATGGCTGATACGCGTAAATGAAGTCCACGTAGAACGTGTGCTCCGGCAGCTGCATGCCGGACTCTCGCACCACGGCGGTGCGGTACGTCAGCGCGTGCATGAGAATGTATTCAGCCAAGCCGAAATGCCCAAGATCGTTCCAGGTCAGGCGCTCGCCGGCCTTCATGGCATGGCGGAAGTTCACCACATGCTTGTTGCGTTTGCCAACCTTGTCATACACATAATTAGTGACGAGCATGTCGATCGGCTCGGTGGAATCGGCCTCTTCGCGCAGCACGGCCATGACCTGTTCGAGCGATTCGGGGCCAACCCAATCGTCGGCGTCAACAACCTTCACGTACATGCCGCTTGCCGCCGCGATGCCGGTGTTGACGGCTCCGCCATGCCCCTTGTTCTCTTGGTGGATGGCGCGCACGATGCCTGGATAGCGGGCTTCGAATTTCTGTGCCATTTCCAGCGTGCCGTCGGACGAGCCGTCATCCACGATCAGCACTTCGATGTCGTCGTTGCGCTTCGCTGCGATTAACGACATGACGCATCGTTCCAAATATTCGGTCATGTTGTACGCGGGCACCACGAAGGTGAGCGTCTTCTTCTCCTGCATAGTCTTCCTTGGTCGGCCGAGGTGACCTGCCGCGCGCGGCGCGTGGTCACTGCGTAACGAAACTAACGTAGCACCTTGTTCGCTTCAGGGGAACGGTTTGTACGCAATAGGCACCCTGAATAGCGCAATCTGCACCTGAAATTTCCCTTAAGGGTACCGTTGTTGACAATTTGTAAGTTTTCGTCGATGCTTGTTGGCTTGTGCGATGCTTGCGATTCCCCTGTTGCTGGTACTGTTCGATTCTTGCGTCTGGCGCCTGTTGGCGTTGGCTGCGATGCTTACGATGACTGGGGGCGGCTGGGTTTTACGACTGCTGTTCGGCTTGCGTGCCTTGGCTTCCGGCTGCGCCTTGTTCGGTATTCTGTTCAGCGTTCTGCTCGGCTGGGCTTTCCGTATTGTTTTGTGATTGTGCCTCTTTTGCGGCCTTGCGCTCGCGTTTCGCGATTTCCTTGATTTCGCGCCTTTCCTGCTTTTCCGCCTCTTTTGTGGCTTTGTCGCTTTCGAAACGCAGTTCCGGCTTGGCTTCCATGCGGCTCAAGCCATGCCAGGCCAGATTCACGATGTGCGCGGCAATCTGCTCTTTACTGAGTTTGCGCTGGTCCGCCCAATACTGGCAGGTATATACGGTCATGCCGATGAGCATCTGCGCGTAGTATGGCACGCCCTTGGCCGGCAGATGCTGGCGTTTGAACGCTTCGGCGAGAATGTCTTCCACGCGCAGGGCGATGTCTCCCAAAAGCGAATTGAACGAGCTGGCCGGATCGGTTTTCGGCGAATCGCGGGTGAGCACTCGGAATCCTTCAGCATTCTCCTCAACATAGGTGAGCAGTGCCAGCGCCGTGCGTTCCACGATTTGACGGGGGTGCGCTTGTGGGTCGGAGAGCGCGTTGACGAGCGTGTCGGTAAGCGCGCGCATCTCACGGTCCACCACCACAGCGTACAGGCCCTCTTTGCCTCCGAAATGCTCGTACACAATGGGTTTCGACACTTTCGCGGTGGCGGCGATCTCCTCCACGCTCACTGCTTCGAACCCCTTCGACGCGAACAGCGAACGACCGATTTCGATGAGCTGCTCGCGCCGCTGATACGACGTCATTCTGGATGTATTGGCCATGCCGTCCAGTTTTTCATGCCCCGTGGATAGTCTGTCCGATTCTGGTGAATCGGACACTTGGGCTCGGTATTTGGACGGTTCGTTGTCCGATTCTGCAGAATCGGACATTCGTGGTGCGTCCGCGGGGCGGAGCCGGTGTGTCCGTTGCGCTTTTTAGGCTGGAGTCATGGATACGAATGTGATTATTGCGATTGTCGCCGTTGTCGTTATCGCGGCAATTCTGGTGATTGGCGGTTGGTGGCTCGGTAAGACCCGCAAGAACGCCGTCGATAAGTCCACGGAGGATGCGAAAGCCAAGGCTGACGCCCGTCTTGCCGCGGAAGCAAAGTCGGCTGCGGCTGATTCTTCCACGGTGAAGCCGTCCGTTGATTCCAATGTTGATGCAGCTGAAAAAGCTCCGGCTGAAAGTCAGCAGAAGTCCTCAGCTCAAGCTTCCTCTTCCGAAACGGCAGCTCCTGCACCAGCCACCGAAGCCAAGCCCGAACCGGTTCATGAAACCCCCGAATCCGCCGGCACGCGCATGCAGCGTCTTAAGGCGCGCCTGTCGAAATCCGGCAATCCGTTCGGCAAGGCTCTGTTCAACATTCTTGCGAAGGATCAGCTTTCCGAAGCCGACTGGGAAGACGTCGAAGACACCCTTCTGCTTGCCGATGTTGGCGCGGAAGCCAGCGAACAGCTCGTCGAGGAACTGCGCAACGACGCCCGAATCGCAGGCCAGTCCGATCCGGCCGAAGTGCGTGCCGCGCTGAAGGACAAGCTGTTGAAGCTCGTAGGCACTGACACGGATCGCCGCCTCAATGCCAATAAGGAAGACGCGAACAAACCAAGCGTCATCATCATGGTCGGTGTGAACGGCACGGGCAAAACCACCACTGCGGGCAAGCTTTCCCGCCTGCTTGTTTCCGAAGGCAAGCAGGTCATGTTGGGCGCTGCCGATACCTTCCGCGCGGCGGCCGCCGACCAGTTGGAAACTTGGGGTGCCAAGGTCGGTGTCCCGGTCGTGCGTTCCGACAAGGACGGCGCCGATCCGGCGTCCGTCGCATTCGAGGCCAGTGCCAAGGCCAAGGAAGAGAACGCCGACGTGCTCATCATCGACACTGCGGGCCGCCTGCAGAACAAGGCGAACCTCATGGACGAGCTCGGCAAGATCCGCCGCGTTACCGAAAAGAACCTTCCGGTCGACGAGGTGCTGCTCGTGCTCGACGCCACCACTGGCCAGAATGGCATGACCCAGGCCAAGGTGTTCGCCGAAGCCATCGGCATTACCGGTGTGGTGCTCTCCAAGCTCGACGGCTCCGCAAAGGGTGGCATCGTGATTTCCGTGCAGAAGGAGCTTGGCGTGCCCGTCAAGCTTGTCGGCCTCGGTGAAGGCCCGGACGATCTCGCCCCGTTCGATCCGGAAGGCTTCGTCGACGGCATCCTCGCCTGAGCTGATTGCGCTTCCGAGAAAGCCTCCCCGCGTGGGAGGCTTTCTTTTTACCCCCGACCAGTCCTATTTCGCCTATATATGGCAGATTTGCCGGTTCGTCCGCTGGTTTCTCGCTTATATATGGCAGATGCTTTTGGAGAAAGTCGACTTAGAAGGTATATGTTTACCCCCGAAAGCACCTTTTTTGCGAGTGAGAGTGCCATATATGGGCGAAATGTCTCGTGTCAGTCCTCCAAATCTGCCATACATAAGGCAGATACGCTGAAAAATGGGCTGATAGTGGTTTGGCCTGAGAGCGGTGCGCAATCTGAAACAAAACGTGCCAGCCGCTTTATTCCGCCGTTTTCGGTTGACGTAATGGCGAGATGGCGTTACCTTGCTGTAACACGTCGTAACGTTTTCAAAACGCGGGCGGCGTTCCATACCGTTTTGTCAGCCCCATACGATGGGGCCGGAAATGTGAACTCAAAATGAAAGAAAGAGGAGGGTGACATGGGTCAGCTTGATTCTGGAAATGCCGCGTGGATTTTGACGTCCGCGTCCCTTGTGTTCCTCATGACGCCGGGTGTGGCGTTCTTCTACGGTGGCATGGTCCGCGCAAAGGCCGTGCTGAACATGATGATTATGGAGGCGGCCGCTCTGTCCGTCACAATGGTGATCTGGGTGCTGTGGGGCTGGTCCATCGCCTACGCAGGCACTTCGGTCGGCGGTGTCTTCGGTGATCCGGCCACAGGCTTCCTGCTGAAGGATTCCATGGTTTCCGACGGCGGTGTCTTCACGTCGGCTTCGCTGAACTCCAACAACTACCCGGTCAGCGTCGACGTGGCGTTCCAGTCCGCATTCGCCATGATTACCGTCGCTCTGATTTGCGGCGCTATCGCTGAACGTGTCAAGTACTCCACGTGGATGATTTTCGTCGCGCTGTGGATTACCTTCGATTACGCTCCGCTCGCCCACATGGTGTGGAATGGCGGTCTGCTGAGCGCTGACGGCGCGATCTCCCAGGCTATCGGCGCTGCCGCCCACGATTTCGCAGGTGGTACGGTCGTGCACATCAATGCTGCAGTCGCCGCTCTGGTGATCGTGTTGATCATCGGCAAGCGCAAGGGCTTCGGCACCCAGCCGTTCCGTCCGCACAATGTTCCGTTCGTGATGCTTGGCGCTTTCCTGCTGTGGTTCGGATGGTTCGGCTTCAACGCTGGTTCCGCGTTTGCCGCCAATGGCACCGCAGGCTACGCTTGGGTTTCCACTTCCGCTGCAACCGCCGCCGCAATGCTCTCTTGGGGCTTCACTGAGAAGATCCGCACCGGCCACTACACCGCCATGGGTGCCGCTTCCGGCATCGTCGCAGGTCTGGTTGCCATCACTCCGGCCGCCGATGTGGTTTCCCCGCTGTGGGCCATCGTGCTCGGTGCCATCGCCGGCGTGCTCACCTGCCTCGCTTGCGGCCTGAAGTTCAAGCTCGGCTACGATGATTCTCTCGACGTTGTCGGCGTCCACGGCGTCGGCGGCTTCACCGGCACTGTGCTTATCGGCTTCTTCGGCGAAGGTACCGGTCTGTTCGCGGGCGGCGACTGGAAGCAGCTGGTTGTGCAGCTCATCGTTGCCCTCGTTGCCATCATCTGGTCCGCTGTTGTCACCGGCATCATCGCCTTCGCTCTGGAGAAGACGATTGGTTGGCGTGTCACCGAAGCTCAGGAAGTCGGCGGTATCGATCTTGCCGATCAGGGCGAACGTGCTTACGATTTTGCTGGTACCGCCAGCTCTGTTCTCAAGGAGGTGAAGTGAGATGAAGCTCATTACCGCTATCATTCAGCCGCATAAGCTTGACGATGTCAAGGAAGCCCTCGCTGCCGCAGGTGTTCACGGTCTGACCGTGTCTGAGGCTAACGGTTACGGCCGCCAGCGTGGCCACACCGAGGTTTACCGTGGCGCCGAATACACCGTGGATCTCATTCCGAAGATTCGCGTCGAGGTGCTGTCCGATGACGCCGATGCCGAGACTCTGGTCGGTGTGATCGTCAAGTCCGCCGGCTCCGGCACCATCGGCGACGGCAAGGTCTGGGTTGCCCCGCTTGATTCGGTGACCCGCGTGCGCACCGGCGAGACCGGCTCTGCCGCTATCTGATAATTCATTCGGATAGATATTAAGGACCCCGGGCTTGGGTTCGGGTTATCAATAGACAGATCCCCGTACGTGCTTCGCGCCGTGCGGGGATTTTCATACGATTTTCGCGTCATATTTTTTGCTTCGTATTTCCCCGCTTTCGCTTTATCTGCTCAGATTTGCTTGCTTTTGCGAAGATTCATAAGGATTTGCTATGACTTCAGCGGTTGATGGTCTTAAACAACGTTTCATGGATATAAGTCAGCCGGATGCCGACGGCGTGTACCGCAATGGTGCGGTGAAGCGCAAGGCTCGTACGGATCTGGCCATGGATTGCCTCAAACAATTGTGGCAGGAGGCTTGCCAGACGGTGTCTTTTGACGTTCCGCAGTCCGGCATTGGTCTTGGCGCGGTGGGTTCGTTGGCCCGCGGCCAAGTGGGACCGAGTTCCGATCTTGACTTGGTGGTCATTTATGAGCCTCACGCGCTCACCGACCAGCAGCTCAATGAGCTTGCCAACAAATTGTGGTATCCGATTTGGGATTCGGGTCTTGATCTTGACCAGTCGGTGCGTACCCGCGCGCAGTGCGAGGCGGTGACCGACCATGATTTGCCTGCTGCGATGGGCTGGCTGGATGTGGTGCCGATCGCGGGCGATACGCAGCTGATTGAATCCACGGCTGTCTCCATTTTGGAGCGTTGGCGTAGGGCCGCCCGTAAGCGCTTGCCCGAATTGTTGGGTTCCGCCAAGTCTCGTTTGGATGAGTTCGGCCGTATGGCGTATAGCAATCAGCCTGATATTAAGGAGTCTCGCGGTGGTTTGCGCGATTCCGTGCTGGTCTCCGCGCTTGCCGCTTCTTGGCTTGCCGACCGCCCGCACGGCCAGTATGACGATGCCGTCGAACGGTTGTTGGATGTGCGCGATTGCATTCATTTGGTGGCCAATAAAGACACGAATATGTTGCTCGCTCCTTATCAGGCGAAGGTTTCGGCGATGCTGGGTTTGGCTGATCCGACGTTGCCGAGCGGCGAGCGTGAGGCGAAGTCGATTGATGATTTGCAGACGTTGCTTGCGCGTGTTGGTCGCCAGATCGCGTTTTCGCTTGATTCCACGGCTTCCCGCGCTGAGCATTCGTTGACTCATGAGAAGCCTCGTTTTGCGTTTTTCCAGGTGTTCCAGCCTCGTGGCGGCGGTAAGCGTCAGGCGCCTACTTTTGATGTGATTGCGCCCGGTATCGCCAAGCATGAGGAGGAGATCGTGCTTGCGCCGGGTGCCGATCCGAAGTCCGATCCGTGCCTTGCGTTGCGGGCTGCTGTTGCTGCGGCTGAGTTTGGTCTGCCGATCGCGCCCGGCACGTTGCAGAATCTGAAGTCGTGTCCGATCGATGATCGCACGTGGAATGATGAGTCGCGTAGTCTGTTCTTGCGTTTGCTTGCGAGCGGTCCCGCGTTGTTGCAGGTGTGGGAGGAGATTGATTTTGTCGATATTCCGGGTCGGCTGATTCCGGAATGGTTGGCGATTCGTAATCGCCCGAGTGCTTCGGCTGCGCATCGGTATACGATTGACCGTCATTCGGTTGAGGTGGTTACGCGGCTTGGTCGTGAAACACCTCGTGGAAATCGATATGATGATCGGCATTATCAGGCGTTGCTGTTGGCTGGTATTTTGCATGATGTCGGTAAGCGTCCGGGGGTTTTCGATCATGCGGCGGAGGGTGCGCGTCATGCGTCCATGGTGTTGAAGCGCATGGGTTTTGATCGTGACATTATTTGGTGGGTCACGTTGTTGGTGCGTGAGCATCTTACGTTGTCGGAGTTTGCGACTGGTCAGAATCCGAATGATCCTAATGTTGGTGACGAGTTGGCGTCTCGTCTTGATCATGATCCGCTGCTGCTTGACATGCTGTTCGATCTGACTCGTGCTGACGGTTCGTCGTTGGGTGCCACGGCCGGCGAGACCATTTCCAAACAGTACGGCTGGAGTAAATGGCGCGAAACCCTTGTCCGAACCATGTACAACGCCACCCGCTACCACATGTGAGGCCGCGTAGGCTGTGAGCGAATGCCCGGCAAAGCGACATGGCTGCCGATGCGGTACCCGCCGCGTCGGCGGAAACCCATCGTTTAAGAAAAAGCGGGGAACATATCACCTTCGGTTCACTTAAGCAAGTCAAAACCAGGGGAATGGGCACCCGTACGGAAGATGTCCCCAAGTTGTCCACTTGGTTATCCCCATTTGGTGGATAACTCGGTATGTTTTCCACATAGTTATCCCCAGTATGTGGATAACTCGGGTTTTTTCGGCTTTCTTATCCACAGCGAACCGATTCGCGCGTGTCGGGTGATTCCGATCCTGCCAATGCGGAGATTCCTCCAGAATCTCATCGCAACATCATTCGTGAAGTGGCACAGGTATTATGGTTTTTCCCGGTACACCACACATCGAAGAGCTGGAGAAGCATGGCGGAGAGCAATTCTTGGAACAATGGCCTGGATCAAGGGCAAAACCGCGGTTTTTCAGGCAATGGCAGCATTTCCGGCGCGTCGGGAACGGCTATTCGCGACGCCATCTTCGACCGTGTGCCGCCACATGACGACGCCGCCGAAATGGCGGTGCTCGGCGGCATGCTCATGAGCAAAGACGCCATCGGCGAAGTCTCGCAGATGATTGACATCACCGACTTCTACCAGCCGCGCAACCAAACCGTGTACGAAGCCATCATCAACCTGTTCTCCGCATCGCAGCCCGTCGACGCGGTGCTGGTGGCCAACCAGCTGCTCAAAGACGGCGACCTCGAAAAAGTGGGGGGATCCGACTATCTGCACAGCCTCGTCGCATCCGTGCCGACCGCAGCCAACGCAACCTTCTATGCCGACATCATCCACCAGCGTGCCATCCTGCGCAATGTGATCGCAGCCGGCACCAAAATCGCACAGCTCGGCTACACCGCCGAAGGATCCCAAGCCGAAGACGTCGTCAACCTGGCACAGGCCGAAGTCTACGAAATGTCGACCGGCAAAGTGAGGCAGGATTACGCGCCGATCGGCACCGTCATCACCGACACCCTCGACCAAATCGACCGACTGCAAAACGGCGAGGTTTCCAAAGGCGTGCCAACCGGATTCCGTGACATCGACGACGTGACGCAAGGCCTGCAGCCGGGCCAGATGATCGTCGTTGCAGGCCGACCGGCCATGGGTAAGTCCACGCTTGGCGTTGATTTCGCGCGAGCTGCGGCGCTGCACCACAATATGACGTCCGTGATCTTCAGCTTGGAAATGAGCAAAACCGAACTTGCGCAACGAATCATTTCGGCGGAAGCGAATATTCCGCTGTCAGCCATGCGCCGAGCGGAAGAAATCACGCAGGAACGTTGGAATATCCTCAATAATCTACAGGATAAACTGCAGAACGCACCATTATTCATCGACGATAGTCCGAACATGAGTTTGATGGAGATCCGTGCGAAATGCCGCCGATTGAAGCAGACGAACGATCTGAAATTAGTGGTGATCGACTACCTGCAGCTCATGACTTCCGGTAAGGCCGTGGAAAGCCGTCAGCAGGAAGTGTCTGATTTCTCGCGTGCATTGAAGCTGCTTGCCAAGGAATTGGAAGTGCCGGTGGTGGCGCTGAGCCAGCTGAACCGTGGCCCCGAAATGCGTCAGGATAAAAAGCCGCAGCTTTCGGATTTGCGCGAATCCGGTTCTATCGAACAGGACGCCGACGTGGTGTTCCTCGTGCACAGGCCGGACGCCTACGACAAGGAAGATCGCCCGGGCGAGGCCGATATCATCATGGCGAAGCATCGTAACGGTCCGACGCAGACGTTCAATCTCGCGTTCCTTGGCGCATACTCCAAGTTCAAAGATATGCCGCAGGACTACCAGAGCCAACAGGAGGTATAGCATGGCGTGGAACTCATTCGCAACGCCGTTGATCGGCAAGGCCGTGCGTGCGGCCTCCCGCCTGGCACATGGCGGCGGCAGCGCGTTCCCCGGCAAAATCGTGGAACGGATCGACCCGCAATTCCTCGCACGCACCCTGCAGCAGCTACCGCTTGGCGTGGTGCTCGTGTCTGGCACGAACGGCAAAACCACCACCACGCGCATGGTGGCAAGCATGCTGGAATCGTTGGGATTGAAGGTATTCACCAATCCGACCGGATCGAATTTCACCCGCGGCGTGGTCTCGTCGCTGCTGGCCGAAGTCTCGCTCGGCGGCAAACTGGACGCCGACATCGCCGTACTGGAACTCGACGAAGCGTACGCGGTGCATTTCGTCAAACAAGTGCAACCCGACTACTGCCTGCTGCTCAACGTGATGCGCGACCAGCTCGACCGTTTCGGCGAAATCGACAATACCGCACGACTGCTGAGCAAAGCCGCCGAAGCGACCACCGGAACCGTAGTGCTCAATCGTGAGGATCCACGCATCGCACGACTTGCTGACGTCGCACATACTGAAGATGGTGTGGAAGTGCGCTATTTCGGTCTTGACGGGTCGTTGCGCAGCTTCTTCCCGTCCGACGACGACATGCGCACGACAGTCGATACTGCATCGTCCGCAAATATTGAGATTGACGATGCTGCAGTGATTGCGAAAACTGGGGAAAATGCAGAAAAATCGGAAGATGCGGCAATTGCGGAACAGCTACCAGCTGACGTGACCTTGCTTGCCGTGGGCGACCATCGTGCCAGTTTCGGCATCGACGGTGAAACGTACGAAACCGGTGTGAGACTGGAAGGCGTGTACAACCTGTACAACGCGGCGGCCGCGCTGGCCGTCGTGCGAGCGGTCGTGGCCGATGCGCAGGCAATGTTCCTGCCGTTCGAGCAGAACGTAACCGACGAACTATTGCGACAAGTGGGAATCTCACAGCGCATGATCGACTTCGCGCATTCCACCACGCAAGCCATGATCGACGCGGCAGCCGAAGTCACTCCGGCGTTCGGACGCGGCGAGGTCATCGACGTGAACGGCTCGCCGGTGGAGCTGCTGCTCGTCAAAAACCCCATGGGATTCCGTCTGTCGCTCGCATCCTTCACCCCTGAAGGCTGCGACACCATGATCGCCATCAACGACGAATACGCCGACGGGCGTGACATGAGCTGGCTGTGGGACGTGGACTTCTCCTCGCTGCGAGACACCGGTGTGGCCATGGTTTCGGGCGTGCGTGCCTGGGACATGGCGTTGCGCCTCGAATACGATCAGGTGCCGGTGAATAGCGTCAACACGGAACTTGAAGAGGCCGTCTCAACGTTCGTGAACGCGAATCCGGGCACCCCCAAGCACATTTACTGCACATACACGGCAATGCTCAAAACGCGAGCCGCGCTCGGCAAAATCGCCGAAGTCGCCGACGCTGGCGTGGGCAAATAACAGCGTGAATCCGCGCAACGCATGAAAACGCATGAAGAACGTATGAACCGCATGAGGGAGACGATATGAGCCAGGTAATCGACATCGTGTCGCTATATCCGAAAGACATGAACATTTACGGCGACTCCGGCAACGTGCTCACCATCCAGCGCCGTCTCGCCCTATACGGCTACGAGCCGCGCGTGCACGCCTACAATCAGGGCGACGCGTGGCCCGAACACGTCGACATGATTCTGGGCGGCGGCGGCCAAGACACCGGCCAGAAGAAAATCATCGACGACTTCTTCAAACGCGCCGACCTGCTGCGATCGCTGGCCGCCGACGGCACCCCCATGCTCATGATTTGCGGTCTGTACCAGCTGTTCGGCGAATATTTCGAAACGGTGGATGGCTCCCGGCTCGACGGCATCGGCGTGATCGGCGCGTACACGGTCGGTCAGGAAGTGCGCATGATCGGCAATCTGACCGAGCATTCCGCCGATTTCGGTGACATCATCGGCTACGAAAACCATTCCGGCCAAACCTTCCTGCGCGAAGGCGTGCAGCCGCTCGGCACCGTCGACGCGGATAGCACCGGCAATAATGGCGAGGATCATACGGAAGGCGCCCGCGTCAACAATGTGATCGGCACATACATGCACGGCTCGCTGCTGCCGAAAAACCCCGCGATCGCCGATTTTCTGATCCGCACCGCCGCAGAACGCCGGTATGGTTCGTTCGATCCGGCCGCTGCAGGGCAGACGGAAGCGCAGCGTGCGGAACTTGATCGCATCAACACGATTGCCAGCAATGCGCGTCGCGTGGCCATGTCACGCCCGCGCTGATTGTTTTCGCGCTGTTTCGTAGTTTTCGCGTTTTCGTACGCTGTGAGCATACGGCAGCGAGTCTTCCGCAGAATTGTAACGATTGACTAGTTTCGTTGACGTTATTTGTGAAGAAAATGCGATAGAGTGGGTACCACCATCACCTAAGGAGGTAATCATGGCTGATTTTGATTTTGGTGACGGCCTGCGTAAGGTCTTCCTCGCCGGCGTTGGCGCTTTGGCGACCACGGTTGAGAAGAGCCAGGAAATCGTTGACGATCTCGTCAAGAAGGGCGAGCTGACCGTCGAACAGGGCAAGGCCCTCAACGCCGAACTCAAGCACAAGGTCGCGGAGGTCAAGGAATCCTCTGAAGCCAAGGCTGCAGAGGAAACCAAGGAAGCCGAACCTGAAGCCAAAGCCGAGTAACGTTCAATCGTTCACATCGCCGTCTGCTCGTCGCATCACGTTCAGACGGCGATTTGTTATGCGGAACTTGCGAAACATGCGAACGGCCGTGTGCGGAACGTAAGAAACGTGCGAAACATGCGAATCGCATGAAATACGCGGGACGCAAGTCTCCTCATGAATCCCACTCATCGTAATCCGACCAACGTTTGCGAGCAGCGATATGTCTTTGAATTCTCCGATCGAGCCGGATGCGGCCCGCCCCGAAAGCGTGGAGCCGGTCACACTTTCCGACCGAGTCAACGCGGTGATCAATCCGACGGCGAACCCCTCGTCCGACGCGGCTGCGGCAACGGCAGCCAAATCCGCGGGAAAAACGGGAATCCCGCAATCGCAAGGCAAGCAGAACGACGCAACCTTTACGCAATCCGAAACCATCGGACTGTTCGGCCCGCGTAAAGACTCATTCTCGCAGCGCTACCACCTGACTCGTCGAGGCAAACTGAAGCGACTTGCGCAAATCGCGCAAATCGTCAACCAATTCGACATTGTGCACGGCCTGACCCCCGTCAAAATGCGGCTCATGTTCGAAGCGCTTGGCCCAACTTTCGTGAAAGTCGGGCAGATCCTGTCCATGCGCTCCGAAATCCTGCCCCAATCGTTCTGCGACGAACTCGCCAAACTGCGCGCCGACGCCGACCCCATGCCGTACGGCACCGTCCTGCAAGTGCTGGAAGACGAATACGGACGCCCGGCAGGCGAAATCTTCGACCATATCGACGCCACACCGCTCGGATCGGCAAGCCTCGCGCAAGTGCATCGTGCGAAACTCACTACCGGAGAAGATGTGGCCGTCAAAGTGCAACGCCCGGGCGTGCGCGAAACCATGGCACAGGATGTGTCCATCATGCGCACCATCGCACGAATAGCCGCCAAAACCATGCCCAGCGCCCAAGTGGTCGATCTCTCCGGCGTGGCCGAAGAACTGTGGGACACCTTCGAAGCCGAAACCGACTTCATGATCGAAGCGCGAAATCTGGCGGAATTCAAACGATTCTGCGAACACTACAAATACATGGACTGCCCGAAGCCATACTCCGACCTGTGCACCGAACACGTGGTGGTCATGGACTACGTCGAAGGCATTTCCGTCTCGCATCCTGATGAGCTCATCGAAGCGGGCTACGATCTGAAGGAAATCGGCACCAAACTGGTCGACAATTACGCCACGCAAGTGCTTGACGAAGGCTTCTTCCACGCGGATCCGCACCCGGGCAACATCATGGTGCGCGGCGGGCAGATCGTGCTGCTCGACCTAGGCATGACGGGCCGGCTTAATGCCAAAACCCGTTCCGTCTTGAAAGACATGATTTTCGCGGTCGCCAAACAGGATTCGCCCGCGCTTGCCGACGGTCTGCTGCGTTTCGCCGGTGCCGAGGCCGATTCGGAGGATTATCCGGCGTTATTGGCCGACTTGGATGTGATCGTCAAGGAATTCGGCACAGTGGATTTGGCCGAGCTGGATATCGCCGCCATGCTCACCGCGTTGACGCAAATGGCGCAACGACACGGCATTGAAGTGCCGAGCACCGTCACCACCGTCGGGCGTGCGCTGGTCACTTTGGAAGGCCTGCTCGACGAGTTCATTCCAGACGTGAATATGATTCAGATCATCTCCGACCATATCGCCGCAAGCACGTCGAAGAAGGATTTCGCCAAGGATGAGGCGAAATCGCTGGTTATCGAAGGTCATCAGGCGCTGCACAGCCTGCTCGCTGCCGCCAATGAGCTGAAAGTGGCCTCCCGTATGCTTACGCGCGGCCAGTTGCGCGTGAATATGGAGATGGTCGGTTCGCAGGAACCGATCCATCTGCTTGCCAACATGGTGAACAGGCTTACGATGGCGCTGATCGTCGTCGGATTGTTCATCGGCTCGTCGATCGTGTACTATGCGGGCATCAAACCGGTGATTTTCGGTATTCCGATCGTTGGTTTCCTCGGCTATGTGATCGCGTTCGTTTTGTCCGTCTGGATCGTGTTCGACATTTACTTCAAGGGACGTTCCAACAAAAAACGATGACGCTAGGCTAGGGGGAGGGTGGATTCTCGTTGGATGAGGCGGCAGGGGAGATATTCCGTGCCGTGGTGGGGCTGGCCGTTGATGGCGTCCATCAGGTAGCGGGCGGCTTTGCGGCCGATGAGTTCCGTTTCATTGTCGATGCTGGTCAGCGGCGGGCGGGAGCTCTTGGTGAGCACGTCCCAATTATCGTGGCCGATCACCGCCACATCCTCAGGAATGCGTAGATGCTGCGACTTCAACGCGTCAATGCATCCTCGTGCCAGCTGATCGCTCTGGCATACCACGGCGTCGAACTTCACGCCTTGGTCGAGCAGCAGTCTGGTGGCGGCACGCCCCCAATTCTCGTCCCAACGGCCATAGCGAATCGGGCCAGCCGGTTCCAAACCAACCTCGGCCAACGCTTCCAACGCGCCCTTGGTGCGGTCGGTGGAGGCCGTATACGTTTCATCGCCGCCAATAATGGCGATACGGTTGCGTCCGCACGAAATCAGATGATTCACGGCCATGCGCCCGGCGTCCACATTGTCACACGTCACCGAACAATCGTTGGTGTCGGTGGAAGGACCATACACATACACCAGCGGCACGCCCCAATCACGCCCCAGCGACGGGCGCGGATTCGTCTCGCACTGCACAATCAGCAGGCCGTCCACTTTCAGCGACAGCAGTTTCTCTACATGGCTGCGTTCCAGCGCATCGTCACCGCGAGCATTGGCGAGTAGTACCGATGTCGATTGTGCGCGCAGCTCGTTTTCGGCGCCAATAAGAATAGGCGTGGAGAAACGGCCTTGCAGATCGGAAGTGACCAAACCGATGGTTCCGCTTCTGCCGCTTGCCAACGATTGCGCCAGCTTGTTCGGGGAATAGTTGAGTTGCCGCGCTGCCTCCATCACGCGCTCGCGGGTGTCTTCGCTGACGCGCGGTTTGCCATGCAGCGCCTTTGAAGCCGTTGCCAAAGACACGTTGGCCAGCGCTGCTACATCTTCAAGCCTTGCTGTTGAGTGAGTATCTGCAGTTGCCATGATGTTCCCCTTTTTTACGGTGTGACGAAAACGTTGGCTGCGCGTCGATGCGCTTCGCCGCCCTTGTATTGCGTAATATTATACGACAAAACTGCGAAAGTTTTCGCATCGTGTCAAAAAGTGGACAAAACGGCTTTATATAGCCGATTGCTGACATTTTCACTTGCAAATTGCGAAACTTTCGCATTTGCGAAAATGAACACATTTTTCTTTCGCATTTTCTGCATCTCACGTCATTTTTTGCTGTCATAAACGATTCTTAAAATGCTAAGAATCGTTTATTTATAACGGTTTTATCGACATGAATACCTTTGCATTCTGATGTGCGAAAGCGATTTTGCAAAATCTGGAAAAAACCATATACTGAGAAAAGGCTTTCGCACTACGGTTCAATCGAAGGAGAACAACCGGAAATCGTGAAGGCAGACGGCGGAAGGCCCGCCGGATGGCTCAAAGCTGAGCGATACATAGAGAAAGAAGTAGACATGGTGTCTTTCAACAAGGTCACTCGCGTTATTGCCGGCATCGCGGCAACCGCGTTGCTTATTCCGATGGCTGCATGCGGCGGTGGTTCCAGCAGTGGTGGATCCGCGGCTCCGGCCGATATTCCGGCAGCCGGCACTGATGACGGCACTGAGATCACTCTGTGGACCCGTTCTCCGCTGGAGCGTCAGGCCAAGAACGCGGTGAAGGCCTACAACGCCTCCCACAAGAACCAGGTCAAGCTGGAAATCATTCCGAACGACGATATGGAAGGCAAGGTTGGTGGTGCTTCCCAGACCGATTCCCTTCCGGACATTCTCGCCGGTGACGTGGTGCGTATTCCGTACTGGGCTTCTGAAGGCATCTTCACCGACATCACCAAGCAGATCGACGGACTCGACAACAAGTCCGACCTGCAGCAGGGCCACATTGAAGCCGGTACCGTGGATGGCAAGGAATACACGCTGCCGTTCATCACCGACGTTTCCGTGATGGTATGGAACAAGGATCTGTACAAGGAAGCAGGCCTTGACCCGGAGAAGGGCCCGAGCAGCATCGACGAGTTCGTTGAGCAGGCCAAGGCGGTCGCGGCCCTCAACAAGGACGGCGTGGCAGGCTCCTACTTGGCCGGCCAGTCCGGTGGCGCTCTCGTGTTCGACCTGTTCCCGTCCGTGTGGGCTGACGGCGAATCCGTGATGAACGCAGATGGCACCGAAGCCACCCTCGACAACGATTCCATGAAGGCCGTGCTCGACGCCTACAAGGAACTCGCCAACACCACCAACGGCTTGGGCGCAGGCTCCAAGGAAGAAACCGGTGCCACTTGGACCGCTCCGTTCGCCAACGGCAACATCGGTGTGATGCCGTATCCGAACACCTCCTCCACCGCACTGTTCGAAGCTGAGAAGGACGGCGGCTTCGAAGTGGGTGTCACCCCGATCCCGGGCACCAAGGAAGGCAAGACCTCCACGTTCCTCGGCGGCGATGCCATGGGCATCTCCAAGGACTGCAAGCACGTCGCTCAGGCTTGGAACTTCCTCGCATGGCTCATGAGCGATGATGCCCAGAAGGAAGTCTTCGCAGCCAACGGCGACACCGCATCCAACATCCAGACCCTGAAGACCGCCTACGACGATGCCGATCCTCGCGTCCAGACCATCAACTCCGTAATCATCGACGGCAATGGCCAGACCCCGAAGTCCGCAGCTTTCAATGAGGCCTTCAACGCAGCCGGTTCCCCGTGGCAGCTGCTCATCCAGAACGCAGTCTGGGGCGATGGCGATCTCAAGGCCGACAACCAGGCCATCACCGACGTGCTGGGTCAGTGAGGTGAGCCACTGAAAACAAACTTCTCCTCCTTTTTCTCCTTTCCCCGATTTACATAACTTAAGAACAACTGAATATCGAATAACTGAATATCGAAAACAAAAATCGACAGACCACAGTTGTGGTCTGCCATGGAGATCGACAATACTTCAAAAACAATGTCGGTCTTCATGGCGGATTTCAACGGCCGCACGAGACGGAATCGCACTTCCAAACGCATATCCAATCGCTTGGCCATTTATGTCGAAAACCCCGAACGATTCAAGAGAGAGTCGCCAAAAGTGTTCCAAGGAGGGAATATGACTACTGTTTCCAAGAACGCTGCGCCAGTGAAGACGCATCGTTCCAAGGCCAAGGCGGAGGCAACCCGTCGTGGCCTGCTGTATGCGCTGCCTGATTGGCTGATGATCATCATGCTGTTCTTCGTGCCAATCGTGCTGCTCGTCATCATGGCCGGTTCCCGCTGGTCGTTGATGGGCGGTAACCGTGGTTGGAATTTCCCTGAGAATTTCGTCAAGGTTTTCGAAAATAAACTGCTCGGACAGTCGGTGTTGTTCACACTTGAATACACCGTGATCGTCACGATTTTCCTGCTGGTGCTCGGCCTTGGCCTGGCGCTGATCGTGCAGGAAAGCACCAAGTGGAACAATATGCTGCGCACGTGCTTCCTGCTGCCGTCCGCAACTGGTCTCGCCTCCGCTTCGCTGCTGTTCTACGCGCTGTACTCCCCGCAGGTGGGCCCCGTCACCAAGATCCTGAGCTTCTTCGGATTGATGGATGAGGGCGGTTCCGTGCTCGCCACCGGCCAGAGCGCGCTGTGGGCCACCATTATTGTGATCGTCTGGCGTTTCTCCGGCTACTACATGCTGCTCATGATGATCGGCCTGCAAGCCATTCCGGGCGACCTGTATGAGGCCGCGCGCATGGACGGTGCTGGCACGTGGCGCATTTTCCGTTCCATCACCCTGCCGCTGATGAAGCCGACCATCGTGATGTGCCTGATCTACTGCGTCACCGGTTCCATCCTCGCGTTCGACCAGTTCTTCATTCTGACCAAGGGCGGTCCGAACAATTCCACCATGACCGTGGTGCAGCTCATCTACAACTTCGCATTCGATTCCAAGAAGGATCTGGGCATGGCGGCCGCACTGTCGCTGATCGTGCTTGCGGCCCTCGTGGTGATCAATTCCATCCAGATGCGCGGTATGCGCGACAACACCAAGTGAGCAAGGGGAGGGAACTCACATGACTACTCCATTGTGGAAGCGCGTAATCGTCTACATTCTCGAAGGTCTGCTGGCTCTGGTCTTCATTTCGCCGCTGATCTGGGTGGTGGTCTGCTCGTTTAGTCCGCAGCCTGGTTCCGCACAATCCAAGGGCTGGGGTGTGAACAACTATCTGACGTTGTTCGGCTACCAGGAAGGCCTGCCGAAGTACCTGTTCAACTCGGTGGTGGTGACGTTGGTCGCCGTGGTGTTCTCCGTGGTGGTGTGCACGCTCGCAGGCTATTCGTTCTCCCGTTTCGACTATCCGGGCCGCAATCTCGGATTCATGGTGACGCTGTCCATTTTGATGGTGCCGTATGCGTCTCTGCTGATTCCGCTGATGGTGTGGTACAAGGATATGGGTCTGAACGATTCCTTGCTGGGTGTCGGTTTGGTTATTACCTTGTTCCAGCTGCCGATGAGCACGTTCATCATGCGTAATGCTTTCGATGCGATTCCGAAGGATATGGAAGAGGCCGCCATGGTCGATGGCTGCAACTCCCTGCAGTCGTTGATTAAGATTCTGGTGCCGGTCGTCAAGCCGTCGATGGTCACTGTCGGTCTGCTTGCTTTCCTTGAGGCTTGGAACAATTTCATGATTCCGCTGTACCTGTCGAGTTCGTCGAACGCCACGCTGCCGCTCGCTTTGGTGAACATGCGTCAGCAGACTATGGGCGTCATTGATTACGGTGCCACCGAAGCTGGCGTCGTAATTCTGATGATCCCCGCAGCCATCCTCTTCCTAGCCCTCCAGAAGTACTACGTCAAAGGGTTTATGGCTGGAGCCGTCAAGGGCTGACACCTGGCGATGTCAGCCCTTGGGAGACAGCCCAGTGGACTGTTTCCAGGCTCCGGCCTGAGCAGAACCGAAGGCGGAGTAGCCAAGAGCCGTCAAGGGCTGGCGAAGTCCTTAATCTTAAGGAAATATCATGAATGTAACTATTACTTCTCCTTTCTGGAAGCAGCGTCGCGACCAGATCGTTGAATCCGTCATTCCCTATCAGTGGGGTGTGATGAATGATGAGATTGCCACTGAAGTTCCGGATGATCCGGCTGGCAATCAGCTTGCCGATAATAAAAGTCATGCCGTGGAGAATCTGCGTATCGCAGCCGGTGATGAGGCCGGTGAATTTCATGGCATGGTCTTCCAGGATTCTGACATATATAAGTGGTTGGAGGAAGCGGCTTACGCACTGTCGTATCATCCTGATCCGCAATTGCGGGAACTGTGCGATAAAACCGTCGACCTCATCGCACGTGCGCAACAATCGGACGGATATTTGGACACTCCGTACCAAATCAAAACCGGTGAATGGGCGCATCGTGAGCGTTTCACACTGATTCAGCAAAGCCATGAAATGTATGTCATGGGCCACTATATTGAGGCTGCTGTCGCCTATCATGAGGTGACCGGTAACCAGCAGGCGCTTGACGTGGCGTGCCGTATGGCGGATTGCATCGATGCCAATTTCGGCCCGGAGGACGGCAAGATCCACGGTGCTGATGGACATCCGGAAATCGAATTGGCGTTGGCGAAGCTGTATGATGCGACCGGTGAGGAGCGCTATCTGAATCTGGCGCGGTATCTCATCGACGTGCGTGGTCAGGATCCGCAGTTCTACGCCAAGCAGATCGCCGCTGTCGACAACGACTACATTTTCCGGGATCTGGGATTCTACAAGCCCACGTACTTCCAAGCCGCGCAGCCGGTGCGCGAGCAGCAGACCGCTGACGGCCATGCTGTGCGCGTGGCCTATTTATGCACTGGAATCGCACATGTGGCGCGTATTACCGGCGATCAGGGCTTGCTGGATGCGGCGCATCGTTTTTGGAACAACATCGTGTCGAAACGCATGTATGTAACGGGTGCGATCGGTTCCACACATGTGGGGGAGTCGTTCACGTACGATTACGATCTGCCGAACGACACCATGTATGGCGAAACGTGCGCTTCTGTGGCGATGAGCATGTTTGCCCGCCAAATGCTTCTGTTGGAACCGAATGGTGAATATGCCGACGTGCTTGAGCGTGAGCTGTTCAATGGTGCCATCGCGGGCATCAGCCTTGATGGCAAGCAGTATTACTATGTGAATGCGTTGGAGACTTCGCCGGACGGTTTGGACAATCCGGATCGGCATCATGTGCTTTCGCATCGTGTCGATTGGTTTGGCTGCGCATGCTGCCCAGCTAATGTCGCGCGATTGATCGCGTCGGTGGACCGTTATGTGTATACCGAACGTGACGGCGGTCGCACGGTGCTCGCTCACCAGTTCATTGCGAATCAGGCAAGTTTTGATTCCGGGTTGCATGTGGAGCAGCGTTCCGATTTTCCGTGGAACGGTCATATTGAGTACATGGTGGAATTGCCCGCTGAGGCGGCTGATTCGGTACGTTTCGGCGTGCGTATTCCCACATGGTCGGCTGACTCCTATGCGCTGACATGCGATGGTGTTGCTGTGAAGACGGCTCCGGAAAACGGTTTCGTATATTTCGCAGTTGCTCCGGGAACTGCATTGCATGTGGTGCTGGATCTTGATATGGCAGTGCGATTGGTGCGTGCCAACTCTCATGTGCGTTGCGATGCAGGTCGTGTTGCGGTGATGCGCGGTCCGCTCGTCTATTGCGCGGAGCAAGCCGATAATGCCGGCGATCTGTGGACGTACCGTCTTGCTGATGGCGTGGATGCCGCGGATGCCACGGTTACTTTCGAGAGTGATTTGCTTGGAGGTGTTGACGCGGTGACGTTGCCTGCCGTTCGTGAGGCTGCGGATGCCGTGGACGCCCCGTTGTACATGTCCGCTCAGCGTGACGCCTCAGATGAGCGGACGTCGCTCAAGCTGGTGCCCTACTACGCATGGGCCAACCGCGAACTCGGCCAAATGAACGTGTGGTTGCGCAGCTAAACAAAAGAAAGACTTGCTACCTGGCGCTATGAGTGCCATGGTGCCGGGAAGCGGGTGAGCGCGGCGTGATCGATTGGAGCCGAATGCGCCGCGCTGACTGGAATGAGAGACCGGCTGCCCCTTATGGGGTGGCCGGTTTTGTCATAGCCCCTAGTATAAGACGGGAAAATGCGAAAACTTTCCTTTTCGCATAAAAGCCATCGTATGGCAGTTCACTTAGAAAAGCATTGGAGAAAACTGAAAGAAAATTTGCGAAACCGTATTCGCGTCATGTATTCTTGAAATGTCGGTGGACGCTCCAATCTCATGTCCATCGCACGACTCTCATTCCTACAGAAAGAAAGTTGGATGCCAGGGAACGAGCCTTGGCAACCAAGGGCCAACGATGGTCCATGTAGGAGGAATTGATGACACCATCAACAAGGAAGAAAGGGATTGTCACGTCATTGGGCGTGCTGACGGCAGTGGCCACACTGTTGTCTGGCGGTGTGACGACCGCATACGCCAATGACGCGCTGGCCAATCCGAACTCTGCCATGGGGTATCCGAGTTTCAAGGGGGCCGCCGACCCGATTCCGGGCACCGGCGTCGCTTTCGATCCCTCGACAAGCTACCTCAAGCAGGTGTTCGATGCGGATGTTGCCAACGGTGCCGGAACCGACACCGCACACGACTTCTGGATCGACAAGATGCTGACGCGCACAGGCACCGCACCAAACGGTACCGGCACCAACGATGCTGGCGACTACAACTATGCGGGCGCAGACAAGAACGAATACCTGTTCTCACGTGGCCGTGCCGCATTCATGTACACGCATACGCCGGAAGCACTTGGTTTCGTAGGAGATGTCGCATACTGGGATCAGACCGGCAACGACGGCTTTACCGTTGAGGTAAGCATTGGCGGTTCCAAGCAGACCCTGCGCGAGAACACCGACAAGCGCAAGCAGACGCCAAGCTACTTCACCACGGAATTCACCAACGGCGACAAGACCATTACCGTCACCGAAGTCAAGTACATCACCTACACCAATGTGATGGTCGCGAATTTCACCATCACCAGCACCACCGGCGGTGACGTAACGCTGACAGCAGCCTCGCCATTCGCACAAGACGGCAATGACGGCGACACTGAACTGACCGGTCGCTTCAGTGTGAAGAACGATCTGACCACCATCTATCCACGGTTCTCCGGCAACGGTTTCACCGTAAAGGACGGCAAACTCGCTTCCACCCTCACCTTGGAAGCGAACGTGCCGCAAACCACCAAGCTGCAGCTTGGCCTGATCGCCAACGAGTTGCCGGACTCCACCGCGGAATACGAAGCCCGATTCAACGGCGATCTCACCGATCCGGCCGCTTCCTACAAGGATTCCGTGACCACCTACAACCAGTGGTGGGTCGATAACATTCCTTACGTGGAAACCCAGGAACACAATATCGACAAAACTGTGTTCTACCGCTGGTGGCTGAGCCGTTTCAACATGTTGGACGCCAATATGCCGGGCAATACGTTCCAGTATCCGACCTCCATCGAAGGCGTGCTCGGATACAACAACCAGATCGTGCTGACATCCGGCATGTTCATCAACGACACCAAGTGGTTCCGTAACGCCGAATACTCGTACGGCACTTGGGTGTCGGCCGGGCAGACAGCCAAGAAAGGCCAGTCCGGGTATTACTACTACCACGACAATCCGGGCGATCCAGCCAATTGGAACCACAGCTACACGCAGTACATCACCAAGGCCGGTTGGGACTCCTACAAGGTGCACGGCGGCCCGTCATCATTGGCTGAAGCGTTGGGTGATTACGGTTCCGAAGATGTCAAAGGTCTGCTCAATTCGCAAAGCGAGCCAGACAGCAACGACAACCAGAATAGCAACGGCAACAATCTGATCGACTGGTCGTGGTGGTCCATGACCGGCAACGATGCCGACGCGGTGTCGTTCTCCGAACCCGGTCGTTCCGGCCAGCGTATGGACCGTGCCGACGGTTCCGCCAACATGTGGGCCAACGCCAATGCCGCCGCGCAAGCATACAAGGCTGCCGGAGACACCGAAAAAGCCGCTGAAATGCAGCAGATCGCCGACGCCATCAAGCAGGATGTGCTCGACAACCTGTGGGATTCCGACAGCAAACTGCTGCTGCACAAGTGGCTGAACGACGGTCAATTCGCGAAATACAAGGAACTCAACAACTACTATCCGTATTCCGAAGGTCTGATGCCGATCGGCAATGATGATTACGATAGTGCGTTGCGCTTGTTCGAAGATGCCGACGAATTCCCGATTTTCCCGTTCTTCACCGCGAATCAGGCAGATAAGAAGGCGCTGAATTTCCCAGGATCAAACAATTTCTCCATTATCAATGCAACTCCGCTGCTGCAAATCTATTCTGCGGGAATCCGTGATTATAATGCTGCAGACAACGGATATATCACGAACGAATCGTTCAAGAAACTGCTGTATTGGGTGGCGTTCTCGCATTATCAGGGAGGCGACAACCAGTATCCGGACCAGAACGAATTCTGGAATATGGATAATAATTCCGCAGGAAGCACGATTCCGGAGAAGAACGCCGACGCCAGCAAGAACGGTGGAAAGATCACCTACCGTTCCTGGATTCACCACACCCAGCTTGGCACCACCAACTGGACGATTGTGGAAGACGTGGCAGGTATGGTTCCGCGTGAAGACAACAAGATTGAACTCAATCCGATCGAGATTCCCGGTTGGAACCACTTCACCGTCAACAACCTGAGCTACCACGGGCAGGATCTGTCGATCGTATGGAACAACGACGGCACCTACAACGCTCCGAAGGGATACACCCTGTATGTGGACGGCAACGCCGTGTTCACCTCCGATAAGCTCGCCCACCTCATCTACGATCCGGCCAGTGGAACCGTTGAGGTTGCCGATGATTCCGGAGCGGTGATCACCGGCGCGACCACCGCCACCATGCCGAACGCCAACGAAGTGACCTACGCATCGAACAGCAGGGTTACGCAGATCTTCGCGCAGTCCGGACAGAACGTGGACGAAGCGTCCAAGAGCCAGGCCAACGTGGCCAAGGACGCCGATGTGGAAGCCACTTACGAAACCAAGGGATACCCGGCAACCAATGCAGTGGACGGCAAGAACGTGATGGAATCCTTCTGGGGCACCAAGGGATCCAAGAACGCCAAGGATTCGCTGACCGTAACGTTCAAGAATGGCGTGCAGAACATCGACGACGTGCGTTTGTACTTCTACCAGACCTCGTCCAGCCAGACGATTGCCGGCTACAGTGAGCCGTCGGTGTACACGCTTGAATATCAGGATGAGGCCGGCGCATGGCATGTCCTGCCGAACCAGGTGCGTACGCCTACTTACGCGGGAGCCAACTACAACCGCGTGCAGTTCTCCAAGGTCGTGGCCAAAGCCATTCGTGCCACCTTCACTCCGCAAGCAGGTCAGGCCATTGGCTTGAAGGAGATTCAGGCCTACGAAACCGACATTGTGCCGGAAGGCGAACCTACGAACCAGGCGCCAAGCGTTGACGCCTACATTGCCAGCAGCACCTCGTCCGGTGCGCAGCTGGTGGGCACGGTGAAGGACGACGGCCTGCCGTCTGACACGCTCACCATCACATGGGAGCAGGTGTCTGGCCCTGAAAACGGCGAAGCGAAGTTCGTCGACGCAACCGCTGCCAACACTACGGTCACGTTCAACCGTGAGGGTGACTATGTGCTCAAACTCACCGCATTCGACGGTGAGAAGACCGGTTTCAAGGAAGTCACCGTTCACGGCATTCCTTCCGACGGCACGGTGAATGTGGCTTCACAGTCCACTGCGAGCGCCAGCTTCACCAATCCATATCAGGCGAAGGACAATGCCAAGAAGGTTATCGACGGTCAGGTGTTGTATACCAATACTCCGAATGAGACCTGGAATAATTGGGGTGACAATACCGGTACCGAGCCGTGGCTGCAGCTTGCCTGGGATGGCACTGTTCCGTTGAAGAAGGCGAAGCTGTTCTTCTGGACTGACGGTGGCGGTGTGCCGATGGTCAAGTCGTGGAAGTTGCAGTATGCGGATGAGAATGGCGATTGGCAGGATGTGAAGCTTGCCGCCGGCCAGTCTTATACCACGATGCAGGGTGAAGGCAATGAGGTTCGTTTTGCCGAAACGGTGGAGACGAACAAGTTGCGTGTGCTGTTCCCGAAGGGTGCCATTGTTGGTGCTACCGAATTTGAGGCGTATGCGCTTGATCCGGTGAGCGTGGATGGCGTGAATCGTATGGTGCAGACTGGCAGCAAGGCTGCCGATGTGAATCTGCCGAAGACGGTGAGTGCCAGCTATACGGACGGTTCCCGTCGTGACTTGAGTGTTGCGTGGGATGCCATCACTGACGATCAGCTTGCTTCCGATAGCGAGTTTGCGGTTTCCGGAACGGTTATTGGCGCGCTCGCTGGAACCAAGGCCACTATTGGCGTGCGTTCCGACGCGCAGTCTCAGACTGCTGGTGCGGCTCAGCCGATCGAACAGACGGTGTACCAGAATTCCAAGTCGGTGGCTTTGCCGTCTGTGGTTCCGGTGCGATTCCCCAACGGCATGCTTGACGATCGCACGGTTATGTGGGATGAGGCAAGTGTTGCCGGCGTCAAGTTGGACACCATCGGCGATTATGAGGTGTCCGGCACGGCTGAGGGTTCAAGCTCGCAGGCCAAGATTACAGTGCATGTGGTCGCCGATCCGAATGGTGGTGCCGATCCTGATCCTGAGCCGACGCCGGATCCCAAGCCGGAGCCCGATACTCCGTTGACTGGTTGGATTGAAGGCAGGGCCATTGACACCACGGTGAGTGCCGAGGCGAGCTGGTCTCCGGCTTCCGGCAAGCTCAACGATGGTGTGCTGGTTGACGATACGTGGCCGTCTGATGATGACGCCGATGTGAATGGCCGCGTGTGGGGCAGCTGGGGTCAAGCTTCCGCTGGCATGTACGCGCAGTACACCTGGAGCAAGGAAGCCACCGTCGATTCCAGCCGTGTGCAGTTCTGGGCCAACTTCGCGGAGCGTAATGATGCCAAGGGTGGTTTGGATGTTCCGGACAGCTGGAAGATTCAGTACTTGGCTTCTGATGGTATATGGAAGGATGTGGAGAATGCGCAATACTCCACCGTGCGTAATTCCCCGGCCTCACGTGCCTCTGACGATGCTCAAGGCTGGAGCGTGGCCACATTCACTCCGGTGAAGACCACGTCGTTGCGCTTGGTGCTTGATCCGCCGACCGCCGAGGGCGTCACCTTCGGTCTGGCGGTTGCCGAGTGGGGCGTGCATGCTGCGGAAAGCACTCCTGATCCAGAACCGACTCCTGACCCGGATCCAACCCCTGATCCGGAACCAAGCGTGGACAAGAGCAGGCTCGAATCCGCCATCAACGCAGCCGGTTCCGTGCAACAAGCTAATTTCACGCCGAACAGCTGGAAGGCATTCTCCGAAGCCATGGGTAACGCTCAAAAGGTGTATGCGGACGAGAGTGCCACCCAGGATCAGGTGGATGCGGCCATCAAGCAGCTTGAAGAAGCCCAGCAGACACTGGTGAAGAAAGCCGACACCACTGAGTTGAAGACGGTTCTTGACCAGGCACAGGGCGTCAGCGGTGACCTCTACACCGAAGCCAGCGCCAAGAAGTTGGCTGAAGCAGTGGATGCCGCCTCCAAGGTGCTGAACGATGAGAACGCCACCCAAGCTGATGCGGATGCCGCAGTCAAGCAGCTGACCGAGGCCATCGCCGGACTTGAACTCAAGCCAGCGCCGAAGCCGGACGACGACAAGACCGACCCCAAGCCGAATGCCAAGCCTGGAAACAAGCCGGTTTCCAAGTCTGAAGTCAGTGCCGCAATCAGCAGCACCGGCAGCAATGTCATCGGCATCGCCGTCGTAGGAATGATCGTCCTGCTGACGGGAGCCGCCATCATGCTGACGCGCCGCAACCGCGACTAGCGCTAGCAATTGCTCAAGTCCTCTTACGGATCGCACGAGGAATACCAACGTAACCTAAGCAATCCGTAAGAGGACTTTTCAATATCCAATCGTGAAAACAGGAATATTCATGAGCTTTTCGCACATCTCACATGCGTCGATGAAGACGCTGGTGGCAGGCATCGCAGCCGCAGCCACCTTATGCACGGGAGCAATCGCAACCATGCAGACAGCCAACGCGGCCGACGCAAGTACCGCGCCCAGCGTCGCCGGACACGCCTACAACGATCTGCCGGTCGGCAATCCCGACGTCACCGTCACACAAATCGACAACAGTGCGTTGCCGGCAACCCTTCGCAACCCCATCGGGCAGAACGAAGGAACCAATACCCCCAACGACCTGTCGCAAAACTACTATTCCGCAGACGCATCCACCCTTGAATACGATGGCAAACTCTTCGTATTCACAGGACACGACGAGGCCGAACCAACCTACGGGTCCTTCAATATGAAAGACTGGGGCGTCTACGTAACCGACAATCCGGAATCCGGCAAATGGACGCACTACAAGACCATCGCCAAAGCCGACCTGTTCGACTGGGCAACCGGCGACGGAGCCTACGCAGGACAAGTAGTAGTCGACGATGCTGGCACCGCAGACACGGCCGACGACTGGTTTTACTACTACGTTCCAGTCAAAGACAAGAACGCAGCCGCGGGAGCCGACCCGTTCTCCATCGGCGTGGCCAAATCAAAAAGCCCCCTCGGACCATGGGTCGACGCCATCGGAGCGCCGTTGCTGACTACCACGCAGACGCAAATCGAAACCATCGATCCCGCATTCTTCGTGGACAATGACGGTACCGGATATCTGCACTTCGGCACCTTCAACAGCGAACTCGCCGTAAAAATGCAGCGGGACGCCAACACTGGCCGCACCTCATATGTTGCCGTGGAAACCATGGACGGAACGGCGGACGGAGCGCCGAAAATCTACAATATGCGTGACGCCGACGCGCTCGCCAACATACCCGACTACGATGCCAGCAAAGACGTGCTTGGCAGCGACTATGCGAACCAAGTGAACGCGTCGCTGACCTTGGGCAACAACGGCGGCGCTTATGCCAACGGGCCCAAAGGCTTCTTTGAGGCGGCATGGGTGTTCCGTGAAGGAGACACCTACTACAACGTGTACGACGGTGGCAAACCCGGGTCGGGAGTGGCGACCTGCGTGGAATCCAACTATCAGGCGTGCGTGCAATACTCCACGTCGGCAAGCCCTCTTGGGCCGTGGACGTACCAAGGCGTAATCGTCGAATCGGGATCGTCCACCACCATGCATCCGTCGATTCAACGATTCGGCGGCAAATGGTGGGTCACCTACCACACTGGAGACAAGACTGGTGGTACTGACTTCCGCCGTGCAGTCTGCATCGATGAAGTGACGTGGAATGGCGGGCGCATGAACGCCGTTTCGCATCCGACCAAAGCCGAACGGTTGCAACCCTCACGCAACGTGGCCCCCTATGCGTCAGTGGACGCGACCTACACCGAAACACCCGCCTACAAGGGTTCCGTGAACGACGGGCGAGTGCTGGAAACTGCTGTAGTACCGCCGAACCATTGGACGAACTATCGAAAGATGCCACAAACACAATCCTCCGATTCACTGATCTACCAGTGGAATGGCGCTGTACGTGTGAATGGATCGAAAGTCTGGTTTGACACCGATGCGAACGCATTGCGTGCCCCTGCCTCATGGAAACTGCAATATCTTGACGCAGACGGTTCCTGGAAGGACGTGCCCAATTCCAGCGAATACGGCGTGGATACAGGCAAGAACGCGCCTAATGAAGTGACATTCGACGCAGTGACCACCACTGCGCTCAAACTTGACATGACCGCGCAAGCCGTTGACGGGGGCTATGCTTCCGTTGGCGTTCCTGAATGGGAAGTATACGCGCAACAGGGAGCAGTTGTGGCTGAACAGCCAGCCGACGTCTACGCCAAGACCGGAGACGCGCCGGAATTGTCGAACACGGTGAAAGTCGCGTACGGCTCGGAAACAGTGGAAACTCCGGTTTTGTGGCGCACGGTGTCTGCTTCTTCGTATGCGCAGGCGGGTGAGTTCACCGTGCAAGGTGTGGTTGCTGGCATTGAAACCAAGCAGCAGGCTGATGATCTGACAGCCGGCAACGTAACCGTGACCGTACATGTTTCCGACGATTACGTAAAACCGGTTGATACCATTGCTCCTGCCGTGCGTGTGGCATTGGCTGGCACGGCTGGCAATGATGGTTGGCTGGTCACTTCACCGATCGCTCTTATTACGGCTTCCGACAATGCGGCTGCGCCGATCGCAGAACTCGAACTTGCGGTCGGGGATGGCGCATGGGTGACCGTCGGAACGAATGTGAACACTGCGGTAAAGGCTGTGACTGGCGAGGGTATAGTGAGTGTGCGTGCGCGTGCCACTGATGCGGCCGGCAATGTGAGCGAAATCGCTGCTGCGGAAGCGCGTGTGGATGCTACGGCTCCTACGGTAACCGCCTCGGTAGATACGGTTTCCCGCACTATGACATTGACCGCCTCAGATGGTGCTGGATCCGGTGTGAAAACGGTGGAATACCGGGTTGGAAACGGCGAATGGCAGCAATATGAAGAAGGCGCGGCGATTACTGCTTCTTCGTCGAAGCGCGAAACGGTGAGCTATCGGGCTTCGGACATTGCTGGCAATATGTCGGCTGCGGGCGTCAAAGATATTCCATCCGATACGTCGGCGCCGTTGGCCGGCTATATCGAGCAAGATGCCGTTGCCACTGACGTGGACAAAAAAGCGTCTTCTTGGACAGCTGGTGTTGCCGCGCTTAACGACGGCAAAACCATTCCGGGCGATTGCACGGTTGATAACGCCTGCATTTGGGGTACGTGGCCGAATACCGGTGAAATGAAGCTCGACTACGAATGGGATCGCGAAGTCACCATCGATTCCAGCCGTGTGCAATTCACCTCCGATGGAGGGGGCTTGGGAATGCCGGCGTCGTGGAAACTGCAGTATTGGGATGCTGGAACGAATGCGTTTGTGGATATTCCCGATGCCACATATACATTGGTCACCAATGCTCCCGGCGCTTACGGTACCGATAACGGCGGATGGAGCGAGGCAACCTGGACTGACGCGGTGAAGACCACTAAGCTGCGCATGGTGATTCAATCCGGCAGTGCATCGCCGGCTGCCGCCGAATGGCAGGTTCATGCACCTGAACCGACTCCGGACCCGACCCCCGATCCGACGCCTGAGCCCGAGCCGGAACCAACGCCAACTCCAAAGCCGACTCCGGATATCGATAACAACGGCAAGCAGGACGGTAATAATGCCAAGCCTTCTGCGAAACCGCAATCATCGCAGCAATCTCAGTCTCAACGTAAGAAGAAGCTAAGCTCTACAGGCGTCGCTACTACGGCAATCGTCATTGCCATGACGGTGCTGGCCACGGCGGGGTGCTGCATCTTCGTAGCCAAGCGGGGCAAGCTGCGTAACTGAATCCAATATAAAAGTGGTAAGTTCTCAGCCTCGGTCTCTGGACTGAATATGTGTGCTTGACGCACTCAAGGTACCGTTACGCGGTCTTCGCGGCAAGCCGCTCACTTCGCCTGAGGAAAACCCACTGGGCTTTCCTCTTCACGGCTCAGTGGCCAAGCCTACGATCAAGCAGACGTATTCAGCCGCCGACCTTTGGGGTCCGACCCCTACGTTTGTGTGAACTCGGACGTCATCGGACCCCATTTTGCTCATAACTCGCCTATGTATGGCAGATTTGCGGGTCTGTCAGGAAGCATCTCGCCTATATATGGCAGAAGACTTCGCTAAAAAGCCATATAGGGGGTATGAAAACGCATGTTTTCTGACTCCAGTCTGCCATATATAAGCGAGATGCCTCGTGACGAGACTCAAAATCTGCCATATATAGTCGAGATATGGCTCGGCTGTTGGTGGCTTGAGACGGCGACATACGATCGCGGATCGCGTAGGTGGTCGCCGTTTTTGTGATTTATGGGCTAATCTCAGAAGAGACAGATTCGATGGCCGCGAACGGTGAGAACCAACGCGAGAGAATGCGCGAGCGGCCGCGTAAGGGAGGAAAGCCCATGTCCAAATCATTCGTCAACAAGGCGCTGCTCGGCGGCGCAGTCGCTGCAGGCGCCGCAGTGTGGGCGATCGCGCCGCGTACCTTCTCCGACAAGCGCCGCAACTATGTGCCGTCCATTCCCGACGTGTGGTACGCGCATCGTGGCCTGCATGACGCGGGTTCCGGTCTGACCGCGCAGTATGCCAACGAGAGCGGCGAGTATGTGGCGCTGGCACGTCGCATGGCCATGAAGGCCGGCTATGGCAGCCCCAGCGTGACTGGTGCGATCGCTCCGGAGAACTCGCTTGCGGCATTCGCAGCGGCTTGCGAAGCCGGCTATGGCATCGAGCTTGACCTGCAGATGACCGCCGACGGCGAAATCGTGGTGGTGCATGACGGCGATCTGATGCGCGTCGCCGGAGATCCGCGCCGTATCGCCGATCTCACGTACGATGAGCTGACCCGCATCCCGCTGTTCCCGACCGACGCCCCCGGTGCCGCTGTGGCAGCGCCGTTGCCGGGTTCGCTTGAAAATCCGCCGCTGGTCACCACACCTGACAGCGCTCCGGAAGGGTATTTCCAGCATGTGCCACTGTTCGCCGACGTGCTCAAGGTAGTGGCGGGTCGTGTGCCGCTGATCGTCGAATACAAGTTCGACGACAATTCCAAGTGGGGTTCGCGCGATGTCGAGCTCATGGAAAAGGGCGACGCGCTGCTGCAGGCCTATTCCGGCGCGTATGTGATCGAATCGTTCAATCCGGCAGCCGTCAACTGGTATAAGGAGAACCGTCCGGAAGTGTGCCGTGGCCAGCTTTCCTGGTGGCCGCAAGGGGAGGAGAAGCCGTCTGATCCGGCCTCGCTCGCCAAGGAATATGCGGCCGGTGCGCTGATTTTCGACTGGATTTCCCGCCCTGATTTCGTCGCCTACGATTGGCATGGCGGCAACAGTCCGCAGGTACGGTTGGCTCGTTTCATGGGTGCCGTTCCCGTGTCGTGGACGGTGCGCAGCCGCGACGAGCTCGCACAGTGCGATGACTGGTTCGACCATCATATTTTCGAGGCGTTCGTCCCCGACGAGCAGTAGAGGTTTTACATATGATTTCGGCCTGCCGCCGCATGATTTGCGTTGTGGCAGGCCGTTTTTATTCGATTTACTTGATTGACTGATTGGGTTGATTCGGTTGAGCTCTGATGCGGTCAGTCGATCACGCCATATAGACGGTCGCCGGCATCGCCCAAGCCTGGCACGATGTAGCACTTGTCGTTAAGCTTCTCGTCGACGGCGCACAGCACCAGCTTGAACTTAATGGATGGGTCGAGGTTCTCCTCAACGAACTTCAGGCCTTCCGGAGCGCCCAGAATGCACACGGCGGTAACATCCTTTGCGCCGCGCTCGGCCAGGTAATGTGTTGCTGCGACCAGCGTGCCGCCAGTGGCGAGCATCGGGTCGATCAGGAAGCACTGACGGCCGCTCAGATCGTCGGGCAGACGGTTCGCGTACGTGATCTGCTGGGTTGGGTTCTCCTCGTCGCGCTTCATGCCAAGGAAGCCGACCTCAGCGGACGGGATCATCTTGGTCATGCCGTCAAGCATGCCCAGGCCAGCGCGCAGCACAGGCACAATGATCGGCGCCGGGGAAGCGATGTGCTTGCCTACCATCGGAGCGACGGGGGTCTCGATCGGCTTGTCCACGACTTCGACGTCGCGGGTGGCCTCGTAGGCCTCAAGCATCACGAGTTCGGAAACGAGCTCGCGGAACGTGGAGGACGGGGTGTTCTTGTCGCGAAGAACGGTGAGCTTGTGGTCCACCAGCGGGTGGTTCAAAACATGAATATCCATGTCTTCTAAGCGTAGTCCATAATCGCGAGGAAAAGCGCGGGAACTGGGAAAGGAGCCAAGAAAGAAACTGAAAATCGTATGAAAAAAGCAACGAAACTTAAGAAGAGGGAAAGCGCCGAACCACGAAAGCGCCTGTCGGCGCAAAGGCCGCTCGCAGCGGCAAAAAATGGAGCCCGGGGCTATGCATGGCCCGGCGCGAGTTCCTATTCTACAGATGCTGTAGACCGTACGTTACGTCGTGTCGCGAATTGATGGTGCGAGCGCCGTAAAACACTTCCGGTAGCGGTACAGAGGTGGGTGCAGAGGCAGGTGCAGGGGACGGGTACGGAACGCGTTACTCCAGTTTTCCGCGACGCCACAGATTCGCCCCATGGCGAAAATCCTTGGCCGTGACGAACAGATTGCCGGCCGTGTGCATCAAACGGGACGATTTCGTACGTACCTGCTTTTCCATGGCGGAAATGCCGGAATCGCTGCTATCGGAACCTTCCGCAGCTTTCAATCGTGCGATCATATTGCGTGCCTCGATGCGCAATCCCAACGCAACCACGTCGGTGAACGCGGCCGCACGTTCCAGCGCAACCGCAAAATCGCCGGTGAACGCGCCTGCGAGAATCGAATCGGCAATATGCGCAATGTCATCTTCCGTGGGCGCCTGATCGACGCCGGCAATCGCCGAGGCGGTAGTGGCAACCGGCTCTCCAGCGCGCCACAACCGCGCGATCGACTCGCGATTCTTCCGCATCCACGTGCGCAGCAGATACAGCCGCCACAGAATGCCCGGCAGCGAATCCGGCTCGGCGCTGCTCCACAGTTCGGCGATCACGTCAACGCCCTCGCGGTCCACCAGCGTGAGCACGCGCTCCACCAGTTCGGCATCCTGCGTATGATGCACGCGGTCCAACAGTGCGGCCGCCGAAGCGTGGCTCATCTCGTTGATTTGCGCCGGATCGGCACCTCCCGCGATATTGTCGGCCATCATCTGGTCGAGTTGCCCCGGGCGGGCCGGACGCGGCGATCCGGTGTTGGTGAAACCGGCGGAACGGCTTGGTACAACCGATCCGGAACCGTAATGCATGCTAGTAGACAATGGGCGAAACCTTTTGAATATCGATAATGCTGGGACCTTGCGGCGTATCGATTATAAACAGCGCTACGGCGGTGCCGGTAGGCATGAACGGCGTTTTGGCGATGAGCTGCTTGGAGAGCGCTTTGCGGGCGCATAGTCCGCGCAAGTGATCGAACATGCCTCCGATAACCGGTCGGTGCATGCAGATCGCCGTGGTTTCGCGGGTCTCGAGCGTGAGCTGGATCTGCTTGAGGAACGCCAGCCATGCGATGGTCGGGTGCTCGGCGAAGGCGTCTTCCGTGAGCGCGTCGATGTGTTCCATCGGGCGTTCGGTCTGCCAGCTAAGCACCTGCAGTGTTTCCTGGCAGCGCAGCCATGGTGAGGTTGCGAGGCGGGTTGGGTTGTAGCAGGCGAGTTCGCGGTTGAGTGCGAATGCCGCGGCCGCGCCTTTCGGAGTGATCGGCCGGTTCGCGTCGGTGCCTTTCCAGGATTTGCGCGATTCGGCCTTGGCATGACGCACGATCATCAGATTCTGCGCGGTCGCGGCACCCTCCTGTACGCGGTCCACAAAAATGGCGAGGGTGTCTTTATCGGTGGAATGCGTGAGGATTTTACGTGCTTCACGTACGGAAACCCACACGATATCGTTGATTTCGCCTACATCCGCGCGATGCACGGGGCCGAATGCGTCAAGCAGATGTTCCGCATCATCTCCGGAAATCGGTTGCGCCATCCAATACAACGTGTGCTTGGTGTCGACGGCGCGATCGTGTGAATGCCGGGTTTTCTTGCCTTCTTCGGACAGTGGATATTCGACTTCGCACAGATACGGGCCGAGTGCGATGGAAACGCCTGTCTCCTCGCCGATTTCTCGCACTGCGGCATGACGATGCGATTCGCCCTGCTCGAGTTTGCCTTTCGGCCAGCTCCAGTCATCGTACTTTGGTCGATGCACGATGCACACTTCAATGCTGTTGAGTTGTTCCTTTGGAGTTTTCTGCGCTGCGATTGCTGGATTTTCCGCGATTTCGCTACCGGTTTTCCACCGCCATACAATACCCCCGGCGGCTTCTACGACACGTCTCATGCTCTCGCTCATATCTTTCATTGTAAGTGGTTGGGCACGGGTTTCCCCATGATTGCGCGACGGCAATCGTGCCATCCGAGTTTTCCTGCGTTTTCCCACGATGGTGATCGCGTATGCCGCAACATAGGAAATGGCCGATTCTGCAACAGCAGAATCGGCCATTTCCTACGGTTTAGTGCCTTGCCGGTCGGCGCGTATGCTTCTTGATGAGATATTCCTGGGAATCGACCAGCGGGCGACCCTCCTCATCCTTCGCATGACGCACGTAGGTTCCGTCAGCTGCCATATGCCACGAGGTGGTGGAATCGGCCATTTGCAGATCCACGTACTTGATCAGCTCGTCGATCTGCTCCGGAGCGGTGATGCGTACCAGCGCTTCGACTCGACGGTCGAGATTGCGGTGCATCAGATCGGCGGAACCGATCCACACTTCCGGACCTGCGGCCGGACCTTCACCGATCTGCGGGCCATCGGAGTTCGCGAATGCGTAGATACGGCTGTGCTCGAGGAAACGACCCAGAATGGAACGCACGCGAATGTTCTCGGAAAGTCCTGGAACACCCGGCTTGAGCGCGCAGATGCCGCGTTCCACGATGTCGATCTTCACGCCGGCCTGGCTTGCACGGTATAGCGCGTCGATGGTCTTCTCGTCCACGATGGAGTTGACCTTGATCTTAATCCATGCTTCCTTGCCTGCGCGTGCCGCATCCTCTTCGCGGCGGATGCGCTGAATCAGACCGGAACGTACGGTACGCGGCGCTACCAGCAGACGGTGGAAGCTCGACTTCGGCGCATAACCGGACAGCTGGTTGAACAGGCGGGTCATATCCTGGCCGACCACCGGATCGCAGGTCAGCAGGCCGAGATCGGTGTAGATGCGGGCGGTCTTCGGATTGTAGTTACCGGTGCCCACATGGCAGTAGCGGCGCAGGCCGTCGGCTTCCTGACGCACCACAAGGCTCAGCTTGCAGTGGGTCTTCAGGCCCACGATGCCGTACACCACGTGCACGCCGGCGCGTTCCAGCTTGCGTGCCCATGCGATGTTGGCGTCTTCGTCGAAGCGTGCCTTGATTTCGACCAGTGCCAGCACCTGCTTGCCCGCATGCGCCGCGTCGATGAGCGCGTCGATGATCGGGGAGTTGCTGGACGTACGGTACAACGTCTGCTTGATGGCGAGCACCTTCGGATCCGCCGCAGCCTGCGCTAGGAACGCCTGAACGGAGGTAGAGAACGAATCGTACGGGTGATGCAGGAGGATATCGCGTTCGCGAATCGCTGCAAAAATGTCTTGCGCGCGGGACGACTCCACCTCGGCAATCTGACGATTGGTGGTCGGCACGAACGAACGGTACTTCAAGTCCGGACGGTCGATGCCGCCAAGTTCGAAGAGCACGGTCGCATCGAGCGGTGCCGGCAGGCGGTACACCTCATCGGCGCTGACGCGCAGCTGGTCGGCGAGCAGCTGGGAAAGGAACGGGCTGGTTTCGTCGGAAATCTCAAGACGGATCGGCGGTCCGAAACGACGGCGCAGCAGCTCCTTCTCCATGGCGTTGAGCAGGTTCTCTGCATCATCCTCTTCCACGTCGATATCCTCGTTACGGGTAACGCGGAAGGATCGCGCTTCCTTGATGATCATGCCCGGGAACAGGGATTCCAGGTGCGCGATGATCAGGTTCTCCATGGTGATGAAGCCGTAGCGCACGTTGGTGGCATCGTCGTCGGTCATGTCGTCGACGGGCACGAGACGGTTCAGGTTTCCAGGAATCTTCACGCGAGCGAAGTGGGACTTGCCGGAAGCCGGGTTCTCCACCAGCACGGCGAGGTTGATGGAACCGCCGGAAATGTACGGGAACGGGTGGGCCGGATCCACGGCGAGCGGCGTCAGAACAGGGAACACCTGCTGACGGTAGTAGCGAGACAGGCGCTCCTGTTCGGCGGCGGTGAGCTTGTCCCAGCTCAGCAGCACGATCTGTTCCTTCGCCAGGTCGGGAAGAATGTGATCGATCATGTAGTGCGCGTGCTCGTCCTGCAGGCGGTGCGCCTGCTCGCTGATGGCGCGCAGCTGCTGCCTTGGGCTCAATCCGGAGGCGGCCGTCACGGCGATGCCGGTGTCGATGCGGCGCTTCAGACCTGCGACGCGAACCATGAAGAACTCGTCGAGGTTGTTCGCGAAGATCGCGGCGAAGCTTGCGCGTTCGATGATCGGCAGATCTTCGTCTTGGGCAAGTTCGAGGACTCGCTTGTTGAACTTCAGCCAGCTCAACTCGCGGTCGAAGAAGCGGTCGTTCGGCAACGGCTCTTCGCCGGCCTGAAGCTCACGCTTGTCGTTTTTATCGGTCTCGGCGATATGCTCAGCTATCTGGCTGCGCAAGATCGCCTTCGAGGGTGCGTCAAAAATCTGTGCCATACTTTCCTACTTTATCCTTAAGTAGCTGGAAATGCTGTAAAAAGCCGGCAAAATTTAGCTGGAGTTAACATTCGTTCGCTCATTGTGCAAATTAGGGTGTCGACACGCCGTGTTTTTGTCGCAAACGCACGCAAACGAACAAACACGCCTTGCGTTTCGCACACGATGGAGCATTTTTATGATTCTTGCGATCGTAAAGCAACAGTTGCGACAAATACGGAACATCAGCCGGTTTCGGTTTGCGATTGCCGGATTGCTGAGCATAATTACGAAGTACAAGAACAACTTAAAGAGCAGAGCCCACAAAGAGTGTATGGCCAAGATAGGTCGTTACGTTGAACGGGCATTGGATAGACTTACCGTTACGACGATGTTGTTGTGCAGAGATTCTGCCCTTAAGGTTCTTGCAAGGAAGGCCCGCTCGGCGGGCCTTCCTTTTTGTTTGCCTGTTCTCAGGGAGTTTTTCGGGAAAACGACGGACGCCGATTATCGTCGTTGTGTGGATAACGGTGCATAACACGCCGGGGTTGTGGATAACTCGCGTCCTCCGACCACAGGGCCGGTTCAGCTTGCAATGGTGCTCGCCGAAGCTTTTCAATCGACGGTATGAGTAATGCAACGTCTTTTTCGAATGCTCCTCCGGTGCCGCTGCCGTCGGGCGGGCTGTTGCCGGTCGCCGGCGCGATCGCGCCGCAAGCGTCACCGCCGACACAACGCAGAACCGTCTCTGCGCAACGGTTCTATACGCCGCCGGGATCGAATCGCGGTGGAACGCAACTGGTTGGCGCTGTGCCTGGAACGTATGGCATGGTTGCGCAATGCGGTCGCGCATCGGTGGAGGAACCCTGCGATATGGGCAATGTGGTGGTTATCGACTCCGTGGTGGCAGGAGTGGGCACGAGCACTCTGGCCGCCTTACTGGCCCGCGAGTTGAGCGAACGCGGCCTCAAATGTGTGCTCGTCGACGCCGATCTGCAAGGAGGTGGGCTGGATGTGCTTCTTGGCGTGGAAAACGAGGACGGCTCACGCTTCGGGGAAATCAGCGCTCCGCTTGGCAATATCGACGGCAAAGCGCTACTGCGGGAGCTGCCAATCTGGGATGGTGTGCCATTGCTGGCATGCGATCCTTGGAAAACCGAAAATCCGCAATCGTGGGAAGTGCAAGCGTGCATTCATGCGCTATCGCAGGTGCGAAGCGTGGTCGTCGTCGATATGGGGCAATGGAACGGACTGCAGGATTTGACGGAACTGCGCAAGGCCATCCGCATTACCGTGGTCGAACTGACGGTACTTGGTCTTGCGCGGGCCAAAGCGAATCTGCGGGCGCATCACGGTTCGATCGGAGAACACGATGTCGCAACACAGGAACGGGAGTTTCTCGTAGGCGTGCAACCGCGCGGAACCGTACGCGACCATGGCACGACGGCAATCGAGGAAGCGGCGGAATACCTCGACTGCGATATCACCGCGGTCATCAAACCGGATGCCAAGCTTTGCAGCGAACTCTTGGAAGGGCTTGGACTGCGCAAACCCAATCGTACGAACGCGAAAGCCATCGCAACGTTGGCGGATCTCATTCAGGAAGCGTTGGGAGAAAAGAGCATCAGTCATGGAACTCGGGCCACTTAGCGACATCGCATCCGAGCCGGGCGTCACCGACATCGCGGTAACCTGCGACGGAACGGTGTGGGTGGATCGCGGCCAAGGTATGCGGCCGCATACATTGCGCGTACCATTCAGCGGTCCCCAAGCCATCCGCGATTTCGCCGTGCGGCTGTGCTCGCAGCTTGGCAGAAGGCTCGACGACGCCTGCCCGATAGCCGACGCGTCCACGGTGGAAGGCGTGCGCGTGCACGCGGTTATCGCACCGCTCGTTCCGCAAGGCGCCGCCATCAGCATACGATTGCCGGACGTTGTTGCGCCCAGTCTGGAATCTTTGGCGGAAAACGGCATGTTTCCAAGCGGATGGATGCCCTTGCTGGAAGGATTCGTGGAACGAAGGGCCAGCGTGCTCGTGACCGGCGGAACCGGAGCAGGCAAAACCACGCTGCTCAAAGCAATGCTTATGCGATGCGCGCCGGGGGAGCGCGTCATCACCGTGGAGGAGGTGCGCGAACTTGGCATGCTCAACCATGCCAACCACGTGTCGCTGGTGACGCGCGGCGCCAACATGGAAGGCAAAGGCGCCATAGGGCTGTCGCAGCTGATATGCGCGACGTTGCGTATGCGGCCGGACCGCATTGTGGTGGGCGAATGCAGGGGCGGCGAAATCGTGGATCTGCTGCGCGCGCTGAATTCCGGGCATCGCGGAGGCATGACCACCTTGCATGCCAATCAGGTGACGGCGGTTCCCTCACGCTTGGTGGCCTTGGGATTGCTCTCCGGGCTGAATCCGCAAGCCACCGCGGCGCTCGCGCAAGACGCGTTCGACGTAGTGCTGCATGTGGGCCGAGTGGGAGGCAGGCGGCGCATCGCGCAAATAGGACGGCTTGAATTCGCAGAGGGAAAACTGCGGGGAAACCTATTGGCCGGGTGGAACGGCAACCAAATGCGGGCTTCGCAACAGTGGCCTGATTTCGTGCGCGTATGGAGTCGTTGAATCGAGGTGGGCAGATGGAAAGCCTCAGCATTATTTGCGCGGTACTGTGCGGACTGGCCGTATGGCTGTGGCCTCGCCGAAACGTATGCGATGTGGGCGAACGGGCGGGAAACGTAGTGGGGCGCGCAGGCGAAAGCCTTGATGAAAAACCTGATGGAGGATTCGATGGGCGGTCTGACGGAATCGAAGAGGCGAACATGCCGTCGAAACCATTGCCCGCCATCGGATGTGTGGCGTGCGTGGCTTCCCTCCGCGCATCCGTGCGCAGCGGAGCCACATTGGTGCAGGCGTTCGAAGAATTGGGTGGAACGCCGTTCGCCACACCCGAACTTACCAGGCTTCGCATAACCATGGTGATCCGCAGCCGATGCCCGCCCAAAGAGCAATGCGGCCAAGTCGAACGGCTGAGCGGCGAGTTGCATGCGGCCTGCCGGTTAAGTCTGACGCTCGGATGCGAAACCGGCCGATGCCTGCAAGCGGTGGCTGAATCGTTGAAACGGCAACGATTATTGGATGATCTGCGTGCCAACGCGTTCGCCATGCCCAAAGCGACGGTGAAACTTCTGATGGCGCTGCCGCAGCTCACCGTACTTTTAGGGGAAGGCATGGGAGCGCATCCGTTGACCTTCCTCTTTTCAGGGGTCAGGGGTTGGGCATGCCTTGGATTCGCTTGTGTCTGCTACGGGTTCGGACTCGTATGGATACGCGCGTTGATGAGGCAAGACGATATGGACGGCAAGACGGCATGAATGGTATGACGATATGAAAGGAATTATGTAATGACTGGCATATGGACGTTGATGGCGGCGGTGTGCGCGGCTGAGGCGATGTGGCTGAAGCAGTGGAGGCTGGTCCGTGTGCCAGCCGACCTTGCGCCCGCCGGACGAGTGCGGGAACTTCCGCTGCCGCTGGTATTGGAGATGCTCAGCGTCGCCATACGGCAGGGATCCTCCATTCCACGCGCGCTGATTGCCGTGGGCGATATCGCTGCGGGAGATTTCGGCGCGGGACTGCGGTCGGCCGGGGAACAGTTGAATAGGGGAATTCCTTGGAATGACGCATGGCCGGATGATGGCGATCTTGCGGTGGTGCGCGATGCGTTCGCCTCGTCATGGCACAGTGGCGCCTCGCCGGTGGAACGTTTGGAAACAGCGGTCGAACAATTGGATTGGGATGAGCGCTCGCAGATCGAACAGGCTGCAGCGAAATTGTCGGTTCGTTTGTTGCTGCCGACTGGATTGTGCTTTCTTCCTGCGTTTGTTGCGGTGGGGATTATTCCGGCCGTTATGTCGTTTGTGGGATGACGGCAGGAAAGCAACGTGGGAAATATGGCTCGGGAAATGTGGGAAACGGACAATCCTCGAAGAACGATGTTTTGTGGATAAATGTGGATGACACGCCGCGGTTGTGGATAACCCACGTCCTCCGACCACAACCCTGAAAAAACGTTCCGACGGGCACGATGATGCGCAACACTGGGTGCACTCGGCCATCTGGCCGAGGTTGTTCGAACGAAAGGAACGCCATGAACAACGAAACGCCAATCAACGTCGATGGCTCGCCAGACCTGATGGGCAAGGCAGGGCAGCTGCTGCATGCCATGCGTGAACGGGCCGGCAAAGCGGTATGCCTGCTGGACGCGCGTATGCGCACGCTGACCGTCGAACCGGAGGAAGGCGCTGCCACTGCCGAATATGCGGTGGTTTTGGTTGCCGCCACCGGATTCGCAGCCGTTTTGGTGGGCATTATGAAATCCGATGCCATCAAAACGCTGCTGACCAACATCATCAAGAAAGCGCTGAGCGTCGGGTGATTCATGCTGAGGCAATGGTGGAAACGCCATACCGATGATGCCGATGAGGGAGCGGCCACCGCGGAATTCGCGGTGGTGCTCCCCTGCGTGGCGGCGGTGGCGATTTTGGTGTTGTGCTTGGGGCGTGCGTCCGTGGTGTCCATGAATTGCCAGGATGCGGCGGCGGCCGGTGCCAGGGCTTTCGCGGTTGATGATACGGGCGGCGAATCGAAGGCGAGGACCGCGGTCATGGCGGCTGCGGGAGGTTCGGCGACGGTACGGTTCGAGCGTGGGGTGGACTTCGTCACCGTCACGGTGCAATGCCCTGTGGTGCCGGATCCGACCGGTGTGCTGCCCACTCGAGTTACCGGCAAGGCGACCCGCTACTTCTAGCGTTGCTCCGAAGCGTGCTGGTCTCTGCGCAGTGAGATGCGGGATTGTTGGTTGTGGCCTGTGCATGGAGGTCTGTGAGGTTTGGAGCTTGCGACATACGACGTGTGAAACATGTTGTGAAACACTATTGGCAACCATTTGATGGATGCGGGTCGGAAAGGAATGGATAATGTGAAACATTGGTTTGCTTGGATTCGCGGGTCCGATGAGGGTTCGGGGACCATATCCGGTGTGGCTTTGATCGCAGTGGCCGCCATCATGCTGGGCGCGGCCGCGTCGGCGGGCAATCTGCTGCTGTGCTTGCATCGCGCGCAGAATGCGGCCGACCTGGCGTCGGTAGCGGCGGCCAATGCGTTGTATTCGGGATCGTCCGATCCTTGTTCCGTGGCGGAACGCACTATATCCGGCAATAATGCGACGATCGGATCCTGCACGATAGAAGGCGAGGATGTGCTGGTCGAAGCGCAGGTCGGCACGCAAATGCCATTCGTATCGCATGTCGGCAAACAGTCACGGGCGGGGCCGATTGTCTGCGAATAAGCGTGGTGCGGAACGGTACATTGTGCGGGAAATCGCGCTTCGTAAAAAGGGATCTTTCTACGTAAAGGAACATTCGTTCCACAAAACACGGCCATTTGTATGGAAAGCCGTTCGCATGTGGCGTGTGGAGCGAATCGCGGTTATCGTACTGAAGTATGAGCGAAACGTCATGTGTGAATGCGACCGTTGCCGTTGTCGGCAATCCGACGTCAAACAAAGGCAAGGGTGCCGAGGTCGGCAAGCAGGTGGTTGAGCTGCTGCAAGAGGCCGGGCGCAAGCATGGCTTCAACGTGATCGACGTGACCGGCGAGAGCTTCGACGATTCCTTGGCGAATGCCAGGAATCGCAGGAACGAATACGACTACCTGGTGGCGGTCGGCGGCGACGGCATGATTGCGCTTGGAGCCAATGCCGTGGGCTGTTCCGGTAAACCGTTGGGCATTGTGGCGACGGGTTCCGGCAATGATTTCGCCCGCGGTCTTGAGCTGCCGGTCAATCGCGTGGAAACCGCTGTCGACGGCATCGTCGGCGCGATTGTGCGCGGCACGCATATTGACGTTGATATGGGTTTGGCCACGTCGTTGCAGGGCGGGTATGCCGTCGATTCCAGTACCGGCGATGATCTGGTCAGCGATTCGGACGTGCCATTGCGTCCGGCGGTCAACCGCTTCTACGCGGGCATGCTGTCGTGTGGTTTGGATGCGAGTATCAACGACCGTGCCAACCATTCCCGCTTGCCCAACGGTTCGGTGCGCTATTTCGTGGCAGCGATTGTGGAATTGACGCATATGAAGCGGTACGGATACCACATCAAAGCCACGTTGGCCGATGGAACGGTGGAAGAAAGAGACATTATTTCACCGTTGCTTACGGTGGCCAATTCACGGCATATTGGCGGAGGTATTGAGATCTCGCCGTATTCGCGGTTCTCTGATGGTTTGCTTGACTTGGTGTGGCTCGACCATGTGCCCAATGTCGCCGAATGCGCGGATGCGGTGGCGCGCGCCTACAGCGGCAAGATCCTCGGGTGCAAGGTGTTTGGGTGGAAGCGTGTGCGCGATATCGAAATCACCCGCGCGCAAGAGGGTGATGAGCCGCCGGTCTTGATGGCGGACGGTGAATATGTTGGTCGCCTGCCTGTCAAGGTCGTAGTTCAAGACCGTGCGTTGCGTGTGCTGGTGCCGCCGGCCGTGGCGGAAAGCCAAGCTGCCAACACCGAAGAGAAAGTGCTGGAAGCCATCAAGCGTGATCACCGTGATCCTGTCACCGGCAAAACCGACACCTACTACGCGAATCGCTCGCGGTAGTGCGTGCACATGCCGGTCAAACCGCAACATTGCATATCGAAGATGGCACGTATGCAACTGATTGCGTGATCGGCAATCGTAAGCAATCGCAAATAATTTCGCGATAATAACGAAAAATCCAGTACCCGCAAGATCTTTATCTTACGAATACCGGATTTTCTGTAACTAGCGAACGCCGTAACTATCGAACACGGATTGCGATCAGGCGGCGACTTCCTGGCGGGCGATGGCCTGCTCGTAGTCGCGGGTGCCCTTGAAGACTTCCTGCAGCCACGGGTTGACGTGCTGCTTCTTCGCGCGGTACATGATGTAGCCGAGTGCGAGCACGTTGGCCACGAGCGCGATGATCGACACGGTCAGGTTCACGTTCGGATTGTTCACCGACTGCACGGCGAACTTGGACTCATCCTGGAACATGGGGAACACCTGCGCGAACATGCACCAGATGGCGAGCGTGTTGGCGCGGTTCTGAATCCAGCCGCCCTTGTTCCAGAAGAAGTTCGCCACGGTCGGGGCGAGCAGCAGCGCGAGGCCGCAATACCAGGAGTGGGTCGGCAGGCAGTTGTAGGTGTAGCAGAAGTTCCAAATATCGTATGCGACGATGAATACCCAAGTCATGTCAGGCCACAGCATGTCCTGCTTCTTCTTTGACACGTAAATGCCGAACCAGCCGGTCATGCAGGCGATGTTGATCAGGCCGGCAACGCCGTTGAACACATTGTGCCAGCCGCCATACAACGTCACGCCTTCGGTGGAAACCCATGTGGTGTCCCAAGCGCGAATGGCCGATTCGAAGTCGGAGGCCACGGCGATAAGAATGTTGATGGCCACGATCACGAACGGGAAGCACTTGAACCATTCGGATTTGCCGATCTTGCCCCACTTGTATTTGAGTGCCATGAAGCCGATGCAGCCTGCGGTGGCCGCATATAGCTTGGCATAGTGGAACCAGCTGGTCATATGCACGTAGGTCGGATTGCTGAGCGCCCATTCGGCACCCATCGCGGCGGCCACGTAAATGGTGATGAAGTAGATGGTCAGAATGGCCGGCACGATCAGGAACGCGATCACGCCACCGGTCTTGGTGCGACGGGCCAGCTCATTGGCGCCGATCAGGCAGCAGAATACGAGGATCCATCCGATCCACTGGTATATGGCGGTGTCGCCATAGACTTGGAACAACATCGCTCTTCCTTTCTCTCAACACGTATGCGCGCGGGGTGAGCTGCGTTTACATGTATTCGTTCAGGTGCAGCGTCTGTGCCGCGACCTGTCTGATGACGGTGTCTTCAATGTCGGGATGCAGTCTGATCAGCGAAATCAGGCCAACGATGAGCGTATAGAACGTCTCATGCTCGTTGGTGATGGGCATGCCATGCAATTTCTCGAAATCGCGCACTGTCGAATTGCAGATGTATTCCGCAATGCGATCGGCCACGCGGTCGATGAATTTGATGTACAGTCCCGCGTTGCCGTCTTCGATCATGCGTTGGCTGAACGGGCCCTCATCGGCGATGAGGGAACGGGTCAGTCGCACCACGTCATCGAGCGCTTTCGAGATGTTGCCGACTTCTCGATTGGCGTTCCACTCCTCCAATTGCGAGATGACTTCGTCGATGACGTCGTCGAGCACGGCGTCCGCAACTTGGTCTTTGTCTTGGAAATAGTGGTAGAAGAGAGATCTGGTCATGCCTACGCGACCTGCGATATCGCTGATCGTGATTTTCGAAAAGCCCTTTTCCAGGCAGATTGCGCGGGCTGCATGCACGATTTGCGCGCGGCGTGCATCTCCGACTGTTGTTGCGGAGGCGTTGTGCTGTCCGTCCATGGCTTTCTCTCCTTCGTTCGAGTGGCGTCTCTCACCTGCGCGACACGTTGACACTCTGTCAATTTCTTGACTGCCCTCAGTCTAAACCGTACATTGACACAATGTCAATTTCGTAGTGTCGATGTCGTCACTCCCAGCTTAAACGTTGCCGCGGCGCTTGTCTTTGGGGACACGCGCTTCACCGTTACGGGCAGGCTGTGCGGCCGGTCTTTGAGAAAAAACGTGTCGTAATTAATCGGTAGCCTAGTGACACCACAGCGGAAGGAATTGCGATGGCACTGGCACTCTATAGAAGGTATCGTCCCGACACGTTCGACGGCGTGATCGGGCAGGATCAGGTCACGATTCCGCTGATGCGAGCGCTTGATGAGAACAAACTTACGCACGCTTACCTGTTTTCCGGTCCGCGCGGCTGCGGCAAAACCAGTTCCGCACGCATTCTCGCGCGTTGCGTCAACTGCGCGAAAGGCCCGACCTCGCACCCGTGCGGCGAATGCGAAAGCTGCAAGGACCTCGCCACAGGCGGCCCCGGTTCCATCGACGTGGTGGAAATCGACGCCGCTTCGCACAACGGTGTGGACGATGCCCGCGAACTGCGCGAACGTGCCGGATTCGCCCCCGCCCGCGACCGCTACAAGATTTTCATTCTCGACGAAGCCCACATGGTCACGCCGCAAGGCTTCAACGCGCTGCTGAAAATCGTGGAGGAGCCGCCGGAGCATGTGATGTTCATCTTCGCCACCACCGAGCCAGACAAGGTGATCGGCACCATCCGTTCGCGCACCCACCATTACCCGTTCCGCCTAGTGCCGCAGGAGGTTATGGGCCCGTACCTCGAGCGGATCTGCGAAGACGAGCATATCGAAGCCGAGCCGGGCGTGCTGCGCCTTGCCATGCGTGCCGGCGGCGGTTCCGTGCGAGACACCCTTTCCGTGCTTGACCAGCTCATGGTCGGTGCGGTCGATGGCAGCATCGCATACGACTCCGCGGTTGCGTTGCTTGGCTTCACGCCTGACGCTCTGATCGGCGAGGCCGTCGACGCCGTTGTCGACAAAAATGGCGAAGCACTGTATGGCGTGATTCAGAAGGTCGTGGTCGGTGGTTTCGATCCCCGTCGATTTGTTGAGGATTTGCTTGCCCGCGTACGCGATTTGCTGGTGCTCACGTTGGGTGGAGAGCGTGCGGAAAGCGTGCTTTCCGACGATGCGGCCGCCGAGAACATGGATGATTTGCGTCGTCAGGCTTCCGCTTTGGGATTGTCTGCGCTGACGCAGATGGCTGACACGATCAATGCGACGCTTGCCAATATGACCGGTGCGATTTCGCCGCGCATGCGATTGGAATTGCTTGCCGCGCGCTTGTTGGCCGGGCGTGAGGAAGGGATGGCTGTCGTTGCGTCATCTTCCGGTGTACCTGATTTTGCCGGCGATGCCGGAACTTCCGTGGCTGCCGAATCGTCGCGTGGATCCATGGCCGGCTCCCGTCGCCGTGCGGCACGACATGCCGCAGGAAATGTGCGGGCGCAGGATTCTGCGCCTGTGATCGATACCCCTTCCGCGCCTGTGCAGCCGTCCGTGGCGCCGACGAATCCTGCCGATGCCGTCGCATCCGGCGTGGCTTCCGTGCTTGCTGACGTGCAGCAGGCGATGAATGCGACGACTTCCGTCGCTTCCGCTGCGCCTGCCGCAACTTCCGTACCAGCTCCCATTCATGACGATCGCACCCCCGACCAGAAGTGGGATGCGCTGGTCGCAGCCCTTCCGGAAGACGTGCAACGTTACGTAAGCCGTGAAAAAGTGCCTCGCGTGCTACTGAGCGGCGACCGTCTGTGGATCAAATTCGACAAGGCGCTCAGCAAATACGCGTTTGCCAAAGCGGTGGCAAAGGAATCGGTGGACGGCAATACCGAAGTGGTGAAAATCGTCCGCGCCGAAGTGCATAAGGCGTTCGGACCGAGCGTCACGCTCGCGCCTGCCAAAAAGCTGGCGGACGGGTCCGAATCGGTGCCGTGGAGCAAACTCAGCCCGGAAGAGCAGAGCAAGATCAATGCGCAACTCGTGCAGGAACAGCTTAAAGCGGCCACGCTGCTGACGGCCAATCTTGGTACTGCTGCAGGTCTCGAATCCTCCGGCAAGGAGCCGGCCGGCACAAGCGCGAAGAGCGCCGAAGACGGTGGCAATGCCGGAGATTCCGGCGATGAGGAGGGCCATCGAGCTGCTGCCGGTGGAGCCGAGGAAGTCGATCCATGGGCGGCCCCGACGCAGGAAGTCCATCATCCGGAACGGCCTGTTCCGGATGATGACCCTTGGGTTGCATCTGCACAGCCGATGCAACCGCAATCGGTGGTCGCAAGCGGCGTCAACGATGTGAAAGCGCCGGAACAACATGCGAAACATGTGGCTGTTCCCGATGTCAGCGATAACGTTGATCCTTGGGCGGCACCGATGCCTGTACCGCAGCAAGCGCCGGTGGACGACGATCCTTGGGGTAACCCCATGCCTGCTCCAACGGAACCTGAGGCAGCTCCGAAGCACGCCAATCACCAGCATCGCGCACCGCGGCAGGACGCGGTACCGCAGCAAGGCCAGCCGAATGCCGATCCGTGGAGCCAGCAGTTCTCCGCGCCGGCGCAGCCAATGCCGCAGGTCGCCGCGGAAGACGACGAATATTCCATGAGCGACGAGTCGATCGGGGCGTCAACCGCGTTAAGCGTGGACGATCTGACCCGACTGTTCGAGGTGAAAAAAGTCGAGGATTTCGGGCCGGACGATGCAAAAAACCCGCGCAACATGCAGCAGAAGAAGAATCTCGACGACTGATGGCGGTGCAGTCGCAAGCAAAAATGCGAAACCGAGCAAAATCGACGAATCAACGCAATCGTAAGCACTGCATAATCGCGAATCTTATGGAAACCAAGGAGAGGTGAACCATGGCACTGGCCTATGACGGCGCCATCCAACGACTGATCGACGCGTTCGCGCACCTGCCCGGCATCGGGCCGAAAGGCGCGCAACGCATCGCCTTCTACCTGCTCAACGCATCCGACGAGGAATCACAGGGGCTGATCGACGCCATCGCCGAAGTCAAAGAGAAAATACGATTCTGTGACATTTGCGGCAACGTGTGCGAAACCAGCCCATGCCCGGTCTGCGCCGATCCGCGTCGCGACCACAGCGTGATCTGCGTGGTCGAAGAGCCGAAAGACGTGATGAGCATCGAGCGCACGCGCGAATACCGCGGCCTGTACCACGTGCTCGGCGGCGTCATCAACCCGATGGCCAACGTGCAGCCCAGCGACCTCAACATCGCCAAACTTATCGAACGGCTCAAAGACGGCGAAGTCACCGAAGTGATCCTCGCGCTCAACCCGAATGTGGAAGGCGAAGCGACCACCAGCTTCCTGTCGCAGCTGCTTTCGCAAACCGACATTAAAGTCACGCGATTGGCGAGCGGCCTGCCGGTCGGTGGCGACCTTGAATATGCCGACGAAATCACGCTCGGACGCGCGTTGGCGGGGCGTCGCGCGGTCTGACATCATATTCGCCACATCCGTTACATTGCCGGCATATGCTGACGATTGCGCAAACGTTGCGCGGGCGATCATGGAAGACCCGTGCGGAACGTATGTACGAAAAAACGCGCGGAGGATTTGCGAGGATCCCATATATTGTTCCGCATGTTGGGCGTGCAGGGGCTTGACAAATCGGATTTTTCCTATAATTGACCAGCCTGCTTAGTATGTTGGCGGGCAACACATTGAAGAAGATTGGATAAGTTGTGGCTCTCATCGTGCAGAAATTTGGCGGCTCTTCCGTAGCCGACCCAGAATCGATCAAGCGCGTGGCCCGACGCATCATCGAAACGAAGAACGCCGGCAATGACGTGGCCGTGGTGGTCTCCGCAATGGGAGACACCACCGACGACCTGATCGATCAGGCGCTCAGCATCGACTCTAACCCGCCGGCGCGCGAGATGGACATGCTGATGACCGCAGGCGAGCGTATTTCGATGAGTTTGCTCGCAATGGCAATTCATGCGGCCGGCTCTCACGCCTACTCCTTCACCGGCTCCCAGGCTGGTTTCATGACCGACGCCCAGTTCGGTACCGCGCATATCAAGGCCGTGAAGCCTGACCGCGTGCGTCGTGCGCTCGACAAGGGTTCCGTGGCCATCGTGGCCGGCTTCCAGGGCGTGAATGAGGGTGGCGACGCCACCACGCTCGGACGAGGTGGATCCGATACCTCCGCAGTGGCTTTGGCAGTGGCGCTGGACGCCGACGTATGCGAGATTTACACCGACGTCGATGGCGTGTTCACCGCCGATCCGCGCATTGTGCCGACTGCACGCCGTATCCCCGTCATCGACTACGAGTCGATGCTGGAAATGTCTTCCTGCGGCTCCAAGGTGCTTGCCCTGCGTTGCGTGGAATACGCGCAGCGATTCGACATGCCGTTGCATGTGCGCAGCTCCTTCTCCCACCGTCGCGGCACGCTGATCGTGCCGGAAGACGTCGATCCGCGCACATTGCCGAACATCTGAGATATCTGAGATTCGCATTCGGCAATCGCGAGACATCGCAGGCAATCGCAAGAAAACCAAGACTTTACGAACAAAGGTAAGAACATGAGCGAAAACAACAACCAGTCCTTGGGAGATCTGTTCCCCGATCTGGGGCCGGAAGTCCCGATCATTTCCGGCGTCGCACACGACAACACCGAATCGCTGGCCACCGTGCGCCGCGTGCCGAACGAGCCGGGCATGGCCGCCAAGGTGTTCACGCTGCTGGCCGAGGCCGGCGTGAACGTCGATATGATCGTGCAGGCTTCCGCTTCCACCGGCACCGCCGATATTTCCTTCACCGTGCCGGGTTCCGCCGCTGCCAAGGTGCGGGATGTGTTGCAGGAGAAGCAGGACGAGCTGGGCTACCAGTCCTTCGACATCGACGCCAACGTGGGCAAGGTGGCCGTGGTGGGCGTGGGTATGAAGACCCACTCCGGCTTGGCTGCCAAGTTCTTCAACGCGCTGAGCGACGAGGGCGTGAATGTGCTGATGATCTCCACGTCCGAAATCCGCATCGCCGCGCTGGTCCCGCTCGAGCAGCTGCAGGACGCCGTCCGCGCGCTGCACACTGCCTACGGCTTGGATGCCGAGCAGGTGGAAGCCGTGGTGTATGGCGGTACTGGTCGCTGACGCAATACCGCGCAATAACAATCGAAAAAAGACTTGACTGGATTGCTTGAGGCGTCTCAGCCAAGTCTTTTTTATTCCCATATCTGTTTTACAGATATTTTTTTCAGATAATCTGCAAATGAAAAAGCGGAGGATTGCTGAATAATCAACAATCCTCCGCAATATTATGTTCTGCAGAAATCAGATATCACCATGTACAATCATGCATGATCATGCGTAACTGCAGAACATATGCAGATCGTTATCACTTCTTGGTGATGTAGCCGAGTGCCTTCAGCATTTCGGCGCTTTCCAAAGCGCCGCCGGCAGCGCCGCGCAAAGTATTGTGAGCGAGCCCCACGAACTTCCAATCGAAAATGGAATCCTCGCGCAGACGGCCGATGGAAACACCCATGCCACCCTCGTAGTCCACGTCCTTCTTGACCTGCGGGCGATCGTCGTCGGTCAGGTACTGGATGAACTGCTTCGGCGCATGTGGCAATCCAAGCTCGGAAGCCTTGCTCGTGTAGTTGACCAGGCGATCGACGAGCTCTTCCTTGGTCGGGTTCTTGCCGAAGTTGATGAACACGGTGGCGGTGTGGCCGTTGAGCACAGGCACGCGAATACACTGCGAGGTGATCTTCAGCGGGCCGTCGAACGGCACGATCTCGCCCTTTTCCTCATCGACGCGGCCGAACACCTTCAGCGGTTCCTTCTCGGACTTCTCCTCTTCGCCGGAGATGAACGGAATGATGTTGCCCACCATTTCCGGCCAGTCGTTGAACGTCTTGCCCGCGCCGGAGATGGCCTGATAGGTGCTCACGATAACCTCGCGCGGCTCGAATTCCTTCCAAGCGGCGAGCGCCGGGGTGTAGGCCTGGATGGAGCAGTTCGGCTTGACGGCGATGAAGCCGTGCGTGGTGCCGAGGCGCTTGCGCTGGTGCTCGATCACCTCATAATGCTCCGGGTTGATCTCCGGCACGACCATCGGCACGTCCGGAGTCCAACGGTGGGCGCTGTTGTTCGACACGACCGGCGTTTCGGTCTTCGCGTATTCCTCTTCGATGGTGCGAATCTCAGCCTTCGGCATGTTCACTGCGGAGAACACGAAATCGACGTTTTTGACCACGTCTTCCACGTCGGCCACGTTCTTGACGACCATGTTCTTCACGAATTCCGGCATCGGCGTTTCCATCTTCCAGCGACCGCCGATGGCCTCTTCGTAGGTCTTGCCGGCGCTGTGCGCGGATGCGGCAAGGGTGACCAATTCGAACCACGGATGGTTTTCGAGCAGCGTGACGAAGCGCTGTCCGACCATGCCCGTAGCTCCGAGAATGCCGACCTTAATCTTTTCGGACATAACAACCTCTCGCTTATGCTGGAACGGTTTCGTATGATTTCACGCTTGAGGTCGACCAGCCGGCCCCAAACGACGTCGTGGGCGGCCACATGCGTTGTTCAATCTTACGAAAACCGCGGAACAAGCAGGTTCCCCTATCCGTATGCTGGTCTGCCCGTATGCTGACTCGCACGACCCATGTGTGCGCGTTGTCGGTTCCTTTGTGTTGGAATGTCTGTCTTTTCAGCTGTGCTTTTATGCAAATCCACGAATAGAGGCATCGCTCCTTCCGACTTCTTTCCAAGCTATATCTCAACTTATGTTGACAGAGATGTGCGGGAGGAATTGGGGGTACGTAAGATCGCTGAGTTTAATGTTTTTTGGAATTGGCGGCACTTCGCGTGGGGGAGGTGCTTAATACGGAAAGCCTCGCAAATGATTGCGGTATCTCTGTGGACACGGCAAAAAGTTGGCTGTCGATTCTCGGATCAAGTTTCATCGCTTTTCGTCTTCGACCATATTTCAAAAATTACGGAAAGCGGATTACTAAAGCGTCAAAGCTTTATTTTTACGATACTGGACTTGCGGCGCATTTGCTTGGCATTGAATCTACTGAACAGTTAATCTTAAGCAATCATAGGGGAAACTTATTTGAAAATTTGGTGGTAACGGAAATCATCAAACGTTATGAAGCGTTGGAGAAACGTCCGAGGCTGTATCACTGGCGAGATAGCAATCGCAAGGAAATCGATCTCATCATAGAAAAAGGCGGGAAGCCATACTATTTGATAGAGATTAAATCATCTGCGACGTTCCGTCCAGAGGCGTTTTCCACGATTGATAGTATTGCGCCGGAAATGGGTGTGCCCTGTGAGCGACGTTTTGTGGTGTATGGCGGATCCGACAGTTTTGGGAATAGGCACGGTCGCGTAATAGGATTTCGGAATCTTGGAGAGCTGGTCGAATAACGGGTCGTGCAATTTCGTAATGCATGACTTGAAAACGGCGGAATCTTCAAGGAAAGATGGCATGCTGCAGATATTGGCGTGATATCAACTTGCTGTTGTTCTGCGAAGCGCCGTCACCAAATGATTCAATTACGATTCCGCAGGGTGATTAGCCTACGCGGCAGATCGTCTGCACAACTTGCGTTTTGCGGTCTTTTCGCGAGTTGTGCAGACGGGAAATACGGGTTGTGCAGCCGTAGAATTCAAAATCAAATCGGGGATCATAACCATCTCACTTTTATGGCAATTGTTAAGATCGATATCGTCATCAAGTTTTCTGGATGGATTTCTCTGCGCATTCAATTGACTGCGGATGCATTGGTGTTTTGGTTGACATCTTGCGCGTGTCGTTATTGTCTTTTTTATATTTTCATGAGCGATCGGATTGTCGTTCGTATGATTATGAAAAATACGTATGATAACGGTTTCAAATAAGAAAACTACTGAAATTACTTATATTTACAGTTATTGAGAAAAACGATTTCGTCGTATTATGAAGGTACATGATTCATTGAACGTGGATGTTTTGAATCATGTAGTTCAAAGGAGAATAGATATGAGTCACCGAAATAAAGCGTTAGTTGCTATTGTGGCCGGTACTGCGCTACTAATTAGTAGCGGCGCGGCAATAGGGCAGGCGGCGATAGCGGATGAGCGTAGTGGCAAAGCGATGCAAACATTGAACGTCGACTTTGCTACGGAGACTGGAAATTTTCGAGGCGGAGCTTCGGGAACGTTGTATGGATTGGGCGATGATGGTTCTCCTGCGGATGCCATTCTTGATGGAGCTCAGGTGGAGAATTCATCGCAGAAGCCTCCGAGTGGTACTCAGCATCCTAGTGGTGATGCTCTTGCGTTGGAGAACCAATTCTTTTCGAATGGAGGCAATGAACTTGCTGTTTATATGCAGGATTATTATCCCGATTGGAGCTATAACAGTGGCAATCGTCCATCCGATAGTCGGACTTACGTACTCGATGTCCCTGTAGACGACCCATCGTATGGCACTTACACTAACGGGGGAGATGGAGTATGGGACTACGAACAGGTTACGGAAATTGTAATCAATAAGGTCCTCGCTAACACTGAGCATCCTGACCAATACACCTTTATTCCTTTCAATGAGCCTGACGGCGGGAATTGGTATGCGTCAGGCGACAACGCCAGTGCCAAGATTTTCAGGACTTTTCTTTCGGATTGGGACTCCGAATATAAGCTTATTCAGAAGATCTGGCAACAGTACAAGAATGGTGAAAAGCCTAGTAAGGTCAAGCCAACTGCTGATCATGCGCGTGTGGCAGGTCCGGGTGATTGTGTGTACCGGCAGAATAGGAGCAGTGCCTTCTTATCTCATGCTAAGAGCCAAAATACTCTTCCTGATGTTTTTTGTGTGGCATGAACTCGGTAAGGAAAGTCTTTCTTCCTTCCGCAGTCATTATGAAAGCTATAGGAAACTGGAAAAGAAGTATGGAATTAATCCTATTGACGTGAACATCACGGAATACGGCGAGCTGCGTGATATGAGCGTTCCGGGGCAGCTGATTCAATGGCAGTCCATGTTTGAAGATGAGAAGGTGCAGGCTGAGACGGCATATTGGAATTATGCAGGCAACCTGTCCGACAACATGGCTCGAGCCAATTCCGCTAACGCAGGGTGGTGGCAGTTCAAATGGTATGGTGATTTGCGTGGGGCTCAGACAGTAAAAGTGTCTTCTGATTACATGAATAAGGCCGACAGCCTTCAGGGAATTGCCGCTATTGACCGCACTAATAAGAAAGCGACGGTGCTGTATGGAGGGGCTAACGATGCTAATGCCGATCAAGTTAAGAACGACGGTTCCAACATTCCGGTAACTGTACATTTGACGGGATTGGATCAGAATCTGTTCGGCAGCACAGTTGATGTCGAAGTTAGAGAGAATGCCTTTACTGGCCCAGATGGTGTTGCAGCTACTCCTAGAGTGGTCAATGCGCTATCCGATGTAGATATTTCTTCCGGCACTTTAGATGTGACCACAACAAGTGTTGATCGATATGCCTCATATCAGCTGATTGTGACTCCTCATCAGGATCGTGTTCTTTCCATTGACAATGCTGCTGCAGGTCGTGCTCTGTTGGTGGAAGAGGTAGAAAATACCGTACTATCAGGAGGCGCCCAGACTTACATTAAGACTCCGTGGGGAGATGGCTGGAACTATTTTATGACATCGGGCAATGGTGATGTTGGAAGTTTCAAGACGGGCTCGATTGCTTCTTGGACGGTGGATGTTCCGGCGGATGGGATATATCGTTTCCAGGTGATCAGTGGTAATACTGGATTTCCGGGGGATAATGACGTGTCTGTTGATGGACAGTCTGCTGGGACTATACACTTTGGCGCTGAACTGGCGATGAAGCCGGCGGCAAAATGGTTGTATCGAGGAAGCGGTGAGGTGCTACTGCGACTCAAGCAAGGGCAGCATCAAATCCAACTTCATGGATCATCGATGGACAACACACTGGATAAGTTCTTGCTTTATCAAGTATCGGCTTCCGATAATTCCTTGGATCGAATCGAATATCCTGCGGATCAATTCCGTCTGGAAAGTGGTGCTCTGCTGACCTATGACCAAGATGGAGCCAGAGGATTCGCCTCGTTGAATGGAGGCGAAGCGAAGCTTTTCGCCCATGCTTGGGAAAGTGGGTATCACTCAGTGAAAGTTGTCTACACTGCATCTCGGGGTGATTCCATGGTGCTTTCGGTGAATGGTACATCGGTCACCACAATTACTGCTGAATCTGACGGTTTGCAGTCTTCCATGGTGAACGTTGCCCTATCTGAAGGAATTAATAAGCTGGAATTATCAGGTGATGCTGTTTCGATTCGTGATATCACCACATGCCGTGATGCTGCGGATGATAGCAATGCCATCACATTGGAAGCCGAGTCGTTGCAGCTTGCAGGAGGTGCGCAAACTCGGGAGAACAGTGCATCTAATGCTTCTGGATATTCGTATGTGACCGGTCTCGGCAAGCAATTCGTCACTGAAGAGAGCGGTGCCTTCGGCATGGGGGATCAAACCCGCGTGGTTACTTTGGATACGAATAATACGCCGAAGATAGCTGACGCTGTGAGGGGAACTGTAACGATTCCAGCGGGAACCATTCCTGCGGGAAAGTTTAATATGGTTGTACGCTTCTCGAACGATGCATTCATTGGTAAGCATGATTACAATCCGCAGATTGTCGATTTGGGATTGCAGGTGCGTGATGGAACTGCCAATGGTGAGGAAGTAGCGCGAGGTGCGTTCCGGTATACCTATTCTGATAGTAACTTCCTAGAGCGGGCGATGACTGTTGAAACCAGTGGCAGTGCTTTGGTTCTGGGGAACTGGGATGAGCCTGGTGTCGGCGCTGGAGCGGTATCGTGGGGCGTTGGTCCTAATCTTGACTATGTGCAGTTTTATCCAGTGATGGTAGGAGATGTGTACCACCAGTCTCTTGCGTAATGCGAGATGATATGGATTGACCCTCGGGAGTGATTTCCTGAGGGTCAATTTATAATAAAAACGGTATCAGAGTGCCTTAGATACTACTAATGAAGACTATAGGTATTGTAAAAACGTTGGAATAAAGCCATTTTGTGTATATATAAATTGTGTCTGTGAATTCTGGCTATAAGTTGACGTGAAAACGTTATCGCGCTATAGTGAACTTATCGACATAAAAGTTCGTAGTTGGTAAAGAGGCCGTATCTGCTGCGAATTGCGAATCCGATCGCCTGAAGTTCCAGTGGCATAGCTGGGAGGAGTGAGGTGATCTACATTTATGGGAGGTACGTCGTGGTGCAGGACTTTTCTTGGAAAACTGGTGCTGTCACGCTTTACTTTGAGGTTGATGCGGCAGATCACGTTGTGATGAAAAGTGTGCGGTCGGGTGAAGTGAGTCGTGATTTTGCTCGTCCGTTACCGCTGGCTGAGATCATGTTTGCTGGTACTGGACACTGGATTGCTTGCGATCGTTTGATTCACACTACTGTTGGAAAGGAACTCCGGTTCGTTTCATATGAGGAAACAGTGGTGGATAAACTCCACCGGTTGAATGTGAATATGAAAGATGAGGAGTCTTGCGCGTGTGTGCAGATGACATATGAAATTGTGGAGGGAACATCAGTCATTCGCTCATATGTAAGCATCACCAATGAAGGCGTATCCCCGCTTGTTCTCGAATCTGTGACCAGTTTGGTGCTTCCTATGGGATCTGTGCATAGTAACGCATCTTGGACTCACGAGTGGGTGTTGACGGAAGGTCATTTTGATTGGCTGGGTGAAGGACGTTGGCAAGAGCGAAAGCTTGATGACTTTTTCCCAATGCTCCAACAGGAGATGACGGGCCATGATCCCCGTGGTGAGCATGCCGTTGTGTCGACTGGTGCATGGTCTACCGGCAGTATGGCACCATTGGCGTTCCTTGAAAACAAAGATGCCGGAGCTGTATGGGCTTTCCAGGTTGAACATAACGGAGCTTGGCGCTGGGAAGTGGGCAATAATACAGTAGATGGCTACTTTGCAGTATCCGGACCCACTAATATAAACCACGCGTGGACAAAGAAGTTGGATCCGAATGAATGCTTCACCACAGTTCCTGCTTCTTTTGTGCTGGCCTCAACTCAACAAGAAGCGATTGCGAATCTTACGCAATATAGGAGGGCTTGCCGTCGAGTCGATAGTACGACGACGCAGCCGCGCATTATCTTCAACGATTACATGAATACCATCAACGGAGATCCCACCACGGAGAAGCTGTTGCCGCTGATTTCCGGTGCTGCGGAAGTTGGCTGTGAAATTTTTGTCGTAGATTGTGGATGGTATGACGATTCTGGAGACTGGTGGCCAAGTGTTGGTGAATGGCTCCCTTCGAAGACGAGATTTCCTGGTTCCAAAGGCATCGTGGAAGTTATGGATGCCATTAAAGATGCTGGTATGATTCCAGGGCTTTGGCTAGAGCCAGAAGTTATTGGCGTCAAATCGCCGGTCGCTCAAAAGCTTCCAGATTCTGCTTTCTTCCAACGTAATGGGCATCGCGTTGTGGAGCAGGAACGATATATTCTTGATTTGCGCGATGGTAGTGCCCGAAAGCATTTGGATGATGTGATTGACAGGCTTGTCAACGATTATGGCATCGGTTATTTCAAGATGGATTACAATGTTTCTCCTGGCAGCGGAACGGATTACCAGGCCGATTCAGTTGGTGACGGCATGCTTGAACATAACAGGGCCTATCTAGATTGGATCGATGGTATACATAGAAGATATCCCCATGTAATTCTTGAGAATTGTTCTTCTGGAGGGATGCGAGAGGACTATGCACAAACGTCCCGATTCCAGGTGCAGTCCACGTCCGATCAACAGGATTATCGGTTGTATCCAGCTATTGCGGCAACCGCTCCGGTGATGGTGGCGCCAGAACAGGCCGCAAGCTGGGCTTATCCTCAGTCGTCAATGAATGCGGAGCAAACCGCGTTCAATATCAACACAACACTGTTGGGTCGCTTCTTCCTATCGGGATATATCAATCGTATGGATAAGTCGCAGAAAGCAATTCTGCGGCACGGTATTCAGGCATACCGACGTTTCGTTCAGCCAGTTATTGAACAGTCGGTGCCTTTCTGGCCATTGGGAATGCCTATGTGGAATGATTCGGTGATTGCGTTGGGATTGCGCGATGATTCGCAGTCTCTGATCACGGTATGGGGCAGGAACGTCAATGAAGCGCAATCGATAGCGAAGCTACATGTACCGCAGTATCAATATCAGGATATCTGTGTAAAGCCCATTTTCCCGGTGACGGATGAATTCACTCCGTGGAGCACGGAATGGAATTCTGAGCAGGCTGTATTAACGGTGCGTATTCCTCCACATGAATACGTTTCTAGAACTTTTCAACTTACAGGGGAAGGCGGTGAAACAACTTATACACACTGTTGACTGCAGAAGTTGAATAAGAAAACGCGACAAATAAAAACATATAAGGAATTAATAAGAAAGGTGATATCAATGAAGATGTTCACAAAGTCTCGTCTGATGGCGGTGATTGCAACGAGTGCAGCACTTTCCATGGCTCTTGCCGGCTGCTCGAATCCTACTGCTGATAGCAGCAGTGAATCGGACACGGGAGCACAGGATTACTGGCCTACTGCTACACAAAAGCTTGATGGCGTTGAACTCACGATGTGGGTGGCGCAGAATTCTAACAAGATTCCAGTCAAGGTTGTCAGTGATTTCGAGAAGGCTACTGGCGCTACTGTCAAACTGGAAACTATTCCGGATCCGTATGAGCAGAATGTGCAGACAAAAACCACGACGGGGGATACTCCAGATTTGGCTTTCTGGCAGCCAACACAGTCCATGCTTGCGGGCTTCATAGCCCAAGACAAACTGCAGAAGCTGGACAATGCTCCATGGGTAGATAATTACACTGACGGCATCGCCGATGCAGGTGGCGTAGTAGATGGTACGCGATATGCGGCATTAGTTTCCACTCCGCCAGTGATGGGTGTGTTCTATAACAAGAAAGTCTTTGAGAAGGCGGGAATCACAGATATTCCCAAGGGTTGGGATGGATACGTTGAGGCAGCCAAGAAAATCAAGGATGCCGATATCGATGGAGTGGAATCTCCACTGTTTGAAATGGGTGGCTCCCAGTGGGGAACCCAGTACTCAGTGCAGATTCAGCTGGCTGAAGCTGCTCAAGATGGTCTGTGGGATCGTGTGAATTCCGGCAAGGAGAAGTTCACTGATGATACTATCCAGACGGCCATCAGCAACTACAAGTCTCTGTTCGATGAAGGCCTCTACAACAAAAACGCTGGTTCCGCCAAGGATACCGATGAAGCTCAGGCTCTGTGGGATGGTAAGACCGGCATGATTATCTGCGTGAATTCGCTGTTTAATCAAATTGCCGCCCTAGCAAGTAATGACAAGGCAGCGCTGGATGAAACCATCGGATTCTTCCCGCTCTCGTCCGAGGGCAATATTGGTACGGTGATTCCGGAACAGAATAATTCTGTTGTTGCTTTTAAGACTGGTGACTCCAAGAAAGAAGCCGCAGCTCGTCAGTTCATTAACTATTGGATGACCGAAGATTACGCCACTTTCGTCAAAGATCAAGGTATTGTGTCCGTTATCAAGGGTGTGGATACTCCTGACAACGTTCCTCAGGCACTGCTCGACTCCGCTGATTCCATTAAGGATTCTGTCGGTTCCATGCAGTCCTTGGCTGTGGCCAATCCGGATCTGTACATCAACTTGGCCGACATGATCAACGGTACGAAGAGTCCTGAAGACGTTGCCAAGGCAACGCAGGATCAGTTCGCTCAACTGGCCAAAGCTCAAGGTGTTCAGGGCTTCTGAACATAAATAGTGGAACAAGATATCTGATTGACTGGGCGTCGTAAAACAGGTAATAACGGCGCCCAGCCTCCAAACAAAAAGATAAGCGTAGGGGAACAATGTCAACACAATCTGCGGCACGAGTAGTGCCAAACGCAGAAAAAGAAGGAGGAAGCAAGAGCAAGAAAGCGCTAATGCGTCAGAACTATCCGATTCGATACCTTCTGCCTGCCTATATCATGCTCCTCATCTTCTTTTTTGTCCCAACAATCCTTAATCTAATCTATGCCTTTACTAATTGGTCGGCATATTCTAAAACAATTAATTTCGTAGGTTTCAGTAACTTCATAGAGCTTTTTAAATCAGGCAACCTGTTGCGAGACTTGCGCATTACGTTAATCTATGCGTTGCTGGTCGCAATATTCCAAAATACTTTCGGACTATTGTTGGCTGTCTTTCTTGAGGAAGATACGCGAATCAATAGATTTGCTCGTACGATGTTCTTCATTCCGGTCATCATGTCGGCACTCGCTGTAGGCTACATTTGGCAAGCAGTACTTAAGTCTGATGGCGCATTGAACCAGATTCTGTCGTTTATCACTGGACAGAATATTGACATAGCTTGGCTTGGATCTACAACTTGGACAATCGTTGTTGTGGCAGCCATTCACGGCTGGAAGTGGATGGGACTATCGATGCTCATCTTCTTGGCTGGTCTAAAAACCATCGATTCTGATGTGATTGAAGCGGCTGCAATAGATGGTGCTAATAGGCGTCAAACATTCTGGCGTATTAAGTTTCCGCTGTTGGCCCCAGCCTTTACTTTCAACGTGGCGACATCTCTGCTGGGCTCTATGAATGGCTTCGACATCGTCCAAGCGACGACTCAAGGTGGCCCTGGAAGTACCACTGAAATCATCAACCTCTTCATTTGGCGAACCTTTGGCCAAGGACTATATTCGCAGTCCACAACGATGAGCCTTGTGCTATTCATCATGGTCATGATCATTGCAGTGCCGTTGATCTGGTACCTGCGTAGAAGGGAAGCGAAGATCCTATGACATCTGCAACGTACGGTGCTGCACCTAAGACCAACGATTCGGTCATGGTGAATAAGCCATCAAAAGTTCATGGAATTATTCATGGGATTCTAGTGGTCATTGTTATGGCTGTTTTGTTGGGAATTCCGTTCTGGTTGCTAGTAGTTACTGCAGGTAAGACGCAGGCTGAAGCCATAGTGCCTAACATGAGTTTGCCAAGTAAGTGGCATCTTCTTGAGAATTTCAAGACGGTGCTAGTAGATGGTAAAATGATTTCCGCATTCTTCGGATCTATTGTGGTTACGGTTCCATCTGTGTTCTTGGCTCTGTTGTTTGGATCCATGGCATCGTGGATTCTTGCACGTCGCACAACGAAGACTCTGGCTGTGGTGTATGCCTTGGGTATCTCCGGTTTGATTCTTCCTCCGGCTGTGGTTACTGTCATGATGCTGTTGAAGATTATCGGTCTTTCAGGAACTGCGGTTGGCATGGTCGGTGTATACATCGGCATATACATGTCAACGGTAATCTTCTTTGTTACCGGATTCATTCGAACAATCCCGATCTCCTTGGAAGAAGCGGCTCGTGTGGATGGTGCTAAGCCGATGCGTATCTTTTTCACGATCATTCTCCCACTGCTTGGGCCGACACTAGCTACTGCAACGATTCTTGTGACACTGTATATCTGGAATGATGTGTTCTACTCATTGTTCATTTTGTCCGGAAAGATGGATTTGCTGCCGTTGAACTTGTACAACGTGGCAAGTGCTGGACTTTATCTGAATAACTGGCACCTTATTTTCGCATACATCATTTTGATGAGTGCTCCATTGCTAATTATCTTTGCGTTTACGCAGCGAAAGATTATTAGCGGCATTACTGGAGGTGCTGTGAAGTAATTGATACTACTATCCGGATGCAGCGGACTGTAAGGGGTTGGCATCCGGATAGTTCTTCGTTTTTCTGAAGAAATAGATGGTTTGTTCCGGGTGATTTAGGGAATAGGATTGTATTTTATATCACTTCCCGAGAGAGAAGTACGCAATCATACGAAGAGGTGAACAATGGCCAGGAGTAGGCAGACGAAAGCTGCTTCGATTAAGGACGTTGCTGCGCTAGCGCAAGTATCGGTTCCTACGGTATCTCGATACCTTAATGATAGGGAACGAGTAAGCGCTGAGAAACGGGAAAAGATCGCTAAGGCCATCGATATGTTAGGGTATCGTCCGAATCCGATCGCACGTGCCTTAGTGAAAGACCAGACCAAAGCAATTGCTGTTTTGTCTACAAACACCACTTTGTATGGTCAATCGCATTGCATTGAGGGAATCGAAGAGAAAGCGCGATTAGCAGGCTATTCGCTCACGATTGGTATTCTTGCTGACTCCAGCAGAAATAAGCTTAGATCCAGCGTGCGGTCATGTCTTGATCAGAACCCCGCTGGCGTGATTCTGTTGAATTTCGATCAGGTCGGTAATGATGCTTTTGCATATCTTCCGCCAGAATTACCTGTGGTGATGATCGCTGGCGATCGGGAAGAGGAAATTGCTCAGATTTCATTGTGCGAGCGAGAGAGTGGCTATGAGGTGACCAAATATTTGCTTTCGCTTGGGCATAAAACCGTATACCATGTTGCCATTCCAGGGGGTGGCGGCGGCTATACGCGATTAAACGGATGGAGACAAGCATGCGAGGAAGTGGGAGTTCCTGCGCCGGCTCCCATTGAGGCTGATTGGAATCCCGAAACTGGTCGTCAAATTGGTCAAAAGCTGGGGCGGGACTTTAATGTAACAGCTGTCTTTGCGGGCAATGATGAGCTGGCGATGGGTATAATCCGCGGTCTTAACGATGTTGGTCGAAGAGTTCCCGAAGACGTCAGCGTAGTGGGATTCGATGATCATCCTATCTCCAAGATTTGGAATCCGGGATTAACGACTATTCGCCAGGATTTCCGTTCAGTGGGCATGAAGGCTGTTGATCTTTTGAAGGACAAGATCGACGATCTTGCTGAGGGACGTGGACATACAGAAAATTGGACTCGATATGTTGAGATTCCTGGCCAACTAGTTGTGCGAGAATCGACCATGGCAGTCTGATTAATTTGGGTGTAACCAAGTAGCAGAAGTGGCATATTTAATTGCCGTCTGCACATCCCGCGTTCCGTGTCTGCACATCCCGCGTTCCGTGTCTGCACATCTGAATAAAACGACCGGAAAATACGGATGTGCAGACGGCTTCATTCCATCAAACACCCCCGATTGCTGGTTTTCCAAGATTCAGATACCCCCTAATCAAATATCCTGTCTGCATAATCCGCAATTTCCGTCTGCATATCCCGAAGATTTCAGCCCTATCGCAAGTTGTGCAGACAGTCTCAATCGCATGTTGCGTGTAAACGAAAAGTCACGACTTTGTATTGTCGGTATTGCCAGTATTGTCGTCTTTCGCCCAGTTGAAGGCGATTACGGCGATCGCGGCAATATTGAGTACATTACTGATGATTTCGATAGGGCTTCCGGTGCGCGTGAGCGCTCCGCCCAAAGTGTGAAGCCGCCTCACGATCTTGAAATTTCGACCTCACGATTCTGCTTTTTCTGCATAATCCGAAATCGTGCGCTCGCCAACGGCGCACAAATACCCCCGAACAAGTCTTTTTGGAATAAAAACATCCATCATTCGAGACAAACGGCCCCTATGACCTCACGATCTTAATCTGACGAACAAACTGCCAGACCCGGGAATCTCACGGAAACCGAAATGCTGGTAGAAACTTCGCGAAGCATCATCATACGGATCGACGACAAGCGCACGGGAACCAATTTGCCGGCTCACCGCAAGAGATCTCTTCACAGCATCCTGCAGCAACATCCAGCCCAAGCCCCGCTTCTGAAAGCGGGAATCCACGCCCAGCATTCCCAATAGAATCGCGGGAATTTTTGCAGGGACATTTCGCCGAAGCCACCCTCCCCGCACGGTCTCGCGATCGATCGAATAGGCGCTTATCGCATAAAAGCCTGCGACATCCCCGTCTGTGGTGAAGCATACGTACGGAACCGCGGTTCCTTGCTTTGCCGCGTAAGACGCATGTTTCGCAGCCCAATCGTCGATGAGCTCAACACTGCAAGAGAACGAGCCGAGTTCTTCACCCGGTTGCAGTCGTCGGGGTTCAAGAAAACGTGCCGCAGCCGCGCCAGTGCCATCAACACCACTCATGCCCATTGAGGTTCCCTCTGCATGAGCTCAGCCATTTCGGCGGGAACAGGCTCATCAAGCGCGCGCAAAAACGCGTCAAACGCTTCATTTTCGAGCTTCAGCGACGAAGCCTCTTCGATTTCCCTCTGCGCGGCTTCCAGCAAATGCTGCGCGGTCCACTGCGTCAATGTGGAGCCCTTTAGCGAAACGGCGCGTTCGATCAACGCGCGCTGTTCCGCAGTCAGCCGAATATCCAAGCGCGATGTTCTATTGCCAAATGTTGTAGCCATATTGATAGTGTACGGCATTTTGCCACACAAAACAACTGTCAGGTGCACAATCAGATTGTTTCAGACTGGGGTATCGGCTTGAACGCGCTGGCGGAACCGGGAATCTCACGGAAACCGAAATGAAGCGCCTTATACATTGGCTTTTCGGGGAATATGCGCCTCCATAACCCACCAGCACATCTCATTTTCCTCTTGAACGCCGGCAAGCAATTCACCTCCATGTTCCACAAGCTGGTTGCGGAAGCGAGAAAGACCAGTGCCATCCAAAACCGCGGAAGGTTTGGCGGCAATGGCATTGCGCAGCCTGACCGCATACTCGTCACACGAAACTTCAATTGTAAGAACGTATGCAAAATGAGCGTCGGCATACTTGGCAATATTCGAAAAAGTTCCCTCGCCAATCCTAGAAGAAGATGCTCAGTGACGACATCATCGCTGCCGGGAATCATCTCTGGCAGCAACACTATTCCGTCGAGACCAAGCGCGGTCAGATTTGCCTGTTTTTCGCTCACGGTCTGCCGTAATTCATTAAGCATGATCTCACCAGAAACGGCGGCCGAAGAACGTTTTGGAACTGTGGCGTACGATATCGCGTCGTGCGGCGGCTTTTCGGAAAATTGCGTAGGTTCAAGTCGCGCAATAAGCTCATGCGAACGCGCCGAAGCATCATCGAAGCACTGCATCGCGTCTGCAATGCGAGTGAAATCGCCTTCTTGCGCCTGCCCAAGCAGCAATGAAGCATCGGTTATATCGTTGGAAATATAATCATGCAGGGCATGTGCAATCTCAAGATTCTCACGCTGCCGCTGAAGCAGGCCATGCAATTCCGCCTGAGCCTGACTTTGCCGAATAAAACCGCCGATCAGCGCAGCCAAAACCAGCAACGCAACCATGTACAACAATTCCTGTGAAGAAATAACATTCGCGGAAACAGTTTTCCTGTCATCCATTGCAGGCAATAGCCAGCTCATTCCCGCCACCACAGCGGCAGCCGCCAAACTTTTGCCCAAGATGACAATAACCAAGCGCCCCAATCGCCATCATGCATGACATCATGTATTCCTCCGGCAGAGGATTCCACAAATCGCAGGGGAATAGCGAAACGTACCAAATGGCAAGAATTATCCAACTGCCGCATCGAGGCAGAAAAGCAATAATACCAAGTGGAATCAGCGAAATAATTATCAGAAAAATATTTATGAGATTCATGCTGACATTCGCTTGGAGAAGCAAATCAGCTAGTGCACAGCAATGCATTATCAAACAAGTTGCGATAAGAATTAAGAGATATTTTCGATTGCGGATGATTTTCAGTGCACTGTCGACCATGGCAGCACTTTCTGAATTTTACCTATTTTATTCTTGAATAAGATGATGTTGCGGGCAAAAGCGTATAGCTTCGATCCGCTTGCTCACACCTAATTTTTTCGAAGCATGATGAACATGAGAAAGCGCTGTTCCGCACGAAATATTGAGATATTTTCCGATTTCTTCAGTAGTTAATCCTTTTGTATACATAGAAAGTATGTTGAGTTCTCGCTTGGAAATAATCCGTTCGTCTTTTTCGGAAACGATGCGAAGATGCTCATAAGATTCTCTCGCTGAAAGAAAATCGCCCGGGCAATCGGCGCGTTTTCCCGAAGCCACCTCCCGAATAACTTTTGCAAAAGCCGGTGAGAAGATATCCCGCCTGGAGAACAACCCTTGAGCCCCGGCGGAAGCAAGCTGCTGACGATATTGGTCCAGCGGATACGAGTTCACGCCGACAATACCCAACGATGCATTGCGGCACCTGATTTGCCGGTACACATCGACGCCGGAAATACCGTTCAACGCAAGATTCATAACAAGAACATTGGCTTTTGACAGCGAGTCCGCACTTTGTTCGAACGTCACCCGTTCCAGCGTGCGTTGCGCCGTCATGCCAGTCCAAACAACATGCATCGAGCTGCCGGACCGTTGCAGCAGAAGCCGCATCATCTCCAACGCGCATGCGTCATTATCAAGAATCCCCACATTGACGCCATCGTCGCAGTTCTTCGGAACCATACCCCCATAATAACGCTCCGAACCACCTCAGCCTCCGGACTCCATTTTTTCTGTAATCGCACTTGATTCTTTGCTTCGCGAAGCACGAACTTGAGCTACGCCGCGATGGAGCGCAAGTGCTGACGCAGGCTATATCAGGTGGCGTGGCTCAAGTAAGGGGGTTGAAGATGATTCGGCAGACAGTTCAGTGGATCGTGTATTTCGTTACCGTCGCGGCACTCATCTGCGGATTGGAGATCGTAACCGGACTTCCCGCGCAAACGCAGGCCTCGCTGCCATTGGGGACGCATCTGTGGATTGCGCTGTGGTGCGTTTTGGGACTGATGGTCATCGCATTCGTGCGACTTTCGCGCAGCTACCCGCCGCTGTTCATTATCTGCACTACCACCATTTGCGCGCTGGATTGGCTCGTGTTGGGATTGAAATATTCGCACATCACCATTGCCGGTCTTCTCTCGGCATCCAATGTCGAAATCATCAGCAATGTGCTCAATATTGCCGCGATCGCCGTAATCGCCTTCAGCTGGGCGAAAGATGACGATACGGGCAATACTGACAATACAAAGTTGTGACCGCCTACTACGCAACCCGTGGTTTCGTATTGCACAAGTCGCGAAAAGACCGCAAATCGCGAGTTGTGCAGACGGAGCTTCAAGATTGTGCGACGAAATCACGGAATCGTGAGGTCGATTCAAAGATCGTGAGGCGGCTTCATACTTTGGACGGAGCGCTCGCGTACACTGGAAGCCATGTCGAAGGCATCAGAAGAAGCGCAGAAGCAATTGGACCGTATCGTGGCGTTGGGATATCCGGATGTGGCCGATATGTCGGCTGCCGCGTTCCGTGCTTTGGCACGCCCGTTCATCCGCGCGCTGGAGGATTCCGATTTGGGTACGCAGATTCTGTTGGTGCCTACGCGCGAGTTGGTTTCCCCGGAATCGTTGATCGCGCGTACGTCGATCAATCGCATGGCTGGTTTCACCACGATGCCGCCACGCGATATCGCCAGTTTCCTTCCGCAGGATGGTTTCGAACCTCCGGAAGGTCCGTTTTACCTGGTGGTCGAACCGCATACCGGCACCTGCTACATCAATCGCGAACCCGATGTGGCGCGCAAGTTGATCGATTCCGACGAGCGTTTGCCGCTTACGTTGGAAGAGGGACTTGCTATTGCTACGCAGCATCCGGAGTGGTTGTTGGAGAAGAACGGTTTCAATTTGTTGGGATCGCGTTCCGCGGATGGTCGCGTCCCAAGTATTTGGATGAGCCAGAACGCGCCACGATTGGGTGCGGTATGGCCGAATTCCCGTCATACTTGGCTTGGCAACGCGTTTTGCGTGTCTCGTCGCGGCGTCAGTTTGTTCCACTGACGTTCTGCTGATATTTCGCAGATTTTCCACAGATTTTCCGCATTCCACAGATTGGCGATTGTCCGACTGTTGCGACGGCCACGCCTTGCGTCGCCGCACCTAGCGCTTGAATAGTTTGGCGATGGCGTGGCCGGCTGCGGCGCACATTACCGATCCGATGCCCAGCAGTGTGGCGGTGACCTGCGGGCGGCGCAATTCGTTGCGGATGCCGATCAGATCGGTCACGCAATGGTCTTCGAAGAACACGCGCAATTCGTTGCTGGAGTAGCGCCCGATCAAGTCGCCCCACGTGAGCATGCGCGTCACGTAGCTGACCGGATTGTTTTCGCGGAATTCGAACAGTCGAATGCCTCGCAGCCGCGATTTCGGACCATAGCATTCAAAGCCGCAGGTCGGCGCGTAGCCAAGATCAATGTCATGCACGTGCCCGACGAACGCGTTCTTATGGTCATGCCCGCAGAACAGCGCGAAATAGCCGCCCGCATCGCGCAATGCCTGCACTTCGCCAACGTTCTCATCCGCACAGCCGATCGCCTCGCCAAGCCTCGAGCCAGGTCTGCACACGTCACGATTCAACACATAGCAATGCCCCGCGAACGTTCGCGCACCCTCCACCGCATTCGGCGTGTATGCGGGCACCTCGCGCAGGCAATCGTAGAACTCCTGCGGCGGAATATGCTGGAACGCGATCGCCGGAACCGCCAAACCGTCGCCATTGCGCTCGCCCAACTCGCGTTGCACTTGCTTCAGCCATTCGATCGCTTCCGGCGAAGGCGTGCCATAGCCGTCGGAATCGGCCAAATCCCATCCGCGCGAATTCGACGCGTATTTTGCGTAGGATGTCAGCGATTCCCGTCCTCCTGCAGCATTTCCAGTATTTCCGGATTTACCAGTATCCCCAGCATGCTCGCGATCGCCGGAATTACTGCGATCGCCGTCAAACGCATTATCCGCATAATCGCCGGAATTCACCATCATCACGCTCATCGCAATGCGCCCAGACCCGTCGGAAGCCTCGATCGGAATCGCAAACGTGCCTGGTTCGAGCGCCAAAGGAGACGACCCGGCAACGGGATTCATGCAACCGGAAAACTCTCGGTAGATGTCATCCTGTTCGTCGGCGAGAATGCCGCACTGGAAATCGTGGTTGCCGTAGGTTGCGGCAAAGGGGATTCGCGCTTCCAATGCAGGTCCAAGGAATGCTGCGAACGTGTCTCGTACTTTCTGCCGCGTGCTGTCGAGTATGGTCGCGGCGGTCGCGCGATTGATGGATTGCGCCCATGATTCAAGCTTGTTGGCGGATCCGTTGCGCCCGTCGCGTTTGTTGCGTTTCACGAGTTTCGGCGAGTCGGTGCCGATGCCGTCGATCATCCAATTGTCGTCGGTCGGGGGCTGTTCGAGCAACGCTTTGGTGAAGGGATGTCGTTTGATGCCGCGGATTTTCGCTTCGATTTCGGTGACCGCTCGTATGTGCGTGCCCGGCTGCTCTCCGCGACGGCGCAGGAACGTGTCGATGTACGCGGGGTCGTATCCGCGAATCTGGTCGCCGGTGAAGACGATCAGATCGGGATGCGTTTTCTTGATGGCGGCTTCGATGAGACGGATCGTGTCTTCGCGCACGTTTGGTCCGTCCTGAATATCGGCCATCTGCAGCACACGGAAGGTGCCGTCGCTGTTGAATCGCAAGGTCATGATGCTCACTGTAATGCGGCAAATTTGGATATGAGGTGAAAAAGAGACGAAAATCGTGGTCTGTCCGTCATATGGCGGAATGCCGGCGATATATGGGATTGGTTGCCGCTACTATGGGCGGCAGTGCAGGTAGGTAACATGCACGTAACAATGTGGGCCGGCAGAAGGCCTGCCCAGCTTTACAGATAAGGAGGAGTGATGGGTCAGGATCAATCTTCAGTGTTTGATCTCGCGGCAGTGGCTGCAGCGTCCAACGGAGGGAACAACGACCCGCTGCTGCCTCCGGCGCGTTATATTGGAGCTCCGCAAAAGCCCAGCAAGATGCCGTACAACAAGTACGTCGCATACGATAAGCAGGTGCCGTTTGATTACCCGGAGCGTACGTGGCCGGGCAAGCGACTGCAGCGTGCACCGCGTTGGTGTTCCGTCGATCTTCGTGACGGCAACCAGGCCCTCGTCAACCCGATGGATTCCGAGCGCAAGCTGCGTTTCTGGAATCTGCTGGTGTCGTTGGGCTTCAAGGAGATCGAGGTCGGCTTCCCGTCGGCTTCCGAAACCGATTACGATTTCATTCGTATGCTGATCGAGCGTGAGCTCATTCCTGACGATGTTACGATCGTGGTGCTGACGCAGGCTCGCGAGCACCTGATTCGCAAGACTTACGAGTGCCTGAAGGGTGCCAAGCGCGCCGTCGTGCACTTCTATAACTCCGTGTCCGTGCTGCAGCGTGAGGTCGTGTTCCGCAAGGATAAAGCCGGCATCAAGAAGCTCGCCACCGACGCGGCCACCCTGTGCAAGGAGCTTGAGGGCGAAGCCCAGGGCATCGACCTGTATTACGAGTATTCTCCGGAATCCTTCACCGGCACCGAGCCGGAGTACGCCGTTGAGGTGTGCAATGCGGTGATCGACGTCATCAAGCCGACTCCGGAGCATCCGATGATCATCAATCTGCCGGCAACGGTGGAAATGACCACTCCGAACGTGTTCGCCGATCAGGTGGAATACGTGTCGAACAATTTGGTGCCGCGCGACGCCGTGGTGCTGTCGCTGCACCCGCACAACGATGAGGGCATGGGCGTGGCCGCCACCGAGCTGGCCGTGCTTGCCGGTGCCGATCGTGTCGAAGGCTGCCTGCTGGGCAACGGCGAGCGCACCGGCAACGTCGATCTGGTCACGCTTGGTCTGAACTTCCTCACGCAGGGCATCGATCCGCAGATCGATTATTCCAACGTTCCTGAGATTCGCAAGACGGTTGAGTACTGCAACCAGCTGAAGATTTCCGAGCGTCACCCGTATGCCGGCAATTTCGTGTTCACCGCCTTCTCCGGTTCTCACCAGGATGCCATCAAGAAGGGTCTTGAGGCTCGTCAGGTGGCCGCCGATCGTGCCGGTGCCGATTTGGACAGCTTCGTGTGGCTGGTGCCGTACCTGCCGATCGATCCGAAGGATATCGGCCGCACGTACGAGGCCATCATCCGCGTGAACTCCCAGTCCGGCAAGGGCGGCATGGCCTACCTGCTGAAGACCAACCACAATCTTGATCTGCCGAAGCGTCTGCAGGTCGAGTTCGACAAGGTTGTGCAGGCGTACGCCGATGAGACCAAGAAGGAAGTCAAGGACGAGGATATTTGGCGTCTGTTCAAGGACGAGTATCTGCCGGTCGAAGAGTCCGGCGCTACTGCGGCTGGTGCCGTGGTCGGCGACAGCAAGGACGACTCCCTCGAGCAGTGGGGCCGTCTGAAGCTGCTGAAGGTGTCGGTGTCGTCCGGTGAAGATGGTTCCGATACCGTGCTGAAGGCCAGGATTCTTGACCGTGGCGTGAACGTCGGCGTTGATGAGCCGGTGGAGCGTGAGGTTTCCGGCATGGGCAACGGCCCGCTTGCCGCTTTCCTGAACGCGCTGAGCAACTTCGGCATCGAGGCTTCCGTGATGGATTACGTGGAGCACACCATGTCCGTCGGCACCGACGCCATGGCCGCCTCCTACGTGGAATGCCAGATCGGTGAGGAAGAGGATCCGCGGATCGTGTGGGGCGTCGGCATTGACACGTCCATCGTCACCAGCTCGCTGAAGGCCATTATTTCGGCCATCAACCGTTCCGAGCGCTGATTTCCGCGGGTTTTCGGTTCTCGTAGCTGAAGGGCTTGTGATGTACTTGCGAGTACGTCACAAGCCTTTTGCTTTTTGATTTCATAGGATTCCCGAGTTTCCGGATTTTCCAGTTTTTCCGGATTATTCGGAAACTCGGAAATTCAGGATTGCGATCCCCAAATGCAGACATTGTTGCCGATTGCGGAGAACGTCATGACCGGCTTGCCGTCGATCTCGCGGGGGAGTGTTGCGAACCGTGCAATGTAGGTCACGTCGTCCAATCGGATTTCCGCGTCGCTTGCGCAACAGTTGAATCCGTTCACGGCGCCGGAAAGCGGTTTCCACGATCCGCAGGTGATCGGCCCGTCCGTCGACCTCGGCAGATTCGCGTCGGGAGTATCGAAGAAACTTACGATTTCACCCCGGGTGATCCGCCCGTCCTCATGGAACGTATATCGCGTCGGACGATTGATGCCAACGTACGTGCCATCATCCTCTTGCTTGCCGTTGAAGAACGTATGCTGATCATGCAGTACAACGTTGTAATCGCCTGTGATATCGGCAATGCCGGTCGGCGCGACGGCAACGGAACCGCGGTATTCGTACGGTGCCGCAACCAGCCAGCCGTCGGAAGTCGGCAGTAATTCGCGTACGTGAGATTCGTAATCTTCATCATCGCCCTCGCTAAAGCGTTCCGCGAAACGGGTGTGGTAGACGAGGAACATGCGACCGTCCTTCGACCGACGAATGGCGGAATTATGTCCCTGCGAGACTTCGACATCGGCAAGTTCTGCCGGACCGCCATCCCACTGTACGGAAGACGTCAATCGAATGCCGGTGCCGCGCTCCTGATTGTCGGGAATCTCACCGTACGAAATCGCGGGATTGCCGTTCTGGTCCACGTACGGGCCAAGCAGCGATTTTGAACGGAACAGACGAATCTGATATCCGCCGGTGCGCCCAAGCCAGCCGTACGACATGAACAGATACCACCATCCGTTTTCACGAATGAAGTACGATCCTTCGCCGGAATTCCAGTAGCCTCCGGCCACTTTCACGCCGTAATAAGGATCGGAGGAATCCTTGACCAGTGGGTATCGCACGGAATAATCGCGCAAGCCGGTTTTCGGATCGAGCTTGAACATCCAGATGCCGCCGAACCATGAACCGAAACTCATCCACATTTCGCCGTGTTCGCACAATGCGGGCGCCGCGTCGATGGCGTTGATGCGCGTGTCTTTGAGCGACAGGTAGCGGGTCAGGTCATATCCGACGGTGCCATCGGTTTTGGGCTCAAGTTCCAGCACTTTCGGCACGTCGGTGTTCCACAGGTTGCTCTCGTCGAAACCGGAATATACCACCGGCCCCACGTACGTCCAGTCGCCGTCCACATGGTCGGTGGTCAACAGCACGATCACCGAGCGGAACTGGTCGCCGTTCACCGACAGGTACATGCACCACTTGCCCATGGTCTCGTTCCAGATCACGTCGGGCGCCCACGTGTTGCCGAGCAGGTCGGGATTGGAATCCTGTTTCGGCCATGCCTGCCAAATATCGCCGAGCAGCGCGTACGGGTCGCGGCTCAGATTGTTATCGAACCGCTCCCAATGCACCATATCCGTGCTGCGCGCGCACCGACGATGCGTGCCGAACAGATAGTAGACACCGTTTTCCTCGACGATTGCGGGATCGTGCATGGCCACCCGACCGTTGGCGAGCGTGTGCTCGATGCCGTTGGGCGAGGTGGCCGGTGCCGCAGATAGTGGTTCTGCAGACGATTGCACTGCAGCATTCACGGTTGTTGTGCCGTTTTCACTCACTTCTGCGACCCCCAAATGCACAGATTGTTTGTGCCCAGAGCGCTGAAGGTCATGACTGCCTTGCGATCCTTGTCTCGCGGAAGCTTGTCGAACGCGCCGGAATACGTGACTTCGCCCTCGTTGCCGGTGAGCTTAAGCGTCATCTGGTTGGCGCCTTCCACGGCCTCCCAAGTGCCCGTCTGGTCGCCGGTCACGGTGCCGTCTTCCTTCAGGGTGATGTTGATGGGCTTGTTCACGCCGCGATAGACGGTGCTCGTCTTATCGGTGACCTTCTTCGGGCCCTTGAAATAGCTGGACTTGTCGTGCGTCACCATCTCGTAATCGCCGGCGATGTCGGCGGTCTTGTAGCCCTTCTTGTCGGCCTTGGTGCCCGTGTATTCGTACGGTGCGGCCACCAGCCATCCGTCGGCGGTCGGCAGCAGCTCGTGCACGCGCACCTCATGCTTTTCGCCGGAACCGGAGAAACGGGTATGGTACACGAGGTAAGCGGTGCCGTCGTCGTCAACGAACGCGGAATTGTGGCCCTGGGAGACCTCGATGTTCGCGTTGTCGTTGCCGCTCCACTGGATCGAGCTCATCAGGCGCTCGCCGATGTCGCTTTGCCAGTTGTTGCCGATGGCCTTGGTGGAAATCGCGGTGTTGCCGGCTTCGTCAACGTACGGGCCGGTGATGTCCTTGGAGCGGAACATGCGGATCTGGTAGCCACCGGTCTGCTGCAGCGCGCCGTAGGAGGCGAATAGATACCAGTAGCCGTTGTCGTGCAGCAGGTAGGAGCCTTCGCCGGAGTTGCCGAAGCCGCCGCCGAGCTTCACGCCATAGTAGGCGTCGGACTTGTTCGCTTCGGTGGGGTAGGTGGAGTTGTAGTCGCGCAGGCCGGTCGCCGAGTCGAGCTTGAACATCCACATGCCGCCGAACCAGGAGCCGAAGGTCATCCACATGTCGCCGTTGTCATCGGTTTTCACGCACGGGTCGATGGCGTTGATGCCGGTGTCGGTCTGCGAGGTGTAACGGGTGATGTCGGCATCCTCGCCAAGCACCTGCGGCACGTCGGTCTTCTTCACGTTCACGCGTTCGAAGCCGGAATAGACCACCGGGCCAACGTACGTCCAATCGCCTTCGATGTCGTCGGCGGTGAGCAACACGATCACAGAACGGTAGTTCGCGCCGTTGATCGACATGTACATGCACCACTTGCCCATGGTCTCGTTCCAGATCACGTCCGGTGCCCACATGTTGCCTTTGACGTCAGGATTGGAGGACTGCTTCGCCCAGCCGTCCCAAATGTCTTTGAAGATCTTCTCGTAGTCGGTGCTCAGATTGTTGGTGAAGGTGCTCCAGTTGATCAGATCGTCGCTTTTGAGCCAAGCGCGATGTGAGCCGAAAATATAGTATTTTCCGTTGGCTTTGACGATGGAGGGATCATGCGATTCGCCGCGCTTGATGCTGGCGGTGCTGGTTTCGGCTTTCGACGATGCGGACGATTGCTTCGTCGAATTGCCGGAGCATCCGGCGAGCGTTCCGACCAGCATGGCTGCGGCGATGATGCCTGCCGCGATCTGCTTTGCTGTTGTACGGAATTTCATTTTTCCCCTTCCTTGCGGATGACATTGATTTGTACAACGATGTAATTTCTTGTATAGTGTACAACGTTGTAAAGAAAAGTCGAATCATAAGGGGTTTCTCGATGTCGAGTTCCTACGAATTGCTGTGCTACACGCGCGAAGCCACCGGCCGTGAAGAGGCGAATAATGAAGACATCGCCTACAGCATGCATCTGGCGTTGCGTGCGAGCGAAACCGCGGAATGGAAGCCGTTGAACGAGAATTACGGCATCTTCTTCGCCGCCGGCGTACCCATTCAGGCCGCCACCGCCGAGGCTCGTCGCGCGTGCGTCGCAGCTGCGCCGGTCGCTGCCGATCCGTTCGACACGCCACGCCCAGCCACCGATGCCGTTGCGTACGGCGCGGTGATGCCCGGCATCGATATCACGTTGAAATCGTTGAAGGATCCGTACCTGTTCCGCATGAAAGGCGGTGGATTCGCAATCGCCGCCACCCGTACCGAGCGTGGAGGAGCGCCGGATGGTTCCGAGGAATCGGCGTTCCTGTTGGCCGTCAGCGACGATCTGACCTCCTTCACGCAGCTTGGACTGGTGATGCTGCGTACCGGCGGTGGCGTCAATCGTCCGTCTGTCGCATTCGACGCGGACGCCTCCCGTTATGTGATTTCCTGGACGTCGAACGACGGCAAATCGTATGTCGCGACCGTTGCCGATATTGTCGCCGCGGCCGAATCCGGCGAGCCGATCGATATTGCGGAAGCTGTGGTAACGGCGGAATCAAGCCGTTCCTGCGATTGCAATATTCCCAATGCCGTTCCTGGCAACGTGATTGCCGTCACTGAAGAAGAAGCGTCGAAACTGATCGAACGATTCGGTCGTATTTACAACGTTGAAACATCGGTGGCGACGCAGCATATCGACATGGCGGCAAGCAGGGAAGCGGCCCGTGACGCCGTGCAGGCACTCGCCAAGGTCCGCGCCGATCTCGTCTACAGCGACGGTTCCGGTGCCACCCGTGCCGTGAATTGGAACAAAGACGAACTTGAGGCGATTGCGCAGGACGCCGCCGAAGGCAAGCTCCAGCCGGGCGACACGCGCACGGTGAGCGGCCGCATCCGCCAAACCGTATACCCGGTGCCATTTGCCGTGGAGCGTGCGGACCCGTCGGTGTTCGCTTGGAATTTCAACGGCAAGCCGATGTTCATGTTCATCGCCACCGACGATACCGACGGCAACTGCGTCGATCCGAACGATGGCGCCACGCATATGCCGTTGCGCATCGCCGACTCCATCGAAGCGCTTTCCGACGCGGCGGGCGGCCGTGCCAAGGAAATCGATCTGCTCAAATGCGGTGATTACAACGCTGAAGGACGCGCCATGACCGGCTGCTTCTGGGCGCCGGAACTGCATGTCATCGATGGAAAACTGTCGGTGCTCTTCATGCCATGCTTCGATGGGCCGGCCACCAATCCAGACGGCACGCCCAACGATCGCGCGGGCAAGCCAGACATGTGGACGGGCAGCTGCCATATCATGCAGCTCAAGCAGCATTCCGACGGCACGGATTTCGATCCGCGCGAACCCGAAAACTGGACGGTGCCGAAGCCGATTCTCACACCGACCGGCGGCGTGCTCAATCCCATCCAACGTATCTCGCTCGACATGACCGTCATCAGCGATTCCGGCCGCTGGTATTACGCGTGGCAGCAGGTCGGCAGCATTTGGATCGCCAGCTTCGATCCGGCCCGTCCGGAACGGCTTACCTGCGAGCCGAAGCAGGTCGTTGTGCCGGAATTCGCGTGGGACAATATGATCGCCGAAGGTCCGAACGCCATCGTGCATGATGGCACGATCTACCTGATTTATTCCGGCTCGCTGGTCGGTATTGACTACACCACCGGTCTGGTCACCGCTCCGGCCGGGCAGGACGCCGATCTGACCGATCCGAACGTGTGGACGAAGCTCGACTATCCACTGCAGAAATCCGGAGTATACAACGGGCAATGGCAGCTCGGCACCGGCCATGGCATGTGGTCCAACGACGAGGACGGCAATCTCATCTATGTATTTCACAATGCGGAATACGAGAATGGACGGTATGGCGGCCGCGACGCCCAGGTGCGCCGCGTGCACTGGTCCAAGGAGGGTATGCCGATACTGGACATGCAGGCGGCGGAAGAGCTCAATCCGGACTATGCTGATATAACGATGAAAATCGTGGTTTCCGGCAATGAAGGCTGACTTCGTTGGTTTCAGCGCCGCAAGGGGCGAAAGCCGGTGTTGGGGCCGAATGTATGAGACGTTTTTGGTGAAAAGGGGTTGACATGCCGAAGCAGAATGGCGCCAACGGCGAGCACGTGGTGACCATGCGCGAGGTCGCGAAGGCGGCCGGCGTATCGATCAAAACGGTGTCGAATGTGGTCAACGACTACGAGTTCGTGTCGCAGGCCACGCGAGACAAGGTCAACAAGGCCATCGACGAGCTCGGCTACACGCTGAACATGTCCGCGCGCAATCTGCGCAGGGGACAGACCGGCATCATCGGCCTCGCCATTCCCGATCTGCAGATGCCGTACTTCGCGCAGCTTTCGTCGCTGGTCATCGAAGAGGCCAAGAAGCTGGGCCTGCGCGTGATCGTCGAGCCGACGCAATACTCGCGCGAAGGCGAGATTGAGGCGTTGCACGGCTCCCAGCAGACGATGATCGACGGCCTGATCTACAGCCCGCTGGAGCTTGACCAGGACGACGTCGACCAGCTGGACGTGGACTACCCGCTGGTGCTTGTCGGCGAACGCATCTTCACCGACAAGGTGGACCATATCGCCACGGAAAACGTGGAAGGTGCCAAGCGCGCCACGTCGTATCTGCTGCAGACCGGCTGCAAGCGCGTGGCCGTGGTCGGCGTGCATCCGGGCGAGAAGGTCGGCTCCGCCGCGCTGCGCTATCAGGGCTACCTTGAGGCGTTGGAGGAGGCCGGCGTCGAATTCGACGAGCGTTTGGTGGTCGAGTCGGGCATGTGGCATCGTAGCGATGGCGTGCGCGTGATGAACGCGCTGCTTGATTCCGGCGTGGTTCCCGACGGCGTCGTCGCGCTGAACGACATGCTCGCCTCCGGTGTGATGCATGCGATCCAGATGCACAATCTGCGCATTCCCGAAGATATTTCGGTGATCGGTTTTGATAATTCCGACGATTCGCAGTATTTGTCTCCTGCGTTGACGTCGATTGCTCCCGGTCTTGAGGCGGTGGCGCGTCTGTCGGTGAAATTGCTGAAGGATCGTATCGACGGGGTTTCGCCGTCGAAGGATCTCAAGCCGGAGCAGAAGGTGTTCCGCAAGGTTTCGTCGTCGTTGGTGGTGCGTCAGTCCACCAAGCTGCCCACGAATTCCTTGGTGGTGTGATCTTCCTTCCTTCTTTTTCTTCTTCTTTTGGAAGGAAGGAAGTGATTGGTGCCTCGGCGCTTGCGTCCGGTTTTTTACGGATTGCCGGTGCCGAGGTTTTTGTTTTCCCTTTCTGGCGATTGTCTGTTGCCGGGTACTGCGATTCGATTCTTCCGAGGAGTCGGATGCGAGAAACACGCGGTGCGTTCCTCCGATTTGTTACAACGTTGTAATAGTGATATATTCAACGTTGTAAATTACTGGAACAGCGGATTGAAAAGGAATAGACATGGCTGTTTACAACAATCCGATCGTGCTTCAGCGCGCAGATCCTTGGGTTCTCAAAGTTGACGGCGAGTACTACTTCACTGGCTCCGACCCGGAATACAACTGCATCGCCATTCGTCACGCATCGAATATCAACGACCTGCAGAAGGCCCCCGAAACGGTGGTGTGGCGCAAGCATGAATCCGGCCCCGCGAGCATCTATATTTGGGCGCCGGAACTGCACCGCATCAACGGCGCTTGGTACATCTACTTCGCAGGCGCCGCAACGGATTTCGAGGCTTCCGGACTGCCGACGCATCGTATGTTTGTGCTGGAGAACACCGATGACGACCCCACCACCGACAACTGGGTGGAGAAGGGCCAGATCGTCACTCCGATCGACTCCTTCGCGCTCGACGCCACCACCGAGGTGATCGACGGCGTGCAGTACCTGGTGTGGGCTCAGAAAGATCCCGCGATCGAAGGCAATTCCAACCTGTACATCGCCAAGATGGCAAACCCGTGGACGCTGGAAAGCGAGCCGGTCATGCTCACCAAGCCGGAATATGACTGGGAATGCATCGACTTCCTCGTCAACGAAGGTCCGGCCTTCCTGTTCCACGAGAACAAGATCTACATCACGTATTCCGCCTCCGGAACCGGTGTGCCGTATGCCGTTGGCCTGCTCACCGCCGAGCGCGGCAGCGACCTGCTGAACAAGGATTCCTGGACCAAGAGCCCGGTGCCGGTGTTCAAGACCTGCGCCGAAAACGGCCAGTACGGCCCCGGCCACAACTCGTTCACCAAGTCCGAGGACGATTCCGAAGACCTGATGATCTACCATTGCCGCAACTACACGGAAATCAAGGGCGATCCGCTGTTCGACCCGAATCGTCATGCCCGTGTCGGCGTGGTCAAGTGGACGGAGAACGGCCCCGACTTCGGCGTGCCGGAACCCGACAATCTGTGGACTCCGGACACGACGGATGTGTTGCCGGCCGACGGCGGCGCTCTTGCGGGAACCCCGGCCGCGAAATGACTGTGGTGATCGCAAGAAACGTTGCGATTCCAACAAAACGAATAATTGAAGATCATAAAGAAAACAGCTTTTCCATCGGCGTGTTTCCGATTTGTACAACGATGGAAAAAGCTGTATAATCAGAATTACAACGTTGCAAACGGCAGTGCAGCTGACGAAGCGTGAACGACATCGCAAACAAGGTTGTTGATGAATGTCACTGCAACGGTTGGAGGAAATGTCTTGGGAGACCAAGAGGAAAAGGAGAAATCCATGAAGATCAAGAAGAGCACCAAGGCTCTCGCGGCCGCGGCCTCCTTGGCCATGATGGCCACCGTCGGCCTGTCCGCCTGCGGCGGCAGCAGCAACGACGCCGAGACGACCGCTGACGGCAAGGTCAAGATCACGATGTGGCACGGCTTCTCTGAGGCCGATGGCAAGACCCTCGAGTCCATCGTCGACGACTTCAACAAGTCCCAGGACAAGTACGAGATCGACGCCCAGCTGCAGCCGTGGAGCACCATCGGCGAGACCATGGTGACCAAGGTCACCTCCGGCGACGGCCCGGACTTCGTGACCACCGGCGCCGACAATGGCCAAGGCTGGTCCATCGACGGCACCTTCCAGTGCGTCACCGATTTCTATGACGACAAGGACAGCGGCACCGATGAGTACATCGAGAACGTCGTTGACCAGATCACCTTCAACATCGACGGTTCCGAAGAGAAGTGCGGCGTCCCGATGGGCTACGCGCCGACCGCCGTGTGGTACAACACCGACATGTGGAAGGCTGCCGGCCTGACCGACGCCGACTACCCGCAGACCTGGGATGAGCTGCTCGAAGTCGCTAAGAAGCTCACCAAGTCCGATGGCTCCCAGTACGGCATCGCTTTGCCGGATCTCGGCTGGGCTCCGTTCCTGAAGGGCAACGGCTCCGGCATCTACACCACCGATGGCAAGGTCTCCATCAACACCAAGGAGAACAAGGCCTTCCTCGAGAAGATGCGTGACTTCTACAAGGGCGGCTACTCCGTGTCCGGCATGGATGAGACCGCTGCTCGTGAATCCTTCGAATCCGGCCAGTCCGCAATGGTGATCGTCGGACCGTGGGAGGATCAGGCCTCCACCGACAAGGGCATCAACCACGACCTGTTCCCGGTTCCGAACGGCGACGGCACCTATGTGTACCCGGACGGCACCAAGGGTTCCAACACCGGCTCCACCGGTCTGTACTGGTGGGTCACCTCCCAGGTTGGCGACTCCGCTAAGAAGCAGGGCATCTACGACTTCTTCAAGTTCTACAACAACCACGACAACCAGGTGACCTGGTCCCTCGGTTCCGCCTATCCGCCGAACAACACCACCGTCACCGCCGATGAGCTCTCCGAGCGTCCGCTGATCGCCAAGATCGGTGAGAACACCAGCAAGTCCTTCATCGGTATCGCAGGCCTCAAGGGCGGCTTCGGCGACATCGCCGCCTCCGTCGACACCCTGACCTCCAACACCGCCCGCACCGACGACGACATCCAGAGCCTGCTGGACGACGCCGAATCCCAGATCCAGGGCTACCTCGACGAGTACGCCGAGTAAGCGAAGCGGGATTCACCTACAATCAACATAAGTGAGCGGGCCTGACCCGCTCACCACCCCAGCAAAAGGCCACGGTGCTGGCCCTCACGCCAGCGACGTGGCCTTTTGCTGTATTAAAAACACATCCCTGGTGGCATTAAGGAGGAGATAATGGCACAAGCCGCCCCAGGATCCGCGCATTCCGCAGTGGCCAAGGAGAACAAGAAGGCGATTCAGGCCCGCAACCTGCGCACCGGCCTGCTGTTCACCGCACCGGCCCTCATCGTTCTCGCAATCTTCGTTTTCTATCCGGCAATCAAGACGTTCATCACGTCTCTGACTTCCGACCGCATCAACCGCGCCGGCAAGTTCGTCGGCTTCGGCAACTACGTCAAGCTGTTCCAAAGCGCCGACTTCTGGACCGACGTCAAGAACACCCTCGTCTACGCAGTGGCCTACGCTCCGATCGTCGTGATCGTCGCACTCGCGTTCGCACTGCTGCTCAACCGCAAGGACCTCAAGTTCGTCGGATTCTTCCGTACCTGCATGTTCCTGCCGTTCGTCATCTCCCTGACCGTCGCCGCCATCGCATGGCAGTTCATCCTCTCCCCGTCGCTAGGCCTGGTTCCGTACTGGATCCAGCAGCTGACCGGCATCGCGCACGTCGATCTGCTCGGCACCCGCGAAACCGCCATGGCGGCCATCGTCTTCATCACCGTGTGGAAAAACTTCGGCTACTTCATGGTCATCTTCCTCGCAGGTCTGCAGGGCATCTCCGCCGAACTGTATGAGGCCGCTTCCCTCGACGGCGCCTCCGCATGGCAGAAGTTCCGTTACATCACCCTTCCGGCGCTGCGCCCGACCTTCAACTATGTGGTCATCTTCGGCCTCATCGGTTCCTTCCAGGTCTTCGATCAGGTCTTCATCCTGACCTCCGGCGGCCCGGCACGCGCCACCGAAACCATCGTGTACCGCATCTACACCGAGGCATTCGGCAACGGCAAGCTCGGTTACGCATCCGCACTGTCGTACGTGCTGCTGATCATGACGCTCATCGTGGGCCTCATCCAGCTGTACACCAACAACAAGCATGAGAAGGAGGAAATCGCATGAGCACCGCGACTCTTTCCGCACAAGAGCAAGAGAATGCCCGCATCAACGCCGAAAACGAGCGTCTTCGCAAGCAGGCGACCCGCAAGCGTCGCATCGGCCTGGGCTTCAGCTACTTCGCACTGATCCTCATCACCATCCTGATGATCTTCCCGCTGCTGATCGTCGTGCTGGTGTCGTTCACCCCGAACGCCATCACGCAGACCTGGCCGCCGAAGCTCATTCCGAGCCAGTTCACCCTTGAAAACTACCAGTCGCTGTTCAAACGTCTGCCGATCGGCCGAGAAATGCTCAACACCGTCATCTTCGCCGGTGCCGTGACCATCATCTCCGTGTTCTTCGACTCCCTGGCCGCCTACGGCCTGTCCCGTGTGAACTTCAAGGGCCGTGGCCTGCTGCTCGGCGTGCTGATCGCCACCATGATGATCCCGGGCATGGCCCTGCTCATCCCGGTGTACAAGCTGCTCGCCAACATGGGCCTCATCAACAGCTACTGGGGCATCATCATCCCGCGTATGGCCGACGTCGGCGGCATCTTCCTGCTGCGCCAGTTCTTCATCTCCATTCCGAAGGACCTCGACAACGCGGCCCGCATCGATGGCGCAGGCGAATTCCGCATCTTCGCGCAGATCATCCTGCCGAACGCGGTGCCGGCCATCCTCACCGTGGGCATGTTCAACTTCATGGGCAACTGGAACGACCTGCTCTGGCCGTTGATCATGACTTCCAAGCCGGAGACCCGCACCATCACCGCAGGCCTCGCAATGCTGACCGGCCACGGTTCCTCCGTCACCCCGTACGGCGTGGTGATGGCAGGCGCCCTGATCTCCGCACTGCCGCTGCTGGTGGTCTTCTTCTTGGTGCAGAAGCGCTTCGTCGAAGGCATCGCCATGACCGGCATGAAGTAAAGCCCAACTTCATCGCCTGATCAAACAATCCGTAATTGAAAATCCATAATTGAACCTTGTTTTCCTTCCTTCGATAACCGCACCGTTTGGTGCATAGAACAAGGCCGTCGGCGTGGCTCCTCCCCACGGTGGCGGCCTTGTTCTGTATTCTCGTAAAAAACGTTTGTACACGTATTCGATACACGTATGTAGACGACGCAAAGGAGCGCGCATATGACTTCGCATATTCTCGAACGGGTCCCTCTACAGCAGGTGAGGCTACTGCCAGGAGAACATTTTGACGCTCAACAGGCCGGCGCGCGGTACCTGCTTGATCTCGACGTCGATCGCCTGCTATATCCCTTCCGCAGGGAGGCGGGACTGCCGCAGCCGACCGATGCCGACGGCAATCCGGTAACGTCGTACCCGAATTGGGAGGAAACGGGGCTTGACGGCCATATCGCAGGGCATTATCTGTCGGCTTGCGTCGGATTCGCGCAAGTCGCAGACGATCCGCAACCGTTCATCGACCGCGCCGCCACCGTGGTGCGGTCATGGCATGAATGCCAGCAGTCGTTTGCCGGCGATGCTGTGATGCGCGGGTATGTGGGTGGTGTGCCTGATTCCCGCACCGTGTTCGGGCGCCTTGCCGCAGGCGATGTTGAATCGCAGAATTTCTCGATGAACGACGCATGGGTGCCCATGTACAACGTTCACAAAACGTTCGCCGGTTTGTTGGATACATGGGCCGATTTTGCTTCTATCGATGAACAGACTTCGCAGCTGGCACGTACCGTCGTGCTTGATCTGGCCGATTGGTGGTGCCGTATCGCCGAGCCGCTGGACGACGAGACCTTCGACAGGATTCTGGTGAGCGAATTCGGCGGCATGTGCGAATCGTTCGCCGAACTGTACGCGCGTACCGGCGAGGAGCGCTACCATGTGATGGCCGACCGCTTCAAAGACCACGCCATCTTCGACCCGCTGGCGCAAGGCGAGGATGTGCTCACCGGCATGCACGCCAACACGCAGATTCCCAAAGTGCTTGGATGGGAACGTTTGGGCGCGATTTGCAACGATGAACAGGCCGACGCCGCCACTAACACCTTCTGGGATTCCGTGGTACATCACCGTTCCGTAAGCATCGGCGCGCATTCCGTGTCCGAGCATTTCCACCCGACGGACGATTTTTCATCCATGATCGAATCGCGAGAAGGCCCGGAAACCTGCAATTCGTACAACATGTCGAAACTTGCGGAACGACTGTGGCTGCGTTCCGGCAGCGCCGACTATATCAACTTCTACGAGCGGGTGCTGGAAAATCACCTGCTGTCCACCATCAATCCGAAGCAGCCGGGATTCGTGTATTTCACGCCGATGCGATCGCAGCATTATCGTGCCTATTCCACACCTCAGGAATGCTTCTGGTGTTGCGTCGGTTCGGGATTGGAGAATCACGCCCGATATGGACGATTGATTTACGCGCTGCAGCGGCCGGCTGCGCAGGATTCGGCTGATTCGGCTGCTGCTGGTTTTGCCAGTTCTGCCGCCGAGACGGGCAATACCGTTTCAAACAATGCCGAGGCGGAAGCTACGCGCCTGCTGGTCAATCTGTACATCGATTCCACCTTCGACTGCCCGGAGCAGGGTCTGCGCATCACGCAGCGCGCCGCTCGCATTGAGGATGGCGTCGATTACACGGTGACGTTCACATTGGAATCCACGGCCGAGCATGTTCCCGATACTCCCGGTGGTTTGCGGGAAACCACGCTGTTTCTGCGCCGTCCGTGGTGGGCGGAGCATTACGGCGTGATGGAAGCCACCTGCGCCGTCTGCACGCTTGATCCGGCACGCACCAACGATATTCCCGAAGGATATCTGCCGTTGCATCTGCGCTGGAACGGCGTTGCGGAAGTGGTGATGCGGTTGCGGCCGCGGATCACCGTCGAGCGTATGCCGGACGGTTCGCCTTGGGTCAGTTTCATGAAGGGGCCGAAGGTGATGGCGCTGGCTTCGGATAGCGACGATATGGACGGCGAATTCGCGGACGCCGGCCGTATGAGTCATATTGCCACCGGTCCGTTGCGTCCGCTCATATCCATGCCGATCATCAACGGCAATCCGGTCAAGGCGTGCGCGCAGGTTTCCAGACCGTACGTGCATGGCCTCACCGTTGCCGCGACGGACGTTTCCGGCCGTACCATGCTGTTCGACATGCATGAGTTCAGCAGTATGCATGGCTGCCGGTATTCCGTGTATCTGCCGGTTGCCGACGATGGCAACGTGTGTGCGTTGCGCGCGCAACTGGCCGATATCGATGCGCGTCAGGCCGCTAGCGAGCAGACCGTTGTCGACACCATCGCATGCGGTCAGCAGCAATCGGAAGTCGATCATCGGTATTCGGGCGATAACGACATGATGGGTGCCGACGGCACGTTGCATTGGCGTCGCGCGTTGGCTGGTGGCGAATTCCAGTATGCGATGCGCGGGCGTGGTCAGGCGCATCGTTTGGAAATCGAGGTGATTGCCGATTCCGCGGAAAGCGACGGTGAAAACGCGGCGTATGAAGTGACGCTCGACGGCCTGCCATTGCAGCGTGGCGAGCATCGTCGCATCGACGGCGATCCCACGGCAATCGACGTGTATCCGCTGCCGGATGCCATAGAAACTGCGGAAACCGCGGAAAATATTGAGAATACCGGAGAAAACGACAATGCTGACGACGCTGCGATCGTACGCATCTCGGCTTCGGCGCATGACGGCGCGAAAATCACCGCCCTACGATTGCATAAGTAGGATTGCAGCGATGAAAATCGCGATATGGCAGACGACTGACCGTCCGGGGGCGTCTGCCATGGCGATCCGGTGATTGGAGGATGCTGATACGCATTGTGGCGGCAACGATGGTATTCGTTGCCGCCACAATGTTTTTTGCGGTTGCTTTGCCGGTTGCCGTTCCGGCTGGCGTCGGTTGCCGTCAATGAGTGGGTGCCTTGCCTGCCGCCGACGGTTGTTGCGACGGTTATTGGGCTCCGTTCGACTGGTCGTCTCCGGAGTTGTCGCCACTGCTGTTGCCGCCGTTGCCGCCGTCCCCGGAGTTGTCTCCGCCGTTATTGCCGCTGTCTCCGCCGTCTCCGCCGTCTCCGGAGTTGCCGCCGTCTCCGTTACCGCCGCTGTTCTGATCGCTGTTTTGCGTAGGATCGGGTGTGGTCTGCTCGGTGTTCTCTTCGGCCTTCGGCGTCTCCTGATTCTGCCGTGTCTCGGTCTTCTGCGCGCCGGTGCCCCATGTGCCGTCCGGGCCGCCGATCTTGCCGTTGTCGGTCGGTTCGGTGAAGGTCAGCACCTCCTGATTCTGCAATGCGAGCGACATGAACTCCTCGAACAGATGCGACGGGTAGCCCGTGGAGGAAACGCCATAGCCTGCGAACGATGGCACTTCCTGCGCGCTGCCGTCTTCCGCAGGATTCCAAATGGCCCACACATTGAGCAGCTGCGGCGTGTAGCCCACGAACGAAGCGGCCTTCTCGTCGTTTGCGGTACCGGACTTACCGGCCACCTGACGTCCGAGACGTGTCGAAACGCCAGCCGCGGTGCCATACGTGGTGGTGCCCTGCATGGCCTTCTGTACCAGATGGCAATCGTTCGCATCGAACACCTGCTGGTTCTCCTGCGCCGTCTTGTACAGCTCCTTCGAACCGTCGGACGTGAGCACCGTGTCGACGATGTGCAGCGTGTTCTTCACGCCATCGTTCGCAATGGTGGAGTGGCCTTGCGCCAGATCCCACACGGTAATGCCGTTGATGCCCAGAATGTTGTAGGTGGTGTCTTCGGCGATGTCTTCCTCAATGCCCGCCTGATGCGCGATCTTGGCGAGATTCGCGGCGCCGAGGTGCTTGTTGACCTCCATGAACACCGTGTTCACCGAATTCGCGGTCGCCTGATAGAGGTTGATATACCCGTAATTGGTGTTCAACGCGTTCGGCACCTGCGCGGTGGTTCCCGGCGTCGTTTCAAACGTCAGGCCGGAATTGCCGTTGAAGATGGTGTTGAAATTCACACCCTCCTGCGCGGCTCCCAGCAAGCCGAACGGCTTCATGGTGGAACCCGGTTCGAACGTGGCTTGCGTGGCGTTGTTGAGCTGCTTGGTGAGGTAATCGTTGCCCGCATACATGGCTTTCACGGAACCGGTCTTCTGATCGACCGCAATACCGCCCACCTGAATACTTTCCGGCATGCCCTCCGGTCGGGTGTCGCCGACCTGCTGAATCTCGTCCTGCATGTCCTTGTCGAGCGTGGTGACGATCTTGTAGCCGCCGGTTTCCAGATCATCGGCGGTGAACGCCTTGGAATTGACCAGTTCGTTCTTCACCGTGGTCAGCAGATACCCGTTCGCGCCGGCCATCTGGTTGCTCTGCTGTATTTCCGCCACGGCAGGGAACTGCGCTTCCTTCTTCTCCTGGGCGGTGATGTAGCCGTCTTCCTTCATGATGCTGAGCACGCGGTCGTATCGCTTTTCGGCCTGTTCCTGATTGACGGCCGGATCCCATGAGCTCGGCGCCGGAATGATACCGGCCAACATGGCGGCTTCCGACAAGGTCAGATCGCTGGCGTTCTTGTTGAAATACGCCTTCGCCGCCGCCTGAATGCCATATGCGCCACGACCAAGATAAATCGTGTTCATGTAATTGCATAGCACCTGGCTCTTATCTTGTGCCTGCGCGATCTTGATGGCCAGGAACGCTTCTCTCAGCTTGCCGGAATACGACGTGGTTTCGCCCAAATAGTAGCGTTCCGCATACTGTTGGGTGATGGTCGAACCGCCCTGACGGCTGCCTGTGGTCAGATTCGTATACAGCGCTCGCGCGATGCCATACAGATCGATGCCCTTGTTGGTGTAGAAGGAACGGTCTTCCGACGCGACGATGGCATTGCCCACATAATCCGGCAATACCGCACAGTCGATGATTTCGCGGTTCTGTTCCGCGTAGCTGCCAATTTCCGTAGTGCCGTCGGCATAGTAGACGGTGGTTTTTTCGGCGAGGGCGAACTTTTCCGGTTCGGGGATTTCCGTGGTGATATACATGTATGCGAACAGGCCGATACCTGCCGCGAGCAGCGCTGCGAAGATGCCGAGTACCCACTTCAGCACGAGATGCTTGCGCTTGTTCTGCTTTTTCTGAGGTCCGTTGGCGCGGTGCGATCCGTGGTTCTGCGGCTTGGGCGCGCTATGGGATGCGTTGCTTCGATTGCTGCCGGCGCCGCCGCTGCGGGCGCTTCTTGAGCGTGAGCTTACGCTTCGTGTGTGTGAAACCATAGGTTCCACCGTAGCTGATTGACTTGAGAAATCAGGTGAAAATGGGGTGAGTTTGCCCTTGGGAGGGCATTTTTTGCGCAGCTCTTTTACAAATCGACAGTTTGTGGGTCGTTGTCTCAATATCGGCTGATTTTCAGGGTTTTATCAGTTTTTCAGGTGCCTTTTCGCTGTTTCGCAGGTATGCTTGAAATTTGGTACCTGTGAAACGCATATATGCATATATATAACAGAGGAGTCGTTTACAGATGAGCATTCGTGTAGCTATCGCTGGCGTTGGCAATTGCGCTTCTTCGCTGGTGCAGGGCGTTGAATACTACAAAGACACGAAGGACGAGGATAAGATTCCCGGTCTGATGCACAACAATTTCGGCGGATATCGCGTGCGTGACATTGAATTCGTCGCCGCATTCGATGTGGACGCGCTGAAGGTCGGCAAGGATCTGTCTGAAGCCATCGAAGCGTCGCAGAACAACACGATCAAATTCGCCGACGTGCCGAATCTGGGCGTCGAAGTGCTGCGCGGCCCGACCAACGATGGTCTGGGTGAATACTATCGCCAGATGATCGAAGAGTCCGACGCCGAGCCGGTCGACGTGGCTCAGGTGCTGCGCGACAAGAAGGTCGACGTGCTCGTTTCCTACCTGCCGGTCGGTTCCGAGCAGGCCGACAAGGCATACGCCCAGGCCGCCATGGACGCCGGATGCGCGTTCGTGAACTGCCTGCCGGTGTTCATCGCATCCGATCCGGAATGGGCTCAGAAGTTCCGTGACGCCGGTGTGCCGATCGTCGGCGACGATATCAAGTCCCAGGTCGGCGCCACCATCACGCACCGCGTGCTCGCCCGTCTGTTCGAGGATCGTGGCGTGCGTCTGGACCGCACGTACCAGCTCAACGTGGGCGGCAACATGGACTTCATGAACATGCTGCAGCGCTCGCGCCTGGAATCCAAGAAGATTTCCAAGACCCGCGCCGTCACTTCCGTGGTGCCGCACGATATGGATCCGCATAACGTGCATATCGGTCCGTCCGATTACGTGGCATGGCTTGACGACCGCAAGTTCGCGTTCGTGCGTCTTGAAGGCACTACGTTCGGCGATGTGCCGCTGAGCTTGGAATACAAGCTGCAGGTGTGGGATTCCCCGAATTCCGCCGGTATTGTGATTGACGCCGTGCGTGCCGCCAAGATCGCGCTCGACCGTCATCTGGCCGGCCCGATTCTGGCTCCGAGCTCCTATTTCATGAAGTCGCCGGCCGTGCAGCACGAGGATGGCGAGGCCCGCCGCTTGGTGGAGGAGTTCATCAAGGGCGAGGTCGAAGGCAGCGAAGAGCAGCTTGACGCCGATGTCGCCGCCGCCAAGGCAGCTGGCAAGGATGTGTGGCGCGCCTGATTTTTAGTTCGCCTGATATGAGGAATCCCCAATCTACCGTCGGTGGATTGGGGATTTTTAATTACGATTTGGAAACGATGCGTATCGTCACTTCTTGAGAAGGGGTTCGACCTGTTCCTCGTACGCGGTCAACGCGGTATCGATCACATTGTGCATGTCGTAGTACTTGTACGTGCCCAAACGGCCGCCGAACACCGTCTTCGGCTCGGCCTTCGCGAGCTCCTCGTACCTCGCGTACAGCGCCTTGTCGGCCTCGGTGTTGATCGGATAGTACGGCTCGTCGCCACGCTCGGCGAAACGGCTGTACTCCTCCCACACCACGGTCCTGTCGGGATTCTGCGAGGCGGCGCGCTCCGGATTGAAGTTCTTGAACTCGATCGCGCGCGTGTACGGCACGTCCGCGTCGGAGAAGTTCATCACCGGGCAGCCGAAATGGTCGCCCTCGTCGTAACGCACCTCCTTGAAATCGACCGTGCGCCACTTGAGCTCGCCCAGCGAGTAGTCGAAGTAGCGGTCCACCGGGCCCGTGTACACCACCGGCACGCCGGCCGCGGCCAAAGCCGCCTTGTTGTACGGCTGGGACCCGTCGAAGAAATCGGTCTCCAGGGTCACATGGATGCGCGGATCGTCGATCATGCGCTCCATCCACGCGGTGTAGCCGTCGGCCGGCAGGCCCTCCCACGTGTCCTTGAAATAGCGGTTGTCGTAGTTGAAGCGCACCGGCAGGCGGTTGATGATGCCCGCTGGCAGGTCCTTCGGATCGGTCTGCCACTGCTTGCCCGTGTAGTTCTTGATGAACGCCTCGTACAGGGGGCGGCCGATCAGCGAAATGCCCTTGTCGTTGAGGTTCTGGGGATCCTTGCCCGCCAGCTCGCCGGCCTGCTCGGCCACGAGCGCCTTGGCTTCGGCGGGCGTGTAGTGCGCGCGGAAGAACTGGTTGATGGTGCCCAGGTTGATCGGCAGGGGGTAGACCTCGCCGTCGTGCGTGGCGTACACGCGGTGCACGTAGTTCGTGAACGAGGTGAACCTGTTCACGTAGTCCCACACGCGCTTGTTGGACGTGTGGAACAGGTGGGCGCCGTACTTGTGGATCTCCGCGCCGGTCTCCTCGTCCATGTAGCTGTACGCGTTGCCGCCGATGTGGTCGCGCACGTCGATGATCTCCACGCGCACGCCGAGCCTCTCCACGGCCTGCTGGGCCACGGTCAGGCCGAACAGGCCCGCGCCCACGACCACCAGATCGGGATATTCCACCGCTTCAGTCATAAGAACAACCTTCCGAACTTAAAACAAACACACAATATTCGTGTGCGATTCCTCATCAAGCATACCCGTCCGCCCTCCTTAACGCGGGATGCTCATGGGGAAGCGGCATTTTGACGTTTGATTTCCCTGTGTCGCTGGTCGTGGGGCTGGCTGCTCCACGGATCATGGCATGGTCTGTGTGGTTCGTGCGCGGCCTGTGGCGCGGGTTGCGCTGCGGTTCGTGCGGCTTGCGGCGCGGTTCAGTCCGGGCATGGTGTACACTGGTCTTTGCCTCCGCGTGGCGGTACGTCACCCAACTCCCCCAGGGCAGGAATGCAGCAAGGGTAAGTGGCCTCTTCCGGGTGCGTGGAGGTTTTCTTATATCTTCATGCCATTCGCGCATACCGTAGAGCCAATGCCGTATTCTCGATGATTATGACCGACGAATTCAAGCCAATCATCCGAGACCCGCACAAGTCCGCGAATATGCTGGAACAGCCGGTCGCGCCCGTTCCCGTGCCGCAGCCGCCGTCTGATCCGATCGAACAGGTGCTTTCCCCACGTGAAGTGAGCGAAGGGCTTGCCAAAGCCGATCCGCTGACCCGTCATCCGCGCGTGTCGAGCATTATGCTCAGCGTGGTGTTCGGTCTGCTGCTGCTTGCCGCCGCGGTGGGCGTCTGGTGGTTGGGCGTGCGCACGATGGAAGGCCAAAGCTATGAAGACATGGTCTGGTCGAAATTCGATGCGGCCCTGCCGGGATGGCTGGAACCGGTCGTGCATGTTTTCACCATTTCCACCGTTGTAATCGCAACAAGCGCGATTATGTCGATAATCGCCCTCGCCGTACTTATCGTAAGAAAACGATGGCTGTTGATTGCTCAACTGGCGGTATTCGGCGGAATCTGCTTTGCCGCAGCAGAGTTGCTGAAGCCGCTGCTGCCACGTCCGTACTTAATCAATCTGGAATCAAATCCCAATAATTCCGCGCCTTCCGGGCATGTCATACTCGCCGCCGCGGCAGGAATGATCCTACTATGCGCCGTGCCTCGCGTATGCCGTGCGCTCGTTGCCGTGATCGGCTGGCTGTATGCGGTACTCGTCGGATTGTCGGTGATTGCGGGACAGTGGCACCGGCCGACCGACGTGATCATGGCGTTGCTGATCGTCGGCGGAGTGGCAATGATCACGCTTGCCGCGACGTTTGCGAACGGCATGGATGAGCCCGGTTCGCGTGCGTCGTCGCCTTCCGTGCAGATCGTCGGCAGCGTGCTGTTGACGTTCGGCGTGCTCGGCACCCTGTATGGCGCATACATTATTTGGCAGATTCAGCCGGGACTTGCGATGAGTGCGGAATGGACGAATTCCGGTGCGCACCTTTCCACGGTGATTCTGACGGCTTCCGTTGCGTCGTTGGTGTTCGGGCTGGTGTTGACCATGCGTCAGCTGACCGCCTCGCCATTGACGAAACTTGGGCTTGTCGGCGCACCTCCGGCCCCTCCGAAACGCTGACGGCAAAACGTACGATCACGCCGAAAATTTCCGGCACCGGTCGCTCGCGCCACACGGACGGTTTGCCAACTGCATACGGTCAGTGAGTATTATTGCGTTGCAAACGCTAGTAATAAGGAGTGGCTATGGCTACCGGCAGCAAGCTCGTGATTGTGGAGTCTCCCACCAAGGCCAAGAAAATCGGTGGGTATTTGGGCTCCGAATATACGGTGATGGCCTCGGTCGGCCATATTCGAGATCTTGCGCAGCCGAGCCAGGTGCCGGCCGCCGACAAAACCAAATTCGGCAAGTTCGGCGTTGACGTGGAAGACGGATTCAAGCCGTACTACATCGTCGACGGCAACAAGAAGAAAACCGTGTCCGAGCTGAAAAGCGCGTTGAAAAAAGCCGACACCCTGTACCTCGCAACCGATGAGGATCGCGAGGGAGAGGCCATCGCCTGGCATCTGGTACAGACGCTCAAGCCGAAAGTGCCGGTTAAGCGCATGGTGTTCCACGAAATCACGAAGGAAGCCATCAAAGCGTCGCTTGACAATACTCGCGACGTTGACGACGACATGGTCGACGCCCAGGAAACCCGCCGTATTCTGGACCGCCTGTACGGCTATGAGCTTTCTCCGGTGCTGTGGCGCAAGGTTGGGCCGGGTCTTTCCGCGGGCCGTGTGCAGTCCGTCGCCACGCGTTTGATCGTGGAGCGCGAGCGCGAGCGTATGGCGTTCGTGCGTGCCCCGTATTGGGATGTCACCGCAACGTTGGAGGCGCCGGATGCCGATGGCAATAATGTTGCGTTCGATTCTCGTATGGTGTCGTTGGGTGGCCGTCGTTTGGCTGGTTCCAAGGATTTCGGCGCCGATGGCAAGCTGACTGCGGCCGGTGCGAAGGATCAGGTCGTGCAGTTGGACGAGGCGCAGGCTTCCGCGATTGCGCAGGCATTGGAATTTGCAACGTTTACTGTCGCGTCGATGGAAACCAAGCCGTACCGTCGCCGTCCGGTTCCACCGTTTACCACGTCCACCTTGCAGCAGACCGCCGGCAATCGTCTCGGCATGAGCTCGCGTCAGACCATGCGTGCGGCGCAAGGATTGTACGAAAACGGCTATATCACCTACATGCGTACCGATTCGGTGACGCTGTCGCAAGAGGCGATCGCAGCCGCACGCGAAGCGGTCGTCAAGCATTTCGGCGAAAACTATCTGTCGGAGGCGCCGAAACAATATGCCACAAAGACGGCAGGCGCGCAGGAAGCCCACGAATGCATCAGGCCGGCGGGCGCGAAATTCCGTGACCCTGCGGAAATCGCAAGCAAAGTGCCGGCCGACCAGCTCAAACTGTACACGCTGATCTGGCAGCGCACGCTTGCCTGCCAGATGGCAGACGCAACCGGTTCCACGGCGACCGTGCGACTGTCCGCGTCGACCGAATCGAATGGGGAAGCCATGTTCCAGGCTTCCGGCACTGTTATCGAGTTCCCCGGCTTTATGAAGGCGACCGGTGAGGGCCGCCGAGCGTTCGCCGAATCGAAGAAGGGTGATGTTGCTGGAAGCGTTGAACAGGCCGCGCAATCCGGCAAATCCAGCAAAGCGGATAAGAAGTCGGATGACAATGTGTCGCTGCCGCCGATGAATCCGGGCGATGCGCTCGCTGCGGTGGCGGTTGGTGCCGACGGACACGAAACTCAGCCTCCGGCGCGTTACACTGAAGCGTCGCTTGTGAAAACGTTGGAACAGAAGGAAATCGGCCGCCCGTCCACGTATGCGAGCATTATTTCCACGATTATCGATCGCGGGTACGTGTATGAGCGCGGTCGTGCGTTGATTCCGTCGTGGCTCGCGTTCTCCGTGGTCAAATTGCTGGAAACGAAGTTCCCGCGGTATGTGGATTACGAGTTCACTGCCGATATGGAAAGCGGTCTTGACCAGATTGCGAGCGGTCAGGAGACCGGCAGGAATTGGCTGACCCGCTTCTATTTCGGTTCCGGTGAGGGTGCCGCGCAGTCTGCGGACGAGGCACATGCCGGCTTGCAGCAGCAGGTCGCGCAGTTGGGTGAAATCGACGCTCGCGAGATCAATACGATTGAGATCGGCGACGGTTTGCATGTGCGCGTCGGTCGATATGGCCCGTATTTGGAGGATATGAACCATCTGGATGATGAGGGCAATCCGAAGCGTGCCTCGCTGCCGGATACGCTCGCTCCGGATGAGCTGACGGTGGAAGTCGGTCATGATTTGATCGAGAACCATTCCGGCGGTCCGCGCGCTCTTGGCGTCGATCCGGTTTCCGGAGGCACCGTTGAAGTGCGTAATGGTCGTTTCGGGCCGTATGTTGCGCTGGTGATGCCTTCTGCCGATGCCGGCGATGCTGGTGGTGCTGCCGGTGGCGCTAGTGAGAAGCCGAAGCGCGGCAAGGGTGCGAAGAAAGCCGCTGCCGATCGCCCGAAGATGGCGTCGTTGTTCAAGACGATGAGTCCGGAATCGTTGACGTTGGATGATGCGTTGCGTCTGCTGAGCTTGCCGCGTGAAGTCGGTTCGTATGAAGAGGTGGATGCGCAGACCGGTGAAGTGCAGACGGTTACCGTGCAAGCCAATAATGGTCGTTACGGTCCGTATTTGACGAAGACCGGTGCCGATGGCAAGCCGGATACGCGTTCGCTTGCTTCGGAAGATGAGATTTTCACGGTTGATGTGGATAAGGCGAAGGAACTGTTCGCCCAGCCGAAGTATGGCCGTGGGCGTGGCCGTGGCGCTGCGAAGCCGCCGCTGCGCGAATTGGGCGTCGATCCGGAAACGCAGAAGCAGGTGACCATCAAGGAAGGCTTCTACGGCGCGTATATCACCGATGGTGAGACGAATCGTACGTTGCCGAAGCAGTATGCTCCTGAGTCGATCGAACCGGCCGAGGCGTTCCGTTTGCTGGCTGAGAAACGTGCGCAGGGCCCGTCGAAAAGGCGTGGACGTAAGACCGCCGCCGGCAAGGGCGGGGCTAAGAAGGCTGGTGCTGCCAAGGCTTCTAAGACTTCCAAGGCGGCTTCCGTCGATAAGGCTCGTGCCGATCGCCGTGCCAAGGTGCGCGAGTTGGCCGATAAGGGTTGGGCCAACACCCGTATCGCCAAGGAGATCGGTTCCACGCCGACCACGGTGAAGGCCGATGTGGAATGGCTTGCCGCCAACGAAGGCTACACCCGTCCCGCCGTAGTTCCCGCCCGGTGATGAACAGTCTGGTGGACTGTTCGTAGCAGTGAGCAGCGGTAGCGTTGCGAACGCCGCAATGTAGAGTGATGAATATGCAAGGCATATTCATCTCCTTTGAAGGTGTAGACGGCGTCGGCAAAACCACGCAGGTTGAACGGTTGCGTGCGTACGTTGAGGCGCAGGGGCGCGAATGCGTGGTCACGCGCGAGCCAGGCGGTACTGTGCTTGGCGTGGCGATTCGCGAGTTGCTGCTTGGCGGCGTGGAAGGTTCCGATGCGGATATCGCTCCGCGTGCGGAGGCGCTGCTGTTCGCCGCTGACCGTGCCCAGCATGTTGCCGAGGTGATTCGCCCTGCACTGGAACGCGGTGCCGTGGTAATTACCGATCGGTACCTTGATTCTTCTCTTGCATACCAGGCTGGCGGCCGCGAATTGACGGCAGGTGAAATCCGCGACTTAAGTATGTGGGCAACGTGTGAGCTATTGCCGAATCGCACGTATCTGCTGGATCTTGACCCTGTGCAATCGCATGCACGACTGCAGCATGATGAAGATCGCATGGAGTCTGCAGGAAACGATTTCCAACGTCGTACACGACAGGCGTTTCTTGACTTGGCAAAGGCGGAATCGCAACGCTTCCGCGTGATTGATGCCAGCCAATCCATCGATGAAGTATGGGCGCATATTCAGTCTGATTTTGCGCAAATCAGTCAAATGAAAGCTTTCCAATCGGAGGCCGCCCAGTGAGCGTGTGGGATTCGATTGTCGGCCAGCAGCAGGTTGTCGAACAACTCAAAGCCATCGCAAGCGGCGATCCGAAAGCCATTGCGCAATCCTGGCTGATTTGCGGCCCTCCGGGATCGGGTCGTTCCAATGTGGCGCGCGCGTTCGCTGCGGCGTTGGAGAGCCCCGATCATGGTCTTGGCGACGAGCCGACCAAAGCCGCGCAGCAGGTGCTTGCCGGCACTCACCCCGACGTGACCGTGCTGGCCACCAACAAAGTGACCATCGGCATCGACGAGGTGCGAAACATCATCACTACGTCCGAGCAGATGCCAAGCACTGCGCCGTGGCGCATCATCATTATCGAAGATGTCGATCGCATGCTGGAACGCACCACCAACGTGTTGCTCAAGGAGATTGAGGAGCCGAGCGGGCATACGATTTGGCTCTTGTGTGCGCCGAGTGCGCAGGACGTGTTGCCGACGATTCGCTCGCGCACTCGCATCGTCAATCTTGCCGTGCCCTCCACGCAGGCGGTGGCTGCATTTCTGGAGCAAAATGGCGGATTCGAGCCGAAAATCGCGGTGCGTGCCGCACGTCTTGCGGAAGGGCATATCGGCATCGCGCGCTTGTATGCGAAGAATGAGCAGGTGATGTCTGACCGCGACGAGCTGATTGTGGGCGTGCTTGGATTGCGTCGCGCGTCGGATGCGGTACTGCTTGCCGGCAATCTTATCGACAATGCGAAGGCGCAGGCCGAAGCGGAGGTGAAGGTCAAAGCGGCAGAGGCGGAAGCCGATTTTCGCAGAGTCAATGGGCTTGGGGCGAAGGATCGTATTCCTCCGAAGCTGCGTGGCGCATACAATGCGATCGCCAAAAAAGACGAGCTGAAGCGTCAGACCACGCGACTTACACGTGATGTGCTTGACCGTGCGTTGAACTCGATCGCCAGTGTATACCGTGATGTGGCTGTGTTGCAGAACAATGCCGAGGATTCGGTGGGGCTGATCAATTTGGAGAATCGTTCGTCGATCACCGAACTGTCGGTGCGGCTTACGCGTGGGGGAGCGGTGCGGCGGCTGGAAGATATCGCCGTTGCGCGTCGCCGTCTGGCCGGCAATGGCAATCCCGTACTGGTCTTCGAAGCCCTCTTCTGCTCTCTCATCGCCAGCTGAGGTTTCGCTTGTTTGCCTGATTGGCTGTTTTTCACCGATTTTGCTTGTGTTGCTGAGTTTGGATTGTGCAACACGCCGATATGACGTTATAACGATATGACGTTATGATGTATTTATCAGTTGGGCAGATGGCCACGGCGGCTTTCCAAACAACGTAACGCTATGCATCGCAAATCAGCGCAAGCAAGGAGGCAGAGTGCTAGGACAGTTTTTCGCATCGGACGCGGTGATGTACGCCGATGAGGTTTCGGGATGGCGTGAGGCGGTCGATACCGTCACTGCACCGCTGGTGGAACACGGTGCCATCAAGCCGAGCTATGTGGATGCCATCAAAGAGTCCATTGCAGCTCCTGGCGGCACCTACATTGACCTTGGTTGGGGCATCGCTTTAGCACATGCCCGCCCGGAAGCCGGCGTGGTTTCCACCTCGTTGTCGGTGCTGCATGTCGGCAAGCCATTCCTACTGGCCGATGATGAGAAGCACCCCATCACCACCATGTTCTGCCTTGGCGCAGTCGATTCCAATGCGCACATCGAAATGATGCAGGCGCTGGCAGGACTGCTCACCGATGAACAGCAGCGTACCGCGCTCGAACATGCGACCACCGTCGAACAGCTGCGTGCAGTGCTTGACTGATCGACAATATCCGATCGACGATCATCAATCGCATATACAAACTCCTTGAATACCAACAAACAACACAACAACCAACGCGATTATTCGCCACAAAGAAAGGTGAACACCAATGAAGATCTATACTGCATGCAGCACTGGCCTCGGCTCCAGCTTCATGACTCAGCTCAACATCGAAAAGGCTCTCGGCGAGCTCGGCGTTGAAGGCGTGGAAACCGACCACACCGATATCGCATCCGTGACCGAAAACACTTGCGATGTGCTCTTCGTGGGGCGTGATATCGCCGAAGCCGCTGAAGGCAAGGGTGATGTGGTTGTGCTCAACAGCCTTATCGATATGGACGAAATCAAGACGAAGGTTGCTGACGCGCTCGAACGTCACGGTGTTGCAGTTCCGAACAAGTAAAACAAATATTTCGGATTTCACTTCGCTTATTCCATAAGTTTTTGGAGCGACAGCACATAATAATTTGACCTTTTCAAAATCATAGTAATCACCGCGATTTTTGGTCGTATAAGTGCCGCTGTGGGCGAAGCTTACCTAAAATTCATTACGAAAAATAAGAGAAATATAGAGAAAATAATAAGGAGAGAGTCGTGAACGGAATTCTTTCGCTTCTGCTCGATATCTTCCGTCAGCCGTCGGTGATCGTCGCGCTGATTTCGTTGATCGGCCTGGCTGTGCAGCACAAGAAGGGCACCGACATTATGAAGGGTACGATTCGTACTCTTGTCGGCTTCCTGGTTCTGGCTGCCGGCGCTAGTGTTGTGTCCGGCGCATTGGTCCCATTCGGCGATATGTTCCAGCACGCTTTTCACGTGCAGGGCGTGGTGCCGAACAATGAGGCCATCGTTGGTACCGTGCTCGTCAAGTACGGTTCTGAAGCCGCGCTGATCTTCTTCTTCGGCATGATCGTCAATGTGCTGCTGTCGATGACTTCGCGCTTCAAGTACATTTATCTGTCCGGCCATGTGGCGTTCTATATGGCGACCATGGTTGCTGTGATTTTCGAGGTTGCCGGCTTCCCGACTTGGGGTGTGCTGCTGTGGGGATCCATCGCACAGGGCTTGATCGTTACCATTTCGCCGGCTCTCGTGCAGCCATTCATGAAGGACGCTACCGGCACTGATGGCGTAGCTTTGGGACACACTGGCGGCGCTGGTATCGCACTGGGCGGTTTTGTGGCACGTCTGACTCGTTCCAAGAAGAACCCGTCCAAATCCACCGAAGACATCAAGTTCCCGGCAGGTCTCGGCTTCCTGCGTGACACCACTGTTCTTATCGCGCTCTCCATGGCTGTTATCTACGTGATCGTGGCTTTGTTCGCCGGTGCCGGTTACATCGAAGAAAACCTGAGTGACGGCCAGAACTTCCTTGTCTTCTCCGTGCTGCAGGCAGCCACCTTCTCCGCTGGCGTGTTCATCATTCTCGCCGGTGTACGTGTGGTGCTTGGCGAGATCGTGCCGGCATTCAAGGGCATTTCCGAGAAGCTCGTGAAGAACGCAGTCCCGGCTCTTGATGTGCCGATGACCTTCACGTTCGCTCCGAACGCAGTGCTTATTGGCTTCATCTCCAGCTTTGTCGGCGGCCTGATCGGCATGGGCATCATGATCCTGGCTGGAACCACCATCATTATTCCGGGTATTGTGGCCCACTTCATGACCGGCGGCGCCACCGGCGTGATTGGTAACGGACAGGGCGGTCGCCGCGGTGCCATCATCGGCTCCTTCGTGAACGGCTTGGCCATCACCTTCCTGCCGCTGTTCCTGCTGCCGGTGCTCGGCGATATGGGCTTGGTGAACTCCACCTATTCCGATGCCGACTTCGGTGTGGCTGGCATTTTGCTTGGCTGCACCAATCAGTTGGGTGGTCAGACTGCTCTGGTTGCCGGCGTGCTCATTGCAGTGGCGGTGTTCTACCTGGCATCCTTCCTGCTGACCCGTCGCGACAAGGCGAAGCAGGCTGCGCAGGTCGAAGCCTGACATACGAATAGCCTGTAAATGATACGCGGATGATATCGGGAAGTTGGTGCGAATTGCTGACTTTCCGATCATCTGCTATCCACGGGCGAGTATATTCAGAACAAGCACAATACGTAAGGGGTTGATGATTCATGGCAGCGGGCGTGCCGAAATATATTACGGTTCGTGAGAACCTGCGGCAGCGCATTATCTCGATGGATCCGGGGGAGAAGCTGCCTGCGGAACCGGAACTGTGCAAGCAGTACAACGTCAGCCGCATCACCTTGCGTCATGCGATTGACGATTTGATTCAAGATGATCTCATCGTGCGTGAGCAGGGTAAGGGTACGTTCCGTACGGGAGCCGACGCCAATACTGAGCGTGAGGTGATCAGCGACCATATTCGCGGTTTCTTCCGTCAACAGGAGGATTTGGGCAATGTGGTGCGCACCAAGGTGCTGAGCAATACTACGGTGGTTGATTCCGAGGCTGCCAAGAATTTGGGAGTCGACAAGAATGAGCCGTTGGTCAGGCTTGAACGACTGCGTTATGTGGGTAATACGCTCAAACAGCATGTGGTAACGTTTCTTTCCGCATCGCGTTTCTCCAAAGTGCTGGAACACGACTTCTCGGAAGGCTCGCTGTATGAGTTTCTTGAGCGGCAGTATGCAGTGCATATGGTGGAAAACGAAGTGGTGGTGCGTATCCAGAATGCCGATGCTGATATGGCTGAAGTATTCGAGGTGCCGGAAGGTGCGCCATTGCTGGCTATGGATTCTGTAGTGGTCGATGAATTCGGCGCTATCATTGCGTTCGGTGTGGCATTGCACACGCAGGAACAAGGTGAGATCAAGTTCATCATTCGCAGTCAGAAAGACGTCGGTCCGGTACAGAACTAATCACACGATTCCGATTTCCTGTCGCACGATTTTGGTTTACAGACGAAAAATGGAATGGTGAGAGGTCAGTAGGATCGGCAAGGCGAGTTCGTGGGGCTGTCAAGGCGAAATGTGCGGCAAAATTGCAAAAATTGCGATTCAGCGCTGGTAGTTGGTGGATTCGCGCACGATCAGTTGCGGTGCAAGTGATATATGTGCGGGGCTGTCGGGACCGTCGTTGAGTAGGCGTAGCGCTTCGGAGACGATTTGTTTGAACGGCGGGCGCACACTGGTCAGTGGCGGCATGGTGGTGCGTGCAATCGGCGAATCGTTGTAGCCAACCACCAGCACATCTTCAGGCACGCGAAGCCCAAGCGAATGCAACGCCACCATCACGCCGAACGCGATCGCATCGTCGGCGCACACCACGGCCTCCGGCTGTACGAGCGGCTCGGAAAACAGTCGCATGGCGCAGTCGAAACCGCGTTGCACGCTACGATCGCCGAACTTGTTCCATTCGGCTTCGGTGTTCAAGTGGTGCGCTCGCACCTGCGTGTGGAACATGGCGAACAGTTCCGCCGATTCGAAGGAGATTTCCTTGCCGGCCATGTATGCCACGGATGCGATGCCACGTTCAGCCAAATGCCCGATCACGATTTCCATGGCTGCGTTTTCGTCGACGCTCACCATGGATGTGCGGAACGAGCATCGACGGCCGCCCACCTGCACAATCGGCAATGTGGAGGCGTAATGTTCAAGCTCTGCGGAAAGGTAGGCTCCCCAGGCGGGCAGCACGATCAGACCGTCAACATGGCGGTCCACCAACGACTCGATGCGTTGAATCTGCGTGGCCTGATCACCGCCGATGCCCAGCAGCAGTTGCTGCGAATCCACGTCGATGACGGGTTCGATTTCGTCAAGCAGCTGCGCACAGAACGGGTCGTTGGCGGTCGGAATCGCCAGGCCGATGGTGTTGGTGACGGTGCTGCGCAACGCGCTCGCCGCATAATTGACCGAATAGTTGAGGTGTGCCGCGGCCGCTCTCACACGTCGTGCGATGTCGTCGTCTTTGGTGCGTTTTCCGGAAAGCACGCGGGAGACGGTGGCGATGGAGACGTTGGCCAGCGCGGCGACGTTCGTGATTGAACTGTTCGTCGAAGTAGCCGAAGCCGAGGCGTTGTCGGTTGTGCGTGCCATGCTCTCCTCCCAAAATCATTCGAAGTATTGGATTATTCGAATTGCTGCCGTGTCTCAATCGCGTATTCAGGAATAAAACAGCCACCCGTCGAATGCGGCAGGTGGCTGAAGCAAGTATCGCAATCATGCATATGGAATTGCGATTGCATTGCGATTTCGTAACTGAAGATTGTTGAATATCTTGCGAAATCCTCGAAAATCTTCAGAAAAGAAGATCACTCGGCGTTGACGAGGATGTTCAGCAGGTTGTCTGCCACGGTTTCGTCGTCGGCGCCCTGCACGTCGATGACCACGGAATCGCCCTGCTTGATGCCCAGGCCCATGATGGACAGGATGGAGCCTGCCGGAACCGGGTTGCCGCCTTCCTTGGCGATGGTGACGGTGCAGCCGGAGGCGGTGACGGCCTGGGAGAACTGTGCGGCCGGACGAGCGTGGATACCGACGGGATCGTTGATGACGGTGGTGCGGGTTGCCATGATGGACACTCCTTTGAGTCGTTATTGTTGATTGTTTTCTGTTGTGTTATTTGAAAGTCGTGCTGCTTGCCGAGCGAAATGCATCGGTGCGCCGCTGGTGATTACTATAGCACTTTTTCCACGAAACGCAGAAAACGTTTACTGGTTGTGTGTTGCGGTTTAAAGCGTGTATACTGTGGGCAGGCTGAAAATGATTTACCGGCAAAGACGGTGGAAATCATTGCGGTAACTCAACGCGCAAGGCAGGCGCGGAAATCACAAGAACACGTTCGGCTCGCGTTCCTTTCGCGAGCAAACAACAAACGCAAACGACAAAACAAGGAAACAGGTCAAAGGAGTTCACATGATCATCAAGGGTGTTGGCATTGGTCGCGGCGTTGCAGTCGGCCCGGTCATCCGTATGGCGCAGCCGCTGCCGGAACCGTCGGACGCCCCGCGTGCGGAAGGCATTGCCGCCGAAAGCGAAATCGCCCGCGTGGAAAAGTCCCTCGCACTGGTGAACGCCGACCTGAACCGTCGCGCCGAAGAGGCCGCCAATGGTGACGAAGGCGCCAAGCAGGCCGCTCCGATTCTGCAGGCCATCGCCATGTTCGCTTCCGATCCGTCGCTGGCCGAATCCATCAAGGGGCTGATCCAGCAGGGCAAGACCGCCGAACGCGCGGTGCTCGAAGGCTTCGCCGCGGTGGAAGACATGTTCCGCGCCATCGGTGGATATCAGGCCGAGCGTGCCGCCGATCTGCATGATGTCGGCCAGCGCGTGATCGCCGACCTTATGGGCGCTCCCGCACCGGGCCTGCCGCAGAGCGAAACCCCGTTCGTGCTCGTTGCCGAAGATCTTTCCCCCGCCGACACCGCGGCGCTCGACATGAGCAAGACCCTCGCCATCGTCACTTCGCAGGGCGGCCCGACCTCGCACACCGCCATCCTGGCCCGTGCCCGCGGCATCGTGGCGGTTGTTTCCGCAGCCGAAGCCGAGAATCTGACCGACGGCACCACCGTGGTCGTCAATGCGGCCAAGGGCGAACTGGTCGTCGACCCGACCGAAGAGGAGATCGCCGCAGCCGAAGCCGCCAAGTCCCGCGCGGCCGCAGCCAAGGAACTGCGCGGCAATCCGGGCTCCACCAAGGACGGCCACCTCATTCCGCTGCTCGCCAACGTGGGCAAGCCGGCCGACGCAGCTAAGGCGCTGGAATATGGCGCTGAAGGCGTTGGTCTGTTCCGTACTGAATTCCTGTTCATCGGCAACTCCGAGCCGCCGACCGTCGAAGAGCAGACCCGCGCTTACACCGAGCTGTTGAGCCAGTTCCCGGGCAAGAAGGTCGTGATTCGTATGCTCGATGCCGGCGCTGACAAGCCGCTGCCGTTCCTCACTCCGGAAGACGAGCCGAATCCGGCTCTCGGCCTGCGCGGTCTGCGCACCCTGCGCGCCCACATGGACGTGCTCGAAGGCCAGCTCAAGGCGCTCGCCGCAGCCGATGCCGCCACCGACGCGAACCTGTGGGTCATGGCCCCGATGGTTGCCGACCAGCATGAGGCTGACTATTTCGTGAAGCTTGGCAAGAGCTTCGGTCTGAAGTTCGTGGGTGCGATGGCTGAGGTGCCGTCGATCGCGCTTATGGCTGATAAGGTGGCCGACGTGGCCGACTTCGTGTCGATCGGCACCAACGATCTGACCCAGTACACGCTGGCCGCCGACCGTACGCTCGGTTCCGTTGCCAACTATCAGACCGCCTGGCATCCGGCGGTGCTGCGTGCCATCAAGATGATCTGCGACGCGGGCAACGCCAAGGGCATGCCGGTGGGCGTGTGCGGCGAGGCCGCTGCCGATCCGGACTTGGCCGTAGTGCTGGCCGGTCTTGGCGTGAACTCCCTGTCCATGACTCCGGTGGCACTCGACGACGTGCGTGCCTCCCTTGCCGAAGTCACCTTCGAAGAGGCTCAGGCCCGTGCCGAAGCCGCCCTCAACGGCGACTTCTACCACCCGGCCAACTGAGCCGTACTAGCTGTGCCTATCGCCTGTAACGCCTTGTTTTTCAAGCGATGTGAGGTCTGATAGGCCCTGTTTCCCGGACCGACCCCTGCCCGCGTGCCCCACAGGCTCGCCGCAGGGGTCGTTTCGTTATGTTTCGTTATGCCGTCAATTGAAACCTTGTATGAGTCAGACGCTTGAGGGATACTGGGTGCATGAAGATTTCCGCAGATTTCACCGTCATTCCCGACGCGTTTGCCAAGGCGGCGCCGCCTGAGAACTGCATCGACGGTACGCCGATTGTTTCCTTCCCCTTCTACATTGATGCGCTTGATCCTGCAGTGCAGTTCCTGCATTGGGAATTCGTTGATCCGGATTCAATTCCGGTATGCGGTTTCCAGTGGAATCATTGGTCCCTCGCGAACCTGCCCGTGGATGCGCTGATGTACGATTTCAACGATTCTCACGCGCTCGCGATTCCGGCTGATTTCTCGCGCACGGTTTCTGCGATGATTCCTGAAACGGTTCAGGGACGCACGTCCGCCGCCTCGCCGTTGCTGCAGGGCCGCAGCAGTGATCCCGCAGTGACGATGCGTTACAACGGTCCATATCCGCCAGATCAGGATCATGACTACTATCTGCATGTGTGGGGTACCACGGCTCCGCTCGCCGGCCTCAATCAGGGATTCTGGCTCAACGAAATGGAACGTGCGCTGCGTACTTCCGGTACAATCGTTGATCAGGGCGCTATTTTCCTCACTGGAAAAGCCTGATTTGTGAAAGAGGATCTCAAGTAAGGCCAGAAATTTGATTTCCGCAGCAATATAACGATATAAAGATGCGGAAATCAGAAATATATCCGACGAAAACGTATTGACAATAATCGAAAGGATTGCTGAATAATTATGGCGTGCACCACGATTTTGGTTGGCAAAGACGCAAGTTATGACGGATCGACCATCATCGCCCGTAATGAAGATAGTGCAAATGGTGAGTTTTGCCCGAAGCGCTTCATCGTAGTCAAGCCTGAAGATCAGCCGCGCAAGTACAAGAGCGTGCTTTCGCATGTTGAAATCGATCTTCCTGACAATCCGCTGCAGTATACGGCTGTGCCGAATGCCGATCTGAAGGAAGGCATTTGGGGCGAAGCTGGCGTGAACGAAGCGAACGTTGCCATGAGCGCCACCGAAACGCTCACCACCAATGAGCGTGTGCTCGGTGCCGATCCGTTCGTGGAACTCACGCCGGCCAAAGGCAAGGAAGGCGAAGAGGGCTATGAGCCGGAAGTCGCCGGTGGCATTGGCGAAGAGGATTTCCTTACTCTCGTGCTGCCGTACGTCACCACCGCCCGTGAGGGTGTGGAACGTTTGGGCGCTCTGCTTGAGGAGTATGGCACGTATGAGATGAACGGCGTTGCTTTCTCCGACGTCGACGAGATCTGGTGGCTGGAAACCGTTGGCGGCCATCATTGGATCGCCAAGCGTGTGCCGGACGAAGCGTATGTGACCATGCCGAACCAGCTGGGCATTGACGAATTTGATCTTGAAGATGCGTTTGGCGAGCAGGAGGACCACATGTGCTCCGCCGATCTGACCGAGTTCATCGAACGCAACCATCTTGACCTGTCGGTGGAGAATTCCACTCCGTTCAACCCGCGTGACGCGTTCGGCTCCCACTCCGATTCCGACCACGTGTACAACACTCCGCGTGCCTGGTACATGCAGCGTTTCCTTAACCCGTACGACGAGCAGTGGGATGGTCAGGATGCCGATCATAAGCCGGTTTCCGACGATATTCCGTGGGCTCGCCAGCCGGAACGCAAAATCACCATCGAAGATGTGAAGTATGTGCTGAGCTCCCACTATCAGGGCACTCCGTACGATCCGTATGGAAAGCTTGGCGACCAGCGCACCCGCCACATGTTCCGCCCGATCGGCATCAACCGTCAGAGCCAGCTTGCGGTGATGCAGATCCGCCCGTACCGCCCGCAGGTGAGCCGTGCGATCCAGTGGATCGCCTATGGTTCCAATCCGTTCAACACGCTCGTGCCGTTCTTCCCGAACGTCAACTCCACGCCGAAGTATTTGGAAGACACCACCACGCGCGTCACGTCCGAAAACTTCTATTGGGAGAACCGCATCATCGCGGCCCTGTGCGATTCCAGCTTCGCCGACACCGCCAACGCCGTGGAACGCTATCAGGAGAAGACTGGCGCGATGGGCCACCGCATGGTTGCCTCTACCGACGAGCAGATCGAACGTTTGGTGGGTGACGTGACCGACGAATTCGATGCGGAAGACGAAATCGGCGATGTTCAGCCTATGGAACCGGATGAAATCATCGAAGCCGTGCGCAACGGCGAAGCCCGTGAAATCCTTGCCGCAGCCAACGAGACCATGGCCGCGCAGCTCAAGGAGGAAACCGACAAGCTTCTTGATTCCGTGCTGTACACCGCCAGCATGAACATGAAGAACGGCTTCCACATGTCGGACTTCTAAAATCTCACTATTCGGCTCTCGTGACCACGTTGCGGGAGCCAATTATTTTCCGCAATACAACATCGTTAGAATGGCGTGCATTCCAATTTGAAGAAAGGAAACCCCAGTGACCAGCATTGAGGATTTCACCAGCCAGTACGGCTTGGTGCAGAAGATTGATGCGTTCGGCTATCTCGATTATTTGAAGAATGATCCGGATGCTCCACGCAAGCATGGCAAGGTCGTGCTCGTCACCGCCGATACTCCGCTGAAGGCGTCTCGCGGCGAGGGCAAGACCACCACCACGATCGCGCTGATCGACGCGTTGCGTGAGCGTGGCATTGATGCGGCCGCAGTGCTCCGTCAGCCGAGCATGGGCATTACCGCTGCCGGTTCCAAGGGCGGCGCTTCGGGCGGCGGCAAGGCTTCCCTGACCCACCCTGAGCTGATCGACTGGGGTCTGTGCGGCGAAATGGGCGCTATCGAAGCGGCCCAGAACCTGCTGGTTTCCTTCGCTGAGAAGGCCATCGACGACGGCAAGCTCGACGATATCGCCGTGCCGCGCGTTTCCGAAGTGCCGTCCCGTTCGCTGCGTCAGATCGCGGTGGACCGCGGCAAGGGCAATGTGGCCGAGCGTGTGGTGCTCACTCCGACCTGCGAGCTCATGCAGATCGTGGTGCTCTCCCGTTCCATGGATGAGATCGCCGAGCGCGTTGCCAAGATGATTGCCGGCACGAAGGACGGCAAGGCCGTTACGTTCGGTGAATTCGTTGATTTGTGGCGTATTACCGGCATTCTTTCCGATGCGGTGAAGCCGGCGAAGACGGAAACGGTGAATGGTTCTCCCGTGTATGTGCACGGCGGTCCGTTCGCGAACGTGTCGATCGGCATTCCGACGCTGGTTTCCGTGGAAATGGCGTGCGCCCTGCATGATGTGGTGATCGTCGAGGCCGGTTACGGTGCTGACGCGGGCGCTCAGAAGTGGCTTGACATTGCTTGCCGCGAGTATGGCGCACAGTGGCCGTCCGCCGCGATTGTGGTGACCCGCGCTTCCACTTGGCGTGACGATCCGGCGCTTGCCTGGCGTTACCCGTTCCACGTGCAGCGTTTGGAAGGTCTTGATATTCCTACGTTCCCGCTGATTAACCTGTGGGATGGCGAAGACGATCAAATTCCGGCGTTGCAGCAGACCGCCAAGGATCTGGAGTTCCGCGAGCCGATTATCGGCAACCTGTATCGCGATGGTGGCGATGCGCTCGCCCCGCAGCTTGACGCGTTCGTTGACGCGGTGGTGAATGGTTCCATGCCGGCCACGCCGCACAGCCACAAGGGTATGGCTCTGGTGGAGAACGTGCGTTGGGTTGCCGAAAATGCGTATGGTGTTCCGGCAGATCGCGTGATCCTGAAGGACGGTTTTGCTGAATCGCTTAATAAGGCGGTGGACCTGTGCGCCAGCGCCGGTATTGATTTCGGTTCGCTTGCACTGGTTGCGGTGAAGTCTCCGGCCACGATGACTGACAACGATTCCGCTCCGGCTGAAGAGCGTACGGTGACGTTGAAGAAGGTTGAAGTGCATTCCGGTGCCGGTTTGGTGCATGTGAATCTCACCGTTTCGCTGACCACGCCGATGCCGAAGATCGTGTGATAAACGAGTCGTAGCGTTCTGATCGCAACATTTTAGGGCGGTCACTTGCGTATATGCGTAGGTGACCGCCTTTTTGCACCTTAATTTCGGCGGTTTCTAGCGAACGTCGCAACGCCATGACCTCGAAGGAACGGAGGTAACTTCGTCAGAAGTTGCCGCCCCGAACCGTGAGGCGGGAAACACGGTGTGTTTCCCCGTAGGTGAGGTGAGAGGTTCGCAATATGGGCGAACCTCGAAGGAACGGTGGAAACTTCGTCAGAAGTTGCCGCCGTTCCAGCCCCAGTCGGTGGTGGCGGTGTAGCGGATGTACGTGCGGTCGGCCGGAATGCCCAGTTCCTTCTCCAACGCGGCCATGATCTGCTCGGTCAGCTTCTCCCAAGCAGAACCGGGCACGGAACGACCGAACACGTTCACCTCGACGTATGCGGCCGGCTTGGAATCGTCACCGCCGAAATAAATCGGCATATTGTCTTCAAACGGGCACATCAGCCAGCCTTCAGACTTGCCGGGAACGGCGGTGATCGCCTTGCCGTATGCGGACTTCAGCGCCTCGCGCTGCTCGGCGGTGGTGGAAACGGAAACATGAGTGTGGATGACTGGCATGATGCTCTCCTTAAATTGTTGGAATCAGCCTTTGCGGTTCACCTCCAGTCTAGGCGTCGAACGGCGCAGTCGGGGTGGCTGTGTGAGAAATTTTGGGCTTTGCCTGAACGGCTGCCAAGGTGGTCTGCGTGCGCGTGTTAAATATTCGTTGTGAGAAAACTGATTGAACAGCTTATGAAATTTGGCCTCGTTGGCGTGATCGCCTTCATTATCGACTGGGGCATTCTGAATCTTCTCGTCGGCGTATTCCGCATGCACAACGTGCTCGCCGCAACCATCTCGTTCATTATTTCCCTGATTTTCAACTACATTGCCAGCATGAAACTGGTGTTCAAGCACCGTGACGACATGGCCCGCTGGATGGAAATCCTCATTTTCGTGATTGGCGCGCTGATCGGCCTGTTCATGAACGACGCCATTATCTGGATCTCCACGTATGGCATGAACCATGATGCCTACGTGTCGCAGAGCACCGAATACCTGATCCGCACCAACGTCGGCAAGCTCATCGCCACCGCCGTGGTGATGGTGTGGAACTTCCTGACACGCAAATGGTTGCTCGACGATACGCACACCAACGCCATGAACCGTTTGCGCAAAGCCGACAACCGCCTCACGCCGGAAGAGCTGGAAGCCAAGTGGCAGAACAGCTTCTCGCACAAGCTTGGCATATGGTCGCTGGAACACACTCCCAACGGTTGGCCCAAGTAGTCCTGAATTCGGAAAATCTGCCTGCACAACCCGGAAATCTGCCCTGATCAAATCTGCCCTGATTCCCGACTCGCGCAGACGGCCGGACAGTCCTGAATATGAAAAGGCGGTGCTTACACCTATAAAGGTATAAGCACCGCCTTTTCGTATGCTCTGCATGCTTTACGTGCGAAAGGTCACACGCTTACGGTGGTAAGCATGGGCTGCTCGGTGGAGTCCTTGATCTGCTTGAAGCCGAACAGGGCGATCGCCAGCGAGGTGAGCGCCAGAGCCGTCACTACAATGAAACCACCGTGTGATCCCATACGGTCGATGAACTGGCCGGCAATCGCCGAGCCGACGGAACCGCCGATTGAGTTCATCGCACCCATCCAGGCCATGCCTTCGGTGAAGCGTGTGGGCGGCACCAAGTGCAGCATCAGCTGGTTGCCGTTCACCCACGTCGGTGCCTGGCATACGCCGATGAACAGGTAGATGATCATGATCACCCACAGATGTTTGGCGAACATGAACGAGCCGATGCCTAGATCGACCACGGCAAGGCAGAAGTAGAAACGCTTCCACAGCGGAATAGTCCAATTCTTTGCGCCATACACGAGCGCGCCGATCAGCGAGCTGAACGAGAAGCAGGCGAACACGAAACCGGTGTACTGCTTCATATTCGCTTCCGTGGCGAACGCGACGATCGAAATGCTGGCGGCCGACTGGAACGCGCCCAAACCGAACCACGTCACGCATACGGCGATTAGGCCCGGCCCCCAAATCGATTCCTTGCGCCCGGCATTCACATCGGCGGCGGCCTGATCCATGGCGGCCTGCACTTCCGCAGCCGTTTTGCCTTCGGAACGTGCGCGATCGCGAGCGTACTCAATGGCCGCTTCCGCCTGCAACGCCTTGGAACGGGCGGCTTCGCGCTCACGGTATTCCTTGCGGGTCATGCCCGCTTCGCGAGCCAGCTGCGTCTGCGATTTCGGCTCGGTGGAAAGTTCGGTGAGGAACATGAGCGCGCCGACCACCACACACACGCCAGTGAATGAGAATGCCAACAGCCCGGAAATCACGGCCAGTGTGGAGGCGAGCGGATTGCCGATCACCCACATGCATTCGTCGAACACGCCGGAAAGCGAAAGCGCGCGGTTGGTTTTCTCCGTGTCACCTTTAAGCAGCGTGGTCCAACGCTGACGGCTCATCGCGCCCCACGGCGGAATCGCCGCCATGAACGGTACGATACAGAACAGAATCCACGACGGCACTCGGGCGGTGATACAGGAAACCAGTGCGGTCGCCGCAATCATCCACACGATGATTGTCGGAATCGACACCTGACGCTGGCCGAACTTGTCAACCAGCTTGCCGAGCACCGGGCTCGCAACGGCCAGCGCGATCGCCTGCACGGCCGTCAGCGCGCCTGCCAGCGAATAATTGCCGTAATAATGCTGCACGGAAATCGTAATCGTCATGCCGACCATCGGGAACGGCATGCATGCGATCACTGAACCGACCGAAAATCGGGCGGTGTGCGGTATGCGAAGAAGCTCCGCGTACCCTCCGAAAAGATGTTGGCCGATGCTTTTGGCGCCGGCGAGGACTGAATTGGTCATGTTTTGCCGCTCCTTTCTGCTCACGGTTGGTGCTTGCGTCCGCTGCGTTGCGTTGCCGCGGACCGCTTGATATACCCTCGTTCTGTCTTGATTGTTTGCTCTCCAGCCCCAGTCTCTCACTTCAACCTTGCTTGAACGTCAATCGATTGACGTTCAAGCGTGTTGCATAGGGGGTGGAGACTGGTTGTGTGCCATTTTCTTGAACTAGACAACTTTATGCGGAGGTACTGTCGCAACACGCGGTGCATTGAGGTTGGCAGACATAATTCGATTGGCTATTTTGTAAGTACTCACCACACGTTCACTTGGTGGACGAAAAGATGTCCGGCGGGCGAAAGACGGTTGTTGCAAAATGGTTGCGCAACGCTTCCAAAGCTTGCGATTGCAGAATTTTCGTTCCATCGGTCAACGTCAGCAGTCCGGCAGCATCTTGCGGAAAGGCGGTAGGGATGCCCGCAACAACCATCCATTTCGTACGTCACGGCAAAGTCGAAAATCCAGGGCATTTGCTCTACGAACGACTGCCCGGATTCCACCTGTCGGAAGTGGGTGTGCGCATGGCGCAGGCGACCGCGCACTACATTGCCGTCAATCCACGACTCAACACAGTTTCCGCCATCTACTCGTCGCCGCTGGAACGCACGCGCGAAACGGCCGGCGAAATCCTCACCGCACTCAACGAAGTGCGTGAAACCCGTGGCGAGGAGCCGCTGAAACTCACCACCGACGAGCGCATCATCGAAGCGCGCAACGAATTCCGCGGCACGCGCATCGGCTACGGCGAAGGCGCACTCTGGAAAAACGGCAACTGGAAGCTGGTACGCAACCTGTGGAAGCCAAGCTGGGGTGAAAGCTACCAGTCGATCGCGCATCGTGTGCAAGCGTTCGCCCTCGAAAAAGTGGGGGAGCATCCCGGCGAGCAAATCATCGTAGTCAGCCATGAATCGCCCATCTGGAGCTACAGGCACATGCTGGAAACCGGGCACCCGGAACATAATATGCTGCTACGCCATACGGCACTCGCCTCCATCACTTCCATTACGTACGATTGCGATACACGCAAAGTATTGTCGATCGCTTACGTCGATCCCGCGGCCGACGTGAAATAGCGCATAATGCGGCATGGAATCGCCGGATTGGAAACTTTTGACCGAGACACGCGACAATGAGTGCGGCGGTTGTTGAAAGAACGGGGATTCCATGCAATCATGGAAGGGCTGGATGCTGTTGGGTCCAGTGAGGAAAACAAAATGTCGAAGCTGCAAAGGGGCACGCATGGCTTTCACTATCAACAACGGAGCGCTTTATCAATTATTCGATAGGCCTCATATGAAAATTGCCATCGAAAGCTGTGTTGGAGTGGTGGAATTATGGCCGCTGCAAACCGTTCAGGAGATGGAGAATGACGCAAAGTACACGGAAGATCTGCAAGTAAGATTCTCCTGCACCATGGCAAGGGCAATGCTGCGATTGTCCCACGGGATTAACCCGTCCGTGGCGGAAGCCGTGTACGAGGGAATGGACGAGATTCCGGGTTGCGATCCGGAAATTGTGCAAGCGCTCACGCGGGCCAATCAGGCATACGATGTGATGCGCAATTATTCCGAAACCAACAATGCCGACCTGTTCTTCGAAGCGGCCGACATTCTGGGCATCTTCATCGACGCCCATGTCGAGACGGAAGTCCGCAATATACTGCAAAAGATCGTGGAGTACATTCGGCAGAGCGTCAGCCTGGGCTTCGACGGCGGAGCGCTGGAAGATGTCAACTACTGCTACGCTTTCACCACGACCCCAAGGACGCTCACCGGGCGATTCCTCGCGGCGCTCGCGGTGGGTGACGGTCTGATGAATCTCATGTGCGAAGGCATTGACGATGTGGACGAACAGACCGTGCGCGTGCTGCCGGTGATGCTGTACATCAACGAGTTGTGCGAGCAGATGGCTGTTCCGCCGATCTATGTCGGCGACGTGACCTTGTCTCGAATGGTTGCGCTGCGTAATGCTGTGCGTGAGGCGGGCAGGGCAACGCCACTCGAGGAGAATTCCTTCTGCGACAACACATTCACCATAACCGCGGACAATGTCATTCCGTGCGCGGGCATGGAGTGGGATCATCATGCGGAGTGCCTGCGTTGGGATCCGAAGAGGGCCGAGCAGGAAGCCAAAGATGAGGATGAACGTAAGAGCAAGGAAGCGCTCGCTGAAAAGTTCAATTTGATGACGGACGCTATGAAAAGTATGAGCTACATGGATGATTCCGATGATTCTGGTGATTCAGGCGAAGGTGCGGATGCTGCGTGACGTGGGCAATCCGAGATAATCCGAATTAGTGGGAATTATCGATATAGGAATAAGAAAATCCCGGCACTTGCGATTGCGGTGCCGGGATTTTCTTTATGTAGTACTGATTATTGCAAGTTCGGTTCTTAAGTTCAGTGCTGAACAGGCATATTTCGTCAGTGCTGTATGTTGCCGTACGCGGTAGGATCGTCGGAATCGTCGGAATCGTCGGATCCGTACGGGGTCTGGCCCTGCGAATCGTTGCCGAACGTGGGGCGATCGAACTGCGTCTGGTCAAGCTGGGTGGACTGTTCCGGAACCGTAGGCAGCGGAGGCATGCTCGGCATGGAAGGGGCTTCGGGTGCCGGGGCTGCATGCGGAGTTGCCGGGGCGGCCGGAGTGTACTGGGCGGCTGGAGCGGCTGGCATCGCAGGTGCTGCGTACTGATCGGTCGGAGTTCCGTAAGGAGCGCCATACGGGTTGCCGTACGGAGTGTTGGTGGCTGCCGGGGCTGGGGTCGGAGCGCCATACGGGTCTGCGGTGGGCATTGCCGGAGTCGGCGCAGGCATTGCAGGTGCCGGAGCGGCTGCCGTATACGGATCAGCGGTTGGCGTCGGAACAGCCGCTGCGTACGGGTCGGCGACCGGTGCCGGAGTGCCGTTCGGGGCGTATTGTGCGGTTGCGGTCGGTGGCATGCCCGGGGCTGGGGCGTAGCCGTTGCCGGCTGCCGGATCGTCGAAGCGTGCGCCGGCTGGATCGGTCTTCTTGGCCATGAGCACAATGAGCACGATCGACGTGGCCAGGCATGCGATGAAACCGATGATCAACAGGAGTATGCCGGCTACGCCAGTCGAGCTCGATCCGCCACCGATTACGGAAATGGCGCCAAGTCCCGTCATGACGAGGCCGACGCTCAGCAGAACGCCACCGATGAAGTCAATCGCGTAGAGGATGACCAGCGTGGTGCCGGCCTTGTTGGTGTCGTGCAGGCGGCGAACGGAAAGCGCAAGGGATGGAACAATCGTTGCCAGTGCCCAAATGGTGTTGACGAAGCTTCGCATTCCATTGGCTGTATTGCTGTCGATGATGGCGCCCAACACCGCGAAGATGACGGCAAACGCGATCTGGATGATGAATGTGCACAGAACCCACCACCAGAATTCGCCGCGGGAGGCGCGGCCCTTGAACGTGGCGTACTTTTTCCAGAAGCGGATGAACGCCTCGCCGATGGTGCAGTTGTAGGCCGGCTGGTCGAGCGGAGCGGTCAGTGCGAAGAAGCTGCCGGACCCCTGTGGCTGAGGTTGCGGTGCGCCGTATTGCGGCTGCTGCTGGTTGTATCCGGCCGCATTGCCGTATTGCGGTGCGCTGTATTGAGGCGCGCCATACTGCGGTGCCTGCTGGCCGTAATCATTCTGACCGTAGGAGCCGTAACCGCCATATTGCTGGGCCTGCTGCGGGTTCTGCGGATTATATTGGTTGGGGTCCGTCATTAGATTACCCTTTCGGAAAGTGAATCGACATCAAAAAAGTGAAGTCGATTAACACAATACTCTTGCATCGCCAAAAATACCGAAAAATATTGCAGTGTGGGACAATCCCGACAGACCCCGCAAAAATCCCCTTTGACGTGGGGCATCTTCTGACGCGTTGGGGAAGTCCGTCGATGGCGCGGCTCATGCCCAGCATGGTGTTGTAAGGATTGGTGGCTGCGATCATCGGGTCAATTAGCTGCAGGATGTTCATGACCGCGAAAAGCGAGTTGGTGCGTGGGACTGGATGGCACGTCCGGTTTGCGGGGCACAATGGAGCTTATGACTGAAGCTGAAAACACCAAACCAGAACTTCCTGAGCATGTTCGCGTGCGTTTCTGCCCGTCCCCGACCGGCATTCCGCACGTCGGCATGGTCCGCACCGCACTGTTCAACTGGGCTGAGGCCCGCCATACCAAGGGCACGTTCGTGTTCCGTATTGAAGATACGGACGCCCAGCGCGACTCCGAGGAAAGCTACAACCAGATCATCGAAGCCCTGAATTGGCTGGGCATCGACTGGGACGAGGGCATCAACGTGGGTGGCCCCGACGGCCCGTACCGCCAGTCCGAGCGTGGCGACATCTACAAGGATGTCGCAGCCAAGCTGCTTGAAGCCGGCTATGCATACGAATCCTTCTCCACTCCGGAAGAAATCGAAGCCCGCAACGTGGCCGCCGGCCGCCCGAAGGCTTTCGGTTACGACGGCTACGACCGTGATCTCACCGAAGAGCAGAAGGCCGCCTTCCGTGCCGAAGGCCGCAAGCCTGCCCTGCGTATCCGCATGCCCGATGAGGATGTCGCGTTCGACGATCTGATCCGTGGCCGCATCGAGTTCAAGGCTGGTTCCGTGCCGGATTACGTAATCGTGCGCCCGAACGGCGATCCGCTGTACACGTTGACCAACCCGGTCGACGACGCCATGATGAACATCAACGTGGTGCTGCGCGGCGAGGACCTGCTGAGCTCCACCCCGCGTCAGATCGTGCTCTACCGTTACCTGATCGAGCTGGGCGTGGCCAAGGAAATGCCGCTGTTCGGCCACATGCCGTACGTGATGGGCCAGGGCAACAAGAAGCTTTCCAAGCGTGACCCGGAATCCAATCTGTTCCTGCATCGCGACAACGGTTTCATTCGCGAAGGCCTGCTGAACTACCTGGCGCTGCTGGGTTGGTCCATCGCCGCCGACCGCGACGTGTTCTCCATGGAAGAAATGATCGAAAAGTTCGACGTGCGTGACGTCAAGGCCAATCCGGCCCGTTTCGACCTCGACAAGGCCATTTCCATCAACGCCGAGCACATCCGTATGCTTGAGCCGCAGGACTTCCTGAACCGTGCCGTGCCGTACCTGAACCGCGATGGCGTGGTCTCCGCCGATTCCTGGGATGCGCTGACCGATCGCGAGCGTGAGGTGCTGTCCGCTTCCGTGGAGCTCGTGCAGCCGCGCGTGCGCCTGCTGGGCGAGGTCGCCGGCATGGTGGGCTCGCTGCTCTCCACCGAGGGCTACATCGAGCCTGATGATGACGCCAAGAAGCAGTTGAAGGATTCCGCTCCGGCAGTGCTCGACGCCGCCATTGCGGCGCTTTCCGACGTTGCTGAAGATGATTGGAAGACCGACTTCCTGCATGAGACACTGAACAAGTCGCTGATCGAAGATGGCGGTTACAAGCCGCGTCTGGCGTTCGGTCCGGTGCGTGTGGCCATGAGCGGCCGTCGCGTGTCTCCGCCACTGTTCGAATCCATGGAGATTGTTGGCAAGGAGATCACCGTCGCACGCTTGCAGGGCTTGCGCGAGCACCTGTGATGCGCTGATGGTGTGATTTTGCCGATCGCATGACTGTCGACCCGCTGGAATGTTCCGTTCCAGCGGGTTTGTTGTTCTGGGATGCTGTTTAAGAATGGCGGAAAATGGCGCGACACGCCGTGACTTGCGCACTCCTACGGATTCGCGTATATTTATCACTCGTTGCGGTTCGCGGCTCAGCTGAGAATCACAGCAATAACTCAAGCCCCCGTCGTCTAGCGGTCTAGGACTACGCCCTCTCACGGCGCCAACACCGGTTCAAATCCGGTCGGGGGTACGACGGACAACTTTTCGAAGTTGCCACGCCTGCCAAATTGGGATGTGGTGTAATTGGCAACACAGCTGATTCTGGTTCAGCCATTCTTGGTTCGAGTCCAGGCATCCCAGCCAATGACCCTCGCAGATGCGAGGGTTTTTTGTTTTTCGCAAGCATGTCTGCCAGTACAACATAGTCCAAGAAAATTGCACTACCCTAGGAAGCATGACTGAATTGCAGAACGCAGCAAAAGCCGCCGCCACGCGACCGCGCATCCAACCGGCGGAAGAAGGCGACGATCGCCCGCTTTCCGTATCCGCGCGACTGGGACGATTGCAATTCCACCAATCCGGCAAATTCCGCGTTCTGCAGCTTGCCGACATTCAAGACGGGCCGAAAGTCAGCAAAGACACCGTCAAACTCATCGAAGCGTCACTGGATGCCACAAGGCCGGATATCGTCATCTTCACCGGCAATCAGATCGCAGGATATGATCCCGCATACGCGCAAACCACGCGCAAACGTCGTTGGAGCGCTGCCGCGGGGATTTCCTCCAAAACCGCTTCATCCAAGTCTTCCGAAGCGTCAGAACGGTTCGAAGCTGCGCTGGAACGCACCTGCGCATCCGTGCGCGCCACTGTCGAACAGCTCGTGCGTCCGCTTGCCGATCGCGGCATTCCGTGGGCGGTGACATTCGGCAACCACGATTTTCAATGCGGGCTCAGCAATGCGGAAATCGAAAGCATTTGCAGGGAATTTCCCGGATGCGTGAACCCTGAGCCTACGGGAGGCGAGAGCGGCCTCGGGGGCGCAAATTCTGCAAATTCTGTGGGAAGCATGGATTCTGCGGAAGATGCAGGTTTCGTGCAACTCCGGGCGGAATCGTATTTGCCGAATCAGCGCGTATTCGCTTGCGAGCCGGGCACCTTCGCATTGCCGGTTGCCGATGTGGACCATACGATGTCCGTGCTGGGCTTGGTATTGCTGGATTCAGGCGATTACGCACGTTCCGGCGGGTACGGAAGCCCGTCCGCGGAGGCGTTGCGATTTCTTGCCGAAGTGCCGGAAATGATGGCCACGCAATCTCAGAAACAGGCAGGATCGCACGAAACCGCGCAATCGCAGGAAAAGGCAGTGCCGTGCATGGTATTTCAGCATTTTCCGGTGCAACAGTATTACCAACTGTTGAAGCCGACTGCGGCGAATGCGGCGCGTGCGATTGAAGGCTACCGCAATTTCGCTGGAAAACATTACGTTTTGGATGAGGAAAAAACGCTTCCCGGCAGTTATCTGGGGGAGGGTGTCAGCTGCCCGGATGCCGACAGCGGTGAATTCGCGATATTGGAACAGCATGACTATTTTGCGATTTCCGCGGGGCATGATCACCGCAACGCATTCGTTGGAACAGTGCCGGTTTCGCGAGAAATGGCCTCGGCTGATGCGCAGACGGCGGCTTCGCCAGGCAAGGTTGGCGGTCTGACGATGATCGCGTCGCCCACCAGCGGTTTCGGATCGTATGGTCCGGTGCCGCAGAAGCGGGCCGCGCGGCTGATCGAGTTCGACATCCGCCATCCGTACGAGCCGCGTACGCAGCTGCTTGAATACGGCGAATTAGTGGGCAAACCGAGCGCGGGCAAGGCGTACGCGTACGGCATGACCAGTGAATCGAAGCCCGAATCCGAAGGCGTGGATCTGCTGCATCGGCCGACATGGTGGAGCAAACTGTTGACTTGGCTGCGTAAGAAGTAGCTGAAAAGAGCGAAATGACAAATCCTGCAAGGAAATGGCAAAACTTGCGGAAGGCAGGAAATAGCAAAACCGTGTCCTGCATGCATCGCGGAACACGGTTGAGAGGCTGTATATTGCCCGTCAGCGACCGGAAGAAGCCTTAATCAAGGCGTCGGTCAAATACTTGCCGGCAGCCATAACCAGCGGGGCGTAACGGCGTCCGGGATTGGACCCCATACGACCGTCCGGGCCGGAAATCGAAATTGCGGCAATCACCTGACCGGAAGCATTGCGAATCGGCGCGGAAATCGAGCATACGCCCTCATCGCGCTCGTTGACCGACTCGGCCCAACCGCGCTTGCGCACGGCGGTAAGCTTGGCCGCGGTGAACTTGGCGTGACGCAACCCCTGATGCAGGCGTTCGGAATCCTCCCAAGCCAGCAAAATCTGGGCCGCGGAACCGGCCTCCATCGACAGCATCGCACCAACCGGAATGGAATCACGCAAACCGGAAGCGCGCTCCACGGCGGCGATGCACACGCGCATATCGCCCTGACGGCGGTAAATCTGCGCGGATTCGCCAGTGCGATCCAGCAACGTCTGCAAAATCGGCGCGGCTGCGGTCAGCAAACGATCCTCGCCGGCAGCAGCGGCCAATTCCGCAAAACGCGAGCCAAGCACGAAACGACCATGCTGATCACGCAACACAAAACGGTGACGCTCCAACGCAATCGCCAGTCGATGCGCGGTCGGTCGGGCCAAGCCCGTCGAGGAAACCAGCTGTCCGAGCGTTGCCGGACCGGATTCAAGCGCGTCAAGGATTTTGACGGTCTTGTCAAGCACACCCACACCGGAATGAATCTCATTGCTTTGAGAAGACGTCGTGTGGTGGGTCTCAGCTGGAAGCTCAGTCTCATCCGACTGCGATTCAGGCATGGTGGTGCTTGTATTCGAAGAAGTCATAAGAGGGATTATGCCATCTCACATATTGAAATGCAAAATGTACGCAATGTCGGACTGCGGTAGAGCAGGTATTTTAATCTTTACTCAGTTATGGAAAAAGCTGGAAAAAATCTGAATTTTCAACGATTTTGTAGGTACATACGGGGAGATATGCCACAATCGCGGCGATTTTGACATGATCTGGAGTGAACTTGGCGCATATGTGATGTGTGCGTTGCATGCAAGTATCTCATATACCGGCATAAACGCGTTCGAACCAGGCTCGAACACCATAGGCTTATAGCACGAACAACGCGGGTTGGCAATACCGCGAGGAAAAAGCGAGGAAAAATTCGAGGAGGTCCCACAATGGGAACGACATTGGCCGAGAAGGTCTGGGCCGATCATTTGGTACGCAAGGGTAGCGATGGGGCTCCCGACTTGCTGTACATTGATCTGATGCTCATGCACGAAGTCACCAGTCCGCAGGCGTTCGAAGGCTTGCGACTGGCCGGACGCAAGCCACGTCACCTTGACCAGCTGATCGCAACGGAAGATCACAACACGCCGACTGCCGACATCGACCGCCCGAATCCGGATAAGATCTCCGCGCTGCAGCTAAGCACGCTCGAAAAGAACTGCAAGGATTTCGGCGTACGTCTGTGCCCGCTGGGAGACGCCGATCAGGGCGTGGTGCACGCGTTCGCGCCGGTGCTGGGCCTGACGCAGCCGGGCATGACGATCGTGTGCGGTGACTCGCACACCTCCACGCACGGCGCGTTCGGTGCCATGGCCATCGGCATCGGCACCTCCGAAGTCGAACATGTTATGGCAACGCAGACCCTGAGCCTGAAGCCGTTCAAGACCATGGCCGTGAATATCGAAGGTGAACTGCCGAAGGGCGTCACCGCAAAAGACATTATTCTTGCGATTATCGCGAAGATCGGCACCGGTGGCGGCCAGGGGCACGTCATTGAATATCGTGGTGAGGCCATCAAGAAACTGTCGATGGACGCACGCATGACCATCTGCAACATGTCGATCGAAGCGGGCGCTCGCGCCGGCATGATCGCGCCGGACGAAGTGACGTTCGAATATCTGAAGGGACGCCCGCACGCGCCGGAAGGTGAAATGTGGGACAAGGCCATCGAATACTGGAAGACGCTGAAAACCGATGACGACGCCGTATTCGACAAGGAAGTGACCATCAAGGCCGAAGATCTCGAGCCGTATGTGACGTGGGGCACCAACCCGGGTCAGGGCATCAAGATTTCCGGCGTGGTGCCGGATCCGGCTTCGTTCAACGATGAAACCGAGCGCACCGCGGCCGAGCGTGCCATTGCCTACATGGGCTTGACGCCGGGCATGCGCATCAAAGACATTGCCGTGGATACCGTGTTCATCGGTTCCTGCACCAACGGACGTCTCGAGGATCTGCGTGTGGCCGCTTCCATTATGAAGGGGCATCACAAGGCCGAAAACATTCACCGCGTGCTCGTGGTGCCGGCCTCCTCTCGCGTGCGTTTGCAGGCGGAAAAGGAAGGACTTGACAAGATCTTCAAGGACTTCGGTGCCGAATGGCGTAACGCAGGCTGCTCCATGTGCCTGGGCATGAACCCCGACAAGATGGTGGCCCGCGAACGTTCCATCTCCACTTCGAACCGCAATTTCGAAGGTCGACAGGGCAAGGGGTCGCGTACGCATCTGGCGTCGCCGGCGGTCGCCGCCGCAACGGCCATCCGCGGTACCATCTCGTCTCCGGCTGATCTGTGAATCGTTGAGAATGCTTGAAAACCTGAGAAATCTTGGATTTCCGGCATTCTGTGAATCGTTACATCGAAAGAAATAGTGAAATGGAAAAACTGACTACTCTTACCGGCGTGGCCGTGCCGCTTCGCCGTTCCAATGTCGATACTGACCAGATTATTCCAGCCGTGTTCTTGAAGCGCGTGCAGAAGTCCGGTTTCGACGACGCGCTGTTCTATGCGTGGCGTCGCGATCCGGAATTCGTGCTCAACCAGCCGGAATACAAGCGGGGCAAGATTCTCGTTGCCGGACCGGATTTCGGTATCGGATCTTCTCGTGAACATGCCGTGTGGGCATTGCATGATTACGGCTTCCGCGTGGTGATTTCATCTCGTTTCGCCGACATTTTCTACGGCAACACCGCGAAGAACGGCGTGCTGGCTGCGATTATGCCGCAGGAATCCGTTGAGCTGCTGTGGAAGCTGCTTGACGAGGAGCCGGGCCGTGATATGACGGTGAGCCTGGAGGATCGCACGGTGACGTGCGGCGACGTGACGCTGCCGTTCGAAGTGAACGACTATACCCGTTGGCGCCTGATGAACGGCTATGACGATATCGATCTGACGTTGCAGTATGAAGACGATATTGTGACATACGAGAAGATGCGTGCCGAAAAGTTCCCGTTCAAGCCGAAGACGCTGCCGGCGAAGCGTGAGCCGGAGCAGTTGATCGCGTCCGCGCGCGAAGGCGAATACCCGGATTGGCAGGGCCCGCTTGCCGATCGCGGCATCATCTGAGTTGGCGTCTGGCTAGGTGCGCGGGCTGTTTGCGGGGTGATTCCTCCAGTGGGTGGAAGGAACACCCCGCTTGCGTTGTTGCGCGGGCTGTTTGCGGGAGGATTTTTCCAGTGGGTGGAAGAATTGGGACGTCGGGATGATTGTTCGCGGGAGGATTCTTCCAGTGACTGGAAGGATTGGGATGTTATGTGATGCGTGAGCGGGAGGATTCTTCCAGTAGGTGGATGTTTTTGGACTTTGAGACGGTCCGTAGCGGGGTGATTCCTCCACTGGGTGGAGGTTTTGGGACGATTAGGGGACTCATATTGTCCGGATTCCTCCAGTGACTGGAAGGATTGGGACGTTGGGATTGCTGATTATGTGAGATTTGCGCGGGTTTTGCATATGAGACGCGCTATGGTGGGCTTATTGTTTCGTGCTTTCGTAGCTTTCGGAGAGAAAAATGAGCCAGGGTTTTGCGCCGTTTTATGATGTCAATCGCACGTATGAAGACAACTATTTGCAAGGGCCGTTCGGCGCGTTTGCCGAAGTGTTGCGGGCTGATGCGTCCGATTCTGCGGGATCGGTCACGTCTGTTGTTGCTGAGGTTGCGTCCGATTCCTCCAGTGAGGTTCAGGGCGTTCAGACCATTCAGGCCGCTCAAGCGCAGGAATTCCTTGGTTTTCGTGTGAATCTGCCGTTCGGTATTCCAGCTGGTCCGCTGCTGAATGAGCGTTTCACCACGGCCGCTTTCCGTATGGGCTTCGATCTGGCGGTATACAAGACGGTTCGTTCCCGCGCATGGGGCTGCAATGCGTTCCCGAACGTGCTGGCCGTGCATCCGCGGAATGCCGATGGTTCGCTGGTTCCGGGCAGTGCCGAACTTGACGAGGGTGTGCTTGCCGATACCCGTTATGAGCTTCCGATTTCGATTTCCAACAGTTTCGGCGTTCCCTCCCGTGATCCCGACGAATGGCAGCCGGACATGCAGAAGGCGATCGCCGCAGCCGGTGACGGCCAGCTGCTGGTGCCGAGCTTCCAAGGCTCCCGCGTGGAGGGCATGGATCGTGAAGCGTATATCGCCGATCATGTCACCACCGCGCATTTGGTTGCCGAAACTGGCGCTGGCCTGATGGAAATGAACACCAGCTGCCCGAATGAGGGACATAATCGTCTGTTGTGCCACGATCCGCATTTGGTCGGCGAGATTACGGAAGCGGTGAAGAACGAAATCGGCGATCGTCCGCTGATCGTGAAGCTCGCATACATTCCGAATGATGCCGATCTGGAAATCATGGTGAAGGAAACCGCCGGCCATGGCGCGGTGCAGGGTTTCTCCACCATTAACACAATCTCCGCGAAGCTGGTGGATGCGAACGGCAATCAGGCATTGCCAGGCGCGGGGCGTGACCGTTCGGGCGTATGTGGCAATGCGATTCGTGGTGCAGGTCTCGATATGGTTGGCCGCCTGAATGCGATTCGCGAGAAGCTGGGTCTTGATTTTGCGATCGTTGGCGTGGGCGGTGTGATTCGTCCGGAAGATTACAAGGCGTACCGCGAGGCTGGTGCAAACGCGGTGATGAGCGCTACGGGTGCCATGTGGAACGCCCGTTTGGCGCAAGACATTAAAGCCGCACTGTAGTCACAGGTTCAATTGCGCCTGATTTGCGCTCTGTTGCGTTTCACCGTCCTTTTTTCCCATTCGCTGGAAGGATTAGTGCAGCACGGGGGTAGCTGTCCGTCCTGATTCTTCCAGTGACTGGAGGGTTTTGCCCGCTGAGATGCAGTTTGGTGGGATGATTCTTCCAGTGACTGGAGGGTTTTGGACGGTGGAGGGGCTTGTATCGGGAGGATTCTTCCACCGACTGGAAGTTTTTGCCCGCTGGGATGCGGTTTGGCGGGTGGATTGTTCCAGTGGCTGGGAATTTTGGTCGAAAGTCGAACGAAATTGGGAGACACTGCGCTGAACGCGGCATTTCACGAGCCCACTACATGCCTTATGGCAAACTGAGGGTTAGTGTGTTTCAAGCTTGAACCGTATAAGGGAAGCGAAAGAGGTTGAGCGTGTCTGACAACAACAACGACATTCTGCACGTCGAAGGTGGCAAGCCGCTGAACGGCACCATCAAGGTGCGTGGCGCGAAGAACTTCGTGAGCAAGGCCATGGTGGCGGCGCTGCTCGCCCCGGGTACGTCCGTGTTGAAGAATGTTCCGGAGATTCGCGACGTGCATGTGGTCTCCGACTTGCTGCGTCTGCATGGCGTGGACGTTACGGTGGATGGCGATCACGGCGTGGTCACGATCGACGCCACGAATGTGCAGCTTGCCGATGTGGCCGACGTGGATACGCTGTCTGGTTCGTCGCGTATTCCGATTCTGTTCTCCGGCCCGCTGCTGCACCGTTTGGGTGAGGCGTTCATTCCGGCTCTCGGCGGATGCAATATTGGCGGTCGTCCGATTGATTTCCACCTGGAAACGTTGCGCAAGTTGGGTGCCAACGTCGATAAGGAACATAAGGACGGCATTCATATCACCGCTCCGAACGGTTTGCATGGCGCGAAGATTCACCTGCCGTACCCGTCGGTGGGCGCTACCGAGCAGACGTTGCTTGCCGCCGTGCTTGCTGAGGGCAAGACGGAGCTTTCCGGCGCTGCCACCGAACCTGAAATCATGGATTTGGTGTGCGTGCTGCAGAAGATGGGCGCGATCATTTCCGTGGATGTGGACCGTACGTTCCGCATCGAGGGTGTGAAGGAGCTGAAGGGCTATACGCACACTTCGCTGACCGACCGCATCGAGGCCGCTTCCTGGGCTTCCGCGGCATTGGCCACGCATGGCGACATTTTCGTCAAGGGTGCTACGCAGCCTGAAATGATGACGTTCCTGAACGTGTTCCGCAAGATTGGTGGTGAGTTCGACATTACCGATAACGGCATTCGTTTCTGGCATCCGGGCGGCGATTTGAAGCCGGTCGCGATCGAAACCGACGTGCATCCGGGCTTCATGACTGACTGGCAGCAGCCGTTGGTAGTGGCGTTGACGCAGGCGAAGGGCCTGTCGATCGTGCATGAAACGGTGTATGAGAATCGTTTCGGTTTCACGAAGCCACTGGTGCAGATGGGTGCCACGATTCAGCTGTATCGCGAATGCCTCGGATCGCTGCCATGCCGTTTCCAGCAGCGCAATTACAAGCATTCCGCGGTTATTTTCGGACCGACCCCGCTGACCGGCCGCGATATTGACGTGCCGGATCTGCGTGGCGGCTTCAGCCATCTGATTGCCGCGTTGGCGGCAAAGGGCCCGTCCAATGTGCAGGGCATTTCGCTGATTGACCGCGGTTATGCCGATTTCCGTGGCAAGCTCGAAGCTCTCGGCGCAGATTTCGACTGATTTGTTGCTTGATTTATCGCTGATATAGCTTGATTGGCTTGGTAAGGCCGGTGTTCACAACAGTGGGCACCGGCTTTTTGCTTACATATTGCCGTTGCTCGTTCTCAAAAACTTAGTAATTCAGTGTATAAATTATTGAACTTAATTTAGGGGGTTATGGCGCATAATAGTGATGCAAAAAGTTTTATTGTTTTTGAAAATAATGTCGATTTTCGGCAGAGATTCTTTCGGAATGGCATTATGATTGTCGATATCGAATGGCGTTTGCAACGAGGTGAACAGCCGAAGATATAAGGGTTTCCCTCATCGTTATTGTGTTTACTGCATGTCCAGACGGATTCTAGGGATGGTCGCAACATCTTCGTCGTCAATCGTCCTCCAGCCTATCCACCAGTTCCGCCTTTTTCGTATATTCCGTGTTTTTGTATTTCGTGTGTGCGTCGTGCATGAGCGCAATCGTTCCAACCAAGCGGAATGGGTGGTGGCAGAATGGAACGCATGGCATCCAAAGGAAAACCCTCGCCGCGTTCCGCGGTCAAACCGTTAAGCGACGAACAAGTCGCAAAGCTCGCACAGCGTCACCATCTCGTTGACCCAACCCACGACTTTCCATGCGGGCCGCGCAAAGCCAATGAAGCCGAAATCGCGGCGCAGAATCCGAAAGCGACCCATCGTCTGCTCACCGGATGCGACATCGTATTCCGCAACCGCACCAAACTCAAGGCGTGGGGCATCGAACACGTGCCGGAAACCGGTCCGTTCATCACCGCGGCCACGCACGTCACCATGTTTGACGTGTTCGTGCCCATGATCTCCATGTTCCATCAAGGCCGCCGTCCGCGCTACATGGCCAAAGCCGAAATGGCCTCGTGGCCGCTGATCGGCAAATGGTTCCAACTGGTAGGCATGCAGCCCGTGCAACGCCGTTCGGGCAAGGCGAAAGCCATCGAGGAAACCTCCGTGGAAATCCTTACCTCCGGCCGACCCCTAACCGTATGGCCGGAAGGCACGGTAACGCGCGATCCGCAGAAATGGCCGATGAGCATGAAAAACGGCGTGGGCATGATCGCGCTTGAGGCTTCGCGCCGACTCGGCTACCAGATTCCGCTGTATTGCGCGGTAACGTGGGGCGCGGCAAGCATCAACCATTGGTGGCCGTGGCCGCGTAAAAACGTGGTCATGTGCTACGACGAGGCGCTTGATTATGCGGATCTGCTCGCCGATTGCGATTCCTGGGGTGAGGAAGTGCCGGAGGATCTCGCCAACGAACTTACCCGACGCATCCGCGTGCGTATGACCGAAGTCATGGCCGAAATCCGCGGCGAACAAGCCCCCGATGGATATTGGGATTATCGTACGATGAGCCGAGTGAAGGACTGAATCGAAGAAGGCCGAATCGAAAAAGACCGCACACGCGATTGCTGAAATGCGGTAATCGAAATACTGCCAGCCGATTGCGCATACGTATGGCGCGTATTGCGGCATATATCGCGGTGTGCGTAGCCGGCGGTAGCATAGGAAAAGCAATTTTTGAGCCAAGACTCCGGGTTATGAATGATGCCCGGAGTAATGCAAGGAGCAAATATGACGAACGTGACGGTACTGGGCGCAGGAGCTTGGGGAACCGCTTTCGGTCAGGTGCTTGCCGATGCAGGCAACAATGTGACTATGTGGGCCATCGAACCGGAGATTGTGGAAGGCATTCGCGACCACCATCACAACGGTGTTCGCCTGCCCAGCGTGAAAGTGCTGCCAAGCAACATGACCGCCACCGGCGACCGTGCCGAAGCCGTAGCCAACGCCGACATTGTGATCGTGGCCATCGCCGCACAGTTCGCCCGCGTCGCGCTCGTCGAATTCAAGGACCTGATTCCCGAAACCGCACTCGTCGCCTCGCTGATGAAAGGCATCGAACGCACCACCGGCAAGCGCATGGATGAAGTCGTTATGGAAACGCTCGACCTGCCGGCCGACCGCTTCGCCGCGATTTCCGGACCGAACCTGAGCAAGCAGATCGCCGACCGCGAGCCGGCCGCAACCGTGGTCGCCTGCGAAAATCTCGACAATGCGCGCAAGATCGCAGCCGCTTGCACCACCGACTATTTCCGTGCGTTCGTAACCCGCGACGTGATCGGCTTGGAAATGTGTGGATCGCTGAAGAATGTGGTCGCGCTGGCCGTGGGCATGGCCCGCGGCGCCGGCTACGGCGAAAATACCGCCGCCATGATCGAAACCCGTGGCCTGGCCGAACTGACCGCCCTGGGCGAGGCGGCAGGCGCCGATCCGAAGACGTTCGCCGGTTTGGCTGGCGTGGGCGACCTGATCGCCACCTGCGGATCCCCGTTGAGCCGCAACTACACGTTCGGATCCAACTTGGGCAAGGGATTGAGCGTTGAGGAGGCCACCAAGGTGAGCAACGGCGTGGCCGAAGGCGTGCCGACCACCGATGCGGTGGTGGCGCTCGGCAAGCAGTATGGCGTGCCCACGCCGCTCGCCACGGCCATGAGCCACGTGCTTTCCGATGGCATCTCCTGCGCGCAGATGCTGTCCGAACTTTTCGGCGAAGGCATCAGCGAAGAATAAGCTTTCCGCAACATCGCGATTGCAGATAAGACCGCACTTTCAGGTGCGGTCTTTTTATTTTTCGAGGCATGCGATTGCGTAAAACGTCAATCGGAATGTGTCAATCGTCAATCGCCATATATTTCGGCAATAATAGTAAATCTGTATAAAAATAGTCTAATCGTGATTAGTCTAATCGTGATTAGACAAAGCGATTAAGCTCGGTTTTTCAGGTTGCAATCGCATTATTCCAACGTTTGATTCCGTATTCTATGATTCATGAAAATAGGACATGAGTGACGGGCGTGTGTAATTATGATTCGTCGTGTGTGGGCTGTGGGGTGCGGTTTGTATACTGAACTGCGATATTGCGAATGCGTGGTATCGCGGGCGAACAGAAGTGCGAACCGGCGCGATATTGCGAAGACAGACAGTACAGACAGTATTGGCAGACGGTATTGGGCGCGCGTGCGTTCAACGGACCAACTTATGGAGCATAAGACAAAGATGGCAAAACAGCGCATTGTGGTGATGTATGGCGGCAAAGCCGACGAGCATTCGATTTCCTGCATCTCTGCGGCGGGCGTGCTGCGCGCGTTGGATACTGACAAGTTCGAAGCCATTGAGGTGGGAATCACCAAGAACGGCGAGTGGATCGTAGGCGGCGAGGATCCACGCAAGTGGAACATGAGCGAAGGCCTGCCGATGGTGGAGAAGACGGATTCCTCCAAAGATGTGGTGCTGGATGTGGCACTCGGCCAGGATGGTTTCTTCGCTCGTGAAGATGACGGCACGCTGACTTCGCTTGGCCACGTGGACGCCGTGCTTCCGGTATTGCATGGTCCGTACGGTGAGGATGGCACGATTCAGGGCCTGTTCGAAATGATGAACGTGCCATACGTTGGCTGCGGTGTGCTCGCTTCCGCCGCTTGCATGGACAAGCATTATACGAAGGTATTGCTGGCTGCGGCCGGTATTCCCGTGGCTCCCGGCATCACGTTGGATGTGCGCGATTATGATGCCGCTTCCGAATTTGCCGCCGAGGCGGACGAAATGCTTGCCGCGGTGCAGCAGGCCGGATTGCAGTACCCGCTGTTCGTGAAGCCGTCCCGCGCCGGTTCCAGCTTCGGCGTGAGCAAGGTCGAACATGAGGGCGATGCGGCCGAGCTTGCCGCCGCAGTGTTCGAAGCGTCCCACCATGATTGGCGTGTGCTCGTGGAACAGGGCATCGACGCGCGCGAAATCGAATGCGCCGTGCTCTGCCCGAAGGCCGGCGAGGCTCCGCAGGCCAGCTGGCCGGGCGAAATCGTGCTTGACAAGCGTGCCGAGGGCGACGACCAGTTCTATGATTTCGACAGCAAGTACGTGAACTCCGACGCAAGCCATGTGGAAGTGCCCGCAAGCCTGCCGGAAGAAACTCTGAACCGCGTGCGCGAAACCGCCAAAAAAGCGTTCATCGCAGTCGACGGCGCCGGCCTGAGTCGTGTCGACACCTTCGTGACGGCCGACGGCGAAGTGATGGTCAACGAAATCAACACCATGCCGGGCTTCACCCCGATTTCCATGTATCCCAAGGCATGGGAGGCAACCGGCGTGAGCTACACCAACCTGATCACCATGCTGATCGAGGGCGTGCTGCGCTGATTTCGATTGGGTGGTTGCTCGCTTTAGTCTGATTCGATTTGCATGAGACTGGCATCAATGCTGACACTGCGTTGGTGCCAGTTGACATATTCCGCCAATTTACCTGCAGTTTGGGAAAATTTAGTTTTTTCGATTCAAAATAAACTGCATATTTACTGTAAGGTCAGTATCGCGTTGATTTGAGGGCTTATCTTCTTTCTTGTTGTTATGAACAAGGCATAAGAAAGATATTGATTTCCATGATTTCTCTGCGCAAACTGGCTGCCGGCTCTCTTGCTGCCGTTCTGGCTTTCTCCATGGCCGCCTGCGGATCGGGCAGCACGGATTCCTCCGCTGATTCCACTTCCGGCAAGGCCGTGAAGATTGATGAAAAGTCCGCAAAGGCCACTTCCTTGGCTGATTTCGGTACGATGGACGATTTGGTTGCCGCCGCCGAAAAGGAAGGCCAGCTTAACGTCATCGCACTTCCTCACAACTGGTCCAACTATGGTGAGGTCATCAACGGCTTCAAGAAGAAGTATCCGAACATTAAGATCAACGAGCTGAACCCGAACGCCTCCTCCAAGGAAGAAGTGGACGCAGCCAAGACTAACAAGGGCACCGACGCTGCCCCCGACGTGTTCGACCTCGGCTTGGCCGTGGCTTCCACCAGCACCGACAACTTCGCCTCCTACAAGGTGCAGGCCTGGGATAAGATTCCGGATTCCGTGAAGAATGCTGACGGCAAGTATTACGCCGACTACACCGGCATCATGTCGATCGGTTGGAACGCCGACAAGTACGGCGACATCAACAGCCTTGACGATCTGATGGATCCGAAGTTCGCCGGCACCGTGGCGCTGAACGGCAAGCCTGCCGAAGCCGGCGCCGCATTCAACGGTTACCTCATGATCAACCAGCTCGCAGGTGGTGACATCAACGACTTGCAGCCGGGCCTCGACTACTTCAAGAAGCTCAAGGATGCTGGCAACCTCACCACCGTTGACGTGACCGACGGAACCATCGATTCCGGCCAGACCGGCGTGGTGATGGACTGGAGCTACAACCAGGCCTCCTATCAGAAGAGCCTCAAGGAGAAGGGCGTGAACTGGAAGTTCAAGACCTTCAAGAACGCCCAGGTGGTCAGCTACTACAACCAGGCCATCAACGTGGACGCTCCGCACCCGGCCGCAGCACGCCTGTGGGAGGAATACTTGTACACCGCCGATGCTCAGAACGAATGGTTCAAGGGCGGCGCCAATCCGGTGCTCCTCGACTCCATGAAGGAGGACGGCACGGTTGACCAGGACACCCTGAAGACCGCCATCACCATCGAGGGCGATCCGGTGACCTATACAAACGATGATTCCACTCGCATCACCGAATGGCTCCAGAACAACTGGGACAAGACCATCGGCAACTGATTGGCAACCGCTCGCAAGCAACGCAAACGAGCTGGATCGCAATCGAAAATAATGCAATCTAAGGCCGGTAGACCGGCGGACACGACGGGCTGAAGCAAGTTCCCCGACGTCTTCTGCCGCAACAACCGGCCTTGAAGCATGTCTCCCGCAATAGCGGAATCCCACAATCCTATGCAATCTCACCGCATATCAATCGTATGAAAGCACGCATGCAACCATGACTGCAGCAATCACCCCCAAAGCGGGAGTCATCGGCGGGCGTAACGCACGCGAAGCCCGCGGAACTCGAGGAAACGGCCCCTCCGCAACCTCCGATTTCGCCACGCATCGCCGCGAAATCGGTACATTCGTCGTGACCATCCCGTTCTTCGCCTACATCGCCTGCTTCCTGCTTGCGCCTACCGTTATCGTGATTGTCGGCGCATTCCGGAACGTCGACGGCGGATTTACCCTCAACAACTTCAGCAAACTCTTCGAAGCGAACACCATCGCCGCGTTCGCCACCTCCATTCTCGTTTCCGTGATCTCCGCACTCATTGGCGCGGTCGTGGGTGCGGTTGCCTCGTATGCGCTGGTGATTGGCAGCAAACCGAACGGACTGCTGCGCCGCATGGTCAGTGCCATTTCGTCGGTGCTCGCACAGTTCGGCGGCGTGATGCTCGTTTTCGCCTTCATCGCCACCATCGGTATCAACGGCGTCGGCACCATGCTGATCCGTCAGCTGACCGGACTGACCGTCAATCCGAACTGGTTGAGCTCCCTGCCTGGCCTAATCACGGTCTACTGCTACTTCCAGATTCCGTTGATGATTATCATCTTCCTGCCTGCGGTCGATTCGATTCGTCCGCAGTGGCGTGAGGCTTGCGAATCGCTCGGCGGTAACACATTCCAGTATTGGACGCGCGTTGCGGGGCCGATACTGGTTCCGCGTTTCATTTCCGCATTGCTGTTGCTGTTCGCCAGCGCGTTCTCCGCATATGCGACGGCCGCCGCATTGTTCTCACAGCGTTCGATTCTGGTGCCGCTTATGATTCAGGGCGCCATGCGCAACGAAATGGATCCGAATCAGCAGGGATTCGCGCAAGTGCTCGCCTTCGCGATGATCATCGTGGTTGCTCTGGTGATGATGCTGAGCCACGCTGTGGAAAAGAAGGCCGGACAATGGCAGTGAATCATACTGAAGCAATGCCCCCGCAGCTGCGTGCCGCCCGCGTGCGCAAGCAGCGCGTGATCAAGGCGATTATTCTCACGTTCACGCTGCTGTTCCTGTTCGTGCCACTGGTGTCTATGTTTGTGTTCACCATTCGACACCCGCTTTCCGGCAAGTGGAGTTTGGATCCGTGGATTGCGATTCTCACCGGCGATGGCAGCGCGCTTGGTGCTGACTTGTCCACATTGTGGAGCGGTCTTGGATCGTCCATGGGATTGTGTGTGGTGACTGTGGTCATCATGCTGCTGCTCATGGTACCCACCATGGTGATCGTGCACATTCGCTCCAAGCAGCTGGAACGCGCCATCGAATGGGTGGCCACCCTGCCGCTGACCATCCCCGCCATCGTGCTCGTAGTCGGCCTGGGGCCGATTTACCGTTGGCTCAGCGCCGACGTGCTCAGCACCAACCCGATCTGGCTGTGCTTCGCGTACGTTATTCTGGTGATGCCATTTGCATTCCGCGCGCTCGCTGTGGGCCTCAACTCCATTGACGTGAAAACGCTGTGCGAAGCATCCCGCTCGCTCGGAGCCTCCTGGCCGCGAGTGTTCTTCCGTGTGCTCATCCCCAACCTGTGGCAGTCGATCCTCTCTGCATCGTTCATCTCCATCGCCGTGGTGCTGGGCGAATACACCGTCGCATCGCTGCTTGGACGCATGAACCTGCAGGTGGCGCTCTACCAGCTTGGCCAATCCAACTCCCAAATCTCCACCGCCATGTCGCTGCTGGCACTACTGTTCGGCGTGATCCTGCTGGTAGCCCTCGATCTTATTTCCGACGCACTGCGTAAATCCAAAGAAAGCAACGAATCATGACTCTCGCTGATCAGAAAGCAACCATCGCACGCACTTCGGAAGCGTTCGTAAACGCCAATCCGAGCGCCGAAACCGTAACCCGAGCCGCACGCGAAGTCCTCAACGACTCCGCGGAACGCGGCGGCGGCGTGCAAATGCTTAATGTAGACAAAATCTACCCAGGAGCCACCAACAAGGCGCTCGACAACTTCAACCTAGAAATCAATCCTGGTGAAATGGTCGTGCTGCTCGGCGGCTCCGGCTGCGGCAAATCCACCGCGCTGCGTTCCCTCGCAGGCTTGGAAGACATCCAGGCCGGCCGTATTCTCGTCGGCGGCCAAGATGTGACTGGCGTGCCCGTCAACAAGCGAAACATGGCCATGGTGTTCCAGGCGTACTCGCTGTTCCCACACATGACCGCTCTGCAGAACGTGGAATTCGGGTTGGAAATCCGCGGCATGGGCAAGACGGAACGCCGTAAGCAGGCCATGGAGAAGCTGGAACTCGTAGGTCTTGCCGATCAGGCTGGCAAATACACGCAGCAGATGTCTGGCGGTCAGCAGCAGCGTGTGGCGCTCGCCCGCGCACTGGCCGTGAACCCCCGAGTGCTCCTGCTCGACGAGCCGCTTTCCGCACTTGACGCCAAAGTTCGTGTGCAGCTGCGCGACGAAATCCGCCGCATCCAGCTCGAAGCCGGCACCACCACCGTGTTCGTGACCCACGATCAGGAAGAAGCGCTCACCGTTGCCGACCGCATCGGCGTGATGAACCACGGATGTATCGAACAGATCGCCGACCCGCAGACACTGTACCGCCGTCCGGGCAGCGAATACGTGGCCACCTTCATTGGCCTGACCAACCGACTCCCAGGCATCACGAATGGTGAGGAAGCCGTGGTGTTTGGCCAGCGCGTGCCGTTGCTCGAAGCCTCCAAGCGCGACGCCTCCACCGTGCTCGTGCGACCGGAAAACCTTGTGATCACTCTAGCCGCAAACGATGGCAACATGGTAGGCGAGCATGGTCGCGTCGACATGGTGCACTTCCTCGGTGCGCTCGCCCGCGTTGACTTGACGGTTGCCGCAGGTGTGGGCCACCTGCCCGTCACCGTGCAGCTGCCGGCCAATGAGCTTCCTGCCGGCCTGACGGTTGGATCCGAAGTGGTGGTGGCTCCGCGTCCGATCGCCGCGCTCGCCGTATGAGCTGTTTCGTTGCGGACGCCCATGACGACGGTCATGAGATTGTAAGCTGATATTCAGCATTCCTGTACTAAGGTGCTGAATATCAGCATTTTCGTATATGCACCCCGTGCACGTCGTCGCAAAGGCAAATATGACGTTTCCGCAGTACCCCCAATATCCGCAGCGGCCGCAACAACCGCATACGCAGCAGAATCCACAACAGCCATCCCAATATCAGCAACAACCGCAGTATCCGCAGCCACAAGCCAATCCCTACGAACTGTGGCTCAGGCGCGTGAAAAGCGTGTTCTCCCGCATCGGCGCAGGCATGTGCCTGATGGTGGTGATCTGGTATGCGCTTGCAACGGTGCTTTCCGGCATGCTCTATCAGGTACTGCACACCACGAATCTGCCGAATTGGGCGGTGTATGTGGCATCGGATACCCCTTTGTATCTCGTGGCCATGCCGCTCGCGGTACTGATTATGGGCAAATCGTCGGTCATTGAAACACGCAAGTTCGACATGAAGCCGGGCCAATTCTTCAAACTGCTGGTCATGTGCTTCCCGCTCATGTATGTGGGCAGTCTCATCGGCAATATGTTGGCGTCGCTGCTGTCCGGAGGCAAAGCCAGCAATTCGGTGAGCGATCTGGCCATGCAATTCGACGTGTGGAACGTGGTGTTCCTCGTAATTCTCGGACCGTTGTTCGAAGAATGGATCTTCCGCAAGGAACTCATCAGCCGCACGCGCAAATACGGCGAAAAAACCGCGATCGTGTTCTCCGCGCTGTTCTTTGCTCTGGTGCACATGAACCTGTTCCAGTTCTTCTACGCATTCGCATTGGGTCTTATGTTCGGCTACGTGTACGTGCGCACCAGCAAACTGCGTTATTCGGTGGCCATGCACATGATCGTCAACTTCATGGGTGGCGTGGTTGCGCCGTGGGTGGTGACGAACATTGACATCGACAGTCTGATGAACGTGCTGACCAGTGCGGAAAACGGCGACGGAACGGCCATGATGCAGTGGATGGGCCAGAATGCGACGGGAATGATGATATTCGGCATCTATATGCTGCTATATTACGGTCTGATCATCGCGGGCATAGTGTTGCTTATCCGCAATCGCAAGAACTTTGAATTCTATACCGCACCGGAAGAACTGCCTCGCGGCGTTCGCACGAGCACGGCAATACTGAACGTCGGTGTAGTTACTTACATTGTAGTGACGGTTATTATTACGTCAATCAATCTAATGATGCAATAATTTCAGTATAAAAAAGTGCCGCATGTGGACTACTGCATGCGGCACTTTATATATATGGGTCAACCGCGATTTCTTATGTTCGCGAGGATATTACGATTCTTTGTTAATGGCGCGATTCTCAAGAAAATCAGCATTGGCGATGGAACGTGCCACGGCGTTGATCATGTCGGGAAGCAACGATTCCGGCTTGGCGTACGCGCACACTTCGACATTGATGCCGTAAGGGGAGTAGCCGGTCAGTCTTACTTTCGGAGGGAAGCGCGGATCGGCCAAATCGGCGGTATCGCGCTGCACGGCCTGAACCACCTGACGGGTCATCTCGTCGATGTCGGTACCGGCCTTGGCGGTAAACGGCACACGAACCAGCATTTCGTTGGACGGATTGAGTTTTTCCAGTGACGCGGTGTTCAGAATCGAATTCGGAATGATCTTGATGTTGCCATTGCGCTCGCGCACTACGGTCTGACGCCAGTTGATATCTTCGACCACGCCATCGGTGCCCGCCACATTCACCAGATCGCCCGGCTGGATTACACGGCCAAGCATCAGACCGAAACCGCCGATGATGTTCGCGATCGTATCTTTCATACCGAGCGACACCGCAAGACCACCAATGCCGAGCGCGGTGAAAATCGTGGTCGGATTAATGCCGAACACCGGCTGCAGCACAGTGCCCACAGCCAACGTCCACACCACCGCGCGCAGAATATTGATGAAAATCGAAGCGTTCGGCACTTGCGAACGGTCCAGCACTTTGCTCACGATTCGGGTAAGCGCCTTGTCGATAACGGCCGCAAGCAGTGCAACGACAATGAGCAGAATGATTTTTCCGGAATTGGTTTTCAGCCAATCCACAACGATTCCAATCGGTTCCATAGTGTTCTGAAGCGTCCCTTCATAAGTTTGATTCGCATGCATTACCGGTGCGCGCGACTTGCGTTCGCTGCGTCTGCGATGCGTGTTCGCAACTTGTGTTCGCACATATCCTACAGTGCGTGGCTGAGTCGGTTTGAGCGTGGGTGTGCGGGGGCGTGCGCGAGAACATGTGGGAATGCGCGTGGTGACATGTGTCCGGAGCCGTGAACGGACTAAAGTTGAGGCATGGGCAATGTTGTGGATTATGTGCGCCGCGAGTTCCGCGGGTTTGGCGAATTGGCGTTCAGCAATGTCGATTCCTTGGTGCTTTCCGAGCTTTCCTACATGCGATTGCCGGGCTTGGTTCCAGCATTCGGCGAGGCCAAGTCGGTGGCGACCGTGCCGATCCGTGACTTGCTGCGCGCCGAAAGCTACGATGAGATGTTTGTTTCGAATTCCTCTGAAATGAATGATTATCGGCTTTCGTTGCTGCGTGCGGTTTGCGAATCGCCGCGATTCCGCGGGTTGCGGGTGGGGGAGTATGCCGAACGTTTGGATGAGGGCGAGCAGCAGCAATTCGCTGCGATGACCTTCGATTTGGGTGCCGATTTCGGCTTATATGTCGCGTTCCGTGGCACTGACGGCACGCTCGTCGGTTGGAAAGAGGATTTTAATATGGCGGTGCGCTGCCCAGTGCCGTCGCAAGAATCGGCATATCGATATGCGGACTCGATTCTGGACAGGACGGAACGTTTCCTCTCGGCGAAAAAATCACCCGACATTATGATCGGCGGGCATTCCAAAGGCGGCAATATGGCGGTATATGCGGCCATGCAAATCACGCAAAGCGATATTGAAGCGACCAACGAACGCGCGCAACGGCTCGGACTGCTGCCGGCGCTCGGAGGAAGCGTGCCGGGACGCAACTGCAGAATCTCCCGCATCTTCTCGCATGACGGTCCTGGAATGTCTCAAGTCATGGTGCATAGCCGCGCATATCAGGCAATCGCGGCACGAATCGACAAAACCGTGCCGGAATCCTCCATTATCGGCATGCTGTTGCAATCGCAAATCAAACCAACCTTCGTCAAAGCCGACGCCATAAGCATTCTGCAGCATATGGGATCAAGCTGGCAAGTGACGCAATCCGGCGAATTCGAGCAGGCAAGCGAGCTGACAGGCGGTGCGCAACTCATCGGCAAAACCATTGACGGATGGTTCGACCGCGTAAGCCAGGAACAACGGGAACGGGCCATCAACCAGATATACGACATCTTCGCAGCCGCGGGGTACGGTAATATCGCTGATCTGGTGGCGCATTGGACGGATTCGCTGCCGAAAATCGTGGCAGCCGCCAGAGGTACCGACGTGCAAACGCGCGAACTCATCAAAGACGTGTTCAAGGCGATTCCAGCCAGTGCGGCGAAAGTCGCTGTCGGGGAACTGCGCAACGACAAGGAGGGGGATGCGTGATGGGCAATATTATTGACTATGCGCGCACGGAAACGCGCAGTTTCGAGGCATTGCCGTTCCGCGAGCCCGACGCATTGGTGTTGGCGCAGCTTTCGTACGACGAAGTACCGGAATGCGTGCTGCGATTGGACGATTTGGTAGCGAAATACGGTACGTTGCAGGCGCGTGCGAAGCAATTCGATATTCGGCGTCCGATCGCATCGTTGCGTATGCTGCGCAAGCCCCCGTTTGGCGGCGTGACGATTGCGCGTGCCGATGACGAGCTGAACCACGACAAGCCCGTGGCCGACCATGATGTGGAGAACGTGGGATTGGTCGATCCGCAGGTGACGCACGACTTCTACCATGCTGTGGCGGCGAATCCGCGGTTTTCCGACGTTGAGATGAGCGCGTATTGCGAGCAGTTCGATGGTGGTGCGCAAACGCAGTTCGCGGCAGTGACTTTCCGGCTGCCGTCGGGAACGCTGGTTGTGGCGTTTCGGGGTACTGATGATTCGCTGGTCGGATGGAAGGAAGACTTCAACATGGCCTTCCAATACCCGGTTCCAGCACAGGTTTCCGCAGCTGAATACCTGAAAAAAGTCGCCTCGCTGTGGGATGGACCGATACTGCTGACCGGTCACTCCAAAGGTGGTAATCTGGCCGTATATGCGGCCATGAACGCCGAAGACGAGATCAAGGACCGCGTTGAACGCATTTACTCGCTCGACGGGCCGGGTTTCCCCGAAGAAGTGGTGAAAAGTTTCGAATATGCGAGCGTGAGCGACCGCATTGTGAAAATCGTGCCGGACTCCTCGGTGGTGGGCATGGTGTTTGAAACCCCCGAACGTTGCGTGGTGGTGAAATCCGACGTGGACGGCATCATGCAGCATTTCGCCTTCTCGTGGCAGATGCACGGGGGTGAATTCGCCAAGGCCGAAGATGTGGCCGACAGTTCGGTGGTGTTCAACAAGTCGCTGAACGGCTGGCTTGCAGGACTTTCCAAAGAACAGCGTGAGCATGCGGTCGACGCGCTGTTCTCCGTGCTTGAGGCTTCCGGGGCGGGCAGTATTTCTGCGATCGTGGCGGCCGGTCCGAAAGTGATTCCTGAAATGCTCGGCACATATGTTGGCTTGAGCAGTGCGGATCGGCGCAACATCAATCAGGCGTTGGTGATTCTGTTGCAGGCGGCGCTCGCTCGCAATCCGAAAGTTCAGCGAAAGTGAAGCGCGAATGAGGCGTGAGTACTGTGCGAACGTGGGCGGGCACTGTTCGCGTAGCGTACTTGTGTTGTAAGCGTGAATTCGTATACGACATTTGCCGAAATTCGGTCTAGACAACTTGTACAATAAAACGTGGTTATGAGGCAACATGACTAATTATTAGGGGGTACTGATGCCACGACCACGTAGGGATTCGGAAATCCTGCCAGCAAAAGATCGTCTCGAAAACGCCTTCTGGGAGCTGCTTTCGGAACGCGAGTACAACAAAATCACCGTCACCGACATCGTGCGCACGGCCGACGTGAATCGCAATTCCTTCTACTATCATTTCTCCGGACTGCCGGAATTGGCCGACTCCGCCATTCTGCACGCCGTCGAAGACACGCCAATGCCGGGCGTGCCAGGGCGGGATTTCAATCCTGACACCGAATGGCGCAAGCACGTCACCGCGTTGCTGCGCGATCCCGAACAGCGTCAGCGTCTCGACCGATTGGCCTTGCTGGCAGGTCCGCACAGCTCGCCGGAACTCGTTTCGTCACTCAAGGAATTCGGGCGACTCACCATGATTTCCGTACTTGGACTGGATGCCGACAACCTCGATCTGAAAACCGATCTCATGCTCGATTTCACCGTCGGAGGCATGCTGGCCGTACTGCAGCGCTGGCCGAAACTGCATGAAAAACTGCCGCTCGACACCGTATTCAACGAGGATGTCGCCGTACTCGCGGCGGGCATGTTCATGTCAATGTCGAAAGCGGACATGCTCGAATACTGGCGCAGGATCTTCAGCGAAGGATTCGTACCCGGCATGGCGATTTCGCAACAGCAGCCGCCGTCTACCAAGTGACCGTCGAAAGCCGGCTGTGACAATCCAGTGGTAGAAACGATATAGCGGCGTTTTTCCGCGGATTGTTCCGTGGAAAAACGCGAGCGTGCGAAATGAACGAACGACGGGGAGGTTGTCCATGATCAACGAAGCTTACAAGGCCATGCTCGGCGGAAAATCCGTGATCCGCGAGCTGAGCGAATACGCGACCGCGCGCGGTGCCGAAATCGGCTACGAGAACGTGTTCGACTATTCGTTGGGCAATCCGAGCGTGCCCTGCCCGCAAAGCTTCACCGACGAAATGATCGCCCTGTACCAAGAGGCGGAACCGGTCGCGTTGCACGGATACTCGCCGTCGCTGGGTATTACCTCGGTGCGCACGGCCATTGCGGAAAGCCTCAACCGCCGCTTCGACATGGACTATACGACCGACTACATCTTCCCGACCACGGGTGCGGCCGGTGCGCTGGCCCACGCACTGCGCGTGGTGACCAAGCCTGGAGACGAAGTCATCACCTTTGCCCCCTACTTCCCTGAGTACCAGCCGTATGTCAACGGAACCGGCGCGCACCTGACCGTGGTGCCGGCCGACACCGAAAACTTCCAAATCAACTTCGAAGCGTTCGAACATGCGCTGAACCCGGGAACCGCGGCGGTGCTCATCAACACGCCGAACAATCCTTCCGGAGCCGTCTATTCCGCCGAAACGCTGACCCGACTGGCTGAAATCCTGCGCGCCAAGCAGGTCGAATACGGGCACGACATCTTCCTGATTTCCGACGAACCATACCGTGAAATCGTGTTCGATGGGGGTGTGCAGCCGTACCCGAGCAAGTTCTACGACAACACGCTCTCGTGCTACTCGTACTCCAAGTCGCTGTCGCTGCCGGGCGAGCGCATCGGCTACGTGGCGGTGAACCCGCGCGCTACCGATGCCGAACTGATCGTGCCGATGTGCGGGCAGATCAGCCGCGGAACCGGCCACAACTGCCCAGGATCCAGCGTGCAGCTGGCCGTGGCCAAGGTGGTGGACGAAACCAGCGATCTTTCCGTGTACGAGAAGAACATGAACCTCTTGTATGACGCGCTGGTGCGCCTCGGATTCGACGTGGTGCGCCCGGGAGGCACGTTCTACATCTTCCCGAAGGCGCTTGAGGATGATGCGAATGCGTTCTGCATGAAGGCCAAGGATTACGACCTGATTCTCGTGCCATCCGACAGTTTCGGCGTGCCCGGCTACTTCCGTATGGCGTACTGCATCGATACGGAAAAGGTGGAGCGTTCCATCGCCGCATTCGAAAAGTTCGTGCACGAAGTCTACGGCCGCTGAGCCCTGTGTGCGCTCGCTGGAGGAATTCGGACGCAAATAAGCCAAAGGGGTGTGTATCTGCCTTATATATGGCAGAAACACACCCCTGTCCGGAGCTATCTCGCTTATATATGGCAGGTCGGTTGGCTAAAACAGCCAAAAACGTACCCCCGAAGTGCTGTTTTGCTGAGGACGTCTGCCATATATAAGCGAGATAGGCGTTCTTAAGCTGTGTGGAGTGTCCGTTTCTGCAGAATCGGACGTTCATAGGCTGGTTTTTGGTGTTTGGATGTCCGTTTCCGGTGAATCGGACAGTTGGGCTGCTGTTTTTGGGTTCTGTTTGTCCGTTTCTGTGGAATCGGACAAACATGCACCGGTTTTGGGTTTTGTCTGTCCGTTTCTGCCGAATCGGACACATGCGGACTGGGGGATGGTGGGTTAGGCGGCCTGGGTTGCGGTTTGGGCGGCCACCGTCGCGGCTACGGTTGTCGCATAGGCGTTCAACGCTTTGATGGCACGGTCGACCATTTCGTCGACGCTGCCTTCGATGGAGATTTCCACGCCGTTCTCTTCGGGGGCAAGCGGCTCAAGAATGGCGAACTGGCTTGGTAGTAGCGCGGGCGGCATGAAATGGCCCTTGCGTTCGCTGAGCCTCTGCTGAATGAGCTTGTGGCTGCCGTTGAGGTGAATGAAGAATGTGGGCACGTCTTTGGCGAGTACCTCGCGGTAGCTGCGCTTTAACGCGGAGCTGGACACCACGGTGTTTTCGCCGAGCGCCTCGCGTGCCACCATCCAGGAGTTGATGACGTTCAGCCATGGCCAGCGGTCCTCATCGGTGAGTGGAATGCCGGCTGACATTTTGTCGATATTCGCCTGCGGGTGGAAGTCGTCGCCTTCCGCGTACACGTATCCGAGTCGTTCATGGATGGCTTCTGCGACGGTGGATTTGCCGCATCCTGCAACGCCCATCACCACTACGTGAATGCTCATGTTGCTCTCCTTGCTATTGACGATCCTGTGCCGCTCCGCACCAGGAATAAGACTACTATAAACCGTAAAAGTAGTATCAGTCAAATAAAAAGTACTACGAATTGGAAAAATCGTGTGACTTGCTATGCTGAAGATAGTGCAAAATGGCGGTAAATCACGCAATCGCAGATACGCAATCATCTGCGATTGGTGATTGCCGTGCGTGTCGCAGAATACGTGAAACATACCGTGAAACAAAGCAGGCAAGGTGTGAAGTGGACAAGGGAGGAGCGATCGATGGCTGAAGGCACGGTAATCGCAGAAAATACCGTCGGTGAGCTGATGCAGGATTCGGTGAGTCGAACGCTCGCCATCGAAATGCTCAACGGCGTGTGGAAGGCTGGCGAAAGCCTTACGTTGGAAGCCTTGCAAAGTCGTTTCGGTATTTCCAGAACCGTGGCGCGAGAAGTCGCGAAAACACTGGAATCCATGAATGCGGTACTCGTCAAACGTCGCATCGGACTTGTTGCACGTCCATTCGGCGAATGGCAGGCGCTCAACCATCAGGTGATCGAATGGCGTCTCCACTCCACGCAACGCGAACGGCAGCTGTCATCCCTCACTGAGCTGCGACTGGCCGTCGAACCGGCTGCAGCAGCTTCCGCCGCACGTCTTGCCCCCCTCGACGTCAAGGCGAAATTCCCCGTGTATGCGGCGCGAATGCGGCAGATCGCCGAAGCCAACGAGGAAGGCGAAGCCGGGCTTGCGCAATTCCATGATCTTGACGTGGAATTCCATACGCTGATTCTGCATGAAAGCGGCAATGAGCTGTTCGCCGCGCTTTCCGACACCATCGCCACCGTGCTGCGCGGGCGTGTGGAACTCGGCAAATACCCGATGAAGCCGAAGTCCGACGCGCTTGACGCGCATGATGCCGTAGCCGACGCGATCGCCAAGGGGGAGCCTGAACGTGCGCGCAGCGCCATGCTCGACATCGTCGACGAAGTGGCACGTGCCCTCAATTTCTTCTGATTTTCGCGCCAAACTTGCTTTCTTCAGTGAAAAATCGCAATTGCGATTACTATGCGGCCGACTCTTGCCATGCGCGACTTTTCAGACGTAAGGCGACATCGGAAATACGGCATGAAGGCAGCTCTGCCAACGTTTCTTTCGGTGAATATGAAGATGCCGGGGAATACCCCCGGCGGCTTGGAGCCTTCCTTGTTGCCAAGAGAAAGCTTCACTATTGCAGCAAAATTCGCATGCAGAATCAATCAGTCTTGGTGATTGGATTTGCATGCGCAGTTGCAAGCAAGTGTTACTTTACGCTACTTGCGGGTGGGGTCTTTTTGCAGGAGAAGGAAGATGAGGGCGACGATCAGCAGGATTGCGATCGAAAGCACGCCCACCGAAGCGTTGCCGGTCAGCGACGTGGTGGTCGCAACGAGGAAAGTGCCGATAATCGAAGCGGTCTTGCCGAAAATATCATAGAAACCGTAATATTCGTTGGCACGATTCTTTGGAATGATCTTGCCATAATACGAGCGCGACAACGCCTGAATACCGCCTTGGAACAGGCCTACGAGAATCGCAAGAATCCAGAATTCCGTTGCGGAACGCAAGAAGAACGCGGCAAACAACACAATGCAGATATAGGCGACCACAGCCGTGGTGATCATGGTTTTCGCGCCGAAACGACCGGCAAGCTTGCCGTACGCGATTGCGCTCGGGAATGCCACGAACTGCGTGACCAGCAGCGCCATTACCAGATGCGTAGAGTCGATGCCCAGCTGCGTGCCGTATGAGGTGCTCATGGAAATCACCGTGTTCACCGCGTCTATATAGAAGAAGAACGCAATCATGAACATCCACAACGGCTTGTTCTTGCGGATTGCACGAAAAGTGGAGCCGAGCTCTGCGAATGTGCCGCGGATGGCCTCACCGGTCTGACCCGCGGTAGCGCGGTAGTGCACCTGCTTATAGCTGGTGAGCAGCGGAATGGTGAACGCCACCCACCACAATGCGGTGATTACGAACGAAGCGCGCGTGCATGCCACCGTGGACCATCCAAGCAACGACGGACCGCCGAAAATCAGCGCGATACAGGCGATAAACGGAATCGTGGAGCCAATATAGCCCCATGCGAAACCATGCGAGGACACGCGGTCCATACGTTCATTCGACGTGATATCGACCAGCATGGAATCGTAGAACGTGAGCGAACCGTTCAGGCCGACCGTGGCGAGAATGCACACCACCAAGAAAACGAGCCAGCTGAGCGGCAACGCCATCGCACAGCAGGCGACCACGCCCGTCAGGAAGAATCCGGTAAAGAACTTCACCTTCATGCCCTGCACGTCGGCCATGGATCCAAGCACAGGCATCATCACCGCGATGATCAGCGACGCGATGGTCTGCGCGTACCCCCATGTCGACACGATATTCGATTGGCCGGCGGACTGCAGCAGCGAGTTTGCGTAGATTGGCACGACTGCGGTCGACAGCATCACGAATGCGGAATTGCCGACATCGTAGACGATCCACTTCTTTTCGCGGGTGGTAAGTTTTGCGTTGGGGTCCGGCATATGCTCTGGGGCAGTCTCTGTGGCCATGTCGGACGTAGGTGCGGATGCGGGCGCTGTTGCGCGTTCGGACATGATTGTTGACTCTTTCGAATAAACCGTCAATTCACTATTGTATATATTACAGTTCATCTTAAGCGGCTGTAAGGGGAGCGCTCTGCCGTTACGCATGAACATTGCATGAACATTGCGACTGATGTGTGATCGACATAAAAAATCTGAAATATCGAAATGCTGCAAATAATACTGGGAATACTGAAATGACGGAGATGAACATGTGCAGATTGTAGATTGCACCATCTGTATGTTGATGTCGTATGTTGATGTCGTGAAAAACGTTCGCAGAACGGTATATTGGAACGTGTCAAAATACTGGGAAAACACGAACTAAGTTTGCTGTGTGTGACTGCCGCCGCGCTGTTGCGTCGGCATATTTCTGCGAAGAGTCGAGGAGTCTGTATGAGTGGGGAAGTTCCGGACATGCTTGGTGCGAACGCTGAAATATTGCGCTCGATATTGAGCCAGCCATTGCCTGACACGCTTGACATGATCATCTGGCGTGGCGTCACGAACTCCGCGCAAGCGTCGCCATTCGAACGATTCGCGGCACGACTTTTGGTGGAAGCCGGTGCTGCGGGCATCCGAGACATTGCTGCCGAAAACGATTTTGATGTGATCCGACTGAGCACGACGAAACGATTCTGGCTGCGCTGCAACGGCAACGATCTTTCCAATGAACAATTCAATGTTGTGCAGGCGGTCGAATCGGCGCTTAACCGCATCGACTATGCCGACGACGAAGCGCGCAGGGCGGTGCACGGAGGTATGCCGGAAGCGTGCATCGACGAAAACTTCTATATTGCGAAATCGCAACAGTATCTGCGAAACGTGTCGGGTGCGATCGTGGCAATCGACAGTCTGCAGGAAGGTGAAAACAACTTCCGTAGAATGAGGGGTACGGAAGGGGCGCGCGGCGGAAATTGGGATATCAGCACCAGATTCGCCAATGTTTGCGAAAATCTCGAATTGCCTTTCCGCTTGCATTACCGATTTGACGTCGATGCGTCCAGCGGCGTGATGGTAGTGCGTTTCAGCATACCGAACACGGCGATCATGCCGGTTGCGTCGCAATATCGCGACGGATTCGCCTCCGCGTATGCCGTGCGATTGGCGGGCATGCTTGCGTGGGCGGCGTTCTCGTCAAGCGTACGACTGACGCAAGTCGATCTGACCGGTTGCGTGGGGGATGCTGACGGCATTCCCGTGATTTCCATGGGATTCGATCGCGTGCCATTCATGATGGGTGCGCTGCCTGCCATGAAAAACGGACAATGCGACGTGGTTCCGTTGGATGTCGATCCGCTGGCGCTGCTCAATTTGCTGCGCCCGGTGCGTTATGTGGGTTTCTTTGATGGGAACCGTGCCCTGACGCCAATCACACCGCTGGCAACGTCAGCCGTATTCTTGGAGAAACGTGTTTCCGAATGGCAGGATCAACGTGCGCTGCCTGAAGGATTGCGGGGATTCCTACGTGCCGACCGTGCCTGCGAACTTGACGTGATGCATGACGAATCGCCGGTTTCCACCGATGATGTGAACGCGATTATGGAAGAAAACGAAGGATCCCCCATGGTCGCCGAACTCCAATTGGAAGCCGCGTTGGCGCAACTTGGCGAAAGCGGTGAAGCAGGTGGGGTGTGCGAAGCGGGCGGAACTGACGAGACAGGCGTAGCGAAAATTGGCGAAAATGGCGAAATTCCGCTCTACTGCAGCCGTCCAGGCGTGCGACTCATCATCTCCCTGCTAGACGGCGACGAACACACGCGCTACTGGAAACTGCCGGATGCTGTAGTCGACGTACACCAGAATCTTGGGGAACTCGCCAAAAACAATGGCGACTATGAGCGCGCGGAACGTGAGCTGCGCGCCTGCATCAAACTTGCCCCAACCAGCGTACGTTTCTACGAGGAACTATCGCAGGTATACGCAAGAACCGACGAATACGGCAAAGCGGCCGACGTGCTCATCGGCGCGTTGAAAATCGCAGTGCTGCCTATCGATTGCGAAGTACTCTACTATCGACTTGGCTACGCATTGTGGCAGTTGGGACGTCTGCCGGAAGCGCTCGCCTGCTATGCGATGATGGTCAACGGCGGCACGCCATTCCGTACGGCCGCGCGCGATGAGGCCGAAGAAGTGAGTAGGCAGATGGGATTGCCTTCGCCGGATATGAAATATGGGGATGCGTGCGATGCGCTGCGATCCGGCGGCGTGCCGGTTGCGCCGGAAGACAAGGTGTTAGATACGATTGCCCGCGCCGCGATTTGCCTGACGGATGCTGGTTTCCCGCTACTGGCTCAGGATGCGGCTTGGATGCTTGGAATGCGCGATGGCGGTGATGTGATCGGCGCGGTTGCGATGAGCCTGCGTTTTGGAGCCGAAGGGCGTTCGAAGAACTAGCGCGACGACGCCGGGTGGGGTGTGCTGGGCGGTTTGACTGGCTGGCGGCTCGGGCTATGACTGGCTGGCGGCGTCTATGCGCGGGCAAATGGTGGTTTGGATGCGCTGTCTGCCGACCTGACGCATGTTGACCAGACAGCGGCATTCCGGGGAATTTAAGGCGATTGCTATCCACAAATTTGCGATTGGCTGGGGCTGGTTGTATAGTTGAGAAGTTGTGTGTTCTGCCTTGCATTCAGTTGCGGGGCATCGAACGCGCAGACTTGCAAGTCAATAGTAATTATAGGGAGTCCATTATGGCAGCTCGTTGCGCAGTGTGCGGCAAGGGACCGCAGACCGGTTTCACCGTTTCGCACTCACATATTCGCAATAAGCGCACCTTCCGCCCGAACCTGCAGCCGGTTCGCACCACCATCGACGGCGAGAACGTTCGCGTTCGCGTTTGCGTCAAGTGCATCAAGGCTGGCAAGGTTCAGCGCGTTGAAGCGTGAATCGCGAAATAACAGCTTGAAACCCCGGTAGACCAATGGTCACCGGGGTTTTGCTTTATCTTGATCCCGCCAGGGCTTTAAGCGTTCGGATTTCTCCACTCGATGGAGAAATCTTCCCGCGTACAGTGGCGTTTGCGTCCGTATTCCTCCAGTAGGTGGAGGAATACTCCCATTGGTTGGCTGGTTTGCGTCCTGATTTCTCCAGCGACTGGAGCTTTTTGCCCGCTAAGGGGCTTGTGGACGGGGTGATTTCTCCAGTGGGTGGAGGTTTTTGCCCGCTGAGGGGCTGGTTTGCGTCCGTATTCCTCCAGCGAGTGGGGAATTTGGGCGGTTTGAGTCGTACCCAGTGGTAGAAGCCGCATCTGTCGGCATAACTGGGGAGAATGGTGCGTTATGAGCACCACACTGGAAACACCGATTTCATCAATCGAGAGCAACCGCCGCAGAGTCGGCGCGCTGAAATCGCTTGGTGTGGTGTCAGTTGGCGACGCCCTGACCTATTATCCGTTCCGCGTAACCGATCCGGTTCCTGCGCGCTCACTGCATGAAGCGAAAATCGGGGAGAAAATGGCGTTCGCCGCGCATGTGCTCGAAACGCGCGTTTTCCCCATGGCACGTCGAGGCTTCCGCCTGATCGCAACAGTCACGGACGACGATTTCGCAGCGCGTCGCAACACCCCAAAATCGTTGGCGTCGCTGGTCTTCTTTTCGTATCGCAAATCGTATGTTGACTGGGTGCAGCGCAAACTGCACGCGGGAGCGCTGCTCGTCGTCGCAGGCGAGCCAAGCGTGTACGACAATCGTCTGCAATTCACGCATCCCGACCTGCTCACCATCAATCCCGTGCAATCGCAGTCGGAAAACGGGGAATGGAACGACGGTTTCGGCGATCCTGCGAATCCGCCTCTCGGCAATCTGAAATACGATGCGCAAACGATCGACGAAGCGCTGAAACGAGTTTGCCGTCCACGACCGGTATATCATGCAACTTCACGAATTTCCAGCGAACATATTCATGAATCGGTATTGAAATATATGGATGCGTTGCGCGGAGCCGAATATTTGGCAACGCAAAATGCAGGGAATTTCTTAGATAATCCTACGCAAGAAGGGGATTTTGATATTCCCCAAATTGATCGAGAAATACAGATTAAAGTACTCGGTAATGCTATTCCCGATATTATTCCGGAAGATTTTCGTGAGGAATATGGGCTTATGCATCGTGCTGAGGCATTCATGGCGATTCATGATCCGGTTGATCGCAAGAATTTCGATAACGCCTTGCAAACGTTGCGATATGAGGAAGCGCTGATCTGCCAGACCGCGCTCGTCAAATCACGCGATGCATCGCGCAAATCCAAGGCTACCGCATGCCCTGAAACGCGGTTGAAAGACGATTTCATCGCGTCGCTGCCATTCGCCCTTACGAACGGCCAACAGCAGGTCATCGCCGATATTTCCGCCGATATGGCGCACGATTACCCCATGCAACGATTGCTGCAAGGTGAGGTCGGTTCCGGTAAGACCGTGGTCGCGGTTGCTGCCATGATGCAGGCCGTCGGATCAGGCGGCCAGGCCGTGCTTGTAGCGCCAACGCAGGTTCTTGCCGAACAGCATTATGCGAGCATTTCCACAATGGTATCCAAACTGGGAAAAAGCGACGCAAATTCGAGTGATAATCAAAAAAATCTAGATGATGCCAATGCGCGGCGAAGCAATAAACGGTCCGCGCAAAGTTCGAAAGATGGGGAATTCGACGCAAAAACAATTCACAATAATGCTGTGGATAAAGGTGTACAACTTGCAGACCTTCTTGATTTGGCCGCATCTGATGATGTGGAAACCGGATTTTCCGGCAAAGGAAACGATATATTTGGCACAAAAGATGGGGAGATTCCTGTATTTCTTCTCACGGGAAGTATGCGACTTGCCGAACGTCGTCGCGTGCTCGCAGCAGCCGCATCGGGCATGCCCTGTATCGTCGTGGCGACGCACGCCGCATTTTCCAAGAGTTTCCAGGCGCCGAACCTCACCTTGGCGGTGATCGACGAACAGCACCGCTTCGGTGTGGAACAGCGCGAATCGTTGAATTCCAAGGGTTCTACGGCGCCTCATCTGTTGGTCATGACGGCCACGCCGATTCCGCGCACCGCAGCCATGACCTGGTTCGGCGATCTCGACATTTCCTCGCTGACCGAACTTCCCGGCGGCCGCAAGCCGATTCGCACATTCGTGGTGCCGGAAGACAATGCGTCGTTGATGGGTGAAATGTTTGCCCTGATTCGCAAGCGCATCGACGCGGGGGAACGTGCCTACGTGGTCTGCCCGCGCATTGACGCCGATGCCGAAGATGCGGACGGCGCGCTGGCGGCGTCAGCGGCTTCAGGCTCGAAAACCGCAGGTTCGTCGGCCGCGGCTTTTGACGACGCCTACGATCTTGGCGAAGACGACGACCGGCGCGCACAACGCCCCCCGTTGCATTCCGTGGCGGAAATCGTGGAGCGTCTGCAATCGCTGCCGCAGTTCAAAGGCATTCGATTCGCCACGTTGACCGGGCGTGACGATGACACCACAAAATCGCAGGTCATGGCCGATTTTGAATCCGGCATAACACCGATTCTGGTGGCGACCACGGTGATCGAGGTCGGCGTGGACGTGGCGAAAGCCAGCTGCATCGTGATTTTCGATGCGGACCGGTATGGGCTTTCGCAATTGCACCAGTTGCGTGGGCGCGTCGGCCGAGGCGGCACCGATTCGGGGGCTTTCCTGATTTCGCGTGCGCCCGCGGACAGTGATGCCGCCCGCCGTCTTGACGTGATTCAGGGCACGTTGGATGGTGCCGAAATAGCGCAGGCCGATTTGGAATTCCGCGGCGCCGGCGACGTGCTCGGCGACGCGCAATCTGGCGGAAAGTCAGGTTTGAAGCTGCTTCGTGTGGTTAAGGATGTGAAGATTATTGAGCATGCGCGGGTTGAGGCTACGAGGCTTGTCGCTCAGGATCCTGATTTACTCGAACATGTGCAGTTGGCCGGGGCGGTGCTTGATTTCACGCGCGGCAATGAAACGTTCCTGACCAGTAATTAGTTTGGTGCGATTAATTAATCGCCTGGCACGCTAGAGTGGTGCGTATGCGCGTAATTTCAGGACGATTCAAAGGCGTTGTATTGACCACGCCGAAAGCGGGCACTCGACCGACCACCGATCGCACCAAAGAGGCGATTTTCTCGCATCTCGATTCATGGGGAGTGTTGGACGATGCCCGCGTGCTCGATTTGTTTGCAGGAACCGGCGCTTTGGGCATCGAAGCATTGAGCCGTGGCGCACGAGAGCTGGTGGCGGTGGAATCATCCGCTCCGGCGGCCGCATTGATCGCGCAGACGCTGACCGCGTTGAAACATAACCGTTCGTGGGAACATGGCATGAGTGCCCGCGTGGTGAAGGCGCGCGCGGAAAAATACGCGGCTTCAGCTTCGGCCGTTGAACCGTTCGACATGGTGTTCATCGACCCGCCGTACGCCTTCGAAACGAATGATTGCAACCATCTGCTCGCCGATCTTGCCAGCCGTGAACTGACTTCCAGCAACACGGTGATCATGCTGGAACGATCCACCCGTTCCGAAGAGCCCACGGCTCCAGAAAACTGGGAAATCACCGATCGGCGCGATTATGGCGAAACCGCCGTCTACTACATTGAACCCAGCGAGCCAATCTCAGATAACGGTCAGCAATAATCGCAAGAAAAAACTTGCGATTATTCCGCGTAAAAACAAGCGTTTAAAAGCTAGCGTTTGCGCGGATGGGCGGCGGAAACCTCCCAACCGAGCGCCATCAAGGTCTTGCGATCGGCCTTGTCGAGCTTGGCGCAATCCAACGCTTCGATCAGGTCGGGACGCAACTCATTGGTTTTCTCGAGCGCCTCATCGCGGCGGAAACGATCCACTTTCGCATGATTGCCGGAAAGCAGCACGTCCGGAACCTTGATGCCACGCCATTCCGCGGGCTTCGTGTACTGTCGGTGCTCCAACAGCGCGTTCTCGCCCGTATACGATTCCTCAACAATCGAAGCGGCATTGCCCATAAAACCGGGCAGCAGCCGCGTGATCGCCTCCAACATGACCGACACTGCGACCTCGCCGCCGTTCAACACGTAATCGCCGATCGAATATTCGCGCACGTCAATGCCTTGCGCGCGGTAATACTGCGGAATGCGCGCGTCATACCCTTCGTAACGGCCGCAGCCGAACAGCAGATGATCGGCATGGCTCAGTTCCGTCGCATCCTGTTGTGTGAACAGCGGGGCGGAAGGATTCGGAAAAATCAGCACAGGACCTGCGGAAGATGGTGCAATATCAGTTTTTTCGGAATTCTCAGGACCTGCGGAAGATTGTGCAGTGTCGGAATCTGCAGTATCGCAAGAATCGCCAGTATCGAAGGAATCCGCAGAATCCTCAATATTTTCCGTATTTTCGATTACCGCAGGCTCAAGCTGCAGCAGCTCGTCGAGGCATTCGCTCCACACTTCCGGCTTCATCACCATGCCTGCGCCACCGCCGACAGGAGTGTCGTCGACGGAATGATGTACGTCGTGCGTCCAGTCGCGCAGATTGTGCGCGGTAACCTCCACAAGCCCTTTCGACTGCGCTTTGCCGAGCAGACTGAGGTTCAGCACTTCAAAATATTCCGGGAAAACAGACACGATATCGATCTTCATAATGTTCAGAATACCGGGATGCCTGCCAAGTGGCAGGAAACATAAAAAGTGGGCACTGGATTCCAATGCCCACTTGAATGGATATGTGATCGAAAGCGCGTAATCATGAATGCTTACGCAGGATCGCAAACGATCACAGTCCCGGAATAAGACCTCCAGGCGGATCGAGGGTCAGATAGCCCTCTTCGAGGTCGATGTCTGGCACGAGCTCGTCCACGAATGGCACGAGCGCGCTGTTCTCAACCACAACGCCGTCGGCATCCTTCACCGGATTGGCGAGACGAATCTTCAGCAGCCATTGGGCCACTTCTATCACGTCAACGACTTTGCCGACCACCACGCCCGGTTCGAGACCAAGCATATTGTCTTCAGCCAGTCGCGCCTCAAGACCGATGAGGTCTTTCGGATACCACTCGTCGGCTTCAAGCATGTCTTCCGGATCGTCCGCCTCGCCATACAGCACAATGCCGTTGGCCGCTTCGGACTGGTCGCGGTTGTCAATGCCTTCGAACTTGATGATCCAACGGTTTTTGAAGGTACGGGAGTTCTCCACCACATACTCTTCTTCGCCGTCTTTCGTGTACAACACAGCACCGGGAGCGAACCGGTATTCCGGTTCGTCCGTAAAGATCTGCACGGTGACTTCGCCTTTGAGCCCCTGCGCACGCCCGATACGACAGACCCTCAGCAGCTCGGGCTGTTGAGGGTCGTCAGAATGCATATCACGCACCACGCTAGGATCTCACCTGCGCACGTCCATGATGTCGACGCGCACCTTGTGGTCGGACAGTGCCTGCACCACGGCGCGAATCGCATTTGCCGTGCGTCCGCTGCGTCCGATGACGCGACCGATGTCTTCCGGGTTGACGCGCACGCGAATGAGTTCGCCACGCGCGTTCTCATGGGACTTCACCGAAACGTCGTCGGGGAAATCGACGATGTTCTTAATCAGATGTTCCACAGCCTGGGCGAGCATGATCACTCAGCTTCCGCAGCCGGCTCTTCAGCCGGAGCTTCCTCGGTAGCGGCGGCTTCGGCTTCAGCCTTGGCCTTGGCGTCAGCTTCGGACTTTGCAGCCTTCAGCTTCTGAGCCTGAGCCTCAACGGCCTCAACGCGAGCGGCGGCATCCGGGCCAGCTTCAACGGTCTTCAGGGTGCCTTCAGCACCGTCAAGGCCCTTGAACTTCTGCCAGTCACCGGTGATCTTCAGCAGGTTCAGCACCTGCTCGGTCGGCTGAGCGCCAACGCCGAGCCAGTACTGAGCGCGCTCGGAATCGATAACGATGGTCGAAGGCTGGGTGTTCGGATTGTAGGTACCGATCTCTTCGATGGCGCGGCCATCACGCTTGGTACGGGAATCCATGATCACCACGCGGTAGAACGCGTAGAACTTCTTACCCATGCGCTTCAGACGAATCTTGGTTGCCAAAATGGCTCTCCTTGTATAACTAGGGGTGTGCGTTTCGTTTTCTGTGTGGGGCACGGAATCCGAAACCCACATGTTCCTCACGTCACGCGATAGTTAGAGGGCCTCGCGCGCGCGAATAACTTACCAAGTATAACCGTGGGGTACGGACGGATGGGTCTTAGGATGTTTCCCGCTCTATGTGACTTTCCGAATCCGTGCAAAACCGGGAAGTCGTTTGTCTGATTCTGCGGAAACGGTCAATTATGCGGCGAATGTGATGCCTTGAATGACCGAATCGGCAGAATCGGACATTTGCTGGCATTCGTGAGATGTTTGCGTGGGTCTACATGGCGGAATCGTCGGAATCAGGCAGGCTGGCTACACTTGGAGGTTCCGAGTTTGCGTATGTCCGTTCGGAGTGAACGGTTTGCATAGGGGGAGTTGCCTGAATGATTATCGCGCTTTGGATTGCGTTGATTATTTGCGTTGTATGGATTGCGCTTGGCGAGATGCCGGCTGGTTGGGATGGCCATTTGCCGCTGCCGTACTTGATTGCGTTGATTCCGTTGCTGTGGATTCCGACGCTTGTGATCGCCGTCGCCGGTTTCGCGTTGCATGAGCCGGCTCTCGGGGGAGTCGCTGCGGTGGTCTGTCTTGCGTCGCTGCTACGCAAAATCGCATATTGGATGGAAAATCTTAATTCTCCCAATACTGCGCAGAGGGTTGCCGAAAAACTTGCGGAAAAGCGTGAAACATCTCGTGAAACAGGCAATGAAGCTGTTACGGAATCCGCGAAACATGGCCGTTTCCGTGTGATGACGCTGAACTGCCGATTTGGTCGCGCCAACGCTGCGGCAATCGTCAGTGCGGTCAAAAAACATGATATTGCAGTACTTGCATTGCAGGAATTGACGGACGATCTGGTTGCGCAATTGGACGCTTCGGGATTGTCTGATTTGCTTCCGTACCGTCAGTTGGGGGAGAGCAAGGGGACGGACAATGGCGGATTCAACGGTGTGTGGATTCGTATTGAACCAAGCGACATGTCTCCGGTCACTGCGGTGATTCCCGCGGCCGACGTGCCGGGCGTGTGCTTCCCGATCGATTCGATGCGCGGCATCACGTTTGTTTCGGCACATCCGAAGTCTCCGATGCGCGGATGCAGGGAATGGTCCGCCGGCATCATCGGTTTGGGGGAGTTGGCGACCACTCAGAAGCAGGGCGACATCACCGTTGTGTTGGGTGATTTGAATTCCGGTACCGATCATCCAAGCTTCCGCAAGCTGCTGAATGCGGGCTTCAAGGATGCGGCCTTGTGCGAGGCGAAGGGCCGTCATGCCACGTTCCCATCATGGCTGCCGTGGCCGCGCATCATTCTCGACCATGTGCTTTTCACCAAGGGATTGGACGCTTCCGACGTGAGTTCGTTCTGCGTTGAAGGCAGCGATCATCTTGCGCTTGTTGCCACGTTGACGTTGAAGTAGTTGATGGCGATTATAAGGTAGTCGATTCAGCTGAAAACAGCTGATTGGAGTACGCAAAAAGGGGATGCGATTCGTCTTGAATCACATCCCCATTTTTATACGTTACCGTTTTCGCGTCGCTTGCTTTAGTGCAGCAAGCCGGACAGTCCGCCGCCAAAGTTCGGCGGCAGCTCACCGGCATCGCCCATCAAGTCTTGCAATCCGGCGGGAAGTGCAGGATTCTGCGGCTTCTTGGCAAAAGCGGAACCGCCGGAAGGCTTACCGTCGGAGTTCTTGCCGGCAAGCTTGTCGCGCAATGCCTTCTCTTCAGCCTCGCGCTTCATCGGATTGCCGGACTTACCGCCCTTCTTCTTGCCCTTCTTGCCTTTGCCCTTGCCTTTGCCCCCGCCCATGGCTGGGCCGCCAAAGCCAGGCATGCCAGCGCCGGCCTTGTTGCTCATACGCTTCATCATCTTCGCGGCCTGCTCGAAACGCTGCAACAGCGCGTTCACCTGCGAAACGGTCACGCCGGAACCGTAAGCGATACGAGCTCGACGAGAACCGTCAATAATCGAAGGATCACGACGTTCCGCAGGAGTCATCGAACGAATAATGGCTTCAGTACGATCGATTTCCCTCTCGTCGAACTGCTCAAGTTCTTTACGATGCGCGGCCATACCCGGAATCATGCCAAGCAGATTCTTCATCGGACCAAGCTTGCGCACCTGCTGCAGCTGATCGAGGAAATCATCCAAACCAAAGGAACCATCGGAAATCTTGATGGCGGCCTTACGAGCCTCTTCCTCATCGAACTGCTTCTGCGCCTGCTCGATCAGGGTAAGAATATCGCCCATATCGAGAATGCGGGAAGCCATACGATCCGGGTGGAAAACCTCGAAATCCTTCAGACCTTCGCCAGTGGAAGCGAACAGAATCGGCTTGCCGGTAACGGAGGCGACCGAAAGCGCGGCACCGCCACGGGCGTCGCCATCAAGCTTCGAAAGCACCACGCCGGTGAAGTCCACGCCCTCATCGAACGCCTTCGCCGTCTGCACGGCATCCTGACCGATCATCGCGTCGATTACGAACAGGATTTCGTTCGGCTGCACGGCGTCGCGAATATCGCGAGCCTGCTTCATCAGCTCTTCGTCAACGCCGAGACGGCCTGCGGTATCGATGATGACCGTGTCGTACAGCTTCTGCTTGGCCAGCGCAACAGCGTCACGCGCCACCTTCACCGGATCGCCGGTGGTCAGACCCGGGGAAGCAACGGCTTCGCCACCGTCGGACTGCACGCCCTTTTCCGGAGCGTACACGGGCACGCCTGCACGTTCGCCAACCACCTGCAGCTGCGTCACTGCGTTCGGACGCTGCAAATCGGCCGCGACCAACAGCGGAGTGTGGCCGGAATCCTTCAGCCAGTAGCCGAGTTTGCCTGCGAGGGTGGTTTTACCAGCACCCTGAAGACCGGCGAGCATGATGACGGTCGGCGGATTCTTCGCAAAATTCAGCGGTCGGTCAACGCCAGCGCCAAGCACGGCCGTCAACTCTTCGTTGACGATCTTCACGACCTGCTGGGCCGGATTCAGCGCCTGGGAAACCTCGGTGCCGAGCGCACGCTCGCGGATTCGGCCGGTGAAGGAACGCACCACGTCGAGCGCCACGTCGGCGTCGAGCAGCGCGCGGCGGATTTCGCGGATCGTACCATCGATATCAGCCTCGGAAAGCTTGCCTTTGCTCTTCAGATGCTTGAACGCATTCGAGAGCCTATCTGTCAAAGAACTAAATGCTGCCATAATGTCCCTCAGTCTAGCCGTCCCGCGGGAAATTTCGCATTCCAATTAATGGTGTTGATGATGTTCGGTTGATATTCGGTGAGATGCTTGATGCTATTTGCATGAGAAATGACAATCCCGTCTCTTCCAATAGGAGAAGACGGGATTATTGCTTATTAAGAGCGCTGCGGATTATTTGAGGGTCCAGGTGGGACCCTGGGGAGTGTCTTCGATGGCGATTCCGGCTGCGCCCAAGGCATCACGAATGGCGTCGGCGCGGGCGAAATCCTTGGCCTTGCGGGCTTCGGCACGCTCCTCCAACTGTTCGGAAACCAAACGGTCAAGCGCAGTATGCTCAGCGGAATCGGCACCGGCTCCGGCGGTGCCGCCGGCCGCACCCTCGCTTACCCACGGTTCCGCCAACGGATCCAAACCAAGCGTATCGAGCATCGCACGCACATTCACCAAAACAGCGCGAACTTCATCCTTCGCAACATCCGAATCAACACGATCGGCAAGCTTCGAAAGCAACGTGTTGCCAGAACGAATCGCCGTGAAAATCGCAGCGGAGGCGCCGGAAACATTAATATCGTCATTCATTGCGGCGACGAAATCAGCCGGCAGCTCATCGGCGGAAACCGAAACGATCTCCTCACGGGACGGCTGCCCGCCAACGGCGGCACCGGCACGTTCGATGAAATTCGACACACGATCGTACGCGGACTGAGCCTCGGTCAACGTCTGATCCGACCATTCCAACATGGAACGATACTGCACGGAACCAAGCGCGTAACGTACCACCCAAGCGGAATTTTCCGCCAAAACCGCCGGCACGGACAAGCCGTTGCCCAGCGACTTCGACATCTTCTCACCCTTGGCGGTAACCCATGCGGAATGCATCCAACGAGCCGCCGAATCGTAACCGGCGGCACGAGTCTGCGCCATTTCGTTCTCATGGTGCGGGAAACGCAAGTCCAGCCCGCCACCATGAATGTCGAACATATCCTTCAAATAGCGGTGGCTCATCGCCGAGCATTCAATATGCCAACCCGGGCGACCCGTGCCGAACGGAGTATTCCAACGCGCGTCAAGCGGATCGGAATCCTTCGGAGCCTTCCACAATGCGAAATCACGCGGATCATGCTTGTCTTCCGACATGTCCGCAGGATCAACCGGGTTGTACTTGTCGTTGCCCGTATTGTCGACAGACGGACCCATGGCATCGGCCACCTCGGAAGCGGCATCGGCCACAGCGGTCTGCTTCTGATGCGTCAACTCGCCATAGTGCGGCCAGCTGGCAACGTCGAAATACACGTTGCCGGTCGGATTGCCGTTCTCATCAGTCACCACGTAGCCGTGGCCGTTGTCGATGATCTGCTTGATCAGATCGATCATGTCGATCATATGGCCGGTCGCACGCGGCTCATACGTAGGTGGCTCAACACCCAACGTGTTGTAAGCCTCAGTGAATTCACGCTCGTAAATGTACGCGCGCTCCCACCACTGCTGACCGGCGGCCGCAGCCTTATCGAGAATCTTGTCGTCGATATCGGTGACATTGCGCACGAACGTGACCTTGTAGCCCAAACGCTCGAACCAGCGACGCACCACGTCAAACGCGACAGCCGCACGAATATGGCCGATATGCGGCGAGCTCTGCACGGTGGCGCCACACACGTACATGCCGACCTGACCAGGCTTGATCGGCGTGAAATTCGACACGGCGTGCGATGCGGTGTCGTACAGCTTCAGATCGGCAGCGGCGCTCGCCACTGCGTCAACTGCGGTTGCGACGCTAGAAATGTTGATATTCTGCGGTTCTTGCGTGTTCGTCATAACCACGAGAGTATTGCCAGAATCGGACATGCATGCGAGATGAAAATGAACGGCAAAACGGTTTTTGTTGGATTTGTGAACATCGTTTACGTAGGTGATGCAACAATAGAACGTATGACGCAATCGCAGGTGCTGATTTTGCAACACGTTCCGTGGGAGAGACCGGGACGCATTTTAGACAGTCTGGATGATTTGGGACTGCAGTATCAAATCATCAATGTCGCCAAGCAGAAGAAACCGGATTTGCCTGATTTTGGCGAGGTTTCCGGCGTGGTGATCATGGGCGGCCCGATGGGTGCGCTCGACTACGACAAGTATCCGGGATTAAAGGCCGAGGCCAAGCTCGCGCGGGCTGCGGTCAGCGTTGGCAAGCCGGTGTTGGGCGTGTGCCTGGGACATCAGATCATCGCCACCGCGCTGGGGGCGAAGCTGAAGTCGGGAGATGCTCCGGAAATCGGTTTTGCGCCGATTAAATGCATCGACAAGCATGATTATTTCTCGATGTGGAACAAAACCGTGGATGTGCTGCACTGGCATAACGACGTGGTGTCGTTGCCGGAGGGCGCGCAGCCATTGGCACGATCCGCGAAGACCAAGGTGCAGGCGTTCCGTTTTGGTTCCGCTCTGGGCATGCAGTTCCACTTGGAGGTTACCCCTACTCTGTTGGAGGAGTGGCTTGACGAGTCAAGCATGGTCAAGGATCTCAAGGCTGCCGGCGGATCGAAATCGCAGTTGCGCGAGGCGTTCGCCGAATATAATCCGCAGTTGCAGCCGCTTGCGGATCAGGTGTTTTCGAGTTTTGCCGCTCGTTGTAATTCGTATGGGCAGAATTTGGCTCAGGCGCAGCAGGGCTGATCGCCGAGTTGCGTGCGGCTCCGATTGCTGCGTAGCGCTGGTGGCGATTCGCAAGTTGCGGCATTGCCTGCAGGTTTGGGAGATGTTCCCGCTACATTGGTGACTTATGCCGACTTATGATTTGGGACTTGAACACGTTTCGCTTGCTTTTGCGACCAAGAATATTTTCAACGATGTAACGCAGGGTGTTTTTGAAGGCGACCGCATCGGCATCGTCGGTAAGAACGGCGACGGCAAGTCCACGTTGCTGCATTTGTTCAAAGGCACGCAGGAGCCGGATTCCGGTCGCGTGACCATTCGCGGCGGGCTTACGTTCGGCATGCTCGACCAGCGTGACCCGCTCGACGACAACGCCACCGTGCGCGAAGCTGCGCTCGAAGGCCGTGAAGACTACGAATGGGCTGCGGAAACCAAGTCGCGCGAAATCGTCGAAGCATTGCTTGGCGGCATCAGCTTGGAAGCGAAAATCGGTTCGCTTTCCGGCGGTCAGCGTCGCCGCGCCGATTTGGCACGCCTGTTGCTCAAGGATTGGGATATTCTCGCACTCGACGAGCCTACAAACCATTTGGATGTGGTGACCATTCACTGGCTGGCGGAACATTTGAAGAACCGTTGGCCGGCCGGATCCGGCGCGCTGCTGCTCGTCACCCATGACCGTTGGTTCCTCGACGAAGTGTGCGAATCCATGTGGGAGGTGCATGACGGCGAAATCGAGCCGTTTGAAGGCGGCTATTCCGCATACATGCTGCAGCGCGTGGAACGCGATCGCCAAGCCGACGTGCGTGAAACGAAACGTCGCAATCTGGCTCGTAAGGAACTTGCCTGGCTTACCCGCGGTGCCCGCGCCCGTTCCACCAAGCAGAAATTCCATGTGAAGGCCGCGCGTGAGCTCATCGCCGACGTGCCTCCGGTGCGCAATACGCTGGAATTGAAGCAAATGGCCACATCCCGCTTGGGCAAGCAGGTGGTTGACCTGATCGACGTGACGCAGATTTTCGAACATGTGCAAGGCGAGGCCGATATCGATCCTGACGTTGCCGACATGGAAGCGTCGGCATCGCGCGTCGATGTGGTGCCGGCCATGTACGCCGAGCCGCAAGTGCATGGTTCCGTGGAAGTTGCCGTCGACGATCTGACTGATCCGCGATTGGTGGATGCCGGTGTTGCAGCGGCGCAAGTTGCTGCAGCTGCGAAAGAATCGCAAGAAATTCAGGAATCGCAAGAAAATAATACTGATGATTCTACAGAAGAAATTACTTCTGCAGCGCAAAAAATTACTGTTACCGGTCGTAAGATTCTTGACGACGTGACATGGCTGATCGGGCCGGGCGATCGTTTCGGCATCGTCGGCGCGAACGGTGCCGGAAAATCGACGTTATTGAAGATTCTTGACGGCACGATCACCCCCACTGTAGGTCATGTGAATATCGGCAAAACCGTGAAATTCGCGGTGCTTTCACAGCGTCTCGACGAATTGGAGAAGCTCGGTAAATACAAGATCAAGGAAGTGCTGAGCCGTTACAAGCCGAGCTATATCGTGGACGGCAAGGAAACCACGCCGGGGCAGATGATGGAGCGTCTCGGATTCGAGTCGGCGCAGCTGATGACGCCGATCAAGGACCTATCGGGTGGTCAGAAGCGTCGTATGCAGTTGCTGCTGATCCTACTGGACGAGCCGAACGTGCTCATCATGGATGAGCCCGGCAATGATCTCGACACCGACATGCTCGCCGTGATGGAGGATCTGCTCGACACTTGGCCGGGAACTCTGATCGTCGTCTCCCATGACCGGTATCTGCTCGAACGCGTCACCGATCAGCAGTTCGCGCTGATCGGCGGCAAGGTGCGCCACCTGCCCGGTGGCGTGCAGGATTATCTGGACATGACTGAGGCCATCAAGAACGGCAAGGATCCGTTTGCGGACGAGAAGGCAGGTGCCGGCAAAGGCAAGAAGGGCGGTTCCGCTGGGACTGCCGGTTCCACGACCGAAGGCACCGCAGGCAACTCCGCAAGTGGGTCTGCGACTGCTGAAACCGCATCTTCCGCGCCTTCTACGCCGAAACTTTCCGGCAAGGCCTTTCACGAAGCCTCCAAGCGCGTATCGGCAATCGAGCGCAAACTCGCCAAACTCGAAGAGCAGAAAGCCGATCTTGAGCAGCAAATGGCCGCGCACGACCCCAGCGACTACGAGGGCCTAGGCAAGCTCAACGACCAGCTTCAAGCCGTCACCGACGAGTCCGAAGAACTTGAACTCGAATGGATGGAACTCTCCGAACAGCTTGAGTAGCATTCGTATCGTCCGCGTCAATTACCGGACAGGGTGTGCATGTTGTGGCGGCGGCGCAGCTCCTCCATCGTTTCCGGTGAATGTTGGCCATTCGTGCGACAGCGATGCGTGGCATTCCATGTGCCAATGTCATATTCTTGTTATTGCAGGAAACCTTAGCTGTTCTTGTCGGAGAGACCAATGGAGGTGCCTTATGAATCAAGTGATGCGAAGAAGCGCCTGTTGCTTGTTGTCCAGCTTGTTGTTGTGGTCATGCGTTGGCTGCACGAAAGCTGCACATGAAAGTTTCGGTGATGGCTCCGTACAGAGCGGCAGCGAGAATGATGATGCCGCAAAACAGGCATATAAAGCATTTACTGTGGACGCTCTGGACCGTGTCGCCGTCGATGATCTCAATAGCTCGGGCAAACTGGTTCTAGTAAACAAGTTGGGTGCGAAATCCGTACATGGCGATGATGCTATTTCATTTACAAAAACAGTTGATGACAGCAATATGTATTATGTCATCTCCATGTGTAAGCAGAAGGAGCAGGCTCCTTATTCGTTTGTTCTCTACAAAGATGGACAGCCACACACCCTAACCACTAGGGAGGCCTGTACATCTAACGGAATAGAAACGATCTCTCTCCCGGCGAAGAATTTCCCAGATGCCACCTCATTGTCCATTATCAATATCGGCAATACGGATCTTGTTGTTTCCGTATATGAAGTAAAGGAACCCCATCATGAATAATTTCAGTCATAATGCTCCCTGTCGTGCTGCCATCATCATGGTTTGTGGCATCACGATGAATGCTACTGGGCTAGTTGTTGCAAAACTGGCCGATTAGGTAGATGGGGTAGTAGGTGATGTTGTGGTCGGTTTCGATGTTGCCGGGGCCGAAAACTAATCCTTGGCGAAGGTGATAACTTTCCTCTGCGAGCACATTATTAAGAGCCCGATGAACCTTGTTTGATATCTTCTTGCGTCTGGCGAACGTCTATGAGACTGTTGTTTTGCGCAAAAGATGCTACTGCAGCTGGCATGCCTCCAATGATCAGATATTTTCTGAATATCGCAGATCTGACAACAAAAAGGGCTTTCCCGCGTTGAAACGGGAAAGCCCTGTAGGTTTGGGATTAGGCTGATTGGATCAGCGACCGGTGATTTCGGAGCCGAGCACCTTTTCGCTCAAGGCCTTCGGACCGCGCGTCACTGCGACCGCGCCGGAACGAACCAGCTCGATAATGCCGTAATGCTCCAAAAGCCCCAGCAGCGCATCAATCTTGCCTTCGGCACCGGTGGCTTCGATGGTCAGCGACTCCGGATTCACATCGACCACGCGCACGCGGAACAGACGCACGATCTCAAGCACGTCGGAACGGTTGGATTCGTCGGCAGTTACCTTGATAAGCACCAGTTCGCGCTCCACAGTGGTGTTCGGATCCAAATCCACGATTTTCAACACATGCAGCAGCTTGTTGAGCTGCTTGATGATCTGCTCGAGCGGCACCTCATCCACATCGGCGGTCACCGTGACACGCGAAATGTCAGGACGCTCGGTGGGGGAGACGGACAGCGAGTTGATGTTGAACGCACGACGGGCGAACAGGCCGGCAATACGTGCCAGCACGCCCGGACGGTTCTCTACGAGCACGGAAAGCGTATGGCGCTTGGAACCCGGCTGAGATGCAGGATACATTGGTAGACCCTTCCTTACTACTTACTCGTTTACTCGTTGTCGGCAGCGGCCTTCGGGCGCTGCAGCGGCTTGATTCCGGGCATATAGGTGACATTGTCGTTGGAATCGCCAGCTGCGACCATCGGCCACACCATAGCGTCCTTCCACACGCGGAAGTCGATAAGCACCGGGCGATCGTTGATTTCGTTGGCCTTCTTGATCGCCTCAATGGCTTCTTCTTCCGTGAACGCACGCATGCCGATGCAACCGTACGCTTCGGCAAGCTTCACGAAATCAGGAACATCCACGATTTCCGGCGTATTCTCTCCATCCATCAGATTGGTGGCGGAATAATGCTCGCCGTAGAACAGGGTCTGCCACTGACGAACCATGCCATACACGGAATTGTTCAGCAGCGCGATCTTGACTGGCGTGTGATCGTGGAACGCGGTCGCCAGCTCTTCAGACGTCATCTGGAAGGAACCGTCGCCGTCAATCAGCCACACCGGCTTCTCGCCCTCATGGAAACGTTCGGAACCGACACGAGCGCCGATGGCGGCCGGCAGTCCGTAACCCATGGTGCCAAGGCCGCCGGAGCTCAGCCAAGAATGCGGCTTCTCGAAATCGATGAGCTGCGTGGCCCACATCTGATGCTGGCCCACACCGGTAACCCAAATCGTGCCAGAATCAGCCAAGTCGGAAAGCTGCTTGATGACCCACTGCGGAGCGAGCGAACCATCGGTCGGCTCATCCCACTTGATCGGGTACTTTTCACGCCAATCGTTGATGATCTCCCACCAATGCGAAGTGTCAGGCTTGCCATGCACGGCCTGCTCGCGCTTGATTTCCGGAATGAGATCCTTCAGCACGGTTGCCACATCGCCAACGATCGGCACATCCGGCTGACGGTTCTTGCCGATTTCCGCCGGATCGATATCAATGTGAATCACACGTGCACCCGGAGCGAAAGCGTCAAGCTTGCCGGTTACACGATCGTCGAAACGAGCGCCGATCGCAACAAGCAGATCGCAACGCTGCACGGCACCGGTAGCGGCAATCGTGCCATGCATGCCAAGCATGCCAAGCACCTTCGGATCGGAATCAGGCACAACACCGCGTGCGGGCAGCGTGGTGACGATCGGAGCGTTCGTGACTTCCGCCAGCTCCTGCACGAGCTTGCCGGCATCGGAACGTGCCGCTCCGCCGCCCACATACAGCACCGGACGGTACGACTGCTCGAACAGCTTCGCAGCGTCGGAAAGCACACGGCCGTGCGCCTTCGTGGTGGGGTTGTAGCCGGGCAGAATCATGCGCTGCGGCCACGAATAGTACATATCGCCGGTCTGTGCGGTTTTGGTGACGTCGACCACCACCGGACCAGGGCGGCCGGAACGTGCCACATAGTGCGCTTCAGCCAGCACACGCGGAATGTCCTGCGCACGCGTGACCAGATAGGAGTGCTTGACCACCGGGTAGGTTGCGCCGACGATATCGGCTTCCTGGAAGGCGTCGGTGCCAATGGCGTTCACGCCGACCTGGCCGGTGATGACCACCATCGGCACGGAATCCATGTTCGCGTCGGCGATCGGGGTGATCATGTTCGTGGCGCCCGGGCCGGACGTGACGATGCACACGCCGACCTGACCGGTCGATACGGCATAGCCTTCAGCCGCATGACCTGCGGCCTGTTCGTGGCGCATCAGCACAAAACGGAAGCTGGTTTCATCATTGATTGCATCGTATACCGGCAGAATCGCGCCGCCTGGAACGCCGAAAACATCCTTGACGCCCAGATCTTCCAGCGAACGTACCAGCGCTTCGGCGCCGGTCATCTTCTCGCCGTCAACAATGGTCTGCTTTTCAGTGGTTGCGGCTGCCTTGGGCATGCCGCTGAATGCCTGCAGGGGCGTAGGTAACACCATGTTCCCTCTCATATTCGCTCGTGGAACTTTCTTACAGGGGTATGCTGCCGCGTTTCGGTGCACGCAATCAGCCGAACCCCATCATCGGAAAGCGGCGCAATCGCTTGTGGCGACTTGCGAATCGCAATCCTTCGCTAGTAATCAGTCTATGCTATCGGCTGACAGGAGAATATGCCGGATTCGTGCCATATTCTGGCGTATTGCGTTCCGCGGCGGTATGAGAGGGCGGATTCGTAGCTGCTTGTTATCTACCTGCGACTACTTACTGGTGTTTTCGCCGTTGCTGCCGTTACTTTCGTTGCCGCTGTGCTTGTGATGATGTTTGCGATGCTTACGGACGTTTTGTGCTTCAGGCTTGCGATTGTCCAGTGCCTTCCAACCTTCTTCGGCTGCGGCGAGTTGCGCCTTGCGTTTGCTGGTGCCTGTGCCGGTGCTGATGATTTCGTCGCTTTCGCCCAGCATGACGTTCGCAGTGAACACTTGCGCATATTCCGGACCGGAAACCGACATCTGGTAGCGCGGTTCGCCGAAGCCCATGCCATGCGCTTTGACGGTAAGCGAGGTTTTCCAATCGAGGGCTGGGCCTTCCGTCGCGACTTCCGCAAGCGTTTCGTCAACAAGATGATGCACAACGCGACGTGCCTCGTCAATGCCATGCTGAATGAACGTCGCACCGATCAACGATTCGACGATATCGCACAGAATCGAGCTTTTATCAGCGCCGCCCTGATCGCTTTCGCCATGACCGAGCAGAATGTACGGGCCTGCATTGAGCTTTTCGCGAGCGATTTTGCTCAAGGATTCCTCGGAAACGGCTTTCGCGCGCATTTTCGCAAGCTGCCCCTCGTTCATGTCGGGGTGTGCCTTATACAGGGTTTCCGTGGAGACGAGCTCAAGCACGGCGTCGCCAAGGAATTCCAAACGTTCGTAGTTTTTTGCGCCCGGATTCTCGTGCGAGAAGGAGCGGTGGGTGAGCGCTTCGACCAGCAGGTCGGGTTCGAGCGTGGTGCCGAGCGCTTCAAGCAGTGCGTTGGCGGTCATCTCGCCTTCGGGAACGGCGGATGCGTCGGCGTTGTTCTGGGTCATAATCGTCCTCGGTTTCGTAGTGGGTATGCGACGGCGAAGCTCGCCGCGCTGTTCGGGACGTTGCGTACGTGGCAACAAGCCAGCGAATCTGGCCGATTGCTATGCAAACAACGATCCCGTTCAGTCTACTCTCCACCCATGTCGAGGCGGAAATGCAGGGAAATGCGCGGATACTAGGTGGATGCGATACTTGGCGGATGCGAGGTGAGATGGTCGGGTGCATGCGAATGCATATGGCCAAGTGCGCAGCCTGAAATATACGAAAACCCTGCCACCCGTCGATGGCAGGGTTTCAATGCTTCATGCCGTTACTCGGCAGCCACTCACTTGGTGTGGATGGAGCGGACAGCCTCGCGGTACACGCGGCCGCGGTAGGCGCCGCAGCTCGGGCAGGCCATGTGCGGCAGCGCCGGAGCGCCACAGTTCGGGCAGGTAACGGTCTGGGCGGCCTTGGCCTTCCAGTTTGCGCGGCGAGAATGAGTATTCGCGCGCGAGGTCTTGTACTTAGGCAGTGCCATTGTGTTTCCTCTGTTTCGTTCGAACGATTGAGCTTAAGCGTTCAGTATCTTAACTTGTGCTCCGTACAAATTGCAAAAACCGAGCAAAATCAGCCCTGCCAGCACCCGGATGGACCTTACTCGTTGCCTTCCAGCCGGGCCTTCAAGCCTTCCAAAGCGGCGAAACGAATATCGGTCACATCGTGATGATGGTCCGGATCCTCGTTCAGATCGGCGCCGCACTGAGAGCACAATCCCAAGCAATCAGGCTTGCACAGCGGCTGCAACGGCAGTTCCTCGACCAACGTGTCGCGCAGAAGCGTCTCAATATCGGCCCAGGATCCGCCTTCAAGCAACGGATACGAATCCTCCGACTCGTCTTCGCCGGCGATAATGTCGACTTCCTCTTCCTTGACGCCGCCCTTGCCGTTTTTGCCGCCCTTGCCGGACGCAACGCTTGCGGACTTGTCTTCATATGGGAAGAACGAAGTGACGTTCACCGTCCAATCGCGCTTGATCGGTTTCAGACAGCGGGTGCATTCGGCGTGCACGGGGGCACTGATGCGGGCGTTGAAAATCAGGCCGTCGACAATGGAGTCGAACGAGCCGACAACGGTCACATCCGCACCCTCCTCAACGCCGACGATCTCATCGCCGATGCCGCTCGGTGCGGGGAACGTTGCGTCGATCTCCTTGCTTTGCCCGGCTCGCGAGGCGACTTGCGCCACGGAAATCGCCCACGGGGAATCTTCGATACGTGCCATGTTCAGCCTTCCATTCAGCTTTCCGGATAGTCGTTTGCGTCAAGATGCGGCACATGCGTGCTCGCTTCGTGCTGGCGATCATACAGTACGTTCAATCCCGCCTGCACGTCGTTGCCAAGCTTGCCGAGCTGCTGTTGCAGCGTTTCCATCACCGTGGTGCAGTATTTGTCAGCTCCCTGCGTGAGATGGTCGGCCCTGGCTTGCGCTTGGTCGAGAATAGCACGCGCCTTCTGCCGAGCCAGTTCGGTCACGTTTTCCTGCCCGGCGAGGAATTGCGCCTGCTCGTTGGCCTCACGTATCGTGTCTGCCGCACGCGATTGCGCCGAAGCGACGATGGCGTTGGCTTGCGTTTGCGCGCTTTCCAAACGTCGTTCCGACTCACGCATCAACGCCGAGGCGCGTTCCAGCTGTACCGGCATCATTTTCTTCAACTGGTCGAGCTGTTCGGTGAATTCGTCGCGGTCGACGCGCACGCTGCCGGGGAAGAACAGTATCGGTTTCGCTTCGTCCAATGCCGATTCGAGTTTGTCGATAATGTCGTACACGGTGGTGAATTCGTCGCGGCTCAAATCGTTGGAATCGTCCAGCGGTGCGTTGGGATTGAACGTGTTGCGTAAATCCGGCAGATCAGACATGGAAATCAACGGTTTGACCGGCTCGGCGGCGCGTGCCGTGGCTTGTGCCTTCTGACCGGATTGGGCCGCCCGATCGGTCGGGCGTTCGGCGGTCACGTCGTCGTCAAACTGGCTGCCGGCCGGATCGTACGCATTCGTTTCTTCACCCATCATGCCCTCTTTTCATTATTGAGCGCTTCTCCGAGTAGCGGAATCACGCAATCGGGCACCATGCCGGTCACATCGCCGCCGTGACGTGCCACATCTTTCACGATCGAACTGGAGATATGTTCCAAATCGGGCGCCGCCGGCAAAAACAGCGTTTCCACGTCGGCAAGCTTGCGATTGACCAGCGCCATACCCAACTCGGCTTCATAATCGCCATTCTGCCGAAGCCCCTTCACGATAACCGTCGCACCGACCTTCTTGCAATAGTCGGTAATCAGTCCGGTTGTTGAAGCAACCTTGATATTGCGGCAATTCCGCTCTTCAAGCGCCTTACGGATAATCTCAACGCGGGTCTCTTCGGAAAACATCGGTGTTTTCGCCGCGTTCACCGCCACTACGACATGCACTTCATCGAAAAAACGCGCGCAACGTTCGATGACGTCCAAATGTCCGGCGGTCACTGGGTCGTACGACCCGGGGCAAACTGCAATTGTCATAGCTTCAAGCGTACCGCGATTGCGTGAAATTACGCGAAGTGTCGGCGAATATGTGGGTTTTCATGGCTATGATGGAGGCAGTGGTGCCGCGGTTGCGGCGTATTTGAGGAGTTGATTATGGCATGTTCGATATTCGATGATCGCGACGGCTTCATTGACGAGGCCGACCCGGTCTCGCCGCTTTCCAATCCCGACGCGGGTACCGGCACTGCGGTGTTGGAACGCCCCGAAGAGGAGACGAAGCTGGATGATGGCGGCAACGGCGATGCGGATCGTTTCGCGCATTATGTGTCGCGCGATCGCATTGCCGAGTCCCGTCGCACCGGACGCCCGGTGGTGGCGTTGTGCGGCAAGGTGTGGGTGCCGAAGCGTGATCCTTCGCAGTTCCCGGTATGTCCGGATTGCAAGCGTATCTACGACGAAATGATGAATTCCAATTTCTAATCGTTTTTCTCATCGTATTTCTCGTCGTATGGTGATCTTGGAATTTCACTGAAATTTCTGAAGATTGCCGAACACGATTACATATAAAAATCTGCCGAGATGGTCTCTGTATCGAAATTGTTTTTCGATGATTGAGATTGTCTCGGCAGATTTTTTATTGTTGTCGCGTTTTATTGTCAGCTTACCGTTTTGAAATATCCGCGTTTAGCGCAACGAAATTTCGTCGATGCGACGCAATTCCTCATCGCTGAACGTGGTGTTCTTCAACGCGCCGATATTGTCGAGCAGCTGCTGCGGGCGGGAAGCGCCGACAAGCACGGAGGTCACGTAACCGTCGTGCAGCAGCCAGGCGAGCGCCATTTCGGCAAGCGTCTGCCCGCGTTCGGCGGCAAGATCGTTCAGGTCGCGGATCTGCTGCAGGCGTTCCGGCGTCAACGCGCTTTCTTTGAGGAAGCGGCCGTCGTGTGCGATGCGGCTGTCTGCGGGCACGCCGTTGAGATAGCGGTTCGTGAGCAGACCCTGTTCGAGCGGCGAGAACGTGATAAGACCTTTGCCAAGCTTTTTGGCGGTTTTCTTCAATCCGTTGCGTTCCACGGTGCGGTCGAAAATGCTGTAACGGTTCTGGTTGATGATGAACGGCACATGCAGCTCATCGAGGATCGCGGTGGCCTTTTCCAGCGTCGGACCATCGTAATTGCTCAGGCCCACGTAGAGTGCCTTGCCGCTTTGCACGGCGGTTGCCAACGCGCCCATGGTTTCTTCGAGCGGCGTGGAGGAATCCATGTGGTGATGGTAGAAAATGTCGACATAGTCGAGACCGAGGCGTTCGAGGCTTTGGTCGAGCGAGGCGAGTAGATATTTGCGGCTGCCGAGATCACCGTAGGGGCCGAGCCACATTTCGTAGCCGGCTTTGGTGCTGATGATCAGTTCGTCGCGATGATGATGGAAATATTCGCGCAGCAGACGGCCGCAGTTCTTTTCCGCACTGCCCGGCTCGGGACCGTAATTGTTGGCGAGATCGAAATGTGTGATGCCGTTGTCGAATGCGGTGAACACGATGTCACGCATAGTGGCGTACGGCGTGATATCGCCGAAATTATGCCAAAAGCCGAGCGAAACCGCTGGAAGTTTCAGGCCGCTCTCGCCCACATGATTGTAGGTCATGGAATCGTATCGAGCGGGTGACGGCGTGTAGACGGTGGTCGGTTCAAGCATGGTTCCTCCTTGAAAACTCTGCGTATTCCGCTGTGCGCTGTGTTGCTTGAGTTGGCGCATGTCGTAAGTTTGTCGACGATACTATCGTCGCACTTCAAGTAAACTTGAATGCAAGTATCGTCGATAGTGTGTTTTCCGATGATTGACAATCGCAAGGAATCGCAAAATCGCTAGAAAAACCTAGAAAATCGTAGAAATGAGAAGGGGAATGGCAACATATACGATTCGTGAAGTCGCGCAACGATTCCATGTGCAGACGTCAACCTTGCGCTATTACGAGGATCAGGGGCTGCTGTGCGACGTGGAGCGCGACGATGCGGGGCGACGCGTGTACACCGACTCGCATATCGGGCGGCTCGAGGCGACCGCCTGCTTCAAACATGCGGGCATGAGCATCGATGAACTCAAACGCTTCTTCGCATACGAAAAAGACGAGCGTGCGCACATTGCGGACATGCTGGAATTGTTGGAATCGCGACATCAAGCGATTTTGAAACAGCGGGCCGCGCTGGAAGAGGCGTACATGCATGTGTTGCGCAAACTGCACTTGTATCGCGATATTCAGCACAGCATCGAAACGGGGGCGCCATACCCGGATTGGGCGAATTATGATGGCAAGGATTTTCGCGCCGACGATCAGTGAAGTTCGGTGGACTGACGAAGATCAGTGAAGACTGGTTGGCGAAGGGCGGTGACGCCCAGTTGGCGAAAAAGCGGAAAATAAAAGGTGTGGAACCGCAAACTACAGTTCCACACCTTTAGAACACCTAGCAGAACGTCTAATAGAGACTGCTGCGACTCGTTTCAGCCCTACTTCAGCAGAGTGGCCACGGATGGCAGCAGGGCGCGCAACGCCTTGCCGCGATGGGAGATGGCGTTCTTTTCGGCCGGTTCCATCTGCGCGGACGTGAGCTTCTCGCCGGCTTCGACGGCACGCGCCGGCTGATCGTCGGGCACGAACAGCGGGTCGTAGCCGAATCCATGCTCGCCATGAGGCTCATGCAACAGCACGCCCGGCATTTCGCCGGTTTCCACGATTTCCTGAGCGATCGCATAACGACCATCGGCGCCTGCGCCTGCTTCGGTTTGCGGCACCACCAGCGCGGCCGCGCAACGGAAACGCGCGGTACGCTTGGCATCCGGAATGTCGGCGATCTGCGCGAGCAGCAGCGCGTTGTTGGCTTTGTCATCGCCATGCTTGCCCGCCCAACGTGCGGAAAGAATGCCGGGGGCATTGCCCATCACGTCCACAATCAGACCGGAATCGTCGGCGATTGCCGGGCAGCCCGTACGTGCGGCCACATCACGGGCCTTGAGCAGCGCGTTCTCTTGGAAGGTCACGCCATCTTCCACCGGATCCGGCAGATTCAGCGAACCGGCCGACACCAGCTCCACCTGATCCGCGTCCGCACCCAGGCAATCTTCCAGAATGCGGTTGATTTCAACGAGTTTGCCCTCGTTATGCGTTGCGACGATAATTCTCACGTTCCGATTCCTTTCGTTGCTGTTCGTTGCTTCGTTGATGTCGGCTTGCCTGACGTGCGTTTGACGTGCCCTGACTTGCCTAACCTACGATTGGTTTGCGAGACCAGCCTGCGGTTGGCTTACGTCCGACTTGCAGCCTTCAGTCCTGTGCGAGCGCGGACTGCTGTGCGGCCTGCAGTTCCTTGTTGCCCTTTTCCGCCAGGTCAAGCAGCGCGTTCAACTCGGCGCGGTTGAACGGGCGGTGTTCGGCAGTGCCCTGAATTTCAATGAATTCGCCGGAACCGGTCATGGCCACGTTCATGTCGGTCATGGCCTTGCTGTCTTCGATGTACGGCAGGTCAAGCATCGGTGTGCCATCGATCACGCCTACGGACACGGCGGAAACGCTGTCTTTGATCACGCGCTCGGCGGACCTGATGTGCTTGTGCTTCTCGGCCCAGCGCATGGCGTCCACGAGCGCCACATATGCGCCGGTGATTGACGCTGTTCGGGTGCCGCCGTCGGCCTGCAGCACGTCGCAGTCGATCTGCACCTGGTTTTCGCCGAGCGCCTTCATGTCGACCACACCGCGCAGACAACGTCCGATCAGTCGGCTGATCTCATGCGTGCGTCCGCCGATCTTGCCGCGCACGGATTCACGATCGGTGCGGTCTGCAGTGGCTCGCGGCAGCATCGCATATTCCGCGGTGACCCAGCCCAAGCCGGAGTCCTTGCGCCAACGTGGCACGCCTGCGGTGAACGTGGCCGTGCACATCACTCGCGTATTGCCGCATTCCACAAGCACGGATCCTTCCGGAACATCCGTGAAATGACGGGTGATGCGCACCGGACGCAGCTCATCCACCTTGCGTCCGTCCGCACGAATTACCGTCTGCCCGTCCAACATGTCTTTAATCGCTACCATCGCTGATTTCTCTGCTTTCGATTGATCACACGATCAACAATCGTTTGTATTTTCCGAAAAAACAGTATCACCAGCCGAAAACCCGTCTTTCCGTCTTGAACTCGCCTCTTGCTGCACCTCAATTTGCCTATCCCAATTTGCGTCGTGCCCGAATTTGCGCGCATCTCACGTTTGTCTCACGTAATACAGGCATGCAAGCACGTATGATGGAACGAAAACCTGTGCTTGGCCACGGCGAGGCCTACACTTATGGTCAGTTTCACCAAAAGTCAGAAAGGCTTTGGAAATGCTGGATTATTCACCTGCACTCATGACCGACATGTACGAATACACCATGCTTGACGCGTGCCTGAGGGACGGCACCGCCAATCGCAAGTGCGTATTCGAGATTTTCACCCGTCATCTGCCGCTTGGCCGCCACTATGGGGTGGCCGCCGGCCAAGGTCGTATTCTTGACGCGCTTGAAAATTTCCATCTTGACGATAATGATCTGAAATTCCTTGCAGATCGCAAAGTAGTGGGCCCCGAAACTATCAAATGGCTTGAGAATTTCCATTTTTCCGGTTCGATCAAGGGATATCGCGAAGGTGAGATGTTCTTCCCGAATTCGCCGATTCTGCAAGTCGAAGGCACGTTCGGCGAGTGCACGCTGCTGGAAACGCTGTTGCTGAGCATTCTGAATTACGATTCCGCGGTTGCGTCGGCCGCGTCCCGCATGGTCAGCGCCGCGAAGGATCGCCCGTGCATGGATATGGGCGGGCGCCGTACGAACGAGTGGGCCGCCGTTGCCGCTGCCCGTGCTGCGGTAGTGGGCGGATTCAAGGGCACGGCCAATCTGCTGGCCGCGCAAATGTATGGCTTGAATGCCATCGGCACGGCCGCGCACTGCTTCACGCTGGTGCATGATGATGAGCGCAGCGCGTTTGAATCGCAGATTGCCGCGCTCGGCAAGAACACCACACTGTTGGTTGACACGTACAACATTGAAGAGGCCGTGAAGACAGCTGTTGAAGTGGCCGGACCCGAATTGGGCGGCGTGCGCATCGATTCCGGCGATCTGGCGTCGTTGGCGCAGCGCGTGCGCAACCAGCTGGATGCGTTGGGCGCTACCAACACGAAGATCACCGTTACCAACGATTTGGACGAGTATGCGCTCGCTTCGCTGCAGACCGCGCCGGTCGATTCGTATGGCGTGGGCACCATGCTCGTCACCGGATCGGGCGCTCCGACCTGTGCGATGGTGTACAAGCTGACTGAACGCGAGAATTCCGCTGGTGACATGCAGCCGGTGGCCAAGAAGTCGAAAGACAAGGCCACGGTTCCGGGCCGCAAGCTCGCCTTCCGTTCGTACGAGTATTCGCTGGCCGACTGCGAACATGTGATTTCCGGCTCCGAAGAGCAGCTGGCCGCCTATCAGCCGGAAGAAGGCTGGAAGGATCTGCTGGTCGGCTACGTGAGCAACGGCGAAATCAACTCCGATTATCAGGGACACGAGGCCATCGTCAACGCGCATAATTACCGCGCCCAGGCGCTGGCCGAACTGCCGATCGGCGCGCAAAGCCTCATGAAGGGCGACCCGGTAATCCCTACCGAAATCACCGTCCTTTGACTCGTGCTACCATCATGCTGGTTGCGTACGGCAATCAATCTCGTAATCAACCAGCATGAAGGGGTAGGATTACATGCGAGCATTTTCTCTGGTTACGTTGAGTCCGGAGGCGTTTGACGATTTTTCCGCACATCACGCGGACGGCAACTTTCAACAGACCTCTGCCGCAGGCCGTCTGCGTGCCGGCCAAGGGATCGAAGTGGAATACCTTGGCGTTCAAGAAAACGGCACAATCGTTGCGGGAGCGCTGTTCGAAACGCATCGCAGCCGCCTTTCCACCTTCAGTGTGGTGCACGACGGCCCCTTGTGTGACTATCGCGATCGCGAATTGACCGAATATTTCATGACCCAACTCAAGCAGCACGCGAAGGCGAAAGGTTCCGCACAGATGGAAATCGTGCCGGAAATGCCATACTGCCTGCATGACTCGCGTGGCGGCGAACTGCCAGCCGACCAAGGTGGTGCTCCTGCTGATGATGCCGTAGAAACGTTGAAAAACCTCGGCTTCATGCATGACGGCTTCACCATCGGCTACACTGCGGTGCCGCGCTGGCGTTACCTGAAAGACCTGACTGGCATTACCGACGAAAAGTCACTGCTCAAGTCGTATGACAAGCGCACGCAGTGGAGCGTGAAACGTGCCGCATCCATGGGCGTGCATGTGCGCGAGCTAGGCGAAGACGAGCTGCAGGTGTTTGCCGACATCGAGCAGGCCACCGCCGAACGCCGTAATTTCGAATATCGTGGTGAAGCCTACTTCCGCAAGTTCAAGCAAGCTTACGGCAGTAAGGCGCACTTCATGGTGGCGCAGATTCACATCGGCGAATACATTGCCGACATGGAATCCAAGTGTGACGCCTTGCGGAAGAAGGTCGATGTGCTGCAGGCCAAGTACGACGAGCATCCGACCACCAAAACGGAACGCCAGCTAGGGGAGGAGTCCCGAAACTTGGCGGCGGCGGAAAAACGTTTGACCGAGGCGGCCGAGTACGCCAAAGACGGTGACGTGCTTCCGGCGGCAGCATCCCTATTCGTGGAACACGCTCGTGAAACGGTGTATCTGTTCTCAGGCAGTGTGGAAAAGTACAAGCCGTTCTACGCTTCCGCGCTCATTCAACATGATGCCATGCTGCATTTGTGTGTGGAACGCGGTGTGACCCGCTACAACTTCTACGGCATCAACGGCGTGTTCGACGATCCGGAAGATGAGGGTCGTGGCGTACTCGAATTCAAGCAAGGCTTCAACGGGTACGTCGAGGAACTCATGGGCTCATTCGTGCTTCCCGTACGCCCGCTGACCTTCAAACTCAAGACCGCCCTCCGCGAACTCCTGCGCCACTAGCTATTAGCTCACCTTCCGCTTGGAGGATTCTGGGTGGGGGCTTATAGGTGCGCGAGGGTTATGTGAACGCTGTTGACGGCGACTGTAGGCCGGACTAGGTTATCGCTTTTGGTGAAAAGGGATTTTAGCCAGTTGGGATAGTGAAAGGTAGTTACGGATCGTGATGCGCGAAGTGAATGCGAGTGAGGAACAAGAGCAAGAATCGTCTGAATGGAATGTGCGCGAGCTGAGCGGTAGTGAGTTTGATGAGCTTTCCGCCGCGAGCAGATACGGCGGATTCCAGCAGACTTCCGAAATGGCGGCATTGGCTCAGTCCGACGGCATGCAAACGCAATACGTTGGATTGGTGGATTCGCACGATGCTCCGGTGGCTGGCGCGTTGGTGGCTTTTTCGCAAGGGCGTTTCGGCGTGGAAGGCTCGTTATGGCTTGGCCCGTTGTGCAATGGGAATAACAGAGAGCAGATGACCGCGTTGACCGAAGGTTTGCGCGAGGCTGCCGAACGGGTTCACGCCATCAGCCTGACGTGCTGGCCCAACCAGGTGTATTGCGTTCGTGATTCGCAAGGCAAGGCCATGGCCGAACCCAATGATGAGATGGTGCGGGAGTACGAGCGGCTGGGTTGGAAGCATGCTGGCTTTACCCGTGGATACGATGCCCTGATGAACCGTTGGAATTACGTCAAGGACTTGAGAGAGTTCTCGAACGCCGGCGAGCTGCTCGCTTCGTATGCGAAGAACACGCGTCGTAACGTCAAGATCGCGCGGAACAGCGGCGTGGAGGTTCGACGCCTGAATCGCAGTGAGCTGAACGTGTTCCACGATATTTGCGAGCTGAGTAGCGAACGCCAGCATTTCGCCAACCGTAGCCTTGATTACTTCGAACGCGTATATGATGCGTTTGGAGACAAGGCCGAGTTCATGGTGGCGGAAGTGCATCTTGACCGCTATTTGCAATCCTGGGAGGAAAAGCTGGCGAAGTTCTCGAAAGACGTGGAACGCTGGGAGCGTTCGCTTGAGCATACGAAGTACCCGGATGATGTGCGCAAGAAGCTCGATACGGCTCAGAAGAATGTGGAGTCCGCACGTCGCCGCATTGAGGATGCGAACGAGCGCATCGCTCGTGATGGCGAGGTGGTGCCGGTCGCCGTAGGTCTGTTCATGTGGCATGAACGCGAGCTGGTGTATTTCTCCAGCGGATCCGACGATCGTTACGCCAAGTTCTACGCGCCCACCGCCTTACAGCATGAGATGATGTCGCGTTGCTTGGAACGCGGAGTGACGCGGTACAACTTCTATGGCATTTCGGGAGTGTTCGACGATCCGGAAGACGATGGACGCGGCGTGCTCGAGTTCAAGCAGGGCTTCAACGGCTACGTTGAGGAACTGCCGGGCGAATTCACGCTTCCGGTGAGCAAGCTGCGCTACGGCGTGAGCGATTTGGCCCACAAACTCCTGCGCCACTAGCTTTAGGGGGTTTCAGCCATGCTTGGCGCGACGCGGATTTGCGTGGGGTGAGACTTTCTGGTACGCTTTATGTCTTGTGCGCGGATGGCGTGTGCTTCCGGGCATTGCCACTTTAGCTCAGTCGGTAGAGCGGCTCACTCGTAATGAGCAGGTCGACAGTTCGATTCTGTCAAGTGGCTCCAGCGCCCTAGATGTGAAAGCATCTAGGGTTTCGCATATCAGGAGCGTTTTGCCCCGATATGGCTACTTGCGCGAGTGGCGGAATTGGTAGACGCGCAGGATTTAGGTTCCTGTGTCTTTGACGTGTGGGTTCAAGTCCCATCTCGCGCACTTTCAGAAAACGGCGGAATTCCGCCAGTTCTTGGTCATTGTAGTCCACTCAATAAGCCTTTTTGAGAACATGTTGAAAACATTTTGCCCGTTTGCGTCCCAATTCTTCCACTGACTGGAGGATTTGGGACGTTGGGGAGCTTGTTTGCGGGTGGATTCTTCCACTGACTGGATAATTTGGGACGGTGGCAGGCTTGTTTGCGGGTGGATTCTTCCACTGACTGGATAATTTGGGACGGTGGCAGGCTTATTTGCGGGTGAATTCTTCCAGCGGGTGGAGGATTTGGGACGCTGAGGGGCGCGTGAGCGGAGTGTTTCTTCCAGTGGGTGGAAGAAACAGGACGGTGATGGGTGGCTTGGTGGCAGGGGATGCTCCTAAGATGGCTTCGGGTAGGAAGAGAAAGAGATGATTAGGGATTAGGGGAGTGTCGTGTCTGCGCTGATTCAGCCTGTTGCGCTACTGCTGATTATTCTCGCCGGGTACTTGTTCAAACGTGCCGGCCTGTTCGAAGATCGCGATTACCGCATTATGCAGACCATTATTTTCAATCTGGTGCTGCCAGGCGCGATCGTCTATTCGTTTGCTACGAATCCGCATGATTCCAGCATGCTGTTGATTTCGCTGTTCGGCCTGATTGTTGCGTTCATTCCGCCGGTCGTGGTTTTCTTGACGTCCCGCCACCGACCGGTGCAGAACCGTGCGTTCATGATGTTGAATGGTTCCGGCTTCAACGTTGGCTGCTTCTGTTTCCCGGTGGTGCAGGCGTTTCTTGGCACGGGCGCGATCGTGCCCGCCGCCATGTTCGACATTGGCAATTGCGTAATGGTTGCCGCCGGTACGAATGTGATGACGCAAACGCTGCTGCACATCAAGCCTGGCATGCCGCTTACCGAACAGTATCAGGGCAATGCGCCCACGCTCCCGTATGTGAAGCCGAAAGACAAGGATGCCAAACGTCTTGCCCGCAAGGCGTTGGCCCGCAACGTGTTCAAGGGTTTCTTCGGTTCGGTTCCGTTCGACACGTACTTGGTGATGATTATTCTCACGCTCGCTAACGTGAAGATTCCTGACATTATTGCCGCGCTCGTGCAGCCGCTTTCGAACGCGAATTCGTTCTGCGCAATGCTGATGGTGGGCATGCTTATGGATTTGCCATCTGGCAAGCAGGATGTGCTTCAGTTGTTGAAGGTGATTGGCTGGCGACTGCCGTTTGGTATTGCGTTTGCTACTGCGGCTTGGCTGCTGCTGCCGTTTGGCGCTGAGATTCGTGAGGCGGCTGCAATGTGTTGTTTGGCGCCGATTGCAGTGTTTTCCACGCTGTTTACCGACAAGGTGCTTGGTAATGCGAAGCTTGCTGGTTTTACGCTGTCGATTACTGCGATTATCAGTTTGCTGCTGATGACCGGCGCTCACTTCTTGTTCGTCGCGCTCGCATAAGAGCGGCAAGGAGATCTTTACCGGGTGCGGGAGATTGTTTGTGACCCCGCAGAGCACGAAGTCGTTGAATGCTTGCTTGCTGGTAGTTGCAGTGCCGTTTTCTTGTCGTTCACTGCATAATGCGATCGTTTCGTTTATTACATGTTTGGAAGTGTTACGAAGACTTGCGCCGGAACCATGCATACGATTTCAGTAATCGTCGAAAATGCGCATGTCGAAGACGGAAGGTTGTCGGAACCGCGCTATATTGCGAATCTTGGCGAATGTGTTAACTCAGGAAATATTTTTGTGTTGTTCTGTCTTCTTTTGTGAGTATCTTGTGAGGTGAAGAGATACGGAATGCGACACGCGGAAATCCGCAGAGAAGCCGCAATCGCATCCGCTTCATAGTGATGATGAAAGGACCTATACACCATGGCCATCAATCCTCCTGTTGACGCCACCAAGACCCCGGAGTGGGCCGCACTGCAGAAGCACTACGATGAGCTGCAGTCCGAAGGCATCAGCCTCAAGCAGTGGTTCGCCGATGACGCCGAGCGCGTCGAGAAGCTGAGCTTCGACGCGGGCGACCTGCACTTCGACCTGTCCAAGAACCTGATCAAGCCGGAAACCCTGCAGCTGTTCGCAGACCTCGCCAAGGCCGTCAAGCTCGACGAGCGCACCAAGGCCATGTACACCGGCGTGCACATCAACAACACCGAAGACCGCGCCGTGCTGCACACCGCACTGCGCCGCCCGGCCGAAGACGAAGGCAAGTACATCGTTGACGGACAGGACACCGTCAAGGACGTGCGCGAAGTGCTCGGCCGCATCTACGCATTCGCCGACAAGGTTCGCTCCGGCGAATGGACCGGCGTTTCCGGCAAGAAGATCGAAACCGTCGTCAACATCGGCATCGGCGGTTCCGACCTGGGTCCCGTCATGGTGTACGAAGCGCTGAAGCCGTACGCTGACGCAGGCATCTCCGCACGCTACATCTCCAACATCGACCCGAACGATCTGGCCGAAAAGACCAAGGGCCTCGACCCGGAGACCACCCTGTTCATCGTCGTTTCCAAGACCTTCACCACCCTGGAAACCCTGACCAACGCTCGCGAAGCCCGCACCTGGCTGCTCGACGCCCTCAAGGCCGCCGGCGCAGTCGACGGCTCCGACGAGAAGAACGCCGAAGCCATCAAGAAGCACTTCGTCGCCGTCTCCACCAACCTGGAGAAGGTCGCTGAGTTCGGCATTGACCCGGCCAACGCCTTCGGCTTCTGGAACTGGGTTGGCGGCCGCTACTCCGTGGACGCAGCCGTCGGTACCTCCCTCGCCGTGGTGTTCGGACCGGAACGTTTCGAAGAGTTCCTGCACGGCTTCCATGAGATCGACGAATACTTCGCCAACACCCCGTTCGAGAAGAACGTGGTCGTGCTGCTCGGCATGCTGAACGTGTGGTACCGCAACTTCTTCAAGGTCGCATCCCACGCCGTGCTGCCGTACGACCAGTACCTGCACCGCTTCCCGGCCTACCTGCAGCAGCTGACCATGGAATCCAACGGCAAGTCCGTGCGTTGGGACGGCACCCCGGTCACCTCCGAAACCGGCGAAATCTTCTGGGGCGAGCCGGGCACCAACGGCCAGCACGCCTTCTACCAGCTGATCCATCAGGGCACCCAGCTGATCCCGGCCGACTTCATCGCGTTCGTGAACACCCCGAACCCGACCAAGGACGGCGACCAGGACGTGCACGAGCTGTTCCTCGGCAACTACTTCGCACAGACCAAGGCTCTCGCCTTCGGCAAGACCGCTGACGAAGTGCGTGCAGAGGGCACTCCGGAAGAGATCGTTCCGGCCCGCGTGTTCACCGGCAACCGCCCGACCACCTCCATCTTCGGCGTGGCACTGACCCCGTTCGCACTCGGCGAGCTTATCGCCCTGTACGAGCACATCACCTTCGTTGAAGGCACCGTGTGGGGTCTGGACTCCTACGATCAGTGGGGCGTCGAACTGGGCAAGCAGCTCGCCAAGCAGATCACCCCGGCCATCTCCCAGGATGACGAAGCACTGGCCGCTCAGGACGCTTCCACTCAGTCCCTGATCCAGTTCTACCGCGCAAATCGCAAGTTCTGATTTCTCTAAGGATTAAATAGCCTTCGAAAGGGCTCTGCACGGGATGCAGAGCCCTTTTTGCTACCCCTGGCCATCTTCAAAAGGTCTGGCGGGTGAGGTATTTTTGAATATTGCTGTGCCGGGATTCAGGACGCCGCATAATCCTGATTCCCTTCGGGTCCAGCCGAGAACAATCGCAAGATTGAACGGAATGTTGCACAAACGCAAGTTACCGTGATTTTCGGCGGATTGGCAATCCTTCGCAGGCAGACCTGCGGAGAACATACGAGGCAGAACGAAATTGAAAAATCGTGAAGCCCTTACCTGTGCGCTGATATGCGGCGGCGACTCGAGGAAACACAATGGTTAACGCTATTGAGGCATTTGACGCCAAGCACATGAAGCCGGCCGAGGAAATCCCGGCATTCCGTCCGGGTGACACCGTTGAAGTCAACGTGAAGATCCAGGAAGGCAACAACTCCCGTATCCAGGCCTTCACCGGCGTTGTGATCGCTCGTCAGGGCGGCGGCGTCCGTGAGACCTTCGTTGTTCGTAAGATCAGCTTCGGCACCGGTGTGGAGCGTCGCTTCCCGCTGCACTCCCCGGTCATCGACTCCATCAAGGTGGTCCGCAAGGGCCGTGTGCGTCGCGCCAAGCTGTACTACCTGCGCAACCTGCGCGGTAAGGCCGCTCGTATCGTTGAGCGCCGCGACAACTCCGAGAAGTGAGTTTCAAACGCAAATAAAGCGTGAAATTGGCCCTCAGCCTTACGGCCGGAGGGCCTTTTTCTATTCTTGGCCGCTATGATAGGGGTCAGTGTGCAAACCGGACGATAAAGGAATCATGTATGAGGCATGCCAAAGAAGAAAACAATAGCGGCGACAGCTTTGGCTTGCGCGACACCTTGGTCTGGTGCGGAATTCCTATTATTATCGTGCTGCTGATACGCATTTTCCTGCTCGGATTCTACGTGATTCCCTCCGGATCCATGATGAACACCATCGAACCAGGTGACCGCGTGATCACCTCGAAACTCACCCCGAAAGTCTTCGATCTGAAACGCGGCGACGTGGTGGTGTTCAAGGACCCCGACCACTGGCTGCGGCAGGAAGACAGTAGCAAACTCGGCGGTGACTACCTCATCAAACGGCTCATCGGATTGCCAGGAGACACCGTGGCATGCGAAGGGCCAGGTAAGCCGATCACCATCAATGGTGTGGCGATTGACGAAAGCGCATACATTCGCCCCGACGTGGATCCCAGCTCATTCGCGTTCAACGTGACCGTGACCGAAGGACACGTGTTCGTTATGGGCGACAATCGCGCCAATTCCGCCGATTCACGCTATCATCAGGGTGATTCCTCACATGGACTTGTGCCTATTTCCGACGTAGTGGGTGTCGGACTCGCGAAATATTGGCCGTTGAACCGCATCGGCGGGCTCGATGCGCACCATGAAGTGTTTGCCGACGTTCCGGAAGGAGGCTCGGCGGCCTGATGGCGGTTTCCGTAATTCCCACATTGGATTTGGAACGTGCTATTGCCGAACAAGGCTACGATGTGATCGTCGGCTTTGACGAAGTGGGGCGTGGATCTCTCGCAGGGCCGGTAATGGTTGGTGCGGCTGCGATTTGGGCGCGTGACTTAGACGGGCCGGCTGGAGCTTCGCAAGGAGGCTCGCAAGAATCTTCGCATCTGGAAGTGCCGAAAGGCGTGGCCGACTCCAAAATGCTGACCGAACACAAGCGCGAAGCCATCTTCGACGAACTCAAATCCTGGTGCGCATCTTGGGCGGTTGGCGCCGCCAGCAACAAGGAGATTGACGAGTGGGGCATTTCCCATGCACTCGGCGTAGCCGCGTTACGTGCGTTGGCACAGGCGGAGGCGAAGCTCGGCATTGACGGCAACGGCATGCTCTCCGGCAAACCGGTGAAGGTCGGCGCGATCCTCGACGGACCGAACGATTACATCACCAAGACGCTGAACACCTTCGACGCGCCCGAAGTGCCGGTGCCGGCGAACGTTACCACCAAAGTGAAAGGCGACCGGTATTGCGCCGCCGTGGCCGCCGCCGCGGTCATCGCCAAAGTCACCCGGGATCGGCTCATGGTCGAACTGGGAGCGCAACCCCAATATGAACCATATGAATGGGCCCACAACAAGGGTTACGGTTCGGCCGCACACCGTGACGCCATCGCTGAATTCGGGCCCAGCGACCTGCACCGCCTGTCCTGGCACCTCGTCTGACATACGGCATCTCATCCGCAGTCCGCGATTACGCTAATCCTTGCGGATGATGCATGCCGGAAGGAAACCTGTAAGTTCATCCCGCCGTCTGATGGCCGGGACCAATCCGTTTCCGTACCGTAGGAAACATGGAACACATACTTCAGGCGACCGATCTGGTCATGGATTATTCGACCCAACAGGCGACACCAAACGCCACACACATGCTGGCGCTCAATCACGTGGATTTCGGCATCCAGGCAGGCGAAAGCATCGCGGTCATGGGACCGTCCGGTTCCGGCAAATCGACGTTATTGCACGCACTCGCCGGCATCATCACCCCGACAGCCGGCAATGTGATGTTTCGCGGTGCCAACCTAGCGCGGTTGAGCGACGCTGACCGCACCAAACTGCGCCGCAGCGCCTTCGGCTTCGTCTTCCAATCCGGACAACTGCTGCCGGAACTGCCGGCCATCGAAAACATCGCGTTGCCGATGATGTTGGGCGGCGCAAGCTACCAGCAGGCCACCGACATGGCCATGCTATGGCTGGAACGATTGGGATTGCGCCAGCTCGCGCAACAACGTCCCGGCGAAATGAGCGGCGGCCAGATGCAGCGCATCGCCATCGCACGTGCGCTCGCCGCGCAGCCGGCAGTCATCTTCGCCGATGAACCGACCGGCGCGCTCGACCAGACCACCGGCCACGAAATCATGGGCATTCTCATGCGGACCGCACGACAGACCGGCGCGGCCGTGGTCGTGGTGACGCACGATTCGAACGTGGCCGCATTTTGCGATGCCACCGTTACCATGCGTGATGGCAGGTTGAGCTCGCCGCAGCAATCCCAACCTACCGCCGGAGGCGCACGATGAACATGTTCCGATTATGGCGATTGTTCCACCGCTCCGGCACCCGCGGCACATCCGGCCGCACCTCTGCGCTGGCCATCGTTGCCTTCGCATCCGCCACCGCCGTCTTCCTAACCGTGCTCGGAGGCCTGCATGGCTTCATCTGGCGGGCCTCCGCCGACCACACGTTCGGTTGCATGATCGATTCCAACAGGTGCGCGCCCGGTACATACGAAACATGGTCCAAAGCCCTGGCGCACGCCGACAAGCTCGTCGCCACGGTCGGCGACGGCCATTGGACGGCCGACCAGGCCACAGCCGTCATGAACACCTATTCCGACGGCTATGTGATGCTCGCCGCATTCGCCAGTCTGCTACTCATCGTGCCGTTCGTGGCGCTCGCCGGCTCGGCGGCCCGTCTCGCGGCCTCCCGCAGGGACGCACGTCTCGCCGCACTGCGACTTGCGGGCGCCACCACCGCGCAGGTCACGAAACTCACCGCGCTCGATGCGGGTGGCCAGGCTCTGCTTGGCGCGCTGGTCGGCATGGCCGGCTACTTCGCGCTGATACCAGCGATCATGCTGCTCGACTTCCAAAACCAGCATTTCACCTTCGAACAGTTGTGGGTGGGACTGCCTGCCCTGGCGGCTGTGACCGTCGGAGTCACGCTGCTTGCCTTGGTCTCCGCGCTGGCCGCCCTACGCCGCGTGGCCTTCACCCCGCTTGGCGTGACGCAACGTACCGGACAACCCATGCCGTCCGCATGGCGCGCACTGATTTTCCTTGCCGTGTTGGCCGTAGGCTACCTGCTGCTCAACAGCATCTCCGCATTCGCGCACTTGGGTCAGATGGTGGTCTACGCCATCATCTTCGGCGTCTTCTTCCTCGGCTTCGCCATGGTGAACGTCGTCGGTACCTGGGTGGTGGCGATGCGCGCCAGATCGCGTGCGAAACACCCGAAGGACGCGGCCACTATGATTGCCATGCGCCGTATCCTCGACAATCCCAAGCGTGCTTGGCGCAACGTGTCCGGCGTGGCGCTCGCTGTGTTCATCGCGGGGATGACGTCGGTGTGCGGATTGCTCGCCACCGGAATCGGAGGCAACCACGACCCGTTCGACCCATCTGTGCTGTACATGCGCGATATAGCGATGGGTGGTTTCCTGACGCTCGCCTTTGCCGCGGTGCTCGCCGCCGTCAGTTCCGGCGTGATGCAGACGAGCAACGTCTACGACCAGGCCGACGAGTACCGCATGCTTGCGTTGGAAGGCACGGATGAGGCGACGCTCGACAAGGCACGCATGATGGAAGTGATCACCCCGCTCAACACGGTGATGGCCGTTTCATTAGGGTGCTCGGTGTTGTTGCTGTTTCCGATTCTGGCAACGTCGTTGCTCAATCCGGCTTCGTTGCTTACGTTGGCCGCGGGAATCGGCTTGTGTTATGCGCTGATGGTGCTCGGAGGGTGTGCCGCGAATCATGCGGCGCACGGGCTCGGTCATGCCGGCTACCGTACGGACGATTGATGGTCTCGCCGCGGCGGTCGTGGATACCGCGGCGAGGACTGGCGAGGTCAGCCGAGCAGCACCGCGATGATTGCGATGAAGATCGGTGAGGTCAGTGTCGAGAAGAGAATGCCGTCGCGTGCGAACGAGAGACCCACGTTGTACCGCGCCGCGTAGTTGTAGACGTTCTGCCCGGTCGGCAGGGCGGCGAGCACCACGCACGCGTACAATGTGGCGCCGCGGAAGCCCATCACGAAATACGACAGCAGGAACGCGATAATTGGCATCACGATGTTCTTCAATACCGCCACCGTGAACACCGCGGGAATATTCGACTTGTCCTGCAGCGGCTTCGTGCCGTGCAACGACATGCCGAATGCCATCAAAATCATTGGCACTGCGGAATCGCCGATCATGTCGATCGGATCGTAAATACAGTCCGGCACCACGAAATGACCGGTTTTTGCGGAAATCGCGGATACGGCGATGCCCAGCAGCGAACCGATAAGCAGCGGCTGATGCAGCGGCTGCTTCAGAATCTCCCTCGTGGAGACCTTGCCTTTGGTGGTCACATCGAGCACGGTCAGGCCGATCGGTGTGAACACCGCCTGTTGCATGACCAGAATCGGCGCGACCAAAGCGGGATTGCCCAGAATGTACGTGGCGATCGGCAGACCGATGTTGTTGGAGTTCAGATACAGCGAATTCAACGCGCCGATGGTGGCATCCGCCGCCTTCAGATGGAAGAACAGCCTATTGAGGATCAGAAACACCAATCCGACCAGCACGGCCGAGAAGAACGCCACAACAATGGAGGAGTGGAATATCTCGAAGATTCTCTCCTTGGCCAGGATGGCAAACATCAGGCACGGGCTCGATACGAAAAAGCTGAACCTGTTGAGCACCATCTGCGCGGTAGGTCCGCCTATGCGCATGCGCGCGGCCACGTAACCGGTGCCGATGACGATGCCAATGACGCAGAAGCCTTCCAATGCGCTTAACAGACCAGGCATGACACTCTTCCTTTCGCTCTCGGCCGTTGGTTTGGCCGCTATCCAGTGTTGCACCATGCATATGGATAACATCCGATCCGTCTCAAAAGCGTTGTCGAACGGCGATGTCGGTTCCGGTGGTGCTGGATAATGGGCGGTATGAACGAACTTGAGATTGGATTTTCCGCTTCCGCCACCAGGCAGGAGCAGCTGAACGAGCTGATGACCCAGATCATGGGAACCTATTCCGTGAGCGACGACGAAGGGCCGTTGACCGACGCGGTCGAAGCGTTTTTGAATAAACAGCAGCATCTGACAGTGCGCAGGCATGGCGATACGCTGGTCGCATCCACGAATTTTGGGCGTGAGCGTCGCGTGATCCTCGCCGGGCATCTCGACACGGTGCCGGTGATCGACAATTTCCCGCCGCGTTGGCTGGAACCGGGCGATCCGCTGATTCGCGAGGATGTTGCCGCCGGCCATGGGCGGGAGCGCGTGATATGGGGGCGCGGTGCCACCGATATGAAGGGCTCCGACGCGGTGATGATGTATTTGGCGGCCGCGTTGACGGATGCGAAATACGATCTGACATACGTGTTCTACGACCACGAAGAGGTTGCCGCCGAAAAGAACGGCCTACGCAAGGTGGTCGAGGCGCATCCTGATTGGATTTCCGGCGATTTTGCGATTATCGGGGAGCCAACCGATTGCGGTATTGAAGGCGGCTGCAATGGCACGATGCGTTTCGACGTGATCACGCACGGCATTGCGGCGCATTCGGCGCGTGCGTGGATGGGTAGGAACGCCATCCACGCGGCCGCTGAGATTCTGAACCGGCTGAACGCTTATGAAAATCGTGCGATTGAAGTGGATGGCCTGACGTATCAGGAGGGGCTGAATGCCACGCTGATTTCAGGCGGCAAGGGCACGAATGTGATTCCTGATGAATGCCGCGTGCATGTCAACTACCGTTTTGCCCCCGACAAGTCGTTGGCTGAGGCGAAGGCACTGATGATTGGCGCGGATGCCGGTGCGGAATTGGGCAATGGCGAGCATGTTGCCACAGGTGGCGTATTCGAAGGCTTCGGCATTGAAATGAAGGACGAGTCGCCTTCCGCACGTCCGGGGTTGACGTCGCCGCTCGCGCAGTCGCTGGTGGAATTGGTGCGCGAGCGCACGGGGCGTGAGCCTCTGGCCAAGCTTGGCTGGACGGATGTGGCGCGATTCTCGATGCTGGGCATTCCCGCGGTGAATCTGGGTGCGGGCAGTCCGTTGCTGGCGCACAAGCATGACGAGCAGCTGCCGGAATCGGATCTGCTGCTGATGGCCAACTTGCTTGAAGACTGGCTGAAGTAGCTGTCTGCTGCCTTTTTCTGCCTCCTGTTTCTGCCTGCTATCGGCTGTTTGTTGTTTTCCGTCTTCTGTCTGCACGAGTCGGATCGGCTGTCTGCACGAGTCGTAATCTGTGTCTGCATTTCTCGCGAATCGTGATTTCTTTCGACTTGTGCAGACGGAGCAACGACTTGTGTAGACGGGGCCTGGGATTTGCGGGCGGGGAAAGCAGGCGGTGAGTTGCAGGATCCGGAAAATTTCCCGTCATGTCACGTTCCGTTGTTTTTTGTGTCATACTTATAGACGGTGGTTCTGCAAATCACCGATGCATCCGATGGCGTTGATCCCCTCGCGTGAAGTTCATGCGTGTCCGCGAGCGCTGGTGTCCGCCGTCGCATGATGAGGACTTTTGACGGAAGTTGCTTCCTACGGGCGCCATGATGCGCGGCCACGGTGAGAGCGTGGTGTGAGAACCGTATGAGGCCTAAGCGTGGGCGGCGCGATTGCAGCGTGTCGTCGAGGAGCCATTGTGCCTAATACCAGTGAGGGCTTCGATCAGGTCGAAGCTTCGGCATTGCCTGAGCATGCCGTGAATGTTGTGAAATTCGAGTCGGTCCAGTCCGATCCTGCCCCGCGTCGCCGTCGTGGCGGTCGTCGCGTGGTGCGTGGCGTGGGAGCTGCCGGTGCGTCCTTGGAGTTGAAGGTCGAGGAGCATGCTTCGGCTCCGCTGTTCGAGGAGCCGAAGTTGCCGGTTGCGCAACCTGCGCATGATACCGGTGATTCCGCTGATTCCGAGGGTATGACCCGTCCGACCCGTCGCCGTCGTCGTCCGGTCCAGTCCGATGATGATGTTCGTGAGATTGCCGACGAACGGCCGACGCGTTCTCGTCGCCGTCGTTCGGTGCAGGTTGAGGATGAGCAGGACGAGGATCGTCCGTCGCGTCGTCGCAGCCGTTTCGCCGATGATGCGGATGAGTACGATGAGATGCCGCGTCGTCGCGCTTCCGTCGATGATTCCCATGATGAGGAGTCGTCTGTGGAGCGTGCCTTGGATGCCGTCGATATGTTGCCGGAAGGCCATGAGGTCCGCCACAATCCGCGTCCGATGATGTCTCTGCTTTTCCAGGAGCCGGTTTTGCCGTCCGTTGCGGATTCCCGAGACAGGGCAGACGACGATCGCGACGATTCCCGTAATGACCGCGGCGAGCGTAATGATCGCAATGCGCAGGACCATGACGATGAGCAGGATGAGGATCGTCCGTCACGTCGCCGTCGCCGCCGCAATCGCGACGTTGCCGACGAAGAGCGTTCCGAAGACAATCGCAATGAACGCGATAATCGGGATAATCGCAATGATGATGCGGACAATGACGAGGAAGGCGGATCTCGCAAGTCGCGTCGTTCCCGTCGTTTGAACGCGCAGGAGCGTCGTGCCGCAGCTGAAGTCGAACAGATCGAAGAGGATTTGATCCTCGACGATATTACGTATGCGCCGATTGATGACGAAACCCGCAATCGTCATGACGATGATGACGACGAGCAGCCGACGCGCACCCGTCGTCGCCGTCGCAGCCGCGGCAATCGTGAGGAAGCCGACGAACAGCAGCGGGATAGCGATGAAGGCGAGTCCCGTCGTCGCCGTGAGGACGATGACGAGGATGAAGGCACGGTGACCCGTCGCCGTCGTCGCCGTCGTGGCGGTGCGAAGACGGATGAGACGGAAGAGCCGCTCGTGCGTCGTTCCCGCAAGCAGCAGTACATCGACGAGATCACCGACGTCGAAGGTTCCACCCGACTTGAGGCCAAGAAGCAGCGTCGCCGTGACAATCGCCGTGAGCGCAGCCGTCAAAGCCAGCTCATGGAGCAGGACTTCCTGGCTCGCCGCGAGCATGTCGACCGCCTGATGGTGGTGCGCGAACGCGAACGCCACACGCAGATTTCCGTGATCGAAGACAATGTGCTCGTCGAACATTACGTGTCCGACATTCAGGAAGTCGCCACTGTGGGCAACATCTATCTGGGCCGCGTGCAGAACGTGCTGCCGAGCATGGAAGCCGCGTTCGTCGACATTGGTCAGGCGCGTAACGGCGTGCTCTATGCGGGTGAGGTGAACTGGGATTCCGCACGGTTGGAAGGCCAGCCTCGCCGCATCGAACTCGCGTTCAAGTCGGGGGACCCGGTGCTCGTGCAGGTCACCAAGGATCCGATCGGACATAAGGGTGCGCGACTGACCTCGCAGGTCACCCTTGCGGGCCGTTTCCTGGTGCTCGTGCCATCCGGTGGCATGACGGGCGTGAGCCGCAAGCTCAGCGAGCGTGAACGTTCCCGCCTGAAGAACATCGTGTCGAAGGTCGCGCCGAAAGACATGGGCGTGATCATTCGTACCGCAGCGGAAGGCGCCTCCGAAGAGGCGATCACCAAGGATCTTGAAAGCCTGGTGCGCCAGTGGGAACGCATCACCTCCAAGCGAGACGAATTCCTGCACGGCAAGCGTCCGAAGCTGCTGCAAGGCGAGCCGGACGTGGCGATCCGCGTGGTGCGAGACATCTTCAACGACGACTTCTCCAAGATGATCGTTGAAGGTGACCGCGTGTACGGCCGTATCGAGGAATACCTCGACACCATGGCTCCCGACTTGAAAGACAAGCTCGAAAAGTGGGATCCGGCCGAACATGAAGGCAAAGACGTGTTCGACAAGTGGCAGATCGACTCCCAGCTGCGCAAGGGCATGGAACGTCAGGTCTACCTGCCGTCGGGCGGCTCGATCGTGATCGACCGCACCGAAGCCATGACCACCATCGACGTGAATACCGGCCGTTTCATCGGCCGCGGCAAGAGTCTTGAGGAGACGGTGACCCGCTGCAACCTCGAAGCTTCCGAAGAGATCGCACGTCAGCTGCGCCTGCGTGACATCGGCGGCATGGTGATGATCGACTTCGTCGACATGGTCATGCCAGCCAACCGTGATCTGGTGCTGCGCAGACTGGTGGAATGCCTGGCCCGCGACCGTACCAAGCATCAGGTGGCCGAAGTCACCTCGCTTGGCCTGGTGCAGATGACGCGCAAGCGCATCGGACAGGGCTTGGTGGAGGCTTTCTCCGAGGAATGCCCGACCTGCAAGGGCCGTGGATTCATTCTTCATGACGAGCCGACCGTGTCCGCTGACTATGACGATCCGTACGCCCTCAAGGGTGGCGACCCGTTCGTCAAAACCAACAAGCATGGTCACGGCACGGACGTGCAGGTGCCGAAAGGCTCCTCGCCGGATGTGAAGGCCAAACTCGCGCAGATCGCGGCGGCTGCCGTGGCCGCCAACAATACGGAACTGGGCGAGGAAGCATAGAAGAATAAATGATTATTCCGGTCTGTCAACCTGACACGCCGGAAACAGACTTGCGGTTGTACGCGGGTATGTGTAAATTAGATTGCTGGTGTCTGGCCGCGAGGCTCGAACGTGCCGGGCAGTAAGCTTTCCAAGTTAATAAAGGAACGGATATGTACGCGATTGTGAAGGCCGGCGGCCATCAGGAAAAGGTTGAGGTCGGTGACGTCATCTACGTCAACCGTCTCGAGGCTAAGAAGGGCGAAACCGTGGAATTCCCGGTTGCTCTCGTTGTGGACGGCTCCAAGGTTGTCCTCGGTGCCAAGGATCTCGCCAACGTCAGCGTCAAGGCTGAGGTTGTCAACGATGAGGCCAAGGGTCCGAAGATCAGCATCATGAAGTATAAGAACAAGACCGGCGTTGCTCGTCGCAAGGGCCATCGCCAGCAGCTGACCGCTGTCAAGATCACGGCTATCGCCTGATTGGCGCAGGGTTAGAGTCAAGGACCGAAAGGAACAGACATGGCACATAAGAAGGGCGCGTCCAGCTCGCGCAACGGTCGCGATTCAAACGCGCAATACCTCGGTGTGAAGAAGTTCGGCGGCGAAGCCGTCGTGGCCGGCAACATCATCGTTCGTCAGCGTGGCACCAAGTTCCACCCGGGTGAGAACGTCGGCATGGGCAAGGACCACACCCTGTTCGCCCTCAAGGACGGCAGCGTGAAGTTCGGCGTGCGTCGTGACCGCAAGGTCGTCGACGTGATTGCCGCCTGAAATACGCGCAATTAACGCTTACAAGATAAAGCCGCGCCCGTTATGGACGCGGCTTTTCTTTATTTTGATGATTGCTGAGGATTGGTTTCCTTCAGCCCGTCCCAAACGTCACGTAACGTTGCATACAGTTGCATAAGACATATCAAACGGACAATAATCGGACCGTTTCGAACAAACGATTAAGGTAGATACATGAGTGATTTCGTCGATCGCGTGACCGTCCATGTGAAGGGCGGCGACGGCGGCAACGGTTCCGCCGGCATCCGTAGGGAAAAATACAAGCCGTTGGCGGGACCGAACGGTGGCAACGGCGGTGATGGCGGTTCCGTGATCTTCATGGCCGACCAGAACGCCAACAGCCTGTTGGATTACCGTTTCATGCCCCACCGCGAGGCTGGAAGCGGCACCATGGGCTTGGGAGACACCAAAGACGGTTCGAAAGGTGCCGATCTGATCCTGCCCGTTCCTGTGGGCACCGTGATTTTCGAAGCCAAAGGGCCGCAAGGCAAGCCTAAGCATCCGGGCGAGCAGCTCGCCGATCTTCGCCATGCCGGAGACAAGTTCGTGGTGGCGGCCGGCGGCAACGGCGGTCTTGGCAACGCCGCATTGGCCAACCGCACCCGTCGCGCTCCGGGATTCGCGTTGCTTGGCGAACCAGGCGAGGAACGTGACGTCATTCTCGAACTCAAATCCATCGCCGACGTGGCCTTGGTGGGCTTCCCCTCCGCAGGCAAATCCAGCCTGATCGCAGCCATGAGCTCCGCCAAGCCGAAAATCGCCGACTATCCGTTCACCACGCTCGTGCCGAACCTCGGCGTGGTTATGGCCGGAGACATGCGGTACACCATCGCCGACGTGCCGGGCCTGATTCCGGGCGCATCCCAAGGCAAGGGCCTCGGCCTTGAATTCCTGCGCCACATCGAACGCACCGAAATCATCGCCCACGTCATCGACTGTGCCACGCTGGAACCTGACCGTGATCCGATGAGCGACTACAAGGCGCTCGAACATGAGCTTGCCGAATATGCCGACAAGCTGGAACTGCCGTTGGGCGCAATCCCAATCCCCGAACGCCCCCGAATCATCATCCTCAACAAGGTCGATATGCCGGAAGCCAAGGAATTGGCCGAATTCGTCAAACCGGAATTCGAAAAACTCGGTCTCAATGTGTATGTCATCTCCACCGCATCCCACGAAGGTTTGAAGGAACTCAACTGGGCGTTGGCGGCCATGGTCGCCGACATGCGCAAGGAAGTCGCCGAACGCGAACAGGCCGAAGAAGAAGCGCGCGTGGTCATCAAGCCGCTCGAAGAGCCGCGCAACCGCCGTCGCCGCAACGACGAAGGCGGCACCGCGCTTGACTTCACCGTGGAACGCAAGGAAGCCGGCAACGGCGACGTCTGGTACGAAGTGCTCGGCACCAAGCCGGAACGTTGGGTCATGCAAACCAACTTCGACAACGACGAAGCAGTCGGCTACCTGGCCGACCGCCTCGCCAAACTCGGTGTCGAAGACGAGCTGCGCAACAAGGGAGCCAAGCCTGGCGACGAAGTACGCATCGGCAAGGGCGCGCGAGCCGTGGAATTCGATTGGGATCCGACCATTGCTGCGGGCGCGGAAATGCTCGACGGCGCCCAGCTTGGCGCACGAGGCGTCGACCTGCGACTGCAGGAACAGGACGGCCGTTCGCAGCGCCGCACCAACGCGGAACGCCGTCGCCAGTACCACGAAATGATGGATGCGCGCCAAGCCGTGCGTGAAGCCATGATGGCCGAACGCAAGGCCGGACACTGGGCCGATCCTTCCGTGGACGACGACCGCCATGACGAAACCAGCCTCTTCGGACGCGGTGAAACCACCGATTCCGAAAACGTGGAACAATAGAAGCAGCAAAACGCCCGCTGATGTGCCGATTGGCATGTCGGCGGGTTTTCTTTTCGGCCATTCGAACGCCTGGAGGAACCATGAACACGCCATCGCAAGCCCAAGTGCGCCGCGCCATCGCCGAAGCGCAAACCATCGTGGTGAAAGTGGGATCCAGCTCGTTGACCAAACCAAGTGGCCACCTCGATCCGGAACGACTCAACGCGCTCGTGGCGGCCCTCGCACGCGTGCGACTCATGGGCGGGCGCGTGGTGCTCGTCTCCTCCGGCGCCATCGCAGCCGGATTCGGCTCCCTCGGCTTCGACTCACGCCCCACCGACGTGGCTGACCAGCAGGCGTGCGCGGCCGTCGGACAAGGCCTGCTCATGGCCCAATACGAGAACGCTTTCTCACAATACGGACTGCGCGTCGGGCAAATCCTCATCACCGTGTCCGACACCATCGCCCCACAGCAATACCGCAACGTGCGACGCACCCTCGACCGGCTGCTCGACCTCGGCGCGGTGCCGATCATCAACGAAAACGATTCCCTCGCGTCCAACGAAATCCGTTTCGGAGACAACGACCGACTCTCCGCATTGATCGCCAACATCGTAGTCGCCGACGCTTTGGTGCTCCTCACCGACGTGGACGCGCTCTACACGGCACCCCCAAGCGAACCCGGATCGCGACGCATCAGCTACGTGCCGAACGTGGAGGACGCGCTCGCCAAAGTGCAGGTCGGCGGCACCGGATCAAACGTGGGTACCGGCGGCATGGTCACCAAAATGGAAGCGGCGCGTGTTGCGGCGGTCTCCGGCATTCCCGCAGTGCTCACCTGCGCGGCAAACGCAGGCCCGGCCATGATGGGCGACCCAGTCGGCACCGCATTCGCCCCCATCAACGACCGTGGATCATCACGCCGACTATGGATCGGGTTCGCAGCACACCCGCAAGGCACGCTCGTGGCCGATGCCGGCGCTTCCAATGCGGTACGCGGAGGGGCCGCCAGCCTGCTTGCCGCCGGCGTACTCGAAGTGCGGGGCGATTTTGCCGCCGGAGACGCGGTGTGGATCGACGATGAAGCGGGCAATCACCTCGCAAAAGGCCTCGTAGGATTCGATTCCGAAGAAATCCCGCAAATGCTCGGCCGCAATACCGCCCAGCTCAAGCGTTTCCTCGGCGAAGAATACGCCCACCCCCTAGTCCACCGCGACAACCTCGTCTTGGTTTAATCCCTTTCCCTCTTTTGTTCGGTGCCCTGTAAATAGCAATATGCCGCCCCTACCGGTCAGCAGGGAAAAGGAATTCCAAAATGTGCTAAAAGGCTGTTGTTTTTCGGGCGGGAGGGATAGCATGGCAAACATGACTATGGCTGACTGGCAGACTCTTTCCGAACGTATTAACCGCGTGGCTCCGAGCGCTACTCTGGCCGTTGATTCCAAAGCGAAAGCGATGAAAGCTGAAGGAATCGACGTCATTGGATTTGGTGCGGGCGAACCGAACTTTCCGACTCCGGCTGCGATCGTCGCGGCTGCGGCCGAAGCGGTGCAGGATCCGAAGAACTATCGTTACACTCCGACGGCAGGTTTGCCGGAATTGCGCAAGGCGATCGCAGACAAAACGTTGCGCGACTCGGGGTATGGAGTCGATCCGAATCAGGTGATCGTAACCAATGGCGGCAAGCAGGCCGTGTACGAATCCTTTCAAATCCTGCTCAATGATGGCGACGAAGTCATCATTCCGACGCCGTATTGGACGAGCTATCCGGAAGCCGTGAAACTGGCTGGAGGCGTGCCTGTCGAAGTGTTCGCGGGAGCTGACCGCAATTTCGAGCCAAGCTTGGAAGACCTGGAAGCGGCACGTACCGAACGTACGAAGGCCATCATCGTGAATACGCCGAACAATCCGACGGGTGCCGTGTGGAATCCGGAAACCGTCAAGGCGATCGGCGAATGGGCTGTGGAACACCATGTGTGGGTGATCTCCGACGAAATCTACGAGCATCTGAACTACGATGGTGCAAAAACCACGTATATCGGCGCTGCAGTGCCTGAAGTGCGTGATCAGCTGCTGGTGCTCAACGGCGTGGCCAAAACCTACGCTATGCCCGGCTGGCGTGTCGGCTGGATGATCGCTCCGCTCGACGTGGCGAAGGCCGCATCCAAGCTGCAGGGGCATATGACGTCGAACGTGAACAATATCTCCCAGCGTGCCGCGATCGCAGCCGTGTCCGGATCTCTTGACGCCGTGTACGAGATGCGTGAGGCGTTCGACAGGCGCCGTCAGACCATCGTCGCCGCGTTGAACGATATCGAAGGTGTGAACTGCCCGACGCCGACCGGCGCATTCTATGCGTTCGCCGACGTGAGCGCACTGCTGAACAAGCCGCTCGGCACCAGCAAAACCGCTTATGCGAGCACGTCCGAACTGGCTGCGGCACTGCTTGACGAAGGTCATGTGGCGGCCGTTCCAGGCGAAGCGTTCGGCGCTCCCGGCTACTTGCGATTCTCGTACGCGCTTGCCGACGACGACCTCGTTGAGGGCATGAAGCGTATGAAGCAGTGGGTCGAGGACTGATACTGGCCTGACTGAGACTTTTCACACGATTCGCACCGCGGTGACATGCCGGGTGCGAATCTTTTTTTCGTTGAAAAATAGCGGTTTTGGGACATTTCTTGAAAAACCGGTTGGACTAAGTCGCAAATACCCGCTATTATTTCGACTTGGCGGTTTTGCCGCTTACTTCTTGCGTGGTTTTTCGCACAAAATCCTCGCCAGCAAGTAGAAACGGCAGAGTACACCTAGGGAAGTGGCGCAATTGGTAGCGCAACGGTCTCCAAAACCGTAGGTTGTGGGTTCGAGTCCCGCCTTCCCTGCCAAGCTTCTTACAACAAGCTCAGCGGAGGATTATTATGGCGAAGGCAAAAAATAGCGAAAAGGCCGTTAAGCCGAACATCTTCATGCGTCTTGGCTTGTTCATCAAACAGATTATCGACGAACTCCGCAAGGTCGTGACCCCGACCAGCAAAGAGCTGTTCTTCTGGGCACTCGCCGTGTTCATCTTCGTGCTGCTCCTGATGGCACTGGTCACCGGCATGGACTTCGGTCTGGGCAAGCTGACCCTGTGGATCTTCGGCTGATCAACGACTTGAAGGTGAAACTGCATGACTGACGAAGTGTTTTCCGACAACCTCGACGAAGCTCCAGAAGCTGATCTCGAGGCCGTAGCTGCCGTTGAGGAGCTGCAGGCCGAGGGTGAAAGCGTTCCGGAAGTCGCTGAGGCCGAGCCGACTGCTGAAGCTGCTTCCGAAGAGTCCGCGGAGGACGAGGGCGGCGAAGAGCTGGATGCTGGCGCCAAGGCCGTCGAAGACTTCTCCAACAGCCTGCGCACCCTCGAAGGCAAGTGGTACGTGCTGCACACCTACTCCGGCTATGAGAAGCGTGTGAAGACCAACGTTGAATCCCGTGTGGCAAGCTTCGGCATGGAAGATAAGATCTTCCAGATTGAAGTGCCGATGGAAGAAGTCGAAAAGCACACCGAAAAGGGCAAGAAGGTCATCACCCGCGTGCGTGTTCCCGGCTATGTGCTGATTCGCATGCTTCCGGATGAGAACGCCCGTCGTATTGTGCGTGAAACCGAAGGCGTCACCGGCTTCGTCGGTCCGACCAAGGAACCGGCGCCGCTGAGCCGCAAGGAAGTCGTCTCCATGATGGCTCCGATGATCGCTTCTGAAGCGCTCAAGAAGGCTGGTGACAAGCCGGCCGCCAACAAGAAGCGCGTCCTTGAAGTCTCCTACGCCGTTGGCGATCAGGTCACCGTCACCGACGGTCCGTTCACCACCATGGCAGCTGTCGTCTCCGACGTTGAGCCCACCACCCAGAAGCTCACGGTGCTCGTGTCCATCTTCGGTCGCGACACGCCAGTGGAGTTGGGCTTCAACCAAGTAGAAAAACTGTCCTGATAAGTCTTTGAAAGACCCCGCGCATTGCGGGGTCTTTTTTTGTCTGGGGGAGTGGGCACAATAGGAAAGCTTGTGTCTGGAGGGTTTGGCGTGCCTGAATGAGGGTACGGAATCCGCTAGCACAGCACAGCAATATACGTTGCGGAAGGAACCGGACGCGGGAAACCTACTCCGGTGCCGCTACCACCGCTTCTACAGAAAGAAGAACCATACAATGGCTCCTAAGAAGAAAGTCTCGGCGCTTCTCAAGCTCCAGATTCAGGCTGGCAAGGCCAACCCGGCCCCGCCGCTGGGCCCGGCACTGGGTTCCCATGGCGTGAACATCATGGACTTCTGCAAGCAGTACAACGCTGCCACGCAGGACAAGATGGGCCAGGTCATCCCTGTTGAGATCACCGTTTTCGAAGATCGTTCCTTCACCTTCATTCTGAAGACCCCGCCGGCGGCAGCTCTGCTGAAGAAGGCCGCGGGCATCCAGAAGGGTACCGAAAACCCGCTGACCCACAAGGTCGGCTCCGTCACCAAGGCTCAGGTCCGTGAGATCGCCGAAATCAAGATGGCTGATCTGTCCGCACGCGACGTCGAAGCCGGCATGAAGATCATCGAGGGCACCGCCCGCTCGATGGGTATCACGGTTACCGACTGAGAGGAGAGGGACAAATGGTAAAGCGTTCCAAGAAGTACCGCGAAGCTTCTGAGAAGATCGATCGCAACAATCTTTACACCGCTAACGAAGCCATCGCTCTCGTCAAGAGCATGCCGGAGTACAAGTTCGATCAGACCGTTGAGGCCGTGCTGCGCCTGAACGTGGATCCGCGTAAGGCCGACCAGCTGGTCCGCGGTTCCGTCAACCTGCCGAACGGCACCGGTAAGACCGCCAAGGTCCTCGTGTTCGCCCGTGGCCCGAAGGCCACCGAGGCTCTCGAGGCTGGCGCCGACATCGTCGGTGACGACGATCTCGTGCAGAAGGTTGCCGACGGCTTCCTGGACTTCGATTCCGTGGTGGCTACCCCGGACATGATGGGCAAGGTCGGCCGCCTCGGCCGCGTGCTCGGTCCGCGTGGCCTCATGCCGAACCCGAAGACCGGCACCGTGACCATGGATGTCACCAAGGCCATCAAGGACATCAAGGGCGGCAAGGTCGACTTCCGTGTTGACAAGAATGGCAACCTGAGCTTCCTCATCGGCAAGCTCTCCTTCACCGAGCAGGCTCTCGACGAGAACTTCAAGGCTGTTGCCGACGAAATCAAGCGTCTGAAGCCGTCCACCGTGAAGGGCCGCTACGTCACCAAGGCGACCATCACCTCCACGATGAACCCGGGCGTCCCGGTTGATCCGACGGTCATCGCCTGAGCAATATAGCTTGCAGATAGCTTCAATATAGCTTGCAAAAGACCCGCATCCTGCACCAACGCGAGATGCGGGTCTTTTCATATATATCTTGCGATTATCTATCTCATTTAATAAATAATGATCCTGCAATCGTCTGACTATCAAAGAATCTCAATGAAACCAGATATCAGATAGATATTAAAACAGAGAAGTGATGTTCAACGATCGCGCATACGGCCAATCGCAAGCGCCGTCGTCAAAACGTATGCGTCACGCGGGTCGGTCGCATCCCAACCGGTCGTTTCCGCGGCACGCTTCAAGCGATAACGCACCGTATTCGGATGCACATTCAATTCCTTCGCCGTGTTTTCCAACGAACTGCCGTTGCGCAAAAACGTGGAAACCGTCACAAACGTCGGATCGTCGGGATTCTCGCCATGAAGCACCTGATACACGTTCTGATACAACTCTTCACGAGCGTAATCATCGCCCAACAGCGCCCGTTCCGGCAGCAACTCATCGGCACGCAACGGGCGGGACGGCGACGCCAAAGCGGGAGCAGCCTGCAAGGAAAACAGGGTTTCACGCAACACGTGCGAAGCGCCGGCGACACCGGAACGCACCGGACTCAAATACACCGATTCGTCATCTTTGAAAGCGGGCATAATCGACGTGCAGGTCACTTCGGCAGTGGCGGCGCCACTCTGACAGACAAGCGCCAGCAGAAAACTGCCGTATGTGCCAACAATCACATGTTCTCCGCCCAGATCGCGCACCGCCTTACGCGCAACGAGCGAAGCCGAAGCGGGACTCGTTTCCGGTGTGCCGCCAATCGCGAAACAATCGAAATCCCCACGCCAACCAAGCACATTCATCAACGAGGCGACGCGATCATCCGTAAGAGAAGTCATCAGGCATTCGAAAGCGAGCCGTTCGATGGTTGAATCGTCGGTGTGCCCTGCCAGAAGGTCGAGAATGTCTGCCTGATCGGAGTTCATAAACGTCAAGTGTAGCCGCCCAACTGGCGAATCGCTGAACGGAAAGCGTCAACGAGGTGAAGTTCATTCGGGGAGTGCCGCTATTATGCCGCTTATGAGCGAAGTCAAACAAACTGGAAAGCGTGGCGAGCGTATCGGCACATTCCTCAGCTGGATGCTGGCCGTGCTGGCATGCCTTTGGGTGGCATGGTGTTGCGCGATCGGGCCGTTGTATTGGTTCGGCGATGGGCTTTCCGACTTCGGCTGGCTGAATGTGCTGTATTTGGTGGTCGCTTTCGCGATATGGTTTTCGATAGTTGTCGCATTGGTCAGATTCGGCCGCGGCCGTCGCGTACTTCCGCAATATTGCGCACGACGGCATGAAAAACTATGCAACGAGATTGCAGGAACGCCGACCACCGTGCTTGGCATTATGTTGCGACACTTGCATGATGCCGCGCACAGCCGCCCAGGGCGCGTCCTGCATGCAGTGATCGTATGGACGGGGCGCAAACTCATCCGCTGCACCGACTGTTGGTGGAAACTCATGCTGGTGTTCGTAATCGGCTGGCTGTGGATTCCAACCACGCTATTGGCCGCGTTCGGCGCCGACATTCGCTCGCAGATCCGTGAATTCAGCTGGGCCTTGAACCAGTGGACGGGCTTGAAACAGCCATATATCGGCTTCTTCTCGTTCGTGCCCATGGATATTTACCCGACCGCGCATTACATGTGGCCGGACAATCCCACATATCTGACCGACCAGCACAATGTCGTGCTCACCGTGTTCTACGGTGCCGCAGCGGCGGTTTCGCGCTACTTCACCGACTCCAACGATGCGGGCATCGTGGTGCTCGCAGCCTTGCAATGGCTATTCGCCGCATTCTGCTGTTCGGCCACCGCCAACCGGTTCTTCAACCTGCCGTGGCGCAGGCTTGGCGTCGGCACGTTCGACTTCTCGCATCCGGAACGCCACGATTGCTGGAATATGCGCGATTACGCGCATCCTGAAGCAGGCGTTGTGGCACGCCCTTCCAGACTGCGGGCCGGTGCGAAAACACGATTCATGATACTGCTGTTCTTCATGGTGTGCCCGCTTGCGGTATTCGCCACGATTTCCCTGACGAAATCGCCGCTGTTCGCTTTCGCATTCGTATGGTGGTTCGGCGTGTGGTACGAACTGCACATGACGCATATCAAAGCGCTGCCCACCATCAATGGCAAGCCGACGTACCTACGCAAACGCTCGATCATGGCCTTCACCATCTCAAGCTGCGTGATGCTCATCAGCGCGAAATACGCGTGGTACATCATTCTCTTCACCCTGATCCTGGCACTTATCAACGATCGCAAACGTTGGAAAACCTATCTTGTGGCACTTCTGCTGCCAACCATCCTCATTCATGGCGGCATCGTGTTCCTCACCAACACGGGCGCCATCATCGGCGGCGACCCCATCGAAAGCCGTGGCATCCAACTGCAGCAGATCGCGCGCGTCGCCAAATACAATCCGAAAGGCATTCCGGCGGACGCGGCGAAAAAGCTTGAACCGGTCTTCAACCTCGACCAGATGGCCGAAGCGTACTTCCGGCAGGACGCCGACCCGGTGAAATCCTCCGGCATCCAATCGAAGAAAGTCAGTTACAAGTGGCGCACCGTCACCGAAGACGACATGACAAACTTCAACGAGGCCTGGCTTGAAATCGTTGTCGCAAATCCTGTTATCGCGCTCGACGCGTTTTTCGCCGAATGCTTCGGCTATTTCGACGTGACCGACCTGCCATACGTGTCGATGGACTACTACGTGAACAACGATTACGTGCAGAACGACAATGCGTGGATCCACCTGTATAACCACGATTGGCGCGATGCGGTGGCCGGCTTCGCGAAAGGTTGGGGCAATATTCCCGTGATCGGCTGGGTGACGCACGGCAATCTGTACGTAACGCTGATGCTGCTGGTCGGCGCTGCCGAAGTGGTGTTGCGGCGATGGCGCTCGCTGTCATGGCATCTGCCCCTGCTGCTGCTCATGGGCGTGATGATCACCGCTCCGGCCAACAATTTCGAACGGCATATGCTACCGGTCGCGTTCGTATTCGGTTTCGTATGCCTGCAATTCTGGCGCGAGTCGCGTAATGCGCGATCGGCTGCCAGCGCGAACGTGGCCAGTGCGCATGAGGCCAGCCAGGTGCGGCAGGACGAGTAGCGGCTGCGTTGGCTGCTGCATGAGCTGTTGCGTTGCGGCGACATTGCGTCGGCGCGCCGCGCTGTAGTAGGTAGGAGGTAATGATGGCGATTTTGGATTCGGCTGCGATCATGCCGCGTACATGCGTTGCGGCGGATCAGGTGCTTGTTTTGGATACGGTGGGATCCACCAACACGTATGCCGCGGATTTGGTGCGTGCAGGTCGGCTGTTCGGCATGGATGGCATGGACGGCATTGCAGGGAACCTCGTGTGGAGCGGGCGTGAGATCGTGGTTGTCGCGGCGAACGAGCAGACGGCCGGTCGCGGGCGGCTCGACCATACGTGGGCCAGTGTGCCGGGGGAGTCATTCATCGTGTCGCTGGTGGTGAGCGTGCCGGTTGCGATTGTGCGCGATTCGTCCGTCAATGGTTGGCTGCAGATGATTGCCGGTTGCGAGATGCGTGAGGCGATTGTTGGTGCGGTATGCGATTTCGGCGGCACGCTCGATGAAGATGTTTTGCTGAAATGGCCGAACGATATTTTTGCTGGCGGCAAGAAACTTGGTGGCGTACTCGCTGAAATGGTGCCGATTCCGGATTGCGGGGATCGCGTTGCCATTGTGATCGGCGTCGGTTTGAATCTTGCCGTCGCTCAGGAACGATTGCCGATAGATAAGTCCACATCGTTGCAGTTGGTTGCGCGCAATCTGCCTGATGCGATGGTGTTGCGCGATGCGATTGCCGTACGTTGGGTGCAAGGATTGCGCTCGCGGTTGGCTGATTTCGAAGAGGACCCTCACCGTGAGGCTGTGCGCGCCCGGGAAGCGATGACCCCGATCTGCTGGACGCTCGGCAAGCAGTGCGAGGCTCATTTTGTGGACGGAACCACTTTGCAGGGCAGGGCTGTCGCGTTAAACGACGACGCCTCCCTGACCATTGAGGATCAGGAAGGCGTATTGCATCGGGTGAGCACGGCCGACGTAGGCGTGCTCAGTAAGTAAAAAATTACTTGATTGCTGAAATTTGCCGCAATCTCACTTCAGCTTGGCAAGACCTGCGACCACGGCGGAAGCGATAACGGCCTTGACCGCATCGCCTGCGACGAATCCCATGGAAGCCACGGCCACAATCGGCAGTGCGATGCCGGTAATGGCGGACTGCACGATGAAACCAAGCAGATAGTCAAGCGCAATGCAGCCGGCGACACAGGCAAACAGGTAACGTGCGGCGGTCAGCGCGCCATGCTTCAGCGAATCGGTGCGCGCCTCACCCTTCAGCAGCGACGTGACGATGGCCGCCGGCAGGAAGCCGATCAGGAAGCCGGCGCTCGGGCCAACCAATGCCATGGTGGAAGCGCCGCCGGCGAACACCGGCAGACCGACCGCGCCGGCTGCCAGATACATGAGCATCGCGGCGCCGGCCTGCTTCCACGGCAGCATCAGCGCGGCCAGCATCACCACGAACGTCTGTAGCGTGATCGGCACCGGCGTGCCCGGAATCGGCACGGCACCGGCCGCGGAGGCGGTCCACATGAGCACGGCGAACAGCGCCGGCTTGAGGATGGATCCGACAGTGCCGCTGGTGACGGTTTTCAGCGTGGTTTTGAGTGTCAGCATTGCGTTACGCACGATAATTCTCCTTGGATGTGATTGCATTACGTTGATGAATCGACGATTGTCGACAGCCGAAATGATGGCAAGCGCGAAAGTGACGAAAATGCAAGGTTTGTCAACTTATGCCCCCAATCGTAGGCTTGCCAAGTTTCGGTAACGTTTGTGGAGCCTTACAAAAAGATTGCGTGTCTTTTGTGGGAAACGAGTTCACGATTTTTCGTTCGCGCGACCAAACTTGACGTTATGCCTAAAAATGTCAACAAACTTCTGGTGGCGAATCGCGGAGAAATCGCGCTTCGCGTAGTGCGCACCGCCCGTGAGATGGGGATTCCCACGGTTGCGGTGTACGCGGAGCAGGATCGCCATGCACAATACGTGCAGATGGCTGACGACGCATATCTGCTTTCCGGAGACACGTATAAAGACACCTATCTCAACGAGGATCTGCTGATCGACATTCTGCAGCGCAGCGGTGCCGACGCAGTGCATCCAGGCTACGGATTCCTTTCCGAAGTGGCCACTTTCGCGCAGAAAGTGATCGATGCGGGTGCGGCTTGGGTTGGTCCGAATCCGAAAGCCCTCGTGGATTTGGGGGATAAGATCACCGCACGTCGTGTGGCCACGTTCGCCAAAGTTCCGCCGGTTCCCGGCATTTCCCAGTCGATTTCCGACATGCGATTGCTGCTGGATTTCGCGCACACGCACGGTTATCCGCTCATGCTTAAGCGTACCGATGGCGGCGGCGGTCGCGGCATCACGCTCGTGCACAACGATGACGAGCTGCGTGGTTTCTACATGAATCATGATGCGCTGCAGGGCGGTGATCTGAACGAATATTTCGTGGAACGATTCATCGACAAAGGACGTCACGTCGAAACGCAGTGCGGCCGCGACTCGCACGGCAACTTCACCGTGTATTCCACGCGCGACTGCTCCGTGCAGCGCCGCAATCAGAAGCTTGTCGAAGAGGCGCCGGCACCGTTCCTTTCCTCCGAGGTGACCGACCAGCTGGAAACCTACTCTCGCCGACTGTTCGAAGCCGTCGATTACGAGGGGCTTGGCACCTGCGAATTCATGGTGACCGAACAGGGCAAAGTGTACTTCCTGGAAGTCAATCCGCGTCTGCAGGTGGAGCATACCGTCAGCGAGGAGGTCTGCGGACTTGACCTGGTGCGCGAGCAGCTGACCATCGCCAACGGTGGGGAACTGACCGTGAACCATCCGCTTCGTGGACACAGTTTTGAACTGCGCCTGACCTGCGAGGATCCGGCGAAGAACCTCGCGCCAAGCTCCGGCACGCTGGCCTCGTTGCGCTGGCCGTCCGGCCCGGGCATCCGTGTGGATTCCGGCGTGGTCGAAGGCGACACCATTTCGCCGAAATTCGATTCGATGATGGGCAAACTCGTGGTCACCGCATCTGACCGAGCGGCAGCAGTGGCCCGCGTGCGCCGCGCCTTGAGCGAGCTGAAGGTGGAAGGCGTGCCGACTCCGGCAAGCTTGTTCGAACAGATTTTCAACGACGACGAATTCACCGCCGAACACGGTGTTGCATACGATGTCAGCACCAAATGGCTGGAACGCAAGTACCTCAACAAGGAAGCCGCATCATCGCAAGGCGGGCAGCCGGCGTCCATGTCTGGCGCTTCCGAGGTCGACAAGAAGGAATCCAGCGAAACCTTCGTCATCGAAGTCAACAATCGCAGAGTGTCGCTGACCGTGCCGAACGACATCGTCGCCAACCTGACGGGCGGTGCCAAAGCACGTGACGCGAAACGTGCCATCCAGCCGCTGCGTGGGCAGGGACTGCATCATGCGCAGAAAAAACAGCAAAGCAATGACGGCCAATCCGGTGTGATCGCAAGCCCGATGCAGGCCGTCGTGACGCGTATCAATGTGGCCGAGGGCCAGCAGGTGGCCAAGGGCGACCTGCTCGTCGTTCTCGAATCCATGAAGATGGAAAACTACGTGTATGCGCCGGTCAAGGGCGCTGTCACCAAGATTTTCGTGGGACCCGCGGCAGGCGTGGAAGCCGGCGAAACGTTGATGACCATCGACGTGACCGGAGCGAACGGTACGAAAGCCGGCGAAAACGGCGCAACTGGCGCTGCTGTTGACGGAACCGCAACCGACGGAACTATGGAAGGGGGTAAGTGATGACTGATATCATCGCAAGCCCGGCCGTCAAAGAAGCCGTGAAGATCGTAATGGAACAGCAGGAGCGACTCGGCAAAAACGCAGCCGAAGCCGTCTCCACGGCCACAACCGTCTCCGCGGCCGACCTGCCGGGCGCATCCCAGCCAATCCGCGCATCCGTGCTTCGTGCGGCGCAACTCGCGCACGAAGCGGAAGATCATGCCCGCAATCGCCAGCATGTCAAAGGCAAGCTGACGGCGCGCGAACGTCTTGACCTGCTGCTTGACACCGGTTCCTTCGAGGAAATCGGACGATTCTGCGGCGGCGACATCAACGGCGGACGCGCGGGAGCGGCGGTCATCACCGGTTTCGGCGAAGTGTTCGGACGCAAAGTGGCCGTATACGCACAGGACTTTTCCGTGCGCGGCGGCACGCTGGGAGTCGCGGAAGGCCGCAAGATCTGCCGATTGATGGACAAAGCGCTCGACTTGAAAGTGCCGATCATCGCGCTTATCGATTCGGGCGGCGCCCGCATTCAAGAGGGCGTGGCCGCGCTGACGCAATACGGGCATCTGTTCCGTAAAACCTGCGACGCCAGCGGTTTCGTGCCGCAGCTCTCGCTGATTCTCGGCCCATGCGCGGGTGGAGCCGTGTACTGCCCGGCACTGACCGATCTGATCATCATGACCCGTGAAAACTCCAACATGTTCGTCACCGGTCCTGACGTGGTCAAAGCGGCCACAGGCGAAGTGATCAGCATGGACGACCTCGGCGGCGGATACGTGCACAACGCCACCTCCGGTGTGGCGCACTACCTGGGCGAAGACGAAGCCGACGCGATCGACTACGCACGAACCGTGCTCGCCTACCTGCCGTCCAACTCCGACCTGCAGCCGCCCACCTACGCGTACGCCGCAACCCGCGCCGACCGTGACGTGGCCAAGCGACTTGCCACCATCGTGCCGGACAACGACCGCCAGCCGTACGACGTGCTCGACGTGATCCGCTGCATCGTGGACTACGGCGAATTCGTGCAGGTGCACGAGCTGTTCGCAAGCTCCGCAGTGGTGGGATTCGCCTGCGTGAACGGGCATCCGGTCGGCATTGTGGCAAACCAGCCGAACGTCAACGCGGGCATCCTTGACGTGGATTCCTCCGAAAAAGTGGCACGATTCGTGCGTCTGTGCGACGCGTTCAACCTGCCGGTCGTCACCTTGGTGGACACCCCCGGATACAAGCCTGGCGCCGAACAGGAACATGCGGGCATCATCCGCCGCGGCGCGAAAGTGATCTACGCCTACGCCAACGCGCAAGTGCCGCTGGTCACCGTGATCCTACGCAAAGCCTTCGGCGGAGCCTATATCGTGATGGGATCCAAAGCCATCGGAGCCGACCTCAACTACGCGTGGCCATCCAGCCAAATCGCAGTGCTCGGCGCGGCCGGAGCGGTGAACATCATCCACCGCAAAGACCTGCAGAAAGCCAAAGACGCAGGCAAAGACGTCGAAGCGCTCCGAGCCAAATACGTGGCCGACTACGAACGCACCACCGTCAACGCGAATCTATCGCTGGAAATGGGCGAAATCGACGCCATGATCGACCCCGAGCAAACCCGCGAAACCATCATCGAATCGCTCAAACTGCTCTCCAGCAAGAAACGCGTGCGCAAAACCACCAAACACCACGGCAACCAGCCGTTGTGACCGGCACGAAGTGCGCGGATGAATCGTAAGCAAACGTAAACGCAAGAACACATCGCAAGATTTTTGAAACAAGTAAGGAACATCATGAACACCTTTTTTCTTGACCGACTGAACAGCGAGCCGCACGCACTCGCCTTCGCAGGCCAATCCACCCCATGGCCGGTGACGCTCGCCGACCAGAGCGCCAATCCGGTGCTCGACGAAGCCCTGCATACCCACGCCGACGCAGCCCAGGCACTGCTGTACCCGGTGTCAGCCGACCTGCTCGCCACCACCGGGCGCCCGGTCGACCTGTTTGGATTCGAGCCAAATCCGGCGCGACTTGGCGCTGCCGCAGCGGCTTCCGCCAGCGTTCCGGGCATTGCTCTCGCCCAGTTGGGTGCGCTGCTCGACGCTGCTTCCCTCGGCTACAATCCCGCCGTTGCCAAGCCGGTTGCCGTGCTCGGTCACTCCCAAGGCGTGCTCGCCGTGCACATGGTGCAGGCGATCGTCGAAGCGGGTTCCATTGAGGCGGCTTCCGCGCAAATCGATGAAATTCTTGCGATTGCCACGCTGATCGGCGTTGCCGGCACCCGTCAGGCGCGTCAGCTTGGCCTTGCCGCACGTCACGGCGAAGCCACGCCGATGCTGTCTGTCAAGGACATCACCCGCGCCCAGGTGGATGCGCTGATCAAGCGTGTTTCCGGTGCCCGAGGCCCGATCGCCGTGGCAGTCACCAATTCCGCCACGCATTATGTGCTCTCCGGCTACCCGGAGGATCTGGCCGCGTTCGGCGTGGAAGTGGCCAAGGAGCACAAGCACCAGGCCAAGCTGCGCGAAGAGAAGGTGCGTGGCGGTCGCGTGTTCGAACCGGTGCTCGAATACCTTGATGTGACCCTGCCGTTCCACAGCCCGCTTATGGCCGAGGCTGTTTCACAGGCTGTTTCATGGGCGGAATCCTGCGGAATCAACGCCGACCACGCTCGCGAGCTCGCCGCCGAAGTGCTGCTCAACCATGTGGATTGGGCCGCCCGCGTGCGTGCGCTCATGAAATCCACCGATCCGAGCGCCCTGTGGGTGTTGGACTTTGGCCCGGGAACCACCGTTGGCAAGCTGTTCTCCACCGTTGCCCAAGGCACTGGCGTCGGCGTGGTGGAAGCCTCCACCGTGGCCGATCGCGGCGAACTCTCCACGCTGGAAACCCTGCCGGAGCGCACCCAGAACTGGACCCGCTTCGCACCAAGCATCATCCACACCTCCGCCGGAGACAAGGTACGCACCGCATTCACCGAACTGACCGGCAAAGCGCCGGTGCTGCTCGCCGGCATGACCCCGACCACCGTGGAACCGGAAATCGTGGCAGCGGCCGCCAACGCCGGCTACTGGGCGGAACTCGCAGGCGGCGGTCAGGTGACCGCCAGCGTGTTCGACCGTCATGTCGCCAAGCTGGAAGAAGAGCTTGAAGAAGGCCGTACCGTTGAATTCAACGCGATGTTCATGGACCGCTACCTGTGGAACCTGCAGTTCGGATCCCAGCGCATCGTACCGAAGAAGCGTGCCAGCGGCACCCCGATCGACGGCGTGGTCGTGTCCGCGGGCATTCCGGAACTTGACGAGGCCGTGGAACTCATTCACACTCTCAACGCCGACGGATTCCCGTACGTGAGCTTCAAGCCGGGCACCGTCGACCAGATTCGCCAGGTGGTGCGCATCGCCAAGGCCGTCGCTCCGGTCAAGGTGCTCATCGAAGTCGAAGGTGGTTCCGCAGGTGGACACCATTCGTGGGAATCATTGGACGATCTGCTGCTGAGCACCTATGCCGAAGTGCGTGAACAGGCCAATCTGGTGCTCGTGGTCGGCGGCGGCATCGGCACGCCGGAACGTGGCGCCGACTACATCACCGGCGAATGGTCCGCCGAATACGGTCGTCCGCTCATGCCGGTGGACGGCGTGCTTGTCGGCACCGCCGTGATGACCGCCAAAGAGGCGCACACCAGCCCTGAAGTCAAGCAGATGCTCGTCAACACCCCAGGCATTCCCGCCAAGGGAGCAGACGTCGATCCGTTCGCTCCGCTGGGCGAACAGTGGGTGCCGAGCGGCCAAGCCAAGGGTGGAGTCACCTCCGGCCTGAGCCACCTGCATGCCGATATTTACGAGCTGGAAAACTCTTCCGCGCGTTGCGGACGCCTGCTGGTGCGCGTGATGAAGCATCCGGAAGAGCTGGAAAGCCGCCGTGAGGAAATCATCGATGCGTTGAACGCCACCGCGAAGCCGTATTTCGGTGACCTGAAGGCCATGACCTATCTCGCATGGGCGCAGCGTTTCGCCGATCTCGCTTTCCCGTGGGTAGATGAAACCTATGCCGATCGCTTCCTGCACTTGCTACAGCGTATCGAAGCCCGCGTCACCACGAAGGAAAGCGGCGAATTCGCATCGCTGTTCGCATCCCGTGCCGATGTGGAATCCGATCCGCATGCGGCCATCGCCAAGCTTGCCGAAGCCTATCCGCAAGCTGATGAACTGACCGTCACCCCGATGGATGAAGCTTGGTTCCCGGTGCTCGTGCGTGAATACCCGAAGCCAATGCCGTTCGTGCCCGTCATCGACAACGACCTGCTGCGTTGGTGGGGTCAGGATCAGCTGTGGCAGTCCGAAGACTCCCGTTACTCCGCCGATTCCGTGCGTATTATTCCTGGTCCGATCTCCGTTGCGGGCATCACCACCGTTGACGAACCGGTCGCCGACATTCTTGGCCGTTTCGAAGAGGCCATGGTCAAGCGCGTTTCCGCCGAATCGCCAAGCGCAGACAAAACCGCGTTTGCCCAGCTCGGCGCGGCATCTTCCGCAGAAGAATTCATTCGCAAATCCCCGAACATCTCGTGGGTGGGCCATCTCATGGCAAACCCGGCGTACGGTACCAGCAACGGTGACGCCAACTACGAAATCCGCAAGATTTCCAGCGAAGGAAGCATCGAAAAGTACGATCTCGACATTCATCTCGATACCTACTGGGACAACGATCCTGACGGTGGCGCATCCAAGCACGCCGTACGCGACATCGTCATTCCGCTGAACGTGGACGGCAACGAATCCGGGCTCTTCCCGGTGGTCGACCGCGACCGCCTGCCGGAACACGTGTACCGCATGCTTGCCGACACCGCGGGCATCGGCAATACCGCCATCACCGGCGACAAGCTCACCGCCATGCCCGTTATTGAGCAGGTGGCAGACAAAGCCGCCCATCCGTTCGGACAGGCGCATACCAGCTACACGCTGTCCGCCAACCTCGGCTTCGACCATGAAGCGGCCACCGGCGGCGCGCTGCCGAGCAATCTGGTGCCGTCGCGCATCGCACCGGACGCACTCGTCGGACCGGCATGGCCCGCCATCTACGCGGCCCTCGGATCCGTATACGTCAACGGCTTCCCGGTGATCGAAGGCCTGCTCAACGCAGTGCATCTCGACCATCTCATCGAACTGGAAGTCAGCGAAGACGAGCTGCTCAAGCACACTGGCGAACAGATCGCACTGACCAGCTGGGCCGAAAACTACTTCGAATCGGCATCCGGCCGTGTGGTGACCATCCACGTCACCCACAGCGCACAAGACGGCACCGTGCTTGCCAACGAAACCGAGCGTTTCGCCATCCGTGGCCGCGCATATTCCGACGCACTGCCGCCGGAAGCGCCGGACTACGGCGGAATCGAAGCGGAAATCGAAAGCACTCCGCGCCGACTGCTGCGCCGCGTCAAGGTGACCGCTCCGCACGAGATGACCGCCTTCGCCCGTACTTCCGGCGATTTCAACCCGATCCACACCTCGCATCGTGGCGCTGCCGTTTCCGGTCTTGCGGCACCGCTCGTGCACGGCATGTGGCTCTCCGCAACCGCGCAATACGCGGTGCAGGCGCTTGACGGCAAGGGTACGCACTACGAAATCGCAGGCTGGACCTACAACATGTACGGCATGGTGCAGCTCGACGACGAAGTGGAAATCTCCGTCGAGCGTGTCGGACGCGTGGCACACTCCGGCATGGTGCTCGAAGTGACCAGCCGCATCGACGGCAATATCGTGTCTCGTGGCACCGCCATCGTACGTGCGCCGAAGTCCGCCTTCGTCTACCCGGGCCAGGGCATACAGCAGCAGGGCATGGTGCTCGACGAGCGTGCCAAGTCCCCGGCCGCACGAGACGTGTGGGAGCGTGCCGACAAGGTGACCTGCGAGAAGCTTGGATTCTCGATCCTCGCCGTCGTGCGTGACAATCCGAAGGAACTGACCGCCAACGGCGTGACCTACCGCCATCCGGAAGGACTGCTCAACCTGACCCAGTTCACGCAGGTGGCGCTCGCCACCGTGGCATTCGCCCAGACCGCACGTCTGCGCGAAGCCGGCGCCGACATTTGGCCGGCCTATTTCGCGGGCCACTCGCTGGGCGAATACAACGCCCTGAGCTCCTTTGCCGGCGTGATTCCGCTGGAAACCGTGATCGAACTCGTGTTCCACCGCGGTTCCACCATGCACCACCTCATTCCGCGTGACGAGAAGGGTCGCTCCAACTACCGCATGGGTGCGCTGCGTCCGAACCAGTTCGGTGTGGGCGACGACGGCGTACGCGAATACGTCGAATCCGTGTCGAAGGCTTCCGGCGAGTTCCTGCAGATCGTGAACTACAACCTGGCTGGCCAGCAGTATGCCGTGGCAGGCACCATCGCCGGTCTGAAGGCGCTGAAGGCCGATTCCGACCGCCGCGTAGCCGAATATGGCGGCAAGCCGGCATTCATGCTGGTGCCGGGCATCGATGTGCCGTTCCATTCCACGCTGCTGCGCAAGGGTGTGCCGGAATTCCGCGACAAGCTTGACGCGCTCCTGCCGCAGACCATCGATTACCGTGGTCGCTTGGTCGGACGCTACATTCCGAACCTGGTTGCGGCTCCGTTCGAAATGACGAAGGAATTCGCGGCCAAGATTCTCGAAGTCGTGCCGTCCGAGCGCATTCAGGCCGCTTTGGATGATCCGCAGATTTGGGATTCCTATGCTGCTGATGATCAGAAGCTCGGTCGATTGCTGCTTACGGAACTGCTGTCTTGGCAGTTCGCCTCCCCGGTGCGTTGGATTGAGACGCAGGCTCTGCTGTTCGGTTCCGCCGAGCAGGGCGGTCTTGGTGTGGAAGAGTATGTTGAGGTTGGTCTCGGCAATGCTCCGACACTCGCCAATCTTGGTGCCAAGACGTTGCGTCTGCCACAGTTTGCCGGTCGCGATGTGACGGTGTACAACGTTGGTCGCGATGAGGGCCGCGTATATATGACCGATTCCGATTCGTTGGTTCCGGAAGAAGATGCCGACGATTCTGCAGTTGCGGCTGCGGCTTCTTCTGCGGCTGCTGCTCCGGCTGTTGCCTCAGCTCCTGCGGCGGCTCCTGTAGCCGTTGCGGAAGTTCCGGTTGCCGCAGCTTCCGCTGGCGCTCCGTCTGGTGCCGCCGTTGCGGATATTCCATTCAAGGCATCCGATGCGATCGCCACATTGCTGGCTTACTCGGCCAAGGTTCGCCCCGATCAGATCGGCGAAAGCGATACCACCGATACGCTGACTAATGGCGTGTCTTCCCGCCGTAACCAGTTGCTTATGGACATCAGCTCCGAACTGGGCGTGGCTTCCGTGGACGGTGCCGCCGAAGCGACGGTCAAGGCGCTGAGCGCTTTGGTCAACAAGGTCGCTCCGAACTACAAGGCGTTCGGTCCGGTGCTGTCTGACATCGTGCGCGACCGTGTGCGTGGCATGTTCGGTGCCGCCGGTGTGAAGCTCGGCCAGATCACCAAGCGTGTGACCGATACATGGCAGCTTGGTGAAGGGTGGACTTCCCATGTGGTGGCTGCGCTCGTGCTCGAAACCCGTGAGGGGGCCAGCTCTCGTGGCGGTGATCTTGCCTCGTTGAGCACGGATGCCGCTTCCAATGCGGCCGCTGCCAACGCGCTGATCGATGCGGCCGTGCAGAAGGTTGCCGCCGACAAGGGCATCGCCGTTGCCATGCCGAGCGCTGGTGGCGCAGCTGGCGGGGCTGTGGTTGATTCCGCCGCTTTGGACGCGTTCGCGGCCAAGGTGACCGGTGCCGATGGCGTGCTCGCCTCCACGGCGAAGTTCGTGCTGAACCAGCTGGGCGTTGCCGCTCCGGTTGCCGAAGAAACTGCTGATGAGAACGCGGCTGTTGTGGCTGCGGTCGAAGCCGAACTCGGTGCTGACTGGCCGAAGCAGGTCGAACCTCGTTTTGACGAGCGCAAGGCCATTCTGTTCGACGATCGTTGGGCATCCGCACGTGAGGATCTGGCACGCGCCTACTACAACAACGATGAATCCGCATTGAACGGTAGCTTCATCGGTCTCGGCAAGACCATTGCCGACGAAGCCGCCTGGTATGCAGGCAAGAGCGACAACGCGGATCTGAAGGCCGCATTCAATCGTGTCGCTGCCGAAGCAGGAGAAAACGCTTCCGAATCGGCGGAAACCAGCCGTTTCGCTGGAGATATCGCCGTGGTGACGGGCGTGGCTCCGAACTCCATCGCAGCCCAGGTGGTCAACGGCCTGCTTGCAGGCGGTGCGACCGTGGTGGCCACCTCGCACAGCTTCAAGCCAAGCGTGAAGGCATGGGCCAAGCAGACCTATCGTGAGCATGCGGCCGGTGACGCCAAGTTGTGGCTGGTTCCTGCGAACCTGTCAAGCTACCGTGACGTGGACGCGTTGGTCACTTGGGTCGGCAATGTGCAGAAGAAGACTTCCGGTGCGACCACCACGATTCTCAAACCTGCTTACGAGCCGAGCCTGTTCTTCCCGTTCGCGGCTCCGCCGGTGCATGGCAGCCTCGCCGATTCCGGCGAACTGTTCGAATCCCAGGCTCGCCTCATGCTGTGGGGTGTTGAGCGTGCGATTGCCGGACTTGCGAAGATCGGTGCCGACACCGATGTGCAGCATAAGTTGCATGTGGTGTTGCCGGGATCGCCGAACCGCGGTATTTTCGGCGGCGACGGTGCCTACGGCGAAGTGAAGAGCGCGTTTGATGCGATTGTGAACCGTGCTCGCGCCGAAAAGGTGTGGTCGAGCCGTGTGACCTTCGCCCATCCGAAGATCGGCTGGGTGCGCGGCACGGGCTTGATGGGCGGCAATGATCCGCTGGTCGAAGTGGTGGAGCGTCACGGTCTGAAGACCTATTCCACCGCCGAAATCGCGGTAGAACTGCTGAACCTTTCCACCCGCGAATCCCGTATCGAAGCAGCCAAGGCCCCGCTCGACGTGGATCTGACCGGCGGACTCGGCAACGAGCCGATCGACATCAAGGCACTGCGTGCGGAAGCCATGGAAGACGCGGCCCAAGCGGAAGCGGCGAATGCCAAGAACGCAATCGCAAGCAACGAATCCGATACCGCGGCCAAGACGCTCATCAAGGCGCTGCCAAGCCCGCGTGCTCCGCGTCAGGCCAAGGTCGATCTTGCCGATTGGCAGAACGTCAGCGCACGTCCGGAAGACGAAATCGTCATCGTGTCCGTGGGTGAACTTGGCCCATGGGGCTCCGGCCGCACCCGTTTCGAAGCCGAACTCGGCATCCATTCCGACGGCCAGGTGGATCTGTCTGCCGGCGCGGTGCTCGAACTGGCATGGAATATGGGCCTGCTGACGTGGAACGACAGCCCCAAGCCGGGCTGGTACGACGTTGATGGCAACCTCGTGCCTGAGGAGGATATCGCGGAACGTTACCATGCCGAGGTCGTGGCCCGTTCCGGCGTGCGTCCGTTCGACGAAGGCATGGGCAACGACTACAAGGACGGCACCGACGAGGAAGAGGCCGAGGTGTTCCTTGACCACGATGTGACCTTCTCGGTTCCGACTCGTGAGATTGCCGAAGAGTACGTCAAGCTTGATGAAGCGCACACCAGCTTCGCGGCCGATGCGGAATCCGGCGAATGGAACGTGACCCGCCATGCCGGCTCCATGATTCGCGTGCCTCGTCGCGCGGCCATGACCCGTACGGTCGGCGGCCAGTTCCCGAAGGGCTTCGATCCGGTCAAGTGGGGTATTCCGGCTTCCATGGTCGGCGACGTCGACAAGATCGCCTTGTGGAACATCGTTACTACGGTCGACGCCTACCTGTCCGCAGGCTTCACGCCGACCGAAATCCTCGAGGCGGTGCATCCGTCGATGGTGGCCTCCACGCAGGGCACCGGTTTCGGTGGCATGGCGTCCATGCGCAAGCTGTACTTGGATCGCTTCCTCAACCATGAGATTCCGACCGACATTCTGCAGGAGGCTCTGCCGAATGTTGTCGCAGCCCACGTGATGCAGTCCTACATCGGCGGCTACGGCAATATGGTCCAGCCGGTTTCCGCCTGCGCCACGGCTGCCGTCTCCCTTGAAGAGGGTGCCGACAAGATCGCGCTCGGCAAGGCCGACTTCGTGGTCACCGGTGCGATCGACGACATCGGTGTGGAATCCGTGATCGGCTTCGGCAACATGAACGCCACCGCCAATTCGGAGGAAATGTACGCCAAGGGCATCGACGCGCGCTTCTTCTCCCGTGCCAACGATCGTCGTCGTGGCGGATTCGTGGAATCCCAGGGCGGCGGCACCATCCTGCTGACCCGTGGCGATATCGCGTTGAAGCTCGGCCTGCCGGTTGCCGGCGTAATCGGATTCGTGCACTCCTACGCCGACGGCGCGCACACTTCCATTCCGGCTCCGGGCTTGGGTGCGCTTGCAGCGGGCATGGGCGGCAAGGATTCCAAGCTGGTACGCGATCTGGCCCGTCTCGGCGTCACCCCGGACGACATCGCCGTGGTTTCCAAGCACGATACGTCCACCAACGCCAACGATCCGAACGAATCCGAACTGCACAACACGTTGGCCCACGCCATTGGCCGCGCCGACGGCAATCCGCTGTTCGTGATCTCGCAGAAGACGCTTACCGGTCATGCCAAGGGCGGTGCCTGCATCTTCCAGGTCAACGGTCTGACCCAGCTGTTCAAGTCCGGCGTGATTCCGGCCAATGCCGCCCTTGACTGCGTTGATCCGAAGCTCATGCGCGACGACCACATGGTCTGGCTGCGCGAACCGTTGAAGGTCGGCTCCGTCAAGGCGGGCCTGGCCACGTCGCTCGGTTTCGGCCACGTGTCCGGCTTTGCGGCGATCGTCAATCCGGGCGCGTTCGAAGCGGCAGTGGCCAACACCGCGGGCGTCGAGGCACTGAATGCATGGCGTGATCGCGCCAACGAGCGTTTGGCTGCCGGCCAGCGTCGCCTTGAGGAAGGCATGATGGGCCGCGCCGCGCTCTACGAGCCGATCGACAACCGTCGTTTCCATGAGGATAGCCGCGGCTACAACGCGCACGAGGTGGAGAAGGCCATGCTGCTCGACCCGAACGCGCGCCTGGGCGCATCCGGCTACTTCGAAGCCTGATTCCCGCGTCTGAGCGCCTGAAATTTCTGGCGCTCAGACGCACGATCATCAAAATCCCGTATCTGTCGCAATCTCAGTATTTCGCGGCAGATACGGGATTTTCATATTCTTGAATCACTCTACTTTCCGTCTGCACGATTTCCGTTTGGTGCCGTATTTTCACTTGTGCAGACGCGAAACGAGGGGCGCACAATGCGGGTGGCAGAGGATGAAGCGCTTAGGTAGGATGGTGTCCTTGCATGAAAACGAAGTGTCGCCCGCCTGTTTCGCGGAAATCGACATGGTTCGTTTCTTCCTGAAAACTTTCGAAAGGCTGGAAAATGCTGGGTTTAGGGCATGACGTCGTGGATGTGCCTGCGTTCGCCGAGCAACTGGGCGAACCGGGGTCGCGCATGCGAAACCTGTTCTCCATGCGCGAGCTATGGCAGACCGCTCAACGTGTGCAGGTCAAAAGGGACGGTGAGGCGGTGCATCTTGCGGCCCGATGGGCGGGCAAGGAAGCTTTTCTCAAGGCGTGGTGCGAAGCGATTTCACGCAGGGCAAATGCCGATGGAGACATTGCCTATCCGTACACGCTCGACGATTTTCCTTGGGCGCGCATCGAAATACTTGACGATTCCCACGGCGTGCCCCGTGTCATGCTCTCGCCCGAGGTGCGACGCAAGTTGCGGCAATCGTTGGGATTGCCGGTTGATGGGGATGATCAATCGTGCGCAATCCATATTTCCATGAGTCATGACGGATCCGTCGCATCCGCGGTGGTGACGATAGAAGCGTGACCGCAAGTGATTGCGTCAATCGATTGACGTCAATCGCGACAACACCTCGAACCGGTTTGATAAAACCGTAAAATCACGCTACACTGGTGCCAACGTCGTGGCAACGAACGCTGCGGAATCCAACTCATAACAACGAAGTTCCCTGGGAAGAGGAGTCAAGGAATGGCACGGTCCAAATCCGACAAAGCATTTGACGAGCGCGTCGCACAATATAGTGAGGAACTGCGCGAACTATTGACGGATCTGTATGGGGAGCAGGCCGACGAAGCCTTCCGCAACCTCACCGAGCTGATGGCCAAAGCCCACGATGCGCGCCCCGCCGATCTGAAGCGTCTCGACACCAAGCGTCTCGCCGATCCGGAATGGTACAAGCGCGGCAACATGTTCGGTATGACCATGTACACCGATCTGTTCGCCGGGGATCTGAAGAAACTCGCCGACAAAGTGCCGTACCTGAAGGAACAGAAACTCACCTATCTGCACCTGATGCCACTGCTGAAAATGCCGCATCCGCAGAATGACGGCGGTTACGCAGTGGAGGATTTCGACACCGTCGACCCGTCGCTCGGCACCAACGAAGACCTCGCCGCGCTCACCAAGAAACTGCGTGCGGCGGGCATCAGCCTGTGCCTCGACTTCGTGATGAACCACACCGCATCCAGCCATCGCTGGGCCAAAGCCGCTCAAGCGGGCGATCCGAAATATCAGGACTACTACTACTGCCACGACGACCGCACCATCCCCGACCAGTATGACGCCGTGGTGCCGGAAGTCTTTCCGGCCACCGCGCCCGGCAACTTCACCTGGAACGAGCAGATGCACAAGTGGGTGCTCACCTCGTTCTATCCGTTCCAGTGGGATCTGAACTACCGCAACCCGAACGTGCTCGTGTCGGTGCTCTCCAGTGTGCTTGGCCTCGCCAATCTTGGCGTCGAAGTGTTCCGCATCGACGCGGTGCCTTACATCTGGAAGGAACTCGGCACCAACTGCCGCAATCTGCCGCAAGTGCACGCCATCGTGCGTATGCTGCGCATCGTGCTCGAATGCGTCTGCCCGGCCGTAGTGCTGAAGGGCGAAGTGGTGATGGCCCCCAAGGAGCTTGCCGCCTACTTCGGCACGCCGGAAAAGCCGGAATGCCACATGCTTTACAACGTGTCGATCATGGTGAATCTGTGGAGTGCGCTTGCCAGTGGGGACGTGCGCCTGCTCAAAGACCAGCTCGACAAGCTTAACGCGCTGCCGGAGAACTGCTGGTTCGTCAACTACCTGCGCTGCCATGACGACATCGGCTGGGGCTTGGACGAGCCGGTGGAGGAGAGCCTCGGCATCGACCCGCTCAAGCATAAGGAATTCCTGTACCACTTCTACGAGGGATCGGTGCCTGGCAGCTGGGCTATGGGAGAGCTGTACAACTACGACGAGGCATCGAAGGACGCGCGCAGCTGCGGCACCACGGCCAGCCTGTGCGGTGTGGAACGTGCGCTGATCACGCATGACAAGCCGCTGCTCGACATTTCGATGAAACGCGATCTGATGATGCATTCCGCCATGTCGTTCCTGCGTGGCTTCCCCATGCTGAGCTGCGGCGACGAAATCGTGCAGCTCAACGGCTGGGAATACAAGGAGGATCCCGATCGCGTCGAGGATTCGCGCAATCTGCATCGCAGCCCCTTCAATTGGGAGAATGCGGCCAAGCGCAAGCAGGCGGGCACGCTGCAGAAGCAGATGTGGGACGGTTTGAAGAGCGTTCGTGAGATGCGCGACGATCCCGCGTTCGCTCCGGAAGCATGGGTCACTACTTGGGATGCGCATAATGATGCGGTTCTTGCGGTGGTGCGCCACGTTGAAGGACGTACGGTATTGGGATTGTTCAATTTCTCGTCCGCACGTCAGATCGCGCGTCTTGATTCGGACGGCGATATCGAGCTTCCTGCCGAAGTTGCGTTGGAGCCGTACCAGGTTTGCGTGGTCGAAAAATAATTATTACGATTTCGACTTGCGATTGTTGAGGGAGTGTGTATAATGGCTCGAGTCGTTTCGTGTTGGCTTCGGCTGGCATAGACGGTGCGCGGATGTAGCTCAATGGTAGAGCCTCAGTCTTCCAAACTGATTACGCGGGTTCGATTCCCGTCATCCGCTCCACACAATCGTTAGAGAAGAAGAAAGGCGTGCTTGACGGCACGCCTTTTGCATACCTGCCGTACGATTGCTTCGACGACTGGGTATGCTGGACGTGTCGTGACAGCGGTGCGACAATCGCAATACAACGGAGCGGGTATGGCACAAACGCAAGGCAACAAGGTGACGGAAGTCGTCGACGGCGTGGTCGAACAGGTCGACGTTTCCAAGCATCCAACGGCATCCATTGAGGCGTCCGATCTTTCCTTGGCTGATATCGAACGGCGCAAATCGCATCCGGGGCATTGGGCGCTGTTCATCGCGCTGGTGCTGGTGGCTTTGATCGCGCCTTACTGGTGGGGACGTGTCATCGCAGTCAAGGATGCGGCTTGGATGGTGGCCAATCTCAGCTTCCTCGATCCCAAAGGCGTGGCGCTGATTTCGTGGACGGTCACCATTATGGCGATGGCCGGTTTGGGATTGATGGTTGCGGATGTGAAGAAATGGCTGTGGGGCACGGTTTTCGTGGTGGGACTCGCCGCCGAACAGTTCGTCGCCGGCGTATGTCTGCTGAGCTTCAACTTTTGGAACGCCACCTACGTGATGTACGGCGATTCCTCAGGGCTGGCCAACGCGGCGAACCTTGGCATTATCGCAGCCGGATGCGGTGTCGCCTTCTATGCGGTGCTCTGGGTCGGATTGCTGGTATGCATCAAAAAGGAATCGAAATTCAATGTGCTGACGCGCAGTTGGGCATCGTTCCTGCTGTTCTTCGCGATTGAGATCATCGCGCTCGCCGTGGTGTTGTTCGGAGGTCTGCTGAACGTGGTCTGATCCGCCATTTGTTGTGGATTCGATTTGGTCTGCCCTTCGTGTATGATTTCCCCTTGGCGTGTTTCGCCCGCGGATAGAGAGCGCGCCGGTATTGGACCGGCAGCACCGCGCAGCAATATAAGGAGGATGCCGTGGCACTTACGGCTGAGGAAAAGCAGGAAATCATCAAGACTTACGCTACCCACGAGGGTGACACCGGCTCCCCGGAGGTCCAGGTTGCTCTGCTGACCAAGCGTATCGCTGATCTGACCGAGCACCTCAAGGAGCACAAGCATGATCACCACTCCCGTCGTGGTCTGCTGCTGATGGTCGGCGATCGTCGTCGTATGCTTGATTACCTCAAGCGCGTCGACATCAACCGTTACCGCTCCCTGATTGAGCGTCTGGGTCTGCGCCGATAGTTACATTCTTCCGCCCGAATGCCTTCCTTGGCGTTCGGGCGTTTTTGCATGACAGCCGCGTTGAGGAAAAGACAGTTTGAAAGCCCAAGGTTTAGGGTGCATGAGGTCTAGAATCTAAAGATGAGGAAGCGACGAAGGTAACGTCGCGTCACGCATGCAGAAATCGGTTGGAGTCCGCTGAAGAGGACTGCCGATAGTTGGTAAAAGAAAAGAAAAAGGAGGAACCCTATGGAGGGTCCCGAAATCAAGGCTGTTGAAGCCGTAATCGATAATGGTTCATTTGGCAAGCGCACGTTGCGCTTCGAGACCGGTCGTCTCGCCCAGCAGGCGGATGGTGCCGTCGCCGCCTATCTTGACGATGATTCGATGATTCTGTCGACCACCACCGCCGGTTCCAGCCCGAAGGAGAACTACGACTTCTTCCCGCTGACCGTGGACGTGGAAGAGAAGATGTACGCCGCCGGCAAGATTCCGGGCTCGTTCTTCCGCCGTGAAGGCCGTCCGAGCTCCGAGGCGATTCTGGCTTGCCGTATCATCGACCGTCCGCTGCGCCCGCTGTTCCCGCACACGCTGCGCAACGAAGTGCAGGTTGTGGAAACCGTGCTCGCCGTCAACCCGGACGATGCTTACGATGTTATCGCTCTGAACGCTGCTTCCGCTTCCACCATGATTTCCGGTCTGCCGTTCGAAGGCCCGGTTTCCGGCGTTCGCCTGGCTCTGATCGACGGCCAGTGGGTCGCTTTCCCGCGTTGGAGCGAGCGTGAGCGCGCCGTGTTCGAAATCGTGGTTGCCGGCCGTGTCGTCGAAAACGGCGACGTCGCCATCGCCATGATCGAAGCCGGCGCAGGCAAGAACGCCTGGCACCTCATCTACGACGAAGGCCAGACCAAGCCGGACGAGGAAGTCGTCGCCGGTGGTCTCGAAGCCGCCAAGCCGTTCATCAAGGTGATCTGCGAGGCTCAGGCCGAACTCAAGAAGATCGCTGCGAAGGAAACCAAGGAATTCCAGCTCTTCCCGGAGTACGCCGAAGATCTGTACAACCGTATCGATGAGATCGCCCACGCCGATCTCGACGAAGCCCTCTCCATTGCCGAGAAGCTGCCTCGCCAGGATCGCATCCATGAGATCAAGGAGGGCGTCAAGGCCACGCTCGCCGGTGAATTCACCGACATGGACGATGCCGAGAAGGAAAAGGAGATCGGCAATGCGTTCAAGGAGCTGCAGCGCCAGATCGTGCGTCGCCGCATCCTGACCCAGGATTACCGCATCGATGGCCGTGGCCTGCGTGACATCCGCACCCTGTCCGCTGAAGTGGACATCGTTCCGCGCGTGCACGGTTCCGCACTGTTCCAGCGTGGCGAAACCCAGATTCTGGGCGTCACCACCCTGAACATGCTCAAGATGGAACAGCAGATCGACGCACTGTCCGGTCCGCAGTCCAAGCGTTACATGCACAACTATGAGATGCCGCCGTACTCCACCGGTGAAACCGGCCGCGTCGGCTCCCCGAAGCGCCGCGAAATCGGCCACGGTGCGCTGGCGGAGAAGGCTCTCGTGCCGGTGCTGCCGAACCGCGAAGAGTTCCCTTACGCCATCCGTCAGGTCTCCGAAGCCATTGGTTCCAACGGTTCCACCTCCATGGGTTCCGTGTGCGCGTCCACACTGTCGCTGCTCGCCGCAGGCGTGCCGCTGAAGGCCCCGGTTGCGGGCATCGCCATGGGCCTCGTGTCCGGCGATGTTGACGGCCAGCACATCTTCAAGACCCTGACCGATATTCTCGGCGCCGAAGACGCCTTCGGCGATATGGACTTCAAGGTTGCCGGTACTTCCGAGTTCATCACCGCTCTGCAGCTCGATACCAAGCTCGACGGCATTCCGGCTGACATTCTGGCCTCTGCTCTGCAGCAGGCCAAGGAAGCCCGTACCACCATTCTCGAAGTCATCAACGAGTGCATCGATGGTCCGGCCGAGATGAGCCCGTACGCACCGCGCATCATCACCACCACCGTTCCGGTCGACAAGATCGGCGAAGTCATCGGTCCGAAGGGCAAGATGATCAACCAGATTCAGGAAGAGACCGGTGCGGAGATCGCCATCGAAGATGACGGTACCGTGTTCATCTCCTCCGAAGGTGGCGACGGCGCTGAAAAGGCCAAGCAGATCATCGACCAGATCGCCAACCCGCACGTTCCTGAAGCCGGCGAAACCTACAACGGCAAGGTTGTGAAGACCACCTCCTTCGGTGCCTTCGTGAACCTGACCCCGGGCACCGACGGCCTGTTGCACATCTCCCAGATCCGTAATCTGGCCAACGGCGAGCGTATCGACGCCGTCGAAGACGTGCTCAAGGAAGGCGACACCGTTGAGGTAGTCGTGCAGGGCGTTGACGATCGCGGCAAGATCTCCCTGGCCATTCCAGGCTTCGAAGATCAGGAATCCTCCGCTCCGCGCCGTGAGCGTTCCGATCGCGATGACCGTCGCGGCAGCCGTGGCCGTCGTGATGACCGTCGTTCCGATCGTGACGATCGTGATTATGATGATCGTCCGCGTCGTCGTCGTTCCGATCGTGACGATGACCGCGATTACGATCGCGATGATCGTCCGCGTCGTCGTCGTTCCGATCGCGATGACCGTGACTACGATCGTGATGATCGTCGTTCCGATCGTGACGATCGTGATTATGATGATCGTCCGCGTCGTCGTCGTTCCGATCGCGATGACCGTGACTACGATCGCGATGATCGTCGTTCCGACCGTCGTCGCAGCAGCCGCCGCGACGACCGCAATCCGCGTTACGCAGCCGACGAGAACTACGACGAGTACCGTGCCGATCGCGAAGAGCGTTCCGAGCGTCCTCGCCGCCGCGTCCGCCGCGACTTTGATCCTTTTGAGGACTGACGCCTCAAAAGGATCCCTCGCAGCATAGCTGACTGACTGAAGTGCCCTGTACCGGAAGGTACGGGGCACTTTTGCGTTTCCATGCAGATTGCATGAAAATGAGACACGGGGGCATGAGTTTTGTCATAACGTACCTGGGCGCATGCAAGAATGGTGTGAAGAGCCATTAACGAAGGAGTCGTCATGGTCGTTGGCATTATCATTGCCGTCATCGTTGTACTTATTGTGCTTTGGGCCGTCAGCGCCTACAACGGGCTGGTCACGCTACGTAATCGTGTGAAGAACGGTTGGGCGCAGATCGACGTGCAGCTCAAGCAGCGTACCGATCTTATTCCGAACCTGGTGGAAACGGTCAAAGGTTATGCGGCCCACGAATCCCAAGTGTTCACGCAGGTCACGCAGGCCCGTGCCGGCGTGGTGCAGGCCGCGCAAAGCGGTGACGTGGCGCAGCGCATCGCTGCGGAAAACCAGCTGAGCCGCGCACTTGTCAATCTGCAGGCCGTATCCGAAAACTATCCGCAGCTGCAGGCCAATACGAATTTCATGGATTTGCAGAATCAGCTGAAATCGTTGGAAGAGAAGATCGCCTACGCACGCCAGTTCTACAACGATGTCGTGCAGAAGTACAATACCCAGACCGAGGTTGTGCCGACCAATATTATCGCCGGCTTGTTCCATTTCGAACAGGCCCCCTACTTCCAGGTGGACGAAGCGGATCGTCAGGTTCCGCAAGTTACGTTCTGACATGCATGTAAAGCCCCGTCCGATGACGATGGGGCTTTACTGTTCAATTCGGCTTGTACGGCCATCTGTTGTACGGCCATCTGAGGGAAGAAGAAGCGAGAAAGAGGGATTATGACGGCCAAACAGCATGCGTCGCGAGCGGTGCGCAGCTTCGGTATCGCGATCGTCGTCACCGTTGGCGTTGTAGCGGCCATATTGCTGGCCATCGCATTGGATGACGGTGGGGCCGATCTGAGCTACAAAACGCTCGACTACGATGTGCAGGTGCAAAGCAATGGCGATTTGAAAATCACCCAACACATCGATATGAAACTCGCCGACCGCAGCGATGACGACGGCGACCATCCGTGGAAGCAGCTGTACCAGCAGTACACGCTGAAGGAAAGCAACCTGGCCAATATCACCGATATCAGCGTGCGCAACGCGACGACGGGAGAGACCTACCAGCAGGGTGATATCGCAATCCCAAGCAGCTATAGCACCGACGAATGGAATCGAGAACATGCGGGGCAGTGGTATATCGCCGATGTTTCGCAAGGTGACAGCAATCCGCAGCCGTTCGATCCCGCAAAAGACGGTCTTGTTGCCGACAATACCGACGATCGTTCCAAGAAAATCGAAATCGGCTGGAATATTCCCGCCACCACGTCGGCGAGCAGCCTGAAATTCGATGTGACCATGACCATGCAGGGCGTGACCACCGCCTATCAAGACGTGGCCACGTTCCAATGGGAGCCGCTCGGCGTGAGCAATCAGATTCCCATCGGCAAGGTCACCGGAACCGTCACGTTCCCGGATGGCATTACGGCGGATAATTCATGGGCCTGGCTGCACACCGAACGTACGTCCACCACCGAACGTGGTGATAAGGGGTCGTTGCAGTTCACCGTGCACGACGTTCGTGCCGGCGACTATGTTGACGTGGTCGCCATGTTCGACGTCGGTGCGACCAGCGGTGTGGCACGCACTCGTGATACCACCATCAAAAACGGCATTATGGAAAGCGAGGCCCAACAGGAGCAGCAGTGGCGTGACCGGCAGCGCACAAAAGCGCGTATCCGCCTGATCACGTGGATCGCCATTGCCGTGGCCGGGCTGATCTTGTGTGTGATCGCCGTTGTGCTCGCATTGCATAGTTTCGATCGTTCGCAATACCACGGTGACATCGAGTATTGGCGTGACGAGCCGGAAATGAGCCCCGCCAGCGCTGCGGAACTGCTGCATATCGTTGACAACAAGCATTCGAAAACACTGTCGAGCCGAAAAATGTCGGCTTCCGTGCTCTCGCTCGCTTCGCGTGGAGCAATCGCCATTTACCCGGGGCCGGCCGCCATGTATCGGGGCATTGATATGAGTCGGTCTCGCAATGCCGATATCGCGCAGCTGATTTCCAATGATCCAGCTCGTGCGCGTGATGCAGGCAAAACCAGCACCATCGTGATACTGCCGGTGGTGTTCGATAACCCGCAGTCATTGGCGCTGAGCCAGAGCGAACGTACCGCGCTCGACCTGCTGGTGAAGGCGTCCGAACGCATTGGTTCTCCGGTGTTCGATCTGAAACAGATGGACAAGAATTTCTCCGATTGGTCGAAGGGCTACAAGTATCAGGAAAAGTTTACGAATGCGTGCAGTAGCGAATTCTCCATGTTGGGTGCCACTTCGTCATGCGGCGGGGGAGCGTTCGCCGCAGGCATCTGCGCCGCGATCCTGGCGTTCCTTTCCATAGTGTATTTTGGCGTGATCGGCAATCTTGCGTTGGTCGTGCTGATTTCCGCGCCGATGATGTTCGCGTCCGTGTTTGCGCTGAGCTACCTCAAATTGAAGGGGCTTAACGACAATGGTCAGCGTCTTGCCGGTCAGGTGGTCGGTTTGAAACGGTATATGGAGGATTTCAGCGACTTCCGTGATCGTGGTGTGGCTGATCTGACGTTGTGGGGTCGCTACATGGTGTACGCCACCGCGTTCGGCATTTCCGAAAAGACGATGAAGCAGCTGCTCAAGGCGTACCCGCAGCTTGCCGACCCGAGTTGGCTTGATGCCAACGCTTCCGATTCGCTGCTCTACTGGAGTTACCGTTCATGGTATTTCAATCATCATTACGCCGGTCCTGCTTCGTGTGATACGAATTCGATGGATTTCTCGCCGAGCGCCAATTTTGGTGATATTGGCGCGCAGTTGGAATCAGGTTTTGCTGATATTCAATCGACGATTGCCGCGGCATCTCCATCCAGCAGTTACGGTGGTTCCGGTGGTAGCTTCTCCGGCGGTGGTTTCGGCGGTTCCTCCGGTGGTTCCGGCGGCGGCAGCTTCGGTGGTCGCTGATCTGCGGCATTACGCGCATGTTTGGTGGGTTTGTTGTCTGCTGAGGCGGGTCGGCTGGTAAGGTTGCATTCGGAAAGACACTCTGTACGTTGTTGAAGGAGATCGGGATGGCTTTGTTCCGTAATCTTGGACCGTTCCGCACCACGGCCATCGGCCATGGTGAAATGCCGTTGACCATTGAAAACAATCGTGGTCACGATGTCGGTATCGAAACATTGCACGCCTCGTTGGATGCCGGATGCCGTCACATCGACACCGCTTGGGCGTACTACACGCCGGGCGAAGAGGAACAGACCGGCGAAAAGCTGGTGCGTGAGGCGCTTGACTCGTGGAAGGGCCCGCGTGAGGAAGTCACCGTGGCCACCAAGGTGGGCTTGCGCCGCGCTTGGGAGGGTGACAAGCCGGTTTGGCCGCGTGACGGCAAGCCGGAGCATCTGATCGAATACGGCAAGCAGTCCGCGATGGCGCTTGGCGTTGACAGCATCGATCTGCTGTACCTGCACCGTCATGATCCGGAAGTGCCGTACAACGAGTCCTGCGAAGGCATCAAGGCGCTGCTCGATCAGGGCGTGGCCCAGTGGGCGGGTGTTTCCAACGTGAGCATCGAACAGTTGAAGATCGCGCAGGAGATCCTCGGCGACAAGCTTGTGGCCGTGCAGAACCAGTATTCTCCGATTCATCTGGACACCCAAGATACGCTTGACTATTGCGCCGAGCAGGGTCTGGCGTTCGTGTGCTGGAGTCCGTTGGGCGGCTACCGTCACCCGTACGACGAGCACCTGTTCGATCCGTTCCGCGAGGTGGCCGAAGCCCGTGGCGTGAGCTACCAGCGTGTGGTGCTCGCATGGGAGCTGGCCAAGGGCGACCACATGTTCGTGATTCCCGGCGCCCATCGACCGGAAACCATTCTCGATTCCCTCAAGGCCGACGAGCTCGAACTCACCGAAGAGGAACTCGCCAAACTCGGCTGAGTGTCAGATTCGCAACGTTTTGCGTCAAGGCGTCCGTCTCCACGATGGACGCCTTTGTTTTTCAGCATGTGTTTTTCCTCGTATGTATTTCCCGGATGCGGCAAAAGTGTCCCGTGAATAGTCGAGAATATAGAGCGGAAAAATCGAGTAAGAGGAACAAGCGTGCAAAGAAGAAACAAGCCTGAAGTATTGGCTCCCGCGGGCAATCTGCGAGGACTGAAAACCGCCGTCGATTACGGTGCGGACGCCGTCTACTGCGGAGGTAAAGCGTTCGGCATGCGTTCGGCGCCGAAAAACCTGAGTTTGGAGGATTTCGAAGAAGGCTCCCGTTACGCGCATGAGCGTGGCGCTCGCGTGTATGTGACCTGCAATGTGTTGCCGCGCAACAATGAAGTCGAAGCGATGCGCGAATACATCGGCCAGCTCAAAGACACCGGCGTGGACGCACTGATCGTTTCCGACATTGGCGTGATGCTCATGGCTCGCGAAGTGGCGCCGAACCTGGAACTGCATGTGAGCACGCAGGCGGGAGTCACCAACTATCAGGCAGCGAACGCCTTCTACCAGTTGGGTGCACGTCGTGTGGTGCTTGCCCGTGAAATGGATCTGCAGGCCGTGCGAGACATTCGCGCACGCATTCCCGACGATCTTGACATCGAATGCTTCGTGCATGGCGCGATGTGCATGGCGTTCTCCGGTCGTTGTCTGTTCTCCAATTATCTGACCGGACGTGACGGCAATCATGGCGAATGCGCTCAACCGTGCCGCTGGAAGTATTCCATCGTCGAAGAAAAGCGTCCCGGCCAGTATTTTCCGATAGAACAGACTAAGGAAGGCGCGTATCTGTTCAATTCGCAGGATATGAACATGCTTGCGCATATCGACGATCTGCTTGATTCGGGTGCGACCAGTCTGAAAATCGAAGGACGTTCCAAGAGCGCCTACTATATTGCGGCGATGACGAACGCTTACAAGACCGCCGTTGACGCATACATGGTGCAACGCGGTTTTGAAGACGAGGATGGCACTGTGCTGAAGCCATTCCATGACCGTGTGATTCGCCCGTCTGATCCGGATTACGGCAAGCCGGAAACCACCGATTTGATTATGGAACATGCGGATGGCGCGTTCGCGGGGAAGCCGGATATTGCAACCGTTCCAGTCGCTTCCGCCGGCGAACCGGATGATCTGAGCTACCATGCGCGTAGTACGAGGCGTAAGTCGAACACGGCTGCGGAAATCCTGCCGGAAGGCTGGTATCACGCCGGAGTGCGCCCGGCGGAACACGTGTCCCTGCCTGACTGGTTGCTGGACGAGCCAGACAAGGTGGCGCACCGCGACTATTCCACCGGCTTCTACTATCCGGAACACAAAGTGCAGCAAAGCACCGACCGTTCCGCGTATTTCCGCGCTTGGCTGGTGGTTGGCGAAGTGCTCTCGTGGAGTGAAGAAGACGGCGGCCGTGTGACCATTATGAGCCGCAACAAAATCGAAGCCGGTCAGGAAGTCGAATTCGTGCTACCGGGCGCGGCGCCGCTCGCCTACACCGTTCCCGCAGGCGGATTCCGTGACGCCGACGGACATTGGGTCGAATCCATCAACAATCCGGCGCATGTCTTCTCCATGCCATGCCCGCAGGAAGTGCCCGTGAACGCAGCCATCCGATCTCGTACCAAAAAGCCGACGCTCAAAGCGGAATAATTGCGAAAAACATCGTGTAGACGCAGAAAATCAGCAGAAATAAGTTGAAATAATCGTAGAACAATCAAGGAAAACAAAAAAATGACTGACAAGCAGTATGACGACGCGATTCTTGACAGCAATGCGATCGACCCGACCGACGTGGACGGCAATCCAATCCCGGTGACCATTCCGATCATGCTTGCGCCGGGCGTCAAAGTCGTGTACACCACGCGACTTGGTGGCACCAGCGAAGGCGATTATGCGCACTGCAATCTCGGAGGCAAGTCCGGCGATGATCCGAACCATGTGCTCGCCAATCGTGTGGCGCTCTCCAATGCCATCGACGCGAAGCTGAGCTTGGTCAGCCAGGTGCATTCCGGCGTTGCCGTCGATGTGGACGAATTGTTCGTCATGAACCGTCCGTTCGGTTTCGACGTGTCTGGCGGCAAGGGCGAAACCGCTCAGCAGGTGGGCGAAACCGCGGATGAGCCGGCAGTGGTTGAAGCGGACGGCCAGGTGACCGCTCAGAAGAACGTGGCGCTCGGCATGTTCGCGGCCGACTGCCTGCCGGTGCTCATGGCCGATCCGGAAGCTGGCGTGATCGGCGCCGCGCATTGCGGCCGTCGTGGCCTGCAGAACGGTGTGATCGGCGCCACCATCGAAAAGATGGTGTCCAAGGGAGCCAGGCCGGAGCGTATTGTCGCCACGCTGGGCCCGTGCATCTGCGGCGACTGCTACGAGGTGGGCGGAGACATTGCCGACGAATTCGACGCGCAGTTCCCTGGAACCTTCACGCTGAGCCGTTTCGGCCAGCCGGGCATCGATATTGCGGCCGCCGCGCTGCAGGAGCTTGCCAAAGCCGGTGTTCCGGCTGATAACGTCGTTTCCTCCCGCGCCCGCGTCAACGCAGCCACCCAGTATCTTTCCGAAGACGAGGAATTGGCGGAAATCTGCCAGGCCGATGGCGAAGGCGAACCGCAGCTCGCGGAACGTTTCAAGAAAATCCGCCGTAGCCTGTGCACGCTGGAAAATCCGCTCTGGTTCTCGCATCGCCGTGCCACCATCGCAGGCAAAGCGCACGAAGGTCGTATGCTTGCGCTGATCGTGCGCGAATAGTGGGAGAGCGGCGCGCTATTGCGGATTGCGTGCAGAACGTAAGGCAAAACGCGCTGCAAACCGATTCGGGGGTTTACGGTGGGACGTATGAGTGAGAGAGAGCAGATGCAGGAACAGAAGATGCCGGTTGTGGCCGTGGTGTTGGCGGCCGGTTTCGGCACGCGATTCGATGAGACCAATCCCAAGCAGTTGGTTTCGGTGGGGGATAAGCCAATCGTCTGCTGGAGCATCGAGGCGTTCGAACGCAACGATCGCGTGAGCGACATCATCGTCGTGGTCAACGAGCGTGTCAGCAATATGGTGAACATGCTCATCGACGAAGCCGGTTATACCAAGGTGCGTGCCGTGATTCCGGGTGGCTCCGAGCGTGTGGACAGCACCCGCTCCGCGCTTGATCTGCTCAAGCAGGCAGGCATTCCCGATGGCGCGAAAATCCTCATCCACGATTCCGTGCGACCGTTCGTCGAACAGCAATCCATCGACGGCTGCATCGACAGCCTCGACCAGTTCAACGCGGCGACCGTGGCATACGCGTCCACTGACACGATTCTGCTGACCGAAGATCTTGGAGAGCGCAAGGTGGTGCGCTCCGTGCCTGATCGTACGAACGCATTCCGCGCGCAAACCCCGCAGGCCTTCCGTTTCGGTACCATCACCAAAGCCTACGAGCTCGCCACCGCCGATCCCGACTTCCACCCAACCGACGACACCCGCGTGGTGGTGGACTATCTGCCGAACGAGCCGGTCGCCATCGTCGCCGGATCCGAAACGAATCTCAAAATCACCACACAGGCCGACATGCCGATCGCCGAGAACATCGCGCGCAGCCTCGACCCGGAACATGCCAAACAAGAAGCGAAAGCGCGCATGCACGCGGTGTTCGCCGAAGCATTCTCGCAAATGCATAAGCACTGATCGTAAACGAACCCACCTTTCAACCACGTACACTGGAACACATGCAGCAGATCAACATCGTCATCTCAGGTTTCACCCCGTACGACGGCATCGACGTGAATCCGGCCGTACTTGTTCCCGTGGCGCTCGCCGAATATTGGAATGATCCATCTCAATCCGTGGCGCTGTCCGACGATCTTCTGCAGGATGTTTCCATGAGCGTGACGACGGTGACGCTTCCGGTCAGTTTCGCCAATGCCTGGCCCATGTTGCTGAACGCCATCGAACAGGCGAATCCCGATATTGTCATCGCCACCGGTTTGAAGCGTTCGGCCCGCGGCGTGCTGTTGGAGCGATGCGCCACGAATCTGATGGACGCGGCCAAGCCTGACGCCGACAATGTGATTCCGCCTCGCCGTCCGATCAATCCGGAAGGGCCTGCGGCATATTGGACGCGCCTGCCGTTGCGTTCGATTCTGCGCGATTTCGCCAAACATGAGATTCCCGCCGCGTTGAGTTCGGATGCGGGCACGTTCGTCTGCAATTCGCTGTTCTACCATTTGCTCGACTGGTCTGCAGCGCAGGAAAAGCGCATTCTGTCGGGTTTCGTAAGCCTGCCGATCGTCAACGAGCAGCCACATCCGCAACATGGACTGTCAATCGCGCAGCAAATCGCCGCAGGTAACGATGTGATCCGCGAATCGGTGCGTTATTATCTGCAGCCATCCTCAAGTGAGATTCTGCTCGGCTGAACGGCGTCGGCGTTTCCTCGAACGATTTCTGTGCTCTCTGTGAGAATTATGCGACTGCCGTGTGCCGAACGTTTGTTCTGCGCTAAAGTTCAAAACGGATAGGCGCGGGCAAGATGCGCGATGGAAGGGAATTCGTGAAAGGAATACCATGGTTGAGCAGTTCCCAATCGTGTTGAGGGGGTACGACAAGGAAAGGGTCGATGAGGCGTTCGCTTTGGCTCAGGAGACGGTGGACCGTCTGCGTGATCAGGTCAAGGCCGACGATCAGACCATCCTTGAACTGCAGGCACAGCTGCAGGAAGAGAAAAACAAGAAGGCCAACCCGAATTCGTTCGCATCTCTGGGCGCCAACGCGCAGCAGATGCTCGCCAGCGCGGAACAAACCAGCGCCGAGCTGCTCGACCGTGCCAAGAAAGACGCTTCCGCGGCACGCGCCACGGTGCAGCTTCAGGCCGAAACCCTGCTGAACAACGCCAAGCTCGACGCCAAGCGTATTCTCGACGAGGCCAACGCCAAGGCCGAAGCGGTGCTGTCGAAGGCCAATAATGATGCCGACACGTTGAAGTCCAACGCCCAGCGCGAAGCGGACCAGCTGCGTGGCGAAGCGCAGAAGGCCGTGGTGGCGCAGCGCCAGACCGTCGATCTGGAATTGACGAACTCCCGTGAGGAGCATGACAAGCGTCTTGCATCGGAGCGCGCCACGCAGGAGCGCGAGCTCTCCGATCTGCGCGCCGAAGCCACCGAGCAGATCGCGGCGCAGCGCAAGAACGCCAATGACGAGATCAACCGCATGAAAAGCGAGACCAACGACCAGATCGAATCCGCGTTGGCCGAAGCCAACAAGAAGCTGGCCGACGTGCGTGAGCAGGTGTCCAAGATGATGACGGACGCGCAGCGCCGTGCCTCGGAAATCACGGATACCGCCAAAGCCAAGGCACAGGAGATCACCGACGAGGCCGAAGTGCATCGCACCAAGACCATCAGCCAGGTCAATGCCGAGGTGGAGCAGATCCGCGCCGACATTTCCGCCCAGCAGGATGAGGCTACGAAGAAGGTCAACGAGCTGCTCGCCGACCTGAACGAACGCCGTGAAATCGCCAAGAAGCAGTCCGACGAGCTGATTTCAGAAGCGCAGCATACGCGCGATGAGGCCGAGGCATACGCTTCCGACAAGCGTGAGGCAGCCGACAAGCAGGCTGCCAGCATTCTCAAGCAGGCCACCGAAGAGGCCGACGAGCAGATCAACGAGCGTCGTGAGGCAGCCAAGAGCGAGCTTGAAGGTGTGCAGCAGCGCATCGCCGACCTGCAGACCCGTGAGGCGCAGATCACGCAGCGTGTCAGTGAACTGCGTGCCATGTTCGCCAACGCGTTCTCCGATTTCGGCGCGAACGGCCTGTCCGTGGTCAATTCCATCGACGGCGAACAGCATGATTCCGCAGCTGAAGCTGAAACTCCGGCGGAATCGCACGACGAGAGTGGCGAAACTGTTGCGGGCGAACCGGAAGTGACCTTCGATGAGGATGTTGTCTCCGACGAACAGCAGAATAATGACGACTTTGAAGAACCGTCCGAAGATGAGCAGTCTGACCAGGGCGAGGAAGCACAGGAGGAACAGAACAATGACTGATATCACGCCGTTGAGCGCTGATGCATTGGCAACGCTGGTTGAGGATTTTGAAGCCAGCGACCACAACCGTATGGCCATGAACGCGGTCACCGCGGCGGGCGTTAACAAGGTGGCGCGCAACTATGACCGTGCCCGCTTGATGCAGCGCAGGTTTTCCACCATTGTCGACAATGGCACCGCCACCCATCAGGATCGTTCCGGCCGTTGCTGGCTGTTCAGCTCGCTGAACGTGGCCCGTTTCGTGGCCAAGAAGAACATGGGGCTGAAGGAATTCGAGTTCTCTCAGAACTATGCCATGTACTACGACAAGCTCGAGCGCGTCAACTACTTCCTGCAGGACGTGGCCGAACTGGTGAAGGCCGGCGAGCCGTCCGACTCCCGCCTGATCCAGCATCTGCTCGCCGACGTGATGGGCGACGGCGGTCAGTGGACCATGGCCATGAACGTGTACAAGAAGTACGGTGCCGTTCCGAAGGATCTGTTCCCGGAAACTGAATCCTCCAAGAACACCGGCGAAATGAACGTGCAATTGCGTCGCCTGCTGCATACGGCCGTCGCGCACATGTATGCTGATCCGGCTTCGATCGAATCGGTGATCGCCGAAGCGACCGCCGCCGGCCACCGTATTCTGACGATTCACTTGGGCGAGCCGCCGAAGAGCTTCGACTGGGAGTGGACCGACAAGGACGGCGAGTTCCACCGCGATGGTGAGATCACGCCTGTGGAATTCTGGCAGAAGTACGTCGGTTCCGCCGATTTGGAAGGCTACGTGTGCCTGGTCGACGATCCTCGTCAGGAGCATGCGAAGGGCAAGAAGATCGGTATCGAGCACTTGGGTAATGTGGCCGGGGGAGACCCGACCGAATATCTGAACGTGCCGAACCAGTTCATGAAGGATTGCGTGCGTCAGATTCTCGAAGAGCAGGGCATTCCAGTATGGTTCGGTGCCGACTGCCACCCGATGATGGATCGTGAAAACGGCGCTTGGGCCACTGATCTGTTCGAATACGGCAAGGTGTATGGCGTCGACTTCGATCTGAACAAGGAAGATCGCGTGCGTTTCGCCGATTCCGCGATGAACCACGCTATGGCGTTCGTTGGCGTGGACGTTGCCGAAGACGGCACGACCACCCGTCGTTGGCGTGTGGAGAACTCTTGGGGCGACAAGATCGCAGACAAGGGCTACTTCACCATGAGCGATGATTGGTTCACCGAATACGTGTACGAGGTCGCCGTGCCGAAGGCGCTGCTCCCTGCCGAATATCAGGCCGCTCTTGACGAACCTGCCACCATGCTCCCCGCATGGGATCCGATGGGCGCTCTGGCTTAAGGGATGCACTAAGCGGCTTAAGGCTATCGCTTTTATTTTAGAAAACTGCACTTCCAACTTGATTTGTGAGTGCAGTTTTCTGCATTCTGAGTTGTGGTGTTTGATGGAGAAGTCATAGCCTCGTTCCTTGATAGAGAATTGAGGAATTATGAGACTGATAGGCCTGATTTGTTCAAGTCTGCTGACCTTGGGAATGACTTCTTCTCCGGTGACAGACTTTTTCTTGTCTGAGCAGCAAACTCCGAACACCAGTGGAATGAGAGTCGTTGTGGAATGCCCTGCATGGCTTCAATGGTTCTGTGGAAAGAAATAAGAATGTGTCCATCTTCCGTTAAGCGGAAGTGAAATGCAGATGCTCCAAGAATGTTTTTTGCTGTTGATATGAAAGCTGCCTTTCATTTCCAGTATCTTTTTTTGATAGTAAGATAGGCCGGATCCATTGTTCACCACACCCGTTTTATCTTGTGATGGGGAGTCAGTCATTTCGATATAACAGTTTTGATCGTCAATAGAGATAATCATATAGTATCTGTCATCAGCCTTGGAGTGTTTGACAATATTCCCAAAAAGCTCGGTCAATAAATTTCGGATAAAGGGTGTTTCTGCTTCTGTCAGTGTAGACGAATCGGAATTTGAGAAGAATATTTGTCCATCGAAACCTAGAGCGTGCAATAGTTCTTGATGCTCCGTTATGAATTCTTCCAATTCTTCTGTTGCGGAAGAATTGGAAGAATGATGTACAAATGTGAATGCTTTGCTTTCGCTTTTCTCGACATATTCCAACGCTCGAATAGCCTCTCGGGTTTGGAATAGGGCTGCGGTGGCCATTTTTTGTACCGTGTCAAGATCGGTTTGTTGCATGGAATCTTTGCTCTCTGTTGCGAGGATGATTGCACTAAGATTATTTGCAATATGATCGTGCAGGTATCTCGCGATGGTTAGATTGTATTGGGTGAAGGCCTCATCGTGTGAATGCACTTCTTTTGCTTTCCATATTTTGAAGATGGTGCCGCAGCATACAAATAGTGCGATTAGAAGGGAAAAAGAGAGACATCCTCCCTTTCCCATGACTGAAAATGGGAACAAGAACCCGCTGATGCAGGTGCAAAGTATGGCGATGATTCCTAGTAGTAGACCCTTTTTTGCACTGAAGTAGCTGTTGACGAATGAGGCATATAGGAGCATAAGGAGTGATGACGAAGGTGTTGGAAAAGGGGCTAGCTGTTCAATTGATATGAGAACGCTTTCCAAGCGTGAGCCAATTTTAGGCCTTATGAAGAAAAGAAAGATAAGAAATAATTCCAGTGAAAAAGATACAAAAAGCGGTGGGGTTAATAAGTGTTTTCGTAGTAAAAGGCATTGCTCTACTACAATGAATGCTCCAAAGAGAAGAGCAGTCGAAGAAATATACGGGTGCGAGTCGTTGTCGGCTGTATCGGCCTTTTCGTTGATGGGTTTCATTTCCATTTGAATCTGCTAGATTTCAGACGAGATGTTTTTCTTTGCAGTACTGTAGTGCGTCAAACCATGTCTTCTTATGAATTTTCTTTTTTATGTTCCTGTGGTGAGAGAATACGGTTTGCGCTGATACGTTAAGTTTTTCCGCGATCTGTCTTGTTGTGAAAGACTGTAGACTGAGCGCTACTACTCTTTGCTCGATTTGAGTGAGAGGCTTGTACTCCTCGTTTTCTTGACGGGGTGGAGTACTTCTTAACTGCTGGGTTTTTGTATTATGAAGAGTTGAAATGATGAATTCGTAGCTTAACGTTGAAGATAATCTGCTTTTGTCTATTAGTGCAAGCATCCCTGCGTTTTGTGCGTCTTCTTGGTAGGAATCCGTATCATACGCGGTTATGCCAATGATTTTTGTACTTGGAGAACGGTGAAGTATCTCTTTTGCAACTTCTGTGCCTGAGATGCCGTTCAATGCCATGTCGATAAAAAGAAGGTTGCTTTTCCTGGTTTCATTGCAGCATTCTTGAAGGGCTTCTGTGGAAATTGTTGAACCCCATATGTCCCAAGACTTGTTTGCGTCGATCGTAATACGTCGAAGTGTGGAGATGATGTATTCCAGCGCACATTTATCGTTATCTATAACGCCAACTCGAATCATGGTCTCTTCCCTCAAAAACTACTTGTGAAAAGGGAAGATGCCTGAATTACATAGCAACGGCTTTTGGGCTTTGCCAAGAAAATCCTGATTAGCATACTTGCCCCCTAGCTGCTTTGAACGCAAGTATATCCATAGTGCCATTGCGAAAGCAAGTTCGTACAAGTCTCCAGCTTAAGCCGTTGTTATACAGAAAACTGTATATCAGATTGCGTGGTTTCTATGGCGTCAGGTAACTATGGAAGACACAAGGTAGCCGTGTTATACGGTTCTTGTTTTCAGACTGGACGGTCGTGCCTTCCACATTGTAGTGGGATGCTTCCCGGCTGATACCGAGAGAAAGGTGGAGTGATGAAAAAGGTGCAAGTGAGGAAGCTTGTCGCATTATCGTTTGTTGCGTGTCTGCTGGTGCCTGGAGTGCAGGTCGCGCAAGCCGCTTGGGAGGGCGACTCTGGTGTTGCTTGGGTGCCTGTGGCTTATCAAAAAGCTTGGGCTTGGGCAAAGGTAAGTGGTGGTAATTCTGGGCGGGCGATTGCTCAAGTTGGAACAGCGTCCAGTGATACAGGCTGGTTTATGTCGGACAAGCAGCAGGCTGAAGCGACTGAGCGCATTGGATCTTCTCCCGTCATTCATGAGTTCTACGTAAAGTGAGATGTGGTTATGTTAAAAACAACTAAAAGGTTGGTCTGCTCTTTAATGACTTTGGTCACTGCACTTGGGGTGGTGCCTGCGCTGACCGCCCAAGCTTTGTCATATGAGAAAAACAGTGGAATGACCATCGTCACTGAAAGTCTTTGGGAGGCTTGGGCCTGGGCAAATGTCTGGGGAAATACTAGTGGGCGTGCCTATGCTCGGGTCGGGAATCATGAGATGGATACCGGATGGTTCCAAAAAGACTGTCAGACAGCGCGTGTTGTTGGAAGCCGCACGCAGGCATACGAGTCATGGGCACAAGTGAAATGAGAGTAAGTCATGAAGAGAAATTGGATTTCGATTCGTAGAAGGACTATCTCGCTGATAGCTATAAGTGCATTATTGTTGTTGCAAGGATGTGCTTCGTCGACGGGGAACGGAGGGTCTTCCGCTTCATTTGAGGAAGAGAAAGCCAATGCGGAACGATATGAGCCATTGGTCGATAACTGGAAGATGCTGCTAAAAAACAGCGATCTGAGTGATTTTGAGCGAGATGTTCTGGAAAGAGCTGTTGAAAATGGAAAAATCACGCAGGACGACTATGAACAAGCCCAATCGAAATACTTGGAATGCATGGTTTCCGAAGGATATGACAAGCTAAAATTCAATAAACGTCCTGACGGTATATACCAATTGGCCGAGGATTCTGAAGTTGATTCCGGATATGGTGACGCGGTGGTGAAATGTTCCGAAGGAACCACGATGCGTATCGAGGCTCTGTATCGTGACCAGCAGGATAATCCTGAACGATACAAAGACCATAGCATCATCGCTGTGCAGTGTTTGAGGGATAGTGGAATTGTCGATAGTTCCTATACTGCAGCGCAATTCACCAAGGCACTAAGGAAAACCAGTGACGGAAGCGATTTTCAGAATTACTCCGAAGTATTCGGCTTTCCGGTGAATTCTGACGATAGTCAGACTATGTATTGCCTTTCTTTGGGAGGTCTTAATTTAGGTGGGGAATTTTAGTGGTTCTGACTAAGAGGCCTCTTACGAAGCAGCGAATGGTACATCGAAGGGCTTTTGATGGTGCAGCGAGCGCAACACGTAACAACCATGTTGCGCTCGCCGTGCTTGCATGCGTTTGTTGTCTAATTATCGGACTTGTGATTGGATATTTTACGATTCCTTCGCCGGTGCCTCAGGAATTAAGACCAGCTCAGTTGTCGACGTCGATGAGAGTAGCCCAAGAATCTTTTGATGATGAAAGGACCGTTAAGGCAGAGCCGAATGTGACATATGGGCAAAAAATCACTTGGCGTGGTTCGGGGACGGTGACCGCAATCAATGTTGTTAGTGGTGGTGAAATTGCTTCGGGAAGTGCCCCCTTTCAAGTTGATGGCATACCGATTATCGCGCTGTACACTGCGGTGCCTCTGTATCGTGATCTTTCGATGGGGACACAGGGGCAAGATGTTTGTGCATTGAGGGATGAGTTATCTCGTATTGGGTATTCAGTACAGCCTAGTTCTGGCGATTGGAGCACATTTGACTGGTCGTTGCGCGAGGCGGTGAGAGATTTGCAGATATCAAATGGGCTCACAAACGATGCGGCTGATGGGGAAATCAACCTTGTCCGCATTGTCTGGATTCCCCAGACTGTGATAACGTTTGCGGACAGCGCACTGGTGTGGGGGCAAGATGCTCCGCAGGATATCGGATCTTCTGCTACGGTTCTATCCTCATTGTCCGTGAGTCTGCCGACGGATCTTGTGCGGGGAGCGCGTGTAGTGAGTGTTGGCGGTACGGAAACTACGTTGACTGATGACGGCGTGGTTTCCGATCCGGTATTTCTTTCCTCAGTGCAACAGTCGCAGATTTTTTTGCAGTGGCTTGTTGCTGATGAGAGTCAGCGCAAGGGTATAGACGTGACGATTCGGCTGCGCGAGCCGGTGGAAGCGCTGAAGGTACCTGCTGGATCGGTGTTCTCTCTTCGGGATGATCATACTGGTTGCGTGCAGAGTGAAGGAAAATCGGAAGCGGTCATCCTGTACGGTTCGCTGAATGGGTACGCCATGGTGGTGCCGCAGCGCAACGATTTGCATTCGGTGGATGTGGGTTCCGCGATTAAGGGTCGTAACTGTCCTGCCTATAGCGGTGATGCTGAAGATATGTGATGAGCTGGATGTTCAGGCATTGTTAATGCTGGGGTTCGCATGACTATGCGGTTGCGGTTGTTTTAGCTGAAAGGTGTTGAGTGGATGAGCGTCTTCAGTGTTTTAGGTGAGATTTGGCGAGACATATTGTCGGGCGTGAGCAGGGCTGCGTCTTTCGCGGTGTGCGTTTTTTCTGTGGTTGCGTGCTGCGCAGGTGTGGACGCTATGCAAATTATTGCTCTCGAACGTCAGGTGAATGATTTCCGTGCGGCCAAAGGCGACGTGTCCCTTGTTAAACTCGACCATGGCGTCAATGGGCAGGCTTGTGCGGATCTGTCGCAATCGCAGCAGATTCAAGCGTCGGGTGCGCTCAGACAGGCTGAAGATACGGTGCTAAAAGTGTTGCCAAACAATGCGATTACCACATATGAGGTGACGGATGGAATGCTTAATGTCGTAGATGATACGCAATCGGATCATATAGGAGTATGGGTGCCGACGGCTCTTGCTAGCAAGCTTGGGGTTGCGCGAGGATCTGTGCTGGATACTCGTCATGGGGAATTGCGCATTGCGGGTGTCTACAATTGGAACGAGGATGGGCGTGATACGCGCCTTGGGTATGCGGTGCTCATACCTGTAGCGGCAACCGGTGTATTTGATGAATGCTGGGCAAGCAGTTGGCCTAGTGCTGAAATTTCTGCGCAGATGCGGCAGAGTGTGTACGCCGCGCGCAATCCGACACAAGCTCAGGTGGGCTCTCTGAACTACACCGTCGGAAGTTCATTAGACGCTTATGGGTTGTTTTCAACGAGATTAACTCGTTTCGGTATGCCTTTCGCCGGGGTTGTGGTGTTTGTGCTTTCTTTTATGTATTGTCGGCGGAGACGATTGGAATTTGCTGGCGATATGCACGTTGGTGTTTCCAAGTCGACCCTTGTGGTGCAGATGATTGGGGAATATATGCTGCCTGGATTGACAGGTCTGATTTGTGCATACGGTGGTTTGTTTCTTCTACTGATAATCGGTCGCTCAGGATTTCAAGGCATATCCATACGTGATGCTCACGCTATTTTTGAGTGTGAGCTGTTGGGGAGCTTATGGGTCATTGCATTGCTTGATCTCGGTGTGCTCGTTAGCGTGTGTTTTGTGAGGGAACGCGATTTGTTTAAGCTGTTCAAGGCTCGTTAAGAGGTGCCACCGTGCCGACTGCATGGGACTTCGCAAAAAGTCCAGCATGCAGTCAGCATTCGTGTTATTCCACCTTTATCCGTTAAGGTAACTTCGGTGATTGTCATTCATGCCAAGCATGCCTGAGGCAGGTATGTAGATATAGGGAGGAGCAGAAGAGATGTCAGGTCTTCGCGGTCCAGATAGTTCGAAGGATGCACAGTTGTTGGACAACGCTGTGTTTCCGGAGACCGTGGATGTCAATATTCGACAGTTGGACCCGATTCCCGCTCCCCGATATTTTCTGAAGGAAATCCCGCTTACCGACGAGATGAGCGATCTGGTGTTGAAGTCCCGTCAGGAAATCCGTGACGTGCTGAACGGCAAAGACGATCGTTTGCTCGTCATCGTCGGCCCCTGCTCGATTCATGATCCGAAAGCCGCACACGAATACGCCGCAAAGCTCGCGGCCGTCAAAAAAGAGCTGGAAGACCAGCTGGTCATCGTGATGCGCGTGTATTTCGAAAAGCCGCGCACCACCATCGGGTGGAAGGGACTGATCAACGATCCTGATCTCGACGGCCAGTTCAACATTCGCAAGGGCATGTGGCTTGCACGCAAGGTGCTGGCCGATGTGCTGAGCCTTGGACTCCCGGCAGCCACGGAATGGCTTGACCCGATCACCCCGCAGTACATCTGCGACCTGATTAGCTGGGGTGCGATCGGCGCTCGCAACACCGAAAGCCAAGTGCATCGCGAGCTCGCTTCGGGCATGTCGATGCCGATCGGCTTCAAGAACGCCACCGACGGTTCGATCAAGCCGGCAGCGGACTCCTGCTTCGCGGCCGCCTTCGAGCATCATTTCCTGTCCATCAATCTTGACGGACGTGTGATTTCCGCCGAAACCAAGGGCAATCCCGATTGCCACCTGGTGTTGCGTGGCTCTTCGCACGGTCCGAACTACGACGCCGAATCCGTGGCGAAGGCGTTGGCCGGTCTGAGGGTTTCCAAGGCTTCCGGCCCGAGCGAACACGGCCTCGTCATCGACGCGGCGCACGGCAACTGCGGCAAGAACGAAGTGCGTGAAGCTGAAGTGGTCGAAAACATCGCATCCCGCATCGCAGCAGGCGAACAGGGCATCAGCGGCATTATGGTGGAAAGTTTCCTGAAGGCCGGCAATCAGAAGCCCGCTCCGCTCGACCAGCTGGAATACGGTAAGTCCATTACCGACGCCTGCGTGCCGTGGGAACGTACCGAACAGTTGTTGCGCACGCTTGCCGAAGCGGTCGAAAGCCGTCGCAAGCTTGCCGAATAATCGCAAATAAGCGTAAATAAGCTAAATAGAAAACCTTGCGAAAACCGCGTAATCTGCGTGATCGCACGGTTTTTGCATTGTGATTGCTATTCTTGGGAAAGATAGTGATTTGGAAAGATAGTGATTTCCAAGGAGAGCAGTGAAATGCAGCAGCAGCTGAACACGCCTGAAGAGCTTCGTGCCATCCGTCAGGCCATGGATGAAGGTAAGAATCCGCTGGTGGTTACGGATGTGCCACGATGGGAAGATCAGGTTGGCATCAGCCGCATTGTAAACCGCCGAGTGCTTGAATTTGAGGTGCTTCCCACACCGGCGCAAGTGTTGGGCGATCTGCCGCTCAGCGATCAGGCTCAGGAAATCGTCGCCTATTCTCGAGATGAGATTCGCGCCTGCCTATATGGTCAGGATGATCGATTGCTGGTGATTGTAGGCCCATGTTCCGTGCATGATCCTGCGGCAGCGCTCGACTACGCCCGTCGTTTGGCCGCGTTGAAAGACGAGTTGGGCGGCGAATTGCTGATTGTGATGCGCGTGTATTTCGAAAAGCCGCGTACCACAGTCGGTTGGAAGGGCCTGATTAACGATCCCGACATCGACGGCAGCTGCAATATCAAGAAGGGATTGCTGTTGGCCCGCCGTACACTGCTTGGCGTATTGGACGCCGGTTTGGCTACGGCCACGGAATTCTTGGAACCAACCAGCCCGCAATACATTTCCGATGCGGTCAGCTGGGGTGCGATCGGCGCTCGCAACACCGAAAGCCAAGTGCACCGTCAGCTCGCGTCGGGCATGTCGATGCCGATTGGCTTCAAGAACGCCACCGATGGTTCCATCAAAGCGCCGACCGATTCATGTTTTGCTTCGGCTCAACAGCACACGTTCTTCGGTGTCGATCACATGGGTCGCGCGGCCGTGGTCAAAACGCTCGGCAACCCCGACTGCCATGTGGTGTTGCGTGGTTCGAGCAGCGGCCCGAACTATGACTCCGAATCCGTGGCGAACGCCATGAAGCTGATCCGTGAGGAAATGCCAGCTGAATCCGCGGCCGCGCACGGCCTGATCGTGGACTGTTCGCATGGCAATTCCGGCAAAGACGAGCATCGTCAGGCCGAAGTGGTGCGCAATATCGCAAGTCGCATCGCCGACGGTGAAGAAGGCATCACCGGCATCATGATGGAAAGCTTCATCGAAGGTGGCAGCCAAAAACCGGCGCCGCTTGCCGAACTGACTTACGGTCAATCCATCACCGACAAATGCTTGAGCTGGCAGACCACGGAACAGCTGCTGCGCGAACTTGCGCAAGCCGTGGGCAAGCGCCGCTGGAAGTGAGCGAAGCAAAAATAAGCGAAACCGAGCGAAAAGCGTGAAGCAATCGAAAGGAACGGACGTATGAGCACAATCGCCATCATCGGCGCCATGGACGAGGAAGTTGCCAATATCGCATCCGCATTGAGTGACATCACCGTAACGGAGGAAGCCGGCGTCAGTGTGACGCGCGGCGCCATCGAAACCAACAAGGGCACGCGCGTCAACGTTGCGGCAACGGTTGGCGGCATGGGCACCGTCAATATCGCCGCCACTACGCAGCATCTCATCGACGCAGACCAGCCTGACGCCGTGATCTTCTCCGGCATTGCAGGCAATCTCAACACGCATTTGCACATCAACGACGTGGTGCTTGGTGGCACGCTGCGCTACCTCGACACTGACATGCGTCTCGTTGGCCAATGGAAGCCAGGCACTGCGGATCAGCCGGTGGAGGAATTCCACTCCGACGGCCGTCTGATTGAAGTCGCCGATAAAGTGCTGACCGATCTGAATGTGCATCACATTACCGGCATCATCGCCACCGGCAACTATTTCGTGGATGATCCGAAGAAAGTGGAGCTGGTGATTCGCGAAACCGGCGCGGACGCGGTCGAAATGGAAGGCGCTGCAGTGGCGCATGTCGCGGCACGCAATGACCTGCCCGTGCTGGTCATTCGCGCGTTGAGCGACAATGCCGACACGGATTACGTGGAATTCAAGGAATTCGACATTTCAGAATATGCCGACACTGCGGCGAAAATCGCAGTGAACATCGTCAAGCGCATGTAGTCGCAACACAGCCCGTCCAGCGCATCGACTGCTGGACGGGCCGTCTCATATTTCGATATGGCGAATCTCATGAAAGTGAATTGCAGGGAAACTTCCGATGGCGTAAGGGAATCACGCACGGAAATCGCTTTTCGGAACCGCTACTGTTGAAGAAGAATGACGGATTATCGGAAGGTTAACGTATGACGCTGGAGCACGTGGCGATGGCGATTGTGGTTGTCGCCGTCGCTGTGGTCGCCTTTCTGCTGGGGCGTGCCCGGGGCGTGCAGCTCAGGGAGGATGAGATCGATCCGAACGATCCAAGCCTGTTCGGCGCGCAGAAAAACATGTCGCTGTTCGGTCCGCGCGTGCCTGTGCAGTCCACGGAACGTCAGCTTATTGCCGTCATGCCGGAGGCGTTGATCGTCGTCGATTCGCTGGCATCGGTCAAATATGTGTCCCCGGGCGCGCAACGTTTCGGCATTGTTGAAGACCGTGCGGTGACGCTTGCCGAAATCCGCGATATTCTGCGATTGGTGTCGACCGACAGCGTGGTGCGTGAGCGTGAATTGTCGATTCCGTTGGATCGCGCCGCCCGTGCGGCCGCGAAGAACACCGACGGCAAGGGCATTGAGGCAGGCAAGTTCCGTCCTTCCGACACGCTGTATCTGCATGTGCGCGTCGGTCAGATTTCCGATGATCTGTTTGCGATTTTCATTTCCGACATGAGCGAGCAGCGTCGTTTCGAAATCATGCGTCGTGATTTCGTGACGAACGTTTCGCATGAATTGAAAACCCCGGCAGGTGCGATTTCTCTGCTTGCCGAAACGATTGGCGATGCTGCAGATGATCCCGATATGGTGAAGTATTTCGCTGGTCGTGTGTCCAAGGAATCCGAACGATTGACGGAATTGGTGCATCGCTTGATCGACTTGCAGAAGGCGCAAAGCGCGGCTGCGGTGCTCAATGCGGAACGACTTTCCGTGCTTGCGTTGGTACGCGAGGCGATCGTCGAAAACCAAGTGAAGGCCGAATCGAAGCATATCAATCTGGTGCTTTCGTTGAATGGTCGGCAGAAGCTGGTGCATGCCGAAGGCGCCGCAAACGCTGTCGATGAGGATGATCTGTTCATTGAGGCCGACCATGAGACCATCAAAACCGCGGTGAAGAATCTGGTGGAGAATGCCATCAACTATTCTCCGGACCACACTACCGTCGCGGTCGGTGTCGGCAGTGGCGATGGCAAGGTCGCAATTCGTGTCGTCGATCAGGGCATCGGCATTCCGGAATCTTCGTTGGACCGTATTTTCGAGCGATTCTACCGTGTCGATCCCGCGCGCTCTCGCGAAACAGGGGGTACAGGATTGGGTTTGGCCATCACCAAACATTGCGTGCAGGATTGTGGAGGCACTATCGCCGTGTGGTCGCGTGAGGGTGAAGGTTCGACCTTCACCATCACCTTGCCCCAAGCACAATCGGAGCAAGACGAGAAATCTGCGAAATCTGAAACCGCGGAAATTAGTGAATCAGAGCAGCTTCCAATCGAATAATTCAAGAAAATAACCAAATCAGTCAACGTTCCAATCAACAAGAGCACACAGAGGAGAAGCATTGATGACGCGCATTCTGATCGTCGAGGACGAGGAATCGTATCGAGAGCCGCTGGTCTACCAGCTCACCCGCGAAGGCTACGACGTGTCCGCCGCGGCCACCGGTGAGGAAGGACTGGAACTTTTCACCAAAGGCGGCATCGATCTGGTGCTGCTCGATCTGATGCTGCCCGGGCTCGACGGCACCGCGCTATGCCGCAGAATTCGTGAACAAAGCCGTGTGCCGATCATCATGCTCACCGCGAAAAGCGCGGAAATCGACAAGGTGGTCGGTTTGGAAATCGGCGCGGACGACTACATCACCAAGCCGTACTCGTTCCGCGAGCTGCTGGCGCGGGTGCGTGCGGTGCTGCGACGCAACCAGATGGTGGCCGACGCGACGGAATCCTCCGATGACGATATTCCGCTGATCTGCGGCGACATTTCCATGAAGATCGGCCAGCATGAGGTGATGGTGCGCGGAGAGAACGTGTTCTTCCCGCTGAAGGAATTCGAGCTTCTCGAATATCTCATGCAGAACAAGGGCCGTGTGATGACTCGCCACCAGCTGATCGACCGCATTTGGGGGTCCGATTACGTTGGCGATACCAAGACGTTGGATGTGCACGTCAAGCGTGTCCGCTCCAAAATCGAGGAGGATCCGGCGCATCCGAAATATCTGACCACCGTGCGTGGTTTGGGCTACAAAATCGACGTTCCTGCGGAATAACATTCGAACGTCAAGCAAGTGCCAATCAAACAACAATCGAATGTGGCATTGTGCCAATCGAATGACGATCGAACATAAGTGAATATGCCGTTATCTGCAATCGGTGAATGGAAATGACGAAAACGTCCGAAGTGTCGTAGAGTGTTCATCTTCCGTTCACCGATTTTGGTTTTGCAGGACCAAAACCACCAATAGGCTTGACATTGTCATGAAGAACGATGGCGACAACAGAACATGAAATATCAGAAACATGCGCCATCAGAAGGTTGACAGAGGGAAAAAGAATAATGCGTAATTCCATTCTCGTACGTTCCATTGCAGCTATGTCCGGCATTGTGATGCTGGCTTCCGTCGCGGCTTGCGGCGACAACACTGCTTCCACCACTGATTCTTCAGCCAGTACCAACACCAAGACCACCGAGACCGTGTCCGGCAACTTCTCCGGCGCTGGAGCTTCCTCCCAGCAGGCTGCTGTGGAAGCTTGGATCGCCGGCTTCCAGGGCACCAACCCGGATGCCAAGGTCGCTTACAACCCGTCTGGTTCCGGCGCTGGCGTTTCCACCTTCCTGACCGGCGCCACCGCATGGGCCGGCTCCGATGCCTCCCTGTCCGATGACGAGGTCGAGCAGTCCAAGAGCGTGTGCGCTTCCGGCAACGCCTTCGACATCCCGGTCTACATCTCCCCGATCGCAGTGGTCTTCAACCTCAACGGCATCTCCGGCAAGGGCAAGACCCTGAACATGGACGCCGACACCATCGCCAAGATCTTCGACGGCAAGATCACCAAGTGGAACGATGACGCCATCAAGCAGCAGAACCCGAAGGTTGACCTGCCTGATCTCGACATCACCGTGGTGCACCGCTCCGACAAGTCCGGTACCACCAAGAACTTCCTGAGCTACGTCAAGGATGCTGCTGGCGACGCTTGGAGCTACGAGCTCGGCGAGAACTGGCCGAACGAGGTTGGCCAGGGCGCTAAGGGTACTTCCGGCGTGATCTCCACCGTGCAGCAGGCTGACGGCACCATCGGCTACGCCGATGCTTCCCAGGCTGGCGAGCTCGGCACCGTTGCAGTGAAGGTCGGCGACGATTACGTGCCGTTCTCCGCTGAAGCCGCTGCCAAGGTTGTGGACGCTTCCCCGCTCGACGAATCCGCCACTGGCGACAACCGCGTGGTCGTCAAGCTCGACCACAACACCACCGAGGCTGGCGCCTACCCGATCGTGCTTGTCTCCTACGACATCGCCTGCCCGGCATACAAGGATGCCGACACCGCCAAGTTCGTCAAGTCCTGGCTCACCTACGTGGTCAGCGACGAAGGCCAGCAGACCGCTGCCTCCGCAGCAGGCTCCGCTCCGCTGTCCGACACCATGCGCCAGAAGGTCCTCAAGTCCATCGACGCCATCGAAACCAAGTGAGCTTTGATACAGTAAGCGATAGGCTCTCGGTGAACGGCAACTGACCGTCTGTTTCAGGCCGCAGCCGCAACATGAAAGCGGGTGCGGCCTGAAACGGTACCTGCAGGTAAAACAAAAAACGCAGTCATCGCAAGTAATCGCAGATCTGTTTCAAACAATCGCAAGTTAAGGAGAACCCGTGAGTTCGCAAAGCAAAACGGCACAGCAGCCGGTGAGCGGCAAAAACGCGGATAAGGTGTTCAAGGGCGTGGCCTACGCCTGCGGCATCCTGATCCTCGTAGTGCTCGCCGCCGTCGCGCTGTTCCTGCTGTTCCGCGCATGGCCGTTGATCGGCGGCGATCAGCAGGCCAACAGCGACACCATCAGCAACTTCACCGGCGGCAAGGCCTCCAGCTTCTGGGGCTACGTCGGACCGCTGCTGTTCGGCACCGTGCTGATCTCCGCGCTGGCACTGCTGATTTCCTTCTTCGTGTCGGTCGGCATCGCACTGTTCATCTCGCACTACGCGCCGAAGAAGCTCGCCACCGCCTTGAGCTATGTGGTCGATCTGCTCGCCGCAATCCCGTCCGTTATCTACGGTCTGTGGGGTGGCCTGGTGCTGGTGCCCGCCATCTACCCGTTCTGGAATTGGGTGGCCAAGTATCTTGGCTGGATTCCGCTGTTCGCAGGTCCTGCCGCCAATCCTTCCCGTACCGTCGCCACCGTGGCCGTGGTGCTCGCAGTCATGATCCTGCCGATCATCACCTCCATGTCCCGCGATATCTTCCTGCAGACTCCGCGCCTTCAGGAAGAGGCCGCGCTTGCTCTTGGCGCCACCAAGTGGGAAATGGTCAAGCTTGCGGTGCTGCCGTTCGGCAAGTCCGGTGTGGTGTCCGCTTCCATGCTTGGCTTGGGTCGTGCGCTTGGCGAAACCATGGCCGTGCTCATGATCCTGTCTCCAGGTCTCAACTACTCCATCAAGCTGCTGCAGGCTTCGCAGAACCAGACGATCGCAGCCAACATCGCCGCGCAGTATCCTGAAGCCAACGATCTCGGCGTGTCCGTGCTGATCGGCACCGGCCTGGTGCTGTTCCTCATTACTTTCGTGGTGAATTTCATCGCCCGTAAGCTTACCGAGAAAGCGAGTGCGTGATGACCGCAGTGAATAACAACGCTTCTCCGATGGACGGTGCCCCCGTCATCGATTTCGACAAGTTCAAGCCGACGCGTTCCTTTACCGCTGCACGTAAGCGCAAGGATCTTGCGATGCGCGTACTGATCGCTCTTGCGTTCATTGTGGCGCTGATTCCGCTGTTCTCGGTGCTGCTCACCACCATCGTCAACGGTGTCAAGAGGCTGAACCTCAACTTCCTGAGCTATAACATGACCGGTGTGGTCGGCGGCAATCCGACGCCGTCCGGTGGCTACGGCGGTATTCAGCACGCCATCATCGGTACGCTGGAAATCACGTTCGGCGCCATGATCATCTCCATTCCGATCGGTCTGATGTGCGCCGTGTACTTGGTGGAATATTCCAACCGTGGCAAGCTGGCTCGCGTCATCACCCTGCTGGTCGACGTGATGAGCGGTATTCCGTCCATCGTCGCAGGTTTGTTCGCATTCTCGATGTTCACGATTCTGATTGGACCTGGCACCATCAACGGTTTCGAAGGTTCCGTGGCACTGTCGCTGCTGATGCTGCCGACCGTGGTCAAGTCCTCTGAAGAAATGTTGAAGATCGTGCCTCACGACTTGCGTGAAGCGTCGTATGCTTTGGGTGTTACCAAGCAGCGCACGATTACGAAGATTGTGTTGCGTACCGCTTTGCCGGGCATTGTTTCGGGTGCGATTCTCGCCGTCGCCCGTGTGATTGGTGAGACCGCTCCGTTGCTGATGACCGCAGGCTACATCGCCTCCACGAACGTCAACCTCTTCTCCGGCCAGATGACCACCCTTCCGGTGTACGTCTACCAGGAGTACTCCAAGCTCAACGCGAATTGCCCGGCTTCCGCCGACGCTTCCTGCGTGACCACCATCCCGATGGAACGCGCATGGGCCGCGGCTCTCGTGCTGATCCTCATTGTGCTTATCCTCAACCTTATCGGTCGACTCGTGGCGAAGGTCTTCGCCGTCAAGTCGGAACGATGAGCGGTAGTCTTACATACAGAAACAACATATAAGGAACCAAAATGGGACAACGTATTGATGTCAATCATCTGAACATCTACTACGGCGACTTCCTGGCCGTTGAAGATGTGAACATCAACATCGAAGCCAACAAGGTCACCGCTTTCATCGGACCTTCCGGCTGTGGCAAGTCCACGGTGCTGCGCACGCTCGACCGCATGCACGAGATCATTCCGGGCGCTCACTGCGAAGGCGAGGTGTTGCTGGAAGGCAAGAACCTGTACGACAAGGACATCGACCCGGTTGCCGTGCGTCGCGATGTCGGCATGGTGTTCCAGCGTGCGAACCCGTTCCCGACCATGTCCATCCGCGAGAATGTGCTCGCTGGCGTGAGGCTCAACAACCGCAAGATCTCGAAGTCCGATGCGGACGATCTGGTCGAATGGGCTCTGCGTGGCGCCAACCTGTGGAACGAAGTCAAGGATCGTCTTGACAATCCTGGCATTGGTCTTTCCGGTGGTCAGCAGCAGCGTCTGTGCATCGCCCGCGCTGTGGCCGTGCACCCGCAGGTGCTGCTGATGGACGAGCCGTGCTCCGCTCTTGACCCGATTTCGACGTTGGCTGTCGAGGATCTGATCAACGAGCTCAAGAACGACTACACCATCGTGATCGTGACGCACAACATGCAGCAGGCTGCTCGTATCGCCGACTACACCGCGTTCTTCAACCTGAAGGCAGTCGGCCAGCCGGGTCACCTCGAGTACTTCACCGACACGACCACCATGTTCAACAACCCCCAGAACGAAGAAGCCGAGCGCTACGTATCGGGACGCTTTGGCTGATCGGCAAAAGCCGATCCGCCAAAGCGTAGCGTTGACCCAGTGGGTCAACGCAAGCGAGCTTTAGCGAGCCAGCAAATTATGTTTCGCTTTGCGAAGCTCCTTAATTGCACGCGGCTGATCGGCAAATCATCTCTTACTCCCGCTTGCGGGGGATTGTCGCACGGATGTGCGGTCGAAAGTGGTTGCTTCGCTAACCATTTCGATCCCATTCGTGGCGGCCGTTCCCCTGAGCGGGAGTTTTTTGTATGTGATACCTGATCGCGACACGCTCTATTGATAATGATTCTCAATTAAGTTATGATGGTGTTATATCACGTTAGGGAGGATCTATCATGTACCGTATTGTGAGAATTGCGATTGCCGCACTTGCTTCTGTAGGAATGCTTGCGTCGGTTGCTGCGTGTGGAAGCGGCCGATCGTCGTCCGAAAAAAACGGAACCATCGAAGTGGTCGCTTCCGTGAATCAGTGGGGTACCGTGGCGAAAACCTTGGGCGGTGGCAACGTCAACGTAACCAGCATCATCAATTCCACCAATGTGGATGCGCATGATTACGAGCCAACGACGTCGGATATCGCCAAACTGCAGAAAGCGCAAGTCATCATCGTCAATGGAGCCGGCTACGACGCATGGGCGGTCAAAGCGGCGCAATCCGCCAACGCAACTATCGTCAATGCCGCTGCAGTCGGCGGGGTGAATGACGGCGAAAATCCGCATGTTTGGTTCTCCGCCGATGTGCGCAAGGCAGTGGCACAGGCGATCACCGAAGCGTACGAACAGGCCGACGCCGCGAAAAAGAGTGATTTCGACAAGCTGCACGATCAGTGGAAATCTGAAGAAAACAACGTCGAAAGCAAAATCGCCGAAGTGAAACAGAAATCGGACGGATTGGCGTACGCGGCAACGGAATCCGTGGCAAGCTATCTGGCGGAAGACATGGGTTTGACCGACGCAACGCCAAGCGGGTACGCGCGAGCCACAGCGAACGAAAGCGAGCCGACACCAACGGATATCAAACAGTTCACCGATGCGCTGAAGGCGGGTGAAATCAAGCTTTTGGTCGTCAATACGCAGGAGGAAAGCGAGCTGACGGGCAAAATCACGAATGCCGCGAAATCCGCAAACGTGCCCATGGTTGAACTGACCGAACAGATGCCGGAACAATACGATTCCTTGACGGCCTGGATGGAAAGTCTGGTTGACGCCTTCTCGCAAGTCATCGCGTAAGACGGTTCACTAAAAAGCAGTACGAAAACAAGCGATACAACAATAGGGGCGACTCCGCGGTGAGAGCGGAATCGCCCCTATTTCATTTGCCGAATTTAAATTTATTTACTGAACCAGTAATTTCGGCTGGTGGTCAGGTTGAACCTGACGTTCAGAACTACAGGATCGCGGTGATGATGAAGTCCAGAATGAACAGCAGCGACACAACCCAGATCACCGGGTGCACTTCCTTGGCCTTGCCCTTGCAGGTCTTGATCAGGCAGTAGGTGATGAAGCCGCCGGCGATGCCGTAGGAGATGGAGTAGCTGAACGCCATGAATACGGAAGCGAAGAACGCCGGCACGGCCTCGGAGATATCGCCCCAGTCGATTTCCTTCAGCGAGGACGCCATCATGCAGCCCACCACCACGAGCACGCCTGCGGTTGCGGCGGACGGAATGGCGGAGATGACCGGGGAGAGGAAGGCGGACAGGGCGAAGCAGATGGCCACGACCACGGAGGTCAGGCCGGTGCGGCCGCCAGCGGCGATACCTGCGGAGGATTCCACATACGTGGTGGTGTTGGAGGTGCCGCAGATGGCGCCGATGGAAGTTGCGATCGAATCGGCGAACAGGGCCTTGTCCATCTTGGAGGAGAAGCCGGAACCGTTTTCGAGGGCTTCCTCGTCTTCCGCGGAGAAGATGCCGGTGCGGCGGCCGGTGCCGATGAACGTGCCGATGGTGTCGAAGGTGTCGGACATGGAGAATGCGAAGATCGTCAGCAGAATGATCGGCAGCTTCGACATGTCGGAGAACAGCGATGGGAAGCCTTCAGCGCTGAAGATAGCGCCAAAGGTCTGCGGCAGCTGGGCGAAAGTGTCGCCGATGGAGATGGAGTTGGCCATGGTGGTCTGACCCATCGGAATGCCGGCGATGGCGGTGACCGCGATGGCGATCAGCATGCCGCCGCGCACCTTGAGCACGGTGAGGATGATGGCGAGGAACAGGCCGATGATGAACAGCCAGATGGTCGGATTATTCATGACGGCCAGACCTGGGGTGGCCTGCACGGTGTCGCCGTTCTTGGCGTCGGCCTTGGTGGTGAAGGTGAAGAAGCCGACGTTCAGGAAGCCGACGTAGGCCACGAACAGGCCGATGCCGCCGCCGATGGCGTTCTGCAGCACTTCCGGAATGGCTTGGATGATGATCTTACGAATCTTGGTGACGGTGATGAGAATGTTGATCAGGCCACACAGGAACACCATGCACAGGGTCTGCTGCCAGGTGAAGCCGAGGCCGAAGCAAACGGTGTAGGTGAAGAACGCGTTGAGGCCCATGCCGGCGGCCTGAGCATACGGAACGTTGGCGAACAAGCCCATGACGAGCGTGCCCGCGATGGCTGCGATGATGGTTGCAAGGAACACGCCGCCCCACGGCATTCCCGTTTGCGACAGTATCTGTGGGTTGACGATGATGATGTACGACATTGCGAAGAACGTGGTCAGACCGGCCATGACCTCAGTGGACACGGTGGTGCCGTTCTCCTTAAGATGGAAGAACTTTTCCATTTTTCCCTATCTCTATTTCTCTTGGGTTGGTAGGAACGTTCCGACTATTGGGCGGCGCGTTCCGGCGAGAATTGCGACTCGCCTTGTGGAATCGTGGGATTCCGAACAAGGCTTAACCGTAACACTTGAGTGAGTCATGAAGATTTCGTAAAGCGCGACACGCCCGGATGACGGCAAGTCCAAGCATGACCGTAAGTTGTTCACCTGTAAACCACAGACCGTTGGTTGGAGCGTGCAAGCGCTCACGAAGTTTGGTTCGCCAAGCCAACGCAGGTTGAAGAACATACGCCCACCAAGGGCTTTCCGCTTAGCGGTCGAATGTTGCTCTGCCTGCGTGCAGGGCTTTTTTATTGTCCGGCGAAACGTTCCTGCTTCACAGTCAATGGTTGACTAAGGAAGGAACGCCATGAAGAGGCCCGAAAAGGAAGCGGTGGTCGCCCAGCTTACGGATAAGTTCCGTGAAGCTGACGCTATCTACCTGACCGAGTACCGCGGGCTTACCGTTCCGCAGATCTCTGAACTGCGCGAAAAGCTAGGCCGCGATACTTCCTACACTGTGGCTAAGAACACGCTGATTCGCATCGCAGCCAAGGAAGCTGGCATCGAAGGTCTCGATGAGATCCTCGCCGGTCCGACCGCTGTGACCTTCGTGAAGGGTGACTTCATCGAAGCTGCGAAGACCCTGCGTGACTTCGCCAAGACCAATAAGGCACTGATCATCAAGGGCGGCTTCGCTGATGGCACCGTCTACGATGCTGAAGGTGCCCAGAAGCTGGCAGACCTCAAGTCTCGCCCGCAGCTGCTCGCCGAGTTCGCCGGCGACATCAAGGCTACGATGTCCAAGGCCGCGTACCTGTTCAACGCTCTGCCGACCAAGGCCGTGCGTACGATCGATGCGCTCCGCGAGAAGCAGGAAAAGGCTGCCTGATTTCATTGCGGTTAGCCGCGTGAATGATAGTGACCATAAAAGAAAAATAATTGTTTTAGGTGACGGTCACCTCTTCAATCAAACCGTCGCCAAGAATGAAAGGAAGCCATTATGGCTAAGTACACCAACGATGAGCTGCTCGAAGCTTTCGGTGAGATGACCCTGGTTGAGCTCTCCGAGTTCGTCAAGGCTTTCGAAGAGAAGTTCGACGTCGAGGCTGCCGCTCCGGCTGCTGTCGCCGTTGCCGCTCCGGGCGCTGCTGCTCCGGCTGAGGAAGAGAAGGACGAGTTCGACGTCATCCTCTCCGCCGTTGGCGACAAGAAGATCCAGGTCATCAAGGCCGTCCGCGCTATCACCTCCCTGGGTCTGGCTGAGGCCAAGGCTCTGGTCGACGGCGCTCCGAAGGCTGTCCTGGAGAAGGCCAAGAAGGAAGACGCTGAGAAGGCTAAGTCCCAGCTCGAAGAAGCCGGCGCTACCGTCGAGCTCAAGTGATTCGCGCGGCTTGAAGCCGCATATCACAATCTTGAGTGGAAACCCCGTTCGCCACAAGGCGGCGGGGTTTTCCGCATATTACGGGATTTTCTTTCGCTGACGATCCAATAAAATCCGATTTAGGCATGAATGCTTCCATATCGTGCCATACAATGGGGGAATTAGGCGAAAGTTGTCAATTAATCGCGTCATAATCCTGAAATACGTGGCAAGGCATGACACAATGACAAGTAGTGGTATGTGTGAAAGGAAGGCCGACAACGGTGAGCGAAGATCAACGAACGGCACAGCAGTGGACCGTCAAGGTTGATGGAACCGAACTGAAGAAGCTGGGCAGCGGCGAAAGCGTGGAAATCGGCCGCAAGCCGTTACGTCCTCTGGCGGATGACGGATTCGCGCGCCTTGACATTATGGATACGAACAAATCCATGTCGAAACGGCATGCCATTGTTTCAGTCGACGCGCAGGGCAACGCTTCCGTACGTGATCTCAAGTCGACCAATGGTTCGTTTGTAGTGGCCGACAACGGCCAATTGATGCGTCTGCCCGCGGATGAGGATTTCAAACTGCCATCCACGCCAATGACCTTGCAATTCGGCGACGTACGCGTCACTTTTGAACGTGACAGCGTGAGCGCCATGCCCGAATCCGAGAGTACCGCGTCAGCTCCGGTATCTAATCTGTTCTCCTATGCAGTGTCCGATGAGGCGTCGCAGGAGCCCGACGCCGCCGATATGTCGGTCGACGACATTCTCAATCTGCGTGCCGGAGAGCCGACCGCATTGTTCAACGCGCGCAACGTCGCCAATCGTGTGAATCTCATGCAACGCTCCGAACGTCAGTCTTTCGCGCCAGTTCGATCCAACGAGCCGGATTATGGGGATCTCCCATCCGTTTCGCTGGTGCAGCATAACGACGTCGTGGATAACGCGCCACGTGACCTCTTCGCCGACGCCGCAGCCGAGGCAGATGCCGTGGCGGAACAGCAGGCGGCGGAAGAAGGGGCCAAGAAGAACGCCGCCGAAAAGGAAAAGCCGGCTATGCTGCCCGAATCCCAATCGCGGACGCACGCCATCGCAGGCAACGACGTCGAACACGACACGATTCCCGTGAGCAAACTATTCAGCGCAAGACCAAGCAAGCCGATTATCGTGGCATTGCCGGATAGCAGCGACATGCCTGAACAACAAGCGGAAAAAACGCACGAGCAGCGCAATGAAATTGCAGAACAATCCGGTACCAATCCGATTCAACCGGAAGAAGCGGCGCAACGGGCCGACGACGAGCGTTTCAGGCCGCATAACACGGAGCAGCCACAGATTGTGAGCGAGCCGACACCGGACGAAACCAGCGTATTCAAACCGGCTTTTGAACCCGGATCGGTGTTCGATCGAGTCGCCAAGGGAGAGCTTGCCAAGCAGGAACAGACCATTGAAGTCGACGGACTGACGTCGGATGATGCCAAACGCACCGACGATTTCACCGTGCAGTTCGAGATGGCACGTCATCCGGAGCTGCTGCCGTTCCTTGCCATGAACCCGTCGCTGTACGACGATTTGTACGCATGGCTGGGAGCTTTGGGCAATGCAGACATCGACGCGGCCCTGTCACATAATCCGGGGTATGCGGAATACCGCAAAGCGGTAGGGAAGTGAGTCAATACATGAGCGAAAGCAACGAGACCGTCACCGCGCTGGATCGTATTCGGGGGTGGCGTGAGAAGTACCGTCTTGGTCTATCGCCGTCGCCGCTTGAGGACGTGACGCAGCTGAGCGCCCAGCTTGACATGACGCATGCGCATCCGTCCGGCATCGCGCAGCTGTTCGCCAGCGGGCATGTGCAACTTGATTCCTTGTTCCGCGACAACGGCATGTTGCGTGCCGCCGGGCGTCGTGTGGAGCGTGTGCTCGACGATCGTGAGGCGAAAAGCCGTGTCAGCGGCGTGGGCGAACTGTCTTTGGTGGTTGGCGTGGCCATCTGGAAAGGCAACCAGATGCCGGTACTCATGTATCCGGTCGAGGTGCGCAAAGAAGGACGCAATATTGAAAACGGTACGGTGATCGCGTTCACAGGGCGCGTACGCTTGAATGCGGCTTTCGCCGCCGTGCTGCGCGAGAACAACGTCGTATTGGACGAGTCCAAGCTGTTCGACGGTTCGAATTACGAAAGTGGCACGCCGGAAACATCCGCGGTGTTCGCTGCCATCACACGCCTTGCGGCCAACGCGTTCCCTGATTTTGAGATCGAACGGCACATTATTCTCGGATGCTTTATGGATCCGGCATCGCAGATGCTGGTGGAAAGCCGGAAGATCATCGACCAGTTGGCGCAAGGTCCGACCGGCAATACCGCCTTGGACGCTTTGTCGGGAGACAAGTCCGCCGCCGAAGCGTTGGAAGGTGCCGAAATTCCGGAGTACAGTCCGTTTGATGCCGATCCTCATGGCGAGTATGAGGTCGGCGATGCGGACAATACCGTCCGATACGCCTCGCAGCTTGCTTCCGCGGGCCATTCGCTGTTTGTGGATAGTGCGATCGCCAACAATACCGCCGAGCAGGCCGCGGCGATTGCGTCGCGTTGCGTGATGAACGGACGGTCTGTGCTCTATGTGCCGTGTGTGACCGATCAGAAGCGTCGTTTTGTACAGGCCGTTGCCGCAAACGAAATGAGCGGACAGCTGCTGGATATCGCCGATGATGGTGCCAACGCTGCGATTGACCGTCAGCTGATTGCAGCCGTCGGCTTCCAATCGGGGGTTGCTTCCTCCCGTTTTGATCAGATTGCCGATGAGCTGGTTGGCGTGCGTTCGCGTTTGACCCGTTATCTGGGCGATCTTCACGGCGTGAGTCAGGAGTGGGGCGTATCCGCCTACCAGACGATTCAGAATCTCGCGCAGATTGCGGCATTGCCCACCCATCCGACCACGCATGTGCGTTTGAACAAGCAGACCGCGCATTCCATCGCGGACAAGATCGAGGATTGGGCTGCGAAACTGCAGCGTGCGGGCGAGCTTGGCGAATACACCATTACGGAGAACGACACCGCATGGTATAAGGCATCGCTGTATTCCGAAGAGGAGGCGGTGAGCGCATACCAGCGTGTGGTTGAGCTGTTGCGCAAGGTGTTGCCCGCCACCCGCGAGCAGGTGGCCAGTACGGTACAGACCTGCGGATTCCCGATTCCCACGACCGCGCAGGAGTGGAGCCGTCAGGTCATGGTGCTGAAGAACCTGCGCCGTGTGCTTGACGTATTCCAGCCGGAGATTTTCGAACGTGACATTGCATCCATGATCGAGGCGACCAAGCCGAAGGCCGAGCGCAAGGCCGAAGGTACGTCCATGGGCTTTTGGGAGCGTCGCCGCCACATCAAGGAAGCCAAGGGTTTGCTGCGCGTCGGTGCCCAAGTGGAGAACCTGCATGAGGCGTTGCTGGTGGTGTCCAAGCAGGCCGATCAGTGGCATATGTTCGTGCCTCATGGCGGCTGGCCGGTATTGCCCGCCAAGCTGGATGACATTATCGAAACGCAGGAGAATCTCAATCGGGATATGACCGCGTTGAATGCGGTGCTTGCCACAACTCCGCAGGGCGGCAATCTTGAAACCGTTGATTTCAATCAGGTCGAAGAGCGTTTGAAGGCCCTGTATGACGATAAGCAGTCGCTTGATATTCTGCCTGAGCGCGCCCGTCTGGAACGTGAATTCCATTCGGTCGGCCTCGACGAGCTGGTCGAAGATCTGAACAATCGTGGCGTTGCCAACGATGCCGTTGCAGGGGAACTGCAGCTGGCATGGTGGACCACGGCGTTCGAAGACATCGTGAAATCCTCCGCGATCATTTCCAATCAGGATGGGTTGGCATTGCAGGGCGCTGCGGAGCGGTTCGCCCAGGTCGATGTGGAACATGTGCGTTCGGTCGGTCCGATGGTGGCGCAGGAATCCATGCGCCGTCTGTGCGACATGCTGTTCTCGCGTACGCAGGAGGCCAATCTGCTGCATACCACGCTTGCCGGCGCCCGTAATGTTTCGCTGAACTGCCTGTATAAGGAGCATCCGCAGATTCTCGCCGCGGCGAAGCCTATTCTCGTTGCGACTCCTGCCACGCTTGCGGCCATCACCGATCCGGCGCCATTGGCCGACGTCGTGATCATCGATGCCGCAGCGCATATTCAATCCATCGAACTGCTCAGCATCATCAGCCGAGCCAAGCAGGTGGTGGTGATCGCGCATCGCGAAACCGTCACTTCCGACGGTCTGAAGCGTCTCATCGCATTGCTACCGAGCGTGAAAATCGCCAATCGTCCTGTTCGCCGTGCGCCGAAGCTCAACGCGTTCCTGGAATCGGAAGGCTACGGTTCCGTGCCCTTCGACGTGGCCAGGGAAGGCGCGCAGGGCGAGGTCGCCTACCATTTTGTGGCCGATGCCAATGGCGTGCCGGTCATCACGTCCGGACTGGTGGAAAGCAGCCAGCAGGAAATCGACGAGGTGGTCAGGCTGATCACCAAGCGTGCCGCCGGTTTCACGATCGTGCCTGCATCGTACATGCTTACCGTGGTGACGCTGACCCATACGTTCCGCACCCGACTGGGAGCCGAGCTTAAGGCGATCGCCAATAAGAACAAGGCCATGGGCATGTTCTTGCGTCATGTGCGCATCGTGGACATTTCCGATGTGGCCGGCGCGCATGCCACCGATGCGATTCTTGCGATGTGCTACGCGAAGACTTCTCATGGAAGGCTGCTGCAACAGTTTGGAGCGTTGGAATCCGAAGGCGGACGGGGTATGTTGCTGGATGCGTTGGCCGTGCCGGATCGTCATCTTGACATCGTGTCCGCATTCTCGTCAGCTGACATGGATGACGAGCGCCTGCACCAAGCTGGTCCGAAGATGCTGAAAACGGTGCTTCGCTGGGCGGAACAGCTCGATGACAGCGTGGTGCGTCCAGTCGTCAAGACGAACGGTTCGAACGTATTGCTCAACGATCTTGCCGACCGTATTCGTGCCCGCGGTTTGAATGTGGCCGTCGACTACGGTTTCGACAATGGTTCCAAGCTGCCGCTGGTGGTTGGCCTGAACGACAAGCCGTTCGCATTGGCCGTGCTTACCGACGATGCGCAGTTCATGGGATTGCAGTCCACCAGGGAACGCCACCGCGTGCTTTTGCAGAACATCGAATCGCTTGGCTGGTCCGTTATGACCGTGTGGAGCGTTGGCGCGTTCGTGAATCCAGACAAGGAAGTGGATCGCATCGTGGCACGCTTGAGCGACCTGTATCAGGAGGTCAAGTGAGCGTCGACGAACCCTCCATCCAAGAGTCCGCGGAATCTGGCCAGCCTGCCGTGCGTGTGGTGTCCGGATACTCCGCCACCCGCCGTACGGCGCGCAAACACAAGCGTGTGGTTCGGCAGGGTACGGAACTGTTCGATGCCGATGGCGTCAAGCTTGAACCGTCCGATGTGCTTACCGAACGCCAGCGCAATGCTGACGACGACAAGCGTATTCTGGGCGAGCTGCCACCGCATTGGGGCGTGTTCTCCGAGCGGGAGCGCTGACGTTCGTCTGCTATACGGGAGGTTCTGATACGTTCAGACCTCCCGAATTTCATATATTCCGCATGATGGTGCTGCGGATTCGCTTGGGAATGCCGTTACGAACCGACGATGGCGATGATCGCGCTGTATTCTTGGGCCTGCAATACGGTTGCCGCCTCATGAGGAGGCATGGCAAACACCGCAAGCGTGTCGCCGTCCGCATTCCGTGAAGGTTTCGCGGTCAATATCGCTCCCGTGCACAGCTCACGCAACGACACCGCATCCATATCCGGTACCGTTTCCGGCGTGGCCCCGCTGAACATCGTGGCGCTGGAAAGCGTCACCGTATCGCCAATCGTCAGACTGTCGGCGGAACTCGCCAACCGAACTTCGACCGCCGTATATCCTTTGGGAACAACGGGGGAGGCGCGAGCCATGGCCGAGGTGACGATGCTGCCTTCCGCAATATCCACTTGGGCAATCAGCCCGACGGCATCATCGATATCGTGAGCAACGCTGCGCAGGGCCTCATCGTATGGAATATCTCGCAAAGCAAGCGAATCCGCGGAAATCACGCCGCCTTTGGCGATGGACTTCGCCGCAATGACGACGGATTGCGTGGAAATCGTCAATCGCACGCACTGCAGGGCCGCGAATATGGCAAGTCCGGCGCACAGCGAAGCAAGTAGACGATGCAATTGCGCGTTTCGTCGTCGTCGATGAGGCGCCGAAGACGGTGCGCGGTTCGTGTGTTTGCCGTCCGTGCCTTGCAGACGTTGGCTAAGGTCATGAAAAAAGGTCACCATTCATGCATGATGACCTTACGAATAGTTGCTGCGCAAGCCGGATCGAGGGTTGTGGTCGGAGGATGCGAGTTATCCACAGGATTCGGCGTGTCGCCTTGTTTTCCAAGGTTTGCTGACCCTGGTTATTTGACTCGTTTCCTTGCTTCGGCTGCTCGGTTACGTGTATTCGTTTTCGCTCACTTGGACTTGTCGGTGCGATAGAAACCAGATCCCTTGAATTCGATCGGCGGGGCGGAATACACCTTGCGGACCTGCTCTTCGCCGCATTTCGGGCAAACGGTGATCGGATCGTCGGTGAATGACTGCTGTTCGGTGAAATCGTAGTTGCAGTTCTTGCAACGGTAATGGTAAGTAGGCAAAGTATCCTCGCTTCAACCAGGTTCTCAAATTTCTTAACGGGACATATCCTAGTACGTTCCCTGAGACGGCTGCGTGAACGTCTTATCTTCGGACGTCTTATTCGCGTATGGCCGTAAATCCGTTCGGAGTGAGCACGCCATCGACGGGAATATCGTGGTCTTCGTGCGGAACAGGCTTGTCCGTCGGCTCCCACGGCCAGCAAACCGCCACCACCCGTGCGCCGGCCGCACGATACTCGAGCGCGCGGTCATACCACCCTCCGCCACGTCCCAGACGGAATCCCTCTTGGTCGACGGCAAGGGCGGGAACAATGATCAGACCGGCGTTTTTCAGCGCTTCAGGTCCGTTTGCGCTATTGCCCGGCTCTTGCGGGCGGTGCGTATTGATGGACCCGTCGCTGTTGGTCTGGTCCTGCAGATCGTGAATGTCGCCAAGTTCGCTCCAGCCAATATCCATGCCGGATCCGAGCCGTGGCACCAGCACGTGGCAATTCGAATCGAATAATGCCTGCAGCATCGGCATCATCGACATTTCGCTGCCCATGGACGCGAATGCGGCCACCGTGGTGAACGAATGAATGAGATTCGCCTTCCGCGCCTGTTCGGCCAACTTGCGGCCGGCTTCCAGTCGTTCCTCCTTACTGGTCTGCTTTCTTCGTGCGATTGCGTGTGCGCGCCATTGCTTTTTCAGCTCACGTTGGTTCGCGGCTTCGTCACAGACGCTGTTTTCCATGACGTCGGCTTGCATGTTCGTGGTCATACCGCATGTTGTACCACGGGATGGCTGCGCGAAAACGGAAATGTTATGCGTATGGCAGAATGAGGGCGTGACGATTTTGCGATCTTTACGGGGCATGATGCGTTCGGATCCCAATGCCATTGATGTTCCGCGGTTCATTCAGGCACATGGGCTTCACGTTCCCATAATCCTGCGTCCGCTGACTACTGACGACTGCGACGAATGGAACGAAGTCCGCTGGCGCAACGACGATTGGTTGAAGCCTTGGGAATCCGGGGATCCGGTGCATGGCGCGTCGATGTCGTTCAACGAGTGGGTGCGTGCGATGCGACGCAACGAGCGAAACGGCACCGGAGTGGTGTTCGCCATCGAGCATCATGGGCGTATCGTCGGCCAGATTTCGTTAGGGGCCATCTGCTATGGCGCCATGCGTACCGGCGTGGTTGGCTATTGGGTCGATGAGCGGTGTGCGGGGCGTGGATATGCGCCGATGGCTGTTACGCTATTGGCTGATTGGGCGATGTTCGACCCTTCCGGACCGCAATTGCATCGTGTGGAGATCAACTTGCTTCCCGAAAACGAACGTTCACGTAAGGTGGCACTCAAAGTGGGGGCATCCTATGAGGGGATGCGCAAGGCGTACATGTTCGTGAACGGGCAATGGCGTGACCATGAATCGTATGCGTTGCTGCCGGAGTACGCACCGAATGGCTTTACCGCACGGTTGATGGGCGAGTGAGCCGTTGGCGAGGTTCGACACGCGCTTTCGCGCACATGTTCGACACGCGGGGGCGTGCACCCCGGAGAATGTCGGAATGTCACCTATTCTTATGAGTTATGGGTTATGAATCGTTAAGCACGGTTGTGGTGCTTGCGATTGTGATTATTCTCATGGTTTTCTGGCTGCCCAAACGGACGGTCAAAGGCATGAAGCGGGTAATCGAGCACCGAGAGGACCGCTTTTCGCCGTCGCTGCATCTGGTGGATGCCGACAGTGGAACGCGATTCTCCGATGAGACCGCCGCAAAGGCGAAAGGGGCAATAATGCAGTCCAACGAGACGCATGAGGGCAAGCTGACCGACGAAAGGATCGCGCATGTCCGTGCCCTTCGTCGTGCCGCGATCCGCAGAAGGCGGATTATTGTTGTCTCGATGCTGGTGATCACAATCGTCGTGTTGATGTGTGCGTTTGTGTTGCATTTCAGTCCGTTGTTTGCTTTGATTCCTGCGTCGCTGCTTGCTGGAGTGCTCGCTTTGGGGGTGAGGGCCGCCAAGCAGGCCGCAGCGTGGGAGCGGAAAGTCGCCAAGTATCGTTCCAAGATGAGGAAGCGTGCTGCGGCAGAGCGCAAGCGCGCCCAGGAAGAGCAGGCGGAGCGCGCTCGTTTGCGGGAGCAGGAGCTTGCGGAAATTCGCAGGATCGCCGAATCTCAGGTGCCGACCGATGTTATGCCGGAAGGTGAGATCCGTCAGGCGATCGATCGCGGCAAGGCCGACCGTGATGTTGTTGTAAGCAAACGCAAGGAGGAAACCGAAGCGAAATCCGCTGCGGAACCGAACGTTGTGGATGCGCAAGTCGTGCCGGATAAGAAGAACGGTCTGTCCATCCACGATGAGCGTGATGAAATCGCCAAAACCGAGGGTGTGGATGCATGCGATGCGGATTCGTCCGCCGTGGCCGGCGCGTCGCAGGATCTGATTTCGTTCTCGTTGGGATCGCCACGCAACGGTAACGATATCGCGCCAGCCGCTCCGGAAAGCATGGAAATCAAGTCCACTCGTCAGGTCGCCAAGGCCGTGCCTCCGACTGCGAGTACGGTTTCCGACAATGTCGAGCCGTTGATTGTGCCGACCGACGCGATCAGCAGCATGGATTCCGACGAGGCCGCAGCCCGTGTGGAGGCTGGTGTGCATCTGCAGGACGTGGATACCGTGGGATTCCACGACTCCGAGGTCAGCGCCGACGTTGAGGCTCCCAGCGTCACCTCCGATTCCCTGGGTGTGGGTTTGGCGTCCATCATGGCCCGTCGCGGGGCGTGACGGAGGGAAAGCGAACGCACGAAACGCACGAAACATACGAACAAGCGTAAAGAACATCAGCCTGAAACCGCATGGTTTCAGGCTTTTTCGTATATTTTGCTCTCAGCGTTAGCACTCGAGTTGGCAGAGTGCTAATAATCGCGCTAGGATATGTTTCAGCGCGAAAGGACGACGCCGTAAGTGATCGTCAGCCTCTTGCTAGCGGGTCCCGGCGCGGTAAGTAACGATTTCTCTTAGAAAGAGGAGGTCCACAGTGTCGATCTCACTCACACCGTTGGAAGACAAGATCATCGTCAAGCAGGCGGAAGCTGAAACCCAGACCGCATCCGGTCTGTTCATTCCGGACAATGCCAAGGAGAAGCCGCAGCAGGGTGAAGTCCTGGCTGTCGGTCCGGGCCGTCGCAACGACGCCGGCGAGCGCATTCCGGTCGACGTCAAGGTCGGCGACAAGGTGCTGTACTCCAAGTATGGCGGCACCGAGGTGCACTATCAGGGTGAGGATTACCTGATCGTCTCCGCCCGCGATATTCTGGCCATTCTCGGCTGAGCGTAGCGCGTAGCTGTTTGAAGACCCCGTCAGCGAACGATTGGTGAACAATCGTTGCGTTGGCGGGGTCTTGTTGATTTCAAGCACTTGGGGTTCCTGCAATAGGCCGTGCGCAGCCGATGTATGCCGTGTTCATTGGCGTTGGCGTGCTGGTGTTGGCGTCGCTGTTCAGATGGTCTGCAGGGAAGGTTCGGAAGAAATACTCGTGTTTTTTCTTTTTGGAATTTTTTTCGGGAGGATTTGCTCTGATTGACACCGACATGTGGCTGATAGTGAGAAATCGTTGGAATTTCAACGATTTTGAGACTTTTTGGCTTCCGCGACACGCCGTATTTGCGTTAATCGCATGATCTGTGGCATACTAAACGGGTTGCCGGTTGGGGTTCAACCAAACAGGCAGCACGGCGGATTTCCCAAGCGGTCAAAGGGAACTGACTGTAAATCAGTCGCCTCGTGCTTCAGTGGTTCGAATCCACTATCCGCCACGCCTCGATAGCTCAGTGGTAGAGCACTTCCTTGGTAAGGAAGAGGTCGTGAGTCCGATTCTCACTCGAGGCTCTCATGGCGGGATAGCTCAGCTGGCTAGAGCGTACGACTCATAATCGTAAGGTCAAGAGTTCGAGTCTCTTTCTCGCTACAAAGGTCGACGGAACGTCGGCATAGCAACGAACCACAAGAGGTGAACTTAAATGGCAAGCAAGAGCGCCGACATTCGTCCGGGCATCACGCTGGCATGCACCGAGTGCAAGGAGCGTAACTACATCACGACGAAGAACCGCCGTAACACGCCGGATCGTCTTGAGCTGAAGAAGTTCTGCTCCCGCTGCGGCAAGCAGACCGTGCATCGCGAGACCCGCTGAGCGAGTTCAAAGCTTTATGAAACCCGACCAATATGGTCGGGTTTTTTGTTTTCTTTCAACCTTTTCTTGACACCTTTCCAACTGCCTTCCCCGCACGCTAAGCTAAACATCATGACCAATTTCGCAGATCTCACGACCATCGCCGTAGGTGGACCAATCGCATCCTTTATCGAACCGACCTCGCGTGTCGGCGTTATCGAAGCCGTCGAGGATGCCGACGCCAAAGGATTGCCGCTGTGCGTGATCGGCGGCGGATCCAATATGCTCGTGGCCGACACGCCGTTCGATGGTGTCGTGGTGCGTGACGCGCGACACGCCGTAAGCGTGCTTGATGAGGCGGCTCCCGTCGAAAACGGCGAAACAATCGTGCATGTCAACGCCGAAGCGGGTTGCAATTGGGATGATTTCGTCGACTACTGCGTCAACCTCGGCTTGGAGGGCGTGGAAGGACTCTCCGGCATTCCAGGCACTGTCGGCGCGTCGGTCGTGCAGAATATCGGCGCATACGGCCAGGAAGTCGCATCCAGCGTCGAAAGCGTGGAGGTCTGGGATCGCAAAAACAAGCAGACCAAGGAGCTCACCAATCAGGAACTTCATTTCGGCTATCGCATGAGCGCGCTCAAAGCGAGCATGTACAGCGCTCCGGCAACGCCTGCGGCCGACTTCTTCCCGACACCGCGCTACGTGGTGTTGTCCGTTACTTTCGCGCTGCATCACAGCGAAACCGGCGTAGTTGGCTACGGCCAGCTCGCCAAAGCATTGGGCGTGGAAGTGGGCGACCGTATGGCGACCGCGGATATTCGCAACGCCGTGTTGAAAGTACGCGCCTCCAAAGGCATGCTTGAAGATTCCCATCGATATCTGACCGAAGCCATGCGAGGCACCAAAAAGAGCGAACTGGTCGCCATCGCGCATGACGCACAGCGCACGCAGACAGGCAACGATGAACCCGACTACAATCGCCACAGCTGCGGCAGCTTCTTCATGAATCCGATTCTCACCAAAGAACAAGCGGCAAAGCTTCCCGAAGACGCGCCACGATTCGACGCGACCTTGCCGGATGGCACGCCGGGCGTCAAAACATCCGCGGCATGGCTTATCGATCATGCGGGATTCCATAAGGGCTACAAAACCAGCGGAAATGCCGCAGCGGGGCTTTCGACCATGCATACGCTGGCATTGACCAACCGCGGCGGAGCCACGGCTGCAGATATCGCGGAACTTGCCAAAACCGTGCAGGATGGCGTTGAACGGGCATTCGGCATTCGTCTCGTTCCCGAACCGGTCGTCATCGGCATGAGCCTTAAGTAAACGTAAGAACGAAGGGAGAAGGGAAACGCAATGAACGTATTACGTAAGAAATCCGTCGAGCAGACGCTGGCGGAAACAGAGGAGTCGGGGCGCTCCCTGAAACGAGACCTGACCTGGTGGGATTTGGCCATTATGGGCGTGGCCGTGGCCGTCGGCGCGGGTATCTTTTCCATCGGCGCGCAGGCGGCAGCCTTCCATGCGGGTCCGGCCGTGATCATCAGCTTCCTCATCGCCGGCGTGGTATGCGGTGCGGCCGTAATGTGCTACGCCGAATTCGCGTCCATGATTCCGGTTGCGGGATCCGCCTACACCTTCACCTACACCACCGTCGGTGAGATCGTCGCGTGGGTGATCGGCTGGGATTTGATCCTTGAAATGCTGATGGCAGGCTCCGTCGTCTCCAAATATTGGGGCGTCTATCTCAACGATTTCTTCCGACTTGTCGGATGGAATATCAATACCAACGTCACCATCGGATCATTCAATTTCGATTTCGCGCCAATCATCGTCGTAGCTTTCTTCACGGCACTGCTGGTGTGCGGCACGAAAATCGGCGCACGGGTCGACGGCGCGCTTACCATGCTGAAAATCGCCATCGTGCTATTCGTGGTAATCGTCGGATTCTTCTACGTCAAGGCCGAGAACTTCACCCCATTCATTCCGCCGAGCGAACCGGCGACCGCCACCGGATCCGGCTTGGCCGCAACCATGGAACAGCCATTATGGCAGTGGGCCACCGGCATGACCCCCAGCATTTACGGCATTGCCGGCATCATCTCCGGAGCCGCGCTCGTGTTCTTCGCGTTCCTCGGCTTCGATGTGGTCGCCACCACCTCCGAAGAAACCGTCAATCCGAAGAAGAACGTTCCGCTGGGTATAGGCGTGGGCATGGGACTGATCATCGTGCTCTACACCCTCGTTGCCATTGTCACCACCGGCATGGTCTCCTACAAAGACCTCGCCAAGCAGAAAGACCCGTCGCTCGCCACGGCATTCGAAATGGTCGGTGCTGACTGGGCCGCCAAAATCATCAGTTTCGGCATTGTGATCGGCCTAGCAACCGTGGTTATGGTGCTGCTGCTCGGCCTGACCCGCGTGGTGTTCGCCATGAGCCGAGATGGCCTGCTGCCGCGCTCGCTCAGTCACACGGGCAAGCACGGCACTCCAGTGCGTCTGCAGATTGCCGTCGGCGTGGTCATGGCACTCATCGCAGCCAGCTGCAACGTCAGTATCCTTGCCGACATGGTGAACATCGGCACGCTGTCGGCATTCACTCTTGTTTCAATCTCTATTCCAATCATGCGTAAGAAGCGCCCCGACCTGAAGCGAGTCTTCAAAATCCCCGGCAATCCATGGGTGCCTATCCTCATCGCGCTCGCCAACATCTGGCTCATGCTCAACCTGAGCGTGCTCACCTGGATTCGATTCGTGGTCTGGCTTGCGGTTGGCTTCTGCATCTACTTCGGCTACGGCTACCGCCACGCCCGACTCGGCACGGGAGAGCTGGAAGTTGGCAATCAAGAGTAGTCTTGAACGGTAAGTGTTAAGGAGGTAACCATGCCATACGTTGTCGCTCAGCCGTGCGTCGATGTCAAAGACAAGGCCTGCGTGGACGAATGCCCGGTCGATTGCATCTACGAGGGCTCCCGTTCCCTGTATATCAATCCGAACGAATGCGTGGATTGCGGTGCATGCGAACCGGTGTGCCCGACCGAAGCCATCTTCTATGAAGACGATCTGCCAGACGAGTGGGCTTGGTACAAGGATGCCGCAGTCAGCTTCTTCGCTGAAGTCGGCGATATGGGCGGCGCTTCCGCAGCCGGCCCGATCGGCAAGGATCCGGAGCAGGTAGCTGCTCTGCCGCCGCAAAATCAGTGATTGGCATTTGAAAGCGGCCTTTTCCCGTTGGAAGAGGCCGCATATTTTGTTTATAGAGGATTATTAAGGGGTTTTCACGATGGGCTTTCATGAGTTTTCTTCGCCATACGATTGGTCGCGTATCGCAGCATACAAGCTCACGGCAAAAGCCGCGTTCGGAGGTATGATCGACCTGTCCGTGGGATCTCCCGTCGATCCCGTGCCCGACTCGGTGCGCAAGGCGCTCGCAGTGGCGGCGAATGATCCGAATGCGTATGGATATCCGGCTACTGCAGGTACTGCCGATTTACGTACTGCGATTGCTGAATGGTTTTCGGCGACTCGCAATGTTGATTTGCAGGCGATTCATGCTGATGTGGTGCCTACCGTCGGCTCCAAAGAGGGTGTTGCGTTGATGGCGTCGCTACTGCATTTCGGTGAGGATGATGTTGTGGTGCAGCCGAAGGTTTCGTACCCGACGTATGAGATCGGCACGCAGTTGGCTGGGGCGAAGGTGCTTAAGGTCGACGATGTGGCTGATGTTGCGTCGTGGCGCAATGTGCCTGGTGTCAAAGCGGTGTGGGTGAATTCCCCTTGCAATCCGACGGGCGAGGTGTATTCGGCCGAGCGGATGGCTGGCATTGTCGTAGCTGCGCGTGAGATCGGCGCGGTGGTGCTTTCCGACGAATGCTATGCGCTGATGCAGTGGAGGGATGCTGTGAATGACGCTGAAGGTGAAGCTGATTCGCTTGCATCGACGCCGTGCGCGCTTTGTGACGATGTGTGTTTGGGCTCCGCCGAGGGCGTGCTGGTGCTTTATTCGTTGAGCAAGCAGAGCAATATGGCTGGGTATCGTACCGCGTTCATTGCCGGAGATGAGTCTTTGATTGCATCGATGAGTGCATATCGCAAGCAGATTGGTCAGATTATTCCCGGTCCGGTGCAGGCCGCGATGGCTGCCGGATTGCGTGATCTGGAATCCGTCAAGGTTCAGCATGCGCGCTATCGGGAACGTCTCGGCGTGTTGGTGAGCGCGTTGCGTGCTTACGGATACTGCACCGACATGCCGGATGGTGCATTGTATGTGTGGGTGAGAGCCAAGTCGGGCGATTGTTGGACCGATATGGAGCAGCTTGCCAAGATTGGCATCATCGCCAGCCCCGGCGAGTTCTATGGTGCGCCGGAATGTCTGCGTTTCTCCGCCACCGCCAGCGACGAGGCGATCGCTTCCGCTGCTGAACGTTTGGCGCGCTAAGCCGATATGCAAAAGGGCTTCCGGCAATCGCTAGAAGCCCTTTATCTTCGGAGTCGTTGGTTTATGGACGTGATTGCGAGCCGATGGGGCCGCTTCCTGTCATGGCGATTCACAAGGATGACGGCATTGAGATCTCCTTCATCCATACGGGAGGGGGATTGGTCTGCACAGGCAACGTGCCTTTTGACATCTTGGAGCCGGGAGTCTCGATATATCGGGTGAAGGCTTGTCGGTACGATTGTCATGGCGGTAACGGAACCGGGCGTGCGAGTGGCGTAGTGAGAGAGCTCTCCCCAGTACAGTGTCAGTTTGTCGGCCAATGAAGCATCGATGATAACGCTATTGCCGGGGACGGCGTAAATAGTTTTCGCAATTAATCGTGTTTGGGCGGAAGCGTGTAATTTCCTGCTTTTGGAATACTTAAATCTATTCGAAAGTTTCGTAAATATTTGCATATAAAACTTTCGTAACAAAGATTTTAAGTATTTAGTTAAGTGACTTGACTTTCTTGAAAGTCAAGCTATATAATCAAACAGTGCTTTGACTGAAATGCTAAAGCATTTACGAAACATGAAGATGTGTGTTCATATATGTCGCCAAAGGAGAAAGACATGATGAAGTCAAGAACTTGGAAGCGAGTGCTTGCTGCTGTTTGCGCTGGTGTAGCGGCCGTTTCAATGGCTGCGTGCGGGGGGGGGTACTAATAGCACCGCGAAGGACGGAGTCATTATCAACAGTGTTATGAATTCAACTACGCAGGCGTCGTTGAATTATAATCCGTTCTCTTCTACAGCTTTGACCGGTGTGGTCGGTGCTCTGTACGAGCCATTGTTCTATATGAACAACCTTAAGGACGACCCTACTAAGCTGGAACCACTAATGGGTAAATCCTACACTATCAGTGACGATGCGAAAACTATTGATGTAACGATTCGTGACGGTGAAAAGTGGTCTGATGGCGAACCTTACACTGCCGAAGACGTTGCATACACATTCAACCTCCTTAACTCCAACAAGGCTTTGAATACCGGTGGCTTTGCTGGCTCTGCCAAGGCCCTTAGCGATACGGAAGTTCGCATCACTTTGGACAATTCTGAGTCGGTGAATGCTCTGTCGTATCTGTCCGGCACGATGATTGTCCCGAAGCATGTGTGGGAAAAGATCGATGATCCGGTGACCTATACCAATAAAGATGCTGTTGGCTCTGGGCCTTTCACAGTTAAGGGCGGGAACTTTTCCCCAACCGCTTACACGTTTAAGAAGAATCCGTACTACTGGGATGAAGGTAAGCCTGAAATTGATGGCGTCCGTTATGTTCTGATCACCGGTGGCACCCAAGCTTCTCAAAATGCTTTGACCGCTGGCGATGTGGACTGGATGTCTGCGATCTTCCCGAATATGGATGATGTGCTGTCGGGATATCCTGATATTCAGACGGTTAACGTTCCTTCTAGTCAGATGGCATTCATGACCTGTTCGAACAAAGAACTCGGCTGCAGTGGTCCTATCACTGATCCGGCAGTGCGCAAGGCTATCTATTACGCTCTTGATCGAAATCAGATTAATAAACTTGCTCTGAATGGCCAGTACAGTGAGCTGGCTGGTTCTCTGTATCCGTATGGACAGTTCACCAAGTACGCTTCGGATGACGTCCCGGATTCACCTATTCCGGGTAAAGGACGTACAGATGAAGCCGTCAAGATACTGGAGGACGCCGGCTATACGAAGGGTGATGACGGCATCTATCAGAAGGACGGAGTTAAGCTGAGCATCAAAGTCGCTGTTATGAGTGATGTCTCTGACTGGATCAACACGATTAACGTCGCCTCGCAGCAGCTGGCAAAAATCGGTATTGATCTGCATGCGGACCAAATGTCTTCTAATGAATGGACTCAGGCGATGCAGCAGGGCCAGTTTGAAATGTCCATCTATGGTCTGTGGGTCGCAGGTGCCGAACCATGGATGTTCTACAACCAGTTCTATGCCACTGCCAGTACGGCTGCAGTGGGTAAAAGCGCTTGGCCTAATTACGCTCGCTACAGCAATAAGACCGTGGATGATGCTCTTAATGTCATCAATGCCACCACTGATGTGGCGACCAAGAAGTCTGAATATGAGAAGATTCAGACTCAGGTGTTTGAGGACATGCCGTATATCCCGATTCTGCGCCAATCCGGTTTGAGCGAAATGTGGAGCGATAAGGTTACCGGTTGGCCGACAAACGATAACGTCTATGCTAATCCGCAGACTTGGGCAAATCCTGATTTGGGCATTGTCCTGAAGAACCTGAAGGTTAAGAAGTAACCTGACGGATTTTATGAATCAACGGTGCACAAGGCGTTTTAGATGTGCGCTTTGTGCACCATTTTCCATGTAGAAATGAGGTAACGATGAGGTTCTACCTGAAAAAGATAGGATTTTACCTTGTTGCATTGTTTGCGGCTTTGACATTGAACTTTGCCATCCCGCGACTGATGCCAGGTGATCCGGTTTCAGCTGTTCTTACCAGGCTTGCATCGCGAGGTGGTACTGTTGCACCCGAAACAAGGGAAGCGATTACTGCAATGCTGGGACAAGGTGGAGGCAACATCTTCCAGCAGTATATTGATTATCTGAAGAATATCTTCACCGGCAACTGGGGCGTATCTGTAACGTATTTCCCCAACCAAGTTACAACGTCCATTGCTTCTGCACTGCCTTGGACCATTTGTCTTGTCGGCACAACCACGATTATATCGTTCTTTATTCAACAGGCTCTTGGTATCTGGGCTGGTTGGCGTCGTGGTGGCGCTTTTGATAACATCATTTCCCCTGTGTCCACCATTTTCCAAGCTGTTCCTTACTTCTGGCTTGCACTCATCTTCATTTGGCTGTTTGCCCGTACGCTGCATTGGTTCCCTCAGTCAGGCGGATACAATTATCGTGAGGTTGTGCCCGGCTTCACTTGGGAATTCTTCTCGAGCGCAGTGCGGTATGCAATCTTGCCGGCCTTGACGATTCTTGTCAGCTCTCTGGGCATGGGGGTTGTCGGTATGCGTAATATGATGGTCTCCACGTTGTCTGAGGACTACATTGTTACTGCTGAGGCCAAGGGTTTAAGTCCTAAACGCATTATGATGTGCTACGCAGCTCGTAATGCAGTGTTGCCATCCATTTCTGGTTTTGGCACGTCTATCGGTGCAGTGGTGGGTGGATCGCTGCTTACTGAACAGGTGTTCTCCTATCCAGGTGTTGGTCAGATGCTTTTGCAAGCGGTGACCAGTAACGATTACGCGCTGATGCAAGGTATCTTCCTGATTATTACCGTTACTGTTCTAGTCGTGAACTTTATCATTGATTTGCTTTACGGCATTATCGATCCACGTACGCGGCAACAGGATTGAGGTTAAATATGTCTGCAACAAATTCTTCTGCTGCTGTGGCTCGTAGCCAAGCTAAACGTCGTCGCTCCGCTTTGGATTCTCTCAAGCGAGTTCTTCCTGAGCGTTCTGCAAAATTGACGGCTGGATTAACCATTGTGATCGCAATGGTTTTGTTCGCCATTATTGTTCCTATCTTCACGAAGGATCCTAATAAGATCAATGACATTGGCTTGTCTGCGCCATCTGCCCAGCATTGGTTGGGCACTACGCAGTCTGGTCAGGATGTTTTCACTCAGCTTGGCTATTCTGTCCGTGGCTCTCTGATTATTGGCTTTGCTGTTGGCTTGATTGCAACTGCGATGTCGTTCATTTTCGGTGTTTTGGGCACATATATTGGCGGAATTTGGGATGATTTGTTCTCTCTGATTACCAATATCATGCTGGTGATTCCGGGGTTGCCTCTGACCATCGTGATTTCTGCATTGATGCCTTCCAAGGGCACGATGATGTTGGTCATTGTTATTTCAATCACCGCATGGGCTGGCGGTGCCCGTGTACTGCGGGCGCAAACATTGTCGATGCGTGGGCGTGATTATGTTCTTGCCGCAAAAATTGCAGGTGAACGTCCGTGGCGCGTGATTACCGTTGAAATTCTGCCTAATCTGTTGCCTGTGATGGGATCGCAGTTTGTGTTCTCCGTTATTATGGCAATCCTGAGTGAGTCTTCGTTGTCCTTCATTGGCCTGGGGTCGACCCAATCCTTCTCGCTGGGAACCATGCTGTATTACGCGCAGAACGGTTCTGCTCTGAACACGGGCGCATGGTGGTGGTTCCTGCCACCGGGACTGATGATCGCTATCATCGGCGCCGGATTGTCCTTCATTAATTTCTCCATCGATGAAGTTATCAATCCGCGACTACGTAAGCCTACCAAGAACAGCAAGGGAAAGAAAGGGTGAACACGATGGCGACTCAGAATTCTGATATCCTGCTTTCGGTCGATAACCTCGACGTTATCTACGATACGGATGATCCGGTGCACGCCGTGCAGAACGCTACATTCGAATTGCGTCGCGGTGAGATGCTTGGTTTGGCTGGTGAATCCGGTTGCGGCAAGAGTACATTGGCGTATAGCATCAATCAAATGCTGAAAGCTCCGGGTAAGATTAACTCTGGCTCTGTGATTTTCCATGATAAGTCAGGGAAAGATATTGATATCCGTGCTTTGTCGGGGCGTTCATTGCGTGAATACCGTTGGGAGAAAACCTCCATGGTGTTTCAGGGCGCCATGAATTCATTAAGTCCTGTAACTAAGATTGGTAAGCAACTTGCCGATATTTATAAAACTCATCGTCCTCATATGGCGAAGAGCGAACGACAAGACCGTTGCGCACATTTGCTTGAGATGGTGCATGTTGATCCAAATCGTCTAGCTGCTTACCCGTTTGAACTTTCCGGCGGCATGCGTCAGCGTGTGATGATTGCCATGGCTTTGGCTCTTGAGCCGCAGCTGATTATTATGGATGAACCGACCACGGCGTTGGACGTTGTTGTACAGCGTGAAATCATTGAGGAAATTTCGGAATTGCGCCGTGACAAGGGCTTCTCTGTTATTTTTATCACGCATGATTTGCCGATGCTCTTGGAGATCACGGACAAAATTGCTGTGATGAAAGATGGTGTCATCGTAGAACAAGGCGTTTCTGAAGACGTGTATTTCAATCCGAAGCATCCGTATACACAACGGTTGCTGAGCTCGTTCCCATCTTTGACAGGAGATCGTGGCTCATTCGTTCGTGTTCCACGCCATGCGTGAAAGGAATAATCATGTCAGTATTGAAGCTTGAGCATGTGAAAAAAGATTTTACCCTGCGTAATGGTTTGAAAACCACGACGATTCATGCGGTGAAGGATGCATCATTCGAGTTAGCTTCGGATAAGACCATTGCTCTTGTTGGTGAGTCTGGTTCCGGGAAATCGACAATCGCCCGAATGATTACATGTTTGGAGACGCCGACTTCTGGAAGCATCACGTTGGACGGCAAGCCTGTCCCTACGCATGGTAAGGATTTGTACGAATACCGTCATAATGTGCAAATGGTATTTCAGGATCCGTTCGCTTCCTTGAATCCATATCATACGATTTTCCACCATATTCTTCGTCCTCTTATGATTAATCGCATGGCAAATAGCCAAGAGGAATATGAGCAGAAGGTTATCGAACTGCTGGAACGTGTTGAATTAACGCCTGCCGTCAATTTCATGTATCGACGCCCTCATGAGCTGTCTGGTGGACAGCGTCAGCGCGTCGCAATTGCACGTGCATTGGCTCCTAAGCCAAAGGTTCTAATTGCGGATGAGCCTGTTTCGATGTTGGATGTTTCTTTGCGGTTAGGCGTGCTTAACCTGCTGTCTAGAATTCAGCAGGAAGAACACATCGGCATGCTGTACATTACCCATGATCTGGCGACTGCTCGCCATTTTTCGGATGAGATTATGGTGATGTGTCATGGAGACATTATTGAACATGGTCCTTCTGATGATGTGATTTTGAATCCGCAGCAAGACTACACGAAAGTGTTGCTTAATGCCGCGCCTGATCCGGAGAAGCATTTCGCGAAGATTCGTGACGAGCGTAGCCGTCAGTAATGCCGCATGGAATACGTCTGATCATCATCTGATTGCTTGCAACTCCCTCGGCCTATGGCCGAGGGTTCCATATAAAGGAGTACTTTATGCAAATCGCAAACCCCGTTCTCCCGGGATTCAATGCCGATCCCTCGATGATTCGGGTCGGGGATACCTACTACATCGCCAATTCCACGTTCGAATGGTTCCCAGGTGTCCGTCTGCACGAGTCCAAGGACATGGTCCATTGGAACCTGTTGCCGAGTCCACTGAGCCGCACGAGCCAGCTTGACATGCGCGGCAATCCGTCATCCGGTGGCATCTGGGCTCCGGACCTTTCCTATGCGGACGGCAAATTCTGGCTGATCTACACGGACGTGAAGGTCGTGAACGGTGCGTTCAAGGATTGCACGAACTATTTGGTCACTGCCGAAAGTATCCATGGTCCGTGGAGCGAGCCGATTCGCGTGAACGGTGTCGGCTTCGACGCAAGCCTGTTCCATGACGACGATGGCCGCAAGTATCTGGTGCAGCAGACTTGGGATTTTCGTGAGTACCATCATGGCTTCGACGGCATCACACTGACCGAATTCGATGTGAAGACGATGAAGCTCAAGCCGGAAACTGAACGTACGATTTGGCGCGGTACGGACGTCAAACTCACCGAGGGACCACACCTGTACAAGATCAATGGCTATTACTACCTGTTCGCCGCTGAAGGCGGTACCGTGTATACGCATCAGGAAGTCGTGGCCCGATCCAAGTCTTTGGACGCGTTGTCCTTCGAAGACATGCCGTCGAATCCGTTCATCACGAATTTCGACACGCCGCGTTCCTATCTGCAAAAGCAGGGGCATGGCGCGCTGGTCGATACCCCGTCCGGCGAATGGTATTACGCCTCGCTGTGCGGTCGTCCGTGGCATCACGACAATGAATCCTTCACTGATCCGCGCGGCTGGTGCACGCTGGGGCGTGAAACCTCCATCCAGAAGGTCGAATGGACCGAGGATGGCTGGCCGTATATTGTCGGAGGCCATGGCGGACAGCGTTATGTGGATGCTCCGAAGGATGCCATCGAGACCGAGGCGCCTGCGGATCACAGCCAGCATGACGATTTCATGTCCGATACGTTGGATTTGAATTGGAATACGCTGCGTGTGCCGTTCGATGGCAAGATGGGCAAGGTCGGTGGCGGCGTGTTGGAACTGCGTGGCCAGGGCTCGCTGTGCAACCTTTTCGATCTGTCGTTGGTGGCACGTCGTTGGCAGGCGTTCAACTTCGATGCGACCGTAAAGGTTGAGTTCGATCCGAAGAACTACCGCCAGATGGCCGGCCTGACGAACTACTACGATGATTTATGCTGGTCGTGGGTGTTCGTGACTTGGGACGAGCGGCGGCAATGCCGCGTGATTGAGGTCGCTCAGAACGATTTCAACAACTACACGTCGTTCCTGCGGGATACCGCTCCAGCAGTGCCGGATGACGTGAAGTCCGTGTGGCTGCGCACGAAGGTGCGCAAGCAGTGGTATTCGTATGAATATTCGTTTGATGGGACTTCATGGGTCGATTTGGGCGTGAAACTGGACGCGAAGATCCTGTCGGACGACTATATCCTGCGTCGATACGGCGGATTCTTCACCGGAGCATTCGTCGGTTTGGCTGCAATCGATCTTTCTGGATACGACAGGGTTGCGAAATTCAGCGAATTCGATTATCGGGAATTGCCCGATAACGAGTAGGTGTTTTGGTGGCGACGGGAGCTGTGTTTTCGTCGCCACTGACGTATGCAAGCCGTCATGAATCGTATATGGAGGCTTTATGTGGACTTGTCAAAGATGGAAGAAGGAAGAGCAACGATGCTTGCGATGCCGAAGATTTTCGATGACGGATGTGTGCTGCAATCCGAGCAGGACGTACCGGTATGGGGTTGGTGCGAACCATGGCGGAGCGTTACTGTCACGGTTTAGGAACATGTGTGAATAAGGAGATTCAGCAATGAAGTTTGAATACCATGTCAAACCAACCGGCAGCGATGTTGCGTGCGGCGACGCGGAGCATCCGTTCGCCACGATTTCCAAGGCCGCACAGATGGCCTCTCCGGGTGATACGGTAATCGTGCATGAAGGCGTATACCGCGAACAAGTCGATCCGAAACGCGGCGGTCTGAGTGAACATGAGCGCATCACCTACTGCGGAGCCGAAGGCGAAGCACGGCCGGTTATCAAAGGCTCGGAATGCGTGCAGGGCTGGACGGAATTGGCCGATCATCCGCATGTGTGGACGGTGATGCTTGATAATACGATGTTCGGGGATTTCAATCCATTCGCGACCCCGATTTTCGGTGACTGGCTGGAAATGCCCAAGTTCGGCAAGGATCCGGACAAACATCTTGGCGATGTGTATCTCAACGGTGTTTCCTTCTTCGAATCGACGACGTTGGAAGGCGTATACGATCCGCAGCCGCGTGATACGGATGAGGATTTCGCGTTGAAGATTCCCTGCCCTGTGCCGGATGTGGACCGTACACGTTATGTATGGCATGCCGAAGTGGACGAAAATGCCGGCACCACAACGATCTGGGCGAATTTCCAAGGTGCCGATCCGAATGAGGAACTGGTGGAGGTCAGTGTTCGTCGCACATGCTTCTTCCCTTCCCGCAACCATGTCAACTACATCACCGTGCGTGGCTTTGAAATGGCGCAGGCCACTGGAGATTGGGCGCCGCCTACCTCGCAGCAGTGGGGCATGATCGGCCCGAACTGGTCGTATGGCTGGATCATCGAAGACAACGTGCTGCATGACGCCAAATTCTCCGCGGTGTCATTGGGCAAGGAAATCTCATCCGGCGACAACGAGTGGGCGAAAACCGAGCGCAAGACCGGTTACCAGTACCAGTTGGAGGCCGTGTTCAAGGCCCGTCGCATCGGCTGGGAAAAGGGGCTGATCGGCGGTCATATCGTACGCAACAACGACATCTACGAGTGTGGACAGAATGCCATCGTCGGACATATGGGCAGCGCATTCTGCCATATCGAGCATAACCATGTCCATCACATTGCGTTGAAGCGTGAATTCTTCGGATGGGAGGTCGCTGGCATCAAATTCCATGCCGCATTGGATACGGTCATTGCCAACAACAACATCCACGACTGCTCGCTGGGTATGTGGATGGATTGGCAGACGCAGGGCACGCGCATCACGCGCAATGTGTTCCACGATAACGTCCGTGACCTCATGATTGAAGTGAGTCATGGGCCGTATCTGGTGGACAATAACGTTTTCGCCTCGCCGGTGATGTTCCAGAACTGGTCGCAAGGTGGTGCCTTCGTCAACAATCTGATTTGCGGCGGCATTGAACCGCATACCGTCCCCGACCGTTCTACGCCGTATCACTATCCGCACACCACCGAGGTGGCTGGGTGCGCTGTGGTATCCGGCGGCGATGAGCGTTGGCTGAACAACATGTTCGCGCCGCAACCGGTGAAACCGACCGTCGGTGAATATGGTTTGTCCGCCTATAGCGATTGCCCGATGTCGATGCATGAATACTTGGAACGCCAGCGGGCCATGTGGGCAGATCCTTCGCAGGGTGGTGGCGAGCGCAATCCTTTGCAGTCTCTATACGCGGGCGGCAACATCTATCTGTCCGGCGCACAGGGGCTGAACAAGCAGGAAGGTGCGGCCGACGATTCGGAACGCATGCAGGAGGACGCCCCGTTCTTCGGCGGCACCGCCTCCACGAGCGTTGTGTGTGATGAGCCCATGCCGGTGACATTGGTCGAAGAACCCGATGGACTGTACCTGCGGTGCACTGTGCCACAGGCCGTCACCGATACCAGAATGCAGGTCGTCACCAGCGATATGCTCGGCGTGCCTCGCATCGTGGAGGAACGCTATGAACAGCCCGATGGCAGTGACTATGTGCTGGACACCGACTTGCTGGGACAAGCCTTGACGGCAACGGAACGCAAGGCCGGGGCGTTGAATGGTCTTGTCTCCGGAGAGAATCACATCCGAATCTGGGAATGGAACAACTGATATGACAAATGCAACCGATACCAACAAGACATTGGGCGAGTCCATGTTCGCACAGTGCGGATATGCCCAGGACGCCATCGATAAGCGCGTGTCACAGGTCTGGCATGAAATTTTCGAAGGTCCGAACAAATTCTATTGGGAGAACGACGAAGGTCTTGCCTATGTGATGGACACCGGCAACAACGATGTACGTACCGAGGGTATGAGCTATGCGATGATGATCGCCCTGCAATACGACCGTAAGGACGTATTCGACAAGCTGTGGGGCTGGGTAATGCGTCACATGTACATGAAGGACGGTCATCATGCGCATTATTTCGCATGGTCGGTCGAGCCGGACGGTACGCCGAACTCGAATGGTCCTGCACCTGACGGCGAGGAATATTTCGCGATGGACCTGTTCCTCGCCTCCCGTCGCTGGGGTGATGGCGAGGATATCTACGAATATTCCGCATGGGGACGCGAGATCTTGAGATATTGCGTTCATAAGGGCGAACGCTACGACGGCGAGCCCATGTGGAATCCCGACAACAAGCTCATCAAGTTCATTCCGGAAACCGAGTGGAGCGATCCGTCCTACCATCTGCCGCACTTCTATGAAGTATTCGCCGAAGAAGCCGACGAAGAAGACCGTCCATTTTGGCATGAGGCAGCCGCCGCAAGCCGTCGCTATCTGCAGGCGGCCTGCGACGAGCAGACCGGCATGAACGCTGAATACGCGGATTATGACGGAAAGCCGCATGTCGACGAGTCCAATCATTGGCATTTCTATTCCGACGCCTACCGTACTGCGGCGAATATCGGACTGGATGCAGCCTGGAACGGTCCGCAGGAAGTGCTGTGCGACCGCGTCGCTGCGCTGCAGCGATTCTTCCTGACCCACGACCGTACTAGCGTCTACGCCATCGACGGCACCGCCGTGGATGAGGTCGTGCTTCATCCGGTCGGATTCCTGGCCGCGACCGCGCAAGGCGCACTTGCGGCGGTGCATTCGGCCCAGCCCGACGCGGAACATAATGCCCGTGAATGGGTGCGCATGCTGTGGAATACGCCGATGCGAACCGGCACGCGTCGTTACTATGACAACTTCCTCTATGCTTTCGCCATGCTGGCGTTGAGCGGAAAGTATCGGTATGAATGATGATTACCTCAACTAATCCTATGGTCTACACGGATTTTCCTGATCCAGACATCATCCGGGTCGGGGGCGTGTATTACATGGCCACTACGACTATGCATTTCACACCCGGGTGCGATATTCTGCGCAGCTATGACCTAGTGCATTGGGAATTCATTGCGCACGCATTGAATATCGTGGCGGATACCCCTGAAGAACGTTTGGAATGTGAAGGTGCCAACGCCTACGGTCGAGGCATGTGGGCGCCGTCACTGCGTTACCATCGGGGCACCTGGTATGTGTTGTTCGCCGCCAACGATACGCATACCAGCTATCTGCTGACGGCGGACGATCCATGCGGCCCATGGCGAAAGCGTGAGCTTGACGGCTTCTATTACGACAGCGGACTGTTCTTTGACGACGATGATCGAGCCTATGTCGTACATGGACAGTCGACATTGCGCATCACGGAGTTGAATCCTGAATTAAGCGGGCCGATGCCGGGTGGGCTCGACCGGGTCATCGTGCAGGACGATCCGCGGGCTGACCTTGGTTATGAGGGCAGTCACCTGTACAAGCATGATGGACGCTATTACGTCTTCACCTGTCACTTCCCGCAAGGCAAGGGCAAAACAGAAGCCTGCTTGATGGCCGAATCCTTGGATGGCGCTTTCGAAGTGCGTGAAATTATCGAAGACGACCTGTCCTTCCACGGTTACGGAGTCGCGCAAGGCGGTATGGTGGACACTCCGGACGGCGACTGGTATGCATTCATGATGCAGGACCGCGGCGGTGTGGGACGCGTGCCGATACTGATGCCGATGCGGTTCGGCGAGGACGGATTCCCCGTTGTCGGCGAGAACGGCAAAGTGCCGCAGTCGGTCAGCGTGCCGGCTGCAAGCTGTGCCGAACCTGTCACGCCCATCAACGGCAGCGAATTCATAGCCCGGCATAACGCCGAAGGCGGAGTCGATGCCAACTGTCTGCAGCCATACTGGCAGTTCAATCACATCCCACATAACGAATACTGGTCACTGACGGAACGTCCGGGAGCATTCCGTCTGCATTCCGGACGCATCAGCTCGAATCTCAATCATGCATGGAATACGCTGACGCAGCGCACGATGGGGCCGGTGACGGTGGCCGAAGTCACCGTCGACGCGTCGACATTGCATGATGGCGACTTTGCCGGATTGGCGGCGTTCCAAGGATGCTATTCCTACATCGCGCTTACGCGAAGGAACGGCCGCACGATGCTGACCGTCCAATACAAGCCGGCGAATGACGATTCCATCTTCTCCGACGATGATTGGGACAGTCCAGCCGTAACGGATGCGGAAATCATGGCGGATGCGGATTGCATGCGCCTGCGCGCGGTATATGATTTCACCGATTGCAAGGATGAAGTGACGTTCTTCTACCGCGATGCGGATGCGCCGGAATCCGAATGGTGTCCATTGGGGACAGCGCACCGGATGATCTTCAAAATGGATCATTTCACAGGTTGCCGTATCGGATTGTTCCTGTATTCGACAAAAGAGACCGGTGGAATCGCCGATTTTTGCGACTTTGCGTATTCGACGCCGGATACGAAGGAAAGAGAGCAATGAAGCGACAGGTCATAGTGGCGCAAGGAACTGTCGAAGGCTTGGCGGCTGAAGATCAGGGCATCACCGTGTTCCGAGGGGTTCCGTTCGCCCAGCCTCCCGTCGGCGGTCTGCGCTGGCGTGCGCCGCAGCCGGCCCTGCCATGGGATGGTGTGCTGCAAGCCTTCGATTTCGGGCCTACCGCGATGCAGCCGACGCCGGGCGCCTCCGATGATTTCTATGATCGTGAATGGGGCACCGATCCGGCCGTGCCGATGAGCGAGGATTGCCTCTACCTGAATATTTGGACTCCGGCATTACGCGGATATGGTGCGGATAGCATGGTAGCCTCCGAAAAGCTGCCGGTCATGGTCTGGATCTACGGCGGAGCCTATCAATGCGGCGGCACATGTGAAAAGGAATTCGACGGCACACGTCTCGCCGCGAACGGCGTCGTTGTGGTCAGTGTGGCCTATCGTCTGAATGCATTTGGGTTTATGACGCACCCTTTGCTGCATGAGGAGGCCGTAGAACGCGGCGACGGCGAACCATATGCGAATTTCGGATTCCTGGATCAGCGTGCCGGAATCCAATGGGTGAAGGAAAACATCGCGAAGTTCGGCGGAGATCCGGAAAACATCACGGTTTTCGGCCAATCGGCCGGTGCCGCCAGCGTCTTGGCCCAGATCTGCTCGCCGATGAATCATGGCCTGTTTCAGAAAGCCATCATGCAATCCGGCGCAGGCCTAGGGCATTTCAATGCGCGGCAGGACACGCTGGAGCATGCGCAGGCCAACGGAATCCGTCTGTTCGAAGCATTGGGTGTCTCCACGCTGGAGCAGGCCCGTGCAATCCCGGCCCGAACGGTATTGGAAGCCGCCGAGTCCCTGCCTGTTCCACCGGACAGCGGACGTGAAGATGACTGGTCGATGATCGTCAATTGGGTGCCATGCGTGGACGGCCTGTTCCTTCCCGATCAGGAGGAGCGTATCGTCGAGGGCTGCAAGGCCAACAACGTCGACATGCTGGTCGGCAACACGACCAATGAGTTCATCGCTTCGACTGAAGATGGGAAGCCTGTGCATGTCGGCCAGCTCGGCAATCTCACGCTGATCCGCAAATGGACCGCAAGCGGTGGGACCGCGCCATACTACTATCATTTCGATGTCGCTATGCCGGGGGATGATGCCGGAGCCTTCCACTCGTCCGATCTGTGGTTCTCCTTTGGAAGCCTTGCGAAATGCTGGCGTCCGTTCGTTGGATGGCATTACGATCTGGCAAGGCGAATGGGGCTGTACTGGACCAATTTCGCCGCCAATGGCGATCCCAACGGAACGGACCGTGACGGAACGCCGCTTCCTGTATGGGATCCTTGCATCGGTGAGGAATGCCCCGCCATGCATTTATGCCAAGAACCGGGCATGCGGACGGATTGGCTTACCGAAACGGATCGAAAAGCATTCGGCCTGTGACGGCATGCCGTTGATGTATAAATACTGATATGTAAACAGGGACGGTCTTTGTGGATCGTCCCTGCCGCATAATGGTTTGCCGTTGCGCGTGCAGGAGGATTTCGAGACTGATTATCCGACTTTTCACCGTTTCCGTAGGCTGGTTCGTCGGTGGCGTCTCGCGGAGGCTCAGAGCATCAAAGACCCTGTTCGGCGTCGTGCGGCTATTGTGAGGCTAGGAGTTGTTTGAAGTGTCCTAGGCCGGATATTTCGCCGTATAGGGGCGTTTCTGCGTGGATTCCGTCGGATGTGGCGTCTCAATCGTTGGACGTGGCGGTGAGCGTGAACGGGGGTGATTATGAGGAAGACTGAACTCCCCCGCTCATGACTAGCGCGGACACTATGGCGTATTTGCAGTGCAGTCGTCAGCATGTCTTGTTGGGTACTCAACTCGGGTACCTTGCTGGGTACCGGAAATGTTGACATTGGCGTACATTTCCGTACATTCTCTGTTTGTGCCGTATGTCTTGAAATCGTTGGTATTCCGCCGTTTTGGCATGAAAAAAGGGCTTCCGGATTTCTCCGAAAACCCTCAAGGCGGAGTCAGAGGGATTCGAACCCTCGAGCCGCTAAAAACGACTAACACCTTAGCAGGGTGCCCCTATCGGCCACTCAGGCATGACTCCACTGTTTTACCGTTTTCACGGCGCAACAGCATGCAACTATACCATCCATTTGCGGGCAAAACACCATATCTCGCAAAAAAGATGAGAAAACGTTGAAATTTCAACGAAAATACGTGTTGCGGGATTGTGCTGCCATGCTGGTTTCGGGTTTGCCGACACGCCGTTGCGTTAAGGTACGGCACTATATTCGAACATTTGTTTCAATATCTTGCGAAAAACGGTTATCATGGAACCATGAGCACCGCACCGAGAATCGCAGCAGCCAAACGTGACTGGGGTCACGACGAGGCTGGCTGCACGGTGCTGCACATCGACATGGACGCCTTCTACGCATCTTTGGAGGTGGCGAGGCATCCGGAATATCGCGGCAAGCCGGTGATCATCGGCGTGGGCAACCGTTCGGTGGTGTCCGCAGCCAGCTATGAGGCTCGCCAATACGGCGTTAATTCGGCCATGGCGAGTTCCAGGGCGCAAAAGCTCTGCCCGAACGGCATTTTCCTTCCGGTCGACATGCGCTACTATCGCGCGATGTCGCATCGCATTTTCGAGGAAGTGTTCAGTCGGATCACCGATCGTATCGAACAGGTATCGGTCGATGAATGCTATATGGACGTTTCCGGGGCGCTGTTGCGGTGGGGGAGTCCTCGCGCCATTGGGGCGTGGATTCGCGAACAGGTGGTTTCGCGTTACAACGTCACCTGTTCCGTAGGCATCGCGGCAAACAAGCTGGTCGCCAAAATGGCATCCACCAATGCCAAGCCCAACGGCATGCTTATGATTCCTGTGGCGCGGCATGCGCAATTCGTGCAGATGATGCCATTGCGTGGCATTCCCGGCATTGGGCCTTCTTTGGAGAAACGACTGAATGCGTGGGGCGTCAACTCCGTTGCCGATCTTGCGCGTATGAGTCTTGAATCGTTGGAACAGGCTACTGGATCGGCTATTTCCGCGCGTGGGCTGTATCAGGCGGCCCGAGGACTGGATGGTAGACCCGTCGTGCCGTATACGCAGGAAAAATCGATTGGCGCGGAACGCACCTTCGATGCGGATACGCAAGACATGCGGCAGGTGTGCTCCATGCTCCGCTGGTGTTGCGATGACGTGGCCACGTCTTTGCGCAGGAGGGGTTTCCTCGCTCGTAAAGTCATGGTCAAACTTCGGTTTCCGGATTTGAGCTACGCAACAAAAGGGCACACACTGGGCTGTCCTACGGATGCGGCGAGCGTGCTCTACCCGCAATGTGCCAATCTGCTGCTCTCCATGATGGGCATGGCTCCGGAGTCTGCGCATGCCATTTCCCTTACGCGCCCCGTGCGTTTGGCGGGAATGAGCGCCAGTGGGCTTGTACTTGCCGAAGAAGCTGTGATTCAGCCTTCGCTGGATGATCTGCTCGAAGAAAACGAAGTCGAACAGCGTGCTGAAATCTCCGGCGGCAGCGCCCAGTCGCAGACGCATTCGGCGCGTTTGCGTGGCGCGGAGGCGGCGCTTGATGCGGTGCGTCGAAAATACGGTAACAATATCGCCAGCTTCGGGGTGTAGAAGCAAGGGCATATCCGTTATTCTTGAAGTGATGAGTTGAGAAGGTCCAGAGGAAGGCAGGGGCGCCATGAAATACAGGAAAGAGGCGGTGCACGCGACCAATCCGGAAGTGCTTGCGGCCGGCCGTCGCAAACTTGTGTTTGCGGCATTGGCGGTGCTTGCCGTCGTGCTTGTGGCAGGAACTTGGCTGTTGGTGCATAGTCTTCAACCGAAGCAGAACGATGCTGCCGTGAAGCCGGAGACGGCGGTAAGCCAGCCGAAAACGGTTGAAAAGAAGCAGGCGACTGAGTCTGCGGAGCATCATGGCAATTCTCCGGATTGCCCCGACACCGACTGCATCGCCATGCTTGTCAACGGTGATCTGCTGTTCCACGAGGGGCTTTGGAACCAGTACGCCAGCACCAACACCGCGGCCACGGATGGCACGGCATTCGACTTTACTGGCTTGTTCGAGCCGATGCGCAAATACATTGATGCATCCGACATTGCCGTATGCGAATTCGAAACACCTATCGCGCAGCGAGGCGGTCCATATACGGGCTATCCGGTATTCAATATTCCGGCAGAAGTGGCCGACGCCGCGAAAAACGTGGGGTATCGCGCCTGCACGCATGCGTCGAATCATTCCTGGGACCAAGGTGCTGACGGCATCGCGCGCTTGTGGGACACACTTGATCAGGATGGCATCGCCCAGACCGGCTCCTATAAAACCGAAGAGGATTCGTATAAGCCGTTGGTCATCGATTCGCCTACCGGTGGCGGTAAGCTCGGTCTGATTGCGGGAACCGTGTCGTTGAACGCGCAGACGCCTGACTACGACTGGCGTGTGGATCGTCTGCGTGAATCCGGAGACCCGAACCACCAAGCCGATATCGACAAGGCGGTAGCCAAAGCGAAGGCCGCTCGCGAGCAGGGTGCCGATGTGGTGGCCATAGCCATGCATTCCGTGCAGGAGTATTTGGATTACGCTGATTCCTGGCAGCAAAGTGAGGCTCATGAACTGGCCGATACCGGTGCGTTCGACGTGATTTATGGCGCTGGATGCCATTGCGCGCAGCCGGTCGAGAATTACAACGGCACTTGGATCATCTACGGTTTGGGCAATGCCGTGACCGAATCGGCCAATACTGCGGACACGTTGGTGAACAATCAAGGCATTACCGCGCGTATTCAATTCGCGGGCAAGAAAGGCGTGGCCGGTTCGTGGCGTGTCAACCGCATTGACTGGGTGCCCAGTGCCAACGAAACCCAAGGCAAATACCAATGGTGTTCCCTTGCAAGCGATCATCCTGACGGCACCTGCTGGGACGAAACGCAAGACGCCAATGTGCGCCAACGCATCTGGGACGTGCTCTATTCCATGGGCGCCGATCAGAACGTGGTCAAGGAATGGAATATTACCGCGGAGCAAACGAGTTCATCTGGCCAGTAGTTTTCCGTGGCACAATATGCCTCATACCGTGAGTCGCATATGCGTAAGAACTCTCGAACATACAATGTGAGGTGAAAACATGGAAATCTACGAAACCCAACCGGAACGCACCGATCTGCCACTGGTGGTCATGCCCGTCATCATCGAATCGATGATCGAACCGTTCGAAAAGAACTTCGAACTGCTCAAAGACATTGCCCGCGTGCGCATGTACAAGGATTTCACGCTTGACGAAGACACCATCGTCGAACGTTGCGCCGAAGCTGACGCCATCATGGTGATCGGATTCCACTGCGCCGATTCCATCCTCGATCGGTTGAACGCCAAATGCTATGCATTCGGCGGCACCGGCGTGGCCAGTTACATCGATCTCGACAAAGCCAAGGAACGTGGAATCCGCGTATGCAATGTGGTGCACTATGGCGACCATGCCGTGGCCGAACACACCATCGCACTGCTTATGGAACTCGCCAGACAGGTCGGCAAACTCGACAGGCAAGTCAAAACAGGCGATTGGGACGGTGCCGACGGCTACGAGCTGTACGGCAAGAAGCTTGGCATCATCGGCCTTGGCGGCATCGGTCAGACCGTGGCGCGCATCGCCGGAGCTTTGGGCATGAACGTGTCCGCATGGAACTCCCATGTGCCGGAGCAGGTGTTCGCCGATCTGAATATCACTCCAGTCAACGATATGAACGAGCTGATTGCCGGTTCCGACGTGGTATCCATCCATATGCCGCTGCTGGACTCCACAAAAGGCATCGTCACTGCGGAAAACCTCGAAGCTCTGAAACCGGGAACCATGTTCATCAACACGGCCCGTGCGGAAATCATCGAACCGGGCGCATTGCTCGCCAGACTCCAGCGAGGCGACATTCCTGCGGCGCTCGATGTGTTCGAACACGAGCCGCTCACTGCCGACGATCCGCTCTGTTCGATTCCAGGCATCATCCTCACCCCGCACACCGCGTGGCGCACCGATGGCGCCTATGTGGGCATCACCAGACAGGTGGTCCAATCCGTTGCGGCATTCTGCAAGGGCGAGGATTTCAACGTCGTCGTGTGAATAACCGCAAAACCGGTATGGGCAAAACATGTGGACGGTCGGCGTGATTGGGTAGGTTGAAAGACATGCAGACCATACTCGATTCCGCCGATCAGCCCGCGCATGATGCGTTCGTCGAGAAAAAATCGGAATTCATCGGCGACGCCTGTCATATCGACTCCTTGGATGAGGCGCTCGCGTTTGTGCAGACGATTCGCGACCAGCATCCGAAAGCGCGTCATGTCGCCTATGCTGCGGTGTGCGGCGGCTCCGACGGTCGTTTGGCCGAACGCATGAGCGATGACGGCGAGCCATCGGGCACGGCGGGCAAACCGATTCTTGACGTGTTGCGCGCCAACGAGATGACGGATTGCGTGGTTGCCGTCACCCGATATTTCGGAGGTATTCTGCTGGGTTCCGGAGGCCTGATCCGCGCATATTCCACGGGTGCGTCCATTGCGGTCAAAGCGGCGAACAAAGCGAAGATCGTGCCATGTTGCGAATATCAGGTGACGCTTGACTATCCGCAATTGGGAAGCTTTCAGAATCTGCTTGCGTCAGTGGACGGCGAGCAGGCGGATGCGCAATATACCGATCGCATCGTGCTGTCAATTATCGTTCCGCAGGAACAATCGCAGAAATTCAAATCACGAATTATCGAAACGTTCAATGCGACCGTCACGCCGCGGCAAACGGGCACGTCCAATCGCCCGGTGCGATACTGAAATCCAACGATGACGAATGGAATATTGAGCAGAACATAACGTAAGGTGGAACGCATGACCGAAGATATGAGCTCGCAAGACACTACTGCCGTGGAAACCGCCGAAAATACCGTCGAAACCGTTGTGGGGAACGCCGACGAACAAGCATCAAACCAAGAGGTTCCTTCGGATTTCGAGCCTTTGACCGCAACCTACGAGCGGTTGCGTCACTCCACGGATGCCGCCGAATTGAGCGAATTCGCGCGCCGTCCGCTGCCTGACCGTTCCGAACAGGCCGCTTTCTCGCGTGCCACGGCATTGCTGGAAGCCGTCGCCGGCAATGCGCATACACCGTTGGAAGATCGCGTTTTTCTTGCGGAAACCATGCCGTTTCCGAATATTCTCGTCAAACTGTCCACCGACGAATCCGTTGAGGTGCGTAAAGCTGTTGCGGGCAATGCCAATGATAAGAATTGGCTGGTGGGGCGTCTCACCAAGGATGAGTCCCTCGAAGTGCGCGATGTCGCGTTGCGCAACAAGCAGACGTCTTGGAAGATGCGGCTCGAAGGCGCGCAGGATCCGGGTATGGATTCCACGGCCCTTGATTTTCTGGGATCTTTGGGGGTCGACGTCGAGCCGAATGCTCCTGCCGTGCTTGCTTCCATGGTACGTAGGGCCGTTGCTTTGAACCCGAACACGTCTGATCAGATGTTGGAAAAACTTGCGCAGGATGCGTCAGGAGAGGTGAAAAGGGCCGCTGAACGGCATCTTTCGGAAAAATAATTGCATACGTTGTCATTTTTATGAGATTTTTGCGCGTGGTGCATGTGATTGGGGCATAGACTGTTGTTTATGACAGAACAGACCGAAAATGCAACGCGTCTAGCCCGTCCGATCATTCGCCTGGCAAAGTTGGTGGGTATCGCCACCAGTTACGTCGGCATGAGCCGCGACTACCACGAAATCGAAGACGATGTTCTCGTGGCGGTGCTCAAGGCGCTCGGAATCGACGCTTCCAACGATGGGGCGATCGAGCAGTCCATCACCACCATTCAGCGCGAACGCGACACACGTATCGTTCCTCCGACCGTGCTGCACGTTGTCGGCAAGGAAAGCAAGGTTGAGGTTCACGGCGGAGCGCTTGACGTTCCTGAAGCTTCCATCATGCTGGAAGACGGTGGGGCGTATGCCGGCAAAATCGAGCTCGAGGGTGGCAGCGATACCGTGGTCGAGGTCGACGGCGGCTTCGTGTGCACCTCATATCTGGTGCTTCCGGCAGATCTTCCCGAGGGGTATCACACCCTTGAAGTCACCGTTGGTGGCAAGACGGAGATTGCAACCGTTATCAGCGCTCCGGAAAAGATCGAGCTGCTTGACGACATGAAGGAAGGCTCCCTGTGGGGCTGGATGAGCCAGCTCTACTCCATTCGTTCCGGCGGTTCCTGGGGTATCGGCGACTATGAGGATCTGAAGACCCTGCTCGTCGAGTCCAAGAAGAAGACCGGCGCCGACTTCATGCTGATCAATCCGCTGCATGCCGCCGAACCGGTGCCGCCGATCGAGCCATCTCCGTATCTGCCGATTTCGCGCCGTTTCATTAATTTCAGCTATATTCGACCGGAATCCATGCCGGAATATGCCGTGCTTTCGCCGGAAGACAAGGCGAAAGTGGATGAACTGCATGAGCAGGTCAAGCCGCTCAACGGCAATGCGCGGATCTTGGATCGCGAAACCATGTGGCGTACCAAGATGCAGGCGTTGTGGATCATCTACAAGTCCGGCCTTTCCGCACAGCGTCAAGCCGAGTTCGACCAGTATCTCGCCGAAGTGGGCGATGAGATCGAATCCTATGCCACATGGTGCCTGTGCTACGACAAGTGGGGCGCCTCGAATGGCAGCGACGACGATTGGGTGCGCAAGTACAATCGTGATTCCGAGGAAGTCGCGCAGCTTCGCGCACAGTACCCGGACACGCTTGAATTCTATCGTTGGCTCGAATGGGTCGCCACCGAGCAGCTGCATGCGGCCCAGCAGGCGGCGCGCGAGGCCGGCATGAAGATCGGCATCGTCGCCGACATGGCTGTGGGCGTGCATCCGGCCGGTTCCGACGTGTGGTGGAACCCGGAGCGTTTTGCCAAGGGCGCCACGGTCGGCGCTCCGCCGGACATGTTCAACCAGCAGGGTCAGGATTGGAGTCAGCCGCCGCTGAATCCAATCGCTCTCGAACAGACCGGCTACAAGGTGTACCGAGATATGGTGCACGGCATGTTCTCCAATGCGGGCGCGGTACGTATTGACCATATTCTCGGCTTGTTCCGCTTGTGGTGGATTCCGGAAGGCAAGAAGGCCATGGACGGCACCTATGTGCATTACGATTCTGACATCATGCTCGGCATTCTCGCATTGGAAGCATCCCGCGCCGGTGGTGTGGTCGTGGGCGAGGATCTCGGCGTGGTTCCGGCATACGTGTCCAAGTCGCTGTCCGAGCACGGCATTCTCGGTTGCGCTGTGGAATGGTTCGAGCAGTTCGACGGCGAATTCCGTGCGCCGAAGGATTGGCGTCCGTATGCGTTGGCATCCGTCAACACGCACGATTTGCCTCCGGCAGCCGGCTACTTGGAGTACGGGCATGTCAAATTGCGTGAACAGCTTGGACTGCTGTCCGGTCCGGTCGAAGAATTCCAGAAGTCCGCGGAAGCCGAACATAACGCCATGCTGAGCATGCTTGTCGACGAAGGCTATCTCGACGCTTCCGCGCTGGAAGACGAGCTTGCCAACGAAAACGAGATCATCGACGCGCTGTACCGCGGTTTGAAGGGATCGCCATGCAAGCTCATGGCGGCGTCCATCGTCGACGCGGTCGGCGAAAAGCGCACGCAGAACCAGCCGGGCACCAGCAACGAATATCCGAACTGGCGTATTCCGCTGGCTGACGGCGATGGCAATGTCGTGCCGCTGGAGCAGTTGTTCGACAATACTCGACTGCAGGAGATCGCAGCGATTATGCGCGGCTGAGCTTGCAGCGGATTGAGGCTGATTGCAGCTGATTTCGATTGGCGGAAGGCCGGCGATGCAAGGTAGGGAGACCTGCCAAGCGTCGCCGGCTTTTGCGTGTCGATTGCTGTGTTTCCGTATTCGCAAGTACTAGGGGTTGATGTGTCGCGAATGTCAAGGCTGGCGATACACTGGTAGATTGTTGTGTTTCCCTACGGGGTCCTTCAAAGCGCTTTTCCCACTCGCCATCGAGGACTTTCAGGGAGCCCACGGATAATGAGACCTGAAAAAGGCATCATTCCGCGCCTAACCAACGCAGAGATGTTGATGGAAGGTCCGGAACACAATATATAGAAAAGGTACATCGTGAAAACTTTCACTCCGAAGCCAGCTGATCTGACTCACGACTGGTACGTCATCGACGCCACCGACGTGGTGCTCGGCCGTCTCGCTTCCCAGGCAGCCATCCTGCTGCGTGGCAAGAACAAGCCGACCTACGCTCCGCACGCCGATTCCGGCAACCACGTGATCATTCTCAACGCCGATAAGATCGCTCTGACCGGCAATAAGTTGGGCAAGGAACTGTACATGCACTCCGGTCGTCCGGGTGGCCTGCGTCGCGATAGCTACGGCAAGCTGCTCAAGACCAACCCTGAGCGCATCATCAAGTCCGCTATCAAGGGCATGCTGCCGAAGAATCGTCTGGCCAAGGTCCAGCTGGATCGCCTCCACATCATCTGTGGCACCGAGCATCCGTACGCTGGCCAGAAGCCGCAGGTTTTCGAGATCGCTCAGGTCTCGCAGCAGGCTAAGTGAACCGAAGGGAGATAAGAAACATGGCTGAAAACACCAACAACTCCGCGGTTCTCGAGACCGAAGAGGAGCTCACCTCGTACACCACCGAGACCAACGCTGGCGCTGGCACCGGTACTTCCGCTATCGCTCCGGGCTATGGCACCGGTCGTCGTAAGGAAGCCGTCGCTCGTGTCCGCCTGGTTCCGGGCACCGGCAAGTGGACCATCAATGGTCGCACCCTGGAAGAGTACTTCCCGGCCAAGCTGCTGCAGCGTGAGGTCAACTCCCCGATCGTGCTTCTCAAGCTCGAAGGCAAGTTCGACGCTATCGTCCTCGTTGACGGTGGCGGCACCACCGGCCAGGCTGGCGCAATCCGCCTGGGCGTTGCCCGCGCTCTGAACGCTATCGATCGTGATGCGAACCGCGCAGCCCTGAAGAAGGCTGGCTTCCTGACCCGCGACGCTCGCGTCGTGGAACGCAAGAAGGCCGGTCTGCACAAGGCTCGTCGCGCTCCGCAGTTCTCGAAGCGCTAAAGCTTTACGGCTTATACGAAACCCCTCGGAAATTCGACTTCCGAGGGGTTTCTTGGTATTCCAGACGGTATTTTGACTGGCGTTTAGATGGTTGGCATCTGCTTCATCGCGCTGATGCTCAATGCCGGAAGCGTCCACAATGTCGGATCATCTTCCGACAGCCCATCATCGGCGGATTGCAGATTGTCCGCATCGTCTTTCATTTGCCAGTACATCATGTTGATGCGGTGCAGATGGTTGCGGAGCCTGCCCGCGGGCTTGCTTTCCGATTCTTCGTCGAATTCCGACACCCGTTCGATGGACGTTCCCAATCCCGGATATTCGCCGACAATCTCCGATGAGGACCAGACCATCTCCCATTCGATGTCTTTCGGCAGATGAAAACGCGTGACCTCATCGGAACCGTTGATCAGAATCAGCAGACTTGGCTCGTCGGGGGATAGCAGCTGCATGGCGAACGAACGGACGGAAGGATTCGTCCAATCCGCATCATTCGGCATCTGTCCATTCGGCAAATACCAATGCACGCGATCGGATTTCTTCAGCAAACCGATTTCGCTCAGGCGAGTGAAGAAATCCTCATGATTGTACAAATCGCGGGATTTACGCAATGTGATTAAACGGGAAGTGAGATTGAACTGCTTCAATTCCGGCGTTTGTTCGGTACTGTACAGCCAATCCCAATCAAGCCAGGTGGTGTCGTTATCCTGCGTGTAGGCGTTGTTGTTGCCGTTCTGCGAATTGCCGAATTCGTCGCCGGCAAGCAGCATTGGCGTGCCTAGCGAAAGCAGCAGCGTACCCAGCAGGTTCATGGTGGCGCGTTGCCGTTGCTGCACGATGATTTGATCGCCGCTGGGGCCCTCGTGACCGAAGTTGACGGAATGATTGTCGTTTGTTCCGTCGCGGTTGTTTTCGCCGTTGGCCTCGTTATGCTTGGTTTTGTACATGGTCAGATCGGCTGTGGTGAAGCCGTCATGGCATGCCACGTAATTCACGGACGCGGTCGAACCGCGGCCTGGATCGGTGGCGAACAGGTCGGATGATCCGCACAAACGTGTGGCCATCTCCTGCATGGTCATTTCGCCGTATTCTCCACCGCGCATGCGATCCACGTCGGTCAGCCAGAATTTGCGTGTGCAATCGCGGAACCTGTCGTTCCATTCGGCGAAGGGGATGCCGAATTCGCCGGTGCGCCAGCCATTTGGACCGCAATCCCAAGGTTCCATGATCATTTTGAGATTGCCGAGCAGCATGTCGGAACGCAATGCATACAGGAACGGATGGTAGCGGGTGAATTCACCGTCGAGACGTGCCAGCGTCGCCGCGAGATCGAATCGGAATCCGTCGATGCCAATGCGTTTGGCCCAATAGCGCAACGAATCCACGGCGAATGTGGTGACGTGCGTGTTGGTGAAATCAAGCGTGTTGCCGCAGCCGGTGGTGTCGTACAGGCGGCTGATCTTATCTTTGGTGCGTCGATAATATGCCAGATTGTCGAGTCCGCGCCAGCATACGGTCGGTCCTTCCGGACCGGATTCGCAGGTGTGGTTGTAGACCACGTCCATAATCACTTCGAATCCGGCCTCATGCAAGGCTCGTACCATGTCGATGACTTCCTGGCGTACTGCGGCCGCACCGGCCTCCTGGGAGCGCTTGGTGGCGTATGAGGCTTCCGGCGCGAAATAGCCGAGCGTCGAATATCCCCAATAGTTGACGCGTCCGCGTTCCTGCAGAAACAGTTCGGATTGCTTGGCTTGAATCGGCAGCAGCTCAATGGAAGTGACGCCCAAATCCTGCAGGTAGGAGAGCGTCGCCGGATGTGCCAAACCTGCATAGGTGCCGCGAAGCTCTTTGGGAAGCCAAGGCGCGCTGGCTGTGAAGCCTTTGACATGCAGCTCGTAGATCACGGTTTTGCTCCATGCCACATGCGGGTGTGATGGCTCACCGTCATGCTTGTTGGTGGCACGATCGTCTATCGCCACGGAAACGGGAACATGCCCCACGGAGTCGATGGTGCTCATCGGGCCGAATGGCGAACCTTTGACTTTGCCGTTCACGATCTCGCATTCATAGGAGAACGCTCCGGGATCAAGCTCCATTGATCCTTCGATGCCTTTGGCATAGGGGTCGAGCAACAGTTTGTACGGGTTGAAGCTCACGCCGTGGTCGGGGTCCCATGGGCCGTTGACGCGGTATCCGTATTGCATGCCGTCCCATGCTTGCGGCACGTGCACGTACCACAGTCCGTAATTGGGCCCGTCCATGCGGAATAGTGTTTCGCGAAGATTGAGCGAGGGGATTCGCCGAGTGCAGATGCGCTGTTTCATCGCCTGATCGATGAAGGTCAGCCCCGGCTCGTTGAACAATCGTACTGCGTCGGCATAGAAGGCACTGGGTTGGTCGAGCGGCTCAAGTACGCAAAACCACACTTGGTCCGCTGTTTCCGAGCGGACGATGGCATCCGCCCCACCATCATCGGTGAAGTAGAGACCTGGACGAGTTGCATAACGGTGCAAAGACGGGTTCTTCATAACCTCATTCTAAACACTTTGAAATTATCTGTTGACTTACTATGTCGAGGCTGTCGACGCTCGTGCCGGTCTGATCCGGCCGTGAGCTTGAACTCGAGCAGGTGCAGGACTTCCTCGACGGCAAAATCGCCGCCGCTTCCAAGGCTGTCGTCAAAATCGGTGCTGACGCTGTTTATTCGTCCTGAACAGCCTGGAATTAGCAAAAAAGTGTCACGATATGACGGCAAATGCGCCGCTGACATCGCCGCATAGCGCATATCCTAATCACAAAAGGGAAAAACGTATCGTACCAACCATCACAAGGAGGGTATTATGACCAAACCAATGTCTGAATTCACCACCGATCTGCAGCATTCCGGCATGCCGGCGAAAGATCTGGACGAAACCATCGAATTCTATACCAAGAAACTCGGTTTCGAGTTGGCGGGACTGTTCCATAACGGTGAAAACCGTTGCGCATTCCTGCGTTACGGCCATCTGACCATCGAAACCTGGGAAGGCGACCCAGCGCCGCTGACCACCGGTGCCATCAACCACTGGGCGTTCGATACTCCCGACATTGAAGCCGCGTTCGAAAACGCGAAGGAACTCGGACTGAATTTCAAAGACACTGAAATTCAGCATATCGACAGCTTCTGGGAGCACGGCATTCGCTACTTCAATGTATACGGACCGAACGGCGAAACCATCGAATTCTGCCAGATTGTCAAATAACTATCATTAGATGATTACCGTCAAATAATCGCTGAAAAAATACAACAAGTGAAGCAGACGGAAGCGAACAAAGAAGCGTGCGTTGAACCTTATATACGGGTTCGGCAACACGCTTCTTTTGTTATGCAAGCGATGCGATTAATGCGATTAATATATGTGTAAAAGCGGTCACATATCGCATAGTTCGCGTACGTACGGTTCCACAAAACGCAGGGCCGCGCCGATAATGTCTTGATGGTCGAGCGCCATTCCCTTGCGCAGGGTGAAATCCGTGGTGCCGAATGGCGTATGTTCCACCACGCGTTCGCGTAGTCCGGCCATATCGTCATCATCGAGATATTGTGCGGCCTCACCGCTGATGATCACGTCACCGGCCAGTACCGAGCGAATGTTCGTTACCGCCAGCGCCACATAATCCAGCCATTGCGAGAATCGTTTGCGATGCTCCTGCTCGCCTTGTTCCAACACCGAAAAGAAGCCGGGCAGGCTTTCGCCGTCTTCCATCAGCGTTTCCGGCGAGCAATACGTATCCATGCAGCCCTGTTGCCCGCAGTAGCAGGTGTTGCCTCCTGGAATCAGCGTCATATGTTCGATTGAGCCATTGCATTGGTTCGGCCCCTGGTACAGCGATCCGTCCACGATGACCGCGCCTCCTGGGCGACGTTCAAGGTAGATACAGACGGCGTCCTTCAGATTGTGGTCGAACCAGAGTTCCGCCATGGCAGAAGCGTCGGAATCGTGAATCATCAGCGACGGATGGTTGAGACCATGGCTGAGTTCGCTGAGTTTCAGGCCGGTGTTGCCCATGATTTTGCCGAAAGTGATCGACTGGCCGTCCGCCGACACGATGCCTTGCATGCAGAAGGCCACGCCGAGTACCGTGCTGCCTTGTTTCGCCAGTTCTTGCGCGAAATCGTTGATGATGCCATTCATGCGCTGGTAGTAGGCGTCGTTGTTGCGATAGGGGAGTGTGCGCTGTCTGGTGGCTACGGATTTGCCGTTCAGATCAATGGCGATGGCCGTGATTTGTGTGGTTTGGATGCGCACGCCGATCGCCACGCTGGAGTGTGCCGCGAATTCGTAGATTTGCGCTTTGCGTCCACCGGTGGATTGCTGCATCTCGCCTTTGACGATGAGCCCGTCGGCCTCCATGGCGCGCAGATTCTGCGTGATGGTTGGCAGGCTGAGCCCTAATTCGTGTTCGAACATCTGCTTGGTGGCTGAACCTTGGGTATAGATGAACGCGGTCATGGCCTTGAGATTGGCTTCTTTGACTGATAGGGCGGATTGGGCTTTCACTGGTTGATCCTTCCTGCGCAACTTCTTTTTCAAGACTACTTCATAAAAGTCCTTTCCTTATGTCTCGTGTTGGTCTGAGATATCAGGTATTGCAAAAAAGTATCAAAAATAGCTGTGCATAAAGGATTTTCTGCCACTTTTCTGCGTCGAAAATATGTTTATCAACAAAAAAGTTGAGACGGTGACAACGACGTTCTACCAAGAAAAGAGACATGTTATGAAGATAGGTCTGCCGCGCACGCTATTGGCCGGCTTGGTCGCCATAGCGGTGTTCATGACTGGAGATGGCTTTGAATTGACTTTTTTGTCCAAATACATCGTGGACCAGGGATTCAGTTCTTCACAATCGTCGCTGATGTTCACCATGTATGGGCTGATGGCTGCGCTTGCTGGCTGGGCGTCCGGTGTGCTAGCTGAAATGTTTGGTGCCAAACGCATCATGCTGATCGGCGCGAGCGCCTGGGTCGTTTTGCACCTGCTGTTCGTTGGTGTGGCGCTGCCGAGCGGCGTCTATCCGCTGATGTTAGGCGTGTATGCGTTGCGGGGTGTTGGCTACCCGCTGTTCATCTACTCGTTCGTGGTGTTGATGGCGCAAACCATCGATACTGCCAAGCTCGCGTCGGCCATGGGGTGGTTTTGGGCCGCCTACTCGTTCGGCATTGGCGTGTTCGGCGCATATTTGCCGAGTTTCACCATTCCGCTGGTGGGCGAGTACTACTCGCTGTGGCTTTCGTTGCCTTTTTCTATAGCTGGACTGCTGATTTGCCTGCTGATGGTGCCGAAAAGCAAGGGTGCTGACACCTCTTCCATGAGCAATGCCGACAAGCTGCGCGAGCTTAGTCGAGGAGTCACCATTCTGGTGCATAATCGCCAAATCGCTTTGGCTGCGGTGGTGCGTGTGATCTGCAATCTGACGTTGTACGGCTTTCCCGTCATCATGCCACTCTACTTGGCCACTACCAACAATGGCGGCGGCGCTTGGTTTAAGGTTTCGCAATGGAGTCAGATTTGGGGATTCCAGTTTGTGGTCACCATTTTCGGCAATGTGTTCTGGGGTCGTATGGGCGATTCGCATGGTTGGATGCGGCAAATGCGCTGGTTTGGCTGCTGGTTCTGTGTGATCGGCACGCTGGGCATGTATTACATTCCGCAGTTTTTCGGGGCGAATATGGTGCTTATGTGTGCTGATGCGGTTGTTCTTGGATTGGGAATTTCCGCTTTCGTTCCTATGGGAGCCGTGTTTCCCGCGTTGGCGTCGGAACATAAGGGTGCTGCGATTTCCGCGCATAATCTCGCTTCCGGCCTGACTACGTTTTTCGGTCCGCTGATTGCGACGGTGCTGATTTCCACTATCGGATTCGGCGGCGTGTGCTGGACGTATGCGATCTGCTATGCGATCGGATCGTTGGTCACGCTCGGCATTCATCCTCATCAACCCGGATTTGACGATCGTGGCCATCGCATTACCGCGATCGAACGTAACTAATCGCAATTGAATATCAATTGCTCAATCATCATTTTTCTCAAAAAAACATCATTATCCACAAAGGAGAATAATCATGAAGGCAGTCGTTCTCGAAGAGCAGGGCGTCATCAATGTGCGTGAGGTGCCTGACGTCCCCGCACCTGGTCTAGGCGAGCTGAAGATCGCGCCACATACCGTTGGTGTGTGCGGTTCCGACCTGCATTATTACACGCATGGTCGCGTGGGTAAATATGTGGTGGAGCAGCCGATGATTCTCGGTCATGAGGCTTCCGGCACGGTGGTTGAGGTCGGTCCTGGCGTCGAAGGCTTCAAGGTGGGCGATCGTGTGGCCATGGAGCCCGGCATTCCGGATATGAGTTCGCGTGCCAGCAAACTGGGCATGTATAACGTCGATCCTGCGGTGCGTTTCTTTGCCACTCCGCCGATTGATGGCTGCCTGTGCGAAACGGTGAACCATCCTGCGGCGTTCACCTACAAGCTGCCCGACAATGTGAGCTTCGGTGAGGGTGCGCTGCTTGAACCGTTGGCTGTGGGCATGTGGTCCGCCACCAAGGCTCGTATCAAGCCGGGCGATGTCTGCGTGGTCACCGGATCAGGCACGGTCGGCATGCTGACCGCGTCGTGCGCGTTGGCGGGTGGCGCTTCCAAGGTGCTGATCTCCGATGTGTCGGCAATCAAACTGGCGATTGCGGCTCAGATTCCAGGTATTATTCCGGTGGATCTCACCAAGGAGGATCTGGTGGAGCGCGTCCGCGAGGAAACGGGGGGCTGGGGTGCTGATGTGGCTTTCGAGTGCTCGGGCTCGCCGAAGTCATACGAGACATTCTGGAAGCTGATTGCTCCCGGTGGCGCTGCCGTTATCGTTGGCATTCCGGTCAATCCGGTGGCCATCGACATTACGGAGCTGCAGGCTACCGAGGTGCGCATCGAAAATATCTTCCGTTATGCCAATGTGTATCAGAAGGCCATTGACCTCGTGGCTAACGGTAAACTGAATCTGAAGCCATTCATCACCGATACCTATGCGATGGAGGATGCCCAGGCGGCGTTCGATCGCATGGCCGAGGGGCGTCCTGGAGACATCAAGCTGCAGATTACCGTGAAAAACGACTGACGTTACGCACGTTACGGAACGACGAAAGGGGTCTGTGTCATGGGGGCTGTTGCACAAGTCAACGATAATCGGCATGGGAAGGCGGCTTTGGCTCAGACCTCTTTTGGTGGATTCGTGCCGAAAGGTGGAAGTCCGAACGATTCTGGCGTATTGGAGATCATTGTGCCGGACGCGCAGGCTTCGGTGCGTTGGGCGAAGCATGGCTACCCAAGCTCGTTGGCGAAATGGCATCATCATCCTCATATTGAAATTCATCTAATTCGGGAAGGTACCGGATTGATGATGGCGGGCAATGCCGTTGTTCCGTATGAGGCCGGGCAGGTTGCGCTGATTGGTTCAAATCTTCCGCATAATTGGGTGTCCGACATCGCTCCGGGGGAGCGGCTTCGTCAGCGTGATGTGGTGTGCCATGTGCGTCCGGAAACCATGCGTCTGCTGATGTCTGGATTTCCGGAAACGTCTGGTTTTGCAATGGTGTTGAAACGTGCGGGGCAGGCATTGGTGCTGAGCGGTGAATCCGCTCGTCAGGCCGGTTCGATTCTGGAAAACATGGAGGAACATAGTCTTGCTTGCCGTGTTAGTGATCTGATTCGTGTGTTGGATGTGTTCGCGCATGCCCCCGCAGATGAATCCTATACGGTGGTTGCGTCCGGATACGATCCGGCTGTATGCAGTGGTGCGGAACGTGTGGTCAATGATGCCATCGAGTACATTTCATCGCATCTGAGCGGTGAAATTAGCATGGATTTGGCCGCCCGCCAGGCCGGAATGAGCGTTTCGGCTTTCTCTCGTCTGTTCAAAAGGGCTGCAGGAATAGGGTTTTCGGATTTTGTTCGACGATTGCGTATCGGGCATGCATGCAGATTGCTGACGACCACGAATCAAAGCGTCGCTTCGATTCGTCGCGCTTGCGGATATGGTAACGCTTCGAATTTCAATCGTCGCTTCTTTGAAGAAACAGGCGAAACTCCTACTGGCTGGCGGAAAAAATACATTGGACGAACAAGATAAATAAATCGACTTTGTAAAAGCTCGATATGATTGATATCATATAGAAAATACTTTTATAAAAGATATGGAGGTGAGACTTGAGAAAGTGTGTGTGATTTATGATAAAAAGCAACAAAAACGCTCAAAATGATGTTTTTGAGGCTTTTTGATTCCATAAAAGAACGCAATCTAAACATTAAATGAACAGAAGATAACATTTCTCTTGCGACACGACACAGTGGAACATCATATTGCATACTCACTAAAGTGTGTCCTAGGTCACAAAAGACCAGCAACGCGTCCATCCGCTTCGAGGCGGATGGAATAACGGGAAACTACTTTGCAAACCCCCAAAGAATCGAGGAGGACTTCAAGTGGCAGACGCAAAGAAGGAAGAGCCGACCAAGCCGACTCCGGAAGAGAAGCTCGCCGCAGCCGAGGCTGAGGTCGACGCTCTGGTCAAGAAGGGCCTGAAGGCTCTTGACGATTTCGAAAAGCTCGATCAGAAGCAGGTTGACCGTATCGTCGCCAAGGCTTCCGTCGCAGCACTGAACAAGCATCTGGTGCTCGCCAAGATGGCCGTTGAGGAAACCGGCCGTGGTTTGGTGGAAGACAAGGCCACCAAGAACATCTTCGCCTGCGAGCACGTCACCAACTATCTGGCCGGTCAGAAGACCGTCGGCATCATTCGTGAAGACGATGTCATGGGCATCGACGAGATCGCCGAACCGGTCGGTGTCGTCGCCGGCGTGACCCCGGTCACCAACCCAACCTCCACCGCCATCTTCAAGTCGCTGATCGCGCTGAAGACCCGCTGCCCGATCATCTTCGGCTTCCACCCGGGCGCACAGAAGTGCTCCGTCGAAGCCGCCAAGATCGTGCGCGACGCAGCCATCGCGGCAGGCGCTCCTGAGAACTGTATCCAGTGGATCGAGCACCCGTCCATCGAAGCCACCGGCGCCCTGATGAAGCATGATGGTATCGCCACCATCCTCGCCACCGGTGGCCCGGGCATGGTCAAGGCGGCATATTCCTCCGGCAAGCCGGCCCTCGGCGTCGGCGCTGGCAACGCTCCGGCATATGTCGACAAGAACGTCGACATCGTGCGCGCCGCCAACGATCTGGTGCTCTCCAAGCACTTCGATTACGGCATGATCTGCGCCACCGAGCAGGCCATCATCGCCGACAAGGAAGTCTACGCTCCGCTGATCAAGGAACTCAAGCGCCGCAAGGCCTACTTCGTGAACGACGAAGAGAAGGCCAAGCTCGAGCAGTACATGTTCGGCTGCACCGCATATTCCGGCCAGACCCCGAAGCTCAACTCTGTGGTGCCGGGCAAGTCCCCGCAGTACATCGCCAAGGCCGCAGGTTTTGAGATTCCGGAAGACGCCACCATTCTTGCCGCCGAGTGCAAGGAAGTCGGCGAGAACGAGCCGTTGACCATGGAGAAGCTCGCTCCGGTCCAGGCCGTACTGAAGTCCGACAACAAGGAACAGGCCTTCGAAATGTGCGAAGCCATGCTCAAGCATGGTGCAGGCCACACCGCAGCCATCCACACCAACGATCAGGCTTTGGTCCGCGAATACGGCCAGCGCATGCACGCATGCCGCATCATCTGGAACTCTCCGAGCTCCCTCGGCGGCGTGGGCGACATCTACAACGCCATCGCACCGTCGCTGACCCTCGGCTGCGGCTCCTACGGCGGCAACTCCGTGTCTGGCAACGTTCAGGCAGTTAACCTTCTCAACATCAAGCGCATCGCTCGGAGGAACAACAACATGCAGTGGTTCAAGATTCCGGCCAAGACTTACTTCGAGCCGAACGCCATCAAGTACCTGCGCGACATGTACGGCATCGAGAGGGCCGTCATCGTGTGCGATAAGGTCATGGAGCAGCTCGGTGTGGTCGACAAGATCATCGACCAGCTCCGCGCACGTTCCAACCGTGTGACCTTCCGCATCATCGACTACGTCGAGCCGGAGCCGAGCGTCGAAACCGTCGAGCGCGGTGCCACCATGATGCGTGAGGAGTTCGAGCCGGACACCATCATCGCCGTCGGCGGTGGTTCCCCGATGGACGCCTCCAAGATCATGTGGCTGCTGTACGAGCACCCGGAAATCTCCTTCTCCGACGTGCGTGAGAAGTTCTTCGATATCCGTAAGCGCGCCTTCAAGATCCCGCCGCTGGGCAAGAAGGCCAAGCTCGTGTGCATCCCGACCTCTTCCGGCACCGGTTCCGAAGTCACGCCGTTCGCTGTGATCACCGATCACAAGACCGGCTACAAGTACCCGATCACCGATTACGCGCTGACCCCGTCCGTCGCCATCGTCGATCCGGTGCTGGCGCGTACCCAGCCGCGCAAGCTCGCATCCGATGCTGGCTTCGACGCCCTGACCCACTCCTTCGAGGCTTACGTCTCCGTCTATGCCAACGATTTCACCGATGGCATGGCGTTGCACGCGGCCAAGTTGATTTGGGACAACCTCGCCGAGTCCGTCAACGGCGAGCCGGGTGAAGACAAGATCAAGGCCCAGGAGAAGATGCACAACGCCGCCACCATGGCCGGCATGGCATTCGGCTCCGCATTCCTCGGCATGTGCCACGGCATGGCCCACACCATCGGTGCCCTGTGCCATGTTGCCCATGGTCGTACCAACTCCATCCTGCTGCCGTACGTCATCCGCTACAACGGCTCCATTCCGGAGGAACCGACCAGCTGGCCGAAGTACAACAAGTACATCGCTCCGGAACGTTACCAGGAGATCGCCAAGAACCTTGGCGTGAACCCGGGCAAGACTCCGGAAGAGGGCGTTGAGAACCTGGCCAAGGCCGTCGAGGACTACCGTGACAACAAGCTCGGCATGAACAAGAGCTTCCAGGAGTGCGGTGTGGACGAGGACTACTTCTGGTCCATCCTCGATCAGATCGGCATGCGTGCCTATGAGGATCAGTGCGCTCCGGCAAATCCGCGTATCCCGCAGATCGAGGATATGAAGGACATCGCCATCGCCGCATACTACGGCGTCAGCCAGGCCGAAGGGCACAAGCTGCGCGTCCAGCGTCAGGGCGAGGCCGCCACGGAAGAAGCTTCCGAGCGTGCATGAGTCGCTTCATGTATAGGCCATCAGCAGTGACCTATATATAAGGTGCTTGCGTTATATCGGCAAGCATCATAGATAACGAGGAATTTGGTTGGATTCGTTCAACCGGATTCCTCGTTTTTTATATGTGGAAAAGCATTTTCGGATGATGCTGCATTATGATCGCAACAGACGATCGGCAATGTGCATCTCATTCGTTTTCAGGGACTTGAAAACAGGACTTGAGACCGCGACACGCGAGGATTTCTTAAGACTACCCCTGATGCTTAAATAAAGAAGTTGCCTGATTTTAGGGCTCGCAAATTGGAATTAAAAAAGCGAGCGTGGCACAGTGATCGCGAGAGTGAAAACTGCATGGCTGCGCACTGATGTGGTATGACCACGGAACTTCCACGGTTTCGGGGGTCTTCTGCGCCGGTGCCCTTTGAGAAGCAGGCTGGTAAACAGTAACTAACGAATCGCTAGAAAGGGCGGAAGGCAATGGCGGGACAGAAAATCCGCATCAGGCTTAAGTCCTATGACCATGAGGTCATCGACCAATCGGCGAAGAAGATCGTCGAAACGGTGACGAACGCGGGCGCAACTGTGGTTGGCCCGGTTCCGCTCCCGACCGAGAAGAACGTGTTCGTCGTTATCCGTTCTCCTCATAAGTACAAGGATTCTCGCGAGCATTTCGAGATGCGTACTCATAAGCGTCTCATCGACATTGTGGACCCGACCCCGAAGGCCGTGGATTCCCTTATGCACATTGATCTGCCCGCAGATGTGAACATCGAGATCAAGCTGTAAGGGAGGAGGGAACCATTATGTCTAATCGCACCGCACTGCTGGGCAAGAAGCTCGGCATGTCTCAGGTCTGGGACGAGAACGGTTTCTTCGTTCCTGTGACCCTCGTTGACGTCTCCACCAACGTGGTGACTGCTGTCAAGTCCGAAGAGTCCGACGGCTACAAGGCTGTTCAGCTTGGCTACGGCCAGGTTGACCCGACCAAGGTGACTAAGCCGCTTGCCGGCCACTTCGCCAAGGCTGGCGTCACTCCGCGTCGTCACCTCGCTGAGGTCCGCACCGATAACGCCGAAGAGTTCGAGCCGGGTCAGGAGCTGACCGCTGAGCTGTTCCCGGAGGGCACCCTGGTCGATGTGACCGGTACCACCAAGGGCAAGGGCTTCGCAGGCACCATCAAGCGCTGGGGCTTCAAGTCCTATCGTCGTACCCACGGCTCTCACAAGAACGAGCGTCGTCCTGGCTCTGTTGGCGCATGCGCTACCCCGAGCCGTATCCTCAAGGGCAAGCGTATGGCTGGCCGCATGGGTCATGTAACCAACACCACGCTGAACCTCACCATCGTTTCGTCGGATGTTGAGAACGGCGTGCTCGCCATCAAGGGCGCCATCCCGGGCCCGAAGGGCAGCATCGTTCTCGTCCGTTCGGCAGTGAAGGGAGCCTGATAAATCATGGCAAACGTTACTCTGAACGTTACCGATAACCAGGGCAATGCAACCGGAACCGTTGAGGCTCCGGCTGAGATCTTCGGCTTCTCCGCCGAAGAAGTCCAGTCCCGTATCCCGCTGATCCACCAGGTTGTGGTGGCCCAGCGCGCCGCTGCTCGTCAGGGCACTCATGCCACCAAGACTCGCGGCATGGTTTCCGGCGGTGGCCGCAAGCCGTGGAAGCAGAAGGGCACCGGTCGTGCTCGTCAGGGCTCCATTCGTGCACCGCAGTGGTACCACGGTGGCACCGTGTTCGGTCCGCAGCCGCGTGACTACTCCCAGCGCACCCCGAAGAAGATGAAGGCCGCTGCTCTCAAGTACGTGCTTTCCGATCGCGCCAACGCAGGTCGCGTGGCAGTCGTGGACTTCGGCGTTTCCGAAGCCCCGTCCACCAAGGCCGCTGTTGCCGCTCTTACCCCGGTGACCGAGAACAAGTTCACCACCGTGGTGCTCTCTCGCGAGAATGTGAACGAATGGCTTTCCGTTCGTAACATCCCGACCGTTCACCCGATCTTCGCCGATCAGCTCAACACGTACGATGTGGTCACCGCTCAGTACGTGGTCTTCTCCAAGGAAGGCTTCGACGCTTTCCTTGCTGCGAAGGCTGAGCCGGCTGCAAAGGAGGCCTGATTTTCATGGTCGCTATTCACAAGCCCGCACACGACATCATCCTCAAGCCTGTCGTTTCTGAGAAGAGCTACGCTCTGTCCGATCGCGGTCAGTACACCTTCGTGGTGGCCCCGAACGCGAACAAGGTCCAGATCAAGCAGGCAATCGAAGAGATCTTCAATGTCAAGGTGACGAACGTCAACACCCTCAACCGCGCCGGCAAGCGTCAGCGCACCCGCAACGGTTTCGGCCAGCGCGTCAATCAGAAGCGCGCTATCGTGACCGTCGCCGAGGGCCAGACGATCGACATCTTCGGTAACTGAAGGCTAGCCGAGAAAAGTTAAAGGAAGAACTAGATTATGGCTATCCGCGTTTATAAGCCGACGACTGCAGGCCGCCGTAACGCGTCCGTCTCGGACTTCTCCGAGCTTACGCGTTCTACGCCTGAGAAGTCGCTGGTTCGCAAACTCAGCAAGACTGGCGGTCGTAACTCTTACGGCCGTATGACCTCCCGTCATCGTGGCGGCGGTCACAAGCGCCAGTACCGTCTCATCGACTTCAAGCGTTGGGACAAGGACGGCGTGCCGGCAACGGTCGCTCACATCGAGTACGACCCGAACCGTTCCGCCCGCATCGCACTGCTGCACTACGCAGACGGTGAGAAGCGCTACATCATCGCTCCGGAAGGTATCAAGCAGGGTGACGTCATCGAGACCGGCGCCCAGGCTGATATCAAGCCGGGCAACAACCTGCCGCTGCGCAACATCCCGACTGGTACCGTGGTGCACGCAATCGAGCTCCGCCCGCTGGGTGGCGCCAAGATCGCCCGCTCCGCTGGTGCAGCCGTGCAGCTCGTCGCTAAGGATGGCGCTTACGCCCAGCTGCGCATGCCGTCCGGAGAAATCCGCAACGTGGATGCTCGCTGCCGCGCAACCGTCGGTGAGGTCGGCAACTCCGATCACGCCAACATCCAGCTCGGTAAGGCAGGTCGTGCACGTTGGATGGGCAAGCGCCCGATCACCCGTGGTGAATCCATGAACCCTGTCGATCACCCGCACGGCGGTCGTACCCGCGGTGGCAAGCCGCCGGTTTCTCCGTGGGGCAAGGGCGAGGTTCGTACCCGCCGTCCGAAGAAGGCTTCGAACAAGATGATTGTTCGTCGTCGCCCGAATGGTAAGAACCGTAAGTAAGGGAGTGTCGAGTAGATGACTCGTAGCATCAAGAAGGGCCCCTTCGTCGACGCCCACCTGCAGAAGAAAGTCGACGAGCAGAACGAGAAGGGTACGCACAACGTCATCAAGACGTGGTCCCGTCGTTCGATGATCACCCCTGATTTCATCGGACACACCTTCGCCGTTCACGATGGTCGCAAGCATGTTCCGGTGTTCGTCACCGAATCCATGGTTGGCCACAAGCTCGGTGAGTTCGCCCCGACCAAGACCTTCAAGGGTCATGTGAAGGACGACAAGAAGGCACGCCGCTAAAGGAGAGTAAGGACACATGGAAGCTAAAGCAATCGCTCGTCACGTCCGCGTGACGCCGCGCAAGGCTCGCCGTATGGTCGACCTCATCCGAGGCAAGAAGGCGACCGAAGCCATCACCATTCTGAAGTTCGCTCCGCAGGACGCATCCCTTCCGGTGCGTAAGGTCCTGGAGAGCGCCATCGCGAACGCTCGCGTGAAGGCCGACAAGGCCGGCGAGCCGTTCCGTGAGAACGACCTGGTCGTGAAGGAGACCTATGTGGACGAAGGCGTGACGCTCAAGCGTTTCCGCGCTCGTGCACAGGGCCGTGCCGCTCGTATCAACAAGCGCACCAGCCACATCACGGTCGTCGTCGCTAACAAGGAAGGAAACCGCTAAAGATGGGTCAGAAGATCAATCCGTTTGGCTACCGCCTGGGAATCACTGAGAACCATCGTTCCAAGTGGTTCTCCGATTCCAACAAGGTTGGCGAACGCTACCGCGACTTCGTTCTCGAAGATGACGCCATCCGCAAGGCCATGAGCAAGGATCTTGAGCGTGCGGGCGTGTCCCGTATCGTCATCGAGCGTACCCGCGACCGCGTGCGTGTGGATATCCACACCGCTCGCCCGGGCATCGTCATCGGCCGCCGTGGCGCCGAAGCTGAGCGCGTTCGCGCCAAGCTCGAGAAGCTCACCGGCAAGCAGGTCCAGCTCAACATCTTCGAAGTGAAGAACGCAGCACTGGACGCCCAGCTCGTCGCACAGGGCATCGCTGAGCAGCTGACCAACCGCGTGACCTTCCGTCGCGCGATGCGTAAGGCCCAGCAGGATGCCATGCGTGCAGGCGCCAAGGGTATCCGTATCAAGCTCTCCGGCCGCCTTGGTGGCGCCGAAATGAGCCGTTCCGAGTTCTATCGCGAGGGTCGCGTTCCGCTGCAGACCCTGCGTGCCCTCATCGATTACGGCTTCTTCGAGGCCAAGACCACTTACGGCCGCATCGGCGTGAAGGTCTGGATCTACAAGGGCGATATGACCGAGCGTGAGTTCGAAGAGCAGCAGGCACAGCAGGGCAACAACCGCCAGGGACGTCGCGGCGATCGCCGTCCGCGCCGTGGTCAGCGTAACGCTGCCCAGCAGCAGAACGCAGCAGCAGAGGCTCCGGCCGCAGCTGAGGCACCTGCCGCAACGGAAACGAAGGAGTGAGCTGAGAAATGCTTATCCCAAAGAGAACCAAGTATCGTAAGCAGCACCGTCCGGTCCGCCGTGGTATGTCCAAGGGCGGCAACGAGATCGCATTCGGCGATTTCGGTATTCAGGCTCTTGCTCCAGCTTATGTGACCAACCGTCAGATCGAGGCCGCTCGTATCGCCATGACCCGCTACATCAAGCGTGGTGGCCGCGTGTGGATCACGATCTTCCCGGATCGTCCGCTGACCAAGAAGCCGCTCGGCACCCGAATGGGTTCCGGTAAGGGTACTCCGGAATTCTGGATCGCTAACGTCCACCCGGGTCGCGTCATGTTCGAGATCGGTGGCGTGTCCGAGGATGTCGCTCGCGAGGCTCTGCGCCGCGCAATCGACAAGCTCCCTATGAAGTGCCGTGTTATTGCTCGTGAAGGCGGTGACATCTGATGGCAGTCGGAACTGCAGACTACACCATGAAGAATCTGAACGAGAAGACCAACGAGGAGATCGAGGGCTTCCTCAAGAAGTCCAAGGAAGAGCTGTTCAACCTGCGCTTCCAGTCCGCGACCGGTCAGCTCGAAAATACCGCCCGCCTCAAGGCGGTCAAGCACGACATCGCCAGGATGTACACCGTCCTGCGCGAGCGTGAGCTCGGCATCAGCCAGGCCCCCGAGGCGACCGAAACGAAAGCTGAGGAGAAGTAATGGCTGAAGAGCGTAACTTCCGCAAGGTTCGTCGCGGTTACGTCGTGTCCGATAAGATGGACAAGACGATTTCCGTCGAGCTCGAGCAGCGTTCGACCCACCCGCTGTACGGCAAGGTCGTGCGTTCCACTCGTACGGTCAAGGTCCATGATGAACACAACGAGGCTCACATTGGCGACCTCGTGAGTATTATGGAGACTCGGCCCCTGAGCAAGACCAAGCGTTGGCGTCTCGATACCATCATCGAGCGCGCTAAGTAAATAAGTTCGGCAAGGCTCCGTGAGTCACCCCGCCTGCTTCAAGCAGGCAGGCGGGGTGCTTGGGGAGAACCAGCTCGGCTAAGGAGAATCAATGATTCAGCAGGAAACGCGGCTTCATGTCGCCGACAACACGGGTGCGAAGGAACTCCTCGCCATCCGAGTGCTCGGCGGATCGAAGCGACGCTATGCCGGCATCGGCGACGTGATCGTCGCCTCCGTCAAGGACGCCATCCCTGGCGGGTCGGTCAAGAAGGGCGACGTCGTCAAGGCTGTCGTCGTCCGCACTGTCAAGGAGCACCGTCGTGTGGACGGCTCCTACATCAAGTTCGACGAGAACGCCGCCGTCATTCTCGGCTCTGGCCGTGAACCGAAGGGCACTCGTATCTTCGGACCGGTCGGTCGTGAACTGCGCGACAAGCGCTTCATGAAGATCGTGTCCCTCGCCCCGGAGGTGATCTGACATGGCAGCCAAGATTAAGAGCGGCGACCTGGTCAAGGTCATTCGCGGCAAGGATCGCGGCAAGGAGGGCACCGTCAAGCAGGTGCTCAAGGACGATCGTCTGATCGTTGAAGGCGTGCAGATCGTCAAGAAGCACGTTCGCGCTACGCAGCAGGGCCAGCAGGCCGGCATCGTGGCTGTCGAGGCTCCGATCCATCGCTCCAACGTGATGGTCATCGATCCGGAGACCAAGCAGCCGACCCGCGTGCGCATCGTCGAAAAGGAAGAGGCTCGCGACGGCAAGGTGAAGACCGTGCGTGTGCGTGTTGCCAAGAAGTCCGGAAAGGAGCTGGCATGACCGATACCACTGTCGAAGCGCCGGCAACTCCGCGCTTGAAGCAGAAGTACAACGAGCAGATCGTGCCGGAGCTGGAGAAGGAATTCCACTACTCCAACCCGATGCAGGTCGCTCGCGTCCAGAAGGTCGTCGTCTCCATGGGCGTTGGCGCCGCTGCTCGCGACTCCAAGCTTATCGAAGGCGCAGTCAAGGACCTCACCCTGATCACCGGCCAGAAGCCGAAGATCACCAAGGCTAAGAAGTCCGTTGCACAGTTCCACCTGCGCGAAGGACAGGCCATCGGCGCTTACGTCACCCTGCGTGGCGAGCGTATGTGGGAGTTCCTGGATCGCCTTCTGACCATGGCTCTGCCGCGTATCCGCGATTTCCGTGGCATCAACGGCAACCAGTTCGACGGTCAGGGCAACTACAACTTTGGCCTCACTGAGCAGTCCATGTTCCACGAGATCGATCCGGATTCGATCGATCACCAGCGCGGTATGGACATCACCGTGGTGACCAGCACCAAGGACGACAAGGAAGCTCGCGTGCTCCTGAAGCACCTCGGCTTCCCCTTCAAGGAGAACTGATATGGCAAAAACCGCTCTTAAGAACAAGGCGGCCGCTAAGCCGAAGTTCAAGGTGCGCGCTTATACGCGTTGCCAGGTCTGCGGTCGTCCTCACTCCGTCTACCGCAAGTTCGGCCTTTGCCGCATCTGCCTTCGTGAGAAGGCCCACCGCGGCGAGCTGCCCGGCGTTACGAAGTCCAGTTGGTAAATAACGACGCTGAAGGTCCGCGGCCCAATCGCTCAATGGAGCGTGCGGGCGGCGGAAACCACGGCGAGAAAGGGCAATAAGCCCAAATGACAATGACAGATCCGATCGCAGACATGCTTACGCGTCTGCGTAATGCGAGCGCGGCAAAGCACGAGACCGTGGATATGCCGTACTCCAAGTTCAAGGCGAACATCGCCGAGATCCTGAAGCGTGAAGGCTACATCAAGGACTTCACCGCCAAGGAAGCCAAGGTCGGCCAGACTCTCGAGGTCACCCTCAAGTACGGTCCGAACGGCGAGCGTTCCATCCAGGGCATCAAGCGCATCTCCAAGCCGGGCCTGCGTCGCTACGCAAAGTCCGATGCTCTGCCGATGCCGCTCGGTGGCCTTGGCATCGCAATCATCTCGACTAGCTCGGGACTGCTGACCCAGAAGGAATGCCTCGATCGAGGCATCGGCGGCGAAATCGTCGCTTTCGTTTGGTGAGAAAGGAGAGCTGAAACATGGCATCGCATATTGGTAAGCTCCCCGTCACCATTCCTGCTGGCGTGGAAGTCAAGATCGACGGTCAGTCCTTCACCGCCAAGGGCGCCAAGGGCACTGACTCCTACGAGATTCCGGAAGGCATCACCGCTCAGGTCGAAGGCAACGAGATCATCCTCGTTCCGGCTGACGATCTGCGTCCGACCCGTGCAAAGCACGGCCTGGCTCGTTCCATCGTGGCGAGCATGGTCAAGGGCGTGCACGAGGGTTACGCCAAGACTCTGGACATCATCGGCACCGGTTACCGTGCTCAGGCGAAGGGCAAGGGTATCGAGTTCTCCCTCGGTTACTCCCACACCATTACCGTTGAGCCGCCGGAAGGTATCGAGTTCGAACTGCCGAATCCGAACCAGGTGATCGTCAAGGGTATCGACAAGCAGGCTGTCGGCCAGTGCGCCGCTAACATCCGCAAGCTTCGCGCTCCGGAACCCTACAAGGGCAAGGGCATCAAGTACTCGGATGAACGCATCCTGCGCAAGGCTGGAAAGGCTGGTAAGTAATGAGCGTCCAGATTTTCGGTAAGGGCAAGAAGGTCGCGCTTCAGCGCCGTCACGCTCGTCTGCGCAAGCGCATCAGCGGTACCCCGGAGCTCCCGCGTCTGGTGGTTACCCGTTCCAACCGTCACATGGTTGCCCAGATCATCGATGACACCAAGGGCATTACCTTGGTGAGCGAATCCACTCTGATGAGCGATTTCGCAGGTTTCGAAGGCACCAAGACCGAAGCTGCCAAGAAGGTCGGCGAACTGATTGCCAAGAAGGCTCAGGACGCAGGCATCACCGCGGTTGTGTTCGATCGTGGCGGCAACAAGTATCATGGCCGCGTCGCAGCTGTCGCTGAAGGCGCCCGCGAGGGAGGTCTGGCACTGTGAGCGACAACGAAAAGGAAACCCAAGTGGCTGAAGAAACTCAGAACACTCAGGCTGCTGCTGAAGCTACCAACGAGGATCGCAAGTCCCGTCGTGGCCAGCGTGGTGAGGGTCGTCGTGGCGAGCGTCGCAACCGTCGTGAGGAATCTCACGAGAACGAGATGCTCGATCGCGTGGTGACCATCAACCGTGTGTCCAAGACCCACAAGGGTGGTCGTACGTTCAGCTTCGCTGCCCTCGTGGTGGTTGGCGACGGCAACGGCACCGTGGGTGTCGGCTACGGCAAGTCCCGTGAGGTCCCGGCTGCAATCGCTAAGGGCCAGCTGGATGCCAAGAAGCACATGTTCACCGTTCCGCGCATCAAGGGCACCGTCACTCACCCGGTGATCGGCCATGATGCTGCTGGCACCGTGCTCCTGCGTCCGGCTGCTCCGGGTACCGGCGTTATCGCCGGCGGTGCGGTCCGCGCCGTCATGGAATGTGCTGGCATCACCGACGTCCTGACCAAGTCGATGGGCTCCGCCACCGCCGTTAACGTGGTGCGCGCAACCGTCGACGCTCTCAAGAAGCTCGAAGAGCCGGAAGAGATCGCAGCCCGTCGTGGCATGTCCCTCGAAGAGGTGGCTCCTGACTCCCTGCTGCGTGCTCGCGCCGAAGGCATCGCCGAGGCTCGTAAGGCCCGTGAAGAAGCACAGGCCAAGGCCGCTCAGAAGGACGGTGAGTGATGACTAACCTGAACATCAAGCTGCACCACGGTCTGGTGAACTCCACTCCGAAGCAGCGTGCTGCGGCTCAGACTCTGGGCCTGAACAAGATTGGCAAGACCGTGACCCGTGAAGACACGCCGGCCCTCCGTGGCCAGCTGCTGGTCCTCCGTCACCTGGTCACCGTTGAGGAGGCTGACTGATTATGGCAGATATTCTGCAGATGCATGACCTGAAGCCGGCTCCGGGCGCCAAGAAGGATCGCACTCGCGTCGGCCGTGGTGAAGGCTCCAAGGGTAAGACCTCGGGCCGTGGCGACAAGGGCACCAAGAAGCGTTACCAGGTTCGTCCGGGCTTCGAAGGTGGCCAGCTGCCGCTGTACATGCGCCTTCCGAAGCTGCGTGGCTTCAAGAGCCCGTTCAAGAAGGAATATCAGGTCGTCAACGTTGCTGCTCTCGCGGAACTGTTCCCGCAGGGTGGCGAAATCACCGTTGCCGATCTGGTCGCCAAGGGTGCCGTGCGTGACGGCTACCCGGTCAAGGTCCTGGGCGACGGCGAGGTTTCGGCAGCCTACACCATCAAGGGTGTTAAGGCTTCCGCTTCCGCCAAGTCCAAGATCGAGGCTGCCGGCGGCTCCATCTCCGAGGACTGATTCCAAGGAATGTAGAGCTGACTGAAGCTTGCAAGTGAGGCTTCTCCCGCTTAGACGGGGGAGGCCTCACTTCGTTTTGGTCCAGTACGGGGAACAAAACGAAAACAATGCCTCGAAATCTTGTAAAAAACCGACAAAGGATGGAACACTCCACGTGTAGGTAGACGCCGTACGCTAGACTCGATCGGTAGAGTCTGTTTTGCATGGGTGCGCAGGCGCGCACGTCGATGGAAGGAATCCCAGGTGAGGACGTTAATCCAGGCCTTGAAAACCAAGGAGTTGAGGAACAAGATCCTCTTCACTCTTGGTATCATCATCATTTATCGTATTGGTTCGTTCATTCCGACCCCAGGCGTCGACTATAAGGTCGTTCAGCAGTGCCTCGGTTCGATGGATAGCACCTCCGAAAACTTCATTGGTCTGGTGAACCTCTTCTCCGGCGGCGCAATGTTGCAGCTATCGATCTTCGCACTGGGCGTTATGCCGTACATCACGGCATCCATCGTCATCCAGCTGCTGCGTGTGGTGATTCCCCGCTTCGAGGCGCTGCACAAGGAAGGCCAGTCCGGCGAAGCCAAACTGACCCAGTACACCCGTTACCTGACCATCGGCCTCGCTGTGCTGCAGTCCACCACCATTCTGGTGACCGCCCGCTCCGGCGCCCTGTTCAACTACCGGTGCTCCCAGGTTGTGCCTGACGGTTCCGTCTGGAACCTCGTGGTCATGGTGCTCATCATGACTGGCGGCACCGGCCTCATCATGTGGATGGCCGAATTGATCACCGATAAGGGTCTTGGTCAGGGTATGTCCATCCTTATCTTCATGTCCATCTGCTCCGGCTTCCTACCGCAGCTTTGGGAGATCGGTTGGGGCACCAAAGGCACCGATGGCAATTGGGCGAAGTTTGCCGCGGTCGTCGGTGTGCTGCTGGTCATCATGATCCTCGTCATCTACGTCGAGCTTTCCCAGCGTCGTATTCCGGTGCAGTACACCCGTCGTATGATTGGCCGTAAGATGTACGGCGGATCCTCCACCTACCTGCCGCTGAAGATCAATATGAGCGGCGTTATTCCACCGATCTTCGCGTCCTCCATTCTGGCCATCCCGACCCTGATCGCACAGTTCGGCAAATCCGACCAGTCCTGGGTCAAGTGGATCAACTCCAACTTGGCCAACACCACTTCCGTGTGGTACATCGCACTGTACGCGTTGATGATCGTGTTCTTCTGCTTCTTCTACACGGAAATCACCTTCAACCCGGACGAAACCGCGGACAACATGAAGCAGTACGGCGGCTTCATTCCTGGCATCCGCGCAGGCAGCGCCACCAGCCGTTATCTGAGCTACGTGATGAACAGGCTCAACACCGTCGGTGCCGTGTACCTACTATTCGTGGCGCTTATTCCGACCGTGCTCATCATGGCGCTTGACCTCAACACCAAGTTGCCGTTCGGCGGCACCACCATCCTGATCATCGCAGGCGTCGGCCTTGACACCCTGCGCCAGGCCAAGGCCCAGACCGAACAGTTCCAGTACGCTGGATTCCTGTTCGAGGGCACTGACCACAAGGAAGGCAAGTAAAACCTCAAAATCGTGATACCGTTTCGACGCGAAGCGGTATCACGATTTTCATGTAACCAATCGAGAATCAGAAAGCCTCGCAAGAGGCTCAATGAAACGGAGAATAACATGCGACTGCTGATTATGGGACCGCAGGGCGTCGGCAAGGGCACCCAGGCTGCGCTGCTGAGCGAGCACTACGGTATTCCGGCAATCTCCACCGGCGATATCTTCCGCTACAACATCAAGAACAAGACCGAGCTCGGTGTTGAGGCACTGAAGTACATCGACAAGGGCGAACTGGTTCCGGACGAGCTGACCAACAAGATCGTCAAGGATCGTCTGGCCATGGATGATGCCAAGAACGGTTGGATCCTCGACGGCTATCCGCGCAACGCATCCCAGGTTGAGGCACTGGACGCCATCCTCGCCGATCTGAACACTCCTCTGGACGCTGTGGTGGCTCTCGACGCTGACCATGACGTGCTTATGGAGCGCATGAAGAAGCGTGCCGAGATCGAAGGACGTTCCGACGACACTCCGGAAGCCATCGCCAAGCGTCTTGATGTGTATGCCAAGGAAACCGCTCCGTTGCTGGCCACCTATGAAGAGCGCGGGCTGCTGAAGACCTTCAACGGCGTCGGTTCCGTTGAAGAGATCCAATCCACCATCGTGGCTGAACTCGGCTGAAATAGCTGAAGATTGGGCTGCCTTGAGGCATATGTATAGATAAGAAAGCCCAATAAAATACCACAAATCAATCGAAAACGGGAATTGCGACACGCCGAACGTGCCGTAGTTCCCGTTTTCGTGTATTCTTGCAAGTTGGTGTGTCTTCGGGCACGCATAGTAATCGCCAAAGAACGGAACGAGGCTCATGGCTAAAGACGGTGTGATTGAAGTCGAAGGACAGGTAGTGGAAGCACTGCCGAACGCGATGTTCCGCGTTGAACTCGAGAACAAGCATATCGTGCTCGCAACCATCTCGGGCAAGATGAGGAAGAACTATATTCGCATTCTGCCGCAGGATCGTGTTGTGCTGGAAATGAGCCCTTATGATCTGAACCGCGGCCGTATTACGTACCGTTACAAGTAAGGTACACAAGCAAAGGAAAACCATGAAGGTCAGCCCTAGTGTGAAGAGGATCTGCGAGAACTGCCGCGTGATCCGTCGTCACGGCCGCGTCATGGTGATCTGCGTCAACCCGCGCCACAAGCAGCGTCAGGGCTGAGAGCAGATCCAGCGGCATAATAAGTACAGGCGCTGAGTCACAGATCGCGCAAGCGGTATGAACCCCGGGTACGCAGGCCCGGGCCGGGAAACCGGACGACTCGGTGCAAGACCTGCGGAAAACAGAAGGAATCGCAATGGCACGTCTTGCCGGAGTCGACATCCCCAATGAGAAGCGCATCGAGATCGCCCTCACCTACATCTTTGGTGTGGGTCGCACTCGTGCCAAGGAAACGCTTGCCGCGACCGGTATCAACCCGGACATTCGCGTCAAGGATCTGACGGATGAGCAGCTGATCACGCTGCGTGACTACCTCGAGGGTAACTACAAGATCGAGGGCGATCTGCGTCGTGAAATCGATGCGGATATCCGTCGTAAGATTCAGATCAACTGCTACCAAGGCCAGCGTCACCGCAAGGGACTTCCTGTGCGCGGTCAGCGCACCAAGACCAATGCTCGTACCCGCAAGGGCCCGAAGCGCACGGTCGCCGGAAAGAAGAAGGCCACCAAGTAATAGGTGGCTGTCAGTTCAGACCACGAGACGTAAGTTTCATCGCCTGAACAACAAAGCAAATTCGTTATTAGGAAACGAGGGTCAATGGCAGCTCAAAAGCAAGCCGCGCGCAAGCCGCGTCGCCGCGACCGCAAGTCGGTCCCGGTTGGGCAGGCGCACATCAAGTCCACTTTCAACAACACTATTATTTCGATCACCGACCCGTCCGGCGCAGTTGTGTCCTGGGCGTCCGGTGGCGATGTCGGTTTCAAGGGCTCCCGTAAGTCCACGCCGTACGCCGCTGGTATGGCCGCTGAATCCGCAGCCCGCAAGGCTATGGAGCACGGTCTGAAGAAGGTCGACGTGTTCGTGAAGGGCCCGGGTTCCGGTCGTGAAACCGCTATCCGTTCCTTGCAGTCCGCCGGACTCGAAGTCGGTTCCATCACCGACGTCACCCCGCAGGCACACAACGGCGTTCGTCCTCCGAAGCGCCGTCGCGTCTGAGCACTAGAAGAAATCATCAATCCAACGCCGCTTATGGCCGGTGAGTGCACCACCGGCCTGAAGCTGAAAGGATAACCACAGTGCTTATCGCACAGCGTCCGACACTTACCGAGGAATCTCTCAACCCTCAGCGTTCCCGCTTTACCATCGAGCCTCTCGAGCCTGGTTTCGGCTACACGCTTGGCAACTCGCTGCGCCGTACCCTCCTGAGCTCCATCCCTGGAGCGGCTGTGACTTCGGTGCGTATCTCCGGCGTCCCGCATGAGTTCACCACTCTGCCGGGTGTTGAAGAGGACGTTACTGAGATCCTGTTGAACATCAAGGGCATCGTGCTCACCAGCGAATACGATGAGCCGGTTGTCATGTATCTGCGCAAGAGCGGCAAGGGCGAGGCCACCGCGGGTGATATCACTCCGCCGGCCGGCGTCACTATCGCCAACCCGGATATGCATATCGCAACTCTCGCTGAAGATGGCGAACTCGAGATCGAGTTCACCGTCGAGCGTGGCCGCGGTTATGTGCCAGCCCAGATGAACAAGCAGGATAACGCCGAGATCGGCCGTATCCCGGTCGACTCGATTTACTCCCCGGTGCTCAAGGTGAGCTATCGCGTGGAAGCCACTCGCGTTGAACAGCGCACTGACTTCGACAAGCTCATCCTGGACGTGGAGACCAAGCCGGCAATCTCCCCGCGTGATGCTGTCGCATCCGCAGGCTCCACCTTGGTGGAACTCTTCGGCCTGTGCCGCGAGCTCAACACCCAGGCTGAGGGCGTCGAGGTTGGACCTGCCCCGGTGGCAGAGGAAACCAACCCGGAGATGGCCGTTCCGATCGAGGATCTCAACCTCACCCAGCGCAGCTACAACTGCCTGAAGCGCGAGGGCATCCACACGATCGGCGAGCTGGTCGCCCACACCGAGCAGGATCTGCTCGACATCCGCAATTTCGGTATGAAGTCCATTGACGAAGTCAAGGAAAAGCTCCAGTCCTTGGGTCTGGCCCTCAAGGCTTCCCCGCTGGGCAACTTCGATACCAACAACCTCGAAGGCGGCACTTTCTTCTCGCCGGAAGACGAGTGATTCGCCGCTTTTGACCTAACCGCTTCGTCGGATTCGGATGTTCGGGCAACTGCCCACCTGAGTCCGACGGGGCTTTCAAGGAGAAACAATGCCTACACCAAAGAAGGGTCCGCGTCTGGCCTCCAGCCCGGCTCATGAGCGTCTTATGCTCGCGAACATGGCTACCAGCCTGTTCCAGCGTGGCCGCATCACCACCACCCTGCCGAAGGCCAAGCGCCTTCGTCCGCTGGCTGAGCGTCTGATCACGCTCGCCAAGCGTGGTGATCTGCACAGCCGTCGTCGCGTGATGCGTGTCATCCGCAACAAGTCCGTCGTGCACAAGCTGTTCACCGAGATTGCCGAGCAGATGGAGCAGCGTGAGGGTGGCTACACCCGCATCGTCAAGATTGCTCCGCGTCGTGGCGATGCCGCTCCGGCAGCCATCATCGAGCTCGTCACCGAGCCGGTGAGCCCGAAGCAGGCCGTGGTCAAGGAAGCCGAAGCCGCAACCAAGGTTGCCGCTGAAGAAGCTCCGGTTGTCGAAGAGGCACCGGTTGAGGCTCAGGAAGCCACCGCAGAGAACGCCGAGTGATTGGCATCAAGCAGGCTTGACTAGCTGATGAAAAGGCTGGGAATCGAAAGGTTCCCAGCCTTTTTGTTATGCGTTGTCATATGTTGTTATGCGCCTTTTGTTATGCTCATTGCCGTGAGATTACGTATCGACTTGGCATATGACGGCACCGATTTCTACGGATGGGCGAAACAGCCTGACATGCGTACCGTGCAGGGAGAAATCGAACGAGTGCTGCATACCGTTCTTCGTGTACCGGAAGGCGATGATGACGAGCCGCTGCGCCTGACCGTCGCGGGTCGTACCGATACCGGCGTGCATGCGTCGCACCAAGTTTGCCATCTCGACATCAATGAGGAGACGCTTGCACGTTGCGTCGGGCATATGCAGGTCGAACCGGTGATGGCGTTGAAGCGACGGCTGCAACGCATGCTGCCGAATGACATCGCCATTCGTTCCATCGAGGAAGCTCCCGAAGGATTCGACGCACGTTTCTCCGCACTGGAACGCACTTACGTATATCGCATTGCCGACCGATCAAGCGAAATCGATCCACGTATCCGCAATTGCGTGCTGCATATCGACGATGATCTCAACATCGAAGCTATGAACAAGGCTGCTGAAATGACTATCGGCCTGCATGATTTCGGCTCGTTCGCAACCCCGAATCCTGGAGGCACCACCATACGCGAGGTGAAAACCGCGTATTGGCGTCGTATACCGCAGCATCCGCTGATCGACGACGGAAATACGATGGGGGAGCGATATCGCACGCCTGCGGTCGAATCCGGACTGCTGTGCTTCACCATCGTTGCGGACGCTTTCGCACGCAATATGGTGCGATCGCTGGTTAATGGTTGTGTGCAGGTAGGCATCGGCAAACGTTCCGTGGATTGGTTCGCCGAAAAAATGACGACGCCGTTGCGTGAAGGCAGCACCGGTCCGATCGCTCCGCAAGGATTGACGCTGGAACATATCGAATATCCGGAAGACGACCAGTTGGCGATTCGTGCCGAAGCGATTCGTGCGAAACGTACTTTGTAAGAGCACATACTGTACGGATACACAGAAGATTGCGCTATACAATCGCACCAAATATCGCATCACAAAACCACATCACGCAATCGCAAAAACGGAAAAACGGGATATAGTTCGAAAAGAACACGCGAATCATGCGAAATGCCATGACGACGTTACGTCGTTCTCACGAGTCCGTGATCGAGACGCAATTGTAATAATTCGTTGCATTTTAGGGTAATCGAACGTCAGTACGTCTTCTATCGAGGATTGAGCGGCCTTAAGACAGGCATGCATTTTCAGGGGTAGAAGAAGTGTGCGACGATGAATGAAGGCATAAAAGTTGCAGATCGTCTAAAGCAATAACCTTGGCTCCTATGTGCTCCTACGTGCCACAGGGCTGTAAGCAATAAAAAACCGAAGCGCCGTTGCTCCGGTTTTTCTACTTGCGGATAAGGCGAGATTCGAACTCGCGGAGGGGTTCGCCCTCACACGCTTTCGAGGCGTGCTCCTTAGACCGCTCGGACACTTATCCATTGTGCTACTTGAAAACAAGCAACTTTATCATTTTGCCACAGCTTTGGCGATTGTCAAATCCGATTGAGGGATTTTTTGCGATGTCTGCGATTGCTCGGCGTGTCTTATTCGCGGGAACACTGCGTCGCATTGTGTGAAGACGATTGCGCGGACAGCGTACGCAAGTCTGCGCTATGCGAATAGCGCTTCGTCGAATGCCGGATAACCCCAGTCGAGTGCCAGATCCACGCGGTCGGCGATCATGCTGGCGAGCATGCCCAGTGACTGTTCCCGGGAGTCATCCGAATGGTCGTCCGAGGTTGTTTGGGACTTCGTCGAGGCGTTCGACGAAGTCGAGCTTGCCGCAACGGCTGCGATTTCGCTGCGCGCGCAATTCATTTCCAGGACGGCATCGGTTGGCGCGTACAAGCCCGTTGCGGAATCCACGATGGTATTAGGATTGGCGAGCAGCTGCGTGACATCATAGGTTTTCGCACGATTGTCTTCGGCTCCGGAAAGAGAAATCAGGCGTTGCGAAGTGGTTTTATGACGATCGCTGATGTCAAGCGTCGCATGACCGAAGGAACGCGCGGCGAACACCTCCATCGCGAACCCCACCTGATCTTCCGCAGCAGCCATGGCTGCAAGCGAATCCGTATCGACATCAAGCGAGTCAATGCCATCGCATCGTGACAGCGTGGGCTGTGCGATGTCAATCGCAAGCCGTGAGGCCATCAATCTGACGGCGTGACGGGCCTGCGCGCTGCGCAACGTGCCATCGGCGAATCGCGCCGGGCAATATGCCGCGGTGTTGGCCCAATCTGAAACCGCCTCCTGCGCGGCAAGATAGCGCATGACGATATGGCGTGACCTGTCTGCCATGATGTCGGCGTTGGCAGTCGCGTCTGCATACGCCCTTTCGCAAGGACTTGGCTGCTGTTCGGCTTCGGCGCGACCTGCGATTCGAGGAGCGGAACACGCGGCCAGTGATGCCACAAGGGCGCTCGCGCACACCAAGACGCAGGCGCGTCTGACAGTCGACAAGGCCAAGGGGAAAAACGGGGAGCGTGTCTGCATGAAACATTAGACTAGTAGTCGACTGTGACCATTGGGCCGAGCGCTCGGAATAACTTCATATAGGAGGTCTTGGAAGTATGGAACTGGACCTGGCAGGAATGCACCAGCTCGCAGCTGGGCAGGGAATCGATCCCGAGACGCTGGATGCCGCACTCTCGGAAGCATTGCGACTGGCATATCTGAAAACGCCGCACGCGGCGAAGCATGCTCGTGTGGAGCTTGATCCGCGTGCCGGAAGCTTTACCGTTTGGGCTCAGGATGAGATCCCCGTCGAGCCGACCGAGGATAATCCGCACCCTGCGCCGACTCTGGGCGAGGAATATGATGACACCCCGCGCGACTTCGGCCGTCTGGCCGCCGCCACCGCGCGTCAGGTCATCAGCCAGCTGTTCCGCAAGGCCGAGGACGACAAGGTGTTCGGCGCGTTCTCCGGGCAGAAGGGCAAGCTGATCACCGGCATTGTGCAGCAGGATGTGAAGGACACCTCCAATGTGCACGTGGCCGTTGGCGACGTCGAAGCGTTGCTGCCGCGTCGTGAACAGGTGCCGGGAGAGCGTTACCGCCATGGTGAGCGCATCCGCGTGTATGTGGTGAATGTCGCACGTGGCCTCAAAGGCCCGGAAATCGTGGTGTCCCGCTCCCATCCCGAGCTGGTTCGCCGTCTGTTCGAACGTGAGGTTCCGGAACTGGTTTCCGGTGCCGTCTCGATCATGGCCATCGCGCGTGAGGCCGGTGCCCGTACCAAGATCGCGGTGCGCGCCAACACCGAGGGCGTCAATCCGAAGGGCGCTCTGATCGGCCCCGGCGGTGCTCGCGTGCGTGCGGTGATGGAGAACCTTGGGCCGGAGAAGATCGATATCGTCGACTGGTCTGCCGATCCGGCGAAGTTCGTCGCGGCGGCACTGTCTCCGGCGGTCGCCACCGGTGTGCAGGTAATCAGCGAGAAGAACCAGACCGCAATCGCCTTCATTCATGATGATCAGCTGTCGCTGGCCATCGGCAAGGAAGGCCAGAACGCACGTTTGGCCGCCAAGCTGACCGGATGGAAGATCGGCATCGAATCCGCCGAGGCACACGCCAAGAAGATGGCCGAAGCGCAGGCTTCGACCAGCGGGGAAACCGCCGAATAACCAACACTTTCAGCAGCGGTAAGCCCGTGGGCGTTCAATCCACGGGCTTGAGTATGCTGGACTCGATAATCCAAAGCGTGGGGGTACGTGCCGTCATGCCCAGGGAAAAGACGAGGTATCACGAACATGGTTGCACGATGAGAAGGAACAAGCTCGCCGTGAATCAGTAGCGGTCGCGCTCGTATGCGCGCGGCCCAAGATAGGAGAAATTGAGTGCCGAAAGCACGCGTATATGAACTTGCCAAGGAATTTGGCGTTGACAGCAAGACTGTTTTGAACAAACTTGAGGCGATGGGCGAATTTGTGAAGTCCGCATCGTCTACCGTTGAACCTCCGGTTGCCCGTAAGCTGAGGAATGCTTTCGCTTCCAACGCGCAGGGCAACGCATCCGAATCCAAGAAGCCTGCGGTCCCGGCCAAGAAGCCGGCTGCCCCGGCAGCTTCGCCTACTCCTGCGCCTCGTGCCACTCCGGCTGCTCCCGCGGCATCCGCGGCAAAGCCTGCCGCTCCAAAGCCGGCACGTCCTGCAGCGTCCAAGTCCGAAGCCCCGAAGCCCGGCCAGCGCATGCCTCGTCCGGGTGATTCCCGCCAGCATGGCAATCGTGCCAACGGCAACGCTCCGCGTCCGCAGGGCGAACGCCGTCAGGGCGGCAAGCCGGCTCCGGTTCCGGGACCTCGCGCACAGCGCAACAATAACAATACCAATGCTCCGCAGGGCGGCAATGGCAACAATGCCGCCAATGGTGCGAAGCCGCACACTCCGGGCCCACGTCCGGGTAACAATCCGTTCAGCCGCAAGCAGGGCATGCATACCCCGACTCCGGGTGACATTCCGCGTCCGCATCCGATGAACCGTCCGAACGCCAACAACAATAACAACGGCGAAGGTCGTCGCGGCGGACGCCCAGGTCAGGGCGGCGGCCAGCGTGGAGGTTTCCGTGGTCGTCCGGGCCAAGGCACCGGTGCGAAGCCGGGTCAGTGGGGCCAGCATCGCCCGGGTCAGGGCGGCGGTCAGCGTCCGGCAGGTGGTGGCAACCGTTTCGGTGGCGGCGCCAATACCCAATGGTGGCGGCTTCCAGGGCGGCAACAGCGCTCCGAGCAACGGTCCGGCACGCGGCGGCGGTCGCGGTCGTGGCGGTGCCGCAGGCGCGTTCGGTCGTCAGGGCGGCAAGTCCTCGAAGGCTCGTAAGAACCGTCTGGCAAAGCGTCAGGAATTCCAGGAGATGAAGGCCCCGGTCATCGGCGGCGTGCGTATTCCTACCGGCAACGGTCAGACCGTTCGTCTGCGTCAGGGCGCATCCCTTGCCGATCTGGCCGAGAAGATCAACGTCAATCCGGCGGCACTGGTCACCGTACTGTTCCACCTTGGTGAGATGGCCACGGCAACCCAGTCCTTGGACGAATCCACCTTCCAGATCCTCGGTGAGGAAATCGGCTGGGACATCAAGATCGTGTCCGCCGAAGAGGAAGACAAGGAACTGCTGCAGCAGTTCGACATCGATCTGGACGAAGAAGAACTTCAGGAAGATGAAGATCTGAAGCCGCGTCCGCCGGTCGTCACCGTGATGGGCCATGTCGATCATGGTAAGACCCGACTGCTTGACACCATCCGTCGTACCAACGTCATCGCACGTGAGGCCGGCGGCATTACCCAGCGTATCGGTGCATACCAGGTGACCGTCGATCTCGAAGGCGAACCGCGTAAGATCACGTTCCTCGATACCCCGGGCCACGAAGCCTTCACCGCCATGCGTGCCCGTGGCGCCGAACTCACCGACGTTGCGATCCTTGTGGTCGCGGCCGATGACGGCGTGATGCCGCAGACCGTGGAAGCCATCAACCACGCTCAGGCGGCCAACGTGCCGATCGTGGTGGCCGTCAACAAGATTGATAAGCCGGGCGCGAACCCAGACAAGGTCCGTGGCCAGCTCACCGAGTACGGCCTCGTTCCGGAAGAGTACGGTGGCAACACCATGTTCGTCGACATTTCCGCCAAGCAGGGCACCAATGTCGACAAGCTGCTGGAAGCCGTGCTACTGACCGCGGACGCTGAACTTGATCTGCGTGCCAACCCGGATATGGACGCTCGCGGTGCCACCGTGGAAGCCCGACTCGACAAGGGTCGCGGTGCCGTGGCAACCGTGCTCGTTCAGTCCGGTACTCTGCACATCGGCGATTCCATCGTCGCGGGAACGTCGTATGGCCGTGTCCGCGCCATGCTCGACGAAAACGGCACCCATATGAAGGAAGCTACGCCGTCCACTCCGGTGCAGGTGCTTGGTTTGACCTCCGTGCCGACAGCAGGCGATCTGTTCCTGGTGGCCTCCGATGACCGTACCGCACGTCAGATCGCCGAAAAGCGTCAGGCCACCGAGCGTGCGGCCCAGCTGGCCAAGCGTCGTAAGGTCGTGTCGCTCGAAAGCCTCAAGGAGCAGTTCGCCAAGGCTGAGGTCGACATGCTCAACATCGTCATCAAGGGCGATTCCTCCGGTTCCGTCGAGGCGCTGGAAGATTCCTTGATGAAGATCGAGGTGTCTGACGAGGTCGGCATCCAGGTGATCCACCGCGGTGTCGGTGCCATCACCCAGAACGATGTCAACTTGGCTACCGTCGACAAGGCCGTCATCATCGGCTTCAACGTTCGTCCGAACCGTCAGGTGGCGGATATGGCCGAACGCGAAGGCGTGGAAATCAAGTACTACTCGATCATCTACAAGGCCATCGAAGACATCGAAGCATCCCTCAAGGGCATGCTCAAGCCGGAATTCGAAGAGGTCGTCACGTCCCACTCCGAGATCCGCGAGATCTTCCGTTCTTCCAAGTTCGGCAATATCGCAGGTGTTATGGTGCAGGACGGCGAAGTCAAGCGCGGTACGAAGTGCCGTATTCTGCGCAACGGCATCGCCACCGTCAATGATCTCGAAATCTCCTCGCTGCGTCGCTTCAAGGACGATGTCAACTCCGTCAAGGAAGGCTACGAAGCGGGTATCAACCTCGGTTCGTTCAACGACATCGAGCTTGGCGATATCATCGAGACCTTCGAAATGCAGGAAATCGAACGCAAGTAGTCGATTGATTCGAACCAGCAATCGATAACAAGAAAGGAACGCCCACAGCTGACATACGGCTGCGGGCGTTCCGTAATACAACAGAACTTACCTGATTAAAGGACAACAATGGCAGGAACCAATCCTCGCGCCGCACGCATCGCGGCGTTGATCCAACGTGTGATCGCATCCTCCATGGAGGCGCAATTGCACGATAAGCGTCTCACAAACGTGACCATCACCGAAGTGCGTGTGACCAACGATCTGCAGATCGCCAAAGTCTATTGGACCCAGCTTGGCCGTGAAGGCCATGAGCAGGGCGAACGCCGCCGTGCACAGCAGGCACTGAACCAAGCCAAGGGTCGTCTGCGTTCCCTCGTGGGCACCAAGGCCGGTCTGCGTTTGACCCCGCAGCTCGAATTCGTATTCGACGAGGTGCCGGGCGAGGCGCATGAGATCGAAGACATTCTCGCCATCGCGCGCAAGCGTGACGAAGAACTCGCCAAGGCTCGTGAAACCGCCCAGTATGCGGGCGAAGCCGATCCGTACAAGCATCCGGAAGAGGATGACGACGATGATTTCGACGATGATGACGTCGAAGTCGAAGATTGGGATGATGACGAAGAAGCCTGAACATTCCGGCCTGCTGGTCATCGACAAGCCGCAGGGGGTCACCAGCCATGACGTGGTCGCGGCCGTGCGCGGCGCCCTGCATATGAAGCGTGTCGGCCATGCTGGCACGCTCGACCCGATGGCCACCGGCGTGCTGGTGGTGGGTTTCGGCGATGCCACGCGACTGCTCAACTACATTGTCGACCATAACAAAACGTACGAGGCCACCATTCGCCTTGGACAGCGCACCACTACGGACGATGCCGAAGGCGAGCTGTTGCCGGCGGGGGAGCGGGCAGTGAACTTTCCTTCGCGTCAAGCCGTGGAACAGCTGATCACAGAACGGTTCACCGGGCGCATCGAACAGGTACCGAACGTCTACTCCGCCATTAAGGTCAATGGCCAGCGTGCCTATGATCTGGCGCGCGAAGGCAAGGATGTGGAGCTTAAGGCACGTCCTGTGACCATCGAAGAGTTCAACGTGCGGCAGGCGCGTTACGGCTACACGCATAGCGATCGTGCCGGCACGGAACTTGCTGGCGCAGTCGTGGCCGAGAGGGCAGGAGATGGATGGATTGCCGACACTGCACCGCATGAAGACATGCAGCCCGTTATGGAACTCGACGTGACCGTGACCTGTTCCGCAGGTACCTACATTCGCGCGCTCGCACGCGATCTGGGCGAGGAACTCGGGTTGGGAGGCCATCTGACGATGCTGCGACGCACACGTGTCGGCAGATTCTCAGTGAATATGCCCAACGTCATGAGCGCCCACGCTGAATCCAAAACATTCACCAATCGTGAAGGCATGGAAGTGACGCGCAATCGTGCAGTGCTTGACGATGCAGATCATGCGCTCGATCATGCGCTCGATCCCGTGGCCAGCGCGGCGGCTTCCATGAATATGCTGGCCGTGAGCGATCAGGAAGCGGCCGACTTGCGTTTCGGACGCAGAATCGCGCATGACATACGTACGACCACGGCGGCGTACGTTGAGGAAACCAACGATTTGGTCGCCATCCTCGAACGTGCGAAACGCGGTGAGGCTAAACCGGTCGCGGTATTCAACTGAACCATCCAATCAGACTACAGATACGAATTCATACACAAGAAGGACATGATGAAGACAATCACGCTCACGCCTGATGCCAGCGGCATGGTGGATTGGCCTACGCTGAGCAACGATAAGAAATCCGTGGTGACCATCGGTTCGTTCGATGGCATGCATCAGGGCCATCAGGCGGTGATTCGCCGCGTGGTGGAACTCGCCAAGAAGGAACAGTCCTTCTCCGTGGTGGTGCTGTTCGATCCACGCCCAGCGCTCGTGCACGGCTACGCGGCGCAAAACGGCGGCCAGGAGCCGCCGGCAGGCATGATCGACGCGCAGGCGCTCACCAGCATGCAGGAGCGTCTGCGCGCCATCAACAAGCTGGGCGTGGATTACACGCTCATCGTGCGTTACACGCTGGCGTTCGCGGCGAAATCGTACCGATTCTTCCTCGGACAAATGGTGGGCAAGCTGGGCATGCGCGCGCTAGTGCTCGGATCCGATGCGGCCATGGGTGCGAACCGTGCCGGCGATGTGAAGGCCATCGAGAATCTGGCGCTCGCCACCGGCGTGTTCCAGCTTGACGTGGTCGACGATCGTGGACCGGGCGAAACCCGCGTGCCAGCCAATGCGAAGCCGGTTATGCCCACCGACCATGGTGAGCCGGCCGATCCGCTGGAAGGCGCGTCCAAGGCGGAACGTCGCGCATGGAGCAAGAAAAACCAGGCGAAGGCCGTGCGCGTGTGGAGCTCCACGAATGTGCGCTACCTGCTGGGCCAGGGGCGCATCAAAGACGCCGACGCGATTCTGGGACATCCGCATGCCGTGGAAGGCGCCGTGGTGCATGGCGAGGAACGTGGACGCACCATCGGCTTCCCCACGGCGAATCTGAGCGAGAATGTGGCAGGCTATCTGCCGGTCGACGGCGTATACGCCGGTTGGCTTGTGGACTTGGGCGCGAAGACGGCGGACGATGATGCGCAGGGCGCTTCCGAAGGTGTTTCGCAGCAGTTCGATTCCTCTGCCGTGGACGCGCGACTTGCCGATCATTCGCCGTATCGTTGGCCTGCTGCGATTTCCATCGGCACCAAGCCGACCTTCAACGAGGTGACCGGAATGAACGATCGCGTGGTCGAAGCCTATGCCGTCACCGACGATTGGCTTGATTTATACGATCACCAGGTACGTGTGGAATTCGTAGGATTCCTGCGTCCTCAAATCAAATTCGATTCCGCACAGGATCTGATCGATGAGCTGAAGCGCAATGTCGAGGAAACCAAGCGAATTACTGCCTGATGCTAATCACAACGATGATCGCAATAATAATCACGATAATGACAGTGATTAATGAATGCTGATATTTCCAGTAAAAACGTATTAGTATTCAAAAATAGTGGGGCTCTTACGTAAGCATTTACGTAAGAGCCCCACTTGTATAGGTTAAAAAATAACATAATGTATATGCTTCGCGTGCATACATGCGAAAACGGTATGTAGGGTGTGTATTATCGCAACATGGCGCCAAGCGCATCCTGCAATGTGTCGACCTGAACGATCGACAATCCGGGAATTGCGATTTCTCTACGTAATGTCGGCACTACAGCGGTGGTGAAACCAAGACGGGCGGCTTCGCGCAACCGGTATTCCAATCGCGGCACCGGACGCACCTGCCCGGTCAACGAAATTTCGCCAATCGCACATGTGGTGCGGCTGATCGCCTTCGATTCCGAGGCGCTCGCCAATGCGCCGACGATCGCCAGATCGCATCCGGGCTCGCGCGCCTGGCCTCCGGCGATGGTGGAAATATACAGATCGTTCGCCAAAAGATTGACGTTGCCATGCCTGTATAGCACCGCCACCAGCATGGCGATGCGGTTGGCGTCGACGCCGTTCGCGGCACGTCGTGGCGTTGGCAGTACGGATTTGGTGACCAGCGACTGCACTTCGATGGGAAGACTGCGATGACCGTCCAACGTGAAGGTCACGCACGTGCCCTCCACCGGAGAGGGATCTGCGGAATTGGACGAGGAAAGAAACAGTCCGGACGGGTCCGTCACCTCTTCGATGCCTTCGCCGCTCATATCGAAACAGCCGACCTCATCAGTAGGGCCGAAACGGTTTTTCACCGCGCGCAGCATACGCAATGCGGTTTCGGTGTCGCCTTCGAACTGGCAGACCACATCAACCAAATGTTCCAACGTGCGCGGGCCGGCAATCGACCCGTCTTTGGTGACATGACCGACCAACAATACCGGAATATCAAGCGTTTTGGCGGTGTCGATCAGCGCGCTCGCCACTTCGCGCACCTGAGTCGAGCCTCCGGAGATGCCATCGACTTCCTGCGAGACGATGGTTTGCGCGGAATCGACGATGGCCAGCGCAGGCTTGCATTGTTCGATAAGCCCCAGCGCGGTTGACAGGTCGGTGGTGGCGGCCAGAAGCAGATTCGGTTCGACCGCGCCGATGCGCGAGGCCCTCATGCGCACCTGCGCCTGCGATTCCTCACCGGAAATATAGAGCACCGTGTTGCGTTCGGGCTGTGCTGCGGAAAGACGGGCAACATTGCCTGCGGTCTCCAGCAGCAGCGTTGATTTGCCGATACCCGGTTCGCCCGCGATAAGCGTGACGGAACCGGGAACGATGCCGCCGCCAAGTACGCGGTTGAATTCCGTGAACCCAGTGTCGATTCTGGAAATGTTTTCCGTACTGATTTCCGTGATCGGTTTCGCCGCGGAATCGGGCACTGCATGCGATAGCGTACGCGATGTGCGTCCGGGAGCGGCGGTGCGTGACGATGCGGAGGGGCGCGCTTCATGGAATTCCTCGATGGTGCCCCACTGGCCGCATTCAGGGCAGCGGCCCAGCCATTTCGGCCCGCTCCAGCCGCATTCGGAACATACAAATTGCGAGGACGTCTTTGCCATATCGCTGACAATACGGATATTTTGGGACAATCGTTTTCGGAGATATTAAGGGGGTGCTGGTGCGGGATGATGGCGAGATCACGGTTTCTGGATTCGAGCGTCTCACGGATATGAAAGAATAACAGCCATGTCTACTACGCAAACTTCCTCTTCTCATGGCAAACTGATCGTGGCTGTCATTGCCGCCGCTTTGGTGGTCGTGCTCGCCTTGGTGTCCGCTTTCATCTGGCCCGGCTGGGCTCTGAACAAGGGCGATGAAGCGTCCACTCAGGGCACCACCACCTCGCAGGGCGCGTCGCAGGATGCCTCTGAGCCGACCACGCCGTCCATTGACGCTGTGGCGTTGCCGGATGACGCCAGCGAACTGTTGAAGGCCATGCCTGATTCCGTGTTGAATTTCGCGCGCACCAAGGCCGATGCCAGCACTTCGTGGAGCGGCGCTTCCCCGGTCGAGGAGTACACGTTGACGTATTCCACGGGCAAGGACGGTCAGGATATCACCTTGAAAGTGGCGCAATGGTCTCAGTCTGATGATGCGCAAAGTCAGTATGACAATCTGACCGGTGCCATGACCGGCAAGGAGCTGGGCGGCGGCAATGTGAAGGTTTCCGGTGAAGCGACCGGCGCCTATAGCGCCAAAACCGATCCGGACGACGAAACCAAGGCCATCGCGGTCTGGCGCAACGATACCGTGGTGTTCCAAGCCACGGGAGCCAAGGATTCGGTGCAGCGCTTCTACCAGCAGTTCCCGCTGTGATACTGCCTACGGCTGGTTGTGCGATCCTATGATTCATGCATGATTCACGTAAGATTCAGCCGTGGACCATGCGGACTGCGTTTGCCTGATCTTCCGATAAAAAGGTGCGTGCTTCCACCATATGAATGCGGTTGTGTGCGTTAGTCCCCGAAGCAGTGTAATATTGGGCAAGTTGCAAACTTTTACCCTTTGAGTTTAAGAACGGAGGCTGAGATGGGCTCGGTCATCAAGAAGCGCCGCAAGCGCATGAGCAAGAAGAAGCACCGCAAACTGCTTCGTAAGACTCGCCACCAGCGCAAGTAGTCTTCAGGCGCGGTTGAAGCGTCGCTTAAACAAAATCCCGTATGTCTTCTTGAGGTATGCGGGATTTTTGCATATTGCAAAGAAATAAACGAAAAGTACGAGAATCGGAAATCAATAGATGCAAAAAGAAGGCTGTGCGTTCGAAGTTGAACGCACAGCCTCATATGGTTTCGTGTAGGTTCGCGAAAATCCGCGGAAAATGCGGAACTTACGCTACTTCAAACTCACTTGTTGGAGTTGGTGAGCACGCGCGGACCGTTGGGATCGCCCACGATGACCTGGTCCACCATGTGCAGGAACAGGCCATGCTCCACCACGCCAACGGTGTTGATGAGATCGTCGGCCAGAGCCTCCGGGTGTTCGATGCATTCGAGGTGCAGATCGACCACGTAGTTGTTCTCGTCGGTGCGCACCGGCTGGCCTTCGGCGTCGAGGCGAAGCACCGGCTTGTAGCCGCGGGATTCGAACTTCTTGACGACCTGGCCTGCGCCGAACGGAATCACCTCAACCGGCAGCGGGAACTTGCCGATGGTGTCCACAACCTTGGACTCGTCCACGATCCACACGATCTTGTTGGAGTTGGTGGCCACGATCTTCTCCCACAGCAGAGCGGCGCCGCCGCCCTTGATGCCGTTGAAGTTCTTGTCGACCTCGTCGGCGCCGTCGATGGTCACGTCGATGTGATCAACGTCATCGATGTCGACGATCTTGATGCCGTAGCCTTCTGCCTGCTCCTGAGTGCGGCGGGAGGTGGTCACGCCGGTGAACTCCAAGCCTTCCTCCTGCACGCGGCGGCCGAGCTCGTCGACCAGGAAGCGCACGGTCGAGCCGGTGCCCAGACCTGCGATCATGCCGTTCTGAATCAGCTTGGCAGCTTCGATGCCGGCTGCCTTCTTCAATGCGTCCTGCTGTGCCTTGTCCATGATCCTCCTTCGATATGGGGTTAAGACCGTCTCCATATTATCGGATGTGTTGATTTTTGTGCGTTTGCGGACATGTCATGAACGAAGGTGTGCCATTGGTGGTCAGCAAATGTTTTCACAGGATGTTTCACGCACTTTCGAGGCGTTAAGGTCGAAAGTGCTGGCTCGTTAGTTGTGCTTGACTGCAAATGGCGCTTCGTCGAGGACGAGCGTGCCGTCGCCTTGCACGTAGCCTTCCACCGCGATGTAACCGCGGATCAGGCGTGGCTTGCCGTCGAACGTCGGACTGGAATTTGGCGGGGGAGTGAAGCGAATGGCGCCCGACACCGCCAATCCCGAAGGACTGGCGCGATGCGGCAGTTTCGGCAAGTCGGCGACGGCGTTCGTTGGCGCCGACGCGTTTGCGGATTCGGCTGATTCGCTCGTTGGCGCCGGCGTGTTTTCCGAGGAATTCGCGGATTGTTCGTTCTGTGCATCGTCGGCTGGCTGCCGCTCGTCATGCTCGTGGGGAAAACAGTCCGGCTTGAGCAGCATTTCGGCATACGATTTGCGCGGTGCCTCGGCGTCAGGCGTCGTGCCATCAGGCATGGTCGTATCAAGCGCGGTGGTCGGTTCCGGCATGTCGTCGGATTCCACCGACATTTCGTTGGACGTCAACGGCAATGTCGCCTCGTCGGGCGCTGGATAGCCTTCCGGCTCCACCAGCATATCGGCGATGGAACGTGGACGCGGCTCCGGATCGGCCGCGCCCATCAGATCATCGGCCGATCCTTGAGCGGACTTGCCTTGCCCGCGCCCCATATGGTATTCGTCCGTAGTGATTTTGCCGTCAAGCAGCATTTGGGCATCATCGGGAACATCGGTACCTTGCGAATATTCGGAAGCCAGCAGCGACTGCCAACCCTCCAAAGGAAGATATCCTTCACGGATCTTCGAACGGCAATCGCCCGCATAGGTGCGCGCCAGCTCGTCCACCTTCTCATTGCCGGCATTGCCGGCATGACCCTTGACCCATACGAATTTCACCGGTCCGGGGCGCTTGGAGATTTCGGCATCGATCGCGCGAATCAGATCCGCGTTCTTTACCGGCTTCTTCTGCGAGTTCTTCCAGCCGTTCTTCTTCCAGCCGTGAACCCACGTGGTGGAACAGTTGATCGCATACTGCGAATCGGTTTCGATCACCAACGGTTCGGAGCCGGGGTGCGCGCGCAACGCCTCCAGCACTGCGCACAGCTCGCCAATCTGATTGGTGCCGTTCGTAGCTCCGCCGGCATCGCAGTCGCTGTCATGGTGATGCCCCGGCTTGCCGCCTGTGGCAAGCTCATGATCGGCCCAACCCCAACCCATCGGACCATTCGGATTGCCTAAAGCGGAACCGTCTGTAGAAACCGTAATCGTCATATCTCTACCCTACGAAAGCCGTGAGACGCTGCCATACGTGGTGAACTGCGAACTGTGATCGGGCGACGTCGAACGGGAATCTCAATCATCCAAACACAGCATGACGGAAGCGCGGAACAGCGTGCCGTCATAATCGAACGAGGTTGCGCCATGATGCCGTTCCGCGGTTTCGCGCACGGTGGCGGTGCCCAAACCTTCACCCCCATGCTTGGTTGAGGCGAAAGCGTCGCCAACCTGCATAATGGAGGAATCGTGCGTGTTGTCGACCACAATGAACAGTGATGCGGGCGGCCCAGTGCGATATTTGATGCGCACCCTGAGTTTTTTCTCCCCATCCTGTTGTTTCATAATGGCCTCAGACGCATTTTCCAGTAGATTGCCGACCATGGAACATAATTCGGCATTATTGATGTTGAGATATTGCGGCACCGACGCTTTGACGTCGACTTCAGCCCCTATATGGCGGATCCAGTCACAGTAGTAGACCAGCACCGCGTTCAACGAAGCATGTTCGCAATACTGCATGGGGATGGGCTGCAACAGCCTATGATTGGCCATCTCCTCCAAATACGAGGTGATGCCGGGCATATCGTCGGCCGCGGCGAGAGCCTGCAACGTCTGAATATGATGCCGGATATTGTGCTTGATCTGCCTCGCTTCGTTGATGCGTTCGTTCATATGCTGCAGCTGCAAGGTCTGCATGGCTTCGTAATGTTCGCGTTTGCTGGCTTCGCGCAGTCGGTCCGCCTGCTGGACCATATACCAGATGAGGAAGTAGGCCATGGTCATGAAACCGGAATATGCGATGGATACGGTGAAGGCGATGCTAAGCACGCGGGTGTCGAGCAGCGATGCGTTGTCGGCGGGCATGCACCACACCACAATTGCTGTGGAAATGAACGGAAAAAGCCAGATGACCCTCCAAAAATTCCTGCTGATGGAAGGTGAATCGAATGTTGCGGAAAATGAATGATGGAACGGATGGAAAAGTGTAGTCGCCGCAATCAAATCAAAAATCAGCAGACTGATCATTCCCGGCCATCCGACACGTAAATTCATGGACTGCTCATTCAGAACAGCTAAATCCACGGCCAAAGACAGGTAATAAATGATCGCGACGATATATGCGGCTGTTGAAACGACGAAAAGAAGCTGCCCCCAAGGAAGATTCGTCATCTTACGTAAAGCCAATACCACAACCGGAGCCGAAGGAATCACGGACCAGAGCGAGGGGACGTGGGCGAGGCAACATGCGATGCCGCACAGGAAGAAGACAATCACGCCGGAAATCATGAGAATAAGGCCGTCGCGCTTGGAATTCTCCATATGATGCCAGGTCATGTACAGGCAGAGAAGCAGGCCCGTTAGCGCGTTTAGCTGCTCGCCGATGGCGAAGAGCATGCATGATGGCGCGATCGATGCGAGTGCGTCAAGCATGGCTAGTCTTCCATTCTCATGCGGGTGAACGTGTATTCCGCGTATTTTCTGCAGGTGGTGGTCACCGCGGTTTTCGTGATGGGAATGTGCTTGCCGCCTTTCATCACGAATTCATTGTTGCTGATGCCTGACACGTAGTCGAAGTTGACGAGCACTCCTCGCGCGGTGCGGTAGAAGTTGCTGAATACGGTGAGACGATGTTCCACATCGGAGAAGTTGGTGCGGATTTTCGTGCAGGTGCCGTCGGCGAAGGTGAATTCCACATAATGCGCGCTGGAAAGCGCGTAGGCGATAAGGCGACGGTCCATGGTGATGGCGGGATTGCCGAACGCCACCTGCCATGCGGCGTCCGTGCTGCTTTGTGCATTGCCCGTCGATTGATGTTTTTTCAGATGAGTGACCGGTGTTTTCGTGTCGAGCTGCGCTGCGACGCGGTCCATGGTCGCATGGAACGCGTCGTGATTCAGGGGCTTCAACAGATATCCGCTTGCCTGCACCTCGTAGCCGAGCACGGCGAAATCAGTGCTTGACGTGATGAACACGATCGGGCAATCGTCGTTTTGTCTGCGCAGCGTCCGTGCGATATCAAGTCCGGTCGCCGCATGCGTGGCGGTTTCGTCGTCCGACAGATAGCAGTCGAGCAGCAGCAGGTCGTATCGGGCGTCTTTCCAGCTTTCGATGAAGGATTCCGCATCGGCGAAGGTCACGCATTCCACGCCGATATCGCGGGTGCGTTTGAAATATTCCGCGCACATGACGGCCATCAGTTGGCGTTCGGCGGCGTGGTCTTCGACGATGGCGATGCGCATCGTTCACCTCCCATGAAGATTGGCGGGGACCGCTGGACTGAGTGTTGTGTCGCTATCATTCAAGCGTAATGCGAAGCGGGGCCGGCAGGAGGGTGATAGCGTGCGTGTCATGCCAGAATTCGGCGTTTCGTGCCATATCGCACGATTCGTGTTCGTTGCGATTCGTATTCGGGCGGATATGCGAGAAGCCCGCCTTTTTCAGGAAAGCGGGCTTCTCAGTGAGTTTGCGAATGATTGGCGAATGGCTGGATTACGCCGATTCGCCAATGATCACTCGGCCAAGGCCTTGTCCACGACTTCGGTGGCTTCGGCGAGCACCTTATCGAGGGCTTCGGGGGATTCGAAGGACTCGGCGTACACCTTGTAGATGTTCTCGGTGCCGGAAGGACGGGCCGCGAACCAGTTGTTCTCGGTGGTGACCTTCAGGCCGCCGATCTTGGCGTGGTTGCCCGGGGCTTCGGTGAGCTTGGCGGTGATGTCCTCGCCGGCCAGCTGGGTGGCCGCGACGTCGTCGCCGGAAAGCTTGGCGAACTTCTGCTTCTGCTCCAAGGTGGTCGGCGTGTCGACTCGCTTGTACCAGCTTTCGCCAAAGCGATCGACCTGCTCCTGATGCAGCTGGGCCGGGTTCTTGCCGGTCTTGGCGGTGATTTCCGCAGCCAGCAGGTCAGGGATCAGACCATCCTTATCGGTGGTCCACACACGGCCGTCCTTGCGCAGGAAGCTCATGCCGGAGCTCTCTTCGCCGCCGAAGGCGACTTCGCCCTTGAACAGCGGGTCAACGAACCACTTGAAGCCGACCGGAACCTCAACGAGCTTGGCGTCGATGGAAGCGGCCACGCGGTCGATCAGGGAGGAGGACACCAGCGTCTTGCCGATGCCGGCGCCTTCCGGCCAGCCCGGGCGGTTGCCGCCGAACAGGTACTCTACGCACACGGCGATGTAGTGGTTCGGGTTCATCACGCCCCAGTTCGGGCATACGATGCCGTGACGGTCGGCGTCCGGATCGGTGCCGCCGACCAGGTCGTACTTGTCCCAAGCGCCGTTGTTGAGGGAGTCCACAAGACCCTTCATGGCGTACGGGGAGCTCGGATCCATGCGGATCTTGCCATCATGGTCGATGGTCATGAAGCTCCAGGTCGGATCGACCTGCGGGCGCACCACGTCGATGGTCAGGTTGAACTTCTCGTTCATCAGCGGCCAGTAGTTGACGGAAGCGCCGCCGAGCGGGTCGATGCCCAGGCGCACGCCGGAGGAACGGATCACATCGAAGTCGATGACGTTCTCCAGATCGGCGACATAGTGCTCGCGGAAGTCGAAGCGCTCGACCAGGTCGGACTTGACGGCCTGCTCGAACGGAACGCGCTTGATGTTCTTGAAATCGCCGAGCAGCTCGTTGGCACGATCCGCGATGGCGTTGGTGACGTCGGACGGAGCCGGGCCGCCGGTGACCGGGTCATACTTGAAGCCGCCATCGGTCGGCGGGTTGTGCGACGGGGTCACCACGATGCCGTCGGCCAGGCCTTCGCCGGTGAAGCGCTGGGTGCCATCCGCTGCGCGGTTGTGGGTCAGGATGGCCTGGGACACAACCGGGGTCGGGGTGAAGTCGTCGCGGGAATCGATGCGCACGGTCACGCCGTTGGCGACGAGCACTTCGATGGCGGTCTTCCAAGCCGGCTCGGACAGAGCATGAGTGTCGCGGCCGATGTACAGCGGGCCGGTCACGCCGGCCTTCTTGCGGTATTCGGCGATGGCCTGGGTGATGGCGACGATATGGGCCTCGTTGAACGAGGTCTTCAGAGACGATCCGCGGTGGCCGGAGGTGCCGAAGGAGACACGCTGTTCCGGAACGTTGGGGTCGGGGACGACGTCATAGTACTTGCCGATGACCTCGTCGACATTGATCAGATCTGCTGGGGTAGCGGGCATTCCCGCATTGTTTGCAACCATAGTCACTATTCTGCCACGCTTTTGCGTCAGATGTGCGTAATTGTCCCATTATGCGCGATGAATACGTTGTCTGTTTAGTGCATGTTCGGATGTGTGTACATGAATTTTCGAAAATGGCGGATTCTGCGCTTAGCCGAGTTGCGCAATGTCAAACGATGGTGTATAGTTCTATGCTATTCGACTGATGCAGGGTTGCTAGTCAACATAAAGACGCAAGACCTGAGATGTGGCTGAACTATAGCCATATCTCAGGTCTTTTTTTGTTGCCCGAAGCGGTGTTGCTCGGATCGAATCGGTTGTAAGGGAAAGAAAGGAAATCAGGATGGCTGACTCACTCGCATCGCAGATCATCACTGCAATCGGTGGTCCTGAAAACGTTCGCAGTCTGACGCATTGCGCCACTCGACTGCGCTTTGAACTGGTTGACGCATCCAAGGTCGATCAGAATAGTCTCGAGCACATGCAGGGCGTGCTCGGCGCGGTGCCGCAGAGCGGCGACCGCTTCCAGGTGGTCATCGGCGGTGGCGTTGCCACCGTGTACGAAAACATCATGCATCTGCCCGAAATGGCCGGTGTCGGCGGTGCCTCCGCATCCGACGATGGTCAGAAGAGCAATGCCGACGTCAAGGCCGAAGCCCGTTCCAAGGCCCGCGGCAAGGTGGCTTGGCTGGACTCCTTCTTCGAGTATCTCTCCGATTCCTTCCGCCCGATTCTGGGCGTGCTGCTCGGCGCTTCCATCATCATCGCGCTGGTCAACCTGCTTATTTCGCTGAACGTCATTCCGAATGACGAGGTTTCCGCAGGCTGGGTATTCGTGAAAGCCATCTGGAAGGGCGTATTCTACTTCCTGCCGATCATGGTCGCCTACAACGCGTCCAAGAAGCTCAAAGTCGACCCATGGCTGGGTGGTGCCATCATGGCCATGCTCATGACCCCGCAGTTCACCGGCTTGATGGACGCCAAGACCACCACGTGCGTGGAGAACGCCGCTCTGGGCACCAAGTCTTGCATGGCCAACATATTCGGTCTGCCGATGGCATTGAGCGACTATTCCGGCAACGTGTTCGTGCCGCTGCTCATGGCCGCCGTGCTTGCTCTCGTCTACCACGGATTGAAGAGGATCATCCCGGAAAGCGTCCAGCTGGTCTTCGTGCCGTTCTTCTGCATGATCATCGTTGGCGCGCTGACCGCCTTCATCATCGGCCCGATCGGCGTGTGGGTCGGCAACGGCCTCGGCGTCGGCTTGGCCTGGATGAACACCCATGCCCCGTTCATCTTCGCCATCATCATTCCGATGCTGTACCCGTTCCTCGTGCCGCTCGGTTTGCACTGGCCGCTCAACGCCCTGATGCTCATGAACATCCAGACTCTCGGCTACGACTTCATCCAAGGCCCGATGGGCGTGTGGAACTTCGCCTGCTTCGGCGCTACCGCTGGCGTGCTCTTCCTTGCTGTGCGTGACAAGGATAAGGACATGCGCCAGACCGCTTTGGGCGCACTTGCGGCCGGCCTGCTCGGTGGCGTTTCCGAACCGTCTCTGTACGGCATTCACCTGCGTTACAAGCTCATCTACAAGCGCATGCTGGTGGGCTGCGGTCTCGGTGGCGTCGTCATCGCCATCCTCGGTTGGCTCTTCCCGTCCGTCACCGCCGCCGGCCAGACCGTGCATGGCGTGACCACCACCGCTTTCGCATTCACCTCGTTGCTGACCATTCCGGTCTTCAATCAGATGTGGGTGTATGCAGTGTCCATCGCCGTGTCCTTCCTCACCTCCTTCCTTCTGATCATCACCTTCGACTACCGCACTCCGGAACAGAAGGCCGAAGTGCTGGCCCGCGCGGCTGCCAATCAGAAGACCGCTGTCTCGTCGGTCGAAGCCAAGGGAGTCGCTCCGGCTGCTGCCACTGTTACCGCCACCAAGACTGAAGCCCCGGCTGCTGCTGCCACCACCACCGTGGTGAACGCTCCAGTCGCAGGCCATGTGATTTCCCTGGATGAAACCGGCGATCCGGTGTTCGCATCCCGCGCACTAGGCGAAGGCGTCGGCATCCAGCCGGCAGACAGCACCGTCGTCGCGCCGGTATCCGGCGTGCTGCAGACCGTCGCCGAAACCGGTCACGCATTCGGCATCAAAACCGATGATGGCGTGGAAGTGCTCGTGCACGTCGGCATCGACACGGTGAAGATGAACGGCGAAGGCTTCGATGTGAAGGTCAAGGCCAACGAACACGTGAACGCGGGGGACAACCTCGTTGTCGTCGACTTTGATAAGGTTAAGGAAGCTGGATACAGCACCACCACATTGATGACGGTGCTGAACACAGTGGCCTTCGCGTCCGTCACGCCAAAGACCGGCGTCGACGTCAAGGCCGGTGAGTCGGTGATCGACATTCAGCGCTGACCAATCGCATAGTCGGAAGGGGCCGACGTGGACGTTCTTCGCGTATTCAACAATAATGTCGTACTGGCAAAAGACGGCAACAGTGAGGTGATTCTCACCGGTCGAGGTATAGGTTTCCAAGCCAAGCCCGGCCAGCATGTTGACGACGCGAAGATCGTCCGTCGGTTCGTTCCCGCAGATGGCAAGGATCCCGACCATATGGCCCAACAGGTGGCCGGGATTCCGCCCGAAATCATTCGTCTCGTTACGGACGCCATGAACCGCACCGGTCTGAAGGAACAGGCCGACAGACAGCCTGCATTGGTGCTGGCATTATCCGACCATATTTGCGGTGCGATCCGCCGATCGCAAAACAAGCAGACCATCGAATATCCGCTGGAAGCCGAAGTGCGTTCGCTCTACGCGAGCGAATATGCCAAAGGCAAAGCTCTGGTCGATGCCATGAACACGTATCTGGGCGGTGCGCTGCCGGATTGCGAAGCCGTGGCTTTGGCCCTGCACTTGGTCAATGCGGGCTTCTCTACCGGCGATCTTTCCGCCACATACACCATGACCGGCGTCATCCAGCAAATGCTGACGGTCATCGAAGGCTATTACGGCATCACTCTCGACCAGAACAGCGTCAATGTGGCGCGTTTCATCACGCATCTGCGCTATCTTTTCGTGCGCATCCACCAACATGAACAGCTTGATGACGAGCCTGAACCAATCGTGGAATCCATCAAAACCTCATATCCGAAAGCATCGGATTGTGCGAACAAACTTGCGATCATCGTCAAAATGCGATTGAACGTGAGTCTTTCGGAAGCGGAAATCGCCTATCTCACCTTGCATGTCGCACGAGTGACTTCTCATGCGACGGAATCGCATGAGAATGACGATACCAATGCATAATTTGCATAAAATACATAATCATCGTAATAAATAATTTAATAATTACGATAATAGTTACTGATTTACATTGGAAGTATTGGCTTCGGGCGCTTCCGGCACACGCACGCACAACGACTTACGCTCCACACTGAAACGAATATGCTGCGTTTCGGGAAGCATATCGCCATCCACCTGAGCCAACACGGGTTTCTCCAACTTGATTTCCGCGCTGACGCCCTGAATCTGGTCAACCGTGGAATTCGTGGACAGCGGACTCTGCTGGGCCTTGCCGGTGATCGTCTGATGCAGTACATCGCCGAACAGATTCGCCCAACCGATCAAACCGCCGGATGTGTCAATGATCTCGTAATCGAGAATGCCGTCATCGTACACGGCGTCGGGCATGAGCGAAAATACCGGAATCTGGCCGCAATTGCCGGCCATGAACGTGCGGAAGGTCAATCCGTGCGTGGTGTGCGTGCTGCCGTCGGCGCTGGTAATGGTCACATCACCCTTGTACTTCGGGGCGAACAGGTTCTTCACGCCCGACACGAAATAGGCGAGCCAGCTGATGTTCTTCTTCAACTCAGGATCGGTGTCGTCGATCATCACCGCATCAAAGCCGATGCCCGCGATAATAAGGAACGCATGGCCGTGATCGGCGGCTTCATCATCGAGCAGCGTCAGTCGGCCGACATCCACCAAACGCGAACCATGAGATGTGGCGACGGTCAGCGCCGCATCGATATCATCCACAGGAATGCCCATATTGCGGGCAAACAGATTGCCGGTGCCAATAGGGATGATGCCCAGCGCGTGGCCGGTTCCCGAAAGTGCGCTCGCCACCGTGCGCACCGTGCCGTCGCCGCCGACCGCGACCACCACGTCGGCGCCATGCTCCAAGGCTTCCAGCGCGCAGGCGCGACCATCCTTATCAAGCTGCGTTCCGATATATTCAACCTGCGTGAGATGCTTCGCCTCGCAGAACTCCTGAATATGCTGCTTGCGTTGTTCCGCCTGTGGTTTCGAAGGATTGATCACAAACGCGTAATGCACCTGATCATCGTCGCGCTTGTCGAGCTGTTCCGCAAGTTTGCGATGCTTATACGCGCGTACTGCGAAAAAGACGGCCGCGCACACCGCTGCGACCGCAAGAACGACAATCAGAATGATAACAGGCATAGGCATGTCATCTATTGTTCACGGAAGATGCGAAAAAAGCGAATCAAGACTGATTTATTCGACGATTCCTGCACGTTGTATACAAAAATGAGAGGACTGCGGCGGGTGTCGGCTTTCAGCACTAGGCTAGGAGGCATGCTTGATATCCAATTCATTCGTGAACATGCTGACGTTGTTAAGGAATCCCAGCGCAAGCGTGGCGAATCGGTCGAACTGGTCGACGAGGTGCTGCGCTCCGACGAGGTTCGTCGTTCCTCTCTGAAGGAATTCGAGGCTGCCCGTGCGCAGCAGAAGGAAATCGGCAAGAAGGTCGCCGCGGCTCCGGCCGACGAAAAGGCCAAGCTGATTGCCGAAACCAAGGAACTCTCCCAGAAGGTTTCCGAATACAAGGCCGCAGCGGACGCCGCAGCCGAAGAATACACCACCGCCATGTGGAAGCTCTCCAACGTGGTTGAGCCGGAAGCTCCGGAAGGTGGCGAAGACGATTACGTGGTGGTCAAGAAGGTTGGACAGATCCGCGATTTCGCAGCCGAAGGTTTCGAGCCGAAGGATCACCTGACCCTCGGTCGTGGCGTTGCCGGCATCGATATGGAACGTGGCGTGAAGGTCGGCGGTTCCCGCTTCTACTTCCTGCGCGGCCAGGTGGCACGTATGCAGATCGCCATGCTCACCATGGCTGTGGACCAGGCCGAAGAGCACGGCTTCACGCTGGCCATCACCCCGACGCTGGTGCGTCCGGAAGTGATGCGCGGCACTGGCTTCCTCAACTCCCACGCCGACGAAATCTACCGTCTGCGTGAACCTGATGAGCAGTACTTGGTCGGTACTTCCGAAGTGGCGCTCGCCGGTATGCACGAGAACGAGATTCTCGACCTGTCTGACGGTCCGCTGCGTTACTGCGGTTGGAGCTCCTGCTACCGCCGTGAGGCTGGCGCAGCTGGCAAGGATACTTCCGGCATCATCCGCGTGCACCAGTTCGACAAGGTGGAAATGTTCGTTTACACCAAGCAGGAGGACTCCTACAAGGAGCATGAGCACCTGCTGGCCATGGAGCAGGAAATGCTCGGCAAGGTCGAGGTGCCGTACCGCATCATCGATACCGCTGCCGGCGATCTGGGCTCTTCCGCAGCCCGCAAGTTCGACTGCGAGGCTTGGGTGCCGACCCAGGGTCGCTACCGTGAGCTGACCTCCACCTCCAACTGCACCGAATATCAGGCTCGCCGTTTGAACATTCGCGAACGTATGGAAGATGGTGGCACCCGCGCCGTTTCCACGCTGAACGGTACGCTGGCCACCACCCGTTGGCTGGTTGCCATTCTTGAGAACCATCAGCAGAAGGACGGCTCCATCGTCATCCCGCAGGCCATGCGTGCCTACATGGGTGGCAAGGAAGTCATCGAGCCGACCAAGTGGGAAGCCTGATAGAATTTGGGTTCGCCTGGCAGAGTCTGATAGCTTGGGTTGCTCGTGGAGTTTGGTAACTCGGGTTTGTTTATCGGTTCCACTGAGTTGCTGAGCTACTAAACTGCTGAAACGGACTTCTGCAATACGAAATATGGAAGTCTGAGGATGCCTGGCATTTGGCATTTGCCGATTTCTGGCTTTTCTGGCTTATGGGAAGGGACTCGCGGTGAGCGGGTCCCCTCTTTTTTGTTTTCGCCGCGTTCTTTCCTTTGTCCTTGCTCGCTTTCTTCCCCGCGTTCTTTGGGTTGTGCTATATTAGCGTTTCGTGCGTGATGCACATGGGTAGGTGTCTGAGCGGTCTAAAGAGACGGTCTTGAAAACCGTTGAGGTGCAAGCCTCCGCGAGTTCGAATCTCGCCTTACCCGCCTATAAGGCTTACTGAGAGCGCTCTAAGCGCCCGGTAAGCCTTTTTTGTTGCTGCAATCCGGGTAAACTCCACCCAAGTTCGGCTCAGCACCGTCCAAGTCTCAATTCTTCCATCCACTGGAACAATCTTCCCGCTGTTGGCCCTGTGAGCGTCCAGATTCTTCCAGTGGGTGGAGGATTTGGGTCGCTGGGATGGTCTGTGGCGGGGTGATTCTTCCAGTGACTGGGGGATTTTTCCCGCTGGGGGGCTTGTGGGCGTCTGTTTTTCTCCAGTGGGTGGAAGATTTGGGTCGTTGAGAGGCTTGTAAATGTACACTTTCTTCCAGTGACTGGAAGGATTGGGGAGGGATTGTGATGTTGTTCGGTGTACGATCAGGCTGAGTTGTGAGAAAGGCTGCTGTGACTATGCGTGAGAATGGGATGCAAATGAAGGAACGAGCGATGGGAGCTATGGCTGGTCTTGCGTTGGGCGATGCGTTGGGAATGCCTACGCAAAGCATGTCGGACAAGCAGATTCGCCGGTATTACGACGGTCCGATCACGAAACTTATGAATGCCGTGCCGCAGCAGCCGATCGCACCGAATATGAAAGCTGGTGCCGTCACCGACGATACAGAACAGGCTTTCGTACTCGCACGGCGACTTATCGACGATAACGGCTGCATTGATAACACCCGATACGCCCACGATCTGCTGCAATGGGAAGCTGCGATGAAGGCCAAGGGATCGCTTGACCTGCTGGGACCTTCCACCAAAGCAGCGCTGCAAAAACTTACCGAAGGCGTAAGTCTGGAAGAGACCGGCCGATTCGGCACCACCAACGGCGGTGCAATGCGTGCCACGCCGGTGGGCATCGCATTCCGTCCAGGCCAAGCGCTCGCCGACGCCGCCTGGCGATCCTGTGTGGTGACGCATAACACGGTGCAGGGCATTGAAGCGACCACTTTGGTGGCTGCGGCGGTGAGCTTTGCCATTGAAGGAGAACGTGACTTTTTGCACCTCGCGGTGGAATTCGTACGGAAGCTTCCACAGCGTGGCAATTGGTCGGCAAAGGCTTCGGTGCTTGCGCGTGTGCAATATTTCATGAATTGGGCCGAAACTGATGGATGCAGGCTCAATGACAACGAATTCGCTGCTGTGCTGCAACGGAATTGCGGTACCAGCGTGGAATCGAACGAGTCCGTGGCCGCCGCTTTCGCCATTGCGGCGCGCTTTTTTGACGATCCCACGCATGCTTTGTGTTTCGCGGCTTCTATCGGTGGCGACACTGACACCATTGCGGCTATTGCGGGCGCGATGCTGGGGGCGTGGCATGGTATGCAAGGTTTCGACAAAACCATGCTTGATCAGGTGCTTTCACAACTTGCTGAAGATAATCACCTTGATTTGGTCGGCACTGTTACGTCGCTACGCGCGTTACGCGATGATAGTGCGCTTAATGATGTAAATATCGTTTGATCTGCAGGAACCGTAGTTAGCGAAACTATGACGGAAGTGCGAAAGGCATCGCAATGACTGGAAAAGTTATTTCTCTTGGGCAGGTTATTGTCGATCTGACCATGAATGTGGACGCGGTGCCGCGTGCGGGTGAAGATGTGTTCGCCGGCAATGTGCAAACGCAGGTTGGTGCCAGCTTCAACACGCTGTATGCCGTGCGCCGCATGGGCGTTAAGGCGTCTCATGCTGGTGTGATTGGTACGGGGCCGTGGGCTTTGCAGATTCTGCAAACGTTGGAAAATCAGGAAATTCAGCATATCGGCAAGCGGGATGCCGTGCACGATTCGGGATTTTGCGTGGCGTTGACCGACGCGAATGCTGAACGGACGTTCATTTCGACGAGGGGCGCAGAAGCGTACGGCAGTGCCGATGCGTTCGATTCTGTGAATCCAGAAAAGCGGGATGTCGTGCATGTGAGCGGATACACGTTGGTGCATCACACTGCGGACGCGCTGCTTGCTTTTGTGAAAAGAACGACTGAACATCGTGAGTTCACTGCGGTATTCGATCCTTCTCCGATGATCTCGGCAGTTGATGATGACGTTTTCCGTGTGATGCTCGCATATCGTCCGATATGGTCGTGCAATGAACGCGAGGCAACGTTGATTGCGCAACGTTTGGCGGCGCTCGATAGTGGCGATTCTTGCGATTGCAAGGTTTCGCGGGATATGCTGCAAGAGATTGAGAGTGCGAATGTCAATGAGGAGACGGTTGCGTGGCTGTGCGATCGATTGCAATCTCCTGTAATCGTTCGCGTGGGCGCGGATGGTGCGTGGTCGGCGATTCCCGGTGACGAAGTGCTGCGAATTCCAGGTTTTCCAATGAAAGCGGTGGATACCAATGGCGCTGGTGATTGTCACGCGGGTGTGTTGTGCGCCCTGCTGTGCGAAGGCGTGCCGTTGGAGGAGGCTGTACGTTGCGCCAATGCTGCTTCGGCGTTGTCTGTAACGCGATCAGGGCCGGCTACCTGCCCTGATCGAAAGGAGGTTGAGCGGCTCCTAGGAAGGGCGTTCTAAGACTTATGGTACAAATGACTATAAGTGGTTATATCATGTGCACGATTGCGCTGACGCGGCGTGCATGTCGCTTGCCCGCGGCGTTGCTCGGCAGATTCAAGGAGATTAGTTTCACATGAGCAATGAGAAAGGGACCCTCTCCATCGAGGAGCAGGGTATCGACACCATATCCGAAGAGGAGCGTAAGGGCACGCCGGCCAGTCTGTTTTGGCCCTGGTTCGCTGCCAATGTTTCCATGTTCGCCATGTCGTACGGCGCGTGGGCGCTCGGTTTCGGCATTTCGTTCTGGCAGGCCACCGCCATGACCATTATTGGCGTGGTCATCTCGTTCCTGCTGGTCGGCATCATTTCCATCGCGGGCAAACGCGGCAACGCGCCCACCATGGTGCTCACCCGCGCCACGTTCGGCGTGGAAGGTGCCAAAGTGCCAGCGGCTCTGAGCTGGATCGCCACATTAGGCTGGGAGATTTCACTGACCACCACCGCTGTGTTGGCATTATCAAGCACCATCGAAAAACTCGGTTGGGGCTCTGGTGTCGCGCCCAAGATCATCTCCACCATTGTGGTGGTCGGCCTTGTGGTGGTCGCAGGTATTTTCGGATACGACCTGATTATGCGTTGTCAGCAGGTCATCACCATCGTGACCGGTGTGATCACCGTCGGTTTCTTTATCCTCGGCTGGGGACATATTGACTTTTCCGCCATTGACTCGGTTCCGGCGGGATCATTGCCGGCCATGCTCGGCTGCTGCTTCTTCGTGATGACCGGCTTTGGCTTGGGCTGGGTGAATATCGCTGCCGATTACTCGCGCTATCTGCCGCGCAACTCCTCCAATGGCGGCATTGTGTTCTGGACCACATTCGGTGCGTCCATTGCCAATGTGTTCCTGATTTTCTACGGTCTGCTGCTCGCGGTTTCCAATGCCGACATGGCGGAAAACGTTGGAAATGATCCGATTGGAGCCATGGCTTCCATTCTGCCGACCTGGTACTTGATTCCGTACACCATTGTGGCCGTGCTCGGTTTGATGTCCGGCTCCATTATGGACAATTATTCCAACGGGCTTGCGCTGCTGTCGTTCGGTGTGAAGTTGCCGCGTACCGTGGCTGCCGCGCTCACCGCCGCTTTGACTGTGCTTGGCGTGGTCTACGTGACTTTCTTCTCCGACACGTTCATTGGCCCGTTCCAAGGCTTTCTGACCACGCTCGGTGTGCCGATGGCCGTATGGGCCGGCATGTTCGTGGCTGACGTGATCATTCGCAAGAAGGATTACAGCACTGCTGATTTGTATGATCCGAAGGGTCGTTACGGTGCATGGAACGGTAAGTCTTTCGCCATTCTCGTCGTCGGTACCGTGCTTGGTTGGGGATTGGTGGTCAACACTGCCGCCAGCTGGCTGAACTGGCAGGGGTATCTGCTGTTCCTTATCGGTGGCAAAGAAGGTAGTTGGGCTGCCGCCAATCTTGGTGTGATTGTTGCGCTGATTATTGGTCTTGCGGGATCGTTGATTTTCCAGCGTGGCGATATTGCCAAGCAGGAAGCTGATCTGCCGGTTTCGGAAGCATGAGTTGCTTGTTGCGATAATACAAGGAAAGGAAAAGTCATGATTGCGGAAGATGAATGGCTGGTAGTTATCGACAGGCAGCGTGTTTTTGCGGAAAGTGAATGGTCCGCATGGGCTTGCCCGGACGGCTCCTATCACACTACTGATGAAGCGTTCGCACGATTGGCTAAGGCGTTCGGCGATCGTGTGGTCTACACGCGATATGTTGCGCCTGAGCCGCCGCAAAACGCTTGGGTCGATTATTTCAAGGATTGGCCGCAGTTTTTGGTTGCTCCCGACGATCCGATGTACGATCTCACCGCGGATACCGCGGAATTGGCAAAGGGCCATGCAGTGGTCAGCCGCGACACTTTCGGCAAGTGGGGAAGTGAGTTGAGCGAAGCCATCAAGGGCGCCAAGAAGATCACGGTATGTGGTGTTGCCACCGATTGCTGCGTGCTCACCACCGTGCTCGCCGCCGCCGACAGTGGCGTGGCCGTGCGCGTCGCGGCAGACGCCTGCGCCGGCAGTTCTCCGGAAAACCATCAGATGGCATTGAACACCATGGCGTTGTTCACGCCACTGGTTACCGTCACTGATACTGATTCCATCGTAGGATAGGTAAGGACTTTGATTCTGCGGGGTTTGTTGAGTTCTGCTCAGCAAACCCCGTTTTTTTGTATGTCGTGCATATTGCGCCAAAACTTGGATGATGCTCGGCTGGCATCGGTAATGAGCCATTAATCTTGCGGTGCGCTTTTGTAACTGCGGCGTAACAGTGCGGTGGTGATTGTAACGGACGATTCCGGCACAATCGTGGGTATCGACAGTTTCGTGAAGAGGTTTTACTGACGGACATGTCTCTCACAGGAAAAATCCCATGTATGAATCGAGGCCACCATGGCACAGCAGATCACTAGCTTGCTTGACGATCCTACGCAAGCGGTCAGTCTAGACACTTTCAGTGGGCTCACCAAAGGATGCCCCGCACCATTCTGGCTTTTCCAAGGCGTTTGCGCGGCTTGGGGCATCGACCACCAGCGGGCGCAACTCAACCTCATCACCGTATCCGAGAACGCGACGTTCCTGCTGTTGCTGGACGGCGAGCCCCAAGGCGTGGTACGTGTCTCGCAGCCGGGCTATGTGGGAGGTCCCGAGGCGGTGGCGTCGGAAATCAGCTGGTTGAATGCGTTGCATGATATTGAAGGTATCAGCCTGATCAATCCGGTTCCCACCATCCGTGGCACGTTCGTAACGAAAATCACTGATCTGAACGGTGTCGGCTGGACGGTGATCTCCACGAAATATGTGGAAGGAACCGTGCTGGAAGATCTTGAGAATCCTGCACCGTATTACGAGACGATCGGTGAATGGGCTGCGAAATTCCATGAGCAGTCGCGCACGTGGAGCAAACCGTACGGTTTCACCCGCTTCAATTGGGATCTTTCGAACATGGTTGGTCCGGCACCGCGTTGGGGACGTTGGGAAAACGCCAATCTCACCGACGAAGAGAAGCAGCTGTGCGACACCGCGCTGTGGAAGGCCATGGACGTGGTGATGAAAGTGCCGAGAACCAACGAAACTTGGGGGCTTATCCATGCCGACTTGCGCCCGTCGAACGTGATTCGCGGCAATGACGGGAGACTGACCGTCATCGATTTCGACGATGCCGGATACAGCTGGTATCTCTACGATTACGCTTCATCGCTGAGTTTCATCGAACATGAACCGTATGCTCCCGATCTTGCCAAGGCGTGGGTCAAGGGATACCAGCGCGTCGCAGGTTCGTTCACGGATGAGGAACTGCGTATCATGTCCGCGCTTTCCATGATCCGACGCATGCAGATGCTCGGCTGGACCACCAGCCACCGTGAGGATGCCCTGCCCGACGGTCTCGCTGCACAGCAGGCTCCCGGCAGCGTGATGTGCGCAAAAAACTATCTTGAGGATCCGCTCTGGCTGCTGCATTAGGCAAGTTGCATGAAACAAGCGTAATTACGCAGAAACCAGACAATCCAAGAAATCCAATCGTAAGCACGTAAAAATACGCAATTACGAAAATCTCAATTTTTATAACTTAACAACATCTGACCGCAACCAACCAAACGAGGAATCAATGGCATAACTCGCCGAACAATAAGAGAGGAAGGCGATTACAATGACTGCGTCAACTGTTTCGGGACGATCGATAGGCGGCGTGACCTACGTTGAAACCGACAAGGACTATTTCGCAAAACGACAGCTTAAGCGAACCGCGGGAGCGTTCGGTCTATGGGCCATCGGCATTTCCGCGGTGATCTCCGGCGACTTCTCCGGCTGGAACGGAGGCATCGCCCAAGCCGGATGGGGTGGCATGCTGGTGGCCGCCATTGTGGTGTACCTCATGTACGTGCTTATGCTCAACTCCATCAGCGAAATGGCGTCGGCCATGCCGCACACGGGTGGCGCGTATTCCTTCGCGCGTGCCGCCATGGGTCCGTGGGGCGGCTTCTTCACCGGCCTTGCGGAAACCATCGAGTATGTGATGACCGCAGCCACCATCGTCTACTTCTCGTCGGCATACGCTGATGCTATCCTGTCGAACCTGACCGGATATTCGCTTGACGATCATGGCTTGGCTTGGGTTTGGTGGCTTGCCTTGTATGCGATTTTCGTAGTGGTCAATTGGCTGGGCGCCGAAACGTCGTTCCGTTTCGCCGAAGTCGTGTCGATCGCCGCGCTCGCCATCGTCGCACTGTTCGGTATCGGCGCTTTCGCCACTGGTAAGGCCGATTTCTCCACGCTGCTCAATATCACGCCTACCGAAGGCAACTCCGCGTTCCTGCCGTTCGGCCCAGGTGCCATCTTCTACGCCATGCCGTTCGCCATGTGGTTGTTCCTTGGTATTGAGCAGCTGCCTCTGGCTGCAGAGGAAGTGCGTGAGCCGGAAAAGAACATTCCGAAGTCGTCCCGCCTGTGCATTTTCACGCTGGGATTGTCCGCGCTGATCATCGTGTTCCTGAACCCGGCTGTGGTCGGTTCCGAAGCGCTCGCTGGTTCCGATGAGCCGTTGCTGGATGGCTATCGTGCGATTCTGCCGGGCAATCTCGCCGCGGTGCTGTCCGCATTCGCGTTGATCGGTCTGCTCGCTTCCATCCAAGGCATTATGTTCGCGTATGGCCGCAACCTGTATTCACTGTCCCGTGCAGGCTATTATCCGGCGTTCCTGTCGCTGACCGGTAAGAAGAAGACGCCGTACTGGGGTCTGGTCGTCGGCGCGATCATCGGTTTCGCAGCCCTGTTCATCATCGCGTACGGCGGTGATGGCGCCGGTTCGGTGGTGTTGAACATCGCTGTGTGGGGTGCGGTGCTGGCATATCTGCTGCAGATGGTTTCCTATGTGATCCTCAGGAAGAAGATGCCTGATATCAAGCGTCCGTTCACCAGCCCGTTCGGCGTGCCGGGCGCGGTAATCGCAGGTTTGCTTGCATTCTGCATTTTCGTTGCCGTGCTGCTGAACCCGGATTATCGACTGGCCGTCTACGCCATGGTGGTCATCTACGTTCTCGCGACCATCTTCTTCGCGGTTTACGGACGTAAGCACCTGGTGCTTTCTCCGGAAGAAGAGTTCGCCGCTTCCGGCGGAAAGGTCGCATATAAGACTGAAGACTGACTGATTTTCTGCGATTATCGTTTCGTTTTCTTGAAATAAAACGATATTGCCAAGGCCGTGTTCATCTGGGATGCGGCCTTTTTCAATCATCGGAAATATGTAAAAAGGTCAACCAAATAGGTGGAAAACAGCGGAAATGGTTTGTTTCTGCGCTGTATCAGCCACTCAACATTACTGCGTTACCGTGTGGGTAACGCCACAGGAAGCCAACGAAAGAAGGAATCATGGCAACTCGATCGACCATCATGGACACCAATAGCTTCCGTCCGGAAATGGCGGCCGCGCTCGACCCAGAAACACGCAAACTAACCGAAGAGCGTGACGTGCTTGGTCCGGCCTACCGTTTGTTCTACCGCAATCCAGTGCATCTGGTGAAGGGCCGTGGCTCGCATCTTTGGGATGCCGACGGCGAGGAATACTTGGACGTGTACAACAATGTCGCATCCGTCGGCCACTGTCACCCGCGCGTGGTGGATGCACTTACCCAGCAGGCTTCGATGCTCAACACCCACACGCGCTACCTGCATGAGAACATCCTGCATTATGCGGAAGATATCCTCTCCACCATGCCTGACGAACTTGACCGCATCATGTTCCAGTGCACTGGTTCCGAAGCCAACGATCTGGCCATTCGCGTAGCACAGACCTACACTGGCGGCGAAGGCGTGATCGTGACCAGCGAGGCCTACCATGGCAATTCGGCACTCACCTCCAAGCTTTCCCCAGCGCTCGGCACCGCGCAAACGCTTGGCTTGACCATGCGCATGATTCCCACGCCGGACACTTACCGCTTGGTCATTGACGGCAAGCCTGCCGCGGAATGCGCCGCCGAGGAATTCGGCAACTGGATGGCTGGCGAAGTGCGCAAGGCCGTTGCCGATATGGAACGTCATGGCATCAAGTTTGCGGCATTGCTTGCCGACTCCATCTTCTCCTCCGACGGCGTGTACCCCGATCCGGTCGGCTATCTGAAGCCGGTGATCGACACCGTTCATGAACTGGGTGGCGTATGGATCGCCGACGAAGTGCAGCCGGGCTTCACTCGCACCGGCGACGCATTCTGGGGATTCGGACGCCAAGGCATTGTTCCCGATCTGGTCACATCCGGCAAGCCCATGGCCAACGGTCTGCCCACGTCGATGATGGCCGCCCGCCACGAAGTACTTGAACCGTTCGCAGGCTCCATTCCTTACTTCAACACTTTCGGCGGCAACCCGGTATGCATGGCCGCGGCCCAGGCGGTGCTTGACGTGATGCGTGACGAAGACACCATGAGCAACGCCAAGAAGGTCGGCGCAATATTCAAGGATGCCGTCGCGTCGCTTATGCCGGCACACCCCTGCATCGGCGACGTGCGTGGCGCGGGCCTGTACATCGGCTGCGAAATCGTCAAGCCGGGCACCAAGGATCCCGACCAGCAGGCAGCGCTCGATATCCTCGAAACCCTGCGTGACAACCACATCCTCACCTCCGTATGCGGCCGTTACGGCAATATCCTCAAGCTGCGCCCGCCGCTGGTGTTCAGCGAATCCGATGTGGATTGGTTCATGGATGGATTCACGAAGACTCTGGAAACATTGAAGCTGTAAAACGACAGATAACCATAAAGAAAGGGCGCGGATATGGAAGATCATACCGGCATCAGGCGCACGCGAAGCGCTACGAGCGAACTGGTCTACCGTATCCGCGCTCGCATTCGTGAACAGGAGCTTCTTCCCGGAGAGAAACTCGGATCGGAACGGGCGCTCGCCGACAGTCTTGGCGTCAGCCGTTCCGATTTGCGCAATGCGTTGACCGTGTTGGAATCCGATCATGAAATCATCCGCAAAATCGGTCGTGCCGGGGGCATCGTCATATCGGACGGACGTTTGGAACGCAATATCAACACGGTGGAATCATTGCCGACGATCGCGCGAAGACAAGGCATGCGCGTTTCGTCGAAAGTATTGCAGGCGGTGATTGCCCCGGCTTCCGTTTCCGACGTGCGTTTGCTGCGATTGCCGGGCGAGCATCCGATGATCTACGACATTACGCGATTGCGGTATATCGAAAATCGGCCGCTTTCGTTGGAACGGTCGCATTTGCCGGCATATCTGTTTCCTCTGTTCCTTACACGCGATTTGACGACCCCGTTCTACACCATGTTCGAACGTGATTATGGCGTGTATCCGTGCAATGTCGACGAAACATTGGAATCGGTGGTCGGCGACGAGCAGGAGAACGAGCTGCTGCAGATCGAGGCGGGAACTCCGCTGATGCGCATTCACCGGATCGCCTATGCGTCGGATGGATGCCCGTTCGAGCGTGCCACTGACGTGTATATCGCTGATCGCATGCGATTCACCATGCATCATTCCGGCTATGTACGCCTGTCCGCAACGTCTACGCAGAATATGACGAAATAAGCCGGAAGATTCTTCGGTTATACGATGCGGCGGTCGGCGGCCCAGCGGGTGAGTTCGGTGCGGTTTGACAGCTGCAGTTTGCGTAGTACGGAGCTGACGTGCGTTTCCACGGTTTTGATGGAAATAAACAGTTCCGCAGCCACTTCCTTGTACGTGTAGCCGCGCGCGATCAAGCGCATGACTTCCTGCTCACGGTTCGACAAGCGGTCCAGCTCGTCATCGTGGATCGGTCCGCTTGCAGAGCCGCCCATGCCAGCCGGTGAGCCATTTTGGAAAGCGGACAGCACGAATCCCGCCAATTTCGGCGAAAACACGGCATAGCCCTCATGCACTTGCTTGATGGAAGAAATCAAATCATCGCCGGAAATCGTCTTTGTCACATAGCCTTGCGCTCCGGCACGAATCACCGAACCGACATCCTGCGGCGAATCAGACACCGACAGCGCCAGAAACACGGTATTAGGGGAGTATGCGCGCGATTTCACGAGAATCTCGGCACCGCCGCCACCCTCGCCGCCGGGGACATGCACATCAAGCAGCACCACATCCGGCTTCGTCTGCGCGATCATCGCCACCGACCCCTCGACATCGGCCGCTTGCCCGACGATGTCGAAATGCGGCTGCAGCGTTGCGATAACGCCTGCACGGAACATTTCATGATCGTCAACGATGGCGATGCGGATCTGCTGTTCCTGCTCGTTCATTGCTGCTCCTCGAAATGGTTGGTAGGTTGATTGCTGAATTGATTGGTACGTTGATTGTTGGATTGACGGTTATGGTGATTGGGAAAATCGGTTTGTTGTGAGTTGCTTTGCGATTCGTGCGATTGCTGCGCATTCGTGTCGGCGGCTGTGGTTGCGGATGCGGGCATGTCTGCGATTGGCATATGCATGCGCACCTCCGTGCCCCATTGCGGTCTCGATACAATCTCCACTGTACCGCCACGTCGCTTGATTCGTCCGATAATCGATTCACGAATGCCAAGGCGATTCGCGGGGATGGCATTCACGTCGAATCCGTTGCCATGGTCGCGCACGAACACTTCCACCAGTTTGCTGCTTGCTTCGCAGTAGACGGAAATCGGCTCTCCTCCATGCGCTACCGCATTGATAAGCGCCTGTTGCGTGGCGTCAAGCAGCGCATCGGTTTGCGCGCTTGGACGTGCGTCGCCCACCGTCACCACTTCGATTGGCTTGCCATGCGTGTCTTCCACATGTGCGGCGATTTCTTTCAAGCCGGCGTTCACGGAACGGTCAGACGTGGTGCGTTCCTGATACAGCCATTCACGCAATTCGCGTTCCTGCGAACGTGCCAGCGAAAACACCGTCTGCTGATCGTCGGCATGCAACTGAATCAGCGCCAACGTTTGCAGTACGCCATCATGCAGATGCGCGGTCATGTCGGCACGTTCCTCTTCGCGTTCCTTCGATGCGCGTTCCGTACCCAAATCGCGAATCAGCGCCATGATCCATGGCACAATCGCAAGCAATACGCCAATCAGCAGTGCCAAACCGGCGCACAGTATGCGAATCGTGGAAAACGCGTCAAAATGCATGCAGGAACTGACGTACAAAGCGTATGCGGCGAAAATAATCGCAATGCCGCCAAGCATCGTCCATAGTTGACCTTCTTCGGCGTTGAAACGCAACCAAGAGACGCCGATACCGACCAGACCAAGCAGCAGGGGCACAATCAGAGTGCGTTCAACACCGCCTGCGAACATGACGAAACAGATGGAAAGCAGCATCAGACCAGCTAATGCAAGCAAAGCGGGTTTTGGTGCTTTCTTCAGTGTCTGCTCAAGACTTTCGCTGGAAGATTGCGTATCGCCATGCGTTCCGTCGTTGCATGCAGTCGTATCTTCAAAAGATGGTGGTTGCGGGTGCGGACCATCTTGCGGAGCTGTAAAAGATTGATATTCCGGGGAAACGGGATATGTCCCGTACGGCATGTTGCCCCGGGAAAGCGGTGCCTGCCATGGCGAACGTTTGCCGGCAATAATGTACGTCTGCTGTATGGGGTCTCCCACGGGAAGTGCCATCCACAGGAAAATGTAAGCGATGAGCCCTGAACCGAACAGACATGTGGTGGCGAGGAAAAACAGGCGCACCCATAGCACGGCAATGCCCAAATGCATGCTGATCGCCTTGCATACGCCGGCTCCCATGCGTCCGTATGGAGGACGCATCAACGGCAGTTTGGCCGGCTGCGTCGGCAGCGGACGTCCCTCATGCAGGGCTTGATCGCAGCAGTAGCGCATATATACGGCGCTTGCCTGGTCGTATTGGCTTTGCGTATACCACGGTTTTCCTAAGGATTTCATACTTCTATTGTGCCTTGTAAGGGACGCCGTTTCAGGGCATTCATATAGTGTTCAGGGCAGATTCAGGGTGTTCCCCGATACATGTGGCATGCGCGAGTTGCTGTAATGGAACCATGAGCAATGCAAACAATGGTCCGCTGGGCGATCGCGGCAACGCAGGGCCGCAGCCTTCTGCTGGACAGCCGTATCATCGGCAGCCTGCGTACGGTTCGCCGCAACCTTCCCGCGGCGGCCGTTTCTTCGCGTGGATTCGTTCCAGCCAGGTCAAGCGTGGACATGACCGTTGGATTGGCGGCGTGTGCGATGGCATAGCACGTCGTCTTGGTTGGAATACCACGTTGGTTCGTGCGCTTATGGTGGTTGCCACACTGTTTTTCGGCGCGGGTGCCGCGTTCTATGGCCTGGCGTGGTTTGTGCTGCCGGATGAGCGCGACAATCAGATTCTTGCTGAGGATTTGATTAACGGCAAGTGGGATTGGAATTGCATTGGCGCGCTGTTGTGCTGCCTTGTTGCCATCTGTTTGCCGGGGGCAGGATGGTTTGCTTTCGCGTTGGCCGCGTTGGTGCTGTGGCTTCTGCTCAATAGGCAGATTTATGCGCCGAATGTTCCTCCAAATCAGTGGCAGCAGCCCCCGTATGGTCAGGCTCCGTACGGTCAACCGCAATATGGTCAGCCTCAATATGGAAGTCCTTCGTACGGACAGCCGGTGCCTCCTGCATCGCCGTCTCCAGCGCAATCGAATCCTTATACTCAGCCGATGCAGGCGAGCGGCGCATATAACGGGGTGGCCAACACGGCTTCGTCACCGGAATCGCAATCGCCTCAGCCTCAGCGCCCTCAGCCTCAACAGCCTCAGTATCATGCCTACCAACAGCAGGCCAATGGTCCGGCCGCTTTTGCCACGGCCAATGTTCCACCAACATTCACCGCTCCGGTAGCCCCGGTGGCGCAGACGCCTACGCAGCCAAGAAGGGGGCGCCGTAAGCCGGCTGGTCCACTGCTGGTATTGATGATGTTCGGTCTCACGATGATCGCATGCGCACTATGCGTATGGTGCATTATGACGTACGGCGTTCAAGGCGGGCAGCGGGGCACCGAATACACGTTGCAGGCATGCGCGGCATTCGTCGGTGGCATCTGTCTGGTGACGGGAATCGTTATTGTCGCGCTCGGATTCGCGGGCAGAAGAACGGGAGGATTGCATCCTCTGACATGGATATCCATATTCATGTCGTTGGTCATGGTGATGGCTTTGGCAGGTTATTCGCTGTTCAGCCATCGGATTGACACGGGCATTCCCTCATCCTACAAGACGGTCAATGTGTCGGGAATAACCACCATGGGCTCCACCGCCAGTGAAATGAGCAAATACGAGCAGGGCATCGTCGCGCAAGGCAATGATTACGCCACCGACGTGCTGCATATCGACTTAAGCGATTACGCGAAAAACAACGGTCCGCACAAAGTGGATCTTCAGGATGGCACACAGGGCACAACTTCCTGCCCTACCGGAACGTTGAATGTGGTGGCCTCAAGCGCGCAGGTCGTGGTGACTTTGCCGAACAGTTGCTGGTGGACGTTCGGGTCTGACAGCAATTTCTATACCATCACCGATTTCGTCGGCAGTCCGGACGGGCTCACGTTGGATTCCGGCGGGGTCGAGTTCTCGATTCTGAGCAACGATTCCACGAAATCGGTAGTGAAAAAGCGTGCGCTGGGAACTTACGATTGGAGTTGCGGCTCGTACGGAGACGAATCCGGCATCGAGGATTTCGATGATGAGGCCGATACGGAAGATGGCACGGATACCGGCACCGATTCCACTAGGACCGATTCCCCTTTCAAGGACGGGGATGTAGACAAGGCCTACCGCGAAATCTACGACAATCATCAATATTGGCCGTGCTTCACCGGTGATGACAAGGCTCCGGTCATGCCAGCCGGACTGCAGATCAATGACGTGGCAACGGTCGGCGGCAGCGTCGCGGTGCAGTATGCGTCCGACAACACATTGGGCAAAGCGGGAAAGGAGTGACCATGAGTGACGACAAAACCCAGGAAATGCCGGTTATGACGGATGCCGGAGATATGCCTACCGAAACGTTGCATACCGTGGATGCGCAGTCCACGTATGACCAGTCGCAGCACAGTGGGCGTGCAACGCAGGATGATAAGCCGCGCGTGGAATCCGTTCCAGCGCAAAGCGTTCCGACTTATACCGCTTCGGCAGCCGGTGCGAATGGCGGGCATAAGAATCGGCAGATTGGAGACGACATCATCAGACCTTCCGGAAGAAGCGGTTCGACCATCGCGCTCGGCGTGTTCACGTGCTTCATGGGGATGGTGACGTTGCTTTGCGGCATGCATGTGCCAATGAATCTCTGGTGGTGGGCCAGCGATCCGAAACAGTCCTTCGTGTTCCTGCTTGGAGGCATCGGCGTGCTGCTTATCGCCGTCGCCGTGATTTGGGCGATAGTCAGCGCGGTGCGTTCAAACCGATCCAAGAATGAAAACGATGTGGACAGCGACGATCCATTCGACGCTCCCCATAGCTCGGATACCACGGCCTTTTCGACTGATTCGGATAAGTCTCCGCTTTCGGAACGATCGTGAGAATCAGCTGAATAACTCCTGATGTCAGCCGCACCAACGAAATCAAAGCTGACATCGCAAACAAATGCGTGGCCACCCTGGCATGACCAAATCCAACACTTGCTTTTCCATCTTGACGTTGGATTTTGGTCGTACCATGGTGGCCATTTTTATTGTGATTTATGGTGTTTGCTGCAGTTTTCGGTAATTTTCACGGTGTGTTTTCACTGTGTTTTACTGTGCGGCCTCAGCCTGTGCCAAGTCCTCAAATCCAGCCAAACGAACCGTATTGCGAATCGTCTCTTCGGTGAGATTGCGCTGTTCATGCCGCAAACGCTCCACAAAATCGCGGTACAATGCCACAGTGCGGTCGGAATAGGTTCCCAATTCGCCGCGCAGATACGTTTCGAACGACGTGGTCTCTGGCGTATCTTCGACAGTGGTCAGCACGCGCATCGCCTCGCCAAGATGGGGAAAACGCTCACGAAAATCACGCGCCCACGCCACCTGAACTGCTATGATGCCTTCCTGCAAGGCGTTGCGACCCGCGGAAATCCGGGGAATATACGGCGCAATGTTTGCACAATACTCCTGTGGATATGTGGATTGCATCATGCGGCCATACTTTTCCGTCACCAAATTACGTCCAACACGGTCGGCTTCCTGCAAGTCCGACCGGTAGCTGCGCAGCAATTCCTCCGGCCACGTCATGAACTGACTGGCACGCATCTGATGAAACATCGGCCAATTGCCTTGGCAGGACGCGCGGCCGCCCTCATTATTGGTTTGCTGAAACTGATTCCACTCCAGTTTGATAATGGGTTCAACAAGATTTGCTGTATCGTGACCGTCTATTACATCTGAAATTACGTTGCCATTCATATGATTTCGATTCTTGAGTTCGTCTTATTGCTGATCTAGATGTGCGATGCCTGCAATGAAGTTATTGCAATCACAAGCTGTGCAGACAACTTGCATCGGACTTGATATGGTCCTCAACATACGGACGTTGCCATTCCACAAAAGTTTCGTGAGATTCGGTCAATCCCTCCCGCAGCAATTCATCCACAACATCACTGCAGATGCGCTCAACGGTGGCGATAATATGCTCTGCCGCAGGCTTCGCACCCTTGCCGCCCTCACCGAAACCGGCACCGCCGAAACATGCGGCGGAACTCAATCGCAATATGTCTTCCAACTGTTCGCACACGCAGGCAAGCCTTGTTGCCATACGGTGGCTTAGCTTACGCATGGCAGCAAACTGCCATTTGTAATATGGTAGATACCCAACGCTCACCGGCTCATTGATCAGAAACACCAACGAAGCCGTGGCGTTCACGAACTCATGAATGCTTAACATCGCAGCAGCGCCATCGCCACGTTGCAGCATGCGCGGCAGATTGTATTGCCCCGCCTGAGCCATCATGCCCAAACGGCGAGAAATCAAGGAAAGTCGAACATCTTCCGGCATGAACTTAAACCCCTGCCGAGTCTTGGAAAACACCCCCAGCGGATCGGCGAACACCTGACCGTTTGTGGCAGTGGCAAGTGTCGCATCGTCCAAACTCAGCCAAGACGCATAGTCGTTTTGCACCGGAGCCTCACGAAACAGTGTGATCCGCTCGAAGAAATCACCGATACGAAACACGCCATCGCGGCGGAACTCGCCTTGTGCACGCGGCGTAAGTGGCGATTGAGATGCGGCAAGAGCGTTGGAATCAGCCGAACCATGCCCTGCAAAATGCGGCTTGCCTTGCTCATCAACAGTGAAATCGCGACTCAACGCATCGTAATCAGCCTGCAATTGCTCGCCAATCGCATCATAATCCTCATCGGTAAGCCACAGGCAGAAACGCGGTGCAAAATCATGATCGCGAGAAAACTCATCGTCGAAACCGAAACATTCCGAACCATAACCGACCAAACCTGCGGCAATCCGCCCCTGATATGCCGAATATGCGCCGGCAAGCAACGGTTTGCCGAGATCATTCCAGAATGCGCGAGACAAAGCAAGTCCCGAAATATGGTGAGAAATCGCAGGAATCGAAGATGCGCCGGATTCCGTCATATAGTGCGGTTCACTTGATTGCTGAGATTCGATTGATTTCGGTGAATGCTGAGATTCCAAGGATTCTTGCGATTCTTGATATTCTTGCGATTCCCGCGTTTTATGAGATGATGGCATGTGCTTATGCAACGCCTGTTTTGCCACTTCAAGATTGACTGCAGTCGTGTGATAGTAGTCGGTGTTGCGTCCGTAGCACTCCTCAATCACGCTCAACGCATGCTCATAGCCGGAAACCGCATCCTGCAGGCAGCCGGCCATATAGCAGGCCTGCGCATAGCCGGCCAGCGCCGAAGCATAATGCGCACTATGTTCCAAATGCCCGGTACGGTAGATTGTCAACGCTTTCTGGGCGTGCTGTATGGCATCGCTCGCCCAATACCGGTCCATCTGCAGGAGCAGCAATGCAAGATTGGTGTGCGTGGAGGCAACGTCGATGTCAGCGCTCGCATCGGGGGAAGATTGCTCCAACAGGTCCAGCGCCTGTTCCAGCTCGCGCTTCGCCTGATTGAGACGACCGGTTTCGCTGTACAACATGGACATATTGTTATGCAGCGCGGCCAGGCGTCGGTCGGTGGGGGAGAAGGCGGACGTGGCCGCGTCAAGCGCCTGACGGTACAGCTGTTCGGCCTCCTCGTACTGGCCTGCGGCTCGCATGCCCGTGGCCGCGTTGATCAGCGTCGTGGCCCACGCCTGCGGGTCGATTTCCTGAAGATGCAAATGATCCGCAATGCTTAACGATTCGCGGATAATCGGCAGATTGTCGGTATGGCGACCTTGCGAACGGTAAAACCCCATCGTTTCGTTCAACACCGTCAGCAAACCGGCGTCATCATGACTGTGTTCGGCTTCGGTTCGTGCCTTCTGCAGGTACGGTTCAGCCTGTTCAGGAGCCTTATGTGCGTCGAAAATCGCATCAAGACCACGCAAAAATCGTTGTACATCAAATGTTGCGCATCCGTCATCGCAATTATTCATATTCAGATTGACATCACTGTCTGCCATCGCAATCCCTTCATCGGTGACTTCCATCATCTCCCGAACCGCAGACGGCATCGCAGACGGCGAAACAACGAAAGATGGGGAACATGCGATACGTCGTACAAAGAACAACGGGATATCTCATCACAATAATTGTGATGAGATATCCCGTTACATAACAGAAATAATCGAAATAACTGACTGTCGAATGTCAGACATGCACTTCGCGCATACGCTCCGTAGCACCCGTATGCGTTTCGTAACGACGCGAATAGGTGACCAGCATAATCACCGCGATCAAAGCGATCGGAGCACCGGCCAAACCGGTGTAATGGTAGTTCATGGCGGTTGCCGTCAATGCGGCGCCACCAACGATCGAACCGATCGCATTGCCGAAATTGAACGCGATCTGCACGGCCGCGCCCGCAATCAGCTCGCCGCCGCCCTCGCCGGCCTGCACCATCAGCAGCTGCTGTGGAGACGAGTTGAAGAACAGTGCGAAACCAATCAGGAATGTCAGCAGAGCGGTGGTCACATGATTGCCAGGAACAAAGAACACCAGCAACAAGCCAAGCGTGGCAATGGCCTGCGAAAGCCCGGCGGTGGCACCAGGCTTCCACAAATCAGTCAAACGACCGCCCGCAATACCACCGATCACCATGCCGAAACCGGCAAGCACCATTAACAGGGGAACCAGCGAAGAATCCCATCCACCGACCTTCTGCAGCCACGGTGAAACGTAGCTCCACCAGCAGAAAATACCGGAATTACCGCAGAACACCGCCATGAGAATAAACCACGGACCGGCGTGAGTGAGGAAACGGAACTGCCCCTTAATGCCAGCGTCCTTAATCGGCGCGACGAACGGCACCCACGCAATCACCAACATCATCGTCATCAACGCCCAAGCGGCAAGAATCGCAAACGCCAAACGCCACGACAGCATTTCCGAAAGCAATGTGCCCGCAGGCACACCCAACATATTGGCAACCGTCTGACCCGTCACCATCATTGACACGGACTGCGCTTCCTTGCCCTTATCGGCCAACGTCTTGGCGATCAGCGTGGCCGTGCCGAAAAACGCGCCATGCGGCAAGCCCGAAATGAAACGAGCGGCCAACAACATGGGGGAATTGAACGAAACCGCGCTCAACGTGTTGCCGACCAGTGCGATGATCATGAACAGAATAATGAGATTCTTCGGCGGTACCTTACGGCCGAACACCAGAATCAGCGTGCCCGCGCACACGCCGATCGCATATGCGGAAATATAATGGCCTGCCGCAGGAATGCTGACCTGCATGGCGGCGGCTGTCTGAGGCAAAATGCCCATCATCACGAATTCGGCGGCACCAAGAATAAAGGCGCCGGAAGCCAAAGCCAGAATGCTTCTTTTCACAGTCTCTCCTCCATGAATGTGAAGCGTGTTGGTGTGCGCGCTTGTTTACGCGCTTGTGTATTACGTGTTTTTTGATTTTTCAGGTGGTTGCGTCTCGCATATGCTGTTTTGCACCGCTGATGCGCTGGAAATAAAAAAGGCGGAACCGAAGTTCCGCCTTGAGTTGTCGGGCTGGCGGGATTTGAACCCGCGGCCTCTTCGTCCCGAACGAAGCGCGCTACCAAGCTGCGCTACAGCCCGTTTGGCAACAGTTGGAAATATTACACGATTGCTTAGGTAATGCAAATACGGCGTGTCGCGTGTGGTGTAGTGGCTTCTCGGTACACTGTGGGCTTATGAGTGAGACCATCGAATCGCAAGAAAATCAGAATGAAGAGGCTGCCGTTCCCGCTATGACTACGGTGGAGCGCGCCGAAATGCTGCTGCAGCAGGATGCGGCTATCTACGCCAAGATCAATGACGGCGCCACCCTGGATGAGGCCGTCGATCCGGGCAACAAGGAATTCGGCCCGCTGGCGCATCCGGAACAGGTGCAGATGCGTGTGGCCAAGCGTGCCATGATGCTTAAGGACGGCATTCAGCCGTACCCGGTGACCTTGGACGTCACCGCCACCATTGAAGAGGTTCGCGCCAAGTATGACGGCAAGCTTGAAGCCGGAGACGAAACCGAAGACGTGGTCGGCATCGCCGGTCGCGTGCTCTTCCTGCGTAACGCCGGTGGCTTGTGCTTCGTGCAGCTTTCCGCTGGCGATGGCACCAAGATCCAGGGCATGATTTCCAAGAAGGAGATTGGCGCCGATTCCTTGAAGCAGTTCAAGCAGCTGGTTGACTTGGGTGATCACCTGTTCATCAAGGGTCGTGTGATTGCCTCCAAGACCGGCGAACTGTCCGTGTTCGCCACCGAATGGGCCATTGCAGCCAAGGCACTGCAGCCGCTGCCGGCCCTGCACAAGGACCTGAATGAAGATACCCGCACCCGCAAGCCGTACATCGGCATGATCGCCGACGAGAAGATGCGCAACATGGTGCGCAACCGTTCCAAGGCCGTTGCCTCCCTGCGCAAGACCTTCGCCGATCATGACTTCCTCGAGGTTGAAACCCCGATGTTGCAGACCGTGCACGGCGGTGCCGCCGCACGTCCGTTCACCACGCACATGAACGCGTTCGACCTTGACCTGTACCTGCGTATCGCGCCGGAACTGTTCCTCAAGCGCTGCTTGGTCGGCGGCATAGACCGCGTGTTCGAGATCAACCGTGACTTCCGTAACGAAGGCGTTGACGCCACCCATGCTCCGGAATTCACCATGGTTGAGGCCTATCAGGCTTACGGCAACTACGACACCATCGGCGCGCTCGTCAAGCAGCTCGTGCAAGACACCGCCATGGACGTGTTCGGCACCCACAAGGTGACGTTGCTCGACGGTTCCGAATACGATTTCGGCGGCGAATGGAAGACCATCAGCATGTATGATTCCCTTTCCGAAGCGCTCGGCGAGGAAATCGTGCCGAATGGCGGCCCGGACAATCCGGGTACTTCCGTGGAACATCTCGGTGCCATTGCCGACAAGCTCGGTGTGGAACGCGACGATGTGGAGAACCACGGCAAGCTCGTCGAACACCTGTGGGAGCACTTCTACGAAGACAAGCTGTTCGAGCCGACCTTCGTGCGTGACTTCCCGGTCGAAACCTCCCCGCTGGTCAAGGGCCACCGTTCCAAGCCCGGCGTGGTCGAAAAGTGGGATCTGTATGTGCGCGGCTTCGAGCTGGCCACCGGCTACTCCGAATTGAACGATCCGGTTGTGCAGCGTGAACGTTTCGTGGCTCAGGCCAAGGATGCGCTCGCGGGCGACGAAGAAGCCTGCGATATTGATGAGGACTTCCTCGAGGCGCTCGGCGTGGGTATGCCTCCGGCGGGCGGCATGGGCATGGGTATCGACCGACTGCTGATCGCCCTGACCGGCGCCACCATCCGCGAAACCATCACCTTCCCGCTAGTGAAGCCGCTGAATTAAGGCGAAGCACAGTTCGCAATAAACTTGATACGGACTGAAGGGGCTGACGGCCTACTCGGCCGTCAGCCCCTTCTGTTTTTGGCTGGCGGCGGGTCCGCGTGCGAATCAAAAACATGATGAGCGGCCTCCGCCGTCCGAGTAGCCGCCGATTAAGAATGACGATGGTAAATTCGAATCCATATGGCTCACTCAACAATGGGGACGTCAGGAAAACTGGACCGCACATAGAATGGTGTCCATGCAAATATCGACTTGGATTCGTGGCGCTCGCCCTCAAACGCTGCCGCTGGGTCTTGCCCCGGTTCTGGTCGGCGTTGCCGCCAGTTGGCGGTGGGAGGCTTTGGGTGGCCTGCGGTCGTGCCCAGCTTTTCCGGGAAGATTGCTGGAAGAGCATGATGCTGGTGATGTGCTGGGGTATTGTGCGTTTTCTCGGCCGTGGTTTGCGGTCGTTGCGATGTTGTGCGTCGTGGTGGCGGTCGGTCTGCAGATTGCTGTGAATTATCTCAACGATTATGCCGATGGTGTACGCGGCACGGACGCCCGACGAGGCAGTGACGCCGCGGGACCTCGGCGGTTGGTCGCTTCCGGAGTGGATCCCAGTCACGTGTTGCTGGCTGCCGCGGTCGCTGCTTTAGCCGCCTGTGCCGCCGGACTGGTCGCTGTCGTCATAACTGGTCGCTGGTGGCTGATAGCGCTTGGCGCAACCTGTCTGGTGGCGGCCTGGGGATATACCAACGGTCGGCATCCTTACGGATATCGGGGTCTGGGCGAACTTGCGGCATTCGTATTCTTCGGGTTGGTTCCAGCCCTCGGCACGCAGTATGCGCTAAGCGGGTCGATCACCGTGACGGGGGTGGCCGGTTCGGTGATCTGCGGCCTGCTGTCCGTCAGCGTCATGATGGTGAATAACCTGCGCGATCTCGAAGATGACGCCGCGCACGGCAAGCGCACGCTGATGGTGCGCATCGGCAGTGGGAAGGGCAAATGCTGGTGCATGCGTGCGCTGGGATGGGCTGCTGGTCTGACGGTGGTTTTCGCCATGCCATTATCGGTGTATGCCAAACTTCTGGATCTGCTCATAAAGCTGCCTGCGGAGGTGGATCGCGACCGTTCATGCATGGAATATGGCATATGCGGTGACTGGTCGTGGGGAAACGCCGATTGGATGAGCCTTGCGGCGTTCGTATCCATCGCAGGGTGTGTGGCGATTGCTACTCGTGCCGTCGCGGCCGTCCGGCATGACCAGTGGCGTCGGGCGTTGCCATTGTGCTCGATGACCTCGTTGGTCGCAGCCGGCGCGTTCGTGCTCAATGCCTGTCAGGCCGGTTTCATGGCGTAGCTGCATCCTGCATTTACGATTTCGTCATTGAGCACCGGCGATTGCCTGATGATGCAAACGGCATGCAACAGAATGAAAATTGTTGCATGAACGTAACCAAATAATCGTCATCGACGGTTGTGTTGGGCGTGCTAGGCGGTAGACTGGCAGGTATGACTTACAAACTAGTACTGCTCCGTCACGGACAGAGCGCATGGAATAAAACCAATCAGTTCACCGGCTGGGTCGACGTCCCGCTGACCGAGCAGGGTGTCGAGGAAGCCAAGAACGGCGGCCGCCTGCTCAAGGAGAAGAACGTCCTTCCGGATATCGTTTTCACCTCGATGCTGCGTCGTGCCATCAACACCGCCAACGTGGCTCTGGATGAGGCAGATCGTCTGTGGATTCCGGTCAAGCGCAGCTGGCGTCTGAACGAGCGTCACTACGGCGCTCTGCAGGGCAAGAACAAGACCGAGATCCGTCAGGAGTACGGTGACGAGAAGTTCATGCTGTGGCGCCGTTCCTACGCCACTCCGCCGCCGGAGATCGATCCGAACGACGAGTATGCGCAGAACAACGATCCGCGCTACACCGGCGATCCGGTTCCGGAAGCCGAATGCCTGGCCGATGTGGTCAAGCGCGTTGAGCCGTACTTCAAGTCCGACATCGAGCCGGAGCTGAAGGCTGGCAAGACCGTTCTGATCGCCGCTCACGGCAACTCCCTGCGCGCCATCGTGAAGATGCTTGACAACCTCTCCGAAGAGGAGATCGCCAAGGTCAACATTCCGACCGCGATGCCGCTGCTGTACGAGCTGGACGAGAACTTCAAGCCGATCAAGCCGCGTGGCGAGTATCTGGATCCGGAAGCCGCCGCTGCTGGTGCCGCCGCTGTCGCCGCCCAGGGCCAGAAGTGAGTTTGTTGCGATTGATACGCAGGTAATCGCGTTCAATCGTACGGAACGTATATGAAAAGGTGGAAATCCACAGTATGTGGGTTTCCACCTTTTTGCGTCCGGTATCTTTGTTGGGTTATTACGTCCGTCTGCCGGATGGAATACGGAACATGAGATGTGCGGCAGACGGACGTCAATCGCAATCGGCTCAGATCACGCCGTATTCCTTAAGTAACATCGGAATATCGGTGGAATCGAGCTTCTTCAGAATCTGTTTCAACACGGTCTTTTCAATGGGGTTGAGTTTCATGTCGGTAATCGGCTTGCCGTCACGCAGCATCACTGTGGCGTTGAGCAGGTTGCGTACGTCGTAGACCGAACCCCACACTTCCGGCACGCCACGGTCCACATCGCACAGCGTGTACACCGCTTCCATGCCGGTGCGCATCGAATACTCGGTGGTGAAGATCGTGTCGCGCGGGGTTTCGGCGAACTGGCCGAGGAATGCGAAATTCACGGCACCATCAGGCACCACATCAGGGCGGTCGCCGGCGGAACGAGGCATGAAGAACGCGTCGATGTATGGCATCATCACCGGCACGGTGTTCGCATGGTTCGTGGCGAGTTCCTTGATCTTGTCGGTCGGCACGCCCATATGGTAGAGCCATTCCTCGCAGATTTCCTCGCCAGTGCATTCCTGCATCGGCTTCTTCACATAGTTGCCGGGCTTGTCGGGGAACAGACCATACACCCATACGCTCAGCTGGTCTTTCGACTGGTCGCGGAACTGCTGTTGACGGTTCAACGTCCAGCTCATCAGCCAGTTGGAATCCTCAACGGTTACGATGCCGCCGGTCACCACATGGCCGGTGAACGGGTCACGCTTACAGATCTTCTGAATATACGGCGGAATTTCCATGTCAAGCGTGGTCACGGTGGCGCTCATCCACTTCGAATGCTCCGGATCGCCGCAGAACACGTCCGGGTGACCGAAACTCGGGTCTTGCTTGGCAATGCGACGCCACATGTCCCAGCCGCCGCCGGGCTTGATTTCCGGAGCCCATGCGGCCGCTTCGGTTTGCGAGCCCATGGTCGAGTTTTCCACGCAGCCACCATTGGTGATGAACACCAAGTCGTTTTCGCCCAAATCAATGCTTCGCGCGGTGCCATCCGCTTCGGTCAGGTCGATGCGCGTAGCCATTTTCTTGGTTGGCGAACTGTACGGATTGCGTACGAACACGCCGGATTCAGCCTGCTTCTTCAAAATCGTGTCTTGACCGGTGCCGGTATGCGAACGTACCGGTCCCATGCCTCCGCCAATCTTGAAATCGACATTCTCCACTTTCGCGTTGTAGTGGAACTGCACGCCGAATCCTTCCAAATACTTGATCATCGGCAGAATCATCGACTCATACTGGTTGTAACGGGTGAAACGCAACGCACTGAAGTCCGGCAATCCGCCAATATGATGAATATATCGACGGATATACAGCTTCATTTCCAACGCACTATGCCAATTTTCGAAAGCGAACATGGTGCGCCAGTACATCCAGAAATTCGAATTGAAAACCTCATCGTCGAAATAATCAGAAATTTTCTTGCCGTACAGTTCCTCATTCGGCGTGAAGAACAATTGCATGATCTCCATCGAGGCTTTGTCTGACAGATTGAATTTGCCGTTCGTGCCTGCGTCAACGCCGCGCGCTTTTGTGGAGCGGCAGAGTGAGAAGTTGGGATCTTCCTTGTTCAGCCAGTAATACTCGTCAAGTACGGAAACGCCTTCCGTTTCGATGGATGGAATGGAACGGAACATGTCCCACATCACTTCGAAATGGTTGTCCATTTCACGGCCGCCGCGCATCACATAGCCAACGCCGGGAATATTTGCGCCATCGCAGGCGCCTCCCGGAACCGCGTCCTTTTCGAATACGTGAATGTGGCTGCCCGGCATTTGCGCGTCTCGCACCAGGTAACAGGCTGCGGTGAGTGCGGCCAAGCCGGTGCCGATGATGTACGCGTTCTTGCTGTCCATGCCTTCGGGTTTCTTCGGTCGGGCGAATGCTTCGTAATTGCCGTTGGAATAATACATGACTGCCTCCTTTGGATGTCACTGCACATATTGTGCCGCGACATTGCGTAAAAGTATATGGGCAAAAAATAGACAGATTGTTTAATTTTTCTTACGGCTTGACGAAAGTGAAATAATGCGGGAGATAGTGCTTGACGATTCGTGCTGAAAGATTGCAAAAACAAAACAAGAAGGCGGCTTCAGTGGGGAACGGAAGCCGCCTTCTCAAAAAGAAGATGAAAAAGAAAATCGCAAGAAAAAAATCAGGCGATGTCGGTGTCTTCGTCGCGGGTCGGCTCCTTGGACGGGTCGAAACCGGAGACGATGTACACCACGCGGCGAGCCGCGGACACGGCGTGATCGCCAAGACGCTCCATGAAGCGGCCGATCAGCACCACGTCGATGAGCTGCTGGTTGGTGCCGGACCAATCCGCGGACTGAGCCAGTTCAAAGGTCTTCTTGTGCAGTTCGTCGAGCTTGTCGTCGTTGATGATGATCTGTTCGGCGGTCTTGGTGTCGCGGTCAGACAGCATGGCCACGGTCTGGTCGGCGACGTCGTTCAGGAACGCCTGCATTTCGGCGAACAGCGGTTGGGCTTCGGCCGGCAGCGGGGAAGCCGGGTAGGTGCGGCGGGCGGCTTCGGCGATGTGACGGGCCAGATCGCCCATGCGTTCGAAGGTGGTGGCCAAACGCATGGTGGAAACAACCACGCGCAGATCGGTAGCAACCGGGTTCTGCTTGGCCAGCAGCTTCACGCACTGGTCGACAACGCTGGCTTCGAGGGCATCGATTTCGATGTCGCCGTCGATAACGGCCTGGGCGGCTTCAAGATTCTGGTTCAGCAGCGCGTCGCCGGCACCGTTGATCGCCTTGCGCACGCCTTTGACCATGTGGTCGAGATCATCGGCAACAGCCTTGAGCTCCTCGTTGAAAATAACGCGCATGTGACTTGCCTTTCAATGCTTCATATATATCTGGGTTCGATATAACCTCTCACAAGTCTATTAGACAAACGCCATATTCGTAACCACTGCTTGTGTTGTTCCGTCAAAGTTCACCAACGCGTTCACCTTGTGTTCACGAACGAGCGGTGGTGTCGCGAGTTGGGGAGCCTCAAGAGTGTGCAACAATGAAACCATGGTTGAATCTTTGGGTTCGTGGTGGCGTTCGCTGACGCACCGCAACGACGATGATGAGCATGATGCCGATGATGACACATTGGATGATGCCACCAACGCGTTGCTTTCCATGCTGCCGTTGGCATCCGTCGTAGTTGACGAGCATGACGAAGTGATTCGCGCGCACCCGTCGGCGTATGCGCTTGGCGTGGTGCGCGATGATGCCATCGCGGAAGAGACCGTGCTTCGCGCAGTGCATGAGGTGCGTTCCTGTGGCGGCAACAAACAATTTGATTTGACCACCACCACCCAATATGTCGCCCCGCAAGTGCCGAAGGCAGGCAAACCAACCACACGTGAAATCGCGCGCCAGGCACTGATAGGGCAGTCAAACCCCAATACTTCCGGCGCAACCGTTTCCCGACCCAACTGGCTGAAAATCATCGTCGGCAAACTCAATGAGAATCTCATGGTTGTGCTCATCAGCGATGTGAGCGAAAGCGTACGATTCTCGCAGGTGCGCGATTCGTTCATCACCAACGTTTCCGAACAATTGCTTGAGCCGACGCAATCATTGGAACAGCTGGCGGACATTGTGGAACGGGGCGGTGCCAGCCAACAGGACGTCGAACGCAACGCCACGCAGCTGCGTCAATCCTGTTCCCGTCTTGAGCATATGATTTCCGATCTGCTGCTGCTGATCAAAGCGCAGGAGCCAATCCTGCCGACCGCCGACAATCGCATCAACGTGATGGAACAGGTACAAGCCGTGGTGCAGGCGCATCTCGATATGGCTGCGCAACGCGGCATCACCATCGAGACCGGCGGTGACGAATCGCTATGCATCAATGGCGAAGCCGATCAGATTCAGGCGGCGCTCGCAAAATTGATTGAAAACGCGATTACGTATTCAAAAGACGGTTCTACGGTGAATGTCGTCGCCAAAGCCAATGAGGAGCATACGGAAGCGGTAATCAGTGTTCTCGATCGAGGCAACGGCATCGCCATCGGCGAACAGAACCGTATTTTTGAACGGTTCTATCGCGGCAGCAATCAGAATGAGCATTCCGGTGACGGCATTGGCTTGGGACTTGCGATTGTCAAGCATGTTGCGTTGACCCACCATGGTTCCGCGTCGGTGTGGAGCAGCCCGGGGCAGGGAAGCACGTTCGCCTTGGTGCTGCCGTTGGGCGGGGAATGATGTAAGACATTCGGCAGATGTTGCAAATATCTCAAATGGAGATAATGCGATGCCCGTCTCGCTTTCGATAAGGCAAGACGGGCATCATATTTTTTGAGGATTTTTCGGGGGTATATTGCCGATTACTCGCCAAGACGGCGATAATCCCAACGGTCGAAATGCTCCCAAACCAGCATGAGCACGCCGATGACCGTACCCGCTTCGCAGACGGTTTGCGCGCGTTCCGCGTCGATGCCGAATGCGATAAGTACGATGCAGACCACCAAAGCGATGGCCCATAGCGCGGTGCCAAACATGAATACCTTGCGTAGGTCGACGCGCACCGGTTTCGGCGAAGGTTTCCTCACGCTGGGATCAATAATCGGAGCAATCTTCATATCGCCACACCTTACCTTGCATCAGAGATGTTCCACCACGTAGTCGATACAGCGGGTGAGCGCATCCACATCGCTGGGTTCCACGGACGGGAACACGCCGATGCGAAGCTGGTTTCGGCCGAGCTTACGGTATCCGTTGGTGTCCACAATGCCGTTTTCGCGCAATGCCGCCACCACTTGGGATGCATTGATGCCATCGTTGATATCGATGGTGACCACGGCGTTGGAGCGCGCGTTCCTGTCGTTTACGAACGGGGAGGCGTAATCGGACTTCTCCGCCCACTGGTACAGCAGGGACGCAGACCTTGCGCAGCGGGCCGAAGCCCAGGCGAGCCCACCGTTGTCGTTGAGCCAACGAACCTGGTTTTCCAGCATGATCAGCGTTGCCACTGCCGGCGTGTTGAGCGTCTGATCCTTGCGGGAATTCTCGATGGCCGAAGTCAGGGAAAGGAACGGAGGAATCCAGCGGCGTGCGCCCGGAAGATCCACGCTTTTGGCGATGCCGTAGGCGCGTTCGATTGCAGCGGGGGAGAGTACGGCAATCCATAGTCCGCCATCGGATCCGAAAGCTTTTTGCGGCGAGAAATAGTAGGCGTCGGTCTGGCTGATGTCGACCGGCAGCGCGCCGGCGCCACTGGTGGCGTCGATCAGCGTGAGCGCACCCTGCTCCTTGGTGCCTGCGATGCGTTTGATCGGTGCGGCAACGCCGGTGGAAGTCTCATTGTGGGCCCAGCAATAAGTGTCCACGTATTCCGTGAGCTCAGGCAGGCGATATGTTCCCGGCTCTCCTGCGAAAATCTCCGGCTCCTCAAGGAACGGTGCGGATTGCGCTGACTTGGCGAACTTCGAGCTGAATGAGCCGTACGTGCCGAATGCGGCCTTGCGGGTGATCAGCGAGGCGCAGGCGATATCCCAGAACGCGCTGGCTCCGCCGTTGCCCAGCACCACTTCGTAGCCATCGGGAATCTGGAAGAATTCGGACAGTCCTTCGCGGATTGAGCCGACCACCTGCTTGATGGGGGTCTGTCGATGGGAGGTTCCCAGAAGATTACGGGCTCCCTTATCGAGCGCTTGGATTTGCTCCGGGCGGATTTTGGTCGGCCCTGAGCCGAAACGTCCGTCTTCCGGAAGCACGTTGGAAGGAATGGTCACAGTGTTCGTCATGACAACCTAGGGTAGTCAGATGGTCGGATTGTGCGTGGTGATGACCGCTTTTCGGAACCATGACGTGGCGATGATGACTGCGATATCCCGGTGTCGGTGTAGCCTGAGCTTCCGTGACGGTTCTGTAACCACGCGGTCATAAGCCTGCTGTGGTTGAAGTAATCCGCAAGGAGTGTTGATATATGAGGCATGCGGCGCATAAAGCTGCCAAGGTTTCGAATGAGCGTTTCAGCGTTGCCAAGGCGCTGTTCACCTCGAGCCGCGGTTCCCACACCGCCAAGGCCGTTCGTATGGTCCAGCTGGCAAATGGTGGGGGTGCCGTTGTAGGTCTTGAGCCTGCGGTTGCCGAAAAGCTGAATGAAGTGGCTCCGATGAGCCGCCGCGCCATGCGTGAAGCCGCTCGTGCGGCCGGTCGTCGCTCCGCATTCATGGCTTCCGCATCGCTGGCTGCGTTGGTTGGCACCGCGGCCACTGCCATGGCGGTCGGCCAGCAGAATGCGTCTGAAATGACTTTTACCGACAATGCCACCACTACCACGCAGATGAAGCGTGTCTCCGACAATGCGGCATCCCGTTCCGAGTCCCGTAGCGGTCTTGACGCTCTGGCCTCCACCAGCAACAGTGGTGATTGGCAGCTTGGTGAAACCAGTTCCTCCATGGATGCGAATCTTCTGTCAAAGTCCATTGCCGACAATCCCAATGTCGCCGTCCTCATGGATCAGGACGCCGGTCTTCTTCCTTCGGGCTTCAATCCGAACCACGCCACCGGTGATACCGGCAATGACTACCCATACGGTCAGTGCACATGGTGGGCGTATACCCGTCGTGCACAGCTTGGCCTGCCTGCCGGAAGCCATTTTGGCAATGCGCGGAGTTGGGGTGATTCCGCTCGCGCTCTCGGCTATTGGGTTGATAACACGGCACGCCACGTTGGCGATATCGTGGTATTCGCTCCAGGTCAACAGGGTGCGGACGGCTATTACGGGCATGTCGCGATTGTCGAAGAAGTGAATGCCGACGGTTCGATTAAGATTTCGGAATCCAATGTCAAGGGTCTTGGCGTGATTTCCGATCGTACGTTCACTGCGCAGGAAGCTTCGCAGATGACATATATTCATTACTGATTTCGCTGTTTTTCGTTAATATGCGCTTGCCGTCCTGTTTTTGGGGCATAGTGTGATCGCGTCGGCGTGTCGCATGATATGACACTGTTCTGGTTGTCTTGCTGCTTGTTGCAGGGGAACGTTTATGGTAGCTTCAAACACGATGAATATTGCTAAACGTTTCACGAGTATCTTCGCCGTTGTTGCTGTGTCTGCTTCGTTGGGTGCGGCGGTTCCAGCCGCAAGCGCAGGCGGTGCTATGGCTGATACCACGGTAACCGCTACACGTTCTTTCCCGAAGACCACCGCGGCCAAGCGTGATTTTCTCGCCGAGCACACATCCACGGATGTTGAGTCCAACGCCGATTGGGGTGGCATCGAAAGTTTGGATGTTCCCCAGACCGAGTCTCAGGCAGAAAAGGACCGAAAGACTCAGGAGCAGGCTGAGGCTGAAGCTCAGGCTCAAGCACAGGCGGCTCAGGCTCAGACACAGACGCAGGCTGAAGCTCAGACTGCCAGCCGTTCTTCCGAACGTGCCGACATCAGCAGCGTTCCTACGGCTCCTGCGAGTGCCACTGGTCAGGCATTGGCCGACTATGCTCTGCAGTTCCAAGGCTATCCGTATGTGTCTGGAGGCAATACTCCGTCCGGCTGGGATTGCTCTGGTTTCGTGCAGTGGGTGTTCGCCCAGTTCGGTGTAAGCCTGCCGCATTATTCTGGCGCCCAGATGAGCGTTGGAACGGCTGTAGGAAGCATTGCCGAAGCAGCTCCAGGGGATATCATCGTCAATACTCAGCATGCCGCGATCTATATTGGCAACGGCATGGTGATCAACGCGCTGAATCCGGCTCAGGGAACGCAGGTTACTTCGCTGGCCGTGTTCTCAGGTGGCTATGCGATTCGTCGTGTGCTCTGAGCGAACATACGGTTTGATTTTTTAAGGCGTATCCTTTCGGGGATGCGCCTTTTTGTATGGAAAAGATCGAGTCGTTGCTGACAAAACCGCATGTCGCGCGGTATGGTGGAGCTTAGAGGCAATGCATGGTGGCGTTGCCGAGGTGATTCAAGGAGGTCGTCCCATGATTAATGACAAGGCAATCCTCGTTGGTGTTGATGGATCCCACGCCAGCTACAAGGCTACGTGGTGGGCTGCGAATTATGCGAAGCATGCGGGATTGACGTTGCAAATTGTATGTGCGTACTCGTTGCCGAGCTATGCCGCTGTCTCCTTTGACGCGACGTACACCGCCATGGGAGATGACAATGCGGCCCACAGCGACGCTCAGGAGATTCTGTCGAAGGCCAAGGCCATCGCCGATGAGCAGGGCGTTGAGGCGACGACCCTCATCGTCACGGGCGATCCGGCGTCCGTGTTCGTGGAACTGTCTCGAAACTACAATCTCATCGTCATCGGCAATCGTGGCAAGGGCGGCTTGGCGGAACGTCTGCTGGGTACCACCAGCTCCAGTCTGCCGGCATATGCGTACTGCCCGATCGTGGTGGTGCCGTACACCGATGATGATGGCAATCTGATGCATTTGAACAACACCATCACCAAGGTGGCCGTCGGCTCCGACGAATCCAAGTGGGGTTTGAAGGCCCTTGAGATCGCTGCTGATTTCGCCGCCGCATGGGATGCCGAGCTTGACGTCATCTCCGCGGTGCCGAATATGAAGGGTTCCGACGATGAAGGCGTGATGGCTTCGTTCAAGGATGATCTTGAAGTGCGTATCAAGCCGCTTGAGGAAGCCCATCCGGATTTGAAGATCAACAAGCAGATTGTGCCTGGCCCGGCGGTTGGCGCGCTGACCAAGGCCAGCTATGATCACGATGTCGTCGTGGTCGGTTCCCGTGGTCGTGGCGGCTTCACTGGTCTGCTGCTCGGCTCCACCAGCCAGGGCTTGCTGCAGCACGCGGTCGGCCCGGTGTATGTGGTGCCTCGTAAGTATGTCGAGGCTGCGGAAACCCGTCTTGACACGGTTCCGAGTTCGCCGGCCGAGGTCAAGCCGAAGGCACTCGACGATATCAAGGGTGTCGAAGAGGTGCCGGTCGCCAAGGCCGAGCCGGAAGTGGTCGAAGCCATCGAAACCAAGATCGACCCGGAACGTCAGTAAAATCAATAAATATATATGAAAATGGCGATTGCAGCGCTGTGGAAAGCGTCGCAATCGCCATTTATTTTTAAAAAATCTTTTACAAAGAAAACGTCAGTGCTTGATGGTGACGTTCATACGGACCGGAGTTTTCTCCACGTACGTATGCTTCACCGTGCAGCCCTTGTCAATATGACGGGTGACACGTTCCTTGAATTTCTCGGCATCCTCGTCGCTCAGGCCGGCGTCGGAAGCGTCGATGACCACCTGCTCGTCGAAACCGATATAAGCGTCGTTGTCGGCGTCATAGGTGCCATCCACAACGATTTTCGCACCCTTGCCCTCGCCCAAGGTATGTTCGACGGCGAACTGGCTCGACAGTGCGGCACAGCCGGCCAAAGCGATTTTCATCAGGTCGCCAGGCGTGAACTGGCCGCGGCCTTTGCCGAACTTGATATGCGCGCCATCCTCGCTGAACGCATCCCAAGAACCGTCTTTGTTACGCTCGACCCACAGTCTCTTGCCCATGGTGAACTCCTCATCGTCTTGCCGGGAGCGCCATTCGCTCCTCGCTTACATACCTAATGTAATCCATCGATGTCCATTCACCGTGAAGTATTCCGAAAAGCGCAGGAAACATCAACGCGCGGGCGGTATATGCTTGACCTGCGATTCTGTGCTGTTAAGCTTGCAAGCATGGCTTTGACACCTGAACAACTTGCAGATATTCGTACTCGCATTCCGGCACGCCCGGAAACCGGCATTCCCATGCCATATGAGGATTTGGTGCGTCGTATCCTGACGGAGGGCACGTTGAAGTCCGATCGCACGGGCACGGGCACCATCAGTCTGTTCGGCCAGCAGATGCGATTCGACCTGAGCGAGTATTTTCCGCTGCTCACGACGAAGACGGTGTTTTTCAAGGGACTTGCCTATGAGCTGCTGTGGTTCCTGAAAGGTTCCACGAACGTGCGTTGGCTGCAGGAGCGCAATGTGCATATTTGGGACGAATGGGCCGATGAGAACGGCGATTTGGGTCCCGTATACGGCGCGCAGTGGCGTAGCTGGCCGGCGCCCACGCCCGATGATCCGAACCGTACCATCGATCAGATCAGCAATGTGCTTGATCTTGTCGAGAATCACCCGGATTCTCGTCGTATGGTCGTGTCCGCTTGGAATCCTGCCGAAGTGGAGAATATGGCGTTGCCGCCATGCCACGCGCTCTTCCAGTTCTACGTGGCGGATGGCAAACTTTCGTGCCAGCTATATCAGCGTTCCTGCGACATGTTCCTCGGCGTACCGTTCAATATCGCATCCTATTCGCTGTTGACGTTGATGATCGCTCAGCAGGCGGGACTGCAGCCGGGGGAGTTCGTGTGGACGGGTGGCGACTGCCACGTGTACGACAATCACATCGACCAGGTGTTGGAGCAGTTGAGCCGCGATCCATACCCGTATCCGCAGATCCGTATTAACAAAGCCGATTCGCTGTTCGATTACGATTACAGTGATTTTGAAATCGTCGGCTACCAGCACCATCCAACCATCAAGGCGCCGGTGGCGGTCTGAGAGTCGTCGCCAGACGTTAGACTACTGACCCTAGTTCGACTGCAAGGAGTGAGTGAAATGGAGCATGACAGTAGCCGCAGTGGCTATCACGAACCCGAGCCCGGACTTGCCGGGCTTGAGGACGAGGAGGATTGGGGCGATGATTTCCCCAAGACGTTCTCGGTGAATCTGATTTGGGCGCAGGCCTGTGACAAGGAAGGTCATGACGGCGCCATCGGATTCGAGGGTGGCATGCCATGGCATCTGCCCGAGGATATGAGGCGTTTCAAGGAGCTTACCGTCTCGCATCCGGTCATTATGGGGCGTAAGACGTGGGAGTCCCTGAGCCCGAAGTATCGTCCGCTGCCGAATCGCGACAATATCGTGGTTTCGCGTGATCCGGCTTACACTGCGCCGGGAGCGACCGTGGTCGACAGTCTGGATGATGCGCTTGATCTGGCACGACAGGAAGCCATTCCGGATGACGGTCTTGACCGCAGCGAAATCTGGATTATCGGTGGCGGTCAGCTGTTCCGCGAGGCCATGCCATTTGCGGACAAGGCGTATGTGACGCAGATCAGCATGCATGCCGATGCCGATACCTACGCGCCCGACGTGAAGTCGCTGGTGGAATCCGGCGCTTGGAAGGTGCTTGAAGAGGGCGTGTGGCAGAACACGCGGAAGGGTTCCGGAGATATCGCCGGATTCCGTTTCATGACGTATGCGAAGAATCGCGAGGAGTAACCGTATGTATACCGTGATGACCGTGTGTACCGGCAATATCTGCCGTTCTCCCATGGCCGAAATCATTCTGCGCACTGAATTCGAGCGTCGTGGCCTTGCCGACAAGGTCAACGTCGAGTCCAGTGGCGTGAGCGACGAAGAGTATGGCAATCCGATCGATCGTCGTGCCGTCAAGGTGCTCCGTGAGCGTGGATATGAGCTGCCGGCACATCATTTCGCCCATCGCATCACCCGCGATGAGATCGAGCGTACCGACCTGTTTCTGCCGATGACCGCTTCGCATATGCGTGCGCTACTGCGTCAGCTGCCGCAGGCCAAGCGTGAGAACGTGCATATGTACCGTAGTTTCGATCCGAATCTTGCCAAGCCTGTCGCAGGCTACGAAAGTGAGATTGATTTGGTCGATCCTTGGTATGGCGGCGCCCGCGAATTCGAAGTGGCGATTGACCAGATTGAGGAAGTGGCCCCGTTCATCGTTGATTGGGTTGAGCGGCAGCTCTGACGATTGCATACGATTTTTCCGTCGAAAAGCCCGGTTCGCAAGAGCCGGGCTTTCTTGTATCCGTATGATTTCAATGATTTCGAAAGATCTTAAGAAATCGCAAGAGATTGCAAAAGTAATATTGCGCAATTGATGTAAATCAGAGAAAAATAGAAATGAAAAATAAAAAAAGCGACCCCGGCCGGACTTGAACCGGTGACCTCCGCCGTGACAGGGCGGCGCTCTAACCAACTGAGCTACGGGGCCGTTGTTTCAGCCTTGCGACTGGCAACAGATAGATATATTACGGCAAAGTCGCTATCGTGCAAATTTCGGCGTGTCATCGATGAATATTCGTATGAATTGCTGAAAGAAAGTATTTGCTTAAACTGCGGCAGTAGTAGGGAAGAAAAGCAACGGCCGGTCGCATATGAGGGGAAAACTTCTCATATGCGACCGGCCGTTACCGTTGCGGTGCCGTGTTGTCGCTCACGACACTACGAATTGCTGGTGGAATCAGTCGGTCTGTTTCCAGGTCTCGACGTCGATGTGGTGTTCCGGATTGGCCTGCCATGCATCCCAAGCGGACTTCACGATGTCTTCGACGTTGTACTGTGCGTGCCAGCCCATCTCTTCGTTGATGCGCTTCGGGGAGCCGATCAGGTGCGGCGGATCGCCTGCGCGACGGGCCATGACGGTCTCTTCGAACGGCAGGCCGGTGACCTTCTTGACCTCATCGACGATCTGACGCACGGAGGTGCCTTCGCCGGTGCCGACGTTGAAGGCGTCGTACTTGCGTTCATCGCGGTCCAGATACTTCAGGGCGGCGATGTGGGCGTCGGCCAGATCGGAGACGTGGATGTAGTCGCGCACGCAGGTGCCATCCGGAGTCGGGTAGTCGTCGCCGAAGATCGCAGGGGCCTTGCCCTTCTTCAGACGGTCGAACAGCATCGGGATGAGGTTCAGGATTGCCGGATCCTCAAGCTCGACCGGGCCGCAGCCGGCCACGTTGAAATAGCGCAGGCCGCAGAAGCGAATGCCGTACGGCTCTTCGCAGGCGCGTGCCATCCACTCGCCGAACAGCTTGGTCTGGCCGTACGGGTTGATCGGCAGCATCGGAACGACGTCTTCCGGAACCACGTCGACCGGCGGAACGCCGTAGGTGGCTGCGGAAGAGGAGAAGACGAGCTTCTTGGCGCCGGAGTCGCGCATGCCGATGAGCACGTTGAGCATGCCGTTGATGTTCTGCTGGTAGTACCACAGCGGCTTTTCAACGGATTCGCCGACCTGCTTGCGGGCTGCGAAGTGGATGACGGAATCGACGCCTTCGGCCTTCATGATTTCGGCGAGGCGTTCGCCGGCACCCGGTGCGGCGATATCCATGCCGTACAGGCGGGAGCCTTCGATGCGGGTTGGCTTGCCGTAGCTCAGATCGTCAACGACGACGACCTGTTCGCCGGCCTGATGAAGAGCGTGGACGACGTGAGCGCCGATGTAGCCGCACCCACCAGTGACGAGAACTGTCATGTTCTGTCCTTTCCTCCAAAATGAGCGATAAAGCGCTTTGTTCGAAAAACAAACGTCCAACGAACGTTGTTCACTTTTGCTCTAGTTTGTTACCTTTTGAACAATTTGAGTATAACACATGAACAGGAACGCACATAATCGACCCTTTCCTGCGTTTCCTCTATAAATTAGGGTATGCAAGAAGATGTGAACACGCCGACTGAAAATCAAGTTAACGGCGAAAACGAACAAAACATGTCAAAAACGCAAGATGAACAACGGGCTGATGCTGGCCAGCGTCCTGCTTTGTATGGGCGCAAGGTGTTGTCCTTCGTGCGTCGTTCCGCCAGGCTCGACGCACGCTTGCAGCGTGCATGGGATGCCTATGCAGATACGTATCTGCTGAAAATCAACGCGGGCGAGGGGTCGCTTGATGTGCGAGGCGATCTGGTGTTCGATCGGGCGTATATCGCGGATGTGTGGGGCGATGTCAATCCTCTGATTGTGGAAATCGGTACCGGCCAGGGGGAAAACGTTGTTGCGGCCGCTGCTGAACACCCCGATATGAACTTCCTGGCGCTTGAGGTCTATGATCCGGGCGTGGCGCATACCATGCTGCTCGCAGGCAAGCAGGGCCTGACCAATCTGCGCATCGCGCAGGTCAACGCTCCTGAGCTCTTCAAAGCCGCGGCGGATGGATCGATCGCTGAAGTATGGACCTTCTTCCCTGATCCGTGGCCCAAGATGCGCCACCACAAGCGTCGTATCGTGCAGCCGGAGCTTGCCGGCGAGATTCATCGCACGTTGCGGGATGGGGGAGTGTGGCGTATCGCCACCGACATCGAAGACTATGCATTGCATGTGCATGAGGTGATGGATGGTCTTGAAGGATTCCATAATGACGGCATGCTTACGGTGAGTTTGCCGGTCGAGCATGTTGGCAAGGGAAATGCCGACGAAGCGGCCGGTCTGCGACACGCCGATTTCACCGAATCCGAGCGTTTTTCCGGACGAATTCTCACGAATTTTGAGAAAAAAGGACTTGCTGCCGGTCGTGTGATTCATGACTTCACCTATCGCTGCGTATAGTGCCGGTTGGTCTGTTGTTGAAGTGCTGAAATGGCTTGATTTCAACGATTTTCAGCACTTTGGCAACGGGTTGATGGCGATTTTGCGACGCTGCGACACGCCGAGATTTGCATGTTCTGAGGATTCGCGTATAGTTAAGCGAGTTGTCACGCGGAAACGCTGAAAGCGCCCCCTTCGTCTAACGGTTAGGACACCAGACTTTCAATCTGACAACGAGAGTTCGACTCTCTCAGGGGGTACTTACCTTGGTAACAAGGTGGCAATGGCCCCGTAGCTCAGTTGGTTAGAGCGCCGCCCTGTCACGGCGGAGGTCACCGGTTCAAGTCCGGCCGGGGTCGCTCGAACAGGTTCCTGTTCATGGCTCTGTAGCTCAGTTGGTAGAGCGAACGACTGAAAATCGTTAGGTCAGCGGATCGATGCCGCTCGGAGCCACCATGGCTTTGAAACCTCGGAAACATCCGAGGTTTTTTTGTTTTTGCCCACACGTATGACGATTGCGGCCGTATGTCTAGCGCCAAGCCACTGATGCCGGCTGTTGGTTGAATACGCGCTCGCATTGCGGGTAAGCCCCTAAAATGGTCGACGCAAGTCATGTTGACTTGCGAGTTACTGAGAAATGACTAAGAAAACCTCCGTTAGAGGGGGAGTCTGTCTGCTGTTTGGCTACACTGGAACACCGTAAGGCAGTAACAATGGGGGTTTGTGGGCAGAGTTATGCCGTAACCCCGTTAAGGGAGTATTCGCTGGGGTGGCGGCATGGAAGTGCTTCTGGTCGGCAACACCGACTTCATTACCAAGCAGTGGATTCAGCATTCCTTTCCCCGAGACCATGTGGTGATAGCGGAACGAGAAGGCACCGTAGACGGCAATGACCGTCTCAGAATCGTCAACATGTCTGACGCCAACACCCTTGCCGAAACTCTTACCACATACGAATTCGATCGCATCGTATTCTTTTCCGAAGGCCTCACCCCGCGAAGTGAGCGTGACGGCGATCTCGGATATCTTCGCAGATTGCTGCACGCCATACGTAACAGATCCACGCAAATGCTGATGGTATGCGGACCGGAATCCGAATTCACCTATCCGGAAAACGCCGACGTACGTGATACCAGCAAAAGTCTGATGTCTCGAGCGTCGGAAGAACTCTGCCTGTATTACGCGCGCACCTACCGTCTGGAAGCGAAAATCATTCGCTGTCCATACTTGTATGCACCCGAGCGCAATGGAGCAACCGCATATTTCGGCAGACTGTTCGAACAGGCATCGGCAGGGTCGATCTCATTCTGCGAACGCAAACAGCAACAGACATGCTTTCTCTGCGCCGACGATCTTGCCGAACTGATCTACCGCATGTTCGACGATTGGACCGCCGAAAGCGAAATCTTCCATGTGCCCAACGTGTTCGACTTCACATACGGTGATTTGGCTGATGCGATCAGCGCGGCATTTCCCGGATTATCGGTGACTTTTGGCGAAGACAGACCCCAACATTACCCAGCAGACGATCATGTGCTGCGATTGCGCTATGGCTGGTCGCCGCGATATTCGCTCAAACAGGATCTTCCCCCTGTGCTTCAGCGCTGGAAAGAAGCGCGTGCTCAGGAACAATCCAAGAAGCACCCGGTCTGGGATTTTCTACGCAACCATTCAAAACCATGGATCGCAATCGAAATCTTCATCGTGTTCATATTGGAAGAACTGCTTCGCACCGCGGTACAAGGCAACAGCCAGTTGGGAACCGTGGATTTGCGCCTGTTTTTCGTGGTGATCGTCGGCACGATGCACGGACTGAACGCAGGCGTGTTCGCGGCCGTGCTCGCATGTGTCGGCATGGCGTTGTCGTATGCATCGAAGGGCGCTTCACTCGCTCCGCTGTTTTACGACACGTCGAACTGGCTTGCGTTTGTGGTGTATTTCGTTGCCGGCGCAGTATGCGGGTATGTGCAGCTGCGTAATCGCGAAAACCTGCGATTCATGCGTGACGAAAACAGTTTGCTGCGTGAACGACTTGCGTTCCTGCGTGACCTGTACCACGATGTGCTCGATGATCGTCGTATGCTGCGCGGGCAGATTATCGGCAGGCGTGACAGTTTCGGCAAAATGTATGCGATGACACGTGAATTGGACGAAGTGCAGCCGCAAAAGCTGTATCACACGACCATTCGCATTATGCAAGACACATTGGGCGGCGATAGTTTCGGTGTTTACCGCATTGACAGCGGCGGTCGATTCGCGCGTTTGATGGCTGCGAGTCCGCAAACCGAATCCCTGTTCAGCAAGTCGGCGCTGCTTGAGAATTATGCCAACATTATTACAGCTTTGGATCATGGTGGATTGTGGGTGAACCGCAATCTCGAACCGGACCTTCCGATGTATGCGGCAGGCGTGCATGCCGATGGCAAGCTGGCCGTGGTGATTGTGCTTGCCAAAGCGCAGCCCGACCAAATGAATCTGTACTTCCAGAACCTGTTCACCATCATGTGCGGCTTGGTGGAATCCGCGATGGTGCGTGCGTTCGACTATGAGAATGTGGCGCGTCAGGCGATGCTGGTGCCGGGCACCGAATTCCTGAACACTCGGGCGTTTCTACCCAAAGTGCTTGCCGCCAACGAACTCAAGCACGACCATATGGGCGATCACCTGCTGCTGCGTGTGGATGATGCTTGGCAAGACAATGGCAGCCGTCTCATGGGGGCCATTCGTCAGACGGACGAGGCGGGTGTACTGCAAGACGGCAACGTGTATGTGTTGATGAACCAGGCCGGCAAGCATGAGCTGCCTATCATCAACAAGCGTTTGGCCCAAGCTGGATTGCATGTGACACGCGTTTCCGGGCAAGAGGAAGACGCGCTGCTGGATGAGGCTTCGGAACAAGTGGCCGCCGAATCGCACGAAGGCGGCACGGCATGAACACAACGGTAGTGACGATGCTGCTTATCGTCATACATGTGCTGGTATGCGTGCTGACGTGCGTATTGTCTCGTTTTGGCGTGCTTCGTGTGGAAGGGCGTCTGCTTCCTTTTATGCTGTTGGTGCCGCTGTGGGGGCCGTTATGCGTGCTCTTGCTGCATGTGCGTACGCTGATTCGTGCGGGCGAGCATACGGCTCCAGATCTCGAACAGATGCGCGTGGACGATGAGGAACGTCGAAGCATTCTCGTTGAGGAACGTACCGATTTCGTCAATACCGTGCCGCTGGAAGAGGCGTTGATCGTCAACGATTCGAGTCAGCGTCGCAGTCTGGTGATGTCCATTCTCAACGACAATCCCAGCCATTATATCGATGTGCTGTCGCAGGCCCGACTGAATGAGGATGTGGAGGTCGTGCATTACGCGGCTACCGCCTTGGCACAGATCAGTGCCAAGGAAGATCTTGCATTGCAGCGCTGCCGCAACGATTATCTGCAGCATCGAAATTCCGAAACGATGTTGGAACGCTATTGCGATGCGCTGGAACGATATATCAATTCCGGTATTGCGCAAGGATACGCATTGCAGTTGCAGAAGCAGCGATATGCCGAAGTATTGCAGGAACGACTTCGCCAACATGGCGATTATTACGTTGCGTGCCGTCTTGCGCAAATGCAAATCGATCTTGGACTCTTTGATGATGCCGCGCACACCATTGACGGCGCTATGGAACAGTGGCCGGATCAAGGCGATGTATGGCTGATGCGTCTACGACTCGATGCCGCACGCAATGATGGCGATGCGTTGCGCCACACTGTTCAGCAGATCGAAAGCAAGCATATTTATCTCGGTGGCCAAGGAAGACGTGTGCTGCGGTTCTGGACCGGAACCAAGGAGGCTGAACGCGCATGATCAGAGGATTCCTGTCAGACGTGTTGGCCAAGTGGAAACGATTCCGCTGGCAAGGTTTGGTCAAAGTGTGGGCCGTGTTCATGGCCATCGCATTGGTGTTGCTGGTGGAAAGCTTGGGCGTGCATTACGGTGTCACGCGGTTCGACATCACGTATTTGGATCGAAACAAAGCCATTCCTGCAGCCAATGCCATCGCTGGCGAAAAAGCTACGAATCTGTTGGTGGTCGACAGTTCGCAGGAGGGCGTCAGCGATGCCGAAGCCATGCTCGACCAGATTCTGCTTGATATGAAAGTCCCCACCACTACGGTTGACGTGGCTGACGAAAACGCTGAATTTCCAGCGTTGACTCACTACAGCACCATAGTGGTGGCCATGCCTAATCTCGACCGTCTGGGCGAGCATGTGCTGCAAATCATGCAATGGGCCAAAAAAGGCGGAGGAGTCATGTTTGCCATGACTCCCGAAAAAACCGGCTATTTGGATGTGATCGGCCCGCAGATCGGCATTGAATCGTCCGCATACGAATATGTGCTGACTAAGGGCATTACACCCTCCAAGGATTTCATGTTGGGCGGCGGCCAGACATACACGTTCAGCGATCCGTTTGAATCGTCGCTGAGTGTCGCATTGCATGATCGCGCACAGGTCAAGGCCGTCAGCAGTAATGGGCGCACACCGTTGATTTGGAGCACGTTCGTGAATTCAGGTTCGGCGGTGGTGTGCAATATCGGTATTTACGGCAAGGTGCTTCGAGGATTTTACGCTTCGGCGTTCAGCCTGCTCGGTTCTGCCACGGCCTATCCGGTGATCAACAGCGCGGCGTTCTACTTGGATGATTTTCCCTCTCCGGTACCGTCAGGCAATGGCAAATACATCAAACGTGACTACAACATGAGTATTGCTGAATTCTATTCTCAAGTATGGTGGCCGGATTTGGTGCGTCTTGCGGAACGGTACGGTATTCGTTTCACCGGTGTGATGATTGAGAATTACGGCGATGACACCAAGGATGATCCGGTACGGCAGACGGACGGCGCACAATTCGAGTATTACGGAGGATTGCTGCTGCGGCAAAACGGCGAAATCGGATATCACGGGTACAACCATCAGCCGTTGGTGTTGCCGAATACGGATTACGGTAAGGAATACGCGTATGTGCAGTGGCCGAATCGCAAAGCCATCGTCGATTCGTTGAACGAACTGATCGCATTCCAGAAAGACGTATTGCCTGCCGCAACATCGTCGGTATACGTGCCGCCGTCGAATATCCTCTCCCAAGAAGGACGGAAGATCATAGGCGAGGATGTGTCGCAGATTCGCGCCATCGCCAGTACGTATATGCCTTCCGACAGTTCCTTGACGTACGTGCAGGAGTTCGGTGTTGCGGCCGATGGCGTGGTGGAGGCTCCACGTATCGTGTCCGGCGGCATGGTGGGTGACATGTACATGCGTCTTGCCGCGGTTTCCGAACTGAACATGCACTATGTGAGCACGCACTTCATGCATCCCGACGATTTGCTTGATGAAGATCGTGGAGCGAAAGAAGGATGGAAGAAGTACTACCAGGGATTGGAAAACTATCTTGACTGGCTGGAATCGTCGGCACCGTCCATTCGTATGCGGACAGGCACGGAATGTGCCGCAGCCATCCAACGTTTTTCGGGATTGACCGTTTCGATGGAAACGTCCGACGATAGTTGGGATCTGAAACTTGGCAACCTCACCGATCAAGGGTGGCTCATGTTCCGTGCCAACAATGGCACGCCTGGCAGGGTTCGTGGCGGAAGCCTCACCAAGCTGACCGGCAACTTGTATCTGCTCAAAGCCACGAACGCCACGGTTCATATCGAACGCAAGACTGGGGGAGAGGCATGAGAATCTGCCTGGTTTTGGAAGGATGCTACCCGTATGTGCATGGTGGCGTGTCCACGTGGATGCACAGTTATATCGAAGCGATGAAAGAGCACGAGTTCGTATTGTGGGTGATCGGCGCCAAAGCCGAAGACCGCGGCAAATTCGTATATGACCTGCCCGACAATGTGGTGGAAGTGCATGAGGTGTTCCTCGACGACGCCTTGCGTCTGAGCGGTGAACGCGCGCAAGTGTCGTTCACCGAAGAGGAATTGCGGTCATTGCGCGAACTGGTGAATCTTGGCAGCCCGGATTGGGATGTGCTGTTCAACCTGTTCCACACCAGAGGCGTGCATCCGCTGTCGTTCCTGCAAAGCCGTGAATTCATCGACTTGTTTACGCAAATCTGCATGGAAGAATATCCGTATGTGGCCTATGCCGACGCTTTCCATACCGTGCGCTCCATGTTGCTGCCGGTGTTGTACTTGATGGGCTGCGAAGTGCCGGAAGCGCAGATCTACCATGCGATTTCCACTGGATATGGCGGATTGTTGGCTTGTTTGGGGGGGGTATCAACCATGCGCCGGTATTGCTTACGGAACATGGCATTTATACGCGTGAATGCGAAGAGGAAATCATTTCCGCCGAATGGGTGTCGCCAGCGTTCCGGCCGCGTTGGATCCGCTTCTTCTACATGCTTTCGGAACAGATCTACCATCGTGCGTGGCGCATCACCAGCTTGTTCGGTCGTGCCCGTCTTATCCAAATTGGCATGGGTGCGCCCGCCGATGCCTGCCAAGTGATTCCCAATGGCATTCAATACGAACGTTTCTGCGATATTCCCCTGAAGCCCGACGACGGTTGGGTTGATATCGGCGCGGTGGTGCGCATGGCGCCCATCAAAGATGTGAAAACCCTGATTCACGCGTTCCATGAGCTTTCCTCTCGCGTTGACAATGTGCGCTTGCATATTCTCGGCGGTGTTGACGATCAGGAGTATGCCGACGAATGCTATGAGCTTGTGGAACAGTTGGGTGTGCGCAATCTTGAGTTCACCGGCCGTGTGAACGTGGTCGAATACATGCGCAAGCTTGATTTCACCGTGTTGACCAGCATTTCCGAAGGCCAGCCGCTGTCGGTGCTGGAATCGTTCGCAGCCGCACGCCCCTGCGTGACCACTGACGTCGGCTGCTGCCGTGAGCTTTTGGAAGGCGAGGAAGGCGACGATTTCGGCACGGCAGGCTTCTACGTGCCCCCGATGTACCGCGAGGGCCTGAGCCGAGCCATGGAACGCATGTGTTCCAGTCGCACGCTGCGTGAGACCATGGGGCAGATTGGCCGTAACCGTGTGAACGCCTATTACCGGCATGAGCGCATGCTTGACGATTATCGCAAGCTGTATAGCGATACCGCGGATCAGTTCGGATTGAATCAGTTCGGATTGGAGCGCTGATATGGCCGGTATTGGATTTGAACTGAAGAAACTGTTCCACCGTAGAGGCTTGATGGCGATGCTGCGAGCCTACGGCTATGCCGGCGTGATTTGCGCTGGTCCGATGCTGTTGGGTGTACTCCTGCAGTTCGGCGTGCTGATCGTGAGCAGCTGGTGGCAGGTGGGCCGCCCCGACCGCGATCTGCTCGTATGCATGATCACCTACACGCTGCTTGCCTCGTTGGTGTTGACGAGTTTTCTGTCGATGCCGGTCACCCGTTTTCTGGCGGATATGTTGTTTGATCACGATGAGAAGATGATTCTGCCGTCGTTCTGGGGTTCTACTGGCATCATGCTGGTGGTGGGCGCGGTGTTGTACACGGTTTTCCTGCTGTTTTCCGGTGCCACGTTGATGCAGGGCGCGTTGTGTTTGTGGCTGTTTCTTGAAATGATCGTCAACTGGAATGCGATGAGCTATTTGACGGCCATCAAGGATTACAAAAGCATTCTGTATTCTTTCGTGGCTGCGGTGTTGGTGGCGTTCGTTACGTCATGCGTGTTGCTTGCGTTGGCCTGCCCTCCTGTGGAGTCGCTGTTGTTCGCAGTGGTGCTTGGCTATGGTGTGATGCTGGTGTGGGATGTGCTCTTGTTGCATCGTTATTTTCCGCAAAGTCGTAAGCATCCGTGGCTGTTTTTGCAGTGGGTCGATCAGTTTCTGCCGTTGGCGTTGACCGGATTGCTGACCACCATCGGCCTGTTCGCCCATTTGGTGATCACATGGTGCGGTCCGCTCGGCATCAAGGTGAAGGGCCTGTTTTATGGCGCGCCATATTACGATGTGCCCGCCATGCTGGCGTTTTTGACGATTCTGATCACCACGGTGAATTTTGTGGTGTCGGTGGAGGTCAATTTCTACCCAACATATCGGTCGTATTACAGTCTGTTGAATGATGGAGGCACGGTCAAAGACATTACCGTTGCCGAAAACGAAATGTTGGCTGTGCTCAATCGAGAATTGCATTACACGGCGTTGAAGCAATTGTTGGTGACCGCTGCCGTGATTTCATTGGAAAAAACAGTGCTGAACGCGCTTCCTTTAGGATTCAGCGATGTGATGCACGGATATTTCCGTGTGCTCTGCGTGGGGTATGCCCTTTATGCGGTCGGCAACACCGTGATGCTGATTCTGCTGTATTTTACCGATTATTCCGGTGCATTGACGGCGTCGGCATTGTTTGCGGGTTCGACGGTTGTGTTCACAGTAATCGGACAGTTCTTCACTACGTCGCTGTTCGGTTTCGGTTTTCTGATGGGGGCATCGCTGTTCGCCATATATGCGACATTCCGGCTCGCCTCATACACCGACAATCTGCCATACCGAGTGCTGGGGCAGCAGCCGATTGTGGCGCAAACGAAACGTGGACGTTTCACCGAACTGGGCATACTGCTTGAACATGGCGAACAGCGGGTCGACCAATCATTGCATCGCTCAGGGCATGCACGGTCTTCTGACAAGGCGAATATTGCAGAAACGGATGTCATAATCGGGAGGAATCGTAAATCATGACATGGTGGAACCGACGCAACACAAAAGCCATTACCATGCTTGTCAAGCAAATAGCGGCATTGACGGCAATGCTGACGGTGCTTTCCTGCGCCGGATGTGCGACTTCGTCACCCAACGATAATGAACAATCGCAATCATCGGATTCGTCACAGACGCATGAGCAAGTCAAGAAAAGCGCTGAACAAAGCATCGACGGCGCACACTTGCGCGACAACGAATCGTTATACAAGGTGTATGACGACAGCGGTGTCGAAACCATGTATTTGACGGTATCGCGCGGTAATTCGTCGGAAGGCACCGACCATAGCTGGAGCGAAATCAACCAGTATTCCGTTGATGACTATGCGGCCATGGGCGTTGACCGCTACAAGGTCAATGGTTTGCTGCAGGTCGGCGACGAACAAGGACCGGTTTCCGGGGAGCTTGGTTTTGGTGAAAGCGCGCCGAACGCCACCGTGCAGATACGTGGCCAGTCATCGAGTAAAAACGAGCAGAAGAACTACAAGATCGAGTTGAAAAGCGGCAAAGGCAAGTGGCGTGGGCAGCGTACCATCGCATTGAACAAGCATATGGGCGAAGGTCTGCGTTTCCGTAACAAAATGGCGTACGATCTCATCAAAGGCATCGACCAGATGATGGGACTGCGCACGCAATTCGTGCACTTGTACGTGAAAGACGAGACCAGCGGATCGGATTCCTTCGACGATTACGGTCTGTACACGCAAGTCGAACAGCTCAACAAAACCGCATTGCAGGTGCACGGACTCGATAAAAACGGCCAGCTGTACAAAGTCAATTATTTCGAATTCTATCGAGACGAAGACGTGATCAAACTCGCCGATGATCCTGACTACGATCAAGCGAAATTCGAAGAAAAACTGGAAATCAAAGGCGACAACGACCATACCAAACTGATCGCCATGCTGAACGATCTCAATGATTATTCAGTGCCGATGGGCGAAATCCTCGGCAAATATTTCGATACCGAAAATCTCGCATATTGGATGGCATTCCAATTGCTGACCGGCAATATCGATACGCAAAGCCGCAATATGTACCTGTATAGTCCCACGAATTCGGATACGTTTTACCTGCTCGACTGGGATAACGATGGTATGCTCATGCGCAAGGAATACGAGATCAGGCAACGTTCCGAGGGCCAAAGCTGGGAGAACGGTGTCAGCAACTATTGGGGCAACATACTGTTCCGACGTTGTCTGCAAACCAAGTCGTTCCGAACCGCGCTCGGCAAGGCCGTGAAAGACGAATACAAGTATATGAGCGCCGATCGCATCAATTCCATGGTGCGGCGGTACCGTTCCATCGTTGAACCATACGTACGGAAGATGCCCGACTCCATGCATGAGCCTCTGACGTCAAGCCAATACGACACGGTGGCAAACCAATTGCATAGCGAAATCGAACAGAACTACCAGACGTACCGAACCGGGTTCAATAAGCCCATGCCGTTCTATATCGGCAAGCCGACTCCTACCAACGGCAAGCTCAAACTCAGCTGGGATGTCTCCTATGATTTCAACGATGAGGATCTGCGCTATAGCGTTACCGTGGCCAAGGATTACGAAGGCAAAGACGTGGTGTTCACACAGAGCGACCTCGTATTGCCGGAAGCCGTGATGGATATGCCTGGTGAAGGCCAGTACTTCATCAAGGTGAGCGTGCGCAATGCATCAGGCGAGACGCAGGACGCGTTTGACTATTACGTCACCGACGGCAACAAGATCTACGGCACCAAGTGTTTCTATGTGAAAGCCGACGGCAGCATTGTGGAGGATGCCAATGTGCAGTGATGGTGGCAATCGCGGAACGTCGCTGCTGCAACGTATCAAACATCGCGTCGGCGAGGAATTATCCGTTCCACCGCGCACAGCCAAGGAACGGTTCCGTCATGAGCTCAAATATCTGATCTCATACGCGCAAAAAGCCGACTTGAACGTGCGTATGGCGCCGCTGCTTGGCCTCGACAAGCATGTGAAAAACGGCGGCTATATGATTCGCAGCCTGTATTTCGACGATTATTGGAACACCGCATATCAGGAAAAAGTCGACGGTGTGCTGCTGCGTAGGAAATACCGTATTCGCATCTACGATTACAGCGATCGTGTGATCAAACTGGAACGCAAACGCAAAAGCGACAGTTGGATCTACAAGGAGGATGCACCGCTCACGCACGAGCAGTTCGACCGTATTCTTGCCGGCGATTACGAATTTCTGCGTGACAGCGAGTATCAGTTGTGCCGCGAGTTTTATGTGGAATGCATGTGCAATGTGATGCGCCCTCGCGTGATCGTCGATTATGAGCGCGAACCGTGGATTCTTGACGCCGGAACCGTACGCATCACCTTCGATATGAACGTGCGTGCGGCGGTCGGCGGATTCGATATTTTCGACTCCACACTGCCGGTACTGCCCGTGCTTGAGCCGGGCAAGCTGGTGATGGAGGTCAAATTCACCGAGTTCCTGCCGCAAGTGGTGCGTGATCTGCTGCCCGGCAAGGCGCAGGAGTTGACATCGGCTTCGAAATACGTGCTCTGCTACGACAAAGCCTCGTATTTGCGGGGATTCGACTACTGGCAGGAAGGCTGGAGCGTGCCAAGCCTGTAAAGCCAAGCCTGTAATCGGCTGGCATGTTGACTGGCATTCCAGCAAAAACAAACGTTACGAATCAAGGAAGCAGGAGAGAAAGAAACCATATGAGTGTCAATGACATGATCAAAAAGTCGGTGCTGAAATCCTTCGGCCAATACAATGTGCCCAAAATGGCGCTGGCGTTGCTGGTGGCGTTGATCGTCGGCATCGTCATTTACTGCGTGTACCGCCGTTTCTACACGGGTGTGGTGTATTCGCGCAGTTTTGCCGTTACGTTGGTGGGCATGTGCGTGCTCACCTGCATGGTCACGCTGGCCATCAGTACGAATATTGTGATTTCGCTTGGTATGGTCGGTGCATTATCGATTGTGCGCTACCGTACCGCGGTCAAGGATCCGATGGATCTGTTGTATTTGTTCTGGGCGATCACGTCTGGTATTGCGGCGGGCGCCGGCATGTATGTGCTGGTGATTGTTGCCGGATTGGTGATGATCGGCATGTTGGCGCTGTTCTACTCGCGTCAAGACAAGGGGCGCGTGTACATTGCGGTGATCCACTATGTGGGCGATGTAGTGGGAGATGAGATCACGCGCGCGTTCGGACGCACCGAATTCTTCGTAAAGTCCAAAACCATGCGTGGCGAACGCACGGAAATGGCGGTTGAAGTATTCTGTGATGATAAGGACATGACGTTCACGGAACGCGTTCGCGCCATTGAGGGTGTCGAAGACGTGACGCTGATACAGTACAACGGTGAGTATCATGGGTAATCAATTCGATGTTGCCGCAGGCGCGCGGCTGGAATCCACGGGCAGGGCGCCCAGCAACGACGAAATCGTACCCAGATTCTCTCTTGACGACATCAACCAGGCGTTTGACAACAACGAATTCTGCTTCTACCTGCAACCCAAATGCAATGCTGAAACCGGCGCAATCGTGGGTGCGGAGGCGTTGGTGCGTTGGAATCATCCGGAATATGGCTTGGTGTCTCCCGGCGAATTCATTCCTCTGCTTGAACGTGAGTCAATGGTCACGCGGTTCGATTTGTTCATCTGGCGTTCCGTGTGTGAAATGCTGTCGCGTTGGGATGGGGAGGGGCGCAATCTGGTGCCGGTGTCCGTCAACGTGTCGATGACGGATATCGAGGCGATCGATGTGGCGCGAGTGCTTGGCGACCTGCTCGATCGGTTCAGCATCGATGCTCGCCTGCTGCAGGTGGAGATCACAGAAAGTGCGATCGCACATAACATGGATGTGGTCGAAGAGACCATTCGGGACCTGCATGCGCGAGGCATTGCCGTGCTGATGGACGATTTTGGGTCGGCGTATTCGTCACTCAACATGTTGAAGGACATCAACGTCGATGCCATCAAACTCGACATGAAATTCGTTGACCTGAATGCTGACAATGCGGCGAAAGGTTTGAAAATCATCGAATCCGTGATCGACATGGCCTACCAGCTGAGACTGTCGATCATTGCGGAGGGTGCGCAGACCGCCGAACAGGTGAGCAAGCTGCGTGAGCTGGGATGCATGTACATCCAAGGATATTATTTCTACCGTCCGCTCACTGTGGGAAAGATGGAGGATTTGCTGGAACACCGCCCGGATGACCAGCATTTCTGGAATATCTCCAAAGATCTGATGCATCGCGACTACCGCATGTCGACGAACGGCCGCAGCATGCTCGAATCGTCGTCATTGTCGGCGCATATTTTTGAAATCCTTAACAAGGGCGTTGCGGAACTGTCCCGACTGAATCTCATCACGGGAGAATATCGCACCATCAAACGCGATCCGAAACTTCCGGACGTGTATGCGGATGATTTTCATGATTTCTGCCATGCATTGGTTTCAAAACGGATCATTCATCCAGATGATGCCGGAGAATTCCTGAAACACACGCGATTGTCTGATTTGCGCGACCAACTATTCAGTAAGAAAAAATCGGAATTCACGTATTTTAGAAGCGAGGTCGAGGCGAAAACCAGCGTGATCGCATTCGGTATGCTGGTACCCCCTGATTGCAGCGAGGCCAATCCGTGGGCCGTGGTGCTGATCGGATTCGACCTGTCGCTCGACCTAATCGCCAAGAACATGAAGGAAATCTATCGGCAGGACTCCTTGACGGGATTGCTCAACCGCAATGCATACGACAGCGATGTGGAGCAGCTGCGGAGCGCCGACATCGGGGCGGTGGTGTGCGTGTATGCGGATATGATCGGCCTGCACGAGGTGAACAACCATCTCGGGCATAAGCAGGGCAACCGCATGTTGTGTGAGTTCGCGGACGCGGCGCGCGCGTTCTTCGGCGATGACCGGTTGTATCGCATCGGCGGCGACGAATTCGTGATAATCAGTTCCGCGCATACGGAAGCGCAGACACGCAAGCAGCTGAACTACATGCGTGAGCGCTTGCATACGCAAGGCTGCGAGATATCAGTGGGCGTAGCGTCGAGCGAGTCGACTTCCGATCTGCCGAAAATCGTCGAACAGGCCGAAAACGAGATGCGCCGCGAAAAGAAGGAATACTACGTGCGAGGCGGCAGCAAACGCCAGCTGCGCGGGCTCAACAAAAAACTTGAGGACATTCTGGTGCGTAATCAGGATATGGAATCGTTGCTGCGGCATTTGAACGGACGCTATTCAATCGCATGCATGGTGAATCTGCGTACTGACTCACAGCGTGCGATCATGGTGCCCGACTATTTCCAGAAGATGCTTGACGCGCATGACGGTTCGTTCAAAAGCGCGCTGCATGACTATTGCGAACGATTGGTGGCGCCGTTCTGCAAAGACAGTTTCTCCCTGCTTATGGATTACGACTTCATTCATGCCCGCGTCGAGTCGGTCGGCGTGTTGCAGTACGGGTACACGCGAAACGACGGAGAGAAGTTCCTGCTTACGATTTTCGCCGATCGACGTTCCAAAGACGAGACCATGTGGGTGTTCTCCAAGGATGATCTGCCGCAGGTCGAGCTGGAATTATTCGAGTCATAAGGCCGTATTGTCTGGTTTTATGCGTTTTTGTGTGATGCGTTCGCATATTTTGTGAGAACGCTCACAGAAAAGGTTGTGTCGATTTCCAGCCGAATCGCAAAATGGGGTCTATGATGAGAATCGTTGGTCATGGCAACGGTTGCTATGATACGGCGAACAAGCACAGTCGCTTAAAGGAGACATCTATGGTCTATCGCATGATTTTCAACCAGACTGCATACTTCGGTCGCGGCGCCATCAAGGAGATCCCGGGCGTTGCCAAGTCCCATGGCTTCACCAAGGCGTTCATCGTCACCGATCCGGTACTGTTGGAAACCGGCACCGTCAAGAAGGTCACCGATGTGCTTGATGAGGCAGGCATGCCGTACGAGGTCTTCGACAACGTCAAGCCGAACCCGCCGGTCGAATGCATTCAGGATGGCGTTGCCAAGTTCGCCGCATCCGGTGCTGATTTCCTGATCGGTCTGGGCGGCGGCTCCCCGCAAGACACCTGCAAGGGCATCGGCATCATCACCGCCAACCCGGAGTTTGCCGATGTGCTCTCCCTGGAAGGCGTTGCCGACACCAAGAACCCGTCCGTGCCGATCTTCGGCGTGCCGACCACCGCAGGCACCGCTTCGGAAACCACCATCAACTATGTGGTCACCGATACCGCCAACAAGCGTAAGTTCGTGGCCGTCGACCCGCACGACATTCCGATCGTCGCCTTCGTCGATCCTGATCTGACCGACTCCATGCCGCGCGGCCTCAAGGTCGCCACCGGTCTTGACGCCCTGACCCACGCCATTGAAGGCTACATCACTCCGGGCGCCTGGAGCCTGTCCGACTGCCTGAGCATGCAGACCATCCGCATGATTGCCAAGAACCTTGCCAAGAGCGCTGACGGCGACGTTCCTGCAGGCGAGCAGATGGCCTACGCCTCCTACATCACCGGCATGGCTTACTCCAACGTCGGCCTCGGTCTGGTGCATGGCATGGCCCACCCGCTGGGCGGCCGCCTCGGCGTTGCCCACGGCGTTGCCAACGGCATTCTGCTGGCACCGGTCATGGAATACAACAAGGACTTCACCGGCGAGAAGTATCGCGACATCGCCGACGCCTTCGGTGTCGAAGATGCCTACACCGGCGATCTCGAGACGGTTCGCGAAGAAGCCGTCCAGGCCGTGCACAAGCTCACCGTCGACCTGAAGAACCCGACCACCATCTCCGAAGTCGGCGCAACCGAAGCCGATCTGGAAGCACTGGCCCACGACGCCTTCAACGACGTGTGCACCCCGGGCAACCCGCGTCAGGCCACCGAAGAAGACATCCTCGCCATCTACAAGAGCCTGATGTAATGCGAAAACTCTCACGAATCGGCAATCGCATGCAGCGAATCTGCAGTGAAACCTGATTGTGAGAGAACATCGCTGAAAGCATTAAAAATCGTGGTGCGAAACTTCACAAAGCATTCGCACCACGATTTTTATATCTGCACATAAATTACGGATTAATCGAAATAATGTAAACAATAATCCGTGATTATCAATCGCAAGTATTGGAATTACTCGTGCTTTTCGCTCCACTCCTCATCGGTGGGAGTGTCATCGTACCATTCGCGGCCTTCCTGCTCGGCCAATTCCATCTGCTCGTTGATCCACGCCGCCTCCGCAGGATTGATATCGGCGGTGTCAAGCACCTTCTGCCATACCGGATACAGCAGATGCATCACCGGATATAGCGCGGTGAGCAGAATCTCCGGCTTATGTTTGCGCGAATGCTGTGGATGCGCGTCGAACGTGTTCTTGAAACGACGCATGTAATTGTTGAACGACGTGAGCGACGTGTCCATACGGCGGGCGCTGATGCCGGCGATCATACGCGGGCAGTACACGGTTTTCAGATCCTTGCCCAGCAGATGCAGCGAAATATCGATATCCTCATGCATCACATCGGCCTTGTCTCGGCACACTTCGTCAGAAATTTCGCGCCAAGCTGAAGCGCGGACCGCCATATTCGAGCCAAACAGCAACGGCTGGCCGCCATCGGCCTTGTAAATACGCTTGCGTGTGGAATTATCCCCACGCAAACCAAAATGGCGGCTCGGCAGATCGTAATACATCACCGGACCAGTGGCACCCATGGCCTCCGGGTCCTCAGTGAAAATGCCGGACACCACTTCGACCCAATCCGGGCGAATCATGCAATCGGCGTCGAAACGGCCCAGAATGTCGCCGGTGGCGTGGTTCAAACCATAATCGCGCGTCGGAATCAGCCCCTGCTCCTCATCCTGATGCAGCAGACGGACGGGTGCTTCCGGGTGGTCTTTGATGAACTGCTCCACCATGGCCACCGTCGAATCGGTGGAACGATTGTCGACAACGATCACTTCATGGGGCATCACGGTCTGCCTAGTGGCATTCAACAGGCAATCGTTGATACGCTCCTCTTCATTCCAAGCGGGGATGACAATTGAAACGTTCAGCATAACTACCACAATAGCTCAGCCTGTACACGACGCCTATCGCTACAATAGGGAGCCATGAGCGACAGCGAACAGCGAATGAACAATACGCAGAGCGAAAACGGTGCGAACACCAGCGAACAGCGATGGGACCTCGGCACCCTGTTTCCAGCCAAAGGAGATCCCCGAAAACCACCGGAATGGCTGGGGCGTGCGCTGCTATACATCGCCATAGCCATTGTGGGGTTTACTTTCTGCTGGCGCAGCTGGGGCAAAATCGAATATCTGGTGATCGACATCATCGTCTCGCTGTTCATCGCGCTCGCGGTGGAGCCGGTGGTGGTGCCGCTGGTCAAGCATGGCTGGAAACGTTCGTTCGCGTCGCTGTTCTCGCTGCTGATGCTGGCCGTGATGCTCGGCGTGCTGTTCACACTGTTCGGCAACCTGTTCGTGCAGCAGATGATCGCCTTGGTGAACGGTCTGCCCGACCTGTATGAGCAGATGTGCCAGTTCGCCAGTCAATACGCGAATTTCCAGCTTCCTGAGATCAATAATCTCGGCAATGAGATTCTGAAGAACATTCAAACGTCGTGGGTCACTGATTTCGCGGGTACCGCGCTGAATACGGTGTCGGGATTGTTTTCGTTCCTGATTAACCTCATGACGATAATCATGACCACGTATTACATTTCAGCGGCTGGTCCGAAACTGCGTCGTGCCGCATGCCAGTGGATGGCTCCGGCGGCTCAGCGGCGATTCCTGTTCGTATGGACGGTGAGCCAGAGCCAGATCTCGTCGTTCCTGTTCTCCCGCGCCATTCTCGCGTTGCTGAACGCGTTCTTCACAGGAATCTGTCTGATGCTGCTGCACGTGCCCTATTGGCTACCGTTGGCGCTGTTCTGCGGTGTGGTTTCGCAGTTCATTCCTATGTTGGGTACGTATATCGGCGGCGCGTTGCCAGTGCTGTTCGCATGGGGTAGCTGCGGATTGTGGCAGGCCGTGGCGGTGCTGGTGTTTATCTGCGTGTATCAGCAGATCGAGAATCTGATTTTCGCGCCGAAGATCTCCCAGCGCACCATGGATGTGAACGATGCCGTGGCGTTCCTCGCGGTGCTGGCGTTCACCTCGCTGTTCGGCGCGTTGGGCGCGTTCCTCGCATTGCCGGTGGTCGCGTCCGTGCAGACGATCTTCCGCACCTATACAAAGCGGTACGAGCTGGTCGATTCCCCGCTGATGGACGATCCGGTGCCTGAAAAGAAGTCGAAGCTGGTGGAAGGTGCCGAAGTACTCAGCGAGCATCTGCACAATATGCCTCGCGCGGTGCAGGGATCCAGTGCGCATGTGCCTATTCCCGACGAAGTGCGGCAGTTGCAGGAGCAGGCGTACAATATCACCCGTTCCGAGGAATCGCTGGAATCGGACGAAACCGTCGCCATTCCGAAGCACGTGTTGGACAAAACGGGACGCAAGCCATTGCAGGGTCTTGAGAGTGAAAACACATCTCAGGAATCCAACGAAAATCCGGAATCCGGCAATGAACGGAAGAACGGCGAGTCGCGGGAAGCTGAAGGAAGTACGAAAAACGCGGATGACAATCCAAGAAGTAGGTGGCGTTAATGGTACTGCTGAGCGTACTTGACATTCTGCTGGTCATCGTCGGTGGCGCAGGGGTGGTCTATCAGGCAGTGTGCATTCTCATCTCCCTGTTCACCAAGCCGATCAAATTTCCCGACGCGCCGATGGACAAGCGTTACGCGGTGCTGATTTCCGCACGAAACGAGGCGAACGTCATCGGCAACCTCATTACCTGCATCCAAACGCAGACCTACCCGACCGAACTGGTCGACATTTGGCTTGTCGCCGACAATTGCACCGACAATACCGCCGAAGTGGCGCGCAATATGGGCTGCCATGTGATCGAACGCTTCAATAAGGAGCTTGTGGGCAAAGGCTACGCGCTGACGTATCTGCTCGATCAGATGAACGATTCCGGTGCATCCGACCCGTACGATGCGTTCTTCGTGTTCGACGCCGACAACAAGCTCGACAAGCATTACGTCGAAGAGATGAACAAGGCGTTCCAGTCGGGATTCAAGATTCTCACCAGCTACCGCAATTCCGTGAATTTGTCTGACAATTGGGTCTCTTCCGGTTCTGCATTGTGGTTCATCCGTGAATCTCGATTCCTGTCGGCCTCGCGCATGTGGCTCGGCAACAGCTGTCATGTAGGGGGTACTGGCTTCATGTTCTCGCAGGAGATCATGCGTCGCAATAATGGTTGGAAATTCCACCTTTTGACCGAGGATTTGGAATTCACCATGGATTCCTTGCTGCACGGCGACCGCATCGGCTACTGCGGTACCGCGATTCTGTATGACGAGCAGCCTGTCACCTTCGCGCAGAGCTGGCGTCAGCGTTTGCGTTGGAGCAAGGGCTTCCTGCAAGTGTTCCGTTATTACGGGCCGGCTTTGGTCAAACGCGCCATCAGGGAACGCGATTTTTCCGCCGTTGATTTCACGCTGCTGTTGTGTCCGTTCACGGTGATCGGTATTGCGCGCGTTCTGCTGGGACTGTTGTTCGCGACCTGCGGATTCGTGACATGGCAGAGCCAGTTGAGCTCGTTGACCGGTTGGACGTCCGGCATTGTGACGTCGGTGATCGGCATGATGGCGTTGGCCGCGTTGACGATTATTGTGGAACGCGATCAGATTGGCGCCACCAACAAGGAGCTGTTCGCGTATGTGCTGAGCTTCCCGATCTACATGTTCAGTTATGTGCCGATCTCGTTCCAGGCGATGTTCGCCAAGTCCGAATGGAAGCCGATCGAGCATAAGGGATGACGTTCGTTCGCTGGCTTGCGCGTTTCCTGCCTTTTCGTTTTCATTTCGATTTCCGCTTATGACTGGAGTGTTGTTGTTCCATGGATGATTCGGCTGAATACCGGCATGTGAAACGCCGTCGATACATCACGGTGGCGCTTTCCGTGTCGCTCACCACGGTATTGTGCGTCGGCTATGTCGTGGCCGACATTTTCGACAAGTTGCCGGGTGTTCTCACATTGCAGGAAGTCGAGCATGCCACAGCCAGAACGCCGGGCAATGCCATTGCGGCCGCGACGATGGTCGGAGGGCTTGACGCTTCGAAAACCGTGGATGCCGTTGCGGCAAAGGCTCTGATCAGCCAGTTTGAGACGGCTGCCTCCGATTTTGGCGGTGAATACGCCATCGCCATCGCCGACGCGGCTGGCAATGTGGTGGCCGAGCAGAATCTCGACACGCCGTATACGCCGGCGTCCACCATGAAAACGCTGACGGCGTATGCGGCTGCGGCCACGCTCGACATGGGGTCGACGTTGGAGACGCAGACCTATTTGGAGCAGCGCGAAGATGGCACTTCGCGATTGGTGCTCAAAGGCAACGGCGACATGCTGCTCGGCGTCGGCGAATCTGATTCGGCGCACATCAATGGGCGTGCCGGGCTGGGAACGCTTGCGGCAAACACGGCCCAAGCGTTGCGGCAGCGGGGCATCACTTCCGTGACGCTCGTCTACGATGATTCCCTGTTCGGCAACGACCGTTGGCCCAACGGCATCGCCGAACTCGATCCGGACCACGTGTACTACGCGCCGACCGCATCCATGGCCGTGGATGGCGGGCGAAACTGGAACGGTGCTAATCCTACGGATCCCGATACGTTCAGCACATATCCCGTTTTGAGCACGCAGCCGGCTCGCGAGGCCGCGCTGGTGTTCGCGCAACGTCTGACTGAGCGGGGCATTGCGGTGAACGGTTCCGTGGAACAGGGAGCCGTTCCCGACGGGACCAGCCCCATTGCGACGGTGAGCTCCGCATCGCTGAACGAGATCATGGCGTTCATGCTTCGGCATTCCGACAATTCGCTGGCCGAGGAATTCGGCAGACTGCTGGCTTTGCACCTTAACGCCGGCAATTCACCGGCCGGAGCGGTGCAGTCGGTTGAACAGGTACTGGCTCAGCGGGGGATTTCCACCGAAGGCCTCACCATGGTTAACTGCTCGGGACTGGCTGAGGATTCCAAACTCACCGCGCATACCCTGCTTGACGTGCAGCAGCGTAATCTGACGAGCGGGTCCGGTTCCGCCGCCGCTGAGGGGCTGTCGATTGTAGGATTTGTGGGCACTGCTGCGAATCGTTTGAACGATGCTGACGAAGCTGGTCTTATCCGTGCCAAAACCGGCAGTTTGGGAGATGTGGCTTCCATGACCGGCAATGTGTCGCGCCATAATGGCGGTGCGTTGAGTTTTGCCGTGATCGTCAACGATCCTGATGATTCCGAAGCCGCGAAATCAGCTATCGACACATTTGTGGCAGCACTACCGAAGTTGTGACGCCATGGTGTATTCGTCACGTTTGCGCAAGGGAATCGGCGAGCTGCGCGCCGCGTTGGAATCGGCCGGTTTGGGATTGCAGGATGCCCGTTTCGCCCGTCATGGCGAGCACGCGCCCGATGTGGACGCTCCGCTGATTATGGTGTCCTGTTCCGGTGGGCGCGATTCGATGGCGTTGGCTGCGGTTGCTGCGAAAACGTGCGCTTCATTGGGATTACGATGCGGGGCGATTATCATCGACCACCAGTTGCAGCAAGGCTCTGCCGGTGTTGCGCGGGCAACCGCCGATCGTTGCGTTGCGTTGGGTCTTGACCCAGTTCGCGTTCGTGCGATTGACGTACCCGACTCCCGTGGCATCGGTGTTGAGGCAGCGGCGCGTGAAGCACGCTATCATGCGATTGTCGACGCATGCTCCGACGCTTCGGCCGTGCTTCTGGCTCATACGAAAAACGATCAGGCGGAAACCGTGATCATCGGTTTGTTGCGTTCCGCGGGCCTCGATGCGGTTTGCGGTATGAACGGTTCCTTCATACGAGACGGGGTGCGTTTTCTACGCCCATGGCTGAATGTGACCCGCGAAGAAACCACCGGCATCTGCGAGGATCTGCGGCTTGCCTGGTGGGACGATCCCACAAATGGGCCGGATGTGGGAGATTCGGGTGGAAATGAGCCTCTTCCCGCGAACTATCCGCTGCGATCCCGAATCCGGCACGATCTCATGCCATATCTTGAATCATTTGCGGGAAGCGACGTTGTGTCGAAACTTGCGCTTGGAGCGAGGCTTGCCGAAGACGATCGCGCATATCTTGACGGTGTGGCGCAACGCGTGTGCGAACAGGGCGTAACCGTGAACAACGGCGAGATAATCATCGACGCGCGTGCGTTGCAATCGCAAGACATTGCCATCAGAAGACGGGTGATTGTGCGCTCGCTTGCGGAAGCAGGCATTTCGTGCATGGCACGGCAGGTTGAAGGGATCGACAGGCTGATCTGCGACTGGCACGGCCAGAAAGGTGTGAATCTTCCCAGCGGATATTCAGCATATCGCCAGAAACACGTCATTCGCGTGTGCCAAGATGGTGGGCATGCGAATCGCTGACGTACAAGAAGATATTGATCACGAGCTGATCAGTAAAGAAGAGATTGCCGACATCATCAACCATGCTGCAGCCCAGGCCAGTGAAGACTACCGTGGCAAGAACCCGCTGCTGGTTTGCGTGCTCAAGGGTGCGGTGAACACGCTTGCGGCGTTCTCGCAGGCCATGAGCATCCACGCGGAGATGGATTTCATGAGCTTGTCGAGCTACGGTTCCGGCACTCAATCGAGCGGCAAGATCACCGTGCGGCAGGATCTGTCGACCGATGTTCGCGGTCGTCACGTGCTTATTGTGGAAGACATCATCGATTCGGGCGTCACGTTGGCGTGGCTCGTCGATGAGCTCAAAAGCCGTGGTGCCGCTTCCGTGGAGATTTTTGCGCTGTTGGAAAAGCCGGCGCGCCGTAAGGTGGATGTTCCTGTGAAATATAAGGGACGTGAGATTCCCGATGAATTCGTGGTCGGTTTCGGCTTGGATTATGACGAGCGATACCGCAATCTTGATTCGATCGCGGTGCTGAAGCCGGAAGTGTATGAAGGAGGTCAGGCATGAGTTTTCCTGGTCCGGGCCAGTCGCCGAATAACAACGGCGGCGGCAATAACCCGTTCACCAATCCGTTTGGACGCAATAATAACGCCGGCAATGGCAACGATTCCAACGGCAAGGGTGACAAGTCCAATGGCAACGGATCCAATGGCGGTCCGCGTCCGTTCTGGCAGTCCCCATGGCTGTGGGTTGTGGTTGTGGCATTGCTTGCCGTGACCATGTTCCAGATTTTCGCCGGAACCGGTTCCCAGACCATCGACACCAAGGACGGTCTGCAGATTCTCAACGGCAACAATGTTGAATACGCACAGATCGTAGACAACACCCAGCAGGTCAAGCTCAAGCTTAAGAGCGACTACTCCGCTACAGACCCTGATACCGGGCGTATGAAGAACTACGGCAAAAACGTGCAGTTCTACTACACGTACGCGCAGTCCGCAACCGTGGTCAAGGCCGTACAGAAGGCTGATCCGGTCAAGGGCTGGACGGCGACCATGCAGCAGAGCAGCATTTGGACGTATCTGCTGACCTCGCTGCTGCCGTTCCTCATTATCTTTGGTCTGTTCTGGTTCATGATGAGCCGTATGGGCGGTGCTGGCGGCATGTTCGGTATGGGCGGCAAGAAGAACAGCGGCAAGCTGCTCGAAGGCCAGACCCCGACCACCAAGTTCGCCGACGTGGCCGGCGAAGAGGCTGCCGTGCAGGAAGTCGAGGAAATCAAGGACTTCCTGAAGGATCCGTCTCGTTACAAGGCTTTGGGTGCCCGCATTCCGCGTGGCGTATTGCTCTACGGCCCTCCAGGTACCGGTAAGACGTTGCTGGCACGAGCCATCGCAGGCGAAGCCGGTGTGCCTTTCTACTCCATGGCAGGCTCCGACTTCGTGGAAATGTTCGTGGGTCTTGGCGCCTCCCGTGTGCGCGATCTGTTCGATGAGGCCAAGAAGAACGCTCCGGCCATCATCTTCATCGATGAGATCGATGCCGTCGGTCGTAAGCGTGGCGGTTCCGGTATGAGCGGCGGCCACGACGAACGTGAGCAGACGCTGAACCAGCTGCTCGTTGAGATGGACGGCTTCAATAACGACACCAATCTGATCATCATCGCCGCGACCAACCGCCCCGACGTGCTTGATCCGGCACTGCTTCGCCCGGGCCGTTTCGACCGTCAGGTAGCCGTCGAAGCGCCTGATTTGGAAGGCCGCGAGGCTATTTTGAAGGTGCATGCCAAGGGCAAGCCGTTCGTGCCTGATGTCGATCTGCGTATGATCGCCGTGCGTACGCCGGGCTTTACCGGCGCTGATCTGGCCAATGTGTTGAACGAAGCCGCATTGTTGTGCGCCCGCGCCGGTGCGCAGCTGATCGACAACCGCGCCATCGACGAGGCCATCGACCGCGTGCAGGCGGGCCCGAAGCGCCGTTCCAAGGGCATGGCGCTCGACGAACTGCGCAACACCGCATACCACGAGGGTGGTCACGCGCTGGTGGCGGCTGCCATGAACGATACCGATCCGGTCACCAAGGTCACCATTCTGCCGCGTGGCCGCGCACTTGGCTACACCGCGGTGATGCCGACTGAAGATCGCTATTCCATGTCTCGCAACCAGCTGCTCGACCAGATGGCGTACGCCATGGGTGGTCGCACCGCGGAGGAAGTCGTGTTCCACGATCCGACCACCGGCGCTTCCAACGACATCGAAAAGGCGACGAACATCGCACGTCAGATGGTGCTCGACTACGGCTTCTCCGACAAGCTGGGTGCCATCAAGTGGTCCGATGACGAACAGAGCGACCTTGGATCGCTGAACCACAAGTATTCCGCACGCACCGCCGAAATCATCGACGAGGAAGTGCTCAAACTGGTGGAAACCGCGCATACCGAAGCGTGGAACGTCATCAACGAGAATCGTGAGATTCTTGACGAGCTCGTACGTCAGCTGCTCGTCAAGGAAACACTCAACGAAAAGGAGCTCGCGGAAATCTTCGCTAATGTCAAGAAGGCACCGAAGCGTGAAGTGTGGCTGAGTGACAGCAAGCGCCCGGATTCCGACATTCCGCCGGTTCCGATTCCCGAATCCCTGAAGAAAAGCGCAGGATTGACCAACTGATGAGTGATACCGAAGCATTCGATACCCTCTTCGATGACAAGGCCCGTGCCGCCCATACGGCCGGGCCTGTCGGCTATGACGAGGAAGGCGTGCGCCAAGCGGTACGCCTGTTTTTAAAATCCATTGGCGAAGACCCGGACCGTGAAGGACTGCTCGACACCCCAGACCGTATCGGGCGTGCTTGCAAGGAGCTGTTCGCAGGCCTTGGCCACGGCCCCGAGGAAGTGCTCAAAACCAAGTTCAAAGTCGATACTGACGAAATGGTGCTGGTACGCGATATTGAACTCTTCTCGGTATGCGAACACCACCTGCTGCCGTTCCATGGCGTGGCCCACGTCGGCTATATTCCGTCAAACGGCCAAGTGGCGGGCTTAAGCAAGCTTGCACGACTGGTGGAACTGTATGCCCGACGTCCGCAAGTGCAGGAACGTCTCACCCAACAGGTGGCCGACGCGCTGATGGAAGGCATCGAAGCACGTGGCGTGATCGTGGTCACCGAATGCGACCACATGTGCATGGCCATGCGTGGCGTAAAGAAGGCGCAATCGCGCACGGTCACGTCGGCGGTGCGCGGCTGCATGCGAGACGCGACGACGCGAGCCGAAGCCATGAGCCTGATCCTGTCGCAGCATTCGTGATCGATGCGGTCGCAGCAAGTCGAATCGTAAATAACAATAACCGGATATAGGAGGGGAAACCGGATGACCATTGATATGAAAGCGATTCATGATAGTGACCGTACTCTGGTGATGGGCGTGCTCAACATTACGGAGGATTCGTTCTCCGATGGAGGGCTGTGGCTCGATCCCGCGAATGCGAAAGCGCACGGCGAGGCGATGATGAAGGATGGGGCTGACATCATCGACATCGGTGCCGAATCCACTCGCCCCGGAGCCAAACGTGTCAGTGAGGAAGATGAGCAAACCCGCGTGCTAGGTGCCGTGGATGCGTTGATTCCGGAAGGTGCGGTGCTGTCAATCGACACCACACGCGCATCGGTGGTTCGCATGGCGTTGGAGCATGGTGCGCAAATCATCAACGATGTGTCCGGCGGTCGGCTGGACCGCGAAGTGCCCCATGTGGTGGCCGAGCATTCGGAAAGCCTTTACATTGTGCAGCATTGGCGCGGCTGGCTTGCCGGCTCCGCAGGCGACGTGCCTGACGCTGATACGTCCGTGTACGCCAATGGCGTGGTGGATGACGTGTATGACGAACTCATGAAGCAGGTTGACGACGTGCTTCAGGCAGGCGTCTCACCGTCACAAATCATCATCGATCTGGGTCTTGGATTCTCCAAACCGAGCGTCGAACATAACTTCCCGCTGATGACGGCATTGGAGAGGTTCAATACTACCGGGTATCCGGTGCTGATTGGAGCCTCGCGCAAACGATTCGTCGGCGCGGCGCTTGCCGATGCTGGTATTGACAAGCCAAACATGGATAGCAAAGACAATGCGACCGCCGCCATCAGCGCCCTATGTGCCGAACATGGAGCGTGGGCCGTGCGCGTGCATGACGTGAAGAAAAGCCGCGATGCGGTGGCGATCGGCAACGCGTGGCGTGCCTTCGCTAACGTCTGATACGCGCGGTGGGTGCATACGTTCGTATGCTCTTGACTGCGTAGGCACGGCAACGCCTCACATCACTAAAACCTTGAGATATGCAAAGAAAGGCTGGCATGGATCAGATTCGATTGACTGGCGTTCGCGCGGTCGGCAAACACGGTGTGCTTGATTTCGAACATGAGCGTGCGCAGACGTTCGTCGTCGACGCCACGCTGTTTCTGGATCTTGCGCCAGCCGGGCATTCCGACGACCTGCACGACACCGTCGATTACGGTGCCATCGCCAAAGGAATAGTCGCCATTATCGAAGGCGATCATGTCGATCTCATCGAAAAACTGGCCGATCGCATTGCCAGCATGATTCTTGAATATCCTGCCGTGGCGCGAACGCAAGTGACCGTGCATAAGCCGAGTGCGCCAATCGTCGTACCATTCGACGATGTGAGCGTAACCGTGGAACGTTCTCGTGAAACAACTTCGGCTGCATCGCAAGTGCATCATGCCATCATTGCCATGGGTGGCAATCAGGGCGATGTAGTGGCCACCTTGCGTGACGCGGTGCGTTCGATCGACGGACTGGCGTCCACTCAGGTTACGGGCATTTCGCCGCTGTACCGTACCGATGCGTGGGGCATGCCCGATGGTACCCCCGACTTTTACAATGCGGTTGTTTCCGTGACCACCAAGCTATCGGCAATGGAGCTGTTGCGAGGATTGCAGCGCATCGAAGCCGAACATGGTCGAGTGCGTACCGACCATTGGACTTCGCGCACACTTGATCTGGACATCATCGATTTTGACGGTCAGAGCAGCGACGATCCGGACCTGACGCTGCCCCACCCCCGTGCATGGCAGCGTGCGTTCGTGCTGGGGCCGTGGCTGGCACTCGAACCCGATGCCGAACTGCCGGGCGAACATGCCGGTTCCGTGGCTCAACTCCTCCATGAATCGACCGATCGCGACCATATCGACGAAATCGCAGATGATTGGATGGTGGAAAGCCCGACCGGCTACGGTACCGACGACCTTGCCTGCGATGCCAATAATGCGGGCGATGCGGATGATATGGGCGAAGCGTATGATGCGATCGATTCCAGCGATTTGCCGGAAGGAACCGCCGCAGCCAAAGTGGCCGCACTCGCTTCTGCACAGCTAGAACCCGCATCGAAACGTGCGGTGATCTCACTGGACAGCCCAGCAACCGATGCCGAACAGCAGTTCCGCATGGCCATCGTCACATTGGACGGCATTCCCGGCAACCAAGTCGAGGGCATCTCACCCCTCTACCATGTGAGCCAACTCGACGGACTCCCCGACAAAATGGCCGCGGTAATCCAGATTTCCACGCGCATGGGCGCCCATGATCTGATCGAAGCATTAAGCAATGTGGAAGCCTCCGTCGGCGAAGACTTCGATCTCGGCCTGATCGACATGGAAGGCGTGACATGCGATGAGCCTGACTGCAAGGTGCCGTGGCCCACCGCACGCAACCATGCCGCAGTGCTTGCGCCATGGCTCGACATGGATCCCGATGCGCGACTGGGCAAGGATCCGGTATCATTCCTGCTGGCCATGGCCCCCGATACCGCGCAAGTGGGACTGCTGACCGACAATTGGATCATCGGAGGTACGCTATGAAAGCGCGCAGAACCCCTTGGTGGTGCTATGTTCTCGCTGCCGCATTAGGATTGCTGGCCGGTATGGGATTGGCGAAATATGGCGAGATTTCAGGTTTGCCATTGGTCGGCGCTCCATGGATCGTGCCCGTGGTGTTGGCGATTCTGGGATTCGTCGTGCTGTATATGGCATTGCAGATCCACAAATACACCACCACAGATCCCGAAAAACGCGCGCAGCTGAAACCTTTGGACCCGCAGAAGGCGTTCGCCACACTGGTGTCATGCAAAGCGTTGGGCGTGGCAGGAGCGGCGTTGGCCGGCTGGTATGGTGGACAGCTCATCATGAGCCTGCCACATGGTGAGGCGACGTTCTACAGTCAGGCCATCCTCGAATGCGCGATCGCGGCAATCGTATGCATCGCTGACATGATCATCGGCATTGTGGGGGAGTGGTTGTGTCAAATCCCACCAATCGACGGTCCGGAAAGCCCGAAAATGAAAACGGCCACGCAACGAAACCGTTACGCGGCCGCGGCAACCAAATCGGCAGCCCAAACGAAAGCCTGATTGTCCTTACTTCTTCAAATCCTCCTCAGGAACACGGATCATCGCCTCCTGAGTCATGCAGGCAACAAGCTCGCCATCCTGCGTGTATACCTTCGCCTGCCCCAAGCCACGGCCGTGAGCCGCGGTAGGCGTATCCTGCACATACAAATGCCACTGATTGATGTCGATATCGCGATACCACCACATCGAATGATCGATCGAAGCGAACGAAATGCCAGGCGTGGCAATACTTAACCCGGCACGACGCAACACCGGCTCCAGCATCACCTGATCGCAACCCATAGCCAACATCGCACGATGCATGACCTGCGGAACGTCAACCGTGCCGTCGGCCTTCATCCATACCAGCTGCTTGCCGGAATCGTTACTGGCGCTCTTCTTATCGGCACCCAGCATGATCGTGCGCGTCACATGACGAATGTCGAACGGCGACTTTTCCGCATAGTATTTGGCATACGAAGACTTTTCGGCAAACGGCTCCATCAGCTGCTTCGCACTGGTCAACGTTTCCGGCTCCGGCACGCCTTCCGGCATGGGATCGGCGAACTCAATGCCATCCTGACCCTGCTCCTGGAAGCTGGCGATGGCCGTCAGAATCGAACCCTGAGCCTGCGTGACATTCACGCGACGAGCGGAAAACGAGCGGCCATCACGCAGATTCTCCACATCAAACAGCAAATCCTGACGAATATCGCCGGCGGAAATGAAATAGCCATGAATCGAATTCGGCAGACGAGATGGCGGAACCGTTTTGGATGCGGCCATCATGGCCTGCGCGATCACCTGACCGCCGTACACGCGGCCAGTGGGGAAATACAGGCTTTCGCCATTCACATATGTGTGGCTGCGGTACGTGGAAGGCGTGCCCAGCTGAAGCACCTTCGCCAACCGTTGTAACGGAGTTATTGCTGTCTGCGCTGTCTGTGTCATAACGGGCCTCGATTCTTTGAGTCGCATACGATAAACGCTTCGTTCTGGAAACGAGTCTACGCAAGGGCGGTAAATTTCGCCGGATTGTTTTGTAACGAATGCGTGAGAAGCGTGAACGGCAGGTAATCGTCAAACGATTCACATACGGCAAAGTGCCGCACTTCGTAACGAAGCACGGCGCTTTGCTGAAATTTGCGAGTAACGTTCGCAATTATGGTCTTGCTTCGCAAGGCTCATTGTTGCCTTCGTTCGGCTGTCGCCTCACTCAGGCCAAGCCTACAGACAGTCCACAGGACTGTCTGCTTAACGGCTTAGCGCGTTAGCTTGCGATGGAGACGGTGGGGGCGAGCCGCGTCTTCGCCAAGACGGGCCACACGGTTCTCCTGATAGGCCTGGAAGTTGCCTTCGAACCAGTACCACTTGGCCGGATTCTCATCATCGCCTTCCCATGCGAGAATATGCGTGGCCACACGGTCGAGGAACCAACGGTCGTGAGAAATCACCACAGCGCAACCCGGGAAGCCAAGCAGTGCGTTTTCAAGCGATTCAAGGGTTTCAACATCAAGATCGTTGGTCGGTTCGTCGAGCAGCAGCAGGTTGCCGCCCTGCTTCAGAGTCAAAGCAAGATTCAGACGATTGCGTTCACCACCGGACAGCACGCCGGTGAGCTTCTGCTGGTCGGAACCCTTGAAACCGAAGGACGCCACATACGCGCGGGTCGGCACTTCAACGCCGGCAACCTCGATGAAGTCAAGACCGTCAGACACGGCCTCCCACAGGTTTTTATTCGGGTCAAGACCAGCACGATTCTGATCGACATAGCTGATCTGCACGGTCTCACCGATCTTCAGTGAGCCAGACGTCAACGGTTCAAGGCCGACAATGGTCTTGAACAGGGTGGACTTACCCACGCCGTTCGGGCCGATCACGCCGACAATGCCGTTACGCGGCAGCGTGAAGCTCAAATCGTCGATGAGCACGCGGTCGCCGAACGCCTTGTGAATATGCTCGGCTTCCAGCACAGTAGAGCCCAGACGCGGACCAGCCGGAATCTGAATCTCGGAGAAGTCAAGCTTCTTATTGTTACGAGCCTCCTGCTCCATCTGGTCGTAACGTTCCAGACGAGCCTTGTTCTTAGCCTGACGGGCCTTCGGCGAAGAACGCACCCAATCAAGTTCGCTCTTCAAGCGCTTGGCGAGCTTGGCGTCCTTGGCGCCCTGGATCTCCATACGCTTGGCCTTCGTCTCCAAGTACGTGGTGTAGTTGCCCTTATACGGGTACAGCTGACCACGGTCGACCTCGCAGATCCACTCAGCCACGTTATCCATGAAGTAACGATCGTGGGTAACGGCGATGACGGCACCCTTGTACTGGTGCAGGAACTGCTCCAACCACAGAATCGACTCGGCATCAAGATGGTTGGTAGGCTCGTCAAGCAGCAGCAGATCAGGAGCTTCCAGCAGCAGCTTGCACAATGCCACACGACGGCGTTCGCCACCGGAGCACACCGTCACCGGAGTATCCGGATCCGGGCACTGCAGAGCATCCATAGCCTGCTCAAGTTGAGAATCAAGATCCCAACCGTTTGCGGCATCGATATCGTTCTGCAGCTTGCCCATCTCATCCATCAAAGCATCGAAATCGGCATCCGGATTGGCCATCTCTTCGCCAATCTGATTGAAACGAGCCACCTTTTCAGCGATCTCACCGAACGCCATCTTGATGTTCTCGCCAACAGTCTTGGTGTCATCCAGCGGCGGTTCCTGCTGCAGAATGCCGACGGTATAACCCGGAGTCAAAGAAGCCTCGCCATTAGACACGGTGTCGAGTCCGGCCATGATCTTCAGCAGCGTGGACTTACCCATGCCGTTCGGGCCAACAACGCCAATCTTCGCGCCTGGCAGGAAGCTCAAAGTCACGTCATCGAGAATCACACGGTCGCCGTAAGCCTTGCGGGCCTTGATCATCTGGTAAATGAATTCAGCCAATGTTGTGTTCCATCCTTAAGAAACGTTGGAATTCCAGCGTGTTGCATGAGCGGTCAACGGAAACTCAATCAAGGATTCCGGAACGCAACCCACGCACAATACCGTGCATAATTATCCCATACCCCATCTACACGGCGGTATGGGCGAAAGTCGTGCGCTCAGGCAGTAAGCGGAAGCAGCAGATGCTCATGCAAAGCAGGACGAACGATATTGTCGAAATCACCAGATTCCGGGCATTGAATCGCAACAACCAAACCCTGCTTCGGCAAAACCGTAGTAATCTGACCGTACGCACCATCCGCACGATATGCCCCCTCATAAGGTGACATCCAGAACTGATAGCCATAACCGCACGTCCAAATATTGCTATACGGAGTGTCGATCTGCTTACCGGAAGCCTGCTTGACCCACGATTCGCTGACAATGCGCGTGCCATGCCAAGTGCCATCATTCAAATAGACCTGGCCAAGTTTCAACATATTTGCAAGCGACATGTAGATCCCGCCGCCTGCAATCGGATGACCTTGCGGATCACATTCCCAAACAGGCCAACCCTGATCCAACTTGGAAAAAATCGTGCCATACAAATACTCGCCAAGACGCATGCCGGCAGCCTGCTCCAACATGCGGCCCGCCAAATCAGAATCCGCAGACGAATAGCAGAACGTGCTGCCGGGCTCCACCTCAACCCTGCGAGAGAACATGTACCGTAAATAATCAGGCGCACCAACACCACTGCGCCGGTCAGGGTTCATCAAATACGCATGATTGAAACCGCTCGACATAGTCAGCAAGTGCCTCAGCGTGATCTGGCCCAACTCCAGTTGCGCATCGGAGGGAACATACTCGGGGAACGAGTCGACCAATCGCGAATCGAGCGACAGCAAGCCATCTTCAATCGCAATGCCAATAGCCGTCGAAACATAACTTTTCGTATGGGAATAAATATTGCGATCCTGGTCGGGAACGAAATGACGTTCCGCGATAATGGCGTCGCCATCCGCAATCGCAACGGCTTCGACGGGCAGGGACTCGCTTTCAATGAGTTTGACGAAATCGTTGAACATATCGATGGCACCCATGAAATCTCCTTTGACACTGCCCTACGGTGCATTACGGAAACTGTAACGTAAGGCGGTTACGTACGATTGTTACATCAAACGATTTTTCCTAAGCCTGTCGCTAGATGGAGCGCCCGAAAAGCCGCTAGGTGCCATGCCTGAAAAAGTCGTTAAATGATAATGCCTTCGCAATGATCGATCTCGTGCTGGATGATCTGCGCGGTGAAACCAGTGAATGTGGCATGGCGCTCGCGGAACTTGCGATCCGCATACGAGACCTCAATGCGCTGGAAGCGGACCGTGCGGCGCTCGCCTTTGAGAGACAGGCAGCCTTCGGAGGCGTCGTAGGCGCCGTCTTTCGCAGTGATCGTCGGGTTGAACATTACGAAGATGCGACCGCCGAAATCCTCGTCCACGAATGCAATGATGCTCTTCGAGACGCCGATCATGTTTGCGGCCATGCCGACGCAGCCATTGCGATGTGCGTCGAGCGTGTCCTTGAGATCCTGTGCGACGGCAAGATCCTCGGGCGTATTGAGCGCCTCCGTCGACGGCTGGCTCAAAAACGGAATGGACGTCATGATTTCGCGCTGCATGTGATGTTTCCTCTCGCTGGTTCCTTTGCTGGTCTGCCAACATTGTATGGCGTTATTGTGCGACGCCGTACGGCGATGGGACGGATGACCGGTTCGCGCCTATTCATTTACGGAATGTCTCGTGGAGATTTTGAAATGTGGGACCGCAATCGACGCAATATGCTTGGAACCGTGGATGACATGCCTCAATATCGGAAATACATGACGCAGGCGCTGGAACTGGCCCATAAGGGAGCCGGTTGGGTGAATCCGAATCCGTTGGTCGGCACGGTGGTGGTCCGCGACGGCGAGATTCTCGCAGCCGGATACCACGACCGCTACCGCGGACCGCATGCGGAACGCATGGCCTTCGACTATGCCGACGAGCATGGTGTCGACATGCATGGAGCCACGGTCATCGACACTCTCGAACCTTGCTGCCATGTCGGATCGCAGCCGGCATGCACCGATCTAATTCTTTCGCACGGCATAACGCGCGTCGTGGTCGGTTCGATCGATCCGAATCCCATCGTGGCCGGCAAAGGACTTCGCATTCTTGAGGAAAACGGTGTGGAAGTGGTATATGACGTGATGCGGGCGGAATGCGACGCCATCAATCGCCATTTCTTCCACTACATCACCACAGGAATGGGGGTGCGGACGAAATGTTGATAAATCAACGTTTTTTAGACCCTTTTTCCTATTTGATTTTTTTAGACCCTTTTTCCTATTTGATTTTTTTAGACCCTTTTTCCTATTTGATAAATGATTTAACTATAGCTATTATGTGCTTCGTAAATAGAAGACATAAATTTCGAAAGGAGGATGATTCGTTAAGTGCAGTGGTTCCGCAGGACGGAACCCCGATTTTCTGTTTGTGGGCAACAACGATGTGCCGTTTATTTCTCGCATCGACATTCGTCGGTGCGGGAGTTCACCGATGAAAGGGAATGATCAATGAAGATGAAAAGATTCGTGGCCGCGGCCATTGCTGCAGTCTCGTGCCTGAGCTTTGCCGCATGTGGTTCTGACACCGCCAGCAAGGACGAGAATGTGATTCACATCATGTCCTCGGGCGATTCCTCCGCGAATATGGAGCGGGCGCTGGTCGACGAATACAACAAGACCGCCGATGTCAAGGCTGTTCTTGATCTGGTGACAAGCGCGGATTATCAGAACAAGCTGCAGACGGTCATGTCGAACCCGAAGTCCGATTCGGCTCCCGACATTTTCTTCAATTGGGCGGATGCTTTGATGATCCAGTACGCTCGCGCCGATGTGAGCGCCCCGCTTGATGAGTATATGGAGAAGGATCCGGAACTCAAGGACAACTTCCTGCCGTCCATTCTTGACGCCGCCAAGGTCGATGGCAAGTATTACGGCATCCCGGTGCGCGGAGTCCAGCCCATTGTGTTGTTCTACAACAAGAAGGTGCTCTCTGACAACGGCATCGAAGCCCCGACCACCTTCGACGAGTTCTGCGATGCATGCGAGAAGCTGAAGTCCGCAGGCCTGACGCCGATCGCGCTGGGCGGCGGCGACCAGTGGCCGACGCTGAACTGGTATTCGGTCATCTATCAGCAGGTGATGGGCAATGACGACGTCCAGAAGATGATGGACGGCGGCGTGGACGAGTGGAGCTCGCCCAAGAGCAAGAAGGCGCTGGAGATTATCCGCGACATGGTCGAAAAGGGATACTTCGGCACTACGTACGATTCGGTCAAGCACACCGATGGCGCCGCCCCGGCTCTGCTGGAGCAGGGGAAGGCCGGCTTCGAGCTGATGGGCTCGTTCGGCTATTCGGGCCACAAGGCCGCGGCCCCTGAATTCACCAATGATGATCTCGGCTATATGGTCTTCCCGCCCATCGATGGGGTGAAGGGCGACGCCAAGGATCTCGTCGGCAACCCGTGCAACTACTTCAGCATGAACAAGTACACCAAGCATCCTGAAGCCTGCGTCGAGTTCCTCAAGATGCTGTATTCCGATAAGTGCGTGGAGGATCAGCTGAAGGCCGGCAACCTGCCCGCAACGACCAACGCCAGCGAGATGGTGGAGAAGGTCGTGGACAATGCCTCCGACGGGGCTTTCCTCGAGTGGGAGTCTCAGGCGCTGACCGATGCTCCTCACTTCATGATCACTTGGACTCCGAACCATGTGTCCTCGTCGTCTCAGCCGATGCTCGACGGCATGCAGCAGTATTTCAATGGCTCCATCGACATGGGCACCTTCATCGACGAGATGAAGGCCCTGCCGACCGAGTGATTTCACGATAGGACAGACCATGGCAAAGCGTAACTCATCTGAGATGCAGACGGGGAACGCCGAGGGCCAGGTTCGTCGCCCAAAGAAGGGCGCCTCCTTTGTCGGAGGCGCCCGGCCTTCGGGCCTCTGGGCCGTGCCTGCGGCGGTGTTCTTCTTTATCTTCGGCATCCTGCCGCTGTTTATTGTGGTGGGGTTGTCATTCTTCAAATGGAATGGCTTGGGCACGCCCCAGTTCGCTGGAGGGCAGTACTGGGCCCAGTTCATTCATGATCCCAAAGTCATGAAAAGCGTCGGCGTCACGCTTACGCTGACGATTCTGGGCATCGTGACGCAAACGCCGCTCTCACTGTTGCTTGGCGCCTGGGCGGCGGGCCGGCAGCGGTATCGTGCGGTGTATACCGCCATCTACTTCATTCCATATCTGTTGTCCGGCACGGCCATTGCCGTTGCCTGGCGCGCCATGCTCGATCCGAACTTCGGCATGCCGTCGAAGATGCGTTGGCTGTTCGGGGACGGCAATATCTTCGGTAACGCCTCCTCGGCCATCGCGGTGCTGGTGTTCGTCAGCCTGTGGCAGTTCACTCCCTTCCATGCACTGCTGTATCAGGGGGCTGTCCGTGCCATTCCGAAGACTTTGTATGAGGCCGCTTCCATCGATGGCGCCGGTAGGATTCGTCAGTTCTTCTGTATCACCATCCCCCAAGTCAGGAACACGCTGATTACCTCGCTGCTGTTCCAGGTCGTGGGCGGCTTGACCGCATTTGACGCGATTCTGGTGTTGACCAAGGGCGGTCCCGGCACTGATACGCAGAATACCGCGTATTACATGTATTCGACGGCGTTCAAGGCGTACAACTATGGCTATTCGAGTGTCATCGCCGTGGTGCTGATCGTGATAGCGACCATCCTGTCCCTGGTGATGGTGAAGGTGTCCGGATATGACAAGATGCGTAGCGAATTGGAGGGTATCTGATGGCCACGAAACATGAAACGGGCGCGGTGAAAATTCCGAAGCGCCGTTCGCTCGAACGTCCAAACTGGGCTGCCGGTGTTTTGTCAACCCTATGGCTGCTGGTGGTCGTCGTACCGCTGTACATCATGGTCAAGGCGTCGATTGAGGACAAGCCTCATTATTCCGAAGAGGGGCCATTGTCGTTGCCGACGATGTTCACCTTGGACAACTACACCAATGCGTTGGATCAGGGATTCCTGCAGGCATTCATCAACACGGCGATCGTCACCGTTTCGGTTGTGGCCATCGTGCTGATCGTGGTGCCGCCGTTGGCCTTCGCCATCGTCCGCAGCCGAAGCAAATTCGTGAATGGCGTGTTCCAGATCATGCTGCTGGGCATTGCGATCCCCGTGCAGGCCATCATCGTTCCGCTGTTCTTTATGATTCGCTCCGTTGGCTTGTACGACAACCTGATCAGCGTGATTGTGGCGTCTGCCGCATTCTCGATTCCGATGTGCACCATCGTTCTGACGGCGTCGATGCGTCAGATCACCAATGAGTTGTATGAGGCCATGTCGGTCGACGGCGCGTCGGTGGTGAGGATTTTCTTCCAGCTGACCCTTCCCATGTCGAAATCGGGACTGGCGACCGTGATCATCTACTCCGCGATGGGCGCATGGAATAACTTCATGTTCCCGCTTATCTTGACGCAGTCCGATTCCAACCGCGTGCTGACGCTGAACCTGTACCAGTATCAGAGCCAGTTCGGTATCGACATCCCCGGTATGATGGCCGCGGTCATCCTGTCCGTGCTGCCGATCTTGGTGGTGTACTTCATCGGACGTCGCTCGCTCGTCGACGGCATGATGGGCATGGGCGGCAAGTGAGTATGGTGCCGGGGACGCCATAATGAGGGGTGTCCCCGGCATCGTCTCCGTCCAAATCAACGTCTTCGATCCGCACATGGAGGTGCGGACGAATGGTGAAAGGGTAAATTGTAATGCAGTACCATGTTTCTCCCGAAGGTTCTGATACCGCCCAGGGTGGGCCGGATAATCCGTTCCGGACGATAGGGCATGCCGCGCAGGTCGCGATGCCCGGCGATATCGTCATCGTTCATGACGGCGTGTATCGGGAATGGGTCGATCCGAGACGCGGCGGGACCTGCGAGGCCGATAGAATCGTCTACCGCGCCGCCGACGGGGAAAAGCCCGTGATCAAGGGGTCCGAGATCATCTGCGGGTGGAGCCGATACAAGGATGACGTCTGGCGCGTGACGTTGGACGACGCCATGTTCGGCGATTACAATCCGTACAGGCAGCCGCTGTTCGGCGATTGGCTCGCGATGCCGTCGCGTGGCGAGGACCCCGACAAACATCCGGGCATGGTGTTCCTCAACGGCAGGGCGTTGTATGAGGTGACCTCGCTCGAGGATACTTTTGCGCCGCGGTACCGTGACCATGTCAAGGATTATGTCACGGATGTCGCATGTGCGATCGACGATCCCGAGATGACCCAATGCGTATGGTACGCCCGGGTCGAGGACGACCGTACGGTGCTGTACGCGAATTTCCATGGCGCCGATCCCAATGAGGAATGCGTGGAAATCGCGGTGCGTCGGTCCTGTTTCTTCCCCAGACGCCATCACGTGAACTACATCACGGTCAGCGGGTTCGAACTGTGTCAGGCCGCCACGCAATGGGCGCCGCCCACCTCGCATCAGGTTGGCGCCATCGGACCGAACTGGGCCACCGGATGGATTATCGAGCGCAACCTCGTCCATGACGTCAAATGCTCGGGCATCAGCCTGGGCACCAGCGAGGAAACAGGCGACAACGAATGGTATCGGACCGAGCGCAAGACCGGTCACCAGTACCAGCTCGAAGCGGTGTTCAAGGGGCTGCGTATCGGATGGAAGAAGGGATTCGTCGGCTCGCATATCGTGCGCGACAACGTGATTCATGATTGCGGGCAGAACGCGATCGTCGGCCATATGGGCGGAGCGTTCAGCACCATCGAACATAACCATATCTACCGCATTGGTGCCCGGCGCGAGTTCTTCGGCTGGGAGGTGGCCGGCATCAAGCTTCACGCGGCGCTCGACGCCCGCATCCTGGACAACTGCGTGCATGACTGTTCATTGGGGATGTGGCTTGACTGGCAGGCCCAAGGGGTGCGTATCAGCCGCAACGTGTTCTACGACAATGTCTGCGATCTGGAGATCGAGGTCACGCATGGTCCGTGTCTGATCGACAACAATGCGTTCTGTTCGGCGATGACATACGACAATTATGCTCAGGGGACGGCGTTCGTCAACAATCTGATCGGCGGCACCATCTCAAACAACAGCGTGTTGGATCGTTTCACTCCGTATCATTACCCGCATTCCACGGAGGTGGCCGGCAACGCATTCGTCTATGGTGGCGACGACCGATACGCGTCCAACATCTTCCTCGACGGCGCCGGGACCCTCGGGTCCACGGGACTATCCGCATACCGCGGATACCCGTCCACGATGGCGGAGTATCTGCAAAGCGTCCACGACATCTTCGCGTCCGGGGTCACGAATGGGCACGATCCGCAGCCCGTGCAGATGCTGTACAGCTGGGACAACGCCTACGTCGGCGAGGCCGAAGGCCCCGAAGGGGAGCAGGGGACCACGCATGTGGCGTCGCCCGTCAACGTCCGTTGCGAGTTCAAGGGGGATGACCTGTACCTGCTGTTCGATTGCCCGACGGAGCTTGCGGACAAGAAGGCGGCCGTCGTGGGCACGGCCGATCTGGGCGTGCCGCGCATCGTGGATGAACGGTATGAGGAGACGGATGGATCCGATATCGTGATCGACACCGACATCGTTGGGCGCCAGCGCGCGGAACTGAGTTCCGTGGGGCCATTCGCCGAGCTTCATCCGGGATCCAACCGTCAGCTGGTCTGGTGTGGCGCGGTCCGGACGACGGACGACGCCTGCCCCTCCTGTGGCGTCAAGGAATGGTGAGACCATGAAGATCACCAATCCGGTGCTCACCGGCTTCCATGCGGATCCTTCGATGATCCGCGTCAAAGACACCTATTACATCGCGAACTCCACATTCGAATGGTTCCCCGGCATCCGCCTGCACGAGTCCAAAGACATGGTGCATTGGAACACGTTGCCGTACCCCTTGGGCGCCGAACAGCTTGACATGCGCGGCGATCCGGCGTCCGGCGGCGTATGGGCGCCCGACTTGTCCTATGCGGACGGAAGGTTCTGGATCGTCTATTCCGATGTTCATATCGTCAACGGCGCGTTCAAGGACGTCGTCAACTACCTGACGACCGCCGAGGACATCCGCGGGCCGTGGTCGAAGCCGCTTCGTCTGAACGGCGTCGGATTCGACGCCAGCCTGTTCCACGACGACGACGGCCGCAAATATCTGGTGCAGCAGACGTGGGACCATCGTGAATGCAAGCATCAGTTCCACGGCATCACGCTGACCGAGTTCGACACGGCGACGATGCGGCTGAAGCCGGAGACGGCCCGCACGATCTGGATGGGCGACGATGTCAAGCTCGTCGAGGGGCCGCATCTGTATAAGATCAACGGCTGGTACTATCTGTTCTGCGCCGAGGGCGGAACGGTATGGACTCATCAGGAATCCGTGGCCCGCTCCCGCACGCTCGACGAGCTGTCGTTCGAGGCCTCGCCCACGAACCCGTTCATCACGAACTTCGACATCCCAGGCAGCTACCTGCAGAAGCAGGGCCACGGCGCGCTGGTGGACACCCCGTCCGGCGAATGGTACTACGCGTCGCTGTGCGGCCGCCCGTGGCATCACGAGACAGAGTCGTTCACCGACCCGCGCGGCTGGTGCACGCTGGGTCGTGAGACCTCAATCCAGAAGGTCGAGTGGGCTGAGGATGGTTGGCCGTACATCGTCGGCGGTCATGGCGGCGAACGTTATGTGGAGGCGCCGAAGGACGCGATCGAGACAGTCGCGCCCGCAAGCCGCGATCAGCACGACGAGTTCGACGCCGACGTGCTCGGTCTCGACTGGAACACGTTGCGTGTGCCGTTCGACGAGAAGATGGGCTCGGTCGGCGGCGGCAGCCTGAAGCTGATCGGCCAGGGCTCGCTGTGCAACACGTTCGACCTGTCGCTGGTGGCCCGCCGCTGGCAGGCGTTCGATTTCGACGCCGAGACCTGCGTGGCGTTCGATCCGAAGACCTACCAGGCGATGGCCGGTCTGACGAACTACTACAACGACCAGCATTGGTCGTGGGCGTTTGTCACGTACGACGAGGACCGCAAGTGCCGCGTGATCGAGGTGGCGCAGAACGACCGCAACAATTACACCTCGTTCTTGCGCGAGAACGCCGTAGTGGTGCCCGAGGGCGTCGATCGCGTATGGCTGCGTGCCAAGGTGCGCACCCAGTGGTACGCCTACGAATACTCGTTCGACGGTGAGACCTGGACCGAATTGCCGGTCAGGCTCGACGCGAGGATCCTCTCCGACGACTACGTGAACCAGACGTACGGCGGCTTCTTCACCGGTGCCTTCGTGGGTCTGGCCGCGGTCGACTATTCCGGCTACGGCGAAGTGGCCACCTTTGACCACTTCGACTACCGGGAAATTTCTGGGATGGAAGACTGATAGATGGTCGTTTCGCGGGATGTCTTCCCGCGAAACGACCATATCAATAATCAGTATTGTTTTGGCGCATGATGGCAACGTTTTGCGAAGATATGAGAACGATATGAGCAGTGAAGTATGCAATGAGGTAGGAATGGCTCTGGAATGTTCCGCCCGACGAGCCGACGGCGCGGGACGGTATGTGCGTCTTGATGAATGCGGTCTTGCCGTCGAAGTCGACTGGCACGGAGGAAACGGGTCCCCCGCCGATCCGTGGCGTTGCACGGTAACGGTGCGCAATGACGGCTCCGTTGCGTTCGAAGGGGTCGTTCGCATCGATATCCCGATTCGGGCTGACGGTGAACCGCGGTTCTTCCTGCCAGGGTTCATGTATGGGCGTAATCGTGGAGAGGCGCCGCTGCGAACCGCGACGAAATTTCCCCGGCTTCGTGAACGGAGCGAACTGCCAGCCTCATCATGGTGGATGATTCGAGGAGACAGGCTGTCCAATCCATGTGCATTGGCCGTGACCCGTTCCCGTGTCGTCGGTGTGGTGTCCAGCCCCTATCTGGTTGACCGCGGTGATGGGATGTTGGTCGGACATGAGGCATGTGATGAACTGCCTTTCGTCCAGTATGCGGGATTCAGCTGCATGTTGCCGACGCCTGGAATCGTGCCCTGCGACGACCACGCCTCGGTGGGCGTGACTATCGGCTATGAGAACGCGCCCTGGTTGTTCGTCAGCTCGACGGATATCCGCGAACGTCCTGACTCGGCGGAAGGGCCGATTACACTGGCGCCTGGAGGCGCGGCGATTATGCGCTTGGACATCGTCGACGCTCCCGCCCGGGATGAACGGGCTATCATACCGGTGCTGGAAACCGTATACCGTCGTTTTCATGAACCGCCGCGTCAGGTCGGCGCTCCCGCTCGGGCTATACGCGACATTGCAGTCGCCGTTGATAGAGACGCGTGGCTGGAGGACGAACACATGTACGCGGGGTTTGTCTTCGACCATCATAGCCCGGGAGATGAGATCATCGAAGGTAAGCCGTATATGTACCGCCGGTTGGGATCGAGTAGTTGGACCAACGGCATGGCCTCCGCGGTACCGATGTTGGCGTCGGCTTGGCGGTTGGGGGACGATGCTATGCGTCGTCACGCCCTCGACGGCATCGAGCATATCATCCAACATTGCATCAACCCGACGAACGGATTGCCCTACACGGCGGTGGAACATGAGCGGTGGAGCAACCGCGGTTGGTGGTTCGACGGACTGTCCAATCCCGGACACAGCGGGTACCTTGTCGGGCAGACGATGTACTCGGCGTTGCGGGCGTGGCAGATCGAACGGCGGTTCGGCGGAATCGATCACTCGGACTGGCTGAAGATCATCGGGAACGTCATTCCCCGATTGGCGGCAGGGCGCAATGCGGTTGGCGAATACCCATTCGTGTTCGATGAGATGGACGGCTCAGGAGCCGAGTACGAATCGTTCGGCGGTGTGTGGTGTCTGGCCGCATCCGCGTATTGGGCTTTGCTGACCGGCGACCACTCGGATCTGGATGGGATGCTCCTATCCGAACGTCATTATCATGACCGGTACGTGGCGCATATGGAATGCTATGGTGCGCCGCTGGATACATCGAAAGCCGTGGATTCCGAAGGTATATTGGGATATATCAAGGCGGTCGGATGCCTATACGCCATTACCGGAGACGCTATGTATCTTGACCGGATGCGAGAGGCGTTCGCCTATGAATGCAGTTTCCGTTTTTGCTGGAATTCGCCCGTTGGCGTACCGCCTCTGAACGAAGTCGGCTGGTCGAGTTGCGGAGGCAGCGTCACTTCGACCAGTAACGCCCATATCCATCCGATGTCAAGTGTGGCCATCGAGGATATGGTTTATTACCTCCGATATCGGAACGACACATATATCGCGTCGCGTTTGTGCGATGCGGTCGGCTGGAGCTGCCAGACATATAACCTCAAGGATGGTGAGTACGGATATGGGCGGGTCGGCTGGATGTCGGAACGGTTTTGTCACTGCCAGGGGTTTTTGGACGAGAGGTACCCGGATGGAAGCCTGTGCAGCACGTGGCGTTGTCTGATGCCTTGGGCGGCGGGAGCGATCTTGGACGGTCTGACGGGTCTGTACTGGGACGTCATGCCGCATGATGAGTTGCCAACCGTCACCATGGTATCGCGGGCGATGGGTTGCGTCCATGATGAGAAAGGATGAAACAATGGGTGCGGGAGCCATGGGTCATATGGAGACCAGCATGTTCGAACAGTGCGGGTACGGCCGCGAGGCCATCCAGGCCCGGCTGGAACGCAACTGGACCGAGATGTTCGAAGGTCCGGACAAGATCTACTGGGAGAACGACGAGGGCCTTGGCTACGTGATGGACACCGGCAACCACGACGTGCGCACCGAAGGCATGAGCTATGCGATGATGATCGCCGTGCAGTACGACCGCAAGGACGTGTTCGACAAGCTGTGGGGCTGGGTCATGAAGTACATGTTCATGACCGAGGGCTTGCACAAGGGCTACTTCGCCTGGTCCGTGGACCTCAGCGGCGTGCCGAACGCCGACGGCCCGGCCCCCGACGGCGAGGAGTACTTCGCGATGGCGCTGTTCCTGGCCTCCGGGCGCTGGGGCGATGGCGAGGGCGTGTACGAGTACTCCCGCCACGCCCGCTCGATCCTGCATACCTGCGTGCACCGGGGCGAGGATGGCGAGGGCTACCCGATGTGGAATCCGGAGAACCATCTGATCAAGTTCATCCCGGAAACCGAATGGACCGACCCGTCCTACCATTTGCCGCACTTCTATGAGGTGTTCGCACAGCGTGCCGACGAGGCCGACCGCCCGTTCTGGCGCGAGGCCGCTGCCGCCAGCCGTCGGTATCTGGTCACCGCCTGCCATCCGGAAACCGGTATGAACCCCGAATACTCAAACTATGATGGCACGCCGCATGTCGACGAGCGCGACCACTGGCACTTCTATTCCGACGCCTACCGCACCGCCGGCAACATCGGGCTGGACTGCCTGTGGAACGGCGTCGTGCCCGAGCTGTGCGATGCGAATGCGCGTCTGCAGCGTTTCTTCCTCGAACACGACCGCACCTGCGTCTACGCGGTCGACGGCACGCCGGTGGACGAGACCGTGCTGCACCCGGTCGGCTTCATCGCCGCCACCGCCGAGGGCTCGCTCGCCGCGATGCACTCGCAGGAGCCGGACGCGCTCGATAATGCGATCCGCTGGGTGCGCCTGCTGTGGGACACGCCGATCCGCACCGGCATGCGCCGCTACTACGACAACTTCCTCTACGCGTTCGCGTTCCTCGCGCTCGCGGGCGAATACCGCGTGTGGTGAATATGGCTGAAACAAGGAGTTGGACACAATGAAATCGACATTGCATATCAATCCGTTGTTCGGTGAAGGATGCGTGCTGCAATCTGGCATGCCGGTGAGGATCTGGGGTGGTGGCCGCCCCGGTTCCACGATCGAGGTCTCGGTCGCGGAACGGCGTGCCGATGCCATCGTCGACGCCGATGGCGCGTGGACGGTCACGCTCGAACCGTTGGACGCTGGTGGTCCCTATCGCATGACGGTCAGTGAAACGTCGGAAGCGGCGACGCGGGAATCATTGAGCCATGACGTTTATGCGGGCGAGGTGTTCATTTGCGCCGGACAGTCGAATATGGAATATCAGATGGAATTTCTGCACTGGCGTTATCCGTCCGAATTCACGCGTGAAGCCGACTCGCTGCTGCGACATTGCAAAGTGCCGGTCAGATTCGATTTCCACGGGCCGCGTCATGAATTCGATGAACCGGTACAATGGGTTGGCGCTGCATCGGATACCCTTGATGAGTTCACTGGAATCGGCTACTTTTTTGGACGTATGATTCGGGAATCGTTCGGTGTGCCGGTCGGTCTGCTTAATATCACGCTCGGCGGCTCACCGATCGAATCATGGATGGATGAGGAGACACTCGCTGCATGGCCGAGGATGCTCACTGATCTGGCACCATACCGGAATGATGATGAAGCCCGTGTGCGCAATGAGTCTAGCATTGAGGCCCGCACCCGGTGGCATGAAGATCTGCGTGTGCGAGAAGTCAACCGATGGAATGAGGATGCGGAAACCGGAACCGTGAACCTGCCCGCATTCCTGTCGGATGCCGATCCTCGTCTAGCTGGGTTCCGCGGTGTGATCCGCTTGCGGCGTACGGTTATGTTGCCGACGTATGCGGTTGGACGGCCTGCTGTGCTGCACTTGGGGGCGATGGTTGATTCGGACATCACCTATGTGAATGGTGTTGAAGTGGGGCGGTCCGAGCACCAGTATTTCTCCCGTGACTACGTTGTCCCGGAGAATGTGCTGAAGGCCGGCCCCAACGATGTAGAAGTACGGCTGGTGTGCGAACGCGGCACGGGCCGGTTCACTCCCGGTAAGCGCATGCATCTGGATGTGGGCGATGACTCGTTCGATCTGAGCGGAGCTTGGCGGTACATGATCGGTGCCGAAATCGATGAGGATTGTCCGACGGAAGATTCCCTGCAGTGGAAGCCATTAGGCCTGTACAACGGCATGACCGCGACCTGCGCCGGGTACGGCGCCCGTGCGGTGCTCTGGTATCAGGGTGAATCCAATACTGGTGATGTGGCCGATGAGTATGGGCATATGCTTACGGCGATGATCGGCTGCTGGCGACATGCTTGGGATCAAGAACGATTGCCGTTCCTGATTGTGCAGTTGCCGGTATTTTCAATCGACAATGTCGAGGATGGTGGATGGGCCTTGGTGCGGCAGCATGAATGGCAGGTGTCGAAGACCGTTGATGATGGGGCAACAGTGGTTGCGCTCGACGCCGGTGAATGGAACGACCTGCATCCGTGGAACAAGCGTGTGGTCGCCGAGCGGTTGTTCCATGCGGCCTGCGGTCTTGTCTATGGTAAAAATGACGCACCGAAATCACCTGAGCCGAAGTCCGCGGTGTTGACAGACGGTGAGCTCGTCATCGACTTTGCAGGTGGTCCGTTATACACCTTGGACGGGGACGAACCGCGCGAATTCGAGCTTGTTTGGGAGGACGGCTCCGTGCATGCCGTCTCCGGGCGCGTTGAAGGTGACAAGGTCGTCATTCGTGTGCCCTGGCGTAAGCCGACATCCATCCGATATGCGTGGAGTAATGCGCCCGGTCGTGGTCTACTGTGTTCGGGGAAGGGTATGCCTGTGCCACCGTTCGCCATGCCGATTGAGTAGAGAAGACGCGCCGAAACCGGATGTTCGCCGTTCGACCAAGTCGGGACGTGGCCGAACGACGAACTTGCTATCGGATGTCTTGAGCAATTCCAAGAGGTAGCGGAGCGTATAGAAGTCTGTTGGGCAGAATGATCGGTTCGACGATTTCGCCGTTCGCCGAATCCATTGCGTAACCGAGCCGTTCATGAAAGGAATGAACATATGAGAAACTTCATCTTCCACAATCCCGTCAAGATCTATTTCGGAGAAGGTCAGGTCTCGCATGTGGCCGAGGAGGCCAGGTCTCGCCCCGGTGCCGCGTGCTGCTGGTCTACGGCGGCGGCTCGATCAAGCGCAACGGTGCCTATGACGATGTGACGGCCGCGCTGCGCGAGGCCGGCAACGAGGTCATCGAACTCTCCGGCGTGACCCCGAACCCGCGACTCGACAAGGTCTTCGAAGGCGTGAACCTGGTTCGGGAGCACGGGGTGAACCTGATCCTGGCTGTCGGCGGCGGCTCGGTCATCGACTGCGCCAAGTTCATCTCGCTGGGTTCCGGCCTGGGCGAGGACGAGGACCTCTGGTACGACTACGTCGAAACCGGCAAGCCCGCCCCCGAAAACCTTGTGCCGCTCGGCGTGGTGCTGACCACCGCCGTCACCGGCTCCGAGATGGGCGGCGTGGCTGTGCTCACCAACTGGGCCCGCAACCGCAAGCTCGGCTACACATCCTTCCCGCTGACGCCGAAGTTCTCGGTACTCGACCCGACCTATCTGCTCACCCTGCCGGCTGAACAGACCACCTACGGATTCGTGGACATGTTCTGCCACACCTGCGAACAATATTTCTCGCTACCCAGCGACGACAATCTCTCCGACGAGATGGCCGAGGCCATCCAACGGCATATCCTGCGCTCCTGGCGCGCCTGCCGTCGCCATCCGCGCAGTTATGAGGCCCGTAGCAACGCGATGTGGGATTCCACGTTCGCGCTCAACCGCGTCATCTCGCGTGGCAAGGAGGAGGATTGGGTCACGCACGGCATCGAGCATGCGCTCTCCGCCTACTTCGACATCTCGCACGGCGCCGGCCTGGCCGTGGTCCATCCGCACTGGATGAAGTACGTCTACACCTCACGCCCCGAAGCCACCGCACGCTTCGCCCGCTGGGCGGTGAACGTGTGGGGCGTGGACTCGACCGGCAAATCCGAGCGCGAGGTGGCCGAGGAGGGCATCGAGCACTACGTCGACTTTCTGCGTCTGGTCGGTGCCCCGCTCACCCTGTCCGAGGTCGGCATTCCAGCCGATCCGGCCACGCTGGACAAGCTCGCCGACCATGCCGGCGACGTCGGCGGCTCCTACCGCCGCATCACCCGCGACGATGCGCGCGCCATCCTCGCCTTGTGCGTGACACCGGTCGTGTTCTGAGGATGTATCAAGGTGTATCGAGGGATGGAGGCGCCGAAGACTTGATATCCACACCTGCCGTATACACGTCTATGACCACACATTTTGCCCTCCACCTGTACATCGATACGCAGCCGCCACGGTGTACGGGGAGGGCAAGCCGTACATGGATGTGCGATGAAAGGCGGCATCTCCGCTTCGGTGGCGGGGCAGGCTTTCATCGCCACCGAAGCCGTTGCCGGTCACATGATTCGGCATATGCCAATGTCGAGCGGCCTTATTACCCCGCTCTCGGCGGGGTGCGGAAGTCCTTGAAGCGTTGGATTGCGCTTCCATACCATTCCGCGGCGGAATCGGACTTGGCATAACGGTTTGGTTTCGCCGTTTTGCTATGGTATCTCGGCTGTGGCATGGTACGGGGCACCGTTATCAGGTGCTATGGTGTTCCGTATCGGGATCGGGTGGTACGGAACACCAATCGCCGAGTGTTGCAGAACCTGTACCGCAAAGGGGCGGCCTTCCGGTTGTGATTTCGATCGTGAACAGCCTTGTCGCCCCGATGGGAGGCGTCACCGTTGGTGGCCGCATATTATCGGGGCGTCAACCGCGTGCGAACAGCGTCAACTTGGCGAAGAGGTCCTCGAGAATGAATCGACTGTCAATGCTGTCGTAGATGCGTATCGTTGGGCGAGACGGTATGAAAGCAGTGGAGCTGTCCGGCTTGACCAATGGTGCCGGCGCGTAATGGAATTCGCCGCAATCATGCTTCATCGCCAAGCCGACGGCGGGCGAATCTCCCAATGACCAGCTTTCTCCCGAAGTCCAGAACGCGAAATCACTGTCATTGTATTTCACGAGATTGTCGAACAGGAACTCGCCGATAGCGCCCGCATCGGCAAGCTTACATTGTAGTTCGGCAATGCTCACATTCATCGTACGGTAGACCTGATAAGGCACCAGCCAGAGATTCGCACCACTGGTCAGCACCAGATTGGCGCCTTCCACGTCGTTGCCGGAGTTGAATTCGCGAATGGCTTCCTCATCGTTGCCGGGAAGCTGCGTGCCGATCCAGATGATGGTCATCCGGCTGACGATTTCCGGGTGCAGCTTGATGGCGGCGGCCACGTTGGTGATGGCGCCGAGGCACAGTACGAACAGCGGATGGGTATCAGCGCTCAGAGCTTCGTCGAGAATCGCACGCGAAGCGGGGGAGAGGTCCTCATCAGAGGCGAGGTGCAGCCCCGCCAGCGGCGTGCGGGCGCCTTCGAGTACCGGTACATCGGAGTTCAGCAGTTGAACAACCGTGGACGCGGTGCGGAAGCTGCGTTCCATACTGCCCGCTTCGTTGAAATGCTCGGCGCAAATCGCCTTGACCATGAACTTCGGTGTCAGCAACGCCTGAGCGATAGCGAACGGGTCGTCGGCCTCGCAATCGGCGTCGGTGTCGATGATGACACGAATCTGCTTATCATCACGGACTGTGAAATGAAAAGTCATCAATGTTCCTTTCCTGATGGTGATATGCGATGAGGCTGCTGGCCCTCGTCGTTCCGACAACCTCATCGTGTGACTTCATCAACCGCGCCAGCGCACGTACTGCTCGTACACCTGCGGGGTTGGTTCGCCGGTCAGTGTGGTCTCGACTTTGACCGGCCACGTCGGCGGTTCGGTCTCGCCGGACAGCACCCAGGCGGCCTGACGGGCCGCGCCGATCGCCACGTACTCGTCGGTTTCTGGCAGTTCGACGTCCATGCCGAGGATCGCGGGGGCCAGCGCGCGCACGGCCGCGAACTTGGTTCCGCCGCCGATCAGCAGGATGCGCTTGACGTCCACGCCCAGACCCTTGACCAGTTCAAGGCAGTCGCGCTGCGAGCACAGCAGACCCTCCACGAACGCGCGGGCGATGTTCTCTCGCCTGGTGTTCGCCAACGTCATGCCGTACAGCGCCGCCGTGGCGTCCGGACGGTTCGGGGTGCGCTCGCCGTCGAAGTGCGGCACCAGCGTGATGCCGCCGGCACCCGGTTCCGCGGCCGCGGCCAGTTCGGCCAGTTCGTCGTAGTCCACGCCGAGTGCGGCGCGTCCGGCATCGGAGATGCGCGAACCGTTGATCGTGCAGGCCAGCGGCAGCCAATGTCCGGTGCAGTCGGCGAATCCGGTCACCGAAGCGGTCATGTCGTAGGCGGGCACGGGGGAGATGGCCGCGGCCACGCCCGAGGTGCCCAGCGAGATGCTCACGTCGCCCACACCCATGCTCAGGCCCAGCGACGCCATGGCGTTGTCGCCGCCGCCGGGGCCGATCGGGCAGCCGCCCTCCACGTCCTTGCCGGCGATGGCCGGATCGGCCACGTCGCCGGTCTCGGTCGGGCCGAGCACGCGCGGCAGCACGATGCCGGCGATATCCTCTTCGCCGCGTCCCAGCGCCATCGCGAGCAGGTCACGGCGGTATTCGTTGGCGGTCGCATCGAAGTACGCGGTGCCGGAGGCGTCGGAACGGTCGGTGAACAGCGCATCCAGGTTCGCCTTCATCTCCTCGGCGGTCGCGTCCTCGCCCAGAGGGCCGTGGCCGGCGATGCGCCAGCTCAGCCAGTCGTGCGGCAGGCAGATCGCGGCGATGCGTGCGGCGTTCTCCGGTTCATTCGCGGCGACCCACGCCACCTTGGTGATCGTCAACGAGGCGACCAGCGAGGAGCCGACGGCCTTGACCCAGCGCTGGCGGCCGCGCATCGCCGGATCGTCGGACAGGTCGTCCTCGCTGCCGTCGGCGGCCTTCTCGGCCTCGCCCAGACAGGCGATGAGCACGTCGGCGTTCGTGGCGGAACGGGTGTCGTTCCACAGCAGTGCGTCACGGATCACGCGGCCATGGTCGTCGAGCAGTACCATGCCGTGTTGCTGGCCGCCGACCGCCAGCGCGGCCACGTCGTCGAGCCCGCCGGCCTGTTCCGCGGCCTCCTGGAACGCCTGCCACCAGGCATCGGGGTTCACGCTGGTGCCGTCGGGGTGCTTGGCCTGCCCGAAACGGACCATCTCGCCGGTCTCGGCGTCGGTGACGCGCACCTTGGTCGACTGGGTGGACGTGTCCACGCCGGCCACCAGAACTCTGCTCATTGTGCCTCCTTGCAACATGCCGCCAAAAACGTCGGGCTGATGGCGTTTGGCCGAATACGGTCGCCATTATACGCAAATAGTTTGACGAATGAACTATACTGGTGTGTGTACCATTTTCACAATGTTGTGGGAGGCACGCCGGAGGCGATGAAGCACCAGAACACATAGAGGAGAGCTACGTCATGACTACGCTGCGCAGAATCAATCAGGACGATCTACGCAACCACAATCTTTCGGTGGTCATCAGCACACTGCTGCGCGCCGCCGAACCGATGAGCCGCGCCGAACTGGCCAAACAGACGGGACTGACCAAGGCGACCATGTCCCTGCTGGTTTCCATGCTTGTCGACAACGGCGTCGTGCGCGAGGGGACGCCGAGCGTACAATCCTCCTATGGGCGCCCCAGCACGCCGCTGCTCATCGTCGGAGGCCGATACTGCGGCATCGGTCTGCAGGTGAATACGGACGGCTACGGCACCATCGTGCTCGACTTGGACGGCACGGTGGTCGCGGAACGCTGGGTCGATGCGGATATGTCCGACGTGGACGCCGACGACATCTTCTCCGAACTGAACGCCCTGTCACTTGAGCAGGAACGGCTGCTGGCTGACCGCGGATACACCGTGACGGGTACCGGACTGGCATTGCCCGGTCTGGTCACGGATGACATGAGGCTCCTCATGGCCCGCAACCTGGGATGGGAACAGTTGGATCTCAAGCGGTTCGACGTGGTGCGGCGGCTGGATGCGACTGCGGGCAACGAGGCGAATATGGCGGCGCTCGCGCAGATTCCCGGATACGCTATGCACCGTGAGGACGACGGCATCGTGGAACCCAACGCCTCATTCATCTACCTGTCCACGGACGTCGGCATCGGCGGCGCGGTGGTCCGTGGCGGACATGTGGAGATCGGCGACCATGGATTCGGCGGGGAACTCGGCCACGTGTCGGTGGAGCTGCGGGGGCCGGTGTGCCGGTGTGGGCGGCGGGGGTGCCTGGAGACCTATGCCGGCCGCAGGGCGATGGTGGAGTCCGCAGGCATCGCCAGCGGGTCGGCGGCCGCGCGGCGCGAGTCGATCAACGAGCTGATCGAACGGTGGCGTGACGGGGACGTCAAGGCCGCGGCGGTGGTGGACAAGGCCATCGAGGCCATGGTCTCCGCCATCGCGTCGGCGATCAACATCTGCGACGTCGATACGGTGATGCTGGGCGGCGTATGGTCGCAGTTCGGGCCGGAGATCGCCTCGCATATGCAGGGCATGATGCGGCGCCAGGTGCTTGGATACCCCGAGGTGCGCGCCAAGGTGCTGATGGCCGACGTGACGTCCAAACCGGCGTTGATCGGTTCGGCCGCCATCGGTCTGCGCCGCTTCATCGACAATCCGATGCGGTTCGTCTCGACCGACTGACGGTCCGCACACGGATGCACGCGTGTTCCAACCTAGGCCTATAACGTCGGGGGCGCGGCAAGAGGAGCTGCCTGATACAGTGGCACGTGGCGATTCCGCCCGGGCTGCGCAGGTCAAGGATCGTCCGCGGGTCTCCCCGTGTTCATGCCGTGCGCAGTCAACAGGGAACAGGAGCATCCCATAGCCGAACATCCTCAACAACCGAATCATCATACCATGCCCGCCGTAGGGAAAACGTCGGACATGGCCGACATGTCGGCACGGAGGGATGCCTCCGGTCCCGCCGGATTGTCGTCCCCATCCTCCGGCGGCCGGGCCGCGGACCGTCGTTGGCGCTGGAGGATGGGGACGACATCGCCGTGGGCGCCGCGTTGGGCGTGGCCTGCGGACTGGTGTTCTGGCTGTTCAACTTCGCCTACGCATGACTGTCCCCGATCATCGGCGGCATCCTGCCCGGACTGGCCAGCATCCTGTACCCGCTGTGGTATTTCTCCGGCACGTTGGCCGTCATCATCCTGCGTAAGCCCGGAGCCGCGGTCTATGTGAACCTGGTGGGCAGCGCGGCCGAGATGCTGCTGGGCAACCAGTTCTCGTTCGGGTTCGCGTCCGCGGCGCTGCAGGGCGTGTTCGCCGAACTGCCGTTCGCACTCACCCGGTACCGCGTGTTCAACCTGCCGATCTCCATGACGTCCGGCGCCTTGGTGGCCTTGGAATACGGCGTGTACCTGATGCTGTTCCGGTATCAGGGCGTATCGTTCCTCAGCCCCCGCGGCGTCATCCATATGATCAGTGAATTGGTCGGCGGCGTGCTGATCGCCGGCGTGATGAGCTGGTATCTGTACAGGGCCATCGCCGCCACCGGGGCGTTGGATCGTTTCGCTTCCGGACGGGCGCGGCGCGACGATGCCGACCGTCGCGGGTGACCGCTGTCTCCGGTCGGCGGTTGTCAGGATGCCGCCCGTTGACGAGCATCCGGGCAAACGCCCAGCGGTTTGCTAGACTATAGGGCCGGCCACGAACCGGCGTGGGGCTGTAGCTCAGTCGGTTAGAGCATCGGACTCATAATCCGCCGGTCACTTGTCCGATCAGCACCACCAGCACCACCAGCACCGTCAGCCCGGTGCCGAGTTGCGGCGACAGCCAGGAGGTCATCAGCACCACAACGGCGCCGAGCAGGCCCCCGATCCACATCCACGGCGGATTATGCCCGCGGATCGCCTTACCGAGATCGAGGCCATGGTCACGGAACACGACCACGGCGCACAGCAGCACAAATCCCAGGATGAACGAGACGACCGACGCCTTGATCGGCGATCCGAGCGCCGTACCCAGTCGTCCCAGCATGGCGGCTTGCACCGCCAACGACATGCCGCAGAGTATGCCCAGTCCACGCCATAGCCAGATGCTTGGCGAGCGGGTTCGGTTCGTGGAGCGGCCGTCCGCAGGGGGTCGCAACGTGTCCGCGGACAGCATTGCGGGGGGTGCGCGCCGCTCCGTGCCGCGAGCCGAACGGGTTCGGACCGCCGAACAGCGTCTTGGCGTCGGCGGCGGCGACCGCCAGCAGCACGCCGAGGACTGCCAGCACCAGTCCGGCTGCGCGTGCCATGGTCATCGGATGGCGAGGGTTGCCCAGCCAGCCGAACTGGTCGATGAGCAGTCCCATCGTGATTTGCCCCAGCACCGGCATGAGCACGGTTTGCAGACTGCCGAGCCTGGGCAGCAGCAGGATGTTCCCGGTCATGAAGATCACGCCGAAGAGCCCGGCGAACCACATCCACCAGGGGCCGTGGAGCGCCGACTCAGGTACCAGCGGGTACGGTCCGAGCAGCAGTGCCGCAATCGTTGTGGCTGCCAATCCCACGGTGAATGACACCAGCGACGCGCGGAACGGTGTGCCCAACGTTCCGCGCAGTCGCGCGTTGACGACGGTCTGCAACGGCGTGACGATTCTGGTGAGCACTCCCAGCGCGGCAAGCAGCATATGATCCCCTTTCGTCTCGGCGACATTGTACTCACGACGCCGATTTCGGGGGTCCAGCTGTGCGCTGGGACGCGGCGGTTCGGATTGGGAGGGAAGGCATGCATGGCTTCGCGGGTGATGCGGGAAGATGCAGGAAGATGCGGGAAAAGCGGGGGGATACGAGCAAATATTAAGCAATTGATGTCCGGGTGTCCGGTTTGTCGAGACGTCTGCTTTTCATAGGTTCCCGGCCTGGCCCCGCCTGGGGGGGCAGTGCCGCAAAACGCAGGCACCAAGATACGGAAGAAGAGGAGTCGTACCATATGAACAACATGCCGCAGCGTTTGGTGTTCTTCGCCCTGGGCGTCGTCATCAACTCGTTCGGTGTGGCACTGATCACGTTGGGAAATCTGGGCACCTCGGCCATCTCCAGCGTGCCGTACGTGTGCAGCCTGCAGTTCCCCATGTTCAGCTTCGGCGTGACCACATTCATCTGGAACATCCTGCTGATTCTGCTTCAGGTCGTGCTGCTGCGCCGCGACTTCAAGCCCTCCCAGTTCCTGCAGATCATGGTCAACGTGCTGTTCAGCGCCATGATCGACGTAAGCATGGCCATCCTCGGTGTTCTGTACCCTACCATGCTGTGGGAGCAGTTCCTGTGCATCGGCTTAGGCTGCGTGGCGTTGGCCTTCGGCATCGTCATCGAGCTGGCGCCGAACGTGGTGGTGGTGCCCGGCGAAGGCGTGGTCCGTGCCATCGCCAAGGTCAGCGGCGTGCGCGTGGGCACGGTGAAGGCCGTATTCGACATCACGCTGATCATCATCGCCGCGGTGCTGTCATTGATCTTCTTCCACGGGTTGCGCGGCGTCGGCATCGGCACGGTGATTTCCGCGGTGTTGGTTGGGCCAATCATCAACATCGTCAATCGCGTCTTCACCTTCCAGCACTGCATCCAGGCGCTGGCCTTGTCCCGCGACGGGCGTTGACGCCTGACCGTCCGGTCGCCACAGGGCCGGGAATGGTGACGCGGAACCGATCGAGCGAATTGTCGATGCGCACCGGTTCGCGCGCCTCGTTCCTTAGCGCGGCGCCGATGCGCAGGTATCCGGTGCCGTCGTCGCGCAGCACGGTGCCGCCGTCCGGATACGGGGTGGACCGCAGCAGCGAGAACAGGAATGCGTTGCGCGTGGACGTTGACGCCTCATGGGTGAGCCGCTGTTTGGAGACCGCGCCGAACAGGCCGCCCAGGTTCGAGACCTCGATTCGGTCGGTGAACACGTCCACATGCACGGGCGTGCCGAGCGCGTCCGGGGAGTAGTCGCGGTGGGTCAACGCGTTGGCGATGGCCTCGCGCAGCACCAGTTGCGGATACATCGGCGGCTGTGGCGACTGTGATGGTTGCGCGCCGGAATCGGCGCCGCCTGGGCCGGACGTCCATACCATCAGCGAGGCGACCGCGTCATCGATCATGATCGGGATCGGGCCGGTGATGGTTTCGGAGGCGACGAGCCGTGCGTCGCCGGTGAACACGTCGTCGCGTGAGGTACCGGGGTAGACGGCGATGGTGACGTTGAGCCGGGGAAAGAACTTCTGCGGATACCGGCCGACGGCCAACAGTCCCGCAAGCGTGGGGCGCGGCACGGATGCGATCCGGGTCTCCTCGTCCGTGTCGGTGTCCGCGCCGATATCCGTGTCGTCTTCCCTGGACGCGATTCCCGCCGGGTCGCAATCCGCGGCATGTTTCACGGTGTCGTCCGCGGGGTGGCCGGTTGGCATGCGTCTCAGGATGCGCAGGTCCAGCATCATGTCCATGTCGGAACGCTCCGCAAAGACATGCGGATGGCGGTCGCGCTCGCATTCGAGCAGCGCGTGGACGAGCGTGGGATTCAAGTCGTCGAGCGTGGCCTCTGGCACGACCGCGATGTCGTGCTCCGGCTGGCGTTGCTCATCAAGCAGACGATCGACCTCGTAGGAGGTCATCTTGCGGTCGCCGTCGCCGGTGCGGATGTAGGAGCCGTCGTGCGGGCCGACCGAGGAGACGAAGCAGGGCTTCTCCCGCGGCAGCATCTCGTCGATGACGGCGAACACCAAATTCGCGCCCTCGAACGGGCAGGTCACGATCACGGGCCGGACCACGGGCGTGAGCTTCTCGCAGGCCTGGCTCAACGCCTCCTGCATGGCGCGGGCGTCGAAGCCCTCGACCGGCGTGAACCCCGCCTTCTCGCTCAGCCCCAGGATGATGTACCCGCCGTTGCCGTTGGAGAACGCGGACAGCGTCTCGGTGATGGTCGAGCTGATTCTGCGTTTGCACTCCTTAACCTCGCATTGCTGCGTGTCGTTGCCGATGACGCGCAGCAGTTCGATGAGCTCGGTCATCTTGGCCGTGTAGTCGTCGTTGTCCATCGCGCCTCCGGGAGTGTGCCGTTGCCACCTGGTGACGTCTGTACTCCGGCCGCCGCGGGCTCCTGCCACTATCCTATGCCGGCGGCGGCATATGCGTGGCGATGACTTGCGCGGGATCGGTGCCGTCCGTGAGTCGGATATGGTGGGGCCCGCGACGGGATCGATCCCCGTCGCAGGCCCCACCGTTACCGTATGGTCGCGTGGTTCGCGGGAATCAGAGCACCGCGTCCATCGCCTGCTTGAGATCGGCGATGATGTCGTCGGCGTTTTCGATGCCGCAGCTCAGGCGCACCAGGTCAATGCCAACGCCTGCTTCGACGAGCTGCTCCTCGGTGAGCTGACGGTGCGTGGTGCCTGCCGGGTATAGGGTGCAGCTGCGCGCGTCGGCCACATGTGTGGCGATGGACACCATCTTCAGGTGGTCGAGGAACGCGGACACCTTTTCGCGGCCGCCCGGCACGCCGAAGGAAATAACGCCGCAAGTGCCGTTCGGCATGTACTTTTCAGCTAGCGCATGGTACTTGTCTTCCTCAAGGCCTGGGAAGCTCACCCAGCTGATGCGCGGGTCGGCGCTCAGCCACTGCGCCACCTTGAGCGCGTTCGCGCAATGGCGCTCCATACGCACGCCCAGCGACTCCAAATGCATGCCCATGATCCACGAGTTGATCGGCGCCGGTGTTGAGCCGAAATCGCGCATAAGCTGTGCGGTGGCTTTGGTGATGTAGGCGGCCTTGCCAAAGTCCTTGGCATAGGTCACGCCATGGTAGGAGTCGTCCGGCGTGGTGAGTCCGGGGAATTTCTCCGCATGAGCCATCCAGTCGAAGTTGCCGGAATCCACGATTGCGCCGCCCACGCAGGAGCCGTGACCGTCCATATATTTGGTGGTGGCGTGCGTGACGATGTCCACGCCATACTGGAATGGACGACAGTTGACTGGTGTGGGGAACGTGTTATCGACGATCAGTGGCACGCCGTGGCGGTGCGCTGCGTTCGCGAACTTTTCGAAATCAAGAACGATGAGCGCCGGATTGGAGATGGATTCGCCGAAGACCGCCTTGGTGTTCGGCTGGAATGCCGCTTCGAGTTCTTCCTCGGTGCAGTCCGGGCTTACGAACGTGCATTCGATGCCCATTTTGCGCATGGTCACGTTGATGAGGTTGAACGTGCCGCCGTAGATCGCGGAGGATGCGACGATGTGGTCGCCGTTGTTGCAGATGTTGAACAGTGCGAAGAAGTTCGCCGCCTGGCCGGATGAGGTCAGCATTGCGGCCGCGCCGCCTTCCATTTCACAGATTTTCGCTGCGATGGTGTCGTTGGTTGGATTCTGCAGTCGAGTGTAGAAGTATCCGGATTCGGATAGGTCGAACAGTCGGCTCATCTGTTCGCTTGACTTGTATTTGAAGGTTGTCGCCTGAATGATCGGGGGAGTGCGGGATTCGCCGTTGCCGGGCTGGTAGCCTCCCTGCACGCAGATGGTGTCGACGTTTTCGCTCATGGATTCCTTCTTTCGATTGCGCGCTTCGTTGCGTAGCGCTGCGATGCAACAAACATGTTCACCTTATCACTGAGTTGACAATTGACTATTTTTCAATGGAAACGCCGAATAGTTCACTGAATTGACAAACTTAGGAAGTTGATTTTATTATGTACATCAAGACAGGCGGGAATCCGCTTGACGGGAAAAGCAAGGTCTTACGAAAGTAAAAACCAATAGCAAAGGAGCAACCCATGGGTCTGTGGGATATTGAAAAGATTCCGTATGTCGGTCGTGAAAAGGGACCGCAGGAGGGTCTGGCTTTCCATTACTACGATGCCGACAAGGTTGTCGCCGGCAAGAAGATGAAGGATTGGCTGCGTTTCGGCGTCGCTTGGTGGCACACGTTCGATCAGGAGCTGGTCGATCCGTTCGGCACCGGCACCGCCCAGCGTCCGTGGTACGGCAAGTACTCCAATGCTGAGGATGAGGCCCTGGCCAAGGTCGACTACGCCTTCGAGTTCTTCCAGAAGCTCGGCGTCGAGTACTTCTGCTTCCATGATCGTGATATCGCTCCGGAAGGCGATACCCTGCGCGAGACCGACAAGAACCTGGACAAGGTCGTCGACAAGATCGAAGAGAACATGAAGTCCACCGGCATCAAGCTGCTGTGGAACACCTCCTCCCTGTTCACCAACCCGCGCTTCGTGTCCGGCGCCTCCACCTCCCCGTTCGCCGACATCTACGCCTATGCCGGTGGCCAGCTGAAGCACTCCTTGGAGATCGCAAAGCGCCTGGGAGCCGAGAACTACGTGTTCTGGGGTGGACGTGAAGGCTACGAAAACCTGTGGAACACGCAGATGAAGCGCGAACAGGCGCACATGGCCAAGTTCTTCCACATGTGCCACGAGTATGCTCAGGAGATCGGCCTGGACGCTCAGTTCCTGATCGAGCCGAAGGCCAAGGAGCCGACGATGCACCAGTATGACTTCGATGCATCCACAGCCATCGCCTTCCTTAAGACCTACGACATCGACTTCATGAAGCTGAACCTCGAAGGCAACCACGCCAACCTGGCCGGCCACACCTACCAGCACGAGATCCGCACCGCCCGCGAGGCCGGCGTGCTCGGCTCCCTCGATGCCAACCAGGGCGACAAGCTCATCGGCTGGGATATGGATGAGTTCCCGACCGACCTGTACGAGACTTCCACCGTCATGTGGGAGGTCCTCGCCGAGGGGCAGATCGGCCCTCACGGCGGCCTGAACTTCGACGCCAAGCCGCGCCGCACCTCCTTCGCCGCCGAGGATCTGTTCCGCTCCCACATCGCCGGCATGGATTCCTTCGCGGCCGGCCTGCTGGTCGCGGCCAAGATGCACGAGGACAAGGTCATCGAGAACCTGCAGGCCGAGCGCTACAGCTCCTTCGATTCCGGCATCGGCGCGACCGTCGAGAACGGCACCGCCTCGCTGGCTTCCCTCGAAGAGTACGCTCTGGATATCCCGCAGTCCAAGCTCATCGAGGCCACCAAGTCCGATCACCTCGAGTCCGTCAAGGCCACGATCAACAACTACATGATCGACGCCCTGGCCGAGGCGTGAGCCGAATAGGGAGTTTCCGTTAGGGCTCCTGATTCATCGCTGGATCAAGCAGTGAGACTCGGCTGTGACAGAGCCGGATGTGGTGTGCCGAAGCGTCGGCGTTCCGGCACACCACTCATCTTTCCTTCCTTCTTCCTAGAATTTCCTTCGCAGGCAAGTCGTCTGCCGGTTATGTCGCCGGTGTACGGCTTGTTTGCGTTTTTGGGCCAAACGAAAGTCTCGATTGTTCGCAATGATGCGATGTTCACGAACGTTTCTGAATAAGGTGTATTTATGACCGCGACTATTACCATTACCAATCCCATTCTTCGTGGAATGAATCCTGATCCGAGTTGGATTTGGGATGATGAGTTCCAGCGAATTGTGTTGGTGACTTCTACTTTTGAGCTTGTCCCAGGTCTTCCCATTTACGTTTCCGAGGATATGACGTGCTGGAAGCATGTGTCGAATGTGGTAGATGCTGACCTGGCAAGGCGCCTGCTTATTCCTTTCGTGGATGATTCGGGCGGTGTCTATGCGCCGACGCTGCGCAGGATTCATGGCAAATATGTGATTGCATGCACCATTGCCCGTCTTGATGATCGCCGTGCTATGGAAGGTGGTTGCACAGAAAGCGAGCTGATGCGGTTCCACGCCGCGGAGGGCAATTTTATCCTTGAAGCGGAGTCTATCGAAGGGCCATGGCATGGCCCGTTCTGGATTGAGGGCGCTGAAGGCATCGATCCAGACATATTCGAGGACGGGGATGGCAACGTGTACTGGACTCAGACCCGTCCTGCGGTCAATCCGCAATGGGAAGGCCAGACCGAGGTCTGGACCCAACGCATTAATCCGGAGACTTGGACTTTTGTCGATGACGGTCTTCCTGCGGGATCGGGCAAGACGGTAATATGGCGCGGATACGGTATGGAATCGGTGTGGGCTGAGGCGCCGCATCTCTATCGCGTGGGTGATTATGTGTATCTGATGACCGCTGAGGGGGGCACCAGTTTCGAACATAGCGAAATGGCCATGCGCATCTATGCGCCGCATGGACTGCTTCGGGCGTTCGAAGCTTACGAACGGGAAGTATCCGAATTGGGTGAGTGCATTCCGCAGGTTCGTGACGGGGAACGCTGCTATCTTGGCGCCGCAATCCGTGCCTTCCACGCGGATAAGAAGAATCCGATTCTCACCCACCGACATCTGGGTTTGTCGGAACCGCTGCAATGCGTGGGACATGCGGACCTGTTGCTTCATCCGAAACTGGGATGGTGGCTGGTGTGTCTCGGCGTGAGGGAGACACGGGGAAAGCGTGACGGCGAATTATTGAGCTACTTGGGAAGGGAGAGCTTTGTCGCTCCGGTATCCTGGGAACATAATCCGGCCGATTGGAAGCTGGACGGCAACGGTGCACCATATACGCATGAGGGTGACCCCGGATGGCCGGTGACTTGCGCTGGTCTTGGCCGCTTGGCCGACGAGATCACGGTTACTACTGAAGACGATGGAATCGCCATCGAGCCTAGGGTGAAATCCTCGCTCGCCGGTGACGTGGAACCTGCGCTGGTGGATGTGGCTGATGGCTCGACGAACGATGTGGTGGTGCGCGATGAGCGTGATGTCAGCTACCGCAGAATAGCGAAACTGCCGACGCTCATGCCGATTCCCATGTCCGGTTCTTTAGTGATCCGGCAGAATTCCACACATTACGCGGTGTTTTCGATGCATGGCACGGATGTGCGTTACGAGATGGTGAATGGAGACGATTCGCAAGCTGGGTCTGTTGTCGTACAGGCTGACGGAGTGCGTCCGGCGGTACTTTTCGACGACAACCGCTTGTCGGTCATCGTGACTGGCATGCATGGTTTGGTTGATTCTGCGACGTTCGTGCGTCAGGGGCAGGTCCTGCTGAGTGTCGATGCTCGTTTCCTCAGCACCGAATGGGCCGGTGGGTTCGTCGGTTGCATGGCCGGCTTCATGGCATAGTTTCTACGGAATTTCAGGATGGTTCACTGCTGGTGTTCCGACGGGCCGTCTTAGAACGAGTTGAAAACGGGTCGAAAGGCTAGGAGCGCTGTGTTCTCCCCCCGGTTGTGCCTGTGAGGTTTGCCCCGCTGATTAACCTTCGAGTTGCTGTGTGCTGTTGCGTACCACTAGCGATGTCGGCATGATGATGTGCGGTTGGATCACGTCGGTGGACAGCGCTTCGACCAGCATGCGTACGGCGGCCCTTGCCATGTCTTGGAGCGGCTGTCGTACGGTGGTCAGCGCCGGGCCAAGGAATGCGGCAGTCTGCACATCGTCGAATCCGACCACGGATAAATCCTCGGGAATACGTAATCCCAGCTGCCTTGCCGCCTCGTAGACGCCCATGGCCTGCAGATCGCTGCCGGCGAAGATTGCGGTCGGACGATTCGGTCGTTTCAACAGGGAGATGGACTGTGCGTAACCGCCGGAAGTGGTGAAATCGCCTTCGGTGATAAGTTCGGGATCGGCTTCGATTCCATGTTCCGCGAGCGCTGATGTATATCCGTCCAGACGTGCTTTGGAACACATCATCTCCTCCGGTCCGGTGATGATGCCTATGCGGGTATGTCCGAGTGCGAGTAGATGCCTGGTGGCGATTACGCCTCCGGTCCAGTTGTCCGCTTGCACCGACAGCGTGTCTGGATCTGGATTACCGAATGGATCGAACAAGACGAAGGGAATACCTCTGGAATGCAGTTTGTTCCGCTCGATACGTGTCAGACTGGAGAAGACAAGAATGGCGCCATCCGTCTGCCGACGCAGCATGTTGTCAATCCAGGATGAGTCCGGGTGCTGGCGATTGCCGCCTTCGGTGGTGATGACGTTCAAATCATGCAACTTGGCTTCGCGAATGGCGCCACGGAGTACTTCAAGGGCCCAAACATTATCGAAATCTTGGAACACGATTTCGATAATTCGTTGGCTTTTTGCACCCGTCGCTTTACGGGAATACCCATACCGTTTCAACACCGCGTTGATGGTTTGCCGCGTCTCTTCGGAAACGTCGGCTCTGCCGTTGAGCGCCTTGGATACGGTGGAAAGGGAATAACCGGTCTCTTTAGCTATGTCAGAGAGTCGTACCGTAGCTTTCTTTGTCGTATTGCGCATGAGTCACTCCTTCTTCTTTTCATCATATCCGAAAATGCGAACGAAAGTTTCGGTTTACGTTTTTCGAAACTTTCGATATGTTGGCAATGCTTAAAAACGTTGTAAAATCAACGAAAAATAGTTAGTTTTCTGATTTTACAAAAAACTTGACTTTGTGTGATTTGTTTCGGTAGTCTGTAGGTACAACGAAAACGAAATGGAGACTTTCGAAGGGAGTCAAAGGCTGATTCTCTGTCTGCTAGGGGAGCTGCAGCAGCATTCGTTGCGGTCATGCTTCCCGATTCGACCCACTCGAGAGAAGTCGTTCCTGTCGTTGCCATCATTTTGTCGATGATTATTTGGTCAATAAGGAGAAGACAATGAAGTTCAAAACCATTGCAGCTGCCACTCTTGCGGTGGCGACCATGTTGGGCATGGGTGCCTGCGGCTCCAGCGCTGGCGCCAAAGACGATAAGACCATTACGTTCTGGCATAACGCCACAGCTGGTGACGGCAAGCAGTATTGGGAGGATCTGGCCAAAGCGTTTGAGAAGAAGACCGGTGTCAAGGTTCAGATTCAGGCCATCCAGAACGAGGATTTCGAAGGCAAGCTGACCACCGCTATGCAGGATCCCGCCTCCGGCCCGGATGTGTACATGACCCTTGGTGGTGCCAAGACCAAGGACATGGTTGATGCCGGTCAGGTAATGGATATTACTGATAAGATTAGTGATACCGTCAAAAAGCAAATGTCTTCCTCATTGGATTCCATGTCTTATGATGGCAAGGTCTATGGTGTTCCGGTCGCTGCCCAGCCTGGTGGCATCTGGTATTCCAAGGATTTGTTCAAGCAGGCTGGCATCGATGCCGAGCCGACCACTTTCAGCGAGCTGAAGACCGATGTGCAGAAGCTTCGCAGCGCTGGCATCGATCCGATCGCACTCGGCGGCAAGGATGCTTGGCCGGTCGGTCACTGGTACTACTGGTTGTCCATGCGCGAATGCTCTCCGAAGGCCTACGCCAAGGGCGTTAATGACAAGGACTTCTCCGACTCTTGCTGGGTCAAAGCCGGAGATGATCTGAAGGATTTGTTGGATGCGAATGCTTTTAACGAAGGATTCCTCACCACGACGGCCCAGCAGGGCGCCAGCTCGTCCGCAGGTCTGCTGGCCAATCATAAGGCTGCGATGGAGCTCATGGGCACATGGGAGCCTGGAGTTCTCAAGGACCTGACTCCGGACAAGAAGCCAATGGCTGACCTTGGCTTCTTCGCCTTCCCGACCGTGGACGGAGGAAAAGGCGAGGAAGGTGCTTTGATGGGCGCTGTGACCGGTTTCGCTGTCAATCCCGAGGCTCCGGACGCTGCTGTTGATTTCGTCAATTTCATGGCTGAGAAATCAAATCAGGAGAAATACGCCACTGCGTTCAGCACCATTCCGGCTTCTGCCGAGGCTTACGATGCGGTTACCGATGAAAATCTTAAGGCTATCCTCGAAGCTATGAAAAAGTCTGATGGCATGCAGCTGTGGATGGATACCGCTCTCGGCGGAAATATTGGCAACGCTCTTAATTCCGGAGTGGTGAATCTGCTTTCCGGACAGGGGACTTCGGCTGACATCGTCAAGGCGATGAAGGACGCAGCGGCCAAGGGCTGACAGTGAACATGGCTGGTTGAAGGCCAAAGGAGGGTGGATAGACAGATCTTCATCTGCCCTCCTTCCTATTCGAGAAACGTATCTGGTAGTGGAGAAAACCATGTCAAGTACAAGCAAAGACGCGGTGACGCTGCGCGCTAAGCGGTCCAAGAAACCGTCCGATGGCAAAATGCGTCGTAATGTTGAGATTTTCGTACTGTCCGCACCTGCGATTCTTCTGTTCGTCTGCTTTGTGATTCTGCCTATCGTCTTGGGTGCTTATTACGGCTTCTATCAGTGGAAGGGTTACGGACTTCCCTCCAAGACAGGTAAATTCGTTGGTCTCCAGAACTACATCACAGCGCTTAAGGATCCCGCGTTCCAGGCGGCGATTCTGCATACCTTCGAGGTCGTGATCGGCTCGTTGGTTATCCAGGCTCCGCTCGCCATCCTGTTCGCATTGCTGCTGAACCAGAAGTTCAAGGGGCGTGGTCTCATCCGCACCCTCATCTTCGTGCCGTATGTCGTTTCCGAGGTCATCGTCGGCACAGGATGGAGCCTGTTGCTACAGAAGAAGGGCGCCATCAATGAGATTCTGGCCAACTTCGGCATCAATGGTCCTGATTGGCTGGCCGACCCGAAAATCGCTATTTGGACGCTGTTGTTGCTGATCAGCTGGAAATACGTCGGTTTCGCCGTAATTCTGATGCTCGCCGGCATGCAATCCATTCCTGATGAACTGTATGAAGCAGCCAAAGTGGATGGGGCGAGTTTCTGGCAGATGCAGAAAAGCATCACGTTGCCGTTGCTTGCTCCGACGTTGCGGATCTGGGTGTTCCTTTCTATGATTGGCTCTCTGCAGCTTTTCGATCTGGTCTATATCGTGTGGGGCAAGTATGTGTCGACCACCGCTGGTGTGTCCACCATGGCCACCTACATGGTGCGTGAAGGTCGTGGAGCCGGCAACTATGGCTATGGTTCCGCCGTTGCTCTGATCATCTTCGTGATCTCTTTGATCATCGCACTCGTCTATCAGAAGTTCGTGCTGAACCGTGACTTGGACGGTGCTGTTACTGAACAGAAAGAAGCCGAGAAGCGTGCCAGGAAGCGCGCAAAAGAAGTGCAGCATCGTGAGGTTGCTGCCCTGGCAAGTGAGGTGAAGTGATGACTGCCGCAACAATCGCAGGACATTCCAACAAAAGCGAGTACAGCAAGAAGAATGGTTACCGTAAGTCATCCAAGACGCCATGGGGCAACCCAATCGTCTACTTCTTCTCCTTGGTGCTTGTGGCCATCTGCATCACTCCGGTGTTGTACATTATCTTCGGCGGCTTCCGTACCAATTCGCAGATCACCAACCATCCGTCCGGGATGCCGAACCCATGGGTTCCCGACAACTACAAGACGGTCGTCGAAAGTGATATTTTCTGGACGGAACTGAAGAATTCTACCATCGTGGGTATCGCCACCATGGTAGGCGTCGTGGTGCTTAGCATCATGGTGAGCTTTGTCATCGCCCGATACAAATTCCGCTATGCGCCGCTTATGTACGCGTTGTTCTCTGCTGGTCTCATGTTCCCGATGACCGTTGGCATTACACCTTTGTATCTGCTGATTCGCAATCTGGGTCTGGCCAACTCCCTGTGGGGTCTGATCCTTCCGCAAATTGCCTTCGGACTTCCTCAGACCATCATCATCTTGGTGCCGTTCCTACAGTCGATTCCTAATGAGCTTGAGGAGGCCTGTCTTCTCGATGGATGCTCCCGCCTTGGCTTCTTCTGGCGCATGGTCATTCCACTGTCCATGCCTGGCGTGGCCACCACTGGAATCCTTACCTTCGTGGGAAGCTGGAATGCCTACATGCTGCCGCTGTTCGTGCTCAGTGATGCCAGCAAGTACACATTGCCACTTGGCGTACAGATGTTCAGCTCCGAACACTCCGTTGACACCGCACAGGTGTTGGCCTTCACCTCTCTGGCTATGATTCCGGCCCTGATCTGTTTCACCATCTTCCAGAAGAAGATCGTCGGCGGCCTGACAGGTGCGGTCAAGGGCTGACGGAATGTGACAACCCACGCCCGGAAGATGTTCCTTTCCGTCTTCCGGGCTTCATCTCTTATGCAAGAGGTACATTATGAAGATTTCCAACCCGGTGCTCACCGGTTTTCATGCCGATCCTTCAATGATTCGCGTCGGTGACACTTATTACATTGCCAATTCCACTTTCGAATGGTTCCCAGGCGTTCGCCTGCATGAGTCCAAGGACCTGGTGCATTGGAACATTCTTCCAAGCCCGTTGAGCCGGTCCAGCCAGCTTGATATGAGAGGAAACCCCTCTTCGGGAGGCATCTGGGCTCCTGACCTAAGCTATGCGGATGGCAGATTCTGGTTGATCTACACTGATGTCAAGGTGGTCAATGGTGCATTCAAGGATTGCACTAATTATTTGGTCACCGCCGAGGACATCCACGGGCCATGGAGCGAGCCGATTCGCATCAACGGGGTCGGTTTTGACGCCAGCCTGTTCCATGACGACGACGGCCGCAAATACTTGGTGCAGCAGACATGGGATTTCCGTGAATACCACCACCAGTTCGACGGTATCACATTGACGGAATTCGACGTCGACACCATGAAGCTCAAGCCAGAAACGGCCCGCACCATCTGGGATGGCACTGCGGTGAAGATCACCGAAGGTCCCCACCTATACAAGAAGGATGGTTGGTACTACCTGTTTGCCGCAGAAGGCGGCACGGTGTATGAACATCAGGAATCTGTGGCGCGTTCCCATACCCTTGACGAGTACTCCTTCGAAGTTATGCCGAATGGCCCGTTCATCGGTAACTTCGACACTCCTGACACCTATTTGCAGAAGCAGGGCCATGGAGCGTTGGTGGACACCCCGTCCGGCGAGTGGTATTACGCCTCCCTATGTGGTCGTCCGTGGCGTCATGATACCGAACCGGCCCATGGCACCCGCGGATGGTGCACACTCGGACGCGAGACCTCCATCCAGAAAGTCGAATGGGATGAGGACGGTTGGCCGCGCGTGATCGGAGGTCACGGCGGACAGCGTTACGTTGATGCTCCGAAAGATGCCATCGAGACTTTGGCCCCAACGACGCGTGACGAACATGATGAGTTCGATTCCGGCGAGCTCGGTCCGAATTGGAACACTCTACGCGTCCCGTTCACCGACGCCATGGGCACGGTGGGTGGTGGCAAACTGGCATTGCGTGGTCAGGGCTCGCTGTGCAACCTGTTTGACTTGTCTCTTGTGGCTCGTCGCTGGCAGGCATTTGATTTCGACGCCGAAACCAAGGTGCGTTTCGATCCGAAGAATTACATGCAGATGGCAGGCCTGACCAACTATTACGATGACCTATGCTGGTCATGGGCGTTTATCACTTGGGATGAGAAACGTCACGCAAGGGTCATCGAAGTGGCTCAGAACGATTTCAACCAATATACGTCGTTCCTCAAGGATGACGCCATCGTAGTGCCCGAAGAGGCTGAGGCGGTATGGCTGCGCACCAAGGTCCGCACGGAATACTATTCCTACGAATATTCCTTTGACGGAGAACATTTCACCGAGATTCCGGTCAGGCTCGATGCGAAGATCCTGTCCGACGATTACGTGAACCAACGTTACGGCGGCTTCTTCACCGGCGCGTTCGTGGGACTTGCCTGCGTCGATCTGTCCGGCTACGACGCGCAGGCCGAATTCGACTACTTCGACTATCGGGAGCTTTCCGATAACCAGTAGACAGTGCCGGCTGGCGACAGAGCGTCCGCCGTCAGCCGGCATACTCGACGGGATTGAATTCTATGGGCAATGAGGAGCGGACGAGCATGGTTTTGCAATTGCCGAAACTGCTTGACGACGGTTGCGTGCTGCAGGCCGGTGCGACCATACATATCTGGGGCGCCGGCGACCCTGGACGCGGCGTGCTGGTACGCCTCGATGGCAAGGACCGGACTACGCGGGTGGGGGACGACGGCTCATGGAGCGTGCCGTACGGTCCGATCAAAGCAGGCGGACCGTACGATTTGACGGTGCGTTATGAGGACGGAACCGAATGCATCTCGCGCCAATGCTATGCGGGAGAAGTGTTCCTGTGTTCGGGACAGTCGAACATGGAACTGCCCATGGCTTGGGTGCGTGCGGACTATCCGCTGGAGTGGGATCGTGAGCCTGACCCATTGCTGCGGCAATACAAAGCGATTCCCGATTGTGACTTCAACGGTCCTCGCAGCGATCATGACCATGCGTTCTGGCAGGGGTGCGATGCGGAAACCCTTGGAGATTTCTCCGCGCTCGCCTATTTCTTCGGACGCAGAATCCGTCAGTGGCTGAATGTGCCCGTCGGCCTGTTGAACGTTTCATTGGGTGGATCGCCGATTGAATCCTGGATGGATGCCGACGCATTGCGGGCGTTCCCCGAAGCGCTCGCTGACCTTGAGCCATATCTTGGCGATGGCGTGGCGTCGAAGAAAAGCCGCGATTCCGTTGCCGAGCGGGACCGGTGGTACCAGGCGCTTGGATACGAGGCTGTGGCCGATGCCCACCATGAATGGCTGCCATTGATCGCGTGGGACTGTCCGGAATCCAAGAACATCGAGCCGCGCGACGTGGCATGGCATGACATACGCCTGCCTGGATGGTATAAGGATCGCGGACTTGCCGGTTTCCGCGGCGAGATTACCATGAGAAAAACCGTGTTCCTGCCTCCGTCGGATGCGGGCAAGCCCGCCCTATTGCGTCTGGGCACCATGAATGATGCCGACCATACGTGGGTCAATGGTGTGTTGGTTGGTGGGCGAAGCAATGTGTATGAGCCGCGGGACTATCCGGTCGCAGCCGGCGTGTTGCGCGCCGGCGCGAACGAAATCCGCATGCGTCTGGTCGTTGAACGGCCCGGCGGCCGTGTGACGCCCGGCAAACGGATGACACTGACCATCGGAGACGATATCTTCGACCTGTCCGGCATTTGGCAGTATGCCGTGACCGCCGAAGCTGACCGCGATTGCCCATTCGAGGATTTCGTCAGATGGAAGCCGACCGGCCTGTACAATGCCATGCTCGCCCCGTGTTTTCCATATGCGGTGCGGGCCGTGCTGTGGTATCAGGGCGAATCGAATACCGGCGATCGCGCCATGCGATATGGTGACGAGCTGAAGGCCATGATTCAATTGTGGCGCGGCAAATGGCATCAGCCGGATATGCCGTTTCTGATCGTCCAGCTTCCAAAATTCGACATCGACGCCATTGAGGATGGAGGCTGGCCACTCATCCGCGAACAGGAGTGGAACGTCGCGAACGAACTTGAAAACGTTGCGACGGTGGTGACGCTTGACGCCGGCGAGAGCAACGATCTGCATCCGTATGACAAGAAGCTCGTCGCGGATCGCGTGTTCAATGCCGCGATGGATTTGGTATACGGTCGCCAGGCTCAGCCTCAACCGGCCGTGGAAACCATCGAGGTCTGCGGAGATCTGTTGCGGATGCACTGTGTGTGGCGGAGTCGCTCGGACGAGCGGATCCGATCGGAGGGCCGCCGGCTGATGACGTTGGACGGTGACGCTCCCCAGGAAATCGAATTTCTATGGCGCGACTGCGCCACATCCGCGCGGGCCGAGGCATGGCTGGACGGCTGTGATATCGTGGCGCGCATGACGGCGCGCAGGCCAGATGAGGTGCGGTACGCGTGGAGCAACAATCCGGAATCCGGACTCATCTGCGACGGCGACGGCATGCTGATTCCGCCGTTCCGCCTGACATTGCCCACGGACGATGATAAGGGGATTCATGCGTAGACAGGTCGCGCTTCGACAAGGACTCGTCGATGGATTCTCCGATACGGACTCTGTAATTACCGTGTTTCGTGGCATCCCCTATGCCAAGCCTTCCCGTTGGCGCATTACGATTTGTCTCGTGTCATGATTCGGTATTGGACGAATTTCGCGGCGACGGGCGATCCGAACGGTTCCGGATTGCCCGAATGTCCGGCGTGCGGACCCAATGGCCAACGATACATGCTGCTCGGCGGATGCCACGATGCATCGGATAGTATGTCGTATGCCAGGTCAAGTAGATGAATATAGTATAGTGTGAGCGTTCACTATAGCGTGGTGGAAATCGTGACGAAGGAGACGGGCATGACGAAGGAGACGGAGACGCAGATCGCGTCCGACGAGGATCTGACTAGGCTGTTCGCCGGCAAGCCGACGCAATACCGCAAATCGAAGTCGCTGCCGAAGTTTACTGGCGAGGCCATGCGTACCTGCGCCACGATCAACCGCATCTTCTTCGATGATCCTGACGAGGCCTACCGTCTGTTCCACGAGCTCGTTCCCGACGCGGGGGAAGGCGTACAATTCACGCCGCCGTTCAATGTGGATTATGGCATCGGCCTGACCATTGGCCGCGGCACGTTCTTGAACAAGGATTTCATGGTGTGCGGCGGCGGATATGTAACGCTTGGCGAGGATTGCCTGATCGGCCCGCGTTGTACCATTGCCACGCCGAATCATGCCTTGGATGCAGCAACGCGACTGGCTGGCTGGGAACATGCTTCGCCGGTGACGATTGGTGACAACGTGTGGTTTGGTGCGAACGTTACGGTCACGCCTGGCGTCACGATTGGCTCGAATTCCATTATCGGCGCGGGTTCTGTGGTTACACGAGACATTCCCGCCAATTCGATCGCAGTCGGCAATCCGGCGCATGTAATCCGCGAGATTCCCGAACGCGATCCCGCCTTCGCCGATGTTGAGGGTATCGTCTGACGTTGGGTTACGGTGTTCCCTCAGAGCGAATTCGCGTGTTGCCCTACTGCTAGACGTGTTGTCGCACGATTTCAGTTTTGACCTCACGATTTGATCGGAATATCGCACGATTTTGTTTGAGACGAAAATGGGTGCCGTTGCGGTTGGTTGTGACGGCACCCATTTTGCGTTGTTTTAGTGCGATTTATGCTGATTGATCAGCCGCGGGCCTTTGCGTAGGCCTCGTACACGGCTTCAGTCGGTTCGCCGGTTTCCACGCCGTCGATGGTGAGCTGCCATGCGGGCGGTTCCGTTTCGCCGGACAGCACCCAGGCGGCCTGACGGGCGGCGCCGATGGCAACATACTCGTCGGTGGTCGGGCGGGTCACGTCCATGCCGAACACGCTCGGCGCGAGCGTGCGGATTGCCTTGGACTTCGCGCCGCCGCCGATAAGCAGAATGCGGGAAATCTCAGCGCCAAGCGAACGGATAAGCTCTAGGCAGTCGCGCTGGGAGCACAGCAAGCCCTCGACGAACGCGCGGGCCATGTTCTCGCGTGTGGTGTTGGCCAGCGTCATGCCGGAAAGGGTTGCGGTCGCGTCCGGACGGTTCGGCGTGCGTTCGCCGTCGAAATACGGCACCAGCGTAATACCGCCGGCGCCCGGTTCGGAAGCGAATGCCAGGGATGCGAGTTCGTCGTAGTCGACGCCGAGGGCTGCACGGCCGGCGTCAAGAATGCGCGATCCGTTGATGGTGCAGGCCAGTGGCAGGTAGTGGCCGGTGCAGTCGGCGAAGCCGGAAACGGCACCGGTCAAATCGTAGGTCGGATTTTCGGAAATGGCTGCTGCCACGCCGGAAGTGCCCAATGAAACGGAAACGTCACCCACGCTCATGCCAAGTCCGAGGGACGCCATGGCGTTGTCGCCGCCGCCCGGTGCGATGATGCAACCACCCTCAACGTTCTTGCCGGCGATTTCCGGGCTTGCCTTGACTGCGGCGGCATCGTGCGGTCCAAGCACGGTCGGCAGCATGATTGCGTCGGCATGCTCGCGTGCCGCTTCGGTACCTTCCGCTGGCTCAAGCACCATGGCGATCAGATCGCGGCGGTATTCGTTGGAAGCGGCATCGTAATAGATGGTGCCGGAAGCGTCGGAACGGTCGGTGAACAGCGCTTCCAAGTGTGCGTCCTCGCCTTCTGCGACCGGGCCGTAGCCGGCGATACGCCAGCTCAGCCAATCGTGCGGCAGGCAGATCGCGGCGATCTTCTTAGCGTTTTCCGGTTCGTTTTCAGCCACCCACGCCACCTTGGTTAGCGTGAAGGAAGCAACGGGGGAGGAGCCAACGGCCTTGACCCAACGCTGCTTACCACGTGCAATCACATCTTCCGGTTCGCCTTCTTCGGCGGGAGCCTCGCCCATCTTTTCGATGAGGGCCGCGGCCTGCGGCGCCGAGCTTATATCGTTCCACAGCATGGCGTCGCGAATCACGTTGCCTTGCTGGTCGAGAATCACCATGCCGTGCTGCTGACCGCCAACGGCCAGTGCCTCAACGTCGTCAAGTCCGCCGGCCTGCTGGGCTGCCTCGAGGAACGCGTCCCACCAGAATTTCGGGTCAATAGACGTGCCATTGGGGTGTTTGGCCTGGCCAAAGCGCACCATTTCACCGGTTTCGGCGTCGGTCACGCGCACTTTGCAGGACTGGGTCGAGGTGTCGACGCCGGCCACGAGAGTTCGAGTCATTGTGTCTCCTTGCAGTGAGCTGGCGCAACGAAGTGCAAGGAATTCGCACGGTCCGCCACCTCATTTAGTTAGATGAATGAACTATAATGTCTAGTGTACCATCATAAAGTGATTTGACTATAGAGACGGTGCGCTTTTTCGGCAAAGACGCGTCAAAGAGGAGGGAACCATGGCTACACTGCGGAGTATCAATCAAGACGATTTGCGAAACCATAATCTTTCCGTGGTGCTCGACTCGCTGTTGCGTGCCACCGAACCAATGAGTCGCGCCGATCTTGCCAAGAAAACCGGATTGACCAAAGCGGCCATGTCGGTATTGGTGTCGTTGATGCTCGACAATGAGATTCTGGTGGAAGGCGCGCCTTCCGGCCAATCGCTGTATGGGCGCCCCAGCATTCCGCTTGAAATCAAAGGTGGATGCCTGTGCGGCATGGGATTGCAGGCCAACACCGACGGTTATGGCGTGGTGGTGCTCGATCTTGACGGTTCCGTTGTGGGGGAGCAGTGGGTCGACGCCGACATGGCCAACGCCGACGAGCGGGCGATTTTCGCCCGTCTCGACGAACTGGCTTTGCAGCAGGAAGAAGCGCTTGCCAAGAAAGGTTATGTGCTTGCCGGTACCGGTTTGGCATTGCCGGGTCTCGTCACCGATGATATGCGATTGCTTAGCGCGCGCAATCTCGGTTGGGAACGTTTGGATCTCAAGCAGTTCGATGTGGCCAAGCGACTTGATCCTGTTGCCTGCAACGAGGCCAATGCCGCCGCGTTGGCACAGGTTCCCGGCTATGCCACGCAGCGTAAGGATTCTGGGCGGATCAAGCCGACGGATTCGTTTCTTTACATGTCGACCGACGTGGGTATCGGCGGTGCAGTGATCCGCGAAGGGCGTGTGATGAGCGGTGATCACGGTTTCGGTGGCGAATTGGGCCATGTTTCCGTCGACATGCGCGGTCCCGTCTGCCGTTGCGGCCGTCGCGGCTGCCTTGAAGTGTATGCGGGCAGGCGTTCCATGGTGAGCGCGGCCGGAATCGCCAGCAGCGATGCCGCCGCGACCCGCAGCGCCATCGACGAATTGATCGACCGCTGGCACCAGCACGATGCGCAGACTGTGGCCGTTGTGGAAAAAGCATTGGAGGCCATGGCTTCCGTAATCGCATCGACCATCAATGTCTGTGACGTCGACGTGGTGATGCTCGGCGGCTTGTGGGCGCGTTTCGAACCTGAACTGATTCGCAGAATCGAACGCATGGTACGCCCGCAAGTGCTGGCGTATCCGGAAGTCGAGGCAAGCGTGCTTGTGGCGGATATCGTCGATCGTCCGGCCTTGATGGGCGCTGCGGAAATCGGTTTGCGACGCTTTATCGACAATCCGCTGCGTTTCATGAAGCAAAACTAGTCCACCCATTTGCTAAACTTGCCAAGTTGGCATGTTCGCATGTTGCAACGTGGGGCGTTAGCTCAGTCGGTTAGAGCATCGGACTCATAATCCGCCGGTCCACGGTTCAAGCCCGTGACGCCCCACTCTTTCACAAAGTCAAGGCTTCTGATATACTCTGCAAGGTTATCCGGTTCACGCTCTGCCATAGGGGCTCAGCGACCCGGGTCCCCCGAATCTCTAGGAGACAAACTATGAAGCAGGGTATCCATCCTGATTACCACGCAGTGCAGGTCACCTGCTCTTGCGGCAACACCTTCGTCACCCGTTCCACCTACAGCGGCGATCACATGACCGTCGACGTGTGCTCCAGCTGCCACCCGTTCTACACCGGCAAGCAGAAGATCCTCGACACCGGTGGTCGCGTGGCACGCTTTGAGAAGCGTTACGGCAAGAAGGCCAAGTGAGTCTTATTGCTTAGGCAATGAAAAACGCCAGTCCGATTATGGGCTGGCGTTTTTCATTATGCAACGGATGCGCATGCTCCGGCGTGCATGCGATCGGGATATTCGTAAGATGCGTGGGATGCCTGCGAAATACCGCGCTTCGGCAGCGTTTCCAAGGCACCTTATATGATGGACAGGTTGAGTGGAGTTCAGCGAAGCGTTCACGCTGAAGCGCAGATTTATAAGCAGATAGAAAAGGCGTACATTGGCAGACGAGCAGTTCCCCGCGGCAGTTACCGCACTTGAGGAATATCATAATATCGAACAGCAGATGGCCGAGCCGGAAGTCGCGTCGGATCCGGATAAGATGCGTAAGCTGGGACGTCGTCACGCCGAGTTGGGCGTTATCGTTTCCGCATACACCGCATACAAGCAGGTGAAAGACGATCTGGAGGCAGCCAAGGAAATGGCTTCCGAAGATCCGGATTTCGCGGAAGAAGCGAAACGTTTGGAGAGCGAGCTTCCGGCAGTTGAGGAGAAACTGCGCACCGCGTTGATTCCGCGCGATCCCGATGATGCGCGCGATACGATCATGGAAATCAAGGCGGGCACCGGCGGCGAGGAAGCCGCGTTGTTCGCCGGCGATCTGCTACGCATGTACATGCGATATGCGGAAAAGCGCGGTTGGACCGTCACCCTGCAAAGCGAAAACACCACCGAACTGGGCGGCGTCAAAGACGTGCAGCTCGCCATCCGAGCCAAGGGCACTCCCGCTCCGGAAGACGGCGTATGGGCATCCCTCAAATACGAGGGTGGCGTGCATCGCGTGCAGCGTATCCCCGTCACCGAATCACAGGGCCGTATTCAGACGTCCGCAGCGGGCGTCATTGTATTCCCGGAAGCCGATGAAGATGACGATGAGATCGAAATCGATCAGAAAGATCTGAAAATCGACATCTTCATGAGCTCTGGCCCGGGCGGCCAGTCCGTGAACACCACATATTCCGCAGTTCGTATGACCCACATTCCGACTGGCATCGTGGTGAGCATGCAGGATGAGAAGAGCCAGATCCAGAATCGTGCGGCCGCACTGCGCGTGTTGAAGAGCCGCCTGCTCGCCATGAAGCACGAGGAGGAAGCCGCACAGGCCGCAGACATGCGTCACTCCCAGGTGCGTTCGCTGGATCGTTCCGAACGAATCCGCACCTACAATTTCCCGGAGAACCGTATCGTCGATCATCGCACGAACTACAAGGCGTACAACCTTGACGCCGTGCTTGACGGCGATCTGCAGGCTGTGATCGACAGCGACATTCAGGCTGACGAAGCCGATCGCTTGGCCCATCAGAAGTAAAGGCGGCCGATGGCTACCGTATTCGAACTCGTGCGATCCGCTTCGGCCATGTTGCGTGCGTCCGGTGTTGACACTCCGGAGCACGATGCCAAATTATTGGCCGCCGAAGTATTCGGCGTCGACCTGCAGACCGTCGACAAGGCCATGCTGATGGGAAGCGAAACATCCGAGCTGGCGAAGCAAGGCGCGAAGCAGAGCGGTGAAGACGCTGCGTTGAAGCGATTCCACACCATGGTGGATCGCAGGTCCAAGCGTGAACCGCTGCAACATATCACCGGCCACGCGCCCTTCCGCTACCTCGATCTGAAGGTTGGTCCGGGCGTGTTCATTCCGCGTCAGGAAACCGAACTCGTGGTGCAGGAAGGTGTCGACTGGATCACCAAGCACGGCATGTATTCGGCGAAAGTGGTCGATCTGTGCGCGGGAAGCGGCGCAATCGGCCTGTCATTCGTGACGGAAGTGCCCGGCAGCGAGGTGTGGGCGGTCGAAAAAAGCGAGCAAACCGCGCAATGGACCCGCGTCAATCTCAACGAAACCGCAAAAAAGTACCCCAGCATCGCCAGCAACTATCATCTGGAAATCGCTGATGCCACGCAAACGCCGACGCTGAACCAGCTGGACGGCACGATCGATATCGTGCTCACCAATCCTCCGTATGTGCCTCTTGCGGATATTCCGCAGCAACCGGAAGTACGCGACTACGATCCCGATCTTGCGCTATACGGCGGTTCCGCAGATGGCACGCTTATTCCGGAACGCATTATCGCCCGTGCCGCAAAACTGCTGAAAAACGGCGGTTTGCTGGTAATGGAACACGATATTACGCAAGGTGAACGATTGTCTGCATTCGCGCTGTCATATGGATTCAGCAATGTGATGGTGCATAACGATTACACAGGTCGCCCGCGATACATGACCGCGAAAAAGCAGTGATGCAACGCGTCTCAGAATAAGAGATTTTTCCAGGGGAACGTGGTTTTTCTGTTGCAATAGAGTTCCAGTTGGAAGTCCGACCATTGCATTAGACCAGTTCAGCGGTAAGCATACCGGTTGCGGAAGCATCCACAAGATGAGGCGTCCGGTTGCGCTGACAGGAAGAGAAGGAACGGCAGTGAAAATCAAGAATGCCGAAAAACTGGCCGCACTCTGTCTTGCGGCGGTTATGGGAGTGAGTGTTACAGCCTGTTCGGGCGGCAACATGTACGCCACCAGTAATGAGAGCGCCACCATCGCGGATAACGATGTGATCACCATCGGCTCGGTCACCACCAATTCCGGTGCAGCCGCAGCCTATGGCGAAGCCGAAGTGAACGGGTTCAAACTGGCGGTCAAGGAAATCAACGCCGATGGGGGAATCTTCGGCAAACAGATCAAACTGGAATCCATGGACGACAAGGGTGATGTGATCGAGGCATCCAACGCCTTTAACCGTCTGGCCGGCGACAAGAACGTGATCGCCGTGCTCGGACCGACCATTTCGTCAACCTCCGGTGCCGTCGCGCCGCTCGCCGACCAGAACCAGATGCCGACCATCGCTCCGGCCGCAACCGCCGATTCCGTGGAAACGGGCGGATACCTGTTCCGCACCTGCTTCAAGGACTCCTACCAGGGCGAGATCGCCGCCAAGTATGCGGCCGAAACATTGAAGGTCAAGAAAGTGGCCGTGCTGTATGGCACGGGCGATCCGTATTCGTCTGGTGTGGGCAAGGCTTTTGTTGCGGCGGCGAAGAAGAACGGACTCGACGTGGTGGCGGAAGAGAATTCCTCTAGCGCCGACGATACCGAATACTCGTCGCAGCTGCAGAAAATCGAAGCTTCTGGTGCGGAATTCCTATATGCGCCGTACTACTATTCCACGGTTGGCCCGTACATTGTGCCACAGGCGCGAGCGGTCGGCTATGAGGGCTACATCATGGGCCCCGACGGCTACGACGGCCTCAAAACCACGGGAAACAAAGCGAACTACAACAAGGTGCTGTACACCACGCATTATTCGCCGGATGACAAGTCCAATACGAAGGTGCAGCAGTTCATCACCTCATACAAGAAGGCCAATAACGGCGAATCGCCGAACACCTTCACCGCGCTCGGTTACGATTCCGTCTACATGTTCAAGCGGGCCATCGAACAAGACGGTGAAAACGCCACTCGTGCCGATATTCGCAACGCCATCGCAGGTATGAGCTTCTCCGGCGTGACCGGCGCATTCACGCTCGACAAGCATGGTTCTCCGAAGAAATCGGTGATTGTGCTGGAAATGAGCGACGGCGAACCGACATACAAAGACACCATCCAGCCGGCGGAATAGCGAAAAAACGCGAGGAATCAAGAAAAACAAGACTTCAACTGACGAAACAACAAGAAAGGAGGGATGATGAGCGATTCGGTCATTATGTTCATCGGTCAGATCTTCAACGGTCTGAAAATCGGCAGCGTGTATTCGCTTGTGGCCCTCGGCTACACCATGGTGTACGGCATCATCCGACTGATCAATTTCGCGCACGGCGACTTCATCATGGTCGGCTCCTACGCGCTGATGCTTACCATTCCGTTCATTATCGCCTGCGGTCTGCCCGCATGGTTCGCCGTGATTCCGGCGGTGCTTGTGTGCGTGGCGGTGGGTATTATCGTGGAAAGGGCCGCGTACAAGCCGGTGCGTGAAAAAGGCAATAATATGACGGCGCTGATCACTGCGATCGCCATGAGCCTGCTGCTTGAAAACGGCTCCCAGGCGCTGTTCGGCGCTGATTATCAGACCGTGCCAACCATCGTTGAAATTCCAACGCTGGTGCTTGGCAAACTCAAAATCGACGGAGCGACCATCATAACGGTGCTGCTTGGCATCGCCATCATGGTCGCGTTGCAGCTGTTCGTCTCCCTCACCAAGCAGGGCAAGGCCATGCGTGCGGTGTCCGAAGACAAGGAAGCGTCGATTCTGATGGGCATCAACGTGAACTCCACCATCACGTTGACCTTCGCCATCGGCTCCGGCCTGGCTGCGGTGGCGGCGCTTATGTACTGCATTTCCTACCCGCAGGTCTCTCCGATGATGGGTGCCATGCTGGGCTTGAAAGCGTTCGTCGCCGCGGTGCTTGGCGGCATCGGTTCCATTCCGGGCGCTATGGTCGGTGGCTTGCTGATCGGCGTGGCCGAGAGTCTTACCAAGGCGTATATCGGTACGATTACGGCCGGTGTGATCACGTCGGCGTTCTCCGACGCCATTGTGTTCGGCATTCTCATCATCGTGCTGCTGGTCAAGCCGTCCGGTCTGATGGGCGAGCCGGAAAGCGAGAAGGTGTGATTATGAAGAAATCAATGCTTTCCACGAAGCAATCGTATGCATTGTGTGCCATTGGCGTGCTTGTGCTGTTCGGCATTCTTGTTGCGGTATGTGAAACGGGCGCTATTTCCCTGTATGTCAAGGGTATTCTCATGACTTGCTGCATTGCGGTGATCATGACCACGTCGTTGAATCTGACGATCGGTGTGCTCGGACAGCTTACGCTCGGCTGCTGCGGTTTCGAGGCGATCGGCGCATATTCCGCCGCGTTGATGAGCAAGCTGCTGGTTGCCAACGGCGTTCAGATGGATGATACGGTGCGTTTCCTGCTGGTCACGTTCGTCGGCGGTGTGGTGGCATGTGTGTTCGGTGTGCTTGTCGGCATTCCGGCATTGCGTTTGCACGGCGATTATCTTGCGATTATCACGCTTGGTTTCGGTGAGATCATTCGTGTGATCATCCAGAATCTGAAAGTGGCCGGCGGCAAGGGACTTGCGGACGGCCAGCAGGGGCAGGCACTGATCGGCATCGACCGTCTCGCCAATCTGTATGTGGTGTTCTGTATCACCGTCGTGACCGTGGTGCTGTTGTTCATGTTCGCGCGTTCCCGTTATGGTCGTGCGGTCAAGGCGATTCGTGATGATGAGATCGCGGCTGGCGCTTCCGGCATCAACATCACCTATATGAAAGTGCTCGTTTTTGCGATTTCCGCGTTCTTCGCGGGTATTGCGGGTGGTATTTTCGCGCAATATATCGGTGCGCTCACGCCAAGCATGGCCGGTTGGCTGCAGTCGATCAATTACGTGATCATGGTGGTGTTCGGCGGTATGGGTTCGCTGACGGGTTCCATTGTCGCCGCGGTTGGTCTGACGATTTTGCCGGAATTGCTGCGTGCGTTCTCCGCATACCGCATGCTCGTGTATTCGGTGGTGCTGGTGATCATCATGGTGTTCCGTCCGCAGGGATTGTTCGGCAATTGGGAGTTCTCGCTGCCGAAATTCGTCAACAAGTGGTTCTATCCGGTACGCGTGAAGATGCACGGCAAATCGGGTGCGTCTCAATCGGCATCTAAGAAAACCAAGGAAACCGGCGAGACTACCGCATCTAGCGAAATCAACACATCCAGCGAAGACAAGGAGGTGCAGGCATGAGCGAGCCGATTCTGAAGGCCGAGCATCTCGGCATCACCTTCGGAGGCCTCAAAGCCGTATCCGACTTCAACATGACCATCAATGCGGGCGAACTTGTCGGTCTGATCGGGCCGAACGGCGCAGGCAAGACCACTGTGTTCAACCTGCTGACCGGCGTTTACCAGCCCACGGAAGGTGAGTTCTTCCTCGACGGCAAACGCATGAACGGCAAGAAAACGTATCAGGTCGTGCGTGCGGGAATCGCAAGAACCTTCCAAAACATTCGACTGTTCGATCAAATGACGGTCGAAGAGAACGTGCTTGTGGCGTTCAACGAATCCTTCACCTACCGGCTGGGCGGTGCGATCTTCCGCACGCCGACCTTCTGGAAGCAGGAACGCGACATGCATGCCAAAGCCATAGACCTGCTGCGTATTTTCGGACTGGAAGGATTGGCCGAAACCGAAGCCGCGAATCTGCCGTATGGAGCGCAACGTAAGCTGGAAATCGCACGAGCGTTGGCGACCGGCATGAAACTGCTGTTGCTTGACGAGCCTGCGGCAGGCATGAATCCTACGGAAACCGAGGATCTGCTGAACTGCATCAACACGATCCGCGACCGTTTCGGCATCGCCATTCTGCTGATCGAACATGATATGAGCCTGGTGATGAACGTGTGCCAGCGTATTCAAGTGCTTGATTACGGGCGTACCATCGCCTCCGGAACGCCAGAGGAAATCGCCAACAATCCGCAGGTCATCTCCGCATATCTTGGTGCGGACGATGCTGAAAACAATGCCGTCGAAACGTCTGAAACGACCGAAAGGAAGGACGCCTGATGCTGCAGATCAAGAATCTTTCCGTCTCCTACGGTGCCATCGAAGCGGTCAAAAACATCAGTCTGACGGTGAACGACGGCGAGATCGTGTCGCTGATCGGTGCGAACGGTGCTGGCAAAACCACGACATTGCATACCATCACAGGTCTTACTCCGGCGGTTTCCGGCGAGGTGCTGTTCAACGGCGTGGACCTGCTGAAAACGTCGAACAATAAGATCGTGACCCTCGGCATGGCGCATATTCCCGAAGGACGCCACGTGTTCACGCGCATGAGCGTGCAGGAAAACCTTGAAATGGGCGCGTTCAGTCTCAAAGACCGGTCTCACATGGCGGACGATCTTGCCATGGTGTTCGACATGTTCCCACGCCTGAAGGAACGCCGCAACCAGAAGGCGGGCACGCTTTCCGGCGGCGAACAGCAGATGCTGGCAATGGGCCGCGCCCTGATGAGCCACCCGAACACGATTCTTATGGACGAGCCGTCGATGGGTCTGTCTCCGAAACTCGTCAAAGAGATCTTCGCCATTATTCGCAAGCTGCATGATCAGGGCATTACCGTACTGCTGGTCGAACAGAACGCGAATATGGCCCTGTCGATCGCCGATCGTGCGTATGTGCTCGAAACCGGGCGCATCACCATGGAAGGCGACGCCAAGGAGCTGATGGACAACGAGCAGGTGCGCAAGGCGTATCTGGGCGCATAAGGTCAGTTTCAACGCAGTTGAAGAATCCTGCCTTACAATGGTGGGGTCAGCAAGCCGAAAAGGGAGGTGTCATGAGCGAGATTCGCGCTATTTCAGACGAATCCCTTGCCCAGGCTGTCGAAATCGTACGTGACGGCGGATTGATTGTGATTCCTACGGACACGGTCTACGGCGTTGCGTGCGATCCGCGCAACATTGAGGCGATCCGCAAGGTGTTCGCGGCGAAGCAACGCCCGAAATACAAGTCGTTGCAAGTGCTATTGCCGTCTATTGAAAGCATGGAGAAGCTGCATTTGGATCTGCCGGTGCCGCTGAACCGCCTGTCCGCCATGTTCATGCCGGGCGCGTTCTCTCCGATCGCCGTGGCCGATGACGATTGCACGCTCGCCACGGTACGTACCGATCCCGCCACCGGCAAGGTCACGCAGGGCGTGCGCATTCCGAATTCCGCGGCCGCCTTGCGTGTGCTGCGCGCTACCGGACCGTTGGCCGCCACCAGTGCCAACCGTTCCGGCGATGAAAGTGCGCAAACCGTTGACGAGGCCGTGCAGGCGCTTGGCGATGCGGTTGATTTGTATTTGGACGGGGGAGCGACTCCCGGTCATGTGGCTTCCACGGTTGTGGCGGCTGACCCTCATGGGCGTGATGGCATTGCGATTCTTCGAGAGGGAGTGATTCACGAGCCGGTTATCCGAAAGGCCTTGACGTTGAATGGCGGTGCTTTGGGCGTATGAGAATCTATCTGTTCATTGCTGCGATTGCTGGCGGCGTCACCTATTTGATCACGCCGTTGATTCGCCATATCGCCATTGAGATCGGCGCCGTCGGCGAAGTGCGTGCGCGAGACGTGCATACCATTCCGACACCGCGACTGGGTGGTTTGGGCATGCTGATCGGTTTCACCGTGTCGATGCTGTTCGCATCCCGCATTCCGTTCATTCAAGGATTGTTCGCGCAATCGCAACAGGCGTGGGTGATTCTCGCCGGCGCCATTATGATCAGTCTGCTTGGCATGGCCGACGACTTGTGGGATCTTGATTGGATGCTCAAGCTTGCCGGTCAGCTGTTGATTTCCGTGTTCGTGGCATGGGGCGGTCTGCAGATCATTTCGCTTCCGCTTGGCTCGTTGGTGACGGCGTCGCCGAGCCTGTCGATGGCCATCACCGCGTTTTTGATCGTCGCGTCCATCAATGCGGTCAATTTCGTGGATGGGTTGGACGGTCTGTCGTCGGGCATTGTGGCGATCGGCGGCATCGCATTCGCCATTTATTCATACATCATCGCCCGCAACTCGCCTTCGTACGCTTCGATGGCGACATTGATCGACATTGCCATGGTCGGCATGTGCGTGGGCTTTTTGATGCACAACTGGCATCCGGCGAAGCTGTTCATGGGAGACTCCGGTTCCATGCTGCTCGGCTATTTGATCACGTGCGCGTCGATTGTGATGACGGGCCGCCTTGACCCGGCCAGTATTCATGCCAGCATTTACTTGCCGGTGTTCATGCCGATTCTGCTGCCGATTCTGGTATTGTTCCTGCCGATTCTCGACATGTGTCTTGCGATTGTGCGCCGCTTGCGCAAGGGACAGTCTCCGATGCATCCGGACCGCATGCACTTGCATCATCGCATGCTGCGCATCGGCCATTCCGTGCAGGGGGCTGTGCTGATTCTGTGGGGTTGGGCGGCACTGATCGCATTCGGCTCGATTATGACGCTGTTTTTCAAGGCCCAATACGTGCTTGTTGGATTCCTGATTGCGGCCGTGGTGCTGACCGTCGCCACCATGTATCCGTATGTGAAGCATAGGATTCCCGAGATGCTGGAGGAGGACGCTGCGGATGGCGGCAGACATGCGTCGGTGCGGTCGTCGAAGCGTCGGAAAAACTGATTAAACGCTTTGCCTTGCGGTATTAGTTAACTTTCATAACACCCTTGTTTGCCGCTTGTTCTGCCGTGTCGCGGTAAGTCAGCCCGCGTTCATATAGTGGGTCTATGGCTACAATTCCTGATATGAATGCAGATTCCACGTACGCTCCACTTCCTCCGATTTTCGCACAGCTTGGCCTCGCCTATGACGATGTGCTGCTGCTGCCGAACGAGACGGATGTCATTCCGTCCGAAGTGGACACCACCACCCATCTGACCCGCAACATCACGATGAAGGTCCCGGCGATCTCCGCCGCAATGGACACCGTCACCGAGTCCGACATGGCCATTGCCATGGCTCGCAATGGCGGCATCGGCGTGCTGCACCGCAATCTTTCCATCGACGACCAAGCCGCTCAGGTTGACATCGTCAAGCGCTCCGAATCCGGTATGATCAACGATCCGTTGACCGTCAGCCCGGATGTGACGCTGGCTGATCTCGACAAGCTGTGCGGCCGTTTCCATATCTCCGGTCTGCCGGTCGTTGACAACGACAACAAGCTCGTCGGCATCATCACCAACCGCGACATGCGTTTCATCGCCTCCGAGGATTACGACCGGCTCAAGGTTTCCGAGGTCATGACCCGCGAGAACCTCATCACCGGCCCGTCCAACATCTCCAAGGAAGACGCCCACGACCTGCTGGCCAAGCACAAGGTCGAGAAGCTGCCGCTGGTTGACGATGAAGGCCACCTCACCGGCTTGATCACCGTGAAGGACTTCGTGAAGACCGAGCAGTATCCGGACGCCACCAAGGACGAACAGGGTCGTCTGCGCGTTGCCGCCGGCATCGGCTTCCTGGGTGACGCCTACAACCGTGCTTCCGCTCTGATGGAAGCCGGCGTGGACGTGCTCGTGGTCGACACCGCCAACGGTGAGGCCAAGCTGGCTCTCGACATGATTCGCCGTCTGAAGTCCGATTCCGCGTTCAAGGGCGTTGACATCATCGGCGGTAACGTGGCCACCCGTCAGGGCGCTCAGGCCATGATCGACGCCGGTGTTGACGCAGTCAAGGTCGGCGTGGGCCCAGGCTCCATCTGCACCACCCGCGTGGTGGCCGGTGTCGGTGTGCCGCAGCTCACCGCAGTGTACGAGGCCGCTCAGGCCTGCCGTGCCGCTGGCGTGCCGTGCATCGCCGACGGTGGCATTCACTACTCCGGCGACATCGCCAAGGCTCTGGTTGCCGGTGCCTCCACCGTCATGCTCGGCGGCACCCTCGCAGGCTGCGAGGAAGCTCCGGGTGAGAAGGTGCTGCTGCACGGCAAGCAGTACAAGCTGTACCGTGGCATGGGCTCCCTCGGCGCCATGGCTCCGCGTGGCAAGAAGTCCTACTCCAAGGATCGCTACTTCCAGGCCGACGTCACCTCTAACGACAAGGTCGTTCCGGAAGGCGTTGAAGGCGAAGTGCCGTACCGCGGACCGCTGAACGCAGTGCTGTACCAGATGATCGGTGGCCTGCACCAGTCCATGTTCTACATCGGCGCTCACAACATCGCCGAAATGCCGGAACGTGGCCGTTTCATCCGTATCACCGACGCTGGCTTGCGCGAATCCCATCCGCATGACATCGTCATGACCGCCGAAGCTCCGAACTACTCCGGCCGCCAGTGATTGCTGAATTCCAGTAATCAAAATCGGTAAAAGCCTCTTACTTCTCGGAAAAGACCGAAAGTAAGAGGCTTTACTCATATCTGCAACGTGAATATTTATAACCGAACGTCGCCCTATCGCCAAGTAGCGGTGTTTGATGTACGAAGCAAATCGCTAAAACAAGTGTGACTTCCCGGTGCGTAGGCCTTCCAATCTCCCTACCTCGCGGTATCTTTGAATGTTCAGCTGAAGCGTGCCAAGCGGCACGCGCACACGCAAAGGAAACGAGGCAAAATGGTTGACGCACATGACGGCGAAACGTATACGGCGAAGGATTCACGCCTGATCTGGATCGATTGCGAAATGACCGGCTTGGATATTTTCCACGATGAACTGTGCGAGATCTCCGTGGTACCGACGGACTTCGACCTCAATGTGCTCGACGAGGGTATTGATTTCGTGATCAAGCCGTCTAATGCGGCCGTTGCCAATATGAACGATTTCGTGCGTGCCATGCACACCCGTTCCGGACTCATCAACGAATGGGAGAACGGCCTGAGCGTCGAAGAGGCCGAACGGAAAGTCACCGAATACGTGGCCCGCTTCACCCCGGACGGCGTCAAGCCGCTGCTCGCAGGCAACTCCATCGGATCAGACAAAAAATTCCTCGACCGTTACATGCCGAACCTCATGGAACACCTGCACTACCGTGTAATCGACGTGAGCACGTTCAAAGAGCTTGCCCGCCGCTGGTATCCTGCCGTATACAACAACCGTCCGCCGAAGAATGGTGGACATCGCGCGCTCGCCGACATCATCGAATCCTTGGACGAACTGCGCTACTACCGTAAGGCGTTCATGGCAGCGGCGCCCGGTCCTGACGCAGCCGAAGCCAAGGCGATCGCCGATCAGATCGTGGCAACCAGCATTCTGAACAACAACTGATTCTGCATATCGCACAATCGTTGGAAAATCTGATATTCCAACGAAAACATGGAAAGGACTCCAGTGAGCGCAGCCGATTGGACCAGCATCGAAATCCCGCAAGACATTCGCTTGGTGGTTGCCGATATGGACGGCACCCTGCTTGATGAGCATAGCGAGATTCCGCAAGGTTTCTGGCCGATGCTTGCCCGGTTGCGCTCACGAAGCGTTGAATTCGTGCCGGCATCCGGACGCCAGTACGCTACCTTGCGTGCCATGTTCGCCGATAAGGCGGCGCAGGTGCTTGACGGCGGCGAACTTTCGTATATCGCGGAAAACGGCAATGTCGTGGCCATTGACGGTAATATCGCCGAAGTGCACGGCGTCGATACCGATGTGACCCGCTGGACCATCGACACGGTGAACGCTTCTGCCGCGGCTGGCGAATCCAATATGGGATTGGTGCTTTGTGGTCTGCGCACGGCATACGTGCAGCGCACGGACAAGCCGTTCCTTGACGAAGTCGGCAAATATTATGCGGCACTGGAGATTGTGGACGATCTGCATAGCGTGCTTGAAGATGTGATCGCATCAAACGGCGAAAGCGACACCATACTCAAACTGGCGATTCTCGATTTCGACGATGCCGAAGCGATGGCCGCGGAAAAGCTGACGCCACTGAAGAACGATTATCAGGTGGTGGTTTCCGGCAAACTGTGGGTCGACATCATGAATGCTACAACCAATAAGAAACAGGGCGTCGAAGCGTTGCAGCGCGTGCTTGGCGTCACTGCGGCTCAAACGGCGGTATTTGGCGATTATCTCAATGATTTGCAGATGCTCTCGGCAGGGCAGTGGTCGTTCGCCATGGGCAATGCGCACCCCGCGTTGAAACAAGCCGCGCATTTTGTGGCTCCATCCAATGCCGATCACGGGGTTCTTCAGGTTGTCGACAAGCTGATTGCGTAAGGAAGCCGTTTCTTCGAAATTGATGGTCGATTGAACAGGAAAGGCGGTGCGGCATGCGGCAGGCTGAGGCATTGGCGATTCTGCAAAGTGGCGCGAGCGTCTTCCTGACGGGTGCGCCGGGTGCTGGCAAGACCTACGTGCTCAATGAGTTCGTGCGTCAGGCCCGTGCCGAAGGTGCGGCGGTGTCGGTGACGGCGTCCACCGGTATCGCGGCCACGCATATCAACGGGCAGACCATTCATTCATGGAGCGGTGTCGGACTTGCCAACGCGCTCACCGACAATCTGATCAAAACCATACGTACCCGACGCAAACGTAAGCTGCAGGGCGCTGACATTCTCATCATCGACGAGGTTTCCATGTTGCATGCGTGGCTGTTCGACATGGTCGATCAGGTGTGCCGCATCATTCGACGTGACCAACGCCCGTTCGGAGGGCTTCAAGTGGTGCTGTCCGGCGATTTCTTCCAGCTTCCGCCAGTGAGTGTGGGTGGGCGCAACCACGATTTGGTCACACCAAGCCCGGAATTCGTGGCTTCCCGCGAACAGTATGCGAAAGCGGGACTCAATCCAGATGGTTTCGTCACCGAATCATTGGTATGGCGGGAATTGAATCCCGCAATCTGTTACCTGACCGAACAGCATCGTCAGGATGACGGCAGTCTGCTCACCGTATTAACCGATATTCGCAACGGTTGCGTGAACGACGACGATCGCAATGTGCTCCTCACCAGACTGGGCACAATCCCCGAACCTGGTCAACAGGCCGTCAATCTGTTTCCCGTCAACAAGCAGGCGGACACGCTCAACGACATGCGCCTGTTCGAAATCAACGAGGAGCCGCACGAATATTTCGCCGAAGCCGCAGGGCCAGTCAATCTGGTGGAACGTTTGAAGAAGAACATGCTTGCCCCCGAACGTTTGCAGCTCAAAACCGGGGCTGCGGTGATGGCCGTACGCAACGACACCGACCACCAATTCGTGAACGGATCATTGGGTACCGTGCGCGGATTTGCCGCCGAAAACAAGGGCGGATGGCCGATCGTTGAATTTGAAAACGGCAATATCGTTACCATGAAGCCGAATTGCTGGGAAATGATGGACGGCGACACAGTGCTCGCCAGCGTCAACCAAGTGCCGTTGCGCTGCGCGTGGGCGATCACCATCCACAAATCGCAAGGTATGACGCTCGAGCGTGCGGTGATGGATTTGCGGCGCACTTTCGCGCCCGGCATGGGATATGTGGCGCTGTCTCGTGTGGAAGGTCTGCAAGGCCTGTATTTGAACGGTGTGAACGAACGCATGTTCTTGGTTTCGCCCGATGCGGTGCGATTGGATGGTGAGTTGCGTCTCGCCTCGGCACAGGCATCCGATATGTTGGCTCATGATGGCATCGCCGCGTTCCGGCAGAACATCGCTGTTCCCGACGATGACGAGTTCGCGCAGGACGCGCTGTTCTAGTATGGCGATTGCCTTGTTTGACATGTATGATGATTTTTGGGATTCGACGGATATGACTGTTGTGTTCCGTCCGTGCGTTGCCATACGTCGGTGAACGGGTGGTTGGATTGGGCTTACGTCCCCTTGCCTGAGTAGTTTTGGGCATATGACTAAAGCACTTCGTATGTCCACCATGTTCCTGCGCACTCTGCGTGAGGATCCCGCCGATGCCGATGTCGTATCGGATAAGCTTCTGCAGCGCGCCTGCTACCTGCGCAAGGCCGCTCCGGGTATTTGGACCTGGCTGCCGCTGGGCCTGAATGTTCTGAACAAGATCGAAAACATCATCCGTGAGGAAATGGCTTCGATCGACGCCCAGGAAGTCCATTTTTCCGGTCTGCTGCCGCGTGAGCCGTATGAGGCCACCCATCGTTGGGAAGAGTATGGCGACAACATCTTCCGTTTGAAGGATCGCCATGAGGCCGACTACCTGCTGGCGCCGACCCATGAGGAAATGTTCACCCTGCTGGTCAAGGACCTGTACTCCTCCTACAAGGATCTGCCGGTTACCCTCTACCAGATTCAGACCAAGTATCGTGACGAATTCCGTCCGCGTGCAGGCCTGATTCGTGGCCGTGAATTCATCATGAAGGATGCCTACTCCTTCACGCTTGACAAGGAAGGCCTTGTCAAGGCGTATATGGACGAGCGTGGCGCCTACGAGCGTATTTTCAACCGTCTCGATTTGAAGTATGTGCCGGTGCACGCCATGGCAGGTCCGATGGGCGGTTTCGAATCCGAAGAGTTCCTTGCCCCGATGGAAATCGGTGAAGATACCTTCGCACAGTCGCCGAGCGGTAAGGCTTGGAATGTTGAGGCGCTGACCACTCCGGAACCGGAAGCCATCGACTTCAGCAACACTCCGGCCGCTGAAAAGCGTCCGACGCCGAATGCTGAAACCATCGATCAGATGGTTGAATTTGCCAATGCCAACCATCCGCGTTCCGATGGCCGCGCGTGGGAGGCCTCCGACATTCTGAAGAACGTGGTGATCGCCGTGATGCATCCGCAGGATGACGAGCATGACGAGCCGTGGCGCGAACTGGTGGTCGTCGGCGTGCCTGGCGATCGTACCGTTGACATGAAGCGTCTTGAAGCGCAGTTCACTCCGGCTGAAATCGAAGAGGCCACCGACGAGGATCTGAAGAAGCATCCGGAACTCGTCAAGGGCTATATTGGCCCGATGGCGTTTGGCCCGCAGGCTCGCGGCGGTGAAAAGGCTGAAAACGCCAACGAAACCGGCGAAGCGTTGCGTTACCTCATTGACGCGCATATCGCCCGCGGTTCCGCATGGTTCACCGGTGCCGATGAAGCCGGAGTCGACTACTACGATCTCGTGTACGGTCGTGACTTCGAAGCCGACGGCGTGGTGGAAGCCGTGCAGGTTCGCCATGGCGACATGAGCCCGGACGGTTCCGGCCCGCTGAGCTTCGAACGCGGTGTGGAAATCGGCCAGGTGTTCCAGCTCGGTTTGAAGTATTCCAACGCGCTTGGCCTGAAGGTGCTCGACCAGAACGGCAAGACCGTGCCGGTGTGGATGGGCTCCTACGGCATTGGCGTGTCTCGTGTGATGGCTTGTATCGCTGAAACCCACCATGACGAGAAGGGCTTGGCATGGCCGGCCATCATCGCTCCCGCCCAGGTGCATGTGGTGGCCACCGGCAAGGATGCGGCCGCATTCGAAGCCGCCGAGCAACTGATTGCCGATCTGGAAGCCAAGGGCATCGAAGTGATCTTCGATGACCGTAAGAAGGTTTCCCCGGGCGTCAAGTTCAAGGATGCCGAGCTTATCGGCGTGCCGCTGATCGCCGTCGCAGGCCGCGACACTGTCAACAATGGCACCATTGAAGTGCGTGACCGCAATGGCGAGAACGCCGAAGCCGTGCCTGTCGCCGACGCAGCCCGGGTGATTGCCGATCGTGTCGCCGCGCTGCTGAAGTAATAATCGTATTTTTTCTGATTATTTCACCATATAAACGGAAGATTATGGATATGCCATAATCTTCCGTTTTTTTATCTGGAAACAGGTAGGAGGAAGCATGATTGTGAGGAAAACATTTATGGGGAAAACAAACGAAAAACCATGCATATATCGGCAGTGCCTTGCGGTGGATAAGTGAGATTTATCCACCGACTATCCACGACTCGCCCGAAACGGCGTCCTTTATCCACATTTGCCGGTTGCGCTTGTACCAGTATGGTCGAATCGGGGATAGTGGTTCTACCGCGGAAACGCAAGGAAGCGGAAAGGCGTGCAGAACCCCTCTCTCGCAACCCATTTCTCCGACTGCACGTTGCTTTCGCACCTTCATCGGTGCTTTCCGCGGCCCCTTTATTACCAATGCGACAGAAAGGGCCGATCATGGCACAACAGCAAGCTCTCATCACCATCACCGGATATGTGGGCGCCAATCCCACGCAATTCAACAGGGATGGCATGCCCCATGCCAGTTCGTTCAGAATGGCGAGCACCAGACGGTATTTCGACAATCGCACGCAGCAATGGAAGGATCTTCCCACCACATGGATCACGGTGAAAGCGTACCGGAACCTATCCGAGCACATCTGCCAATCTCTGAAGAAAGGCGAGCCGGTTATCGTGACGGGCGCGCTCGCCACGGAAACGTGGGCCGATCAGAACGGCAAACCGCAGTCACGCATAGTGCTGGAAGCCAGCGCCGCAGGGCACGACCTTAACCGGGGAGTCACCACGTTGCGTAAGTTCGTCAAGCCAAACGACCAAGCCCAACCGGAAACGAAGGGCACGGAACCTCAAGTGGGAGTCGACCCGTTCGCAAGGCACAGCAGCGTGGCTCCGGTTGAGATAGTGGTTCCCGAAGATGACGAAGCCGCCGAATTCTCGGGAAACCCCGAAGAATTCGGCGGCGACATATACTAGGAGGCACCGATGCTTCGCACGATGGGCGATGATTGCCTACTGATGATGCGGCTCGCTACCAGATGCGCACGCGCTGATCGGGGTCGAGCCACATGCCATCCTCCGGCTTCACGTCGAACGCCTTATAGAACAGATCCACGTTGCGTGCGATGCCGTTCGTGCGGCATTCGGCGGGGGAGTGCGGGTCGATCTGCAGATACTGCTCCGCCAGCTCGTCACGATTCTTGGTGCGCCAGATGGACGCGTAGCTGAGGAAGAAACGCTGCAAACCGGTGAAACCATCGATTTCCGGCGCCTCAGCCAGCGAAGCTTCAATGGACTCCATGGAACCGTTCTTCTCACGGCCTGCCACCTCGTCAAGAGCGAACGCATATGCTTTGAGCGCAATGTTCACGCCACTCAGGTCGCCGATGTTCTCGCCGATGGTCAAAGCGCCGTTCACATGTGGAGCCTGAGCTGGATCGTCGGCGTATTTTTCGGCGAGCTGGGTCGGCACGAATGCGTCGTACTGGTCGATGAGTTTCTGCGTGAGCTGCTCGAAATTGGCCTTGTCTTCTTCGGTCCACCAGTCGTTGAGCTTGCCGTCGCCGTCGTACTGGGCACCCTGATCGTCGAAGCCGTGGCCGATCTCATGGCCGATCACCGCTCCGATACCGCCATAGTTCGCGGCGTCTTCGGCGTTCGGGTCGAAGAACGGCGGCTGCAGAATGGCGGCCGGGAACACGATCACGTTCATGGTCGGCTCATAATAGGCGTTCACCGTCTGCGGATTCATCAGCCATTCGTCCTTGTCGACGCTCTTGCCGACTTTGGCCAGCTGATAGCCGGTCTCATACAAGTTGGCGGCACGCATGTTCTCGGCAAAACCGGCATTCTCGTGCACATCAAGCGCGGAATAGTCACGCCAATGGTTCGTATAGCCGATCTTCGGCACGAACTTGGAGAGCTTCTCCAACGCCTTCTGCTTGGTTTCTTCGCCAAGCCAGACGGAGTTGGAAATGGACACGCGGTAGGCGTCGATCAGATTGCCGACCAGCTGTTCCATACGCTGCTTCGACGACTCGGGGAAGTGCCTCTTCACATATTCGCGGCCGACATCCTCGCCGCAGATGCCGTTGACCAGCGAAACGCCGCGCTTCCAACGCACGCGCTGCTGCTTCTGACCAGACAACGTCTTGCCATAGAACTCGAAATTCGTCTCATCGAATTCGTGCGGCAGCTCCAAGGTGGAGCCGATGATCACATGCACGCGTGCCCACAGCTTGAGATCGTCAAGATCCGCGGCCTTCCAGAATGCGTTAAGACCGGTGAGGAAGCTGGGCTCATGCACCACCACATGGTTGAAAATGCCTCGGAAATCAAGCGGCTGCACCTGAGCGGCGGAAGTCTGGTCGTATGCGGTCTGCCAAGCGTCGATCCACGTGTCGAGATCGTAATCGGCGAGCATTCCGCTTAATTCCGCATAATCGGTGGGATTATAGGTCTTCACCGAATCACGGGTTGCCACATTGTCCCAATGGTTCGCGGCGATACGTGTCTCCACGTCGAGGAAACGCTGGGCTTGAGCTTCGGCCTGCTCGTCATCGGTGGCGAGCTTCGCGTTCTTCAACTGCTTGGCCACCATATCGACGTATGCTTCACGAATCGGCGCATAATGGTCTTCACGGTAATACGCCTCATCGGGCAGTCCCAAGCCAGACTGTTCAATATGGATGATGTTGGTTTCGGGAGCGCCCGGATCGCCATACACGGCAATGCCGATCAGGTCAGGGCCGCCAGCCGGGTTCATCGCGCCCAAAGAGCGGGTGAGTTCAGCCTTGTCGGCAGCGACGTCAATAGCCTTCAACTGGTCTTCAATGGCCGCGAGTCCGGAAGCGTTGATGGCGTCGACGTCAAGGAAACTCGCATACAGGGCGTGGGACTTCTCGGCAGGGCAGTCGTCGTCTTCGAGAATCTCACGAATCTGGTTTTCGGCATCTTCAGCGAGCTTATCGAACGAACCATAACGGGAACGATCATCAGGAAGACGATACATGTCGATCCATGGGCCGTTGACATAGCGGAACAGATCTTGCGCAGGGCCGGTCACAGCGGAGAACGATGCCGGATCGATACCCGAATTCAAAGTGGTACTCATGGCTTCACACTATCCATCTTTGGTGACAAAACAGTGTATCTGAAACGAATAATCATCATTCCGCAACGGCATGCATAAGGTGAGATTTGCATAATCGTAAGAAAAGCCAGGGAGAGCCAAGCACTGTAGGGCGTACGAAGTAGGGTTAGAGGCATGATTGAACTGAAAACACCGAAAGAGATCGAAGAGATGAAGCCTGCCGGCCGTTTTGTCGGCGGCATTCTGCGCGATCTCAAGGAATTTACCAAAGTTGGTACCAATCTGCTGGAAATCGATGAATTCGTGCACAAGCGCATCGTCGATCGCAAGGGTGCCGAATCCTGCTATGTCGACTATGCTCCGGATTTCGGCACCGGCCCGTTCGCGCACTATATTTGCGTTTCCGTGAACGATGCCGTACTGCACGGCGTTCCGTTCGATTACAACCTGAAGGACGGCGATTTGGTCAGCCTCGATCTGGCGATCAACGTCGATGGCTGGGTTGCCGATTCCGCCATCAGCTTCGTGGTCGGCGAGCATAAGGATCCTGAGGATCTGCGCCTGATCAAGTGCACCGAAGAGGCGCTCGCGGCCGGTATTGCCGCTGCGCAGCCGGGCAACCGTTTGGGTGATGTTTCCGCGGCAGTCGGCGATGTGGCCCGCGAATACGGCTATCCGATCAATCTTGAATTCGGCGGCCATGGCGTCGGCCGTATTATGCACGGCGATCCGCATGTGCCGAACGATGGCCGCGCGCACCACGGCTACAAGCTGCGTCCGGGCCTGGTCATCGCCATCGAACCGTGGTTCCTCAAGACCACCGACGAAATCTACCAGGATCCGAAAGATGGTTGGACGCTGAAGAGCTCCGACGGTTCCCGTGGCGCGCATAGCGAACACACCATCGCCATCACCGACAACGGTCCGGTGATCCTCACCGTTCGCGACAAGTGATCAGACGGTAGCGTAAAACGCGGCAAAGCTCCAATACGACGGAGCGAAGCGTACGAAAAGAAGGCCGATGCCCACGATTATTCGGGCATCGGCCTTTTATATGCGTAATTTCGCGCGGAAATAGTCGAATTATTTGCCTTGCAGGAATGAAGTATCGGATGTCAATCGATTGATTTTGAGACGAAACCATGCTTGGAAACGCGCATGCCATATAGTGTTCGATACTTCCGAACGGTTAAGGAGCGTGCAAGTATGGCCACAGCCAATCTGAGTGTGGAATCCAAAGACTTCACCCTGCCGGTGGTTGAAGCCACGGCGGGTGCGGACGGCATCGTGGTGTCCACGCTGCGCAACGACGGCTGGGTCACACTCGACCCTGGTTTCCTGACGACTGCGCAATGCGAATCGAAAATCACGTACATCGACGGCAAGAACTCGATCCTGCGCTACCGCGGATACCCGATCGAGCAGTTGTGTGAGCAATCCGATTTCCTTGAGATCGCCTGGTTGCTGCGTCATGGCGAACTGCCGAATCAGGAGCAGTACGACCGGTTCATTTCCGACATCAACCATCGCACGATGGTGGGTGAGGATTTCCGTACCTTCATGGGTTCTTTCCCACGCACCGCGCATCCGATGAGCGTGATGGCATCCGCGGTCAACGCGCTCGCCACCTTCTATCCGGACACTACTGATATCAATGATTCCGACCAGCTTGACGAGGCTGCGACCATCATTATGGCAAAGGCACGAACCATCGTCAGCTACATTTTCCGCCGTCGCCGCGATGAGCCGATGCTGTATCCGGATTATTCGCGCGGCTATGTCGACGATTTCCTGCGCATGTGCTTTGCGGTGCCGTACGAGCCGTTCGATTCCGACCCGCTGTACGTGCATGCGCTCGAACGCCTGCTGATCATTCATGCCGATCATGAGCAGAACTGCTCCACTTCCGTGGTACGTATCGCCGGTTCCGCCCACGCCAACCTGTATTCCGCGGTTGCGGCGGGCATCAACGCGCTGTCGGGCCCATTGCATGGTGGCGCGAATGAAGCGGTGCTCCGTCAGCTCAAAGCCATTCGCGATTCAGGCAAAACCGTCAAGGAATTCGTGGAAGACGCCAAAACCAGCGGTCAGCGTATTTCCGGACTCGGCCACCGCGTGTACAAGTCGTACGATCCGCGTGCCGCGATCGCCAAGAAGTATCTGCAGAAGATCATGGAACGCGCGGACACGTTGAAATTGCCTGCCGACGAGCGTGCGCTGTTCGACGTCGCCACGGAATTGGAGAAAATCGCGCTGAACGACGAGTATTTCGTGTCGCGTCACCTGTATCCGAATGTCGACTTCTACACAGGATTGATCTATCGCGCGATCGGGTTCGATCCGTCCATGTTCACCACATTGTTTGCATTGGGGCGTATTCCCGGTTGGATCGCGCAGTATCGTGAGATGCTTGCCGATCCGAACACCAAGATCGGTCGTCCGCGTCAGGTGTACACCGGTTATACCGAACGTGATTACACTCCGATCGACCGTCGATAGTTGCTTTTTCGCTGTTTCATGGACTTGTGATGCTGTTCGCCAAGCCCTGCGGCTAAAGTATTGCACGGAAACATGCAAGTAATGCAATCACTGTTGTGAAGGAGCGAAGAATGACCGATCAGCGCACTGCGTGGGGTTGGGGTCTGTCCAGCGTGGATGCGGCCGGCAACACTTTGGACGTATGGTACCCGGAACTGAAGCTTGGCGAGGCTCCGGAGGAGGTGGCACGCCCGAACCATAATTTTGGCAATCTCGCCCATGAGGGCGTCGATGCGCGTGGCGTGCGCCGCATTCCGGTGTTCACGGTGTCGAAGCTTGACGAACCGATCGAAGACGCAGCCGACGCATACCTGCGTCTGCATCTGCTGAGCATGCGTCTCGCCAAGCCGAACACCCTGAATCTGGACGGCATTTTCGCAGCCCTCAACAATGTGGTATGGACCAATTATGGCCCGTTCGCGGTCGAGGATTTCGCGCTGCGCAAGCTTGACGTGATGGCCGCGGCCAACCAGTGCGTTCCGGGACTGCCGAAGGTTGACGTGAACGTGCTGTCGATCGACAAGTTCCCGCGCATGGTCGACTATGTGGTGCCGACCGGCGTGCGTATCGGCGACGCCGACCGCGTGCGTTTGGGTGCCCACCTTTCCGAAGGCACCACCGTCATGCATGCCGGCTTCGTGAACTTCAACGCCGGCACGCTCGGCGTTTCCATGGTGGAAGGCCGTGTTTCCCAGGGTGTTGTGGTCGGCAACGGTTCCGATATCGGCGGCGGCGCATCCATCATGGGCACCCTGTCCGGTGGCGGCAAGCTTAAGAACTCCATCGGCGAGCACTCCCTGCTTGGCGCGAACGCGGGCATCGGCATCTCCCTCGGCGACAACTGCGTGGTTGAAGCCGGTCTGTATGTGACCGCCGGCACCAAGGTGACCATCTACGACAAGGCCAAGGTCGCGGCGGGCGAACCGCTCGAAACCGTCAAGGGCGCCGATCTTTCCGGCAAAGACAACATCCTGTTCATCCGTAATTCCGTGTCCGGCCGTATCGAAGCGCGCTATCGCAAGACCGGCATCGAATTGAACGAAAAACTGCACAAGAACTAAATATCAAATATGAAAATCTCCCTCATTACCGTCGGCAAAGTCAAGGAACAATATCTGCGCGACGCCATCGCCGAATATTCGAAACGACTCAGCCGATACTGCAAGCTTGACATCGTCGAAGTGGCCGACGAGAAAACACCCGAGCATGCCAGTGAGGGAGTGGAACGGCAAATCAAAGCCAAGGAAGGCGAACGCATCGCCAAGCATATTCGCGACGATGCGTTCGTCATCGCGCTCGCCATCGAAGGCCAGCAGCTGACCAGTGAAGAACTTGCGCAGAAAATCGACGGTCTTGGAGTGCATGGCACCAGCCATATCCAACTCATCATCGGCGGATCGCTCGGACTTGACCCAACGATTGTGAAACGGGCCGACTACCTGCTGAGTTTTTCCAAAATGACTTTTCCCCATCAATTAATGCGCGTTATTCTGCTTGAACAGCTGTATCGTGCATACAAAATCAATGCCGGCGAACCGTATCATAAATGACATGCAATCAATGTCGCGTAATGCGTACACAGGTTTCGCGAATATGATATGGCAGGATTGCGATGCGGCAAAATATGGTGAGATCGCCGAAAGATAATAAGTAGAAGGCCTTGCCTATACTAGTACCCCGTGAGTGACTACAGAAGCGAACGCGAGCAGCGAGAACGCCGTCGCCGCACCATGGTGCGGGCGGTGTGCATCGTCATCGCTGCGGCGATGCTGCTGAGTCTGGTTATTCCTGCTATCTACGCAGGTCTTTGACGCCTTTGGTCCGGTATGATCCTCCCCGGACCTGCAATCCCATACGTAACGAGACTGGTTCGCGGTTCGGCAGGATGGGAACGAGTATGTGGGTACGTGGAAGAAGTTGAGGATTGTGCGAAAGCCGTATGAGGCTCCATGACAGAATATAAAGAACGCATAAAGAAATGTATGGTGTAAACGATGGCAGAATTTGATTTTTCCCAGGCAATCGGCGAGGCGCGCGCCAAATACGAGTCGATTTCCAAGGCGCTTGACGTCGACCGACTGACCGCGCAGGCCAAAGATCTTGAAGTTCAGGCGGCCGAACCGGGATTGTGGGACAATCCCGAAAACGCGCAGAAAGTGACCAGCAAACTGTCGGCAGTGCAGTCCCAGCTGAAGCGTCTCGCTTCCGCAAGCCAGCGCATCGACGACGTCGAAACGTTGGTGGAATTGGGTCAGGAGGAAGAAGACGCCGACACGTTGGCGGAAGCGCAGTCCGAAGTCGAAAGCATTCAGAACGATCTGGCCGACATGGAAATCCAGACCCTGCTCGACGGCGAATATGACGAACGTTCCGCAGTGGTGACCATCCGCTCCGGCGCGGGCGGTGTGGATGCCGCCGACTTCGCTCAGATGCTGCTGCGCATGTACCTGCGTTGGGCGGAGCGCAATGGGTATAAGGCCAAGGTCATGGACACCTCCTACGCCGAAGAGGCGGGCATCAAGTCCGCCACCTTCCAGGTGGATGCCCCTTATGCGTATGGTCGCATGAGCGTGGAAGGCGGCACCCACCGTTTGGTGCGTATCTCCCCGTTCGACAACCAAGGCCGTCGCCAAACCAGCTTCGCGGCAGTGGAAGTGGTGCCGCTCGTTGAGGCGACCGATCACATCGACGTGCCCGATTCCGAAATCCGCGTTGACACCTACTGCTCCTCCGGCCCTGGCGGTCAGGGCGTGAACACCACGTATTCCGCGGTGCGTATCACCCACATTCCGACCGGCATCGTGGTGACCATGCAGGACGAGCGCTCGCAGATCCAGAACCGTGCCGCTGCCATGGCCGTGCTGCAGTCCCGACTGTTGGTGCTGCGCCACGAAGAGGAAGCCAAGAAGAAGAAGGAGCTCGCCGGCGATATCAAGGCCAGCTGGGGTGACCAGATGCGTTCCTACGTGCTGCATCCGTACCAGATGGTCAAGGATCTGCGCACCGGTTATGAGACTTCGCAGACCCAGGCCGTGTTCGACGGCGATATCGACGCGTTCATTGAGGCCGGCATCCGTTGGCGTCATGAGCAGCGTCGCGCGGCGGCCGAAGAGGCGGACGCCTAAAAACCACGATTACCGTAATCAGAACAGCACATAGTGGAGGGGTACGACGATGGCGCTGATTTCGCTTGAACATGTGAGCAAGGTGTATCCGAAAGGCACCAGGCCTGCCTTGGATGACATCAATCTCGACATTAATCGAGGGGATTTCGTGTTCCTCGTGGGCGCTTCAGGTTCCGGCAAAACCACATTGCTGAGCCTGTTGCTGCGCGAGGAGGAGGTCACGGATGGCGAGATTCGCGTCGCAGGTAATGATTTGAGGCGCCTGTCGTCAAGGCAGGTGCCACATTACCGTCGTTCCATCGGTTTTATCTTCCAGGATTACAAACTCCTCAACAACAAAACGGTATGGGAGAATGTGGCGTTCGCGCTTGAAGTGATTGGCACAAGCCGTTCCACCGTCAAATCGTTAGTGCCGAAAGTGCTGCAGACTGTCGGTCTCACCGGTAAGGAAAACAACTATCCGCACGAGCTTTCCGGCGGTGAGGCACAGCGTGTGGCCATTGCGCGAGCGTATGTGAACCATCCGCAGATTCTGCTGGCCGACGAGCCTACTGGAAATCTCGATCCGACCACATCGCTGGGCATCATGGAAGTGCTGGACGCCATCAACCGCACTGGCACCACCATCGTCATGGCAACGCATAACGAGGAAATCGTCAACTCCATGCGCAAGCGTGTGGTCGAACTGCATACCGGCAAAATCGTGCGTGACGAGCAGCAGGGATCCTACGATTCCGCACTGTACTTCCCGGATGCCGAAGTCGAATCCAAATCGCATCAGGCGTTGAACGGCGGCGACGTCGACTCGAAATATCGTGCGCCGGGCGCGCTTGAAATGTCTGATTTTTCCGATGAGGCGGTGGACGTGGAAGGCGCGACGCGAGCCGAAACCGCGGCGAACGCGGTTGATGCCGTAGCTGCGGCCATCCACAGCGGCAATGGTGATGCGGGCATCGCGCGTCTCGCCAATTCCGTGCATTCCGGTCGCACCGGTCGTTATGGCGAGGCGTTCGCTCCGGTGGAGACTACGCTGACCTGGGGCAAGGGACTGAAACTTGAGGATCTTGCCGAACAGGAGCATGCCGATTCGGCTGCACGTTCGCAGACCGAAGCCAATGCCGACGCGACTGGCTCTTCGCCTGATACAGGCATGGAATCAAGCAAAGCGGCTGAAAACGAGCAATCCGCGGAGCCAACGGTTCCCGCTCCTCCGGCACGGCCGATGCCTCCCGCTCCGCCCGCGCCTCCGGCTCCTCCGGCAGCGCCCGCCGCGACTGCCGGTGGCGAGGCGAAATCCGTCGAACAATCCGATGAACAGCATGAAACGTCCGAAAGCAAGGAGAACGACTGATGCGTTTGCGTTTCATTCTTTCCGAAACCTGGAGCAGCCTCAAGCGCAACGTGCCCATGTTGCTTTCAGTGATGCTCGTTACATTCATCTCGTTTCTGTTTATCGGCGCGTCGGTGCTCACTCAGGCGCAGATCACCAAAGCCAAAGGCGATTGGTATTCCAAGGTCGAAGTGGTGGTGTGGATGTGTCCCGATGGCACCAGCCAATCCGTGAACTGCACCGCGGGAACCGCGGCAACGCAGACTCAGATCAATGACTTGCAGAAAACCATTCGCAACGAGCTTGCCGATGATGTATCGCAAATCACTTTTGTAAGCAAGGAAGATTTCTACAACGACACTTTCCTCAAACAATATCCGAACGGTGAATATCAGGGGCGTACGCTCACTGCCGACGATATGCAGGATTCATTGTGGCTGAAACTGAAGAATCCTGAGAAATATCAAGTCGTTTCCGAAGTGCTTTCTGGCAAGGAGGGCGTCGATACTGTCAGTGATCAACGGCAGATTTTTGAGCCGGTGTTCGCAGTGCTGAATCGTGCGACCATTGCAACCGCCGCATTGGCCGCGGTGATGGTGGTCGTCGCCATTATGCTGACCGGTACCACAATTCGCATGTCTGCTGCGTCACGTCGAACCGAAACGGAGATCATGCGTTTGGTGGGTGCTTCGAATTGGACCATTCGGCTGCCATTCATTCTTGAAGGGGTGATCGCATCAATGGTCGGCTCCTTGCTTTCCTGCGTCACTTTATCGGCATTGGTGAAGGTATTTATCACTGATTGGCTTGCAGCCTCCGTGAAATGGATTCCATATGTGAATCAGATGACGGTATTGTGGATTTCGCCGATTTTGGTTGCAGGAGCGGTGCTGTTGTCGGTGATTGCATCCACAGTGTCGTTGCATAGGTATTTGAAAGCCTGAGAACATTCCGTTTTGTACGGATTGGATACGTTTATCTGTGTCGCGTTTTAAGCATGGGATGCTATGGTATGGAACCAATGATGGGAGGCAAGTGACCGAATGACAAGCAAGAAAGCTCTAAAACCGGCCGTCGCGGTGTTTGCAACGGGGGCTTTGTGCGCCACGATGGCGATTGCCCCGTTCTCGTCTGCGGTTCCGCAGGCGCAAGCCAATACATACAGCAATCTGGTGAATGCCCAGAATAAGAAGGCTGCCAGCTCTCAGCGTGAAGCCCAGTTGCGTTCACAGCTTTCCGGTGTGAAGTCTGATTTGGCCGACAAGATCGTCGAGCTGGATGAATTGACAAATACGAAAATTCCTGCAGCTCAAGCTGCAGTCGATGAGGCAAATGCTACTGCCGCTTCGGCACAGAGTGAAGCTGATGCTGCGGCTTCCCGTTTGGAGGCCGCGCAAAAAGATAAGGAAAACCTCGAAGCGCAGATCGAACAGACCGGCAAGGATTATGATGACGCGCATGCGGCCGTGGCACAGATGGCTCGTGAAGACCTGCATGGTTCCGATGCATCCACTGTGATGAGCGTGGTGACAGGTTCCACGAGCACTCAGGAATTCATTAATTCCATGCAGTCTCGTGATGCGTTGAGCCGTACCGAAGCCAATGCGGCAAGTGATGCGGCGAATACGTTGAACACGTCGATGAACCGTAGCGAGCGTCTTTCTGCAATCGAGAAGCAGATCGCCAATCTGAAAACCGCAGCTGACGAAAAAGCCGCTTCCGCACAGCAGGCTGCTGCTTCCGCACAGACCCAGCGCGACTCGCTTGACCAGTTGCGTGCAGAAGGCGAAACCCGCCGTGCCGAATTGGAAAGCCAACAGTCGCAGCTGAACGGCAGCGTGGCCAAACAGGCGGCGCAAACGGTTATGTTGCAGTCACAGGTCGATTCCTTCAACCGCCAGTATGCAGCCGAGCAGGCCGCAGCAGCTAATCAAAACAATGGTGGCAATCAAGGGCAGACCCGGCCAGGCAACAACAATACCAATAGTGGCGGCAACAATGTGACGCCTGCTCCCACGCCTACGCCTACTCCTACGCCTGCTCCCGCGCCGAGTACCAATAACAATTCCGGTCAGGGAACCTCCAATGGCGATTACGGCAATGGCTACGTGGCCGGCCAGTGCACGTGGTGGGCGTACGAACGTCGTAGACAGATGGGTATCGGAACCCCCTCGTACTTGGGTAACGGTGGCCAGTGGTACGCTACCGCACCGTCGTATGGTCTTCGCGTGGATCATAGCCCGCAGGTCGGTGCGGCAATCTCCTTCCTGCCCGGTCAGGCTGGTGCCGATGGCTTCTACGGTCATGTGGGTGTGGTGGAAGCGGTGAATGGCAACACCATCACCATTTCCGAAATGAACGCGGCTGGTGGCCCATATGTGGTGTCGTACCGCACACTGTACAACGCGTCCCAGTTCTGGTATGTGCACTGATTCATCAAGGAGCGTTTGAGCTTTCCTTGAGCGTTGTGTCGCGGGAGCGCGCCGCCTGAATCGTTGGGCGGCGCGCTCCCATGATATTGTCGATTGTTGCGTTGCAGAACACTTCTTTGAAGAACCGGAAAGGAGGTCCGACATGGCCAAGGAGCAAGGCGTGAAGCCGATTGCGCAAAACAAGAAGGCACGCCACGACTATGCCATTGAAGACAAGTATGAAGCCGGTCTGGTGTTGACCGGCACTGAGGTGAAGTCGCTTCGAGAAGGCCGCGCATCGCTGGCCGAATCGTTCATTACCATCGACCGTCGCGGTGAAATGTGGCTTGAGGGAGCCAATATTCCCGAATATCTCAACGGAACGTGGAACAATCATGCCCCTAAGCGCAAGCGTAAGCTGTTGCTTCACGCGGCGCAGATCGACAAGCTGGCTCGTCAAAGCCAAGCCAAGGGTTTCACCATCATTCCGCTGAGCCTGTATTTCAAAGACGGTCGAGTCAAGGCGGAAATCGCATTGGCACGAGGCAAGAAGGAATTCGACAAGCGTCAGGCATTGCGCGAGGAGCAAGACAAGCGTGAGGCCTTGCGTGCCATGCGATATGCCAACAAGCAGGTGCGATAAGTGGTAACCGGAAAATTTCCGGTTTCACATACTGATATACAGCGGTGGCCGTAATCTTTTTGTAGCTTGCCCTCTCTAGTGTATGGTTCAGATTCGGTCGAATAGACCGAGCGAGACATAGGAGAAGGATATGGAAGCGAAGAAAAGTCTGAAGACGGTTGCCGCGTGTGCGCTGAGCGTTGCGATGCTGTTTGCTGGAGCGGCATGCGGCACCAGTGATGGAAGCGACGATGCGGCTTCGTCCGATAGCGGTTCGAAATCGAGCGAACTGACGGGTTATGACGTTTCGTTGGTACAGAAAGACGATGACATCGCCAAACTGTTGCCCGATTATGTGACGAAGGACGGCAAGCTCACCATCGGCATGGACACGTCGTACGCTCCCGCCGAATTCCTTGCGGAGGACGGCAAGACCCCGGTCGGCTTCGATGTCGATATCGCCAAGGCTTTGGCGCAGGTGTTCGGCCTTGAAGCGGATCCGGAAACCGCGAATTTCGATTCGATCATTCCATCGGTCGGATCCAAGTACGATATCGGCATTTCGTCGTTCACCGTGACCAAGGAACGTTTGGAAGCGGTTGATTTCGTAAGCCATTTTGATGCCGGATCGGCATGGGCCGTGAAGAAGGGCAATCCGAACAAGATCGACACGTCCGATCTGTGCGGCAAGAAGGTGGCCGTGCAGACCGCCACCATGCAGGAGACCGAAGCGAACAAGATAGCCAAGCAATGCGAGGCCGACGGCAAGGATAAGCTTGAAGTGATCTCCAGCAAGCTGCAGACCGATGTGACCACGAACGTTGTCACCGGCAAGGCCGACGTGTTCTATGCCGATTCGCCGGTTGCGGGCTATGCCATCGCGCAAACCGATGGACAGCTGGAAATGCTGGGCAAGGTCGAAGGCGTCGCTCCGGAAGGCATCGTCATCAAAAAAGGCGACAGCCAGATGGATGAGGCCGTACAGAAGGCCGTGCAGAAGCTCATCGACGACGGTACGTATCTGAAGATCCTTAAGTATTGGGGTGTCGAGGACGGTGCCATCGAAACGTCGGAAATCAATACGCCGGGCGCCGAATAATTCCATGATTGAACCGTCCACGGATCAGACGGTTCAATGATCGCATGACTGGCGACGTGCTGGGAACAAAGCGGGTTTTGATCATATTGTGATATGGCAAAACCCGCTTTTTCGTAAGGAAAAACGGCATATCGAATAGAGTTTGCGTACTATTAACGTGGCCGTAGCAATCGTTTTCTATGGTGCCTGCAGGACTTCGGTTCGGCCGTATTCATACGGTTGGGAATGAAGAGAGGATCCGCGATGGCTTTCAATAATCTGAGGAAACTCGCTGTTTTTGCACTAAGCGCCGCCATGATCGTTTCGTTGGGTGCGTGCGGCACATCGGAAAAGTCCGATTCCGCGGCTTCCAGTGATTCTGAGTCGTCGTCGAACACCACCGGTTATGACGTTTCCGGCGTGACGAAGGATGACGATATAGCCGCGATGCTGCCGGAATCAGTCACCAAGGACGGCAAGCTCACCGTCGGCATGGACACGTCGTACGCTCCCGCCGAATTCCTTGCGGAGGATGGCAAGACCCCGGTCGGCTTCGATGTTGATATCGCGAAGGCGCTCGCCAATATGTTCGGTCTTGAGGTCGTGCCGCAAACGTCGAATTTCGATTCGATCATTCCGTCGATCGGCACCAAGTACGATATCGGCATTTCGTCGTTCACCATCACGCCCGAGCGTATGGAAGCCGTCGATTTCGTGAGCATGTTCAAGGCCGGTTCCACGTGGGTGGTGAAGAAGGGCAATCCGAACAAGGTCGCCACTTCCGACCTGTGCGGCTTGAAGATCGCGGTGCAGACGGGCACCACGCAGGAAGAGGAAGTCAACGCGGCCGCCAAACAATGCAAGGCCGACGGCAAGTCCGAAGTGCAGATTCTGTCGAATAAGCTGCAGACCGATGTGACCACGAACGTGGCGACGGGCAAGGCCGACGTATTCTATGCTGATTCGCCGGTCGCCGGCTATGCCATCACGCAAACCGAAGATACGCTAGAAGCCCTCGGCGAGGATGTCGGCGTGACCAAGGAGGCCGTGGCAATCAAAAAGGGCGATTCCGATACCGCCAAGGCGGTGCAGGCCGCACTGCAGAAGCTCATGGATGATGGCACGTATATGAAGATCCTCAAGCATTGGGGCGTGGAGAACGGAGCGATCGACAAAGCCGAAATCAATCCGACTGACCTCGGCTGAACGATCAAACGTAAGGCAGACATCGCACACGGCGATACTGTGACGCCGATATGACGGAAGGCATGCGGGTCAAATCCGCGTGTCTTCCGTTTTCGTATATGGATCTTCCGTGATTCGACGGAGCTACATTGCGCGATTCTTGGCTGATACGTAAGGTTTGCGCAATGTAACGTACATGTAGCATTGCGCTCTTATCGTGCCTATTTGAGATACTGAGGTTCTCTGCAACCGAATGGCGTTGAGATTTTCGGTATGGCAATGAAGAGATAAGAAGAAGGATATGCGTACCATGTCTTTGAAGATCAAGTCCGTTGTGGCGCTTGCGCTGAGTGCGGCGATGTTGTTTTCCACTGCCGCTTGCGGCACCTCCGATGCGTCCAATTCCGGCGATTCGTCGGATTCGTCGAACGCTACCACCGGTTACGATGTCAGCACCATTAAAAAAGATGACGAGCTGGCCAAGCTGGTTCCGTCCGGCGATCTGGTGAAGGACGGCGAGCTTTCCGCCGGTATGGAGCTTTCGTACGCTCCGGCTGAATTCTATGCCGAAGACGGCAAGACTCCGGTCGGCTATGATATCGACATGACCAAGGCCATCGCCAAGACGCTTGGTTTGAAGCCAAACATCGTGTCTTCCATGTTCGACACCATCATTCCTTCCATTGGCTCCAAGTATGATCTGGGCATCACCGCCATGACCATCACTGAAGAGCGTATGCAGTCCGTGGATTTCGTGAGCTACTACCGTGCAGGTTCCACGTGGGCCGTGAAGAAGGGCAATCCGAAGAAGCTTGACACTTCCGACATGTGCGGCGCGAAGATCGCGGTGCAGACCGGCACCGTGCAGGAAGAGGAAGCCAACACCATCGCCAAAGGATGCGAGGCCGATAACAAGGCCGAAGTGATGTCGTACAAGCGTCAGGCCGAAGCGGCCACCGCAGTGGCGACGGGCAAGGCCGATGCGTTCTATGCCGATTCTCCGGTCGCCGGCTATGCCATCTCCCAGACCGACGGACAGCTTGAAGCCTTGGGTGACGTCGAAGGTGTGGCCAAGCAGGGCATCGCTGTCAAGAAGGGCAACACCCAGCTTGCTGAAGCCGTGCAGAAGGCCGTACAGAAGCTGATGGACGATGGTACGTATATGAAGATCCTCAAGCATTGGGGTGTGGAATCCGGCGCTCTCGACAAGGCTGAGATCAACCCGACCGATCTCGACTGATTTCATCCCCACTATTTACATCAACAACGAAGGAACTGAAGCATCATGGCGAAGAAACAAATCGACGGCGACGGCCTCGATATTCCGAATCGCATCAAGGCGCTGCCGGTTAAGCGTACGGGCCCGATTGTGGCGGCGGTCATCGTCGCTCTGCTCGCCGCCATGCTGCTGCAGGGCCTGATTACCAATCCGCGTTTCGAATGGAATGTGGTCTGGAAGTACCTGTTCGACGAGAATGTGCTCGAAGGCATCAAATACACGCTGCTGCTGACGGTCATCTCCATGGGCATCGCCATTATTCTGGCAGTGATTCTGGCCGTAATGCGCAAGTCCATCAATCCGGTGCTGCGTGGCGTGAGCTGGTTCTACATTTGGTTCTTCCGTGGCACCCCTGTGTATACGCAGCTGGTGTTCTGGGGTCTGTTCGCCGTGTTGGTGCCTCGCATCGGCGTGGGTATTCCGTTCACTTCCATTGAATTCTGGAGCATTGACTCGCAGTCCGTCATTACCGCGTTTAACGCGGCATGGCTGGGTCTCGCATTGAACGAAGCGGCATATCTGGCTGAAATCGTGCGTGCGGGTCTTGAAGCCGTCGATCCGGGCCAGACCGAAGCGGCCAAGGCACTGGGCATGAAGCGTTCCATGATCATGCGTCGTGTGGTGCTTCCTCAGGCCATGCGCATCATCATTCCGCCGACCGGCAACGAGTTCATCGGCATGTTGAAGACCACTTCGCTGGTCAACGCCGTGCCGTTCACGCTGGAACTGCAGTTCGCCACCACCGCAATCGCAACCCGACTGTACAAGCCGATTCCGCTGCTGATCGTGGCCTGCATCTGGTACTTGGTGATCACCTCCATTCTGATGGTGCTGCAATCTCGCCTGGAGAAGCATTTCGGCAAGGGCTTCGATGCGCGACCGGCCGGCGCGCGCGGCAAGCAGCCGCCGCTGCCGGGCAAAACCGAAGGCGAGCCGAAAGACGATATCGCCAAGCAGAACGAGGCAACGTTCGCGGGCATGACCGCGTGAGGGGAGTGAGCAATGACTGAACCAACCACCAACGGTGTTGTTCCCGCAGTGAAGGCCACGCAGGTGCATAAGGCTTTCGGTAGCCTGCACGTGCTCAAGGGCGTCGATATGACGGTTATGCCCGGCTCGGTGACGGTGATTCTGGGACCTTCCGGTTCCGGAAAATCCACGTTCCTGCGTTTGATCAACCAGTTGGAAACGCTGACCGGCGGCGAAATCGACGTCGACGGCGAAATGATCGGCTACAAGTACGTCGACAAGGACGGCAAGCAGGTGCTGCAGACCCTGAACGACAAGGAAGTGGCCGAGCAGCGTTCCAAACTGGGCATGGTATTCCAGAGGTTCAACCTGTTCCCGCACATGACGGCGCTCGAAAATGTGATGGAAGCGCCAGTCCACGTCAAGCACATGGATAAAAAGGAAGCCCGCAAGCTTGCCATCGAAGAGCTGAATCGCGTGGGCATGGGCGATCGCCTCGATCACTATCCGGCACAGCTTTCCGGTGGCCAGCAGCAGCGCGTGGCCATCGCCCGTGCGCTTGCCATGAAGCCGGAAATCATGCTGTTCGACGAGCCGACTTCCGCACTCGATCCGGAATTGGTGGGCGAAGTGCTGAACGTCATGCTGTCTTTGGCGAAAGAAGGCATGACCATGGTGGTTGTCACCCACGAAATAGGCTTCGCGCGCGAAGTCGCCGATCAGATCGTATTCATGGACGGCGGTGTTGTTGTGGAACAGGGCGGTCCTGAAATCATCGACAATCCGCAGGAACCACGATTCAAGGACTTCCTGCAGCACGTGCTGTAAATCGCCGCAAGCATAATCGTAAGAATCAGACACCTCTTCGTCGTAAGGATTGCGATCAAGGGAATGGCTGAGAAAATCCCCATGTTGAAAACTGTCAGCATGGGGATTTTTGTGTTCATATATCAAAGGTTCAGCGCGATGAGACGGTTTCGTTTCGAAAATGACACCATTACCCGATAAGCTGAGGTGTTATGTGTGGAATCGTAGGATATGCAGGAAATGTGGAAACCGCGTGCGGCAAGCCGTTGGAAGTGTGCCTCCAAGGCCTCCAGCGTTTGGAATACCGCGGATATGATTCGGCCGGTGTGGCGCTGACCGCGCCCGGCATGGATCATGTGGAAGTGCGTAAGAAGGCGGGGCGTCTCGCCAATCTAATCGAAGACGTGGAACGCAATCCAATGCCGATGGCCACCGTGGGCATCGGCCACACCCGTTGGGCCACCAACGGCGTGCCGAATGACATCAACGCGCATCCGCATACTTCGCGTGACGGCAAGGTCGCCATCATTCATAATGGCATCATCGAAAACGCCTCTCAGCTGCGTCTTGATCTGCAGACGGAAGGTTACCGTTTCTCATCGGAAACCGATACGGAGGTCGCGGCGAAACTGCTAGGCAAAATCAGCGAGAAAATCGTTGAGGAAACCGGCAAGCCTGATCTGTTCAAGGCCGTGCGACGCTTGGCGCGCATGCTGGAAGGCGCGTTCACGATTCTCGCCACCGACTGCCGTCAGCCGGGTATCGTGGTCGGTGCTCGCCATGATTCGCCGCTGGTGGTTGGTCTTGGCGAAGGTGAGAATTTTCTCGGTTCCGATGTGGCCGCGTTCGTCGCCTACACGAAGCGTGCCATGGAAATCGACCAGGATCAGGCCGTGATGGTGTCCGCCGATAAGGTTGTGGTGTCTGATTTCATGGGCAACATCGTGGCCGATCCGAAGACCTATACCGTGGATTGGGATGCTTCCGCGGCCGAAAAGGGCGGTTGGGACTCCTTCATGGACAAGGAGATCCACGAAGGGCCGGCGGCGGTGCAGCGCACGCTGTTGGGACGTCTTGGCAAGGACGGCAATCTCAATCTTGACGAGGTTCGCATCGACGAGCATGATTTCAAGGCGATCGACAAGATTATCGTCATCGCCTGCGGTACCGCCGCCTACGCGGGCATGGTGGCCAAATACGCCATCGAGCATTGGGTGCGTATTCCGGTGGAAGTGGAGCTTGCCCACGAATTCCGTTATCGTGATCCGATTCTCACCCCGCGCACGTTGGTGGTGGCCATTTCGCAGTCCGGTGAAACCATGGACACGCTGATGGCATTGCGTCACGCGCGTGAGCAGGGTTCGAAGGTGCTGGCCATCTGCAACACGCAGGGCGCGTCCATTCCGCGTGAATCCGACGCGGTGCTGTACACGCACGCTGGTCCGGAAGTGGCGGTCGCCTCCACCAAGGCGTTCGTGGCGCAGATTACTGCCGCCTACGTGCTTGGCTTGTATTTGGCGCAGGTCAAGGGCGCGATGTTCCGCGACGAGATCGCGCAGGCGTTGGATTCCCTCAAAGACATGCCTCGCAAGATCCAGTGGGTTCTTGATACGCAGACCAAGACCGTGCATGATGCTGCCGCGCAGATGGTCGATGCGAAGTCCTTCCTGTTCCTGGGCCGTCATGTCGGCTACCCGGTCGCGATGGAAGGCGCGTTGAAATTGAAGGAAATCGCCTACACCTTCACCGAAGGTTTTGCGGCCGGCGAGCTCAAGCACGGTCCGATCGCATTGGTGGACGAAGGCGAACCGGTAGTGTTCATCGTGCCGCCGGCGCGTGGCCGCAATGTGCTGCACGCCAAGGTTATTTCCGGTATCGAAGAGGTCAAGGCCCGTGGCGCGTACATTATCGCCGTGGCCGAAGAGAACGACCCCGATGTTGAACGCTATGCGGACGTGGTGTTCTGGCGTCCGGCCTGCCCGACGCTGATGAGCCCGTTGGTGGACGTGGTGCCGCTGCAGCTATTCGCCATGGACATGGCCAAGCTGAAGAATTACGACGTTGACAAGCCTCGTAATCTCGCCAAGTCCGTCACCGTGGAGTAATCGTTCATACGATGCGTCAACAGCGTCAGCAGAAGAGGCATCGTTACGTTCTTGAAGAACCTCATATTCCGTTCGAATGTGAGGTTCTTTACGAGAACGATGCGATTATCGTGGTTGACAAACCGCATTTTCTCGCCACCACACCGCGTGGCATGTGGTATCGCGAAACCGCGTTGATTCGACTTCGGGAACAGTATGGCGAACCTGATATTGTTCCCGCGCACCGTTTGGACCGACTTACCGCAGGCATCGTCGTATTTGTGCGCAAACCGGAATTGCGCGGAGCTTACCAAATGCTGTTCCAGAATCGCAAAACCATCAAAACCTATGAATGTTTGGCGCCGCTTGCCCCCGAACAGCATCCGCAATATGGAACAATCGTAAGAATCGACAGGCATCAACCCTTTCCGGCAATCCGAGCATCGCATATTTGCAAGGATCGCGGGCGACTTCAGGCGTACGAAATTCCGGAAACCATCAATGCGCAAACGTTGATTGAGCGGGGGAGCACGGTACGTTGCATCGACGGCAAAGCATATGTGAATTACGTGCTGCACCCGAAAACCGGCAAAACGCACCAGTTGCGTGTGCATATGAATTCGTTAGGATTGCCGATTTTGGGCGATGATTTCTACCCGAATATTGTGCAGCGTTCTTACGATGATTTCTCGCAGCCGTTGGAATTGGTGGCTCGTGAGTTACGCTTCGACGATCCGGTGACGGGAGAGCCTCGTACATTCGTTTCGAAAGTGCCGCTTGGCTGATTAACGGTCTGATCAGCAGGTATTGCTCACTGAATAAAGATATATAAAACTGTCCATCGCTGTACTGATATTTGCTCGCATCGCTATGGCGTGTTGAAGTTGCGCGTCCCTATAATCGGACATTTTACATTTCGTGTTATCGAGCGTGATTAGGATGTGCTCTTGTTGTGCTGGCTGGCAAAGGCAAGCCGGCTGGAAAGAACGAGAGAGAATATGAACCATATTTCAAAAGCGCTTCGTGGCGTTGCCGACAAATATAACGGCGTATCACTGATTATCCGCATTATCGTCGGTCTTATCGCGGGTACCGCACTGGCATTGGTTGTTCCGCATATGACGTGGATCAGCGAATTCGGCACCCTGTTCGTAAGCGCATTGAAGGCCGTCGCTCCGATTCTGGTGTTTGTGCTGGTGGCAAGCGCTTTGGCTCAAGGCAATTCCAAGCTTGACGGCCGTTTCGGCACGGTGCTTTTCCTGTATCTGTTCACCACGTTCCTGTCCGCCGTCGTGGCGGTGTTGACGTCTCGCATGTTCCCGCAGACCATATCGTTGGGCGATGCCGCTGACGCTGATGTGGTGCCGCAGGGCTTGAGCGAGGTTGTGCAGACGTTGTTGACCAATATCGTGGCCAATCCGATTCAGGCCATGATCGACGGCAACTACATCTGCATTCTGATGTGGGCTTGCCTGTTCGGTCTTGCCATGAAGGGTATTGCCAATGAAAGCTCCAAGGCGTTCCTTGCCAATGTGGCCGATGGCGTGTCTCAGGTGATTCGTTGGGTCATCAATCTCGCCCCGTTTGGCATTATGGGCTTGGTGTTCACCAGCGTTTCCGAAAACGGCTTGGCGGCCTTCACCGAGTACGGTAGCCTCCTGCTCCTGCTCGTCGGCACCATGCTGCTGATGGTGCTCGTGTTCGGTCCGCTGGTCATTTTCCTGTACCTGCATCGCAACCCGTATCCGCTGGTGTACCGCTGCTTCAAGGAATCCGGCCTGACCGCATTCTTCACTCGTTCCTCCGCGGCGAACATTCCGGTCAACATGCAGCTGTGCGAGAAGCTTGGTCTTGATAAAGACATGTATTCCGTGTCCATTCCGTTGGGCGCAACCATCAACATGAACGGTGCCGCCATCACCATCACCATCATGGCCATGGCCGCCGCTAATACGATGGGCATTCAGATTTCGTTGCCGGCCGCCATTCTGCTGTCTGTGGTGTCGGCGCTCGGCGCATGCGGCGCTTCCGGTGTGGCCGGTGGCTCGCTGCTGCTTATTCCAATGGCCTGCTCGCTGTTCGGCATCAGCAATGACATCGCCATGCAGGTGGTGGGCGTTGGCTTCATCATCGGCGTCATCCAGGATTCCGTGGAGACCTGTCTGAATTCCGCTTCCGACGTGGAGTTTGCGGCAACCGCCGAATATCATGCTTGGCTCAAGCAGGGCCGTCAGCTTCCGGCGTTCATGTATTCCAAGAAGGAACGTCAGCAGCTCGGCATCGAAGCCTGATTTCACCCGATTTCAGCTTTTCGTTCAATCTAGAAGGCGTCTCTCCCACGTGGTTCACCCACGCTGGAGAGGCGCTTTTCGTATTGGCTGATTTGATTGATTGCGTTGATTAAAGTCGCGAGATATTGCGATTAGTCGAGTTCCGCCACGGATCCGCGGTCGATGAATTCGGGGGTGATAAGTTTCTTGATTCCAGAAGGCACTTTTTTGCCATTGCATTGTTGCTCGATCATGGAAAAAGCCTCTTTTCCCACAGTTCTGAGCTTGAGCCGTATGGTGGTCAGTTCAAGACGGGGCACAACGCCGCGGAGTGAATCGTCCACACCGATGATGCTGACATCTTCGGGAACGCGCTTTCCTGCTGTCCTCAGTCCAAGCATGGCACCGTATGCCATTTGATCGTTGCCTGCGAAAATTGCGGTGCAATCCTTTTCGTGAGCCAAGGCCAATCCGGCTTGGTAGCCGCTATCTGCTTCCCAGTCGCCGTAATACATGGGTGGTGTGGGAATGCCGACTTGCGCTAATGCGTCGCGCCACCCTCTGATGCGGCTCTGTGCTGCGCGTGAAACGGTGGGGCCTGCGATGTGGTACACAGTTTTATGCCCCTTCGACAGGAAAAAGTCCACGGCTGCAGTGGCGCAACCATACGAGTCCGAATCGATGGTGGGGCAGTGGTTTGCCGGTTCCTCGCAAATAAGCACTACAGGTAGGTTGTCGGATGGCTTGAACTGGTTGAAGTCGGTGAAATCGCGTTCCATAATCACGATTGCACCATCGAGGGGGAGGCCTTCCACAAGTTTCAGTGCGCCGGCGAGTGACTGATCCTGCAGGTTATCCAAGGGGCGAATGGTGATGGAATAGCCGCTATTCGCGGCCGCTGTAGTGATGCCTTCGAGGATACGTGAGTTCCCGTAGGCCGACATATGCGAAAGCAGTACACCAACATTGTTGAAATGTCCGCTTTTCAAAGCACGTGCCGCATAATTCGGCCTGTATCCGAGATGCTCCATGGCTGCCTCGACCTTAAGTTTCGTCGCTGGGCGTACGGCATCGCTCCCATTAGCCACTCGGGAAACGGTCTGCGGTGAAACCCCTGCTTCCCTGGCGACGTCTTGCAGCGAGACTGAGTTGCGTGCCATGTGTATCTACCTTCCGAACGAAAATGCGTACTGTGCTTAATTTTACATGCTTACTTCTGTATTGTTTTCGTCACCATGCAATTTGTTCGATGAAGTGAATATGTGGTCTAGAATGTGCGAAAAGTAGACACTTTTGGAATATGGTGTTATTATGATAACGCAAACATTTGGAAGGAGCTGTTTTACGGGGGTGTAAATTGCCCTGTGAAATGGTATTGCCTCGAAGGAGAGGAATGATGTCAGCAACGGAAGTTGTTGCCAATATGCCACTGCATTCGGCAACCGTGCGTGTCAATAAACACAAGGCGGATTGGCGTGGTTGGAAGTTCATGTGGCCGTTCGCGTTGGTGTTCGTGTTCGTGTTCGTGATCCCGATTCTGTACGCGATCTACATCAGCTTCTTCCAGAAGCAGATGATCGGCGGCACGAAGTTCGTGGGAATCAGCAATTACATTCGTCTGTTCCACGACCAGCAGTTCTGGAGCTCGGTCGGCAGGGTCGCGCTGTTCACCTGCGTGCAGGTGCCAATCATGCTGTTCCTGTCGGCGGCGATGGCCCTGGCGTTGGATTCCATGAAGCTGCACGGCGCGAAGTTCTTCCGCATCAGCACGTTCCTGCCGTACGCGGTGCCGGCCGTGGTGTCGACTTTGGTGTGGGGCTTCATGTACGGTGCGAAGTACGGTCTGGTCGGCTCCCTGAACGACTGGCTGGGCACGAACCTCGACGTGCTGAGCCCAAGCGTGCTGCTCGCTT